>Ga0210408_10000005_pt1 | contig 384586 bp, 311 predicted proteins | sample IncBWH4MmetaG_FD_155471 | JGI IMG/M metagenome (GOLD analysis project Ga0210408, IMG submission 155471) | Forest soil microbial communities from Barre Woods Harvard Forest LTER site, Petersham, Massachusetts, United States - Inc-BW-H-4-M | ecosystem: Environmental > Terrestrial > Soil >...
GTTAAGCGAATCGGCGACGAGCAGGATGTTCTGATTCTGCAGGCCAGTATTGTGCTGGTAGAAGTATCGGCCGCCTTGCTGTTCCGGGACGCCGTAACGCTCGTAGTTCCAGAGCTTCATCAGACGCTCGTGGATGGCATGGCGGTATGGGATCTGATCGAGATATTGAAACGTCAGTTTGTTCTCGGATTCGATCCAGGCACGGGTATCGGCGGAATCAGTGTCTTCGAGGCCACGATAGGGATCGGCGACCTTGGTTCCGTGGTAGTCGTCGACCTGGTCGATGGTTTTGGGATGTGGGTAGGTAAGGATGGTCGGCGAAGGGGCGTCATCAGCGGCGAGCACGGTCATGGCGAAAACTAGCGAAGCAACGGCAATCACGAGCATGAGAATTCCTGAACGAGTGACGGACATGGAGGCTCTCTTAGAGGAAATAAGCTTGAAAAGAGTATAGCTCGTCTGAGGGGCGCTGGTCGTTGGCAGTTACTCCCTGGTCACTCCTCCGTCGTCGGTTGTTGGCAAAGATGGACGCGAAAGCTGCAGTCAGGCATTGGCTTTTTATTTCGGGAGGGGTGTTTTTCCACATTCGCGATGTAGTACTTGTATTGGCCCTCCGGACAGGGTCGTCGGTAATGTACTACCCACCACTGACGGGCCATACCGCCGGCGAATTCTGCCGATTACATTGCTAGCTATGACAGCGCTAATGCTGGAAAAGGCGTTTTCCGATGAACTGATTCATCGCCTGGCCGAAACCTACGAAGAAGATCCTTCTGAGTTTGTGCATTTGCCGCAACGCACGGTTGCCTCTTCTGAAGTGCGCCAGACCGTGTCGGAGTTGAGAAACGAAGGCTACGTGGAGGAGGAGATCCGGGGTGTGATCCGGCTGACTCCGCGGGGCTACAAAGAGTACAAGAGGAAAGCTTCAGCTTCATTCGCGGTAAAGGCGTGGGTTTAGCTGGCAGCTGATAAGACCGACACCTAGCCACCGGCAAATCGTCCCGAAGTCTCAGTTTATCTCTCTTCCCTCTGATGGTCTCATTTCTGGCTTGTTGCTTCTGCCAGGTACTCCGCTAAAATCTTACTCGCGTCGGGTTTGACCGCGCCTTCCTTCGAAACGACGTCTTTAGCCCCTTTCACCCCGACGTAAACCGCGTTGTAGGCCGTGTCGCCTACGTTCTCGACGGTGTGTTTGAAAGGCGCGAACCAGCGGGCTTCGCCGGGCTTGGCGAAAACTTCCTTTACCTTGCCTTTTTCGTCAGTGAACTTGAGATGGCCTCCGGTGAGGACGACTACGACCCCTCCGGGGTGCTCGTGCATCGAAGATTTCTCGTGCGGGCCGTAGTGCACGGAGACAACCTGGACGCGATCATTTTCGAAATCCAGTTTGTAATGCTTGGGTTCGACCTTGGTGGGATCCTGAGCCCATCCTGCCTGCGCCGCCAGGCATAGCACAATCACAGCACCCATACACCTAAACGCCATGTTGGTCCCCGGCCCGAGATTTTGGAGTGAAGGGCCACTCGGCGAACGCTACTCTTCGGGTGGGGGTGTGTCAATTAACGAGCGGGGAACAGGGTTACAGCTTCGGGCTTCTGAGGTTCGCTCCGTGGTTCGTAGCTCGATGCTCCACGATAGTTCTGAACATCAAGCGCAATCATCCGTGCATATAATTTTGGGCATGCGTTCCAGGGAGACTGCTTCCTTCAGGAGTGAGGAAAATGAAAAATCTTGATTCCAAGGTTCTTTTCTTTTCTTTGCGATCTTCGCGCTTTCTTCGCGAACTTTGCGGTTAAGAGCTTTTCGGTGCGTTTCTTTTCCTTCATCGTTTTGGGCACGGAGGGCGCAGATCCCGCATGCTGAAATTTATGGTTGTGCTCCACAAGAAACCCGAACTGAGCGAGGCAGAGTTTCACAGGTTTCTGCGTGATGTGCATGGGCCAATGGCGCTCAAGATTCCGGGACTGCGGAAATATATACAGAACCATGTGTCTCCCGACCCCACCAGAAAACATCCTGGATGGGACGCGATCGTAGAACTCTACTTCGATGACTGGAAATCAATGGAAGCGGCTTGGGCGACGCCCGAAGGGAAGGCCGCAACGGCCGATGTTAAAGAGTTTGCGGACCTGTCGCGCACGAGTTGGTCGGTGGTCGAGCAATATTCGCCGCCCGTGGAGCAGTGAGGCCGGCCTAAATGAAGTTTCCTCGCGCCCGTGTTGAGTCCCCCGAATGCCGGGCGCCGTTACGAATCCTTCGTCCGGCCTAAATGCGTGCCAACATCACTGCGGGCGAACTTCGGCAGCATCTGGTGCTCACCAAATTGCAGTTTCTCAGTCTTTCCCCCGGCAAGTCAGAACAAGTTCTTGGAGGTGCAGCTTGTCCGGTCGACTGGAAGCCAGCCTGCTGTTTTTTGTTCTGTTATGTGCAGCCTTCGCGCGTGATGCGAAAAAGGCATACTTCCCTCTTGAGTCAGCCAAGGACCTGGTCGCGATTGGAAGCGAAACCAGAGTCGTCACCTACCGGGGTCGTCGCTCGATCCAGCTGATTCCACCAGTGGGGCATGAAAACGCCGATGAAGACATGCTCGCCGTTCTGACAGGGCCGGATTTTCGTGATGGCACGATCGAAGTGGAGGTAGCAGGAGCACCGCGTGCGGGCGCGCCCGCCGATGTGCGTGGGTTCATCGGAGTAGCGTTCCGTGTGCAAGCGAAAGGCACGAGGGGAGAGTATTTCTATTTGCGCCCCACGAACGCGCGCTGCGACGATCAACTTCGCCGTAACCACTCAACGCAGTACGTCTCGGCCCCGGATTTTCCCTGGGAACGGCTGCGCAAGGATAGCCCCGGAATGTACGAATCGTATGTCGATCTGGAGCCGGGAGTGTGGACGAGAATGAAGATTGTGGTTTCCGGCACGAAGGCGCAGTTGTACGTGAACGGGGCGGAACAGCCAGCTCTCGTAGTGAATGACTTGAAGCTGGGCGAGTCACATGGCCAGATTGGGCTTTGGGCACACAACACAACGGAGGCTTATTTTTCGCGGCTGGTGGTGAAGTAAGATCAGCGTCAGATGAAAAGACCCTGACGCAGATGGAACCATCGCAGCCGAGATGCGGTCTTTCGATTCCGTTCGGCTGGCGCCTCCCTTCGGTCAGGATGACAGTCAATAACAGATCTGAACAAGTGAAGGGTGCGAAAAAATGGGCCGCCTCTCAGCGGCCCTTCCCTGACTAACAATTTTGAGCGTTGAGCGAGAAGCTTCGAGGCGAGCCCACCCTAACCTCGCGGACGCTTCGTCTCACCCGACAGCTGAGGCCTGACACCCGCTCTCCGCCCTCATCAGTCTCCCAGCACCGGCTCGCTCACTTCCGGCGTTGGCGCTGGCGCAATGCCTCCGTTATTCTTCAGCGCATTTAGCGGGATGAAGCCGCCTTCGGAGGTGGGCGTCTTCTCTTTCAGGACGACTTCGCGGTACAGCGCAGCCATGCGGGCGTTGTAGGCGGGGTCGTTCTTCTGTTTCTGATCGCGGGCGCGCACCTTCTCTTCCCGCGCGGTCTTCGCGATGCCAAGCTTGTCGAGATCGTGCTGCACATCCTTGGTGACGATTTCGTCTTTCAGCACAAGAGAGTGACTGGTGTTCTCGAGATTGACCTTCTTGCCGCCCGCGAAGATTTCGTGACGGCCGTGCTCCTCATACCACTTCGTGAGGGTCGCGGTCATGTGCATCTTCTCGATGATGTTGCGCCAGCCCACACCGGTGTTGTAGGCGCAGAAGGAGATTTCCCCTTCCTGCGTGGCGTAGGGAATAATGCACTGCTCGGTGCGCCGGAAGTCGTAGTTGAACAGGTCCTGAAACCACATGCCGGCGATAAACAGGAAGTTCCAGCGGTCCTTGCGCCGCTTCATTACGTCGTCCATGGTGCGGTCGGGCCCGACTTTGCCGTAGTTGCGCCCCGTAACGTTGTAGTTCTTGTCGAACTTCTGCAGCAGGTCCATCAGCTTGAAGTGAGTGGGCGAGTGGAACGGGTCGTAATTCTTCATCAGGCAAAGGGCCATGCCGATGCCGCTCCAGAACTTGCTGCGGGCCGCGTCGTTAACCTTGGCGATATCTTTCGCCAGCTGATCGCCTTTCAGGAACGCGGTGACGGGGACGGCTTCTTTTGTTTCTTTGTCGATCATGACCGCCATGCCGGTACCGCAGTTCGGGTGACAGCCGCAGGAGAGCTGGCCCCAATCGTTATTGGCATCGTTGGCATGCATCACGTCGGCCCAGTCACTGAATGTACCCATGAAGCTGATGGGGAACCAATCGCGTGTGGGCTCGCCAAGGCCCGTCTGATTTTTTACGTCGTGCGCCAGATGGCTCAAGGTGTAGCGCTGAGCCTGACGACGCTCATCGGTAACGGCTTCGTCGCGCCCGGTGAAGCTGACAGGCTGAAACGAGAGGAAACCGATTTTCTTGGGGTTGTCGAGCGCGAACTTGATGATGTTACCCACTTGCTCGTTGTTGATGCCGTTCACAATGGTGACGACCGGAACGATCTCGCAGCCGGCGGCGTGTAGATTGTCGATTGCCTTGAGTTTCACGTCGAACAGGTTGCCGACCGCCCGATGCGAGTTGGCAGCGTTGCCGATACCGTCGAACTGCAGATAGGCGTAGCGCAAGCCGGCTTCCACTGCTTGCTGGGCGAACTCGAGACTCTTGGCGAACTCAATACCGTTCGTGGCCGCCTGCACTGAGTTGTATCCAACCTTGCGGGCGTAGCGAATCGCGTCGAGGAAGTAGGGCGACAGTGTGGGCTCGCCGCCGGAGAACTGCACTGACATTTGGCGACGCGGCTTGATGGTGACGGCGTTATCGAGAACCGTCTTGATATCTTCCCAGGTGAGTTCGTGGACGAAGCCGACCTGGTTGGCGTCCATGAAACAGGGATCGCACATCATGTTGCAGCGGTTGGTGAGGTCGACGGTCAGCACCGAGCCGCGGCCGTATTTCACGGTAGAGGACCCATGGTTGTGCAGCTTCTCGTCGTTATGGGCCGTGATGTCGCGTCCTGGGAAAACTTCTTCGAGATGCTGCGAGAATTCAGGGTCAATCGACATAACGTCTTCGAAGTGACCGTGCTTGGGGCAATCCTTCACCATGAGGATCTTGCCGTCGCGCTCGATGATGGCGGCCTTGATCTCGCCGACCTTCTCGTTGAGCAGAATTTCATGAGGCAGTTCGCCGTCAAGAATCTGCTGGCGAATTTCAGGCACGCACTTGGGGCAGAGCGAGTCGGTGGTGCGCGGCCAACCGAGAGGCGGCTTGGATTTTTCGTAGGACTTAAGCAGAGGCTTGTCCGACCACTTGGGCGTGGGCGATGGGTTTGGCTTGATGCGGTTCAGGCGCTCGAAAACGGCCCAGACTCCCGTCGCTGCGACGGTGACTGCCTTTTCAACATACTTCACAGGTTTGTGCATCATGCTCTCGCTTTCGAAATTCAGGCTCTAGGCTTTGGGCTCTAGGCTTTGGGCTCTAGGCTCTAGCTTTGGTTCCTACGGCTTGCGGGTTTTGCTCGGTCTCTGGGCTTTGCCGGGATCACACGCAAAGTCGTGCTTCGCGTGCGTTTAGGATCCCTGGGTTGAACCTGGAGTTCCGACCGAAGCCTCGCTCCGGCCTACACTGCTTCGAGAGTTATCCTATTGAGGGGGTGGAGGATTCGCATCAAGAAGGCAACGAACGGGGGAAAATGGCAGTTTAGCGGCGGATTGGTGCATTGAGCGGAGCTAAGATGTTGAAAGGAAAGGGACGGCTTGCTGAAGAGGTCAGAAAACTTCCCACCATTTCGTTGACATCGAGTCCGGCGCAGGAAAAAGACCTCGCGTTGTTTTGCGAGGTCTTTGGTGGAAGGCCGCGAGGTTGCTAGTGGAGCAGATCGAGGGTGTTGTCTCCATCGTCAACGAAGTAGATGCCCTTGCCGTTGGGACGTACAGCCAGACCGAAAAGCGTGCCGGCACCCGCGCCGCTGGTATCGATGGGCTCCGGCGCAAACTGCATGCCTGAGGGCGTGGTTTCTACCAGGTTGCCATCTCCTCCGTTCACGGTGAGGATGTCGTGGTTGGGTGCGATGGCGAGGCCCAACGGTTGGTTCAGGCCGCCGCCTGTCGAAATGGTCGTGCCGGTTCCGGCGCTGGTGAATCGGAACAAAGCATTGGGAATGGCGGCAATGCGACTCGAAAGCGTGTCAGCAACGTAAAGCGTGCCGTCCTGGCCGAGGCCGAGACCTGTCGGGCCAATGACGAGAGCTGCCGGGTCGGTGCGCTCGGGAAACTTGGAGCCGATGACATTGCGGAACAGTTCGCGGGGCTTCTCGTCCTCATCAAGCAGAAGCACGATGCGCACGACGGTTCCACGATTCACCACGTTTCCATTTGCGGCGACGGTTCCGTTCAAAACGTTGGAAACGAACAACTCGGCAAACTCTCCACCATCGAAGGCGGTCATATCCCAGGGACCGTTGATAGCTACGCCCTGGTGCGATCCGGACAGGGTCTCAACGACGCGCCCATGACTATTCAGCACGAGAAGGCAGCCGGCTTTCGCGGTTGCCGAAGTGCCGTCGGTTGTGGGCAGACTTCCCACAACCACCCAGCCTGAGCGAAGTACAACGAGAGCAGTGGTCAGGCCCACGCCGCCGGGGCAAGGTCCGGGAAGATTCGACGCGCTAATCTGCGCGAATACCTTCACGGTGCCATTCGGAGCGATGTCCATGATGGTAGTGCCGGTGCCCTGGAGGTTGGCGCTGTTATTGAAGTTGCTGACGAGGATATGGCCGGCGACGAGCGCGCCTCTGCTGCGTGGCACGACCGCGATTCCATAGGGGTTCACGTCACCGTTCGAGGGCACTGTGCTGGCGATGCGGGTCACCGTGTTGAACTGCCCGCTGAAGGATCCGCCGCTGGCCTGCGCCAGAAGGGATGCCATCCCTAGCACAACGCCAACTAAGCTTGCTCGCTTGAGGAAAGTTGAGGGTCTCATCGGATTCATCTCCTAGCAACAGTCTGGGAATTGAGAAAGCTGGAACCCTTCGGCGGCTTGCTCGTTCGCAAACGTGCTTCTCTGGCGACAGGAATCTGTCATGCATGCCGAGCACTGCAGCCGACGACTCACTTCAGGTCGAGAGGGCGGGCGCTAAACCCCGCAGACCCGGAAGAAGGCTAATGCCGGCTGGCAGTCAGGTTTGTCATAGGATTGTCGTTTTGTTGTCACCGCCGCACAGACAAAGAGTGTGGGCGGCCGGCTTGTACGGAATCGCTCTAATCAGCGACCGCGTCAGCCTGGTAGCGGCTTAGGACGTCGTCGCGGGTAACGACGCCTTCGAGCATGCGCAAGTCGGCGCGGTTGACAACCGGGATCAGTTCCGCCTGGCTTACTTGGCGCAGGGCAGAATCGAGAGGCAGGTCGGGATAAAGGAATGGAAGACGCTGCGTGGGAAGCACAGAGGCTAAAGTGAGTGCGCCCTTCCCTTCCTTGGTAAGGCGCTCCAGGAGATCGCGGGTCAGGCAACTCCATCCGCTCGGAGCCATGCGGACGAGGAACATCTTGTCAGGTAGATCGCGCGCGCGGAGTTCGGCCACCTCGACGGGCGCATTGCCGTCGAGGATCGTCGTGGGCACCGGTTGCATGGCATCTTCGACGCGCAAAATGTTTTCATCGCGCTGTTCTTCGAGCGAAGGCAGTACGAGGCCGTCCTGCCGGGTGAGGGTGTCGAAGATCGGGATGGGCTGGAGGCTACGCGAGATCACGTACGCGACGGTGTTAGCGACGATGACTGGAACGATGATGGAGTAGTTGCCGCTGACTTCGAGCACCATGAAGACGGAGGTCATCGGCGCGCGCAGGAATGCAGCGAACAGAACACCCATGCCGACCAGCGCGTAAGTTCCCGTCGAGACGGTCAGCAGCGGAAAGAAGTGGCGCTCGATCCCTCCAACCGCGCCCCCCAGCATGGCGCCGATAAACAACGTAGGGGCGAACATTCCGCCGGGCGTACCGCTTACGAACGAGACTGTGGTCGCAAGGATTTTCAGGCCGGCGAGAGCGGCGAGCATTCTCCATGTGAACTGGTTGTGCATGGCCTGGTCCATAAATTCGTAGCCGGCACCCATCACTTGCGGAAATCCTAACCAGCCGATGAGTCCGATCAGCAGACCCGCGAGCGCGGGCTGAAAGTACTGCGTCCAGCGCGGAAGACCGCGAAGGCGCGGGCGAAAAAATCCGATCGAGCGCGAGAAGATCGCAGCGGCAAAAGCACCCGCGATGCCGAGTCCAGCATAGGCGATCAACTCTCCTGGATGCACGAACGCGGTGACAGGAATGCGGAAGAGCGCGTCGGCGCCGAGGAACCAGCGCATCACGACCACACTCGAAATCGCCGAGAGGACGACCGAGCCGAGAATGCCGGTGCTCCAGCGTCCGATGACCTCTTCAATGACGAACAACACGGCCGAGATCGGGGCGTTAAAGGCGGCAGCGAGTCCGGCGGCGGCGCCGACGGGAGCGAGCAGCCGAAGTTTCTCACGCGAGAGTTCGAGACGACGTCCGAGGGCGGAGGCGAGCGAGGCGCCAATCTGCAGAGAGGGATCTTCCGGGCCGAGGGATTGTCCGGAGCCGATGGCGAGCGCGGAGCAGATGAATTTCCCAACTGCGTTCTTAAACGGGATATAGCCGTTAAAGATGTAGAGCGCGGCCTTGGTCTGGTTGACGCCGCTGCCGCGGACTGCCGGAAAGAAGTGAATGACGAGAATTGCGACCAGCAGACCGACTGCGGTCGGCGCTCCGATGATTCGCAACGCACTCGGATGCGGAAGCGGGCCCAGGAGTGCAATCCGGCTCCAGTCGATGGCGACCCGGAAGCAAACCACCGCGAGCCCCGAGAAAACGCCAATGAAGATGGAGAGAATCAGAAAGAAGCGCTCCTCTTCGAAGTCGGTGCCCAGCGTCAGACGTGCGAAGCGGCGGGCGAGGGCGCTGGAACGGCTGGGACTCTCGGAAACAGGCATACCCGCCGAAGGCGCGTTGATCGGAGCGTCGCTCACTGATCGGCCGTCTCCCGACCCCGCGCGCCGAGCAGGAGAGCGAGATCGAGCCCGGAGGGTTCTCCACATCGCTGCGCAGTTTGCTGCTCGATCTCTTGCACGAGGTCCATCAGAGTGTCGGGCAGGTCGGCGTTGGTTGGGGAATTGAGCCGGCGGACCCTTGGGCGCGCGGCTTGCCACCGAACCCAGAGAGACTGCAGATCGTTTCCTCCAGAACTTTGAGCGCTGCTCTCGCTAGCGGGCTTCGCGGGTAGATCGATGTTTCGCGATTGGGCGCAGCTCTGGAGACGCTCCCCCGCGTGCGCAAACGCCACGCTAATGCGGCGGTTGCGTTCCGCGTCCGAGATGTGACGCAAGAATGGGTCGGATTGGAGAATCAAATTTGCCGTCTGGAGCTGGGCTCGGACGGGGGTATTTCCGGGCTGGATTGCCAGTGCTTGCTGCAGATATTTTTCGGCGGTTCGATACTGCCCGAGCTGGAAGGCGCAATCTCCGGCTCCGGCCAACGCGGACAGGTTGGCATGATCGAGTTTCAACACGATCTGATATTGACCCAGAGCGCCCTGGTAGTCCTGCGTTTGACGCATTAAGTCCGCGACCGTGAGGTGTTGAGCAGAATCGGGTGGCAGCACCTGCGCGAGGGCCATCAACTCGGCTTGCGCCTGCGGTTTCGCATTTTGCTTCAACAGGAACTCGATCAGCTCAAAACGGGTTTGCCGACGATTCTTGTCAGCATCGGTGGGCCATGCTCCGTAGATCGCATTGTGGTAATAGCGAAGCGCCTCTTCGACGGACTGTCGACGAACGGCGAGCCGAGCGAGAGCGAGATTGATGGTGCTGTCCTGGGGCGAGGCCTCCCAGAGATGGAGAAGGTAGGCTTCCGCTTCGTTGAGACGGCCGGTGTCGCGGAGGGCGCGAGCGAGGCTGAGCTGGTACTGGGGATTATCGCGATCGTAAGAGAGGGCGGCGCGGAAATCGTCCAGGGCGCGCTCGGGACGGCCGGATTGCACTTCGGCAACGCCTGCTTCGAATGAGTGCCAACCGATTTGTTTTTCATTGGCCTTGAGCCGCGTGACCAGCCGCGAGACGGCGGCAAAAGCCGCGATTGCAATTAAGGTAAGCACCGCAAGCACGAGAGGAGTGCGGCGAGCGGTCGATCTGGGCGCGGGTGGGTTCATCGCATTGCGATATTCCATCGTATCAGTTCCCAGTTGCAGCTCGCCCGCTCTCTATGGTGTGTTTCTGATGTGAGTGCTGGAGGGCGCAAAATCCTAAAACGCATGAGGACGCCGGGATCTGCACTCGAGATCGCAGAGTCTGTTGTGAGTCAGTGCTAACCACTAAAAGGACAACAACGGACCGTCATTCAGGAGGGCGAAGCTGAAAGTTGGCTCGGTTTACCGTCGAGAGAGAGGACGCTCTGTTCGAGGAGTTCGGCGGCGACAAGGTCTTCCAGCGCATTGCCAACGCTCTTGAATAGCGTGATTTCCATGGGGCTGGTGCGGACTGGTTTTTGGCCGCTCACCAACTCATGCAGGTCGGCAAGGAGGTTCTCGCGGCGGATGACACCGGATTTGAGCGGGATCAGCAGGTCTCCCGCTTCGGCCATCGCTCCGTCGTAAGTGTCGACCACGATGCGCGAGCGGCGGATCGTGATGTCGTCCAGTTCACGCGTGGAGGGCTGAAACGCTCCAACCGCATTGATGTGCGTTCCCTTGCGAAGCATGTTGCCGTCGAAGAGCGGGGTCTTCGAGGTGGTGCAGGTGCAGAGGACATCGGATTCGGCGGCGCAGGTACGCGAGTAGACCGCTTCCACTTTCATACCGAGTTCGGTTTGCATCTGCTGAGCGAAGTCCTTGGAGCGGACGGAGTCTTTGCCAGTGACCAGAGCACGCTCGAAGTTGCGAACGTGGCGGAGAACGTGAAGATGGGCTCGGGCCTGGCGGCCGGTTCCGAACACTCCGAGAACACGGGCGTCTGGGCGCGCAAGCAATCTAGTTGCGACGGCAGAGGTCGCTGCCGTGCGAACGTCGGTAAGGTAATTCGCGGGAATGACCAGCTTCGTACAGCCCGACTCGATGTCGAGAAGGATATAGGTGGCCTGGATGCGGTCTTCAGCCAGGCGCGGGCTCTCGTTGAATTTGACCAACTTCATCCCGAGGCCCCGGCCGGCGCGATCATAACAGGGCATGATCAGAAAAACGCCGCCTTCGAGCTTCATTTGCGTGCGCGTCGGCATGACAGTGCTGGGATAACGGGTCCGGAAACCGTCTTCGATCGCGGCTATAAGAGCGCGCGGATCGAGGAGACGATGGACTTCAGCTTCGGTCAGGACGTGCATTGGCAAGCATCTTAGCGGATTTGCGGGAAAGCGCTTAATGCAAAAAGAATGAATGGAAGAGGGCTCTAGGCGTCAGACTCCGCGCTTAGTTCTCATGTGTTGTGCAGAACTTTTCATTGCGCGGGATGCCATGTCATTTCTACGCGAACGGGAATTTCGTTTTTGACCGGCAGGGTGAGGAGCGTGGGCGGCTCGATTTTGAAGTCGGTCAGGGTAGCGGGAATCGTACCCGAGAGTCGGACATCGGCGCCTTGCTTTGTAAGCTGAAAGGGCACGTGTTGATAATGCGCAGTCTGGCCTGCGAATTGAATTTCGAGATCGGCTTGAATGCTGGCGTCGTTGGCGGCCGATTCAGGCAGGCGGGTCCGGACAGTCACCATCGGAAACTCGGCTCCGCGGGTGACCTGCACCATGTGAAGATCGCGATTGCTGTCGCCCGAATCAAACGATTTCACGGGCACAGCGATGAGGAAGTCGCATTGTCCGACATGGCAGATGCCCTTGCCACGAGCGGCGTGGCTGATGCCGTCCGTTTGATGGAGCGGGTGCGAGACGTGATAGGTGAGAGTGCATTGTTGGAGAACCCACTGGGTATCGGCGGCCAGCGCGAGAGTGCAAAGGACGAATGGCAACAGGGCAATCAATTTCGGTTTGTTCATGGGTGTCCTTAGAACTTGAGCGAGACCGAGAGAAGTGCGGCGCCGAAAGCACCGGCCGTTACGATGGCGACAGGGCCGTGGGCGGCCGCAATGCCGTGTACCTTCTCGCCGTTATTTTTTTGCTGGTAGGCCAGCGCGCCGAGGATGGGTGTCAGGATCATCCCGGGTCCGTGAATCCAGGCGAGCGCCTTGTGGACGCGGATAGGGCCTCGGGTCGAAGTTCCCTTGATGCTGGGCGCCCGGATCGCAAAATACGCGCTGGTGAAATACAGATCGGAAGAGACTGCCCCGAGAACCATGTGCACGGTGCGATCGGTGTTGCTGGTGTGCTTGCCGCCGGCGCCCAGCGACGTGACGATGGTAGCGATGAGAGGGGCTGCCGTAATCAGGCCAAGCTTTTGATGGATCTTGAGCATGCGGGTGCGCTTGTCGAGGAGCGCTTGCTCTTTCGCGTTGGCTTGTGTCTGCTCTGGCGTGAAGCCGAGGTCCGAGAGGGATGGCTCCTTGCTGCTGGAAGGAGCATTGGGCAAGTTGCCGGCGGGCGTCTGGGGCTGCGATTGCGTGGTCAGCGTAAGGTTCACGGTTTGAGTCGCGTGCGCGGCAAGCGTCACTTTTGATACGGCGTTCAAGCCGTCAGTTGAGGCGGAAACCTCATAATCTCCTGAGGCGAGGTTCGGGACGACGAAGCGTCCGGCGGAATCGGTTTGCGTCGTGGACACGGTGCCCGTGTTCAAATTCTTGACGGAAATAACGGACTTGGCGATCCTTCCCCCTGAGGGACTGGTGACCGTTCCCGTGAGCGTCGCATCAGGCTGTTGAGCGTGCAAGAGCGGGGTGATGAGAAGAGAAACGACCAGAATTGCGGCAGGGAGTCCACGGCTGGGAGCCTTCCATTTCATGAAAGCTTCTCCTCTCAAGCCACGCCCCTATGGATTGCCATTACAGATGCAGCGAACGGTTTCTGAAGATGTATCACGAAAAAGCAAAACGCCTGCAGGAATCTTTGCGGCGGCGAGTGGAAAGGCGAACACGCGCCAGAGCCCGGGCTCCAGAACGGCAGTTCAGGTAAGATACTTCGGCTCATGAATCGCGAATATCACAAGGGGTACAGCCAGGAACTCCATCGGGAGATGGAGATGTTGGTGTTCGGGCACGCAGGCTCGCCCATACTCGTATTCCCCACTTCGATGGGAAGATTTTTTGAGTATGAAGACCGCGGCATGATTGGCGTGCTCGCGCCCAAAATCGATCGCGGAGAGCTGCAGGTGTTTTGTCCGGACTCGATCGATACTGAGAGCTGGTACAACAAGTCGGCGCATCCGCGGATCCGCGTGCTACGGCATTTGCAGTACGAGCGGTATATCCTCCATGAACTGCTTCCCTATTTACGGTGGCGGAATCCCTCGGGGCAACTGGCGGTGACGGGGTGCAGTTTTGGGGGGTATCATGCTGTGAATTTCGCGTTCAAACATCCGGACATTGTGAGCCATTGCGTGAGTATGAGCGGGGCGTTCGATATTCACCAGTTTCTAGATGGGTATTACGACGACGACGCGTATTTCAACTGCCCTGCGGACTATTTGCCCAATATGCACGACGACTGGTACTTGAGCCGATATCGCCAGATGAAGATTGTGCTGGCTTCGGGCGAGTGGGATATGTGTCTGGATCAGAATGTGAAGCTGTCCGGATTGCTGAACGGCAAGGCGGTCCCGAACTGGCTGGATATCTGGGGGGATCATACAGGGCACGATTGGCCTTTCTGGTTGCGCATGGCGGGGAAATACTTCTAGTCGTCAGTCGTCAGCGGCTCTCAGCTGCGGGTGGTGGCGAAGGCTGACAGCTGATGGCTGATAGCTCTGGAATTGCTGATTTGGAGTGGATGTTATGAAAAAAATTGGGATCGTGTTTGGGATGGAGAACACGTTTCCGCCCGCGCTGGTCGAGAAGATCAATGCGAAGGGCGGCGGCAATGTTTCGGCCGAGTTTGTGCAGGTTGGCGGCGTGCGCATGGATGAGCCCAAGAAGTATGACGTGATCATCGATCGCATTTCGCAGGACATCTCGTTCTATCGGGCTTATCTGAAGAATGCCGTGCTGCATGGGACCGTGGTCATCAACAATCCGTTCTGGTGGACGGCGGACGACAAATTCTTCAACTACGCGCTGGCGACGAAGCTGGGGGTGGCAATTCCACCCACGGTGGTGCTGCCCCACAATCAGCATCCGCCGGGAACAACCGAGCAGTCGATGCGAAATCTCCTATTCCCGCTGAATTGGGACGAAATCTTCTCCTACGTTGGGTGGCCGGCGTTCTTGAAACCATTCGATGGAGGCGGGTGGAAGCATGTCTACAAGCTGCATTCGCCTGAGGAGTTCTTCAAGGCCTACAACGAAACCGGGACTCTATGCATGACGCTGCAGCACGGCGTGGAATTTGAAGAATATTTCCGCTGCTACGTGATTGGGCAGGAGAAGGTGCACATCATGCGCTATGACCCCCGGCTTCCGCATCATGAACGGTATGTGAAGGGGAACCCTCCGCCACATTCGACCCTGAAGGAGCGGATCGAAAAGGATTCGCTGATTTTGTGCAGGGCACTGGGATATGACTTGAATACCGTCGAGTTCGCCGTGGAAGCTGGAGTGCCGTATGCCATCGATTTCATGAATCCGGCGCCGGATGCGGATGTAAATTCGGTAGGACGAGAGAATTTTGAGTGGGTGGTGAATGCGGTGGCGGAGATGGCGGTCAAGAAAGCACTGAGCGAGGAGAATCCGGCGCGGGAATTGCACTGGGCGTCGTTCTTGCAGGGCGAGCCAGCGCCGGGAGTGAAGAAGAAGGCGGTACGGAAAACGGCTCAGAAACCGGCGCCGGCGGCCGGTGCATAGGACAGGAAGCTTTTCCGGTCCGAGACCTGGGAGAGCTTGTTTATACTAGGGGCGGCTTTTGGCCCTTTAGGGTTGGTATCGTTCGTCCAGATGATCCGGATTCATCCGAAGTGGAAGTTATGAAGCCTACCTTTACGATCGGGATCGAGGAAGAGTACCAAACGGTAGATCCCGTCACTCGCGATTTGCGCTCGCACATTCACGCCGAAATGATCGAGAAGGGCAAGATGCGCCTGCAGGAGCGCGTGAAGTCAGAGATGCACCAGTCAGTGGTCGAGGTGGGGACGTCGGTGTGCGGCAATATTAAGGACGCCAAGGATGAAGTCAAGAAGCTGCGCCGGGACATGATCGCGCTGGCCAAGGAAAACGGGTTGCGGCTGGCGTCGGCGGCGACTCATCCCTTTGCCGATTGGCGGGTACAGGAAATTTATCCGGACGAGCGCTATAAGAACATCGTCGAAGACATGCAGTTGGTGGCGCGAGCGAATTTGATTTTTGGCCTACACGTGCATATCGGAGTGGAGGATCGCGAAACCGCCATCCACATGATGAATCACGCACGCTATTTCGTGCCGCATATCCTGGCTTTGTCGACGAATTCGCCCTTCTGGCTGGGAATGAATACCGGGTTGAAGTCGTACCGCTGCAAGGTCTTTGACAAGTTTCCCCGGACGAATATTCCGGACTATTTTCCGAGCTGGGGCGAGTACGAGAACTTCATCAAGCTGCTGATCAAGACCGGTTGCATCGATAACGCGAAAAAAATCTGGTGGGATATCCGGCCGCATCCGTTTTTTAATACGATCGAATTCCGGATTTGTGACATTCCAATGCGGATGGATGAGACGATCACGTTGGCGGCACTCATCCAGGCGACGGTCGCCAAGCTCTACAAGCTGTATGAAGCGAACCAGGGCTTCCGGCTCTACCGGCGCGCGCTCATCATGGAGAACAAGTGGCGCGCGGCACGCTACGGAATTAACGGCAAGATGATCGATTTTGGCAAGCAGATCCAGGTGCCGGTGCGCGACCTGATTCTGGAATATTTGAAGTTCGTCGATGACGTCGTGGATGAACTGGGCTCGCGCGAGGAGATTGAGTACGTGCACAAGATTCTGGAGATGGGCACGGGCGCCGATCGGCAGATTCGCGTGTTTGAAGAAACAGGAGATTTGAAAAAAGTAGTTGATTACATCATTGAGGAGACGGAAGTGGGCGTAGCCGAGACGGCAACTCCCGTGTCCGAACAAAAAGTAGGGTAATGAACAAAGTCAGCCACGCACATCGTCCTCTGAATACAATCCCCTTCGATTTCGAACTGACTCCGGGCGCACGCAATGCGGTGCGGGTGTGTCTGCGGGTCGAACCTTCCGAGCGCGTCACAGTGATCACCGACGAGGCCAGCCTCGAGATTGCCGCGGCTCTGGTGCGGGAACTCGAGCAAGTAGGGTCACCCTATCACGCATTCGTGCTCGAGGAACTGGCGGAGCGGCCTCTGACGCGCCTGCCGCAGGAGATTCTCGACGATCTCGAGAAGACCGACGTCAGCATCTTTGCGGTGAAGGTGCAGCGCAACGAACTGCAGTCACGCATGCAGATGACGGAAGTCGTGAACCGGCGCAAGATCCGACATGCCCACATGGTGAACATCAACCGCCGAATCATGCTCGAAGGCATGCGGGCGGACTTCGCGAAGGTGGATCGCATCAGCCAGAAAGTTGTGGAGATGGTCCGCAAGGCTTCGCAGATTCGGGCGAAAACGACTGCCGGGACGGATTTGGTTGCCGACCTGAATCCTGCTTATCAGTGGCTGAAGACGTCAGGCATTATCAGTCGTGATAAATGGGGAAATCTGCCCGGTGGGGAGGTCTTCACCACGCCCGGCGAAGTCAATGGGACGTTTGTGATTGACGGCGTGGTCGGGGATTATTTGTGCGCCAAGTTTGGCGACCTGAAGGAGAATCCGCTGACGATTCGGGTAGAGAAGAATCGTCTGGTTTCAGCGGAGAGTTCGAACCGCGAGCTACGGGATGATTTCTGGGCGTATACGCACACTGACGAGAACAGCGATCGCGTGGGGGAGTTTGCGATTGGGACGAACATTGAACTAAAGGATGTGATTGGCGAGATTTTGCAGGACGAGAAGTATCCCGGGGTGCACATTGCATTCGGGAATCCCTATGGGGAGCATACCGGTGCGAAGTGGTACTCCTCGACGCACATTGATGTGGTTGGGCGAAAGTTCGATATCTGGGTCGATGGTGAGCAGATTATGCGGGGCGGGGAGTTTCTGATCGAGGCGTGAAACTTTGCGCTCTTTGTGATCCCTTCGCGTACTTTGCGGTTAAAAGGTTTTCTCTGCGTCCTCTGCGGCTGTTCTCCGCGACCTCTGCGGTTAAAAGCTTTTGGTTCGCGTTATCGGAGCATGGTCTCATTGCACGCATCGACTCAGTTCGCGGGCGGACCCCTCCGCGCTACACTGTCCCGTCATGATTCCCGTCCTTCGGCATTCTTTTAATGGGCGCTATAAGCCGGAGAAGTATCCGGCGCTTTTGGCTCTGCTAGCCGAGCGTTGCGGAGTCCCGATCGGATTTCGCGTTTCCGAGACACCCTGCTTCTTGCCTCCGGGATTGCTCGCGCGGATGTCTGCCGACGGCAAGGAACTAATCCACCAGCTGGTCGACAGTCCTTCGTATCGGGCGCGCTCGGACGAGTCGATTCCGGCAGAGTTTCGCGTTCCGAACGAAGCCGCGCATCCGATGTTTATTCAAGTGGATTTTGGTTTGGTGCGCGACACCGCCGGCGAGTTGCAGCCCAAGTTGGTCGAATTACAGGCCTTCCCTTCCCTTTACGCCTATCAGCCAGTTCTGGCGCGGACCTTTCTGGATGTATATGGGCTGGACCAGGGACTGCGGTACCTTTTGAGCGGGTTGGATTCTGCTTCCTATCTGGCTTTATTGCGACGGGCAATCGTCGGGTCGCAGGATCCCGAAAATGTCATATTGATGGAGATCGATCCGCTGCATCAGAAGACTCTGCCAGATTTTCTGCTCACCGAGAAGTTGCTGGGGATCAAGACGGTCGATATCCGGGCAATCAAGAAAGAGGGGAACCGGTTGTATTGGGAGTCGGAGGGACGACGCATGCCCATCCGGCGAATTTATAACCGGGCGATCGTGAATGAGCTCGAGCGGAAAGGCGCCAAGCTGGCTTTTGATTTTCGCGACGATCTGGAAGTGGAATGGGCTGGGCATCCAAATTGGTATTTCCGGATTTCCAAGTATTCGATTCCCTACCTGAAGCATGCCTCGGTCCCCAGGACGTGGTTCCTGGACCAGATGGAACGCGTACCGGAGAACCTCGAGGCCTACGCCTTGAAACCTTTGTATTCGTTTGCGGGGCTGGGCGTGGTAATTGCCCCGAAGAAAGAAGACATTGCGGCCGTCCCTGTTGAGCGCAGATCGCAGTACATTTTGCAGGAGCGTCTGCATTTTGAGCCAGTCATTGAGACTCCATTTGGCGGAACGAAAGTCGAAGTGCGTATGATGTACATCTGGGTGGATGAGGTAACACCGGTGTTGACCATTCTGCGCATGGGGCGGGGGCTGATGATGGGAGTGGATCATAACCGGGATATGGAGTGGGTAGGGTCGTCGGCGGGATTGTTTTGAAGCAGTTGCAAGCAGTGGGCGCCGAACTCTTAACTCTGTGGTTTCTGAGCGTCAGTTGAGCGAGCGCAGCGCCGCTCTGCTGACGACTGACGGCTGAAGGCTGACCACTCTCCTCTAAGTCGTTTGCACTGTTGACCGAACTGCCTTCACGGCCTAACATGGCCGGCTGCGGGCATGGGCGGCTCCTCCATGATCGGCCAGACGATTTCTCACTATCGCATCCTGGGAAAACTCGGCGGTGGGGGCATGGGAGTGGTCTACGAGGCCGAAGATACGCGCCTCGGCCGCCGCGTTGCCCTCAAGTTTATCCCCGATAACCTGATAGGGGATGCCAAGTCCCTGGAGCGATTCGAGCGCGAGGCTCGAGCGGCCTCCCAGCTGAATCATCCCAACATCTGCACGATTCACGATATCCAGGACAACAACGGGCACCCCTTCATCGTCATGGAGAAGCTGGAAGGCGAAAGCCTGAAGCAGATGATTCGCGGCAATCCGCTCGAAGCTGACCAGATTCTGGACATGGGCGTCCAGGTGGCGGATGCGCTCATCGCCTCCCACGCGAAAGGCATCATTCACCGCGATATTAAGCCCGCCAATATCTTTCTCACTACAAACGGCCAAGCCAAGGTGCTGGACTTTGGTCTCGCAAAGTTGACGAAGGAGTCGAAGCTCGCCACCAGCACCGATACCGGCATTGAAGACTCGCTGACGGCGGTGGGAGTGATTCCGGGAACGGCCGTTTACATGGCCCCGGAGCAGGCTCGGAGCGAACCGCTCGATCCGCGCAGCGATCTGTTTTCCTTTGGGGTGGTGCTCTACGAGATGTCGACCGGGAAGAAGCCGTTTTCCGGGACCAACATCGTGACCACGCTCGATGCGGTCTTGCATCAGAAGCCCGCGCCCCCCCGCAGTCTGAATCCCGCCGTGCCGCCCGAACTCGAGAACATCATCGGCAAGGCGATGGAGAAGGACAAGGCCAAGCGCTACCAGACCGCCGCCGAGATGAAAGCGGACTTGCAGCACTTGAAGAAGGAAACCTCGTCCGGGCTGATAAGAACCGGTCAGAAGATGGTCCAGCCCCTGCGCGTGGCCACCCAGACCTTCTCGAGTTCTAACCGGCTGCAGACCTACCTGATCATCGGGATGGCAGCCGTGCTCGTCACCGTCTTGGGGGCTGTGGGCGCGTGGTGGCTCAAGCATCGAAAGCCTCCGGCACCCGCCGTTGCGAAGAACACCATCGCCGTGCTGCCTCTGCAAAACATGACCGGCGACGGCAACATGGAATATTTACGCTTCGCGCTGGCGGACGAAATCGCGTCGGTACTGACCTATAACCGCGGTTTGGACGTGCGTCCGACGGCAAGTACTCGCAAGTACGTCAGCACAGACGTAGATCCGCAGCAAGCCGGGCACGATTTGCGGGTCGCAAACGTGGTCACCGGGCATTACATGAAGCAGGGAGATCGCCTCCTAGTCACGCTCCAGGCGGTCAACGTGATTACCGACAGCGTGACCTGGCAAAGCTCGCAAATCACCACCCCCACCCAGGATCTGATCGCATTGCAGGAAGCGCTCACCAAACAGGTGCGCAGCGGGCTTCTAATCGCATTGGGCGCGGGAAACGAGTACCTGGAGACGAGCACAGCGCCAAAGAACCAGGAGGCCTACGACCTTTTCCTGCGCAGTACAGCGCTGGCGCATGATGAGAAGCCTAACAAGGAAGCGATCACCATGCTGGAGCGCGCTGTCGGTCTGGACCCGACCTACGCGGCCGCATGGCAGGCTTTGGGAATACGCTACTACTTCGATTCTCTCTTATCGAGCGGAGGCGAAGAAGCCTTCCAGAAATCGAACGCTGCATTCGAGCGGGCTTTGGCGCTCGATGCGAATCTGATTTTGGCCGCCGGTCAATTGATCAACCATCTCGTCGAGCGGGGAGACCTGACGAAGGCATACAAGGAAGCGCGGGCGCTGGTAAAGCGGCGACCGCAAAGTGCACAAACTCACTTCACGTTGGCTTACGTGGACCGGTACGCAGGCCTACTGGACGACTCGATTCGCGAGTGTGATACTGCATTACGTCTGGATCCGGGGAATTACCTGTTTCGTTCGTGTGCCTGGACATTTCTGTACATGGGACAGCCGGAGCGGGCGCGGGAGTACGTGCAACTGGATGCCGGGTCTGAATGGGCAAACTGGGTAACCGTTTCCATCCTGATCGAGGAGGGAAAGGCAAAAGAAGCTCGTGATGTGTTGAAGAAAGTTCCGGCCACTCCACGCTACCATCGCGACCTGGCGGAAGCCGTTCTAGGGATACGCGCGCAGCCGGAACTGGACCGCATTGCGCAGGAAGATACGACATCGCTGGCCGTCGGGGATGATCCGGAAAACTCCTATTACCAGGGTTCGTTGTTGGCCTACGCGGGTAAGAAGGATGCGGCGGTACACATGCTCCGCATGGCGATCGAGCAGAACTATTGCTCGTATTCGGCCTTGGAGAATGATCCCTTGCTCGATAAGCTACGGGCTACCCCCGAGTTTGCAGAATTGTTGAAGGCGGCGCGGTTCTGCCAGGAACCGTTGTTGGCGGAAGGCCGATAGATCCTGGTGCCGAGTACCTGTTACCGAGTTTTCAAGAGCCGAATTTCGAACCTCGAGCTGAGATTCCGGGGAGAAACTTGCGTCCGTTCTGCGGGAAAACCCATCTACTAGAGAACATGATCGATTTTCAGACTCGCTGGAGGGCATTCTCGCGGGGATTCGCGAGAAGGTTCGCCCTCTTCCCCTTCGCCAGTCACTTTATCTTTCTGGCTAGTTTGATCCTGGGCGCCACGGCCCAGACCGCGCCCGATCGTGCCCGGACCTTCGATCCTTTGCCGCAGGATACCGGATCGGCAGGATTGCAGTTGATGCTTCGACGACTAAGCACGACCGCGCGCCTGATGCACACGACGGCGCATCCCGATGATGAAGACGGCGGCATGATGACGCTGGAGTCGCGCGGAAAGGGGGATACCGTGCTGCTGCTGACTCTGAATCGCGGCGAGGGCGGGCAGAACAAAGTGGGCAGCAACTTGTTCGATGTGCTCGGCGTGCTGCGGACCCTGGAGTTGACGGGCTCGGATCGGTACTACGGGGTCGAGCAACGGTTCACCCGAGTAGCGGATTTCGGCTTCTCCAAAAATCCCGATGAGACCTTTCAGAAGTGGGGCGGACACGAGGCCGGGCTGGCCGATATCGTGCGCGTGATCCGTACCTTCCGCCCGGACGTGCTGGTATCACGTTTTCAGGGAACGGATCGGGATGGGCATGGCAACCATCAGGCATCGGGCATTTTGACGCGCGAAGCGTTCCGAGCGGCGGCGGATCCAAGCAAGTTCCCGGAACAGATCAAGGAAGGCCTGCTGCCCTGGCAGGCGAAGAAATTCTATTTCGATAATGTGTGTCCCTTCCGCAGCAATGAGTGCGCTCCGGAGAATTACACAGTGCGCTTGAGCACGGGCGAGAAGGATCCGCTGCTGGGAATGACATATGCGCAGTTTGCGATGGAGGGGCTGCGGCATCAGCTGTCTCAGGGAGCGGGCGGATGGTCGATTGATGCAGGTCCACACTATTCCTTTTACCGGCTGGTGGATTCCGTGCTACCTCCGACAAAGGATAAGGATGGGCACGAAAAAGATTTCTTCGACGGCATTGATACGTCGTTGCCAGGGTTGGCGAGACGATTGGGCGTGGATGAGGCGAAGGTACCTTATCTGCGAGCCGAGTTGGTGAAGGTCCAGTCCGCGGTCGACGATGCGAAGAAGGCGGCCAATGATCCCCCGCGGGCAGCAACGCCTCTCCTGCAGGGTTTGAAGACGAACACTGCGCTGATCTCGCGAGTGAGCGGCGAGAAGGGGCTCGCGGAAATCGAAAAACGCGAACTGCTCGGGCATCTTCGGTTGAAGCGCGCTCAGTTTGAAGAAGCGATCAACCTTGCACTGGGGTTCACACTCAATGTGGCCGTCGATGCGCCTGTGGCCGCTACTCCGGAAGAGGCATTCATGGCGGTTCCAGGGCAGGTGTTCGGGGTAGCGGCGCGGCTGAGGAATCCAAGCGATCGGCCGCTGGCGATTCGCGACGTGGCGCTGGACTTGCCGCAAGGCTGGCATGCCAGTGCGACTTCCGCGAAGGTGACCAGCCTGGCGCCCGGAAAAGAGCTGAGTGCACAATTTCGCGTGACGGTGCCCGAGAACGCAGAGTACACGCGTCCCTATTGGCATCGGAATGATCCCGAGACCGACGGGCTGAACACAGTCGATGATGCGCGCTACGCAACGCTTCCCTTCCCCCCTCCGCCTCTTCAGGCTCATGTGACGTATTCATCGGATGCGATCGAGAGTCAGGTGCGCGCCGTCGGAACGGTGAGCTACAAAGATTCCACAGGGCGCGAGCAGCACCGGGCTTTGGCAGTGGCGCCGCCGTTTTCGGTCTCGATTGATCCCATTGCCCAGGTCATTCCGGTGGGTCAGCACGAGACCAGGGTGGTGAAGGTGGAAGCGAAGAGCGGGCTTGCGGGCTCGAATACGGCGACCGTGCGGCTTGCCGCGCCTTCGGGATGGCAAGTGGAACCGGCTTCGCAGCGGATTACCCTTGGTAAAGTTGGTGAAGTAAAGAATAGCGAGTTTCGCGTGATCCCGTCCGCTGGGCGCGAAGGACGCTTTCAAATCAAGGCATCTCTGGATTTCCAGGGCAAGACCTACTCCGACGGGTACACGGTGGTCACCCGCGACGATCTCGATACTTTCTACTATTACCAACCCGCCGTGCAGAAGGTGAGCGTCGTCGATGTGAAGATCCCAACGAATTTGAAGGTGGGCTACATCATGGGTGCGGGTGACGACATTCCTGAGGTCCTGCGGCAGGTAGGACTGGACGTCACGCTGATTCCGCCGGAGAAAATCGCGAGTGAGGATTTGAGCCGCTACGGCACGATCGTGCTTGGGATTCGCGCTTACGACACGCAGAAGGATATTGTGACGAACAACAAGAAGTTGCTCGATTTTGTGTCGGCAGGCGGGACCCTGCTCGTGCAGTATGAAACCGATGTGGGAAACTTCAATTCCGGATCGTTTACGCCCTATCCGGCCACGCTGAGTCGCGGGCGGGTTTCAGTGGAGGAAGCGCCGGTAGAAATTCTGGCGCCCCAGAATCGAATCTTTCACTTTCCAAATGACATCACGCAGCACGACTTCGATGGGTGGGTCCAGGAACGCGGGCTGTATTTCATGGAGAAATGGGACGACAAATTCACACCGCTGCTGGCATCGCACGACCCCGGAGAAAACAGCCTGAAAGGCGGATTGCTGGTCGCGTCCTACGGCAAGGGCATGTACATTTACACGGGCTACGCGTTTTTTCGGCAGCTTCCGGCGGGCGTTCCGGGCGCGGTACGCCTGTATGTGAACTTGTTGAGTGCGGGCAGATAGTTGTTAGCTGATGGCTGCCGGTCGTTGGCTGCTAGCGAAGCCCTAACGTGGAGAGGATACAGAGTATGTCCGGGTGCCCCATCCTAACCTCGCGTTCTTGCGAGGTTAGAGTGGGGATTTTCCCGAGAACAATATCGACACAACATGCGGCTTTACCCGCTGAGGTCGCCATCGTTACCAACATAAGATCTCTCGATTTCCTGCGCCTGGCGCCTCAGTACGGTCAGTTCAACGGACTTGGGCGGACTCTCTCGCAATTTCGAATGACCGCATGAAAACTTCCGATCATGCGGAGGACAGGCCGACTGCTCAGGGCCAACCGCAACTCATTCGCGGAATGGGCCTGGGCACGGCGACGTCGCTGAACATGCTCGACATGATCGGCGTGGGGCCGTTCATCACGATGCCTCTGATCGTGAGCGCCATGGGCGGACCGCAGGCAATGCTGGGCTGGATTCTGGGCGCAGGGTTCGCGATTTGCGATGGGCTGGTGTGGGCGGAGTTGGGCGCGGCCATGCCTGGGTCCGGCGGGTCATACCGGTATTTGAAAGAGATCTACGGTCCCAACGGCCTGGGGCGGTTGATTTCCTTTTTGTTTATCTGGCAGCTGTCGTTTAGTGCTCCGCTATCGATTGCTTCCGGCTGTCTTGGTCTGGCAGGGTACGCGGCTTATTTCTGGCCGGGGCTGGACCGCGTTTATTTCTCGCACCTGGCCAGTGCCCGCATCCCGCTGGTCGGAAATCTGCAAGTGAGTTGGCTGGCAAGTTCGGGAACATTGGTCGCGGTTGGGGCTTGTCTCTTTGCCGTGTTGCTGCTCTACCGGCGGATAACAGCGATCGGAAAATTGTCAAAGCTGCTGTGGGTCGTCGTGATGGGCACGATCGGGTGGATTATTTTCGCGGGCCTGACCCACTTCAGGGGCGCTCTCGCATTCGACTTTCCGCCCGGAGCATTCACCCTTTCGCGCGGCTTCTTCAACGGGCTCGGCAGTGCGATGCTGATCGCCACCTACGATTATTGGGGCTATTACAACGTTTGCTTTCTGGGCGATGAGGTGAAGGATCCGGGACGGAACATTCCCCGGGCGCTGCTGCTATCAATTTTGCTGGTCGCCTGTCTATATATAGTGATGAATTTGAGCATCGTAGGCGTGGTGCCGTGGCGGGAGATGGTAGCGGCCAAGGACGCGAACCGCGGCCTCTACGTGGTGTCGCTGTTTATGCAGAGAATCTACGGTGCATGGGCAGCGAAAGTCGTCACTGGGCTGGTGATGTGGACGGCATTCGCGTCGGTGTTTTCGCTGATGCTCGGGTACTCGCGAGTACCGTATGCTGCGGCGCTGGACGGGAACTATTTCCGGATCTTTGCGAAAGTACACCCGGAGTACCGATTTCCTTACGTGTCGCTGGTGAGCCTGGGAGTGGTCGCGGCGGTTTTCTGTTTCCTCCGGCTGGCCGACGTAATTGCGGCTTTGGTAGTGATCCGGATCATGCTTCAATTCCTGGTGCAGGCGATCGGCGTAATCGTGTTGCGCGTACGCCGGCCAGACCTCCCGCGACCCTTTCGGATGTGGTTGTATCCCCTGCCTGCCTTGATCGCTTCAATCGGATTCGGCTATATCCTGTTTGTGCGCGTGAATGCACTCAAAGAGATTCGTTATGCGATCGTGATCCTGATTCTGGGGATCGTGATTTACATGGCGCGCGCCTGGCGCAAGCGCGAATGGCCTTTCGCGCCGGACGTGGTTCTGGAAGGATCCCACTAAATGGCCGAGATGGTGAAGACGCCCGCGCCGCTTCCGCCTCCTTCCGCGGACCCTGGCGCATCGGCGTGGGCACCGCTACGCGAGCCTCTCTTTCGCGCGATGTGGATCGCTGCCATCATCTCCTATATCGGAACCTGGATGCAGGCCGTGGGCGCCGGCTGGATGATGACGGTGCTCACCATGTCGCCGTTGATGGTGGGTCTGGTGCAGGCCGCCGTCGCCTTGCCCGTCTTCCTCGTCATCCTTCCCGCGGGCGCGTTGGCTGACATGGTGGACCGGCGCCGGTTTCTGCTGATCACGCAGGGATGGATGGTGCTGGCTTCCGGAATGCTGGGAGTCCTAACGCTGTTCCATGTAGTGACGCCGTGGATTCTGCTGGGGTTTACGTTTCTCCTCGGGTTGGGCGCGGTGATGAACGATCCGGCATGGCAGGCGATTACCCCCGAACTGGTGCCGACGGAACAACACGCGGCGGCGGTGGCCATGAACTCGGCCGGATTCAACGTGGCACGCGCGATCGGGCCGGCGCTGGGCGGCATGGTGATTGCCGCCGCAGGTTCGGGCACCGCATTCTTGCTGAATGCTCTCTCGTTCTTCGGTGTGATTGTCGTGCTCTACCGGTGGAAACGCCCCACGCCCGAGCGCATTGAGACGGCAGCGCTGTGGGACGCTGTGCTCGGTGGTCTGCTGTATTTGCGGGAATCGCCAGTCGTGAAGTCCGTATTGATCCGCACCGGCGCCTTCAGCGTGGGCGCGATTGCGTTACTCGCTTTGCTGCCCATTCTTGCGCGGCCTTTTGGAGCGCCCGGATACGGAGCACTGCTGGGATGTTTTGGGATGGGCGCCTTGGCGGGAGCAACCATTTTGCCGCGCTTGCGGCGGCAACTTTCGGTGGACGGCTTGGTCGCGACGGCGATTGTGGTGTTTGCGGCGATGACGTTCGCGGCTGGGCGGATCGACTCCTTCGGCGGACTGTGCGTGGTGATGGCAACCGCGGGGGCGGCGTGGATCGGAATTCTAGCATGCTTGAACACGGCGGCTCAGACCATGTCCCCATCGTGGGTCAGAGCGCGGGCGCTTTCCATGTACCTGCTCGTATTGCAGGGTGGGATGGCGATCGGCAGTACGCTCTGGGGTGCGGTGGCGACGCGGCTGGGATTGCCGAATGCGTTGTTGTGTTCAGCGCTTGCCTTGTTGGCCGGCCTGGTAACCATCCGCAAACATCGGCTGAGCGCGCGGCATCTGGCGATGGCGCCGTCGGTGGTGCGGGATTGAGATCCTGACTTGCGTCAAGCGGGCGAGACGTCCGCGCTACTACGATGTACGATTGTTATGGAGAATACAGTGAAAACAATAATTTCATTCCTGGGAATTTTTCTCACGCTTGGTTATAGCGTGGCGCTGGGACAGCAGATGCCGAAGCCGGAGACTCCGCGCACGGTGACGCAGGCTCTGGACCGCGCGATCACCAATGTGGAGAAAGAATTTGTTCCGGCGGCCGACGCGATGCCTGAGGATAAGTATGACTACGCTCCGACGGATGGCGAGTTCAAGGGCGTGCGCACCTTTGCCCAGCAGGTAAAACACACCGCGGCCACGAACTTCGAAATTGCCGCCACCATTCTGCAAGTGAAGCCTCCGGTCGAAATCGGAGATGATGAAGCGGGGCCGGCGTCGGTGAAGACGAAGGCCGAGATCATGAAGTTTTTAAAGGACTCCTTTGTATACATGCACAAGGCGGTAGCAGTAATCAACGACCAGAACCAGGTGGAACCGATCAATAGCCCATGGGGGCAGAACAAGGTCACACGGCTGGGACTGACCACTTTAATTGTGGGCCACTGCTTCGATCATTACGGGCAGATGGTGGTGTATCTGCGGCATAACGGAATCGTGCCGCCGGCGAGCAGGTGAGATGGAGCGACGGGCGTCCCCGCCCGTCGAACGATGCTGTGCCCTTCTAAGTAACCAGTAGCACGCACGTGCTATTTACGACCGATCACCGCGGAACTAAGCTGCGACTTCCCCCCGATCGAAGGCAAAGATACCTGACACGTCTTTGGTAGCTTTCCCGAGAAATTCAGTGCGTGCGCTCGGCGCTTTGCCGGCGCGGAAGGTTGGGAAGGAGTCTATGAAATCCAAAACCAGTTTGGAGTTGGCGGAAGACACTCGGCGGAGAGAAGTGGAGCACGAGATTCTGAGCTACTTTCTCGCGGTCGAATCATATCCTGCGCGTGCCGCGCGGGAACCACAAGTTAGCTTTGAGACCCACTGCTGGAGCGTGTACACGGAACTGGAGAGCCAGCGGCCGAACTAGGACGGGGTCTCGATGGCTTCTTTGGGGGCCACACGTCTGCGAACAAACTGCGGGAATCGGCCGAGAAAATCTTTGACCGCAGAGTGCGCGGGGTACGGCCACAGAGAACGCGGAGAATGATTTTCGCCCGAACTCGCGAACACGGGCGTGCGAAACTTTTTGTGAGCTAGCTCCTCGTTTTGTTGGGTCCTGCCGCTCCTTTTTCAGCAATGGCCGTAAGCACGAGTTCAGCCCCTAAATTCTTCTGCTTAAGATGCGCCGCCACCTGGGCGGCGATTTTGTTGGCGGGCGTTTTGCTACGTTGGTCAAGGAACATCAACACGGAAGGTCCTGCACCACTCAGGACTGCACCTAGAACGCCGGACGTCCCTGCCAGTTCCTGGAGCGCGGGCAAGAGCGGGCACAGCGAAGCACGGTACGGCTGATGGATGCGGTCTTCGAGGGCGGCGGTGAGGAGATCGGCCCGGCCTTGCGTGAAAGCAGCCAGCAACAACATTGAGTTCTGGATGTTTACCACCGCGTCAGCGCGAGAATATTGGGGCGGCAGCACACGGCGGGCTTCTTCCGTCGAAAGCGCTTGCGCAGGAACGGCGAGCAGGAGCGGCCACTTCCCTTCCGGCCGAATACGTGCGACTTGGGCTTCAGCTTCACCCGCCATACGAGCGACCGTGAGCCCGCCCATCCAGCACGCGGAAGCATTATCGGGATGGTGCTCACGGCGCGAAGCTTCGCCAACAATGCGGGCATCGCGCCACCGAAGGTTGCCATAGTGATTAGCGAGCGCGATGCCGGCAAGACGCGCCGCGGCCGATGATCCGCAGCCTTTGCCGATGGGAATCTCGTTGTGAATTTCCAGGGCGAGTGGCGACGGTCGCCGGCCTTCGGCGCACAAGACCTCGCGATAAGTGCTCAGGATGAGGTGGTTCTCCAGATTGCCGCAGATGTCGGAATCGCGACCGGTGGCCCGGATCGAGTAGTCGGGCGCAGGGCGGGCTTCGAATTTGAGGTGGAGATCGAAGGCGAGAGCGGCGGCGTCGAAGGCTGGGCCAAGGTTCGCGGAGGTCGCTGGAAGCGATAAGCGGAATACACTCGCCTTGCGAGATTTCTTTTGTCTCGTCATTCAGTGGATCGTTGTCTTCAAGTTGAAGGCGTGTTGATGAAATGCATTGCTCGCGCCGTCGATGTCGTACCCGCCTCCATCCCTTCGCCTAGCGTAACGGTGGTCACTCGCCGGGGACCTCTCGGTCGAACTTATCGAGCACTCCTGAAACGGCGTCCACGGTAGCATCGAGCACAAGCGGGGCGCGCTGCTGGGCACCGAGCATGGCAGCATGTTTTTCATCAGGCGTGCCCGTGAAGAGGTCACCTCGATGGAACTTCAACGTGAATTCGGGATCCTTGAGCACGTGACCGGTCAGGATGAGCACCACGCTTTCGTTGGACTTGACGAATCCTCGTTTGACCAGCTTTTTCAGGCCGGCGAGCGTTACAGCGGAGGCGGGTTCGCACCCCACGCCGTCAGCGCCAATCTCAGCCTTGGCGAGGGCAATCTCGATCTCGCTTACCTCCTCGACCTCGCCTCCCGTAGCCTTAAGAACTTTCTGGGCCTTTTTCCACGAAGCCGGATTTCCGATGCGGATCGCGGTGGCGAGCGTGTCGGCCTGCATGGGCGTGAGCTTCGCGCCTCCATCCTCGCGGATGCTGCGCACGAACGGATTGGCGCCCTCGGCCTGAATCACGGAAAGCTTGGGCAGGCGCGAGATCAGGCCTAGCTCCTTCATTTCGACCAGCCCTTTGCCCAAGGCAGACGAGTTTCCCAAGTTCCCGCCGGGAACAATAATGTGGTCGGGCGGCTGCCAGCTGAGTTGCTCGAGAAGTTCGATTGCCGCGGTCTTCTGGCCTTCGAGACGATACGGATTGACAGAGTTGAGCAGATAGATTGGCCGGCGCTTGACCAATTCGTTTAAGACTCGGACACAACCGTCGAAGTCGCCCCGGAGTTGGCAAGTGACGGCGCCGTAGTCGAGCGACTGCGACAGTTTCCCCCACGAAATCTTGCCTTCCGGAATCAGAACGAGACTGCGCATTCCCCCGCGAGCCGCGTAGGCAGCCATCGAGGCCGAGGTGTTTCCCGTGGAGGCACAGGCGACCCAGCGGAAACCCTCCTGGCGCGCAAACGATGCGGCGGTAGTCATGCCAGTGTCTTTGAAGGACGCCGTCGGATTCATGCCCTGATGCTTGGCCTGGAGCGATTGCATCCCTGCGGCCCGCGCGCAGCGCGGTAGATCGTAGAGCGGTGTGTTGCCTTCGCGCAGGGTGATTGGCTCGGACTTAAGCGAGGGTAGAAGTTCGCGGAAACGCCAGACACCGCTGAGGTCGGCGGGGGCTTGCGAAGTCTTGCGGTCGCGCCACAGGCGCTTCAGATCTTCGGCTCGGCGCCCGGTGGCTTGGGAGCTTCGGGCTGTTTGCCAGCCGGGGTAAAACACTTCGAAAAGGTCGCCACAGGTCGGGCAGCGGAAATCCTGGTCAGCACGTTCGCGGATGGATCCGCAATTTATGCACCGGAGACGAGAAGTGGATTCGGTGGCGGTTTCGGGTGTGGTTGGGCTCATTCTGGCTTGTGGGGCCTTAACTCCATCATGCATCAGAATAGCGGAGTTGTCTGCGTTTCCAAAGTGCAGTCACGATCTGAAATCGCGGCAGAGAACACTGACAAAGAGCGGTTAACTGCGAAGGACAATAAGACCTTCCGCTAAAGCCGCGAAGAAAGGCTCTTCTGTGAAGAGCTTCCCCTTGAAATGTAGGCCGCTCTTTTTGATTAGATCTTAAAACCACGTCAACCTTGCTTCCAAAGCCGGTCTTGTTCGTGCTTTTCTTTTTCGCCACGCAGATAAGCGTCGGCTTTGTTGAGCCAGTCTGCGCGCGGAGGATTGAAGACGTCCAGGTCGATCGTGTCCATCAAAGCTTCGGCCTTGTGCGGCATGTTGCGGGGAATAGTGAGGACTTCGCCCGCGTTCACGACGATCTCCTTGCCATCGATCCAGAATTTCAGCGCGCCATCGAGGATGTAAGTGACCTGCTCATTGTGATGACTGTGCAGCGGAACGATGCAGCCCTTCTTCATCAGGACGCGCGCGACCATGATGTCTCCGCCGACAACCAGCTGGCGCATGAGCAACGGGTTGAGCTCTTCTAGCTCTACGGCGCTCCACGGGATGTGCTTCAGCTCGGATGGTCGGGGGGCCATTTTGATGACGCGCTTTGAGGAGTTCGCGGATTTGCGAGCCGTTTTGCGGGTTAATTTCTTTTTCGCTTTTGGCATGGTGGATTTTCCTGGATCTGAATCTTAACTCATCGCTATCTTCAGGAGTCTCTCAGACGACCCTGTTTTCTACAAACGTTTGCTGAAGGCCGAACAATATCTTAAACCGCCCAGACCGCGGAGAAACGGCCGCGGAGTTCGCAAAGAAAAGGCTCCGCAGTACGACTCGTACTTCAGTGCACCTTTCCGGGGTACAGTTTCACGGCGTTATCGTGCAGGTAGCCGTGGGCCATTTCCAGGGCCTTCGCCTCGGTGACTTCTCCCGTGGCGACCATCTCCGCGAGGGCGGCGGCCAAGCCGGAGCGCGCGGTTTGCACTCCCAGCCAGTAACTTTCTTCCGCGCCCAGGGCCTCATTGTACGGGAACGAGTCGGTGCCGAACGTGATTTTGTCAGGAAACGTTTCGAGCCATTGCTTTAGCGAATCTTTGAAGCCGCTGGCGTACATGACAACTTCCATCAGCGAGGAGTCGAGATAAACGTTCTTCACCGCAGCCAGCCAGATGGCCTCGCGTTCCAGCGGATAGCCTCCGTGGATGAGAACAAATATCGTGTCGGAGTAGCGCGGGTCGCGGAGAATGTTTTCGAGGTTCATCACGTTGCTTTCCGAGATGTTGAAGTAATCTCCGACTCCGACGGCGCTGTGAATGTGGACAGGCAGATGGAGGCGCCCCCCTTCGCGAATGAGATAGCGGAAAATGAAATCCTGGAAGGTACGGTATTCCTGCTCACTCGGAACGCCTCCACCGGAATAGTGCTTGTAGATTTCCTCGGCCTGCTCTTTCGTAGGATCACCGAAGCGGGTTGTGCGGAAATAGGCGACTTCGAACTTCATCGCAATCCCACCCTTGTTCTTCCGATTGTCTTCGAGCACTTCGGTTACGAATTTGAGGTAGTCATCGAAGCTGGCGGGGAGCTGCTGCAAATGTTCCTGCTCCATCCAGCGGTGCAGCATTTTCTCCTGCAGCGGCATGTAGACCGCCTGGTCAGCGTTGCGGGCGCGCTCTTTCTGATTGTCGAAGGGCCACATGAAAGAATCGACAAAAAACACCCAGACAAAGCGCTTGGGATCGAGGTAATCGGCCATCATGGCGCGATTGGCAACGCCTTGCTCGATGTTCAGCTTATCGAGCAAGTTGGAAAAGTAGGCGGTGCCTTCTTTCTTCTTCAGCTCGGCCTTTTTGTTGACGAGCCACTTGGTGTGCTCGGGAGAGAGGTCGGTGTAGGGGTAGTTGAAGAGCGCTTTCGCCGCGGCGACCAGTTCAGGGTTGGTTTCTCGCTCGCGAAGGGGAGCGCTGCCGGGAGGGGAGGCCATCGCGTCTACATCGGTGTCGTCGGGAAAGCCAGGATGGGCGTGGTGATCGAATATCGGAATTTTTTCGATTTGCGGTAGAAGGTTCGTGTAGATCGTGCGGACCTGCTCGGCCGTGGCCAGCGGACGCGATTGGGCAGCGGCAGTTGTGAGCAAGACGAGAGTGGCGATCAGTAACTTCATTTCGTGGTCTCCCAAACAAGCTGTTAGCTCTTAGCCGTTAGCTCTTGGCTGAGAATCAAAAGCTCTTAACCGCAAAGTTCGCGAAGAATGCGCGAAGAACACAAAGAACGGCAGTCAGCATCCCATTCGGTCCAGCACATTTCGAAAAGGCGCCAGGCGGCACTCCTTGCGGGACATTCGTAGCCCCTCACCTTGACGCCGGAGCTCCTTGCCACGCAACGGAAGCTTTCTGAATTCTTTCGACGGCTTCGTGCAAGGTCGCGTTCGAGGACGCGAATGAGAAGCGGACGAAGTCGCGGCCTGAGGGGCCGAAAGCTGCTCCGGGAATGGCGGCGACTCCGGCTTCCTCCAGCAGTACGCGGCAAACTTCCTCAGCGGGCATGCCGGTACCACTGATGTTGACCCAGGCGTAGAACGCGCCATCCGGATGCGGGCAGCGAAAGCCGGGAACCTGATTCAAGTCGCGCACGAATTGCTCGCGTCGCGCGCCGAACTCCTTGACCATTTTCGGCGTCGCTCCTGCCGTGTCGCGCAATGCTTCGATCGCCGCGTACTGCGTGAATTCGGCAACGCAGGTATAGGTATTGATCGCCAGGAGTTCGAGTTGCTCGACGATGGCCGGCGGTGCGACGGCGTAGCCCAGCCGCCATCCTGTCATGGCAAAGCTTTTCGAGAAGCCGTCGATGATCACGGTGCGTTCGGCCATCCCGGGATAGCTCAGCATCGAGATATATCGATCGCTATAGATGATGCGCGCGTAGATCTCGTCTGACAGCACGTAGAGATCGTTTTTAACGGCTAGTTCCGCGATGCGGCGCTGGGCGGCGTCGCTGTAGACCGTACCGGTCGGGTTGTTGGGCGAACAGGTGAGGATCGCTTTCGTGCGCGCCGTGATTTTGGCGGTAATCTCGTTGGGATCGGGCTGGAATTGGTTGCGTTCGGCAAGTTCGTAGGGGACAGCCTTGCCTCCGAAACCGGCGGTGATGGAAGGGTACCCGGGAAAACCTGGGTCGGGATAGAGAACTTCATCGTCGGGCTCGATAATCGACATCAGCGCGAGGAACAGAGCGATTTTGCAGCCGGGAGCGATCACGATGCTCTTGGGATCGACCTGCAGGTTGCGGGTGCGATCGAGATAACGAGCGAGTTCCTCGCGCAAAGCAGGGATGCCTGCCACCGTACAGTAACGGTCTTTGCCGGCGCGTAGGGCTTTCTCCAGTGCGGCGACGACCGGTTCGGCAGGATGGAAGTCGGGCTCGCCGAGTTCGAGATGGATGATCGAACGCCCATCGCGCTCGAGTTCCTTCGCGCGAGCGAAGACCGACAACGCGCCTTCGCCGCTCATCACGTTTAGTCGGGAAGCCAGGGGTCGCATCAGGTCTCTTTCTCCTCGTTTCTTCACAGCTGTTGCGGCTCGGTTTCTACAGAGTTCTGCCGCTCTCGACAATCGACAGGCGAGGACGCCCGTCGCTCCAACGACCCACAATCATAGACGATTCGCGCATTGGTTGGTTGCTTGGCAAGGTGGTGGAGCGACGGGCGTCCCCGCCCGTCGAACGATGCTGTGAAGAAATGACCAGAGATCTGGGTTCGGCGTTTGATCCCTCACGGGCTAGACTTTGGGGGCGACGTGATGGGCAGCCGAAGCCCATCAACCAAGCGCGGAAACATTTCAAAAGCCGCCGCCGTCGCCACCAGCTCAATGATCTGCGCGTCGGTGTAGACGCTTTTGAGCTTTGCGAACAGTTCATCATCGAGATCGCGTCCGGAGCGATGCAGCCGGTCGGCGCAAACAAACCCTAGTTTCTCCGCTTCGCTGAAGGGCCCCCGCTCGAAATCGCCCTTGGCGGCGGCAATCTGCTCTTCAGTCGCTCCTTTTTGTCTGGCGGAAAGCGCGTGAGCGGCGATGGCGTATTGCGAATCGTGGAGGGCCGAGAAGCGTGTGGCGATCAGCTCCTTATACCAGCCAGGCAAGGCGCTGTCGCTGAGCAGCGATTTAAGAAATCCCGCAACACCGAGCGCCAGCGCAGGCGTGTGCGCAAGCGTCTTGAACATATTAGGAACGACGCCCCGCTGCTTGAGCAAGGCGTCGTAAACGGCGGCAATTTCCGGAGAAACCTGGTCGCGTTCGAGCAGGGGGATGCGAGCCTTCTGCTCTCCCATCAGAACGAGAACCTCCCCGAGAACTGGATCAGGCGCGGCGTACCCTTGGTGGCCGTGATCTGGCCAAAGCCCGAGGCGTTGAGGATGCCGCTGGGACTGGCGAAGATCGGGTGATTCCAGATGTTGAAAAAGTCGGTGGTGAACTTGAAGTTTGTCCCTTCAGTGATGCGAAAGTTTTTCCCGAGAGAGACGTCCCAATTTTGCTGGAACGGTCCACGGAAAGTGTTGCGGCCGAGGTTGCCATAGCCGGTGGAGCCGTCGACACCGATGACCGGGGCGCCGCTGATCGCGTTGAGATTGAACCATTGGTTCACGCGGCTCTGGACGCTTCCGTGGGTCTGCGCCGAAGCGATGGTGAAACCGGGATTTAAAGTCGCGGTCGCCGTATTGGGGCTGCTCAACGCAAAGGCTGAGCCGCCGCCCGCATCGATCACCGTAACCGGCAGCCCTGACTGGAAGGTGGTGATACCGCTAACTGCCCAACGACCAAGGAGAGTTCCCATCAGACCTTCAGTCTTCCTCAGGAACGGGAGATCCCAGTTGTAGCTGACGATCAGGCGGTGAGTGCGATCAAAATCGGATGGCCCGTAGGAATCCCGCAGGTTCGTCTGATCGTTGATGGCAGTGTTAAAAGCGGTGTTCCCTGTAGAGGTAGCGTCCAGCGCCCTTGACCACGTGTAACCCGCCTGGAAATAGAAGTCACGCGAGAAGCGGTGGGAAGCCGTGACCTGCAGAGAGTTATAGTGCGACCAGGCATCGCTGGCAAAGAGCTGGTAGTTGCCGGTCGCCAGACCGAGAGCACGGGAGCGAGCGGCCGCGTTGGCAAAAGTATTCGTCGTGATGGTGTAGGTGTTGTTGTTCACGTCCGTGATGGTGACGGGGTGAGTTCTGGCGTCGTAGGGCTGGATGGCGTCGCGGGTTTCGCGAAGGTGCGTTCCTTTCGTCCCCACATACGCGACCTCAAGCACCCATTCCTTGGGCAACTGCCGCTGGATGCTGAGGTTCCACTGCGCGGTGCTGGGGGAAACGAAGTGCCGCGGGACTTCGAGTCCGAACAGGTTGAACATGTTGCCGTCGAAGTTGGGCGCGCACTGGGTGATGTCAGTTGCGCCACAATTCGAGAATCCAAGGAAATGGGAAAAGGTTGGAATGAAGGCGGGATCGATCACGCCACCCACCGGTAAGCGACCCGGGCCCACAGCGAAAATGTCCGCCATATCTCCTGGCGTGCCGAGGGGCGTAGTAATGGGCAGCGTTGGCGCGGTGAATGAAAGCTGGTCGACGGCACCTACGTCCTCGCGCACGTAAAATATCCCGTAGCCGCCGCGAATCGAAGTAGTGTGGCGACCGAACAGGTCATAGGCAAAACCGATGCGCGGTCCGAAATTGGAAGCATAACTATTGTTCATGGTCGTGGCACCCGCGGTCCCTGTGAATCCGGGGACGCCTAGCTTGCTCACGCACTTCGGGTAGAAGAACGGAACAATACCCTGATTGACGAGCGAGGCCTGTGTATTACCGATGTGGCAGAGGTCGTCCTTGGGGGCGCCGAAGAGCTCCCAGCGCAGCCCGGCGTTCAGGGTGAAGTCGGGCGTCATCTTGTAATCATCCTGAAGGAAGAGCGCGTAGTCATGCACTTTGTACTGGTGAGTTGAGACGCCACTGCCTCCGAAGGAGAAGCCGGGTTGCCCTAACATGAAATTTTGAAAGTCCGAGAATCCGCCGCCCGGAAAGAAGAACAGCTGCCCGTTAAATGTCTGCGGAAAGTTCTTGTCGAGACCCACCTTGTCGAATTCGCCGCCAAAGCGCAGAAGATGTTTACCGAGGTTGTAGCTGGCGGTATCGAGGAAAGTGAAGTTGTTCTGGATCTGGCTCTGATCGGCACCTGGCGTCGGACCGATCTGGTAGCTGCCAAAGGTAAATTTGTAGATCGTTTTATAGAGGTTGCTATTGGGACGATTAATGCCCAGATCGTTGACGTTGATGATGGGAGTGTTGAACGCTTTGTTGTTGATATGCACGTAGCCGAAACGGAACTCGTTCACCAGGCGCGGGCTGAACAGGTGCGTTTCAGCGATGCTCAGAAAGCGATCACGCACGGGCAGGTCGAGAGGAAAGTTCAGGTCGGTCTCGTTGATGGTTCCACCCAGCGTGGCTTGAAGACCGCCGGCACCAAACGGCAGCAACGAGCGGAAATTTGAGAAAAAGAAGCGGCTCGAGATCTTGTCCTGGCTGCCACGAAATTCGCGGTCATAGTTCACGGTGAACTGATCGTCAGTGTATTTGCCCGCCTTGCTGAGAACGAACTTGCCGGTGGTTGGGTCGGCGGATGGGATCAGGAAGCCATTGGGATCGTTGAACTGGCTGCTCTTGAACTGCAGCAGCTTCACAGCAACGGGATCGAGCTGGGCGGGGGTTACGCCCGAACCTGCCGGGAAAAGTGCATTGATCAACGATTGGGGATCGCGCTGCGCGGGAATCACGGGCAACACCGTGCTGATGATGGCGCCCGGCGACAGGCCGCTGCGCTGCCGCGTTCCCTGATAGTTAAGGAAGAAGTAACCGAGCTTCGCCTCATGCCCGATCGGACCACCCAGGCTACCACCGTAAATGTTCTGCTTGATGTCGGGACGAGTATTGGGACGGTTCAGTTGCAGCTCGTTGTTCTTCAGAAACCACTCGTTGGCATTCAGGGAAGTGTTGCGGAAAAACTCGAACAGGCTTCCGTGGAAGCTCTTGGTGCCGGTCTTGAGAATCGCGTTGATGTTGCCGCCGCCGTTCCGACCCTGGGTCGCATCGTACATGCTGGTCTGGACCTTGAATTCCTGCACCACGTCCGGGCTAGGCAACGGAGTGTTCGTCAATTCCGCGACGTTGTAGTCGGTGGCGCTGATGCCTTCGATCAGGTAGTTATTGTTATCTTCACGCTGTCCGTTCACCTGGATACGAACATCTCCGCGTCCCAGCGAAGCTGAGCCGCTTAGGTCGCTCTGCACACCGGCCGAGAGGGTCAGCAACTGCTGGAAGTTCTGGGTCGCAAGCGGAAGTTCCCGGATGGTCTTCGACTCGATGGCCTGCCCAGTAGTGGCGGTGGTCGTTTCAACTGCTTGCACCAACGCCTGGACCTCCACCTTCTCCAGCACTTTTAAAGGCACGAGCTTGGCGGTCATACGCGTAGTTTCTGTCACGCGCACGGCAATGCCGCTGAACTTTCCCTCCTGAAAACCGGTGGACACAATGTTCACGATGTAGGTGCCCACGGGAAGGAGGGTAGCGGTGAACGAACCAGTGGCGTCAGTTTTCGTGGTACGCGTCACTTCACCGGTATCTTGATTGACGATGCGCACGTCGGCGTTCGCCAGGACGGCTCCGGTGGAATCCTGCACCGTGCCCGTGATCGCACCGGTAGCGCCGCCTTGCGCAAAGGCCTGCCCAAGCAAGCAAACGACAAAGATTGCCAACCAGCACTGGCTGCGAAAAAACTTCGGCATACACTCCTCCCCAACTTAACTCGACCGTTTCGAACCGTCTTACATTGTTCAGAACAGAAACAAGATGAGGGGACGACAACAGCTTGCCGCGCAAGCAAGTATGCTTGTGCCGCCAAAGGTGGCCACCGGGCTCACCAGATTGATCGTCGTCCACATAAAACAGTGCTCCCGCCCCCTGGCGCCGGGGTTGATTGGATCCCGGGTCAACATTGACTGGAGTGGAAGTGCGCCACAGGTTACTAGAAACTCATCACGGCTTTCAAGAATGAGTTCAAGTGGTGGAACCAGAAAAGTTCTTATCGCAGCGCTAAGACTCCCGGTCACAGTCCCTTGTAAGCACCACCATCTACAAGAATTGTCTGTCCGGTGACGAACGAAGCGCGTTCGGAGGCGAGCCACAAGATCGTGTCAGCCACTTCGCGGGGTTCGCCGATACGTTTTTGCGCAGCATCGACCGCCCAACTGTCGAAAATTTCCTGCTCCGATTTTCCGGAGGCAGCCGAGCGAGCCTTGGCCAGTTGCTTCAGACGGTCGGTCGCGGTGAAGCCGGGGCCAACGTTGTTCACGAGAATGCCGTCTTTGCCAAACTCATTGGCCAGGCTTTTGACCAGTCCAACCACCGCGGCCCGCACCGCGTTCGACAGCACGAGGTCGGCGACCGGTTGCTTGGTGGTGATCGAGGTGATGGTAATGATGCGGCCCCAGCGCTTTTTCTGCATGTGCGGGATGACCTCCCGAGCGAAATAGACCGCGCTCAGAAAGTTGGCGTCAACGGCCTTGCGCCATTCCTCGATTGAGGCGGCGAGAAATCCTTTTGCAGGAGGACCTCCCGCATTGGTGACGCAGATATCGACGGACCCGAATTTCGAAACGACCGATTCGACGAAACGGTGCACCGCGCTGGGATCGGTGACATCGATGGGCTCGGCAAACACATCAGCTTTGTATTGTTGGCGAATTTGCTTCGCCGCCGATTCGAGAGTCTCTCCATTGCGGGAACACATGGCGATGCGGCAGCCTTCCGCGGCGAAGGCTTCGGCGGTGGCGCGTCCAATTCCCTGGCTGGATGCGGCGACGATAGCAACTCGATTCTTGAGGCCGGTTTCCATAGGCGACGGATTATAACAATACGGCGGAGTGACGACCGGGAGCGGGTTTCACTTGCTCCAGCCAAGAGCAGAAAGGTAATCTGGAAGCTCGTTAAAACGCTCAATCTCGCGATCGCAGAGCGTTTTGAAAGGGCTCGGCTTCACAGGTTGCTGAAAAACTCTCGCGATAGTTGCGTTTTGAAAGGGCTCGGCTTCAAGCCGAGCCGTAACAGCAACAAACTTAATGCGGCTTCAGCCGCTGAGGTGGTGGGCGTCGCCGGGCAGCTGCTTTTCAGCAACGCTTTAGGCGCTGCGCCGGCGAGCATGATCGTAGTGCAATGATGGATAGCTATTAAGAACCAGGAGAAGATTGCCTCTATGTCAGGGACCCCGAGCTACATATGGATGGAAGGCGGGCTTCGGCCTGCGGCGGAAGGTGTTGTTCCGTTTGTGAATGCAGGCTTGCATTACGGCTACAGCGTGTTTGAGGGCATCCGCTGTTATGCCACCGAGCGCGGCCCAGCCGTCTTCCGGCTAGAGGAGCACGTGGAACGCATCCTGGATTCAGCGCTGGTCGTTGGGTTTCGCGATCTGCCGTATTCGAAAGCGCAGATTATAGAGGCGATTCATCAGGTCATCGCGGCCAATGGATTTTCGTCCTGCTACATCCGCCCCCTGATCTATCTGGACGGTGCGATGAGCATGGTAGTGGACGCGGGCAAGCCCCGGTTGTTGATTGCCGTGTGGGAGTGGAAGGCATTCCTGGGTGAGCAGGCCAAAGAGCACGGCATCCGGGCGAACATTTCTTCGTTCACCCGTCTGCATCCCAACATCATGATGACCAAGGCCAAAGTGTCCGGAAACTATGTGGGATCGATCCTCGCCAAAACAGAGTCGCACCGCCTTGGTTTTGATGAAGCCATCATGCTCGACCCGTCGGGTTACGTGGCGGAGTGCACGGGCGAAAACATTTTTGTTGTGCGCAACGGCGTGATCTATACGGTTCCGCGTGGTTCGATTCTTGAGGGGATCACGCGCGATAGCTTGATCACGCTCGCGGGCGATATGGGGTACACGGTGGTCGAGGAACCGATTTCACGCGATCAGTTGTACATCGCCGATGAGGTATTCGTGTGTGGTACAGCAGCCGAGGTGATTGGGCTGCGCGAGATCGACTTCCGCACCATCGGCAGCGGAAAGACTGGGCCGGTCACGCGCGAGTTGCAGAAGGCGTTTGATGAATTGACCAGCGGACGCCATCCGCGCTCGGCGCGATGGTTTTCCCCGGTACCTGCGTTCGATTCGGCGGCGGTGAAGGCCTAAGGTTCTGCTGGCGACAAGAGGTTTTTATGAAGAAGCATAAACGGCATCCGGAGACCGAGGCGGTGCGCGGCGGGATGGATCTGAGCAAAAAAAACGGGCCTCTCAGCACGCCCATCTATCAGACCTCCACGTTCGAAGTCACCGACATGGAAGAACAGGTCCGAGCTACGCCGACGGACCATTTCTATACTCGCTACGGCAATCCGACGCACACCGTCGCGGAGAATGCGATCGCCGAACTGGAGGGCGCGGAGTCCGCCCTTCTGTTTGCCTCCGGCATGTCGGCAATTACGACCACCATCCTCGCCCTTACCAAAGCGGGCGACCACATCGTCGCCCAGCGCGACATCTACGGGGGCGCAACCAAGTTCTTCACCCAGTGGCTGCCAAAGTTTGGGGTGGAGGTCACGCTCGTCGACACGACGGACTACCAGCAGCACGCCAAAGCGATCCGACCCAATACCAAGATTCTGCATCTTGAGTCGCCTACCAATCCGACGCTGCGCGTAGTCGATTTGAAGAAGGTTGCGGCTGTAGCGAAGCAGCACGGGATCACCACGTTGATCGACAGCACGTTTGCCACGCCCATCAATTGCAGGCCCGCGGAGTTTGGCATTGACCTGGTCATGCACTCGGGCACCAAGTATTTCGGCGGACACGCCGACTTGATTTGTGGAATCGTCGCCGGACGCAGAGACCTGATCGATGCGATTCACGCCACCCGCACCACGCTCGGCTGCAACATGGATCCCCACGCAGCCTGGCTGCTGCTGCGCGGCATCAAGACGCTGGCTGTCAGGGTGCATCGGCAGAACGACAGTGCCGTGCGAGTAGCCCAGTTTTTGAAGGGACATCCCAAGGTTCGCAGCGTGAGCTACCCGTTTCTGGAAGGCCATCCACAGCGGGCGCTGGCGATGGAGCAGATGCGAGGTGGTGGCGGCGTGCTGAGTTTTGAAGTTGAAGGCACGGGCGAAGATGCCTGCCGTTTCGCCGAGGCGCTGAACCTTTTCACCCTGGCCCCGAGCTTAGGCGGAGTGGAGTCGCTGGTGACGATTCCAGTCATCACCTCGCACGCCATGATCCGCCCCGAAGAGCGCGAGAAGATGGGCGTGACCGAGCAATTGGTGCGCCTGTCAGTAGGAGTCGAGCACGTCGACGATCTGATTGCCGACCTGGAGCAGGCCTTCAGCGTGGTGAAAGGCGAACGGCAACCGGCGGGAGTGGCCTCCAGGCTCTAGACTCCAGGCTCTCGGCTCAAGATATTCGCTGCATAGAAGAAATCCCGGCCTCGGCGGAAGCCGGGATTTTCTTATACGACGAACGAGTCTCAGAAAATGAACTTCGCCCCCAATTGCAGGATGCGGGGATTGTGGGCCGACGCGGCGCGGAGGAAGGGACTTCCGCAGTCGGCCGAGAAGTTAGTTCCACCGTAACAAGTGGCGCTGTTCGTGGGACTGGAGAACGGACTATTGCCGCCAGCCGACCCCGCGCCTCCTCCTAACCACGCGAATTCGGTGTGATTGAAGACGTTGAAAGCTTCGGCGCGGAATTCAAAGCTCATGCGCTCTGTCATGGCGAAGTGCTTGAACAGGGCCATGTCGAAGTTGGTGCGGCGCGGATTCGCGAGTGTATTGCGCCCGACATCGCCAAACGTCAGCCCACGTGGTGCCACGAAAGCTGCAGGATTGAAAAAAAGCGGCCCGAACCCTTGTACAGGAGCTTGCGCGATACCTGACTTCGGATCGGCCACGATGTCGGGTTGCGATGGCACACCGTTCGCAGCAATGGTATTGGCCACGCCCGCGTTATCCCCGGGCACGCCCGAACCGCCACCGTTGGTAACGGTGAAGGGAGTGCCCGTTTGAATAACCGTGATCCCCGACCATTGCCAGCCTCCCAGTAACGTGTGCGTCAAACCCGGAGCTTTGAAAAAGGGCAGATCGTAGACATAGCTCAGGGTAAAGGAATGGCGCTGATCGAAGTTGGAACGGGCGCGGTAGGCTGCCATGTTGTAGGTATCGGGGATGGTGAGGTCGCCGCCCGAAGAAGCATCATCGATCGAATGACTGTAGGTGTAGGACAGATTGAAGAGCAAGCTTCCGACCGCCTTCCGGAGACTCAACTGCAGAGCGTGGTAGACGGAGGAAGCGGTCTGGTCCTGACGCTTGATGCCGCCTACACCGACATAAGGCCGGAAGGGATCAGGAATCGCTCCGCACAGAGCGATGGCAGCGTTCACTGCGGGACTCAACACGCCGGGCCCCGCGTAGGGCAGCGCCGTACCTGACGGGGTTGTGCCATCGACAGGAATACCGTATGCATCGGTAGTGGTACCGCACTCAGTGGGGAGGCTGGTAGTGGAATTGGTCGCCACACCCATCGGTTCATGCAATCCGTATGGATTTTGACTGAGAGGCGTGGGGTGAACCTCGTTGAGATCGTATTGCCGGCTCAAGTGCGTGCCTTTACTGCCCACGTACCCGATCGTGAGCACCGTGTTTTTGTAGAGATCGTGTTGTACATCAAGATGCCATTGCTGCACGTACGGCCAATGGATCTGGTCGGGAAGCGAGATGACACTTAACGGAGTCAGTGATCCACCCGGCTGCGAAACGAGATTGCTGTACCCACCGATAGAAAAGACTGTTGTAGTGAGAGTCGCCGGATTCTGCGGCTCCAGCGCACCGGTTCCGGCTTCGTTGGCGTTCATGTGTTCGAAGAACACGCCGTAGCCGCCGCGAAGAGCCCAGCGGCCATCCCCCTTGGGGTCGAAGGCAAAACCAATGCGAGGTGCGGGATTGAACAGATGTCCCTTCGTACACCCGGCCGGCTCTTTGCCCACGCCACACTGCACCCACCCATTGAATTCATTGCCGCCCGCCACAAGCGTTCCGTCTGGATTCAGGTCGCTGGCTCCGGGAACGTACGCGGCAGGGTCCCAGTTCCACGCATTCTTGTACTTTTCGCGCTGCGTGCCGAACATGCTCAGCCGCAGCCCCAAATTTAGTGTCAGACGATGACTGGCGCGCCAGTCATCCTGAAAATAAGGTTCGAAGATTTTGTACCGGTTGTAGGTTTTGATGACCGCTTTCTGCTGCTGAAACTGGGAGATGTTGCCCATCAGCAGATCGGCAAAGGAGTTCCCCGTAGTGACCGCGGAATTGGTGGAGTCAAAAGTCAACAGACCGTTGGTTGAAACCCCAGGCTGCGGAATTTCGTTCTTCTGGGCGGCTGTGAAGTAGGCACCGAACTGCAAATTGTGGGTACCGGCAACCTTGGTCACGTTGTCGCGGTAGGTGTAAGTAGGATTCGAATTCAGCGGGCCGTTGGGGATATACCCGGGATCTTCCGCGATACCGCCAAACGGTCCGTTGGCAAGACCGATGCCTGCGATTTTCCCGCCGCCCCCATTGGGGAACACACCGAAGGTCATGTTGGCAGGCCGCTGCCAGGGACCGACCAGTGTCAGGTTGATGTGATCGGTCGTATAGCTGGCTACGAATTCATTGAGCAGTGTCGGCGAGAAGGTGGAAGTGAGGCGAGCCACCATGCCCACAGAAGGCCCATTGAAATTGGTTTGCAGCGTCGGAAAACTGGTTCCGCCGGTCCACAGCGGATTGGGATAGATCGTCGCCCAGGAGTCGTGGATATAGCGGAACATGCCGCGCCAGTTCGAGGTGAAGTTGTGGTCGACGCGAATCAACTCCTCGCGCCAAGTCGTTGGGGAGATGGGAAAGGCTTGCCAGGTTCCCACGCCGTTCGCCTCGGAGGTTGGAGCCGGAATCAACTGCTCTAACGCGTCCGCCCCGTTCGCCGTGTCGATCGGAACCCTGTTATTTGGAAACAGGCCGACCGGACCCGCCGGCATTAAAGGATTTCCGTTGCCCGGATTGGTAAGTGGGCAGTTTGGAAAATCACCCGCAGTAGTTCCCGCGCCGGTGCCAGGCACGTAATTTCCTGGAACTGGACAGACATCGCTGAAATCGCCGTTCCGTTCCGCGGTTGTGGGTACCACAGTCGCATTTGTCGCCGCCGGCGTCCGCTCACGGCGCCACTCCTGCGACCAGAAGAAGAACGTCTTGTCGCGATTCTTGTTGTAAAGGCCGGGAATGTAGACCGGTCCCCCGATCGTGTAGCCGAAATCATGCTTCTTATACTCGGGAACCGGATTCCCCGCGTTGAAATAATTGTTGGCATTGAACGCGTCGTTCCGCAGGAATTCATAGGCACTACCGTGAAACGTATTCGTACCCGATTTGGTTTCGACTTCGACCGTGCCCGATCCGTTGCGCCCGTACTGCGCGCCGTAATTCGAAGTCAGGACTTTGACTTCCGCAATGGCTTCCAGGCTGGGATACACGTTCATGCTCGTGTTCGAGCCGTTATCGAGGTTGTCGCCGCCGTCCAGTTCCCAGTTGTTGTATTCCGTCCGGCCCCCGTTGACGCTGTACGCCACGTTTCCGTTGACGCCGACCTGCGCTTCGTCCTGACCTGACTGGTTGGTCACGCCGGGCGCCAGCGTGATGAGCTGTGTGAAGTTCCGGCCGTTGAGTTCGAGTTGGCTGATCTCTTTCCCAGTTACGACACCAGATACTTCCGACGACTGGGTTTCGATTTGCGCAACATTGGAGCCCTCCACCGTGATTTCGGTGGAGCTTGCTCCAACTTGCAATGGACTATCTACACGAGCTTTTTGCGCGACCCGCAGAATGAGGCCCTTCACCTCGTACTTTTTGAAGCCTTGAGCCGCCACCGTAAGATCGTATTTTCCAGGTGTCAGAGCGGGGGTCGACCATTCCCCGTCGCTATTGCTGACCGTCGTCCGCTTAAAACCATGCTCGGCGTTGCTCACGGTGACCTGTGCCCCCCCAATCGCCGCCCCCGTTGGGTCCGTGATCGTCCCGGTGATGGATGCTGTATCCTGCGCCAGCAACAAAGCGGGCAGCGATAAAAGAGACAAAAGCAGAATCAGGAAAACGAGAGAGGATTTCATTTTGCACCCCATTGCGAAGCGAAGAGGCTTACGTTCCCTGCCCTTGAGCGACTACCTGGGCCACCCCCACGGTGGCTTCCAAACGATCAAGAATGCCTTGAAGAAAGCTTTTATTAAAACGTATGAATAGTGTGTTATGTGCATTTCCACTGTCAAGCGGAAAATGCGGAAGATCAGTAAATTTTAGTGAGCTACAGCAAAGGATGTGTCGACTCTCGAACCACCAACTCAGGAGCCACTTTGCGGTGTAGAGCAGAAGTTTCCCGTTTTTCGAGTACCGCATTAATGCCGTCCAGCATGATGCCGACCGCCATACCCCCCATGGTTTCCAGAGGTTGCCGGACGGTCGTCAGAGCTGGGCTATAGATGCTGCTCGTGGCCACGTCGTCGAAACCGATCACCGAACACTGCTCCGGAACGCGGATGCCGGCCTTGGCGAGTGCCCGAATTGTGCCGAAGGCGGTGACATCATCAAAAGCCATGATGGCGCTGAACGGCCGCTTCTGTTTGATCAGTTCCTCGGTCAACTTGTATCCGGCATCAAAACTCGCGCCCGGCTCGCGCGACTCGGGTAAATCAAGTATCAGGCGCGGATCGAGTTCGAGACCGCTCGCCTTCGCAAAGCTGCGGATTCCCTTCCAGCGCGGAATGCTATCGGTCAGGCCCTTGGGGCCGCGGATAATCGCGATCTTGCGATGGCCCAGAGAATAAAGATGTTCGATGGCCATGTGGGCGCCGACTTCGTTATCGACGATGACGGAACTGATTTGATCGGTTTTGAGTTCGCATCCGATGATGGCCGTGGGAATGCTGCTTTTCTCAAGGTCGGCAAGCAGGTTGATGTCAAGGAAGAGCCAGTTGGCGACCACGATCAAGCCTTCCACCCGGCGGTCGAGCAACATCTCAAGATAGCGTTCAAAGCGACTCCGCTCGTTCTGAACATCGGTGAGGATGGGCAGGAAGGAAGACTGGTATAGCGAGTTCTGGATGCCGCGCAGCACCAGCGTACAGAAAGGGTCCGTCATGTCGAAGACCATGACCCCAACCGTGTGGCTGCGCTTGCTGCGCAAGGACCGCGCAAAGAGGTTGGGACGATAACCCAGTTTCTTGGCGGCGCGTTCGATGCGTTTCTTGGTGGTCGCCGGAATGTAGCGGGCCAAGGGAGCGTTGTTGAGAACGATCGACACGGTGGTCGAGGAGAATCCGCTTTCCTTGGCTACGTCACGAATGGTGACCATCGAATCCTTTCTTACACAAGCTACGAGCCCGAGCTTATGCGCCACGACTGGCCTTGCTCTGCGCTCAATGTTGGCGGACACTACAGCAGAGTGCAAGGCCTGTCAAGAATCGGAATCGTCCTGATCACCGTGTTCACGTCGAGCACGAGCATCTGGGCATTAGCTGCGGCCAGATCGGCGAGCGCGGATGCATCGCCGGCCGCTGCTTCCTCCTCTGCCGACCAGGACCCAGAGAAAATCTTTGCCGAAGGCGAAGCATCCCTTGGGAAAGGAGACCTCGATGCAGCGGAGCGAAGCTTCAAGCGCGTCCTCGCCATTGATCCTCGCGCGGGCACGGCGTATGCGAACCTGGGCGTCATCGAAATGCGACGCAAGCATTGGGAACAGGCCCTCGACAACCTCCAAAAAGCCGAAAATCTCGCTCCAGAGATCCCAGGTATCCGCCTCAATATCGGGCTGATTCACTATCGGCAAGGCGACTACCGTCATGCCATCCCGCCGCTCGAGTCGGTTGTAAAAGACGCCCCCGATTCTTTGCAGGCGCGGTACCTGCTCGGACAGTGCTACTTCTTTACCGACCGCTATGTAGAGGCCGCAGACACGCTGGAACCGTTGTGGGCGCGGCAATCTCGGGATCTGAACTATCTCTACGTCTTGGGGATTTCCGCCGATAAAGCAGAGCGCAAGGAACTCGGCGATCGGGCGATCGCGCGCATGGCTGAGGTTGGCGGCGATTCGGCAGAAGTCCACCTGCTCACCGGGAAGGCGATGCTGAACCTCGAAGCTTACGGCGATGCAGAGAAGGAACTCGCGGCAGCCGCGCAACAAGACCCCAATCTGCCTTTTGTCCACTTCAACCTGGGGATGTTGTACGAGAAGAACGGCAACTACGACCGGGCGAAAACGGAATTTTTGAAAGATATCGCGCTCGAGCCCGATGTCGTCTTCAACTACGACGAGCTTGGCAATGTGTACTTTCTTACGGGCAACGACGCTGAAGCCGAGAAGAGCTACCGTCAGGCGTTGAAGCTCGAACCGCGAATGCTGACTCCCCATCTGGGGCTGGCGAAGGTCTACCAGCGGCAGGGGCAGTACGAAAAAGCGTTGGCTGAGCTGGACGCTGCCGCCAAGCTCGACCTGCAGTCGTCGCGCATTCATTACCTGCGCGGGCAGGTGTTGCTGAAGCTTGGCCGCAAGGAAGAAGCCAGGAAAGAAATCGACACGTCCGTACAGATGAGCAGCGCGCGCCGTGAACAGAGAGAAAAAGAGCTGGAAGGTGGATCGCTGCCGAGCCCTGAATTGACGCAGCAACCTAAGTAGGATTTTTGATAGACTTGTGGGTCTAAAGGGCCCGCTCCGGGCTGTGCTTCCTCCGATTTCATTCTCGTCCACGCAACCTCACGCGCTTGGGAAGGAAGGCAAACCAATGAAACGCATCCTGAAAATCATCGGCATCGTCGTTGTTGTCCTCGTTGTAATCCTGATCGCAATTCCCTTCTTCATCAACGTGAACAGTTTCCGTCCCCGGATTGAAGCGGAGGCGAGCCAGGCGCTCGGACGGCAGGTGAAAGTCGGGAATCTCAGCCTTTCCATCCTTTCTGGCTCTGTGAGCGCGGACAACATTTCGATCGCAGAAGATCCGGCGTTCGGGAAGAACGCGTTCGTCACTGCCAAATCGCTGAAGGTCGGCGTCGAGCTGATGCCGCTCATCATGTCGAAAGAACTGCACGTCACGGATATCGCGCTGGATCAGCCGGAAATTACTTTGCTGAAGACTGCGGACGGGAAATGGAATTTCTCAAGCCTGGGCGGTACCGCAGCCAAGGCGGAGAAGAAATCGAATTCGGGTTCTTCGACGGCTGGAAATTTGTCGGTGGCCAAACTGAGCGTAAACAATGGAAAGTTGATCGTCGGCAACGCCAATTCCAAGGCAAAGCCGCACGTCTACGACCAGGTCAATATCAAAATTACGAATTTCTCCGCAACCTCCCAGTTCCCCTTCAGCCTGACGGCGAAGTTGCCCGCGGGCGGAACTGCCGACATCAGCGGACAGGCCGGTCCCATCAATCAGACCGATGCCGCCAAGACTCCCTTTGAGGCCAAAGTAAAAGTCAACAATATGGACATCGTGGCTTCGGGATTCATCGATCCGGCCAGCGGCATTGCCGGCCTGGCAAACTTCGATGGCACGCTCAATTCGAATGGCTCCATCGCGAAGGCAGTGGGCACGTTCACCGGCAACAAGCTGCAATTTTCCCCAAAGGGATCGCCAGCGCCGAAAACCGTGGTCATCAAACACACGGTCGATGTGGATCTCGATAAACAGTCGGGAAATCTCACGCAAGGCGATGTGGAGATCGGGAAAGCTGTCGCACATCTCACCGGCGCGTTCAAGACAGATCACGAGACTCAGGTCCTAAACATGAAACTCAACGCTCCCAATATGCCGGTAGAGGAACTGGAGGCGATGTTGCCGGCCTTGGGCGTGGTTTTGCCTTCCGGTTCGCAACTGAAGGGAGGAACCCTCTCCGCGGATTTGTCGATTGTGGGCCCCCTCGACAAGCTCGTCATCACTGGCCCAGTCAAGCTGTCGGACACGAAACTGGCTGGATTCGACCTGGGATCAAAGCTGGGAGCGCTTTCAGCATTTGCCGGCAAGGCGGTTTCCAATCCGGACACGGCCATCCAGAACTTCAGCACCAATGCGCGCGTCGCGCCGGAGGGCACACGCGCGGATAATCTGAACCTAACGGTTCCGGCGATCGGGGTGATCACCGGAGCGGGCACGGTCAGCCCCGCGGGAGCGCTCGCGTTCAAAATGCTCGCAAATCTCCACGGCGGTATGGCGGGAGGACTGGCGCAAGTGGCGGGCATGAGCAGCGGAAAGGGCGGCATTCCGTTCTCGATTGCGGGGACGACTTCGAAGCCGGAGTTTGTGCCTGACATCAAGGGGATGGCGACCGGAATGGCGGGCAATGCGTTGCAGGGGGTGATGAGCGGCGGCAAAGTGCCGGGCGCGAAGGCCGGAAGCGCCGTGGACGCTCTAGGTGGCTTGCTGGGAAAGAAAAAGCCGCAATAACGCATGCCGGACCAACACGTCTGCTCTCAAATGGAAAGGCGGGCGTCCCCGCCCGCCAGCTGTCCTTGTACGCGTGACACCTGAGACCCGCTACTACACCTGACTTCTCCGCGGATATAAGATGGACAAATGTTCGACCGCGAATCGTGGCTATCGTTGTTGCCATTCGTGGTCGTCTGTCTCGCGGTAGCAGGAATCGGCGCATTGTTCACCAACAGCTCGGTGAAGACCTGGTATCCGCAACTCCACAGACCGGAATGGACGCCGCCCAATTGGATCTTTGGGCCGGTATGGACCACGCTCTACCTGATGATGGCATTCAGCTCGTGGCTGGTATGGCGTGGTTCGAATTGGTCCGCAGCGCGCTTCGCGCTGCTCTTGTTTGCGATTCAGTTGGTGCTGAACATGCTCTGGTCGGCGATGTTCTTTGGCATGCGAAGAATTGGGCCGGCATTCGGAGAGATTCTGCTGCTGTGGATGATGATCATAGCGACCACGGTCGCCTTCTATTCCCTCTCACTGCTGGCCGCATGGTTGCTGATTCCCTATATTGCGTGGGTCGGGCTTGCGTCCTATTTAAATTTTCGGATTTGGCAGATGAATTGAAATCTGCGCAACGGAGATTGGAGAGCTCGGCGCTGAAGGCGTGATTGAAGTTTGAGACATCTCCAAAAACCGCAATCAAAAGCCACGTCGAGAATTTGGGTCGGACCATCTGCCAGGCGCGCGCGGAGGTCTTCCCTTCCTAGGTCTCTTGATTTTCTCTTGCATCAGCGGAAGTAAATCCACAAGCCAATGACTGTGGCCAGCAGCAACAAGCTGAACGCCACATTGATGCGATTTTCCGTCGGAGTCTCCTGCGCCGGCTTGCGGACAGGTGTTCCCACGGGCACGGTTTCAAGTTTCAGATCAACCGTTGCGAAGGTTAATCCGGCAAGTTTCTGGCGGTCGGGAGCCGGCGTCATCAGGCTCACCACGACCAGAACCAACGAGCAGATAACGAACATGAAAATGGCGTAGTGCAGGAAGTTCATCTTCACCAGCCACTCCATCAAGCCGCTGAACTGGCTGCCCTGCGCGGCCAAGAGCTCGGCAACAAACCGGACCGCACCCAGCACGAACCCGGTGAGCAGTGATGAAATCGCGCCCTGCCCATTCAGTCGCGGCCACAAAATTCCCAGTACAAAACAGGCGGCGATCGGCGGGCTGATGTAGGCCTGCACACTCTGCAGATAAATGTACAGCTGGCTGCTGATGAGGTGAATGAACGGAACCCACAGCAGCCCAAGCAGCACCATCACGCCTGTCGCGACGCGTCCGAAATTGACCAACTGCGCCTCGGAGGCGAGCGGCCTTAGCTTCTTATAAAAATCCAGTGTGACCAGGGTGGACGCGGAGTTGAATACCGAACTCATGGCGCCCATCACGGCCGCCAGCAGGGCCGCCATTACCAGACCTACCAGTCCAGTAGGAAGCAGGTTCAGAACCAGCGTGGGATAGGCGTAATCGGGCTTGCCGGCCAGCTGATCGCGAAACAAGGCATACGCAATGATGCCGGGCAGCACCAGCATGAATACCGGCAGGATCTTCAGAAAGCCCGCGAAGATGGTTCCGGCTTTGGCGTGGCCTTCATCGCGCGCCGAAAGAACACGCTGCACAATGACCTGGTCGGTGCACCAATACCAGATCCCGAGGATGGGTGCTCCAAAGAAGATGCCGGTCCACGGAAAGCTCGGATCGGAGGCCGGCTTGATCATGTGGAAATAGCTGGCGGGCACCATGGTGCGGAGATGTTCGAGTCCTCCGACGCGATGCAGCCCAATCACCGTAAGCGCGACCGCACCGGTGATCAGGATGAGGGTCTGAACGGTATCGGTGTAAATGACCGCAGCAAGACCTCCCGCGATGGTGTAAATGCCGGTCGCGATCACGAGGATGATCGCGGTCTTCACCAGCGACCAGCCGGCGATGCGCTCCAGCACCACGCTAGCCGCGTACAGTTGCACGGAAATCTTCGTGAAGATGTAAGCAATGATCGAGATGGCCGCGAGGTATACGGCGCATTGCCGGTTGAATCGGCGCTCCAGAAATTCCGGCATCGTGAAGACATTCGTACGCAGATAAAAGGGTACGAACACCCATCCCAGGATCAGGAGCATGATGCAGGCCAGCCACTCAAAATGGCCGACCGCGAGTCCGGAAGAGGCGCCCGTCCCGGACAGGCCAATAAAGTGCTCCGTAGAGATATTCGATACGAATAACGACGCTCCGATGAAGAACCACCCGATGTCGCGGCTGGCCAGGAAGTAATCGGTGGAGGTGCGCTCCTTGCGCGCGAAGTAGAGGCCGATACAAAAAACAATGAGGAAATAAACGCCGATAATGGCCAGGTCGAGCGTGGCCAGCGGACGGTGAGCAGTCGCTGCGGTTGCATTCATGACGGCTTGGTCGGCCTCCATCTGTGAATTGCACTACCGGGCCTGCTGGAATGATTTTCCAGCGATTTAGTTGCAGCAGCAGATGGACACAGTATGAGGTGAGGGGGCAACTGTCAACTTGGTATTTTGTTGCCGATGAAGGTGCGCGGGGAAACGTTTTCAGCTTTCATCGTGAGCCGACCAGCCATCCTTTGTCCCTATCGAACGGGCTTGTCGCCAACATCTCATCAGAGTGGCAATTTCGGAGAAAGAAGTTCGACGGCGGAAACAGTCCTAATCGCCTTCGCAATTCTCTTTCCAGCGGCGCATTCTCCGAAAATGTTTCTGCAGATCAAAATAGACCACACTTTGTCGTTTGTTTTCTCTCTTCGCGAGTTATCATTCTGCGCGAATCAGGAAAAAAACAAATGAGACCCGCCGCTCGAATATCGATTTTCGTCGTTCTCTGTGCCTGCGTTGCTTTTGGACAAGCTCAATGGCGTCCGCTGGGAGACGTGACTGCCGTCGAAAAGCTGCCGAATGGGGTGGAACTGCGTGCGGGAGCGGCTCACGTTCGCGTCACCGTGCTCGCGCCTACCGTAGTGCGACTGCGCTATTCGCCCCAGGGATCATTTGGGCCCGACCAATCCTTTGCCGTGCTGCCCGACGCCTTTCCGAATCCACCCACAATCCAGACTAACGAGTCCGGTGATGCTGTCACTCTGGACACTGGTGCGATGCAGATGCGCATCGTGAAGTCGCCGCTGCGCATTGTCTTCCTGGATCCGGGAGGCCAGGTGATCTCGGAAGACGACCCACGCTATCCGGTTTCCTTCGACGGATCGGCATTCCGGGTGTGGAAGTCGATGCCTCTCGAAGAACATTATTTCGGCCTGGGAGACAAAACTGGGCCGCTCGATCGTCGCGACTTGGCGTTCACCATGTGGAACACCGATGTCGGATACCAGGAGTCGACCGATCCCATTTACAAATCGATCCCCTTCTTTCTGAGCATGCGGAAGGGCGCGGCGTACGGCATTTTCCTGGACAACACCTATCGCAGCAGCTTCGATTTCGGCAAGCAGTTTTGGGATGCGTATTCCTTCGGCTCGGAGGGTGGCGAGCTGAATTACTACTTCTTTTACGGTCCCGATCCCAAGCGCGTAGTGAGCGATTTCACTGCGCTGGTAGGGCGTACGCCCTTGCCTCCGTTGTTTGCGCTCGGCTACCAGCAGTGCCGCTACAGCTACTATCCGGAAGCGCGCGTGCGCGAGATCGCCAGCGAGTTCCGTAAACGAAACATTCCCGCGGACGTGATTTATCTCGACATCGATTACCAGGAAAAGAACCGTCCGTTCACGGTCGATCGCGAGCGCTTTCCCCATTTCGAGCAGATGATCAAGGACCTTCGCCAGCAAGGTTTCAAGATGGTCACCATCACCGACCTGCACATCGCGAAAGTTCCCGGCTATAAGCCCTACGACGAAGGCATGGCGCACGACTATTTTGTGAAAAATCCGGATGGCTCGGTCTATGTTGGGCCGGTGTGGCCGGGGCCCAGCGTCTTTCCGGACTTCACGCGCTCGGCCGTGCGCGACTGGTGGGGCACGTTATACACCGAGTTCGTGAAGGATGGGGTGCGGGGCTTCTGGAATGACATGAACGAGCCGTCGGTGTTCGTGAATCCGACGAAAACCATGCCGCTCGACACAGTTCACTACGTCGAAGACCGGAAGACCGATCATCGCGAGATTCACAACGTCTTCGGCATGGCCAACGTGCACGCCACCCACGACGGCCTCCTCAAACTCCAGCCTGACCTGCGGCCCTTCGTGCTCACGCGCGCAGCTTTCGCAGGCACGCAACGCTATGCGGCAACCTGGACCGGCGATAACACCGGATCCTGGAACCATATGCGGCTATCGCTCACGCAGCTTACGAACCTGGGCGTCTCGGGATATGCCTTCGTGGGCGACGATATCGGCGGATTCAACGGCAGCTCGACTCCGGAACTGCTGACCCGATGGATGGAAGCTGGAGTCTTTAATCCAATTTACCGGAACCATGCCACCAAGGGCTCGCGCAATCGCGAACCCTGGGTAGACGGGCCAATGCATGAAGCGATTCGCAAGAAATACATCGAGACCCGTTACCGCTTGATGCCCTACATCTACACCGGCATAGAAGAAACCAGCCGCACCGGAATCCCGCTGATGCGCCCCCTGTTCCTGGAATTTCCCGCTGAAACATCACTCACCACGAACGGGGAAGAATACATGTTCGGGAGCGCGATGCTGGTTGCGCCCAAGCTCTGGCCATTTCTCCAGCCGTACGAAATCATGTTGCCCAAGGGCGATTGGGTGAATTACTGGACCGGGGAGAAACTTGCCGGAAGCCAGACCATTAAAGTGGATCCCCCACTCGATGTTCTACCCGTCTACGTGCGCGCGGGCAGCATCATTCCGCAGCAACCGCTGGTGCACAACGTCGATGAGACACCCAAAGGTCCGCTTGAGTTGCGCGTCTATCCCGGCCCAAATTGCGCAGGCAACCTGTACATGGACGATGGCAACACGTTCGCCTATCAGAAGGGCGAGTTCCTCCGCACACATTTCACCTGCGAAATGGCATCGGACGACGTGAAGCTACATATCGGAGCTGCCGAGGGGCCCTACCATCCTTGGTTTACGGATCTGCAGGTCAGTGTTTATGGCCCTGCCAGCGTGCGCGAGGTGCGGCTGGATGGAAAGCCCACGAAAAACTGGAAGGCGGGAAGCGGGAGCGTCGTAGTAAACGATGTGCCGTGGACGGGTACCCCGCACGATATCGAAATCCAGTACAACCATCGCTGAATGCCAGGGGCCTTGACAGGAACCGCACTCAACGAGCTGGAGAGGTTGCGCTATTGTTTTGCTGGCGGCGACGCAGCACGTGTGGCCAAGGCTCTGGCCCGAGCAGGAGCCGCACGTTACGACGACGTCCCTCCCCTGATTCGATTTCACGAAGTTTTGCTGGTGCTACGCGCTTTCCCTCCGAACGCGGCTGTTCTTCGTCGCGCGGAACGATACCTGAGGACATTTTGGCAACGTGTCGAGCGGCTGCGCAAAGCCGGCGCCGACATGGACGATTTCGATCCGCTCGAAGTCTCGGGCATCGCCGGAACGACCATGCAGGACGCACTAGGCTTCGATCTGGCTCGCTGGCTGGTAAAGCGCCTGCCCGGCAAAGTGGAGATCGCATGGGACGACTTTGACGGCGAGCGCGCTATGGGCGCCGTCTGGCCCCACCTGATGCCGCTGCTCGAGGAAGATACTCTGGCCGAGGCCAACATCCCATGGCGCAAATGGCTGGAGTCCGCGCAAGGCAACAGCAGTAAAAGTCCCGCATGGCTGATCGATCGATTCGCCGCACTTCCCCTATCCGAGGCTGACAAGGGACGTCTTTATGACTCGCTTCACATGCCCATTCGCTGGCGACTCGAGAATTCGCGAATTTCACGAACGCGCAACTCGCGTCCTGTGGCGCGGGTCTTCTATCACGATGGGCCGCTGATCCCACGCCCGGACGTTTCACTGGCCGCGGAACTCGCCCGACGGCCGCCTGCGCTCCGGCGGCTATCACGATCCGAGGGCGAGTCAATCATGGACCTGATTCGCGAAGTCATGCTGGTGCGCTATCGCGAGCTCTATGGCACCACCTTGGGTGATCCGCGTTCGGTAGTGCATGCCGAAGTCGGTCGCGGCGTTTCCATCTACCTGTGGAACCTGCCGGCCGAGCGCCGACTGCCGTTGCGCGCTTACGTCGCCGGCCTCACGCTCAAAAACGGAGTGCCTATCAACTACATCGAAGCGATCGGTTTGTTTGAGTGGATCGAAGTCGGATTCAATACCTTCTACACGTTTCGCGGCGGCGAAGTAGCATGGACCTTCGCGCAGGTCCTGCGCTGCCTGTGCCATTTCACCGGCGCAACTTGCATTTCGATGTATCCCTATCAGCTTGGACACAATAACGAGGAAGCAATTGAGTCGGGCGCGTTCTGGTTCTATCGGAAGCTTGGATTTCGGCCGGGACGTGCAGACCTGCGGCGCCTGGTCGAGCGAGAAGAAACGCGGATTGCACGCGACCCGAGATATCGAACGCCAGCGCGAACCTTGCGGCGTCTGGCCGAGGGGCACGCGTTCTACGAGCTACCCGGGCAGGAGGTGGGCGCGTGGGATGGATTTTCAACCCGCAACATTGGTCTGCGCGTAAACCGGCGCATGGCTACCGGGTTCGGTGGGAACATGGCGCGTTTTCAGAACGCGTCCGCGACATCGCTCGCCAAAATTCTAACAACACGAATACCCGCAGATCATATGTCGCGCAAGAGCTTTGAGAATTTCGCAATGATCGCAGCCCTGATTCCCGAGTTGCGATCCTGGAGCACCATGGAAAAGAAAGATCTGCTGCGAATCATCCGCGCCAAATCAGGTGCAGAGGAGATGCGCTACTTGCATCTGCTGCAAGCACACGGCCGACTACGCGACGCGATGCTCCGGGTGAGTTCAGAAGTCTAGGAGTCCGGAAAACGACAATCAGGCACCGGAGAGGATGCTTCGCTTTTGCTGTCTTGCGGGTCGCCGTGAACATTGAAGCACGCGCAGGAAATCACGAGTGCGGAATCAGAGCAAGCAGCCGGCGCGAAGGCATCTCCTTCCTCCAGCCTGATTTTTCGGGAACGAGTTTGTCCACACAAACGGACCTGCACACAGAAATTAAGGGAGACCCTACGGAGACCGACTGGAGCAAGAAATCGTGAGCGCGGCAGGATTCGAACCTGCGACCCATGCCTTAAAAGGGCATTGCTCTACCAACTGAGCTACGCGCCCGTACTCTACATCTTTAAGATCATACAGCACTGAGTGGATCTATGCAGAGGACCGAACAGGCGGCAAAGTGCCGCAAAGCGAGCGATTTTCACGCGTCAAATTCTGGTAGCATGCTCGCCTCGCCTGATTTTCGCCCGCGAACTGAATACGCGCAGGCGCTTCAGCAAGATCTACAGAAAGTGAACACACGCGCGTGGTGATCGTACTAATAGGAGTATCCGGCGCAGGCAAGACCACGGTGGGCTCGCTGCTGGCGCAGGAATTGCACTGGGACTTCGCCGACGCCGATGATTTTCATTCCATCGCGAATATCGAGAAGATGAGTGCGGGGATTCCACTGACCGATGCGGACCGGGCGCCCTGGCTGGATACGCTCCGCGCCCTGGTTGCGCGCTGGATCGCAGAGAACAAGAACGCGGTGCTGGCCTGCTCAGCATTGAAACGGTCCTATCGCAGCCTTCTGCAGGTGGATGAACGAGTCCACTTTGTATACCTCAAGGGAGACCGCGATCTCTTCTCGCAACGTTTGCTCGAGCGGCACCATCACTACATGAAACAGCAGATGCTCGATAGCCAGTTGTTGACCCTTGAACCACCGCTGGATGCTATCGTCGTGGATGCGAACGCGACGCCGGAAAGCATCGCGAGCGAGATTCGCAGACAACTAGACTTGACCTAGGCTTACGATCTTGCCTCTTAGCCAGTTCACCGCCGGCAGTAGTGCCCGTATGGAAGATGTCATCGTGCGAACGCTCACCTGGCGGCTGGTGACGTTTCTGTTTCTCCTTTATATCGTGGCCTACCTGGACCGCATCAACCTCGGGTTTGCGGCGTTGCAGATGCAGCAGCAACTCGGATTCACGGATGCCGTCTATGGCTTCGGAGCGGGAGTATTTTTCGCGGGCTATTTCCTCTTCCAGGTGCCTAGCAACCTGGTGCTCGAGCGCGTCGGAGCTCGCCGCTGGATCGCCGTCCTGATGATCCTGTGGGGAATTATCTCCGCCTCGATGGCATTAGTCACAAGCGTGAGAAGCTTCTATGCTCTGCGCTTTCTGCTGGGCGCGGCGGAAGCGGGTTTCTTCCCAGGCGTCATTCTGTATCTCAAGAATTGGTTCCCGGCGAGGGCCCGGGCTCGTACGGTGGCGCGCTTCATGACCGCCGCGCCGCTTTCGGGAGTCTTGGGGGGACCGTTGTCGGGAGCGCTGCTGGGATTGCATCACAAGGCTGGCCTCGCGGGATGGCAATGGATGTTCCTGCTGGAAGGAATTCCCGCGATCGTGCTGGGTGCAATTGTGTGGGCGTACCTGGTGGATCGTCCCGCGCTGGCGCATTGGCTCAGCGAGGAGCAACGCGAGTGGTTGCAACAGACCCTGCTTGCAGAAGCGAACGCGTCGCCAGAGTCGCAATCGAACGCATTGGCTGCTTTTCGCATGGGAAGGATCTGGGTTCTCGCGCTGGTCTACTGCGGACTGAACACAGTGTCGTACGGCGTGAGCATGTGGCTGCCGAATCTCATCAAAAGTCTGGGCGGTATGAGCAATTTCACAATCGGCGTGCTGTCGGCAATTCCCTACGTGGCGGCAGCAATCACAATGGTGTTTGTGGGATTGAGTTCAGACCGCTCCGGCGAGCGACGCTGGCACACGGCCGTGCCCGCCCTTGCCGGCGCCATCGCTATCGGACTTGCGGGCGGCACAACATCTCTGGCGACGGCAGTTGCGTTGGTCAGTATCGCGGTAGTGGGCGTCTTTTCGATGATGGGCCCATTCTGGGCGATGCCGACTGCGCTTCTGTCAGCAACAACCGCGGCCGCCGGAATCGCGTTCATCAATTCCGTGGGGAATCTCGGAGGATTTTTTGGCCCGTACATTATCGGAGTGGTGCGCACCTCCACGGGACAGTTCCGCGGCGGACTACTGGTGGTGGCGGCTGCACTGGCCATGAGTGGAGCATTGGTATTGACGATAAACTTGAACAAACCTCTCTCCTCATGAAGCTCGCGTAGGGGCAGACGCCCTCGTCTGCCCAGGCGAGCGAAGCTCGCAGATTGTGCTCTCTGCATGTACTAACTGAACCTTGCTGCGGAATTTTTTCGGAACTAAGGTGCGGGAAGATTGCAATGCAAGTGGTAGGTGAGCCGGATCGACTTGAGTCGCCGCAACTGCGACGAGTGATCGCACTCCCCCGCGATCCGATCTTACGTCGAGTCTTTCTCGCCCGAGACCAGTCTCGCTAGCGAGCGGTTGGTTCGTCCTCCCCAATTTGTCGACCCTGCCTGCCCGGAGTTTCTTCAGCTCCGTCCTTCGGAGGACTGCCATGTTGCACCGCAGCGTCATTGTTCGATATTTGTGTGCCATTCTGTTTGTGGTTGCGCCCAGGATCACGATCGCGCAGAACGGTGCGGCCCCCAATCCAAACTGCACATTGATTGTGCCCGCGAATCCCTTGTCGGCGGAGGGACTCGCGACACCTTACCAGTTGGTAGCCACCGATCCGACCGGGGGCGACTGCCACGAAACCGATAAGGCGCAAGCGGCCTTCGTCCAGGCCGGGGTGTTCGATGCCGCGAGCGGGGAGATAGCCATCTATAACCCGCTGGTCGTGGACCAAGGCGCGACTCCTGCCATGCCGCCGGTGGTGCCAACTCTTCCCGCAAACGCGATCGTCGCTCTCTGGTTTGGATACAACGGCGACACGCTGACGCTGCAGGGTGCTGATGGAGTGTTGGCGGGGGCTGGGTGTGTGAATGGAATTGACGGCGCCAACTTCGGACAGTTCGCTTACTGCAACGCGCCCGCTTTTTTCCGGGCGGCGCACCGCGCCATCCGCGAGGGTAAGTTGACGATTCCGCCTTTGGGTGTCGCTGCCGATGGGCGCCCCTGTCCGACCGTGCGGAGTTTCTTCGTGGTCGATCAGGACCAGAGCGATAACCTGCCGACGACTTACCTGGTAACGTCCAACGGCCTCGCCCAGAGAACGCAAGCCAACCTCGTCCTGTTCCCCACCGCCGCGACGCTCGGCAACCCTAGCGACAATCGACTGGTAGACGTCGCGCTGGACGGAGCCCTCGGCTGCACGCCCTGGAGGGCTCCAGACCTCGCCGATCCGGGCCAGATGATTCAAGCATTGCCGCTGAATGAACTTCAAGCGCGAGCTCTACAATCGTCTCCGGTGGCGCTCGTGCCGGCTGGCGATCCGATGTCGCAGACCAAGGGCAGATCCGATCTCGTGAAGGTCAGTGCGTACCGGCGTGGCGTCGATCAGCCGCCGGCCCACTATCCTTTCCAGGCGGACACGGCGCGCTATTGCCGGCACATGCTGCGCATCGCGCCCGCCCGCATGTTGCAGGACCAATCTTTGCTGATGCCTGATGCCACTCATCCCACCCGCGGATTGTCGCCCGATACCACCGTCGCAAATTCGCTGTTCACTTTCATGGCCCAACGATTCGTAGCGAGTTACAACATTCTCGGTTGCGCGAATCGGGTGCACATTCCCGATCCGATTTCTCTCACTGTGGATGCGCAAGGAGTGACCACCGCAGCGACCATTGATCTGAGCGTAGTGCGTAGGTGGAGGCAGTCGAGCGCGAGCTCTGAACAACAAGATAACGACGCGGATGATGCCCGAGGAGCCGCAGCTGCGACCGAGTAAGGAGCCCCTTCCGCCCTAGATGGCCTCGCGAATGTTGTCGCAGTATGAGAATCTCAAGGAAGAGACCTGAGACGACTTCGGGCATCCGCTTGCCAGCGAGAAGACTGTGTCGGATTCCACCCCAAGTCACCGTCAACTGAGCAACATCAAGCGAGGAACAGCAGCCTATCTTCAGCCTCCCCGACGTGACAGCGCAAGCGTTCGTGTTATCTTAAGCCTGCGACCATCCCCGCACAGAACGTCCGCCCCTGAAAGCCATGCAGCATTCGTCCGCAGGAATCTCCTCGGATGCTTCTGCAAGGTATCTGTGGGACAGGGGCAGTGGTACCTGAAGTGCTATGGTGGATTCGTTGACATCCCAAAATCCCAAGCTGATACTCCGCTTAAGGTGGTCCCGCTCCACTCGTCATGAGATCCCGATCTTAAGCGGGGCGAAAAGCGCGTCTTACCCTGCACTCTTAAAGTAGAAACCGATCTACCTATCGCTGGGGAAGACTGTAACCGGAGGAGAGAATATGTTGTGGAAGCAGGTTATGGATCGTTTCGGAAAAAAGAACTTATGGGTCGTGGGTCTTTCGGCTGTCGTAATGGCCGGTGTCGCCTGGATCGCCGTCCCATTGGCGAAGTCGCATAGAAACGCCGCGCCGGCGCAGACGGCCTTCAATAGCTCCGCGACCGATGCCGCCCGAAGCGCGCTCGCCATCAGCAGCCTTGGGCCCCAGCCGCTCTCCTTCGAGCCGAACCTGGGTCAGACCGATCCGCAGGTGAAATTCACCGCTCGCAGCAGCGGATACGCGCTATTCCTGACTCCGGCAAAAGCTGTGGTGTCGCTAGTTTCGCCCGATAAAACCAGTTTGCGCTCTGTCGAGCAGCGCCCGAACCCATCATCCCCGGGCACCGGGGACGTAGCGCCGCCGTCCCGGCGGCTGTCTTTGCGGGCGTCCCGCCCGCAACCTCGATGGCGAGACGCCCTCGGGACAGCCGGCAGGATGCCGGCGCTACACCAATCTGTCCTGGGGATGGAGTTTGTCGGCGCCAAGGACCCGGCCGAAATCGCGGGGAGCGATCTCTTGCCGGGTGTCAGCAATTATTTCATCGGAGACGATCCGCACCGATGGGCAACCGGGGTCCCGCACTACTCGCGAGTTTGCTACCGCGGTATTTATCCCGGGGTCAATCTCGAGTTCCGCAGCAACGGGCCGGAGTTGGGGCTTGGCTTCATTGTGCAGGCTGGGGCGGAGCCGGGGCTCATCCATCTCCGTTTCACCGGTGCGAAAAGTCTAAACACCGATGCCAATGGCGACCTGGCAGTCGCAGCAGAGGCGGGCGAATTGCGTTTCACCAGGCTGCTTGCCTACCAGCAAGTCCAGGGAAAGCTGCAACCGGTAGACGCGAACTTTGAGGTTCGCGATAGCGATCAGGTTGTCCTTGCACTGGGACCCTATGACCGTACTCGGGACTTAATCATCGAGTCCACTTCGGCGGATGGTGCCGTCGCACGGATAGGGTTGCGGAAAGCGAGTCAGTCCTCCCCACTGGTGTATCTCGCGTGGTTGCCGCTGGTCGGCATTGCGCTCGCCGGCGCGGGTGCGCTGCAACGAAAAAGAATCTTGGCGTCACTGCTGCTCTTCCTGTCGCTTTCTGGCCTGGCTGTCATGATGGCCTGCGGCAACGGTCAAGGCGGAAGCGGCGGAGGAGGCGGCGGCGGTGGGGGTGGGGGTGGTGGAGGCGGCGGAGGCACCCCGGCGACTTTGGCCTTCGGTACTTATCTCGGTGGATCAGCGGATGACGAGGGCTTGGCGATAGCAGTGGACGGCACCGGAAACGTCTTCATCGCCGGAGCTGCCGGTTCTAGCAACTTTCCACCCGGATCGCTCGCCTTTGCTGGAGGAACACACGACGCTTTTGTAACCAAGCTCAATTCCAGTGGCGCCCTCCAATTCACCACCTTCATCGGGGGCACGGGGGACGATGCTGCTACGGGTGTCGCGCTCGACAGCAGTGGGAATATCTTCATGGCCGGGAATACGCGGTCCGGATCTAGTTTTCCGCCCAATGTTTCGCACGGTGTGCTGGGCGGACAAGATGGGTTTGTAGCGGAGTTTAGTTCCAGCGGCACCCTCAGCGGCGTAACGGTGTTCGGGGGCACTTCGGACGATACCGTAGAAGGTATCGCCATCGACCAAAACAAAAATATCTTTGTTGCTGGTGAGACCGATTCAAACAATTTTCCCACTGCTTCTGCGTCCCAGACTTTATTTGGCGGCGTGTCTGACGCTTTCATTACGAACCTGGGAACATCAGTGACGTCCTCGACGCTGGTTTTTTCGACGTATCTGGGTGGTTCTAATCAAGACCTGGCGACAGGCGTGGCGGTCGACAGTAGCGGCAATGTGTACGTCAGCGGATTAACCGCATCCCCGGGGTTAGGCAAACCATCCACCAGCACATTCGGAGGCGGCACCGCAACCGACGGCTTCGTCGCAGAATTCAGCTCCACAGGAAGCGAGGTCTATTTCGTTTATGTCGGCGGAACGGGCGACGATGTCGCGAATGCCATTGCCGTAGATGGCGCAAGTGGTACGGCTTACGTTACCGGCTCCACTACTTCCCTGAACTTGGCTACGACTTCGGCTGCCCAGACATCCCTCAAAGGTGCACAAGATGCGTTCGTAGCCCAAATCAATAGCGGCGGAACCATCGCCCTTTTCACCTACCTTGGTGGTACTGGCACGGGTGTTGGCGCCTCAGGAGATTCAGGTCTGGGCATTGCTGTCGATTCCCCCAGCAAGAACATCTATGTGACAGGAGTTACCGATTCATCGGACTTTCCAAACGTGGCAGCGATTACCGGAGGCACCGCCAAGCAGGGAACCACCGACGCTTTTGTGACCAAACTCAATAGTGCTGGTTCGTCTGTGGTTTTCTCCAGTTACTACGGTGGTGGTGGTGGCGAAAACACGAGCAGTGCCAACCTCACTGGAGGCGCAATTACCGTCGACACAGCGGGGACGAATATTTACATCACGGGAACGACCAATTCGATGTCCGGCTTACAGCTCAAGAATCCGGCGCAGAGCACTTTCGGAGGCGGCACCGCAGATGCCTTCGCTGCAAAGATTACGCCCTAGCGCAAAGTGAAAGTAGCGCCGGCATCTTGCCGGCTCCGGCGGGCGCGGTGCCCGCCGGACAGCCGCCGAGACGGCGGCGCTACAAACGCGAGGCCCGGCCTTTACTCGCTGGGGCTTCTCTGCCTTGCAGCAATGGCGACGATTCCTTCGTAGAGACGCTCTCCCCGACTATTCACCGAGTTTGCCTGTAGAAGTGGGCAGCGGGTAGTCTACCTGCCAGTGATTTTCTTCATCTCGCGGACGAGCTTGCATAAGTTGACCTACCGCGCAATCGTGCTGGTCATGGCCGCGATGGTTTTCTCCCCTCCGACTGGCGTGGCCGCGCCGCTAAAGGGCAAATCCGATCCTCCCACCTTGCGTTGGGCCGAAGGCCAGCCGGGCTGCACCTTCTCCCGCGACCAAGACGGCAAGTATCGTTACGCGCTCTGGACTGACGATTATGGAATCATCCTCGCCGTGGACTCACAGGAGTTGCAACTGCTGCACAAGCGGGTAGAGCCGTTTTTCGCCGTTCACCTCACCGTCCGCTATCGTGGCAAAGGCCAACTGACGGTCGAGCCCCAAACGGCAACCCTCGAGTTCGTGAAGCACTTCAAGTTGGTGCAGCCTGCGCTCAATCCTGAGCACTTTGCCAATGAAACACAGCGGGACGCCGATGAAGTCGAACACCAGACCCAGCGCGAGATCAAGAAGCATCCGGAACGAAAAGAGGACCGCGAGAAGTATGTCGAGGCATACCAGAAGGAAGTTGTGGAGTTTCTGGACTTTCTGAGCACGCGCACGCTCCCGTCCGCGCAACTTGACAGCGCACACAGTGAAGTCAGCGGCTGGATACTGTTCAGCGCGAAAAATAAGTGGATTGGTGTTTGGAAGAGGCCGGAAGAATTCGTGTTGCGGATTCCTCTGGGCGGGCGCGTGCTGGAATTCCCATTCGCCTTGCCCCAGCAGCAGGGCGACCTGATCCTGCGCCAGCGCTCGAACTGAAACCTTGGCAGCGAACCTCTTTACGCGACCGACTGTCTCCGGCCCGAAGTCTTCAGCAGAAGATCACGCAGCGAGACCAGGCCCTTGAGTTCCTTCCCACTGACAATCGGCAGATGACGGAAGCCGAACTCCTTCATCAGAAACAGACATTCTTCCACCGACTCGTCCGCGTCCACGCCCCGTGGATTGGAGGTCATCACTTCTGAAATCATGGTGGTTCCGGGAGTGCGGCCGGCCGCGACCACGCGATTCATGACATCGCGTTCAGAGAAAATGCCGACCAGTTCGCCATTGCGCAATACCGGCAGGGCCCCGATACTGTGCTCCATCATGAAGCGCGCGGCTTCGAGCACGGTCTTGTCGGCATCGATGGAATAGACGCGCCGGTCTTTTACGAGATCGTACACAGTCGACATGGGATCCTCCGGGTTTCCTCGGGATGGCGGAAAGGCCGAGTGGACGGCCAGAACAGCTGAGTTTGGACTGGTACTTTACCACAGAGTGTGCGGGGTCGCGAGTGTGAGCTGAGCCCGCGCCAAAATAAAAACGGCGGCCTCGCAATCGCAGGCCGCCGTCAGGTTACCAGAGTACAACTCGGGTGGGATCAGGTTAGAAGCGGAAGGTAGGTCCGAAGGTCGCCCTCAAGTTGTTATGCGTGCCGTTCTTGAAGTAAATCTCGTCGCCCACGTCCACCCGCAAACCAATCGGGCCCCAGAAGCCCTCGATGCCTGCTCCCGGCAGGATCGCGGCCGCCGTGTTACCCGTGGTTACGTCACTGATCGAACTCGTGAAGCCGGATGTCCCCGTCAGGTTCGAGACGCTGAAATTGATCAACCCCGCTTTGAAGGTTCCAAACAGGCGGAATGGACCCCCACCGGTGCTGATCTTGGGGCCGAACAATGCATGGATCGTGTGCAGTCGCGAGCTGACAAACTGTGTCGAAACGCCGTTCGAAAACGAACTGCTAAAGTTGCGGTCGAAATCGTAGGCCATCTCGGCTTCGATCTGCACGCTGCTGCGCACGTTGAAGGCGGCCCGGCCGCCTACACCGACGAAATTAATATGCGGACTGGTGCGGCTTAGATTGAAGTAGTCCGCGAAGACCCCCACTTCCGCGTGATTGTAGGTATCCTCCGCCGCCTGCGCCATCAACGATGGGGCCGCGAACAAGACTGCCAACAGAGCCATGCTGAGACTGCGTTTCATGCGTGTGTTTACCTCCCCGACTACTGGGTTAAATTTGCTCGGGCCGAACTTGTCCCGGCGGCGTCGCAGAAAAGTGTGAAAGCAGACGCTGCATCTGAGATGCCTCAGCGAGTTAGTCCGGTTGGACTGCCCGCCGCGGCCTTCGCTGGAACCGGCTACGGAATGCACTGTACGGCTAAGCTGCCTGACACGCGACCTATGTCTAGGCGCCATTTTCTTTGAGCAAAAAAAACGGCGCGGACCTGGCCGTCCGCGCCGCGATTCGGAACCGCTGCTGAAATTACTGGAGGTGATTCACTTTCAAAGCAGTCTGGACGGAAGGCCCGCTCTTATCGCGCGGCTCCATCGCGACCACCCGGTACTCGTGTTCTTTCTTATCGCCCATTCCCGGGCGCAGATAAAACCGGTCTTCTTCGATGCGATACGTGACTTCTTTGCCCACCGGCAAAAGGATGGTGTGCTTCAAATCCTTGGCGCGCAGATGGAACAGCACATCGTCGCCCTGCAGCACATATTCCTGGCACACCACCGAATCGGAGGCATTCGCGATCGGGTTCTCAAACACTGTGCACTCGAGTGATTCCATTTGCAGCAACTGTCCGCTGTGGTATTTCTTCGTTTCCTGCGCCTGCGCCAGAGATGCCAGCAGGAGAGCTGCGAGTGCCAGTTTCAGTTTCATCAAGATCCCTTGTCCGGACTGGAAAGTGTGCAGGTAAGTGGCGCCTGAACTTTGGCTATTGTTTCGCACGAACACGGAAACAAGAAGATCACGCCAGTAACCGATTCAGGTAACCACAAAGACTTTTTCGAATTGGGAATCTGATGAAAGCCCGGAACTTAGCGCTGGACGAGGCTTTCCAGCGTTTCAAAAAATGATGGGAAAGAGATCACTGCGGCTTCCGCGCCATGAATACGCGTCTCTCCCTCGGCACGCAGCGCCGCAATCGCGAAAGCCATCGCGATCCGGTGATCGCCTGCGGAATTGATTTCCGCACCATGCAACTTCTGCCCGCCGGGTACGGTCAAGCCATCGTCGTGTTCATCCACCTGCGCCCCCATGGCACGCAAATTGGTCACGATCGACTGGATGCGGTCCGACTCTTTCACCCGAAGTTCCCCGGCATCGCGAATCCGGATGCCTTCTTCGGTGAAGGGCGCGATGGCAGCGAGCACCGGGATTTCATCGATGAGCGCCGCCGAATCCGCGCCGGCGATTTCCGCCGATTTCAGGTGCGCACCCTCCACACGCACGGTGCCAACCAGCTCACCATGCTGCTCTTCGAGCTGTGTGATGGAAATGCGCACCCCCAATCCGATCAGGATATCGAGCAGGCGGGCGCGGGTGGGATTCATCAACAACGAGTCGATCACCAGCTCGGAGCCCGGAAAAAGCGACGCCGCACAGAAGAAAAACGCCGCGCTGGAGAGGTCGCCCGGAATGCGCGCCTCAATCGCGTGCAGGCGCTGTCCGCCCACGATGCAGGTGGAATTGGCGTTGCGCTTGAGGTCCGCACCGAACGCGCGCAGAGCCACTTCGCCATGGTCGCGGGTGCGCAGCGGCTCTTCCACCTCCGTTTCGCCCTTGGCAAACAATCCCGCAAACAGCAAACAGGACTTCACCTGCGCGCTGGCCACCGGCATCTTGTAGCGGATCGCGTGAAGATTTCCGCCGGCGATATGCAACGGGGGACGTTCCTCTGGTGCCGCCGTAATCCTCGCCCCCATCTGCTCAAGCGGCTTCATGATGCGCGCCATCGGCCGGCGCGACAGAGATTCATCGCCGCACAGATCAGAGGTGAACTCCTGCCCGGCAAGGATGCCGCTCAGCATGCGCATGGTCGAGCCGGAGTTGCCGCAATCCAGCGCGCTGGTGGGAGCAGCCAGCGCCGGGCCGCGCCCCTCAATTTCGATCACGTTCGCGCCATTATTCGTGCGTTCCCAATGAACCCCGAGCAAACCCAGACAGGCCAGCGTGCTCGCGCAATCCGCCCCAGTCGAGTAATTCTCGAAACGCGACTTTCCTTCTGCGATCGCAGCCAGCATCGCGTACCGGTGAGAAATAGATTTATCCCCAGGCAGGCGCAGGGCCCCATGCAAATGCTTCGCGGGCCGAACCGTCACGCTGGAGCCGGGTTTCATCGCTCTATCCAATATATCGGATAACCGTACCGGCTCAGAGGTCGCACAAAGACTTGCCGCAACAATGCCGAAAATCTGTTGCGCCGCGCCTGGGGTTGTGGATACGCAATGGAACTGCCGATGGGGGGATCGAGAGAGGCAGAGAGGAAATGCTGCGATCGGAGAACGTGGAAGCTTCTCTTAGCGCCCTTCGCGATCCCTTGGCGTGCTTAGCAGTTAAAAGTCTTGCTGTTCTCCGCGTCCTCTGCGGCCGTTCTCTGCGCGCCCTGCGGTTTAAGATTTTGCCGCCTAGGCCATCGCCTTAGCCTCTGCCCGCGCCTCGCGTAAGACATCAGGAGGAATTTCCTTCAAGCTCACGTGAAATTCAAACATCGGTGTCTCGGTACCGCGTCCCCAACGTGCGGCTTCCCAGTGGGCGCGCAGCAGCTTCACATCCGGATGTTGGGTCAGGTCGACCAGCAACGGCTGTTGTCCCCGATAGAACTTCTGCGGAAAAGACGCCAGCGGTTTAGGTGTCCACGTTGTCCCGTCCGCCGAGCCGTAGATGCTGACATCCAGCGATTCCTGCTCAATGATGTTGGTAATGTGAAGGGTAGCCAGCAAGACACGATTGGAAGCGGAGCTCACGTCGACGGAGACCCCGTCGCCCTTGGCTTGGATCACAGTTTTTTCGGGAACCAGGAACGTATCGACCATAGCGGGAATTGTAGCAAACGACGCCGGGTGCCCCATCCTGACTTCGCGCTGTCTGATTTAAACAGCCACCGTGTCGGCCCGGACGTCATAGTGCGTTGCTCGCGGCTCGATTCTGCTCAAGAGGCGTTCCGCTTCCGGCTCGAAAACCGCTGTGGTGTAGTCATCCCCCGCAAAGCGTTTCACCGCGTCCAGCGAGTCAAACAGGTTCACAACCACGAATTCGACCTCCCGCTGACCATCGTGGCGCAGAACGTAACCACCCCGGTAGCCCCGAGCTTCTTCAGTTCCGGAAGCACTTTCTGTTTCAGCAGGGATTCATAGGTATCCGCATCATGAAGTTTCGTCCAACCGCGCCAATGACGTGCAATCATTCCGACACCTCACAAAAATTATAGCTTTAACCGAAACAGATCGTGGGCACGAGGTTAAAGAGGACACCCGTCATGGCTAAATTCCATAAGGTCAACCAGACCTGGCGCCGTTAGGCTATTTGGAAGCCAGGCCACGATACTTCCCTTCCCGAAGTTTGTGACATACACTTGCTGCCGCTCCCTCCGAAAACCAGGGAGATCTCCCATGACTTACCGGCCAGACTTCAAGCGGATTACCGCCAGGATGTATGGCTTTCTGCTCCGTCTTCTGTTGACCTACGCTCTGGTTGGAACGCTTGCGAACGCCTCGTTGGCGGAAAACCGCCGGGCCTGGATCGAGGTCCGCAGCCCCAACTTCATCGTGGTAACCAACGCGAATGAGCACCAGGGTCGCCGCACCGCCTATCAGTTCGAAATGATTCGCGCGGTGTTCAGAGATTTCTTCGGTCAGACCAACAACTCCCAGGAACCGCCCATCACGATTGTCGCGGCGAAGGACGAGAAGACGCTGAAAACGCTTCTGCCCGAGTTTTGGGAGAGAAAAGGGGCCGCGCATCCTGCGGGCGTTTACCTGAACACGGGCGACACCGGCGCAAACTATATCGCGCTTCAACTGGATGTGAGTTTGAACGAGGATGCATACGAGCCTTTCGAGCCCGTCTATCACGAGTACGTTCATTATCTAACCAGGAGGCTGATCGCTCGTTGGCCACTGTGGTTGGTCGAAGGCTTTGCCGAGTTCTACGGCAACATTCGAATTAATGGCGACCAGGTCTTCATCGGCGCACCGAGCACCAGCCATATGCTGTTTCTACAACAGACATCACTTCTCCCAATAAGCACTCTTTTCGACGCTGATTCGTCCTCTCCCTACTACAACGAAAAAAGTAAGACATCGATTTTTTACGCCGAATCGTGGGCTTTGACGCATTATTTGACAATCCGCGACACGAAGGAGAAGACTCACCGATTAAACGAATTTTTAGCCTTGCTCGCGAAGGGCGACGACCAGAAGGCGGCCGCCGCAAAAACGATCGGTGACTACCAGTCCTTAGAATCAGTACTGCGTAAATACGTGCGCAGGTCCGAGCTCGACGCGGTGCCCGTAGCTCTGCCCAAACTCGAGCAGAACACGTTCCAGGTTCGCGGCCTTTCCGATCCCGAGTCCCTATCAGTCCGCGCCGATTTCATGGCTCATGATCACCACCCTGACGAAGCGAAGGCAATTCTCGAAGAAGCCCTCAAACTGGACCCGAAATTGAGCGCTGCCTGCGAGAGCATGAGTTTCATCTCTTTACAGCAACAAAACCTGGACCAGGCCGCCAAGTCAGCCGAACAAGCAATCGCCCTGAATCCGCAAAGCTATTGGGGAAACTACTACTACGCAATGAGCCTGCTGCGCGCTCACCAGAGTGATGACGATTCCATCGCGAAAGCTCAGGCAAGCTTGCGAACGGTCGTGAAAATCAATCCTGCGTTCGCGCCCGCCTACGACATGCTCGCCTATGCGCTGGGACTGCCCGGATCGCACCAGGACCTGAAGGAAGCGTATTCCATGACATTGTGGGCCGTGCAGAGTGAGCCGGGAAACATTCAGTACAGGCTCCGAGCGGTGCAATTGCACGAACAGATGGGAGACGGCGACAACGCCGTCCGCACCGCTACGTTTGCGACCAAAATGGCGAAAACGCCGGAAGAGCAGAAGGCCGCTGCGGAAGCCCTGGAGAGCGCGCAAAAGTTCCAGGAGTACAAGCAGAAGGTCAAGGAGTTCGAGACATCGCAAAGCTCTGGTACCGCCAAGACGAGTCCCGTCGCAGAGCCCGGTCTGCAGAAGCCGCCGGCGTTCATAGGAAACGCCGCCAGCATTCAGGTGGCCGCCTCCGCCGAGGTCTTGCTGCTTAGCGATCCACAGGGAGTGGATTTCAGTCCTTATTTGAACAAGGAAGTCTTGCCTACGCTGCAGAAGGCCTGGCAAAAGATCGCGCCCTCGGTCGCAAAATCCACTGCCGGCAAAAGCAAAGGCAAGACCGTGATCGAGTTCGCCATCCAAAGGAATGGCTCGGTCTCAGAGCTGAAGGTTAAGGAATCATTCAGTGACACGACCTTGGACGCTGCCTTGCTCGACAGCTTGAAATCCGTCGCTCCGTTTCACGCTCTTCCCGCACAGTTCAAGGGGAGATCGTTGACTCTTCAGTTAGATTTATCGTTCCATCCTGTCACTGAGGGCGAATAGCGGGACGGGACGCGTACCCTTAAGAGAAATCGAGCGAAGACAAATCGATCGGGGACCGCGCTTCGAAAAAGATGTCTTGCCCCACGTCTACTGACACCCGTCCACGAATTGCCGAATAAGTGTCCCCGCCGCCTCAGCTTGTTCCCACACGGCAAAGTGCCCAGCCTTGGGAATCACGGCAAGACGGCTGTTCGCGATGTGTTGCCGCATCAGCTCTCCATCCGACAATGGAATGAGCGTGTCCTCTTCCCCCATCACTATCAGCGCAGGAACATTGATCGTCTTCAGGGTCGTAACAGAATCGGGCCGCGCCGCCATGCCCTGCTGCACCTGCGCGATGTCTTGCGGAGACATCTTGAGCATCATGCGACGTGCATCGGCGACCAGGTCAGGACGCACTTCTTGCGTCGTCTTGCCGAGCAGCTTCGGGGTCATGAGATCCACAAACCATTCCGTCCCCCGTTCGAGCACAAGCTCAGCGTTCTTGAGCCGGGTGTTGCGAGCATCATCGGTATCGGCTTGCGCACGCGTGCAGCTCAACACGAGCGCCGCGATCCGGCCAGGATAACGTCGCCAGAATTCGAATAGGACGTAGCCGCCGATCGAAACCCCGCAGAAAATCGCGCGGCCCACACCCGCGTCGTCCAACACCCGGACCAGATCGCTCGCATGTTTGTCCATGGTTGCCGGACCTTCCCCCACATCCGACTCGCCGTGCCCGCGCAAGTCGGGCAGAACAACGCGATAGCGCGATGTCAGGGATTGCGCCGCCGGAAGCCAAAAGGCGTGATGAGCGGGAAAAGGATGCAGTAAGACCAGCGGCGGCCCATCGCCCAGAACTTCGTAGGCGATATTGGCGTCACCGCTGCGAACCCGGTTCATGCTGCGATTGTAACTTTGAACTCGTCGTGAGAGTGCTCGGTTCACCCGAGCGGAACACGGGTGCCCCATCCTAAGCTCGCGTTCTGTGCGAGGTTAGGGCGGGAGTCTTCTTGCGACTAAGGATTCGTGACCTGTTGTCCTTGGGGCACAGGGAGATATTCCGGCTCCTCGGGCATCACGATCCAGGCAACGACGTAGGCCAGGATGCCGAACACGATCGCCGAGAAGATCGTAATCACCAGCCACAACACGCGCACGAGCGTCACGTCGAGATCGAAATACTCAGCCAGCCCCGCGCACACGCCCGCGATCTTGCGATTCGTTCGCGGACGCACCAGTCGCTTGCGCGCAGTCACCGCGCCGACGCGCTTTCCACAATAAGAACAGAGGTTGGCATCGTCCTGGATGACCTTGCCACAGTAATTGCAGTACATAGATCTGCCTCCTCTTCACTTTAGGATACGCCGATTGGGACAGAAAAGTTCCCACCGGCGAAGGCAGGATTTGCTGGCGGGAGTGGCTACAGTACCCCCACCTAGTTGGCGCGATAAGGCTCTTTCAAGCGCTTGCGGGCAACTTCGGCTGGAGGAGTCGAGGAATTGGTGGCGATCACGGCCTCGTACTTGCGGGTGGCCAGATCGCGCTTCTGCTGCAGGTCGTACATCTCACCGGCACCCAGGTTGGATTTTTGCAGAACTTCGGAATCCGGTTGCTGCACCTGCGCAACCAGGTCGTAAGCGCTGGCTGCCCCCGCATAGTCTTTCTGGCTCCGCAGAACGTCTCCCAGGTACATGGCGGCGAATTCGTAGTGCAGTCCGGGATATTTCCCCGACCGCCCAGCCTCCCATACTTTCCGGTAGACGGCCGCCGCTTCCTGGTTCTGATTCAGCGACCGCAGGAGCGCTCCTTCTTCCAAAGCCATCAGCACATTCTGAGGATATTGCTGAATCATGCCGCGCAGCAGGCCCAGCGCTTCACTGTATCGATGTTCGCGGCGCAAGAACAGCATCAAGGCAATCTTGGCGTCAACGCTGTTTTCCGTGTTCGCCCGCGCGACCTCGTAAAGGTACTCGATGCCTTTCTCCTTGCTGCCACTCAAGCCCACCATGGACACAGCCACTTTCGCGCCCCAAGGCAGGCTACCCATCACGTAGTTGTGCGCCCCCACTACCAGTTTCGCGTCGATGTATTGCGGATTGAGTTCGAGCACTCTTTCATGGTCGTGGCGTGCTCCGACTGCATTGCGCAAGGCCGAGAACCAGGCGCGCTCGATCAATGCCGTGTAGGTTGAAAACTGGGCACGCGTATTCCCGCGAGCGTAGAGCGCATCGACATTCTTGGGATCAGCCTTCAACTCCTCTTCTTCCAGCTTCTCTGCGCGTTCGACCAACGTCTTGATCTGGTCCTTCCTCTTCGGGTCGGCGGGATGATGGGCGACACCGATGAAACTGTCATTCGCGTAGTCGCCCGTATTCAAGGCTCCCATGCGATAGAGTTCACGGAACATCACCGCGGTCAGCAGGTGATTGACGGCGAAGGGATCGTTCGGATGCCGATCGAGAACTTTCTGGAACTCCTGCACGGACCGGTCGTAGTCCATGTTGTAAAAGTGCTCGAAGGCGGAGGCATTCAGGGGATCTGCAGGCTGGAACGCAACCGTCTTCGGCGGATCGTTGTCCGCGGCCTGCGCCGCCAGCAGAATTCCACCGAGCGCAAGCGCCAAGCTGCTGGCCAGCACACATCGAAACGCCAGCTTGCCGCACCAGTAGTACAACGTACCTTGGAGTGAGGAGCCCACCTGTGGCCTCCAGTTTACCCGATACGGTGCAACCAGGTGGAACCAACAACATTACTGTGCCCTTCCGGTCAGAATCCCGGAATTGACCCTATAATCCGAGGCAAGCTGTGCATCTTTCCCCTAGCTTGCGGTAAATCTTGCTCGTCACAATTAACTGAAAGTGATTGCAAGATGGGCCCAGCATCCAGTTTTTCAATCAGTTACACGTAGCATGCATTTGGTTGTTGGAATGCCTCGTGCAGAGGTTAGGAGGTTCCTCCGAATGTCGGAAGTTGCTCGAAATGCGGAACGGGAGTTTTGGCAACCGCCTGTCGTTGCACCGCCCGTGGTGCTGACGCCGGTTGCCCAGCCTGGGATGGTGGAGGCTTGCAATCGTTGCGAGACTGAATTCATCCCCGGGTCGCGGTTCTGCCATGTCTGTGGCGCCTCGCGATCCGAGCAGGAGACGAAGCATCCCGCGACAGCTTGGATGCGAGAAATTCTCACTTGGGCCCGCCACTTGGAGTTTCACAATATCGAGAAATGGATTGCTGGCGTTAGAGTCAAGTTAGGTCTTCCGACGGCGGCGCTGGTGTCGTTCGTCCTCGGATTGATCTGCGTGGCCGGAGCCGTTGGCGTCGGCCTGATTTTCACCGTTCAGACTACTTTGGATTGGCAGGCAGTGCAGGTATGGCGCATTGAGTGGTTGCTGGGTGCCAGCGCGTCGTTCCTGGCAGGAATTCTGTTGAAGAAATCGGCGAGTTAACGCTCGGCTCGCTTGAAATTTGAAGTCTCTTCCCCCAATTCTTCAAGTTTCAGCTGTAAGTTGACCCCATCCTCTCTCGAATAGATTCGGCCACGCAAGGGCCAAGTAGGCTCTGACGCCTAGGTGTCCGCTCGCGTAGGCCCAGACGCCCTCGTCTGGGCGGCCGGGCGTCGCCCGGCTGGCTCTTGCGTGCAGCGCATCCGAACCAGCAAATCTGCGAAGCCGTCATACATTCCTACCTAGTCAGACGATTCGCAAGAGCTGTTGCCTGGCGAGAAATGCCAATGGCGGAGCTTCGCTCCGCCGGGCAGACGGGGCGTCTGCCCCTACGCATTTCCTCAGTGCACCTGCTCCGCCTCGGGCACGGCCGTGCCTGTCCTGCGCTGCTGGTGCATGCGGTAGAGGTGATGAACGGGCCCTACTCCTTTGCCCAGCGGATGTCCTTTTGATATGGCGGCCGACACGTAGGCCTTCGCCAGCAATACCGCCTCGGGCAGCCCACGATCGAGTGCAAGGTGGCACGCCATCGCCGTCGCGAAAGCGCAGCCGGTACCGTGCGTAGAATTCGAGCGCTGCCGCTCCGATTTGAAAACTTCCTGCTCCACTCGACGCCTGCTCCGGAAGCTCAACAGATCGATCGCCTTGTCGAGATGCCCGCCAGTCACCACCACCGACTCTGCTCCCATCTCGTGCAGCCTGAGCGCCGCCGCCCGCATTTGCTCCAGATTTGTTACCGGCAGACCAGTGAGCACCGCCGCTTCCTCTACATTCGGCGTGATGACAGAGGCCAAGGGTAGGAGTTCGGAGGCCAGAATCTTTGTTCCATCCTGGTCCAGCAAAGCAGCGCCTGAGGAGGAACTGAGAATCGGATCGAGCACGACGTTCGGCAACTTCTTCCGACTGAGAAACTCGGCGACCGCCTTGGCAACTTTCCCCGATCCGAGCATTCCGATGTGGACACCTTCAATTTTCACGTCGGCGGCAAGCTCCTCGAGTGTCCCGGAAACCAACTCTGGATCACACGGCTCAACCCGACGCACTCCCGCAGTCGATTGAATCGTCATCGCCGTGATACAGGCCACGCCGTAACATCCGTGAGCGGCAATCGTCTTGATGTCCGCAGTCACACCCGCTCCAGAGGAAGGATCGAACCCTGCAATGGTGAGCACAACGGTGGGCGTCTCGGGCATACGTTGGCAATGTACCTTAAACCGTTTACGCATCGCCCTGTGGATACGCGGGCAGGAATTTTTTTGGGAACGAGAGAGCTAGTACGATGGGTTGACGAGCCGTAAGTTGCTGAATTTAAACCGCGCTTCGATTTTATCTCCGTAACTTATTGACTGCCCATCACTTGTAAGAATTTCCAGTACCCAACAGTTAGCCGAAGTTACTATTATATTAACAGTTAAATCACTGATTCCTATGTAGCTACGAGTGGTTACTCATTTTTTACAATAGGTTACGTTTACGATGAATAACTAGCTGGTAATCTTGCTACAGGAAATTCCTCGTTGACACCCTTCCACCCGTCCGCTAGCCTGTCCTAACCTTTGGCCAAAAAATGATCGACCTACGTAGGGACCGAACCTTTTGTACGCGAGGTGTACTGAATGCGAAAACGCATAGCTCATGGACTGGCGGTGTTTTTGTGCGTCGCCGGCCTGGGAGCGGCTCAGGGCAACTCGGGCTCGGACCACGATCGAATTAGCCCGGTAAGACAACACAAGCCGAAACCAGCCACTAAGTCGACACACGTGAACGTCACGCGGGCACGGCCCTATCAAGTTGGGACCGCGTCCTGGTACGGAAGCTACTTCGATGGCAAAGAGACTGCCAGCGGAGAGCCTTTCGATATGTACGATCTGACGGCAGCACATCCTACTCTGCCTCTCGGGACCATGGTGAAGGTCACCAATCTGAGAAACGGCAGAGCGGTGGTTGTCCGCGTCAACGATCGCGGGCCGGTCGTAGAGGGCAGAATAATCGACCTCTCCTACCAGGCAGCGCGAGAGCTTCATCTGGAACATCAGGGTATCCAGACCGTCCGCCTGGATCTGGTTTCCGAGCCGCAGACGGTAGCCGTGCTGCGGCCAGTGGCGCGTCTGCAGTAATCCCCATTACACTCCTCTAGATGCGTGATGCGCGTGAGCGTCTGATCGTCGCTTTGGATGTTTCGTCCGCGTCCGCTGCCCACAAGATCGTGGCGGCCGTGGGCGACTCCGCCCGCTATTACAAAGTCGGCTTGCAACTCTACACCGCCGAGGGTCCGCAGTTCGTGCGCGACCTGGTGGCGGCGGGGCGGCAAGTTTTCCTCGATCTGAAATTGCACGACATTCCCAACACCGTGGCTTCCGCCGTGAAAGAAGCCGCGAAGCTGGGCGTGAGCATGTTGACCGTGCACGCATCCGGTGGCGGCAAGATGCTGCATGCCGCGGTCGAGGCCGCGCGCAATACCAATGCCTCTCCCATGATTCTCGGCGTCACGGTCCTGACGAGCCTCGATGCTCGCGATCTGGAGCACGCCGGCGTTCGTGGCACGGTCGTCGATCAGGTTTCACGCCTGGCAGCGCTCGCGATCTCGAACGGTTGTCACGGAGTAGTAGCCTCCGCACAAGAAGCCGGAACCCTGCGCGCCGAACTGGGCGACGATTTTCTGATCGTCACGCCAGGCGTGCGCCCACCCGGAAGTGGACACGGAGACCAGGCCCGCGTAGTCACTCCCGCCGAAGCCATCGCGTCCGGCGCAAGCTACATCGTGGTGGGAAGACCCATCACGGAGGCAACGGATCCGGGCGCAGAAGCCAGAGAAATTCTTGGGCAGATCGGGTAGAACCAGTTCTCAGTTCCCGGTTCTCAGTTCGCAGAAGCTATTTCATGAATCCGTTTTGAAAGGGCGCGGCTTCAGCCGCGCCGTCAAGGGGGACATAAGACTTGGGGCTTTAGCCCCTGAGGCGACTGAACCTTAACGTTTGGCCATTGTGAGATAGCTTCTCAGTTCCCAGCCGCAAGTTCTCGCTTCTCGGTTCAATCAGGCCTGAAAATTACTACATAAAGGCTGAGCCCCGGAGAAGTGTCTTCTCTCAGCGTGGGGTGTCGTCCTTCCGGGACTGCTATCTCTTTCGGCAGCTTACCCACCGCTTACGCCGTGGGCTAATGAATGCCGCCCCTTTGGGCTGGCTCTGCCCGAATTTCTGCAACGAAAAAGGCGCGACTCTGTCGCGCCTTTCTTGGAAATTCGACTAGCTACCAGCCACTGGCTATCAGCCACCAGCTGCCCCTAAAGCTTCTCGTAAAATTCGCACGCCGAGCAGGAAATATAAATCCCGCCCGGGACACCGCGCTCGCGATCCTTGGTCCGCTTCACGATGCGGGTATCTTTCCCGCATTTCGGGCAAGCGGTGGATTTGCTGGTGTCCATGACCTTCTTACGGTCCGCTGTCTTTGCGATCTTCGCCATATTCTTCTCCTGACAGGAATGTGCCGCCGGCCGAGGGCCGCGGTTCTACCTGGTGTTTGGGGAGTAACTCCGGAGTGCTTACCGGCAGGATGGGCACGCTCGAGGAGCGTGCGTCTGTACTCGCCAATTCAAGTTTACATGACCGGACAATAAATGAGCGAATCCGTGTGCGCTCCGTGGAACACGGCCGTGCCCCGCCGATTGTGGAGAGACGGGCGCGTCCTCGCCCGTCCAACTCCGCCCCGACTTGCGCCAGCACCGTCGAAGTACCGCGGCACCACACCTCCCCACTGGGACGGGCAAGACGCCCGTCCCTCCACGATCAACGCGCGATAAAATCCGTTCGCGCTCATGAAACCTGTCTTCAACACGCTGCTCTTCACCATTCTCGTGCCGGCGACCATCGCCGGATGGATTCCCTGGCGGCTGCATAGTAATGCGCACGCCACCTCGAACGTGGGGCTCGTATTGCTCTCGATATTGCTGGTCGCCATAGGCATCGCGATTTACCTGCACACCGCGTTCTGGGGATTTGCGCTTCGCGGACGCGGCACGCCCGCGCCCATCGCTCCTCCCAAGCGGCTGGTCGTGGAAGGCCTGCATCGCTACGTGCGCAATCCTATGTATATCGGGGTCCTGCTGATCGTGGTCGGTCAGGTCATCCTGTTCGAATCCATGGCGCTGCTGCGCTACGCAGCCGCCATCTGGCTCGCCGCGCACTTGTTTGTGCTCTTCTACGAGGAACCGGCCCTGCAGCGAAAATTCGGAGACGAATACCGGGAATATCGACAACGTGTGCCGCGCTGGCTTCCGCGAATTCCCCGTCTGTAAAGACTCGTTCCGAAATTTCCCGCTACTGACGAAGGGCAACAATCTCGCGCCCGCCCTGATGCACAACGATGCGGTCCAAACACTGCCATTCGGCCACGCTTTCTGTGGACGTGCCCGGGTGGTTCTGTTTATTCGGGGAGTCCTACCCGGCGCATGAGATCGGCGTACCGCGGATCCGAGCGGATGGGATCAAGCGCCGGGCTGCGGACGCCAAGTATCAGTTCGACGTCCTCGTTGGCATAGGCTTTCTCGAGGTACTCGAACGCCTTATCCCGCTCGCCGTTCATCGCGTAGGCCTGAGCAATCGCAGCACGCCACTGCTCGCCCGACAGTGCCTCAAGCGAGAGGGCAAGATAGCCCTTGCCATCAGCCGTGAACGTACCTCTGGTAAGGCCAAACTTCTGCAACTCGCTTTCCGCCTCTCCAAAACGTCCAGTCACCGCGTACAAAGTTGACAACTTCAAATGGGCGGGGCCGAATCCGGGATCGCGTTCCAGTGTCTTCTGGAACTGGGCCAGGGACTCGGGATAGCGGTGCATAAGCGTCAGCAGCGCAGCCAGGTTCGTATTCACAATGGGAGAGAGCGGATCGAGCGACAACGCGGTGTGCATCTCTTCCAGCGCCTGGTCGAAGCGCTTCTGGGGTGCAAGAAAAGTGAATGCATAAAAGTAGTGGGCCGTGGCGTTGTTGGGGTTTAACTCCAGGGCCCGCTGAAACTCGGGTTCGGCCTCTCGCCAGCGCCATGCCATCGCCAGCGCCATGGCTCGCGCAGTATGCGCCTCCGGAAGCGAAGACGCCAGGGACAGGGCCTTGCGCGTAGCCTCGTCGGCAACCACGCGGGCTTGCTTCGACGTGATACCGATTCCGTAGCTGGGAGCGACCGTGTACGTGTCGGCCAGCCCGGCATATGCAAGCGCATAATTGGGATCGGCGGCAATCGCTTGCTGAAAGAGATCGATACTTTTCTTCAGACCTTCGGGGGTTCGTCCATACCAAAGCTGGCGGCCCTCGAGATACAGGCGATAAGCTTCCGCGTTGCTGGTCCCGGCATTGCCCAGATGCTGTGTTTGCGAGCCGGTCAGCCGGATGCGCAAGCTGTTCGAAATGTCGCGTGTGATGTCACTCTGCACCTGCGTGATGTCGGCCATCTTGCGATCGTAGTGTCCACCCCAAAGCTCGGTGCCATCGCTGGTATTAACGAGATCGGCCTGCACACCGACTTCGTCGCCATGCTGGGTGATGCGTCCCACCAGCACCGCCCCCACTTTCAGACTTTCCCCAATCTGCCGCGGATCTTCCTGGCTTCCCTTAAAACGAAACACCGTGCTGCGCGCCATGACCTTCAGATCGGGCAGTTGCGATAGCGTGCCGATGAGGCTCTCGGTCAGGCCGTCGCTCAAATATTCATTGCCCGAATCTGCGGTCGCATTAACGAATGGCAAAACGGCGATCGAACTCACCTTGCCGGACCCGGATTTGGAGCGTAAATAGTAAACCGCAGCAGCAGCGACCACAATGACAAGGACGAGCGCAATCCCTCCCATCAGGAATTTACTCCAGCGGTTGACGGTCTCGGCCTGAGCGACCGCTGCGGTAGATGAACTCGCAGCCGCAACCCCACTCGCCGACGAAGTACCCGTCCCGACTCCCGCCGAGACTACCCCCGACACTCCAGACGACCGGCCCGATTCCAGATCCCTCTTCAGCCGCGCCAGATCGCTGCGCAAATCGGCGGCCGTCTGATAGCGGAGATTGCGGTCCTTCTCCAGGGCCTTCCCGATGATGCGCTCGAAATCCGCCGGCAGATCCGGATTCAGGCGCAGAGGCGATACCGGAGCCTCGCCAAGAATCGCCTTGAAGATCACGGGCGAGCTTTCCCCGCGAAACGGCACCCTACCCGTAGCCATCTCGTAAAGCACCGCGCCGAAAGAAAACAGGTCGCTGCGCCCATCGAGTTCCTTGGCGCGTGCCTGCTCCGGCGACATGTAGGCAACCGTGCCCAGGGTCGAGCCGGGACTGGTCAGGTGCTGCTCCTCGATCGATACCGTGTGCTCGGACGCGGCGCTCCCGGAAGAAGCGCTGCTGGCAACTTTCGCCAAGCCGAAATCCAGAACCTTCGCGTGCCCACGCGTGGTCACAAAAATGTTGGCGGGCTTGATGTCGCGATGCACGATTCCCTTGGCATGCGCAGCATCGAGCGCCTCGGCAATCTCGATGCCCAGCGACAGCAGGGTCTCGTTATCCAGGGGACGCCCGGCCACCCGGTGTTTCAGCGTCGCGCCTTCGAGAAACTCCATCGCAATAAACGAGTGCCCCTCGTGCCGGCCGATTTCGTAAATAGTGCAGATGTTGGGATGGTTCAGCGCAGAAGCCGCCCGAGCCTCCCGCCGGAAGCGCTCGAGAGCCTGGGGATCTTGCGCCAGTTCATCGGGAAGAAACTTCAGCGCGACGAAGCGGCCAAGTTCGGTATCTTCGGCCTTGTACACCACCCCCATACCACCGCCGCCCAGCTTTTCGAGAATGTGGTAACGGGAGACCGTTTGACCGATCATGGAGTCGGTTCATGTTAGGGGCGAAGGGCTTTCCCGTCAATGAAAGAGGGGATAGTTTTCTTTGGGAAAGATTCGGCTACACTCGTGCCCGCCCTCAGGGTCTAGGAAGCGACAGCCTAGCGTTTTTGCAATACACGCGGCTACCCGAATGGCATAATTCCAGCCTCATGAAACCTGAGGACGAAATCACCGCTGAGGACCAGCGCTCTAATCCATTCGGCGGTGTGCCTCGGCGATCCCGATCCGTCTACGATGTCATCGCCGAGAGGTACGACATCGTAAAGGAGCTCGGGGCAGGCGGTATGGGTGTAGTCCTGCATGTTTTCGATCGGCTCACTGAAGAGGACGTCGCGCTGAAACTGATCCGCCCGGAGCTAGCCCGACGACAAGAGCTTGTTGACAGATTCAAGCGCGAGGTTCGTCTGGCACGGCAAATCACTCACAAGCGAGTTTGCAGGACTTATGAACTGCTACGGTTCGAGGACACCCTCGCAATTTCGATGGAATACGTTGACGGCGATACATTGCGCGAATTGCTTCGTCGTCTCGGAGGACTTGGATCACGCACCGTGATTCGAGTTGCCGAGGAGATATGTTCCGCCTTGGATGAGGCACACGCACATGGCATCGTGCACCGCGACCTCAAGCCTGAGAACATCATGCTCGACCGCGAGGGACACGTCAAAGTGATGGACTTTGGCATCGCGCACTCGCTCACTTTCGCCCACACCACTCCTGGTGACGTGCTCGGCACCCCTCAGTACATGGCGCCTGAACAAGCGTTACGGGGTGGTCAGATCGATGCGCGAACGGACATCTACCTTTTCGGACTACTGCTTTATGAGATGTATACAGGAAGTGCTGCAGGCAGAGACCTGCAACCGGGACGATTTGAAGAGTTGGTGCACCAGCATCAGGATGTCATTCCAGAATCTTCGGTTCAAGTCATCGCGCGCTGCCTTCAGCACGCACCTTCTGCTCGATACCAATCGGCAAACGACGTTGCGCTTGCGCTGCGGGTAGATAGCGTCCAGGGTACGGCCACTATCGCCGCCCTGCCGCTCGGTCTTCGATTATTCGAAGTTGCGACTCGTGTCGAAGAGGAACTCATGGGTATCAACTCCAATTTGGAGGGTCCCTGCACATGGACCGAAACCTGGCAGCGGCTTCCAAAGTTTCTTTTGAACCGCCAGGTAATCACCGCATCGACGGCTCGATCGTTAGAGCTATTCCGGTCAATTGCCCGTTTCTCCACCAATTGGAAAGAGTGGTCTGAGTCTAGATTGGCCACGACGATCACGGAAGGGGAAACACTGATCGAAGTCTTGAGAGCGATTCCGGCACCAGAGTTTACGGTCGAAGAGATCGACATAACACTTTTTCAGGACGAGAATTGTATTACCCCACTACCTCAGCCGGTCGGAGTGAGAGTGAACATCCGTTATAGCGACGGGTCCAACGCTTCCCGCATGTATCCCGCTGGCAGAAAATTTCGCGTCGGCGAGCAAGTAAACCCTTGGTGGGAAACTCGGCGCCCATATACCCGCATCTTTTACCGCGACTCATCCGGCAATCCAGCGCTCGCTTGGGATTTTGCCTTTCCGTTCGTGGGTTTTGTACTTGGCGCTCCCGCCACTGAGGCGGGCAACTTTGCTCTTCGGTTATTGTTCGAATGCGGAAAGACATTGGACTTCGATGGGCCCGCCGATATCACCAAGGAGACGACAGAAGCCATTGTGAACGCTGCGAACTCGCCTCTGCGGGGCGGCGGCGGCGCAGTCAACGCCGCGATCCATCGTGCCGGTGGACCTTCAATCCTAAAAGAGTGCCAGAAAATCGCCGACGAGATCGGACATCTGGCAGCGGGCAAAGCGGCCCTGACCGGCGGTGGACGCTTGGCAGCGAAGTACGTGATCCACACAGTCGGGCCTGTTTACCGCAGTGGCGCACCTCCTGCCGAGACTCTGGCCAGTTGCTACCGGGAGTCGATTCGATTGGCGGACGAGCACGCGATTCGCTCCATCGCCTTTCCTACGATTTCAATAGGCATGTTCGGATATCCGGTTCTGGAAGCTGCCGCGGTTGCAGTGCCAGCCACTATTGAAGCATTGCTCGCGGCCGCAAATGTGAAGCAGGTGCGGTTCGTCTTCTTGGATGTTGACACTTTGCGGGCTTACATAGCGGCTTTCGAGAAGTTGCATGAGTTGGGCGCCCTATCTCCGCTGAAAATCGAGAGGAACTCTCCGTGAGAAGAAAATAATCGAGGGCTGTCCCACGTTTTGTGGCTCATAGTATCCAAAGCACGCGAAATGTGTGAATCCTCGAGAACGAGGGTGGCCGGTGGTCCTTGTCTGTGGCGCATATATCCGAAAAGATCTGAAATATGATCCTTGGAGGAATGGGGGGACAGACTGAACGTTTTCTATGAACTTCCTCACCTCGCCCATATCCCAGCCACCGCGAGCGGAAGCACCAGTCCCCGACTTTCGGAAAGGCATATAAAAACGGACCGGCGCCTGAGCACCGGTCCGGAGTTCTAAGGTTACGCTTTCGTGGCTACCCACCGCCAGCCTGAGGCCGATTCGCACGGACCGGGGTCGGTCAAAACGGGCAAACGCTAACGCTGGCTCATGCTGCCTACATTTTCAAGGTAAGCGGATGCCCCACGTCTCGCGCATTTCAAGACGTGGGCGCCGCACCCGCCAGCATGATCAACGATTTTATGAATCGCCAACATCGCACCTCCCATCCATCCCTTAAGCTCCAGCTGTGCGGTCCCGGAACTCACCTATGACCACGGAATCCCTCATCGCGACGCCCTTACCCACCATCGACGAGATTCGACAAGCTCAGCAACTCGTCTACACCGTAATGCCGGCCACGCCGCAGATTTCCTGGCCGCTGCTATGTGAGCGGCTGGGCACAACAGTCTGGGTCAAGCATGAGAACCATACGCCCATTGCTGCCTTTAAGGCCCGCACTGCAGTCGTGTATGCGGCAGAGCTGTTCCGCCAATCGAAGAACATTTCCGGACTCGTGACCGCTACTCGCGGCAATCACGGCCAGTCGGTCGCGCTCGCTGGACGCCGCTTCGACGTTCCCGTCCACATTGTCGTGCCTCGCGGAAACAGTGCCGAGAAGAATGCGGCCATGCGGGCGCAGGGCGCGGAGCTCATCGAGTTCGGCAACGACTACCAGGAATCCAAGGAGCACGCGCAGGCCCTCGCCCGCGAGCACGGCTGGCATTTTGTACCCTCGTACCATCGCGACATCGTAAAGGGGGTCGCCACCTACTGGCTGGAATTCTTCGAAGCAGTGCCCGAATTGGATGTGGTTTACGTGCCCATCGGACAGGGCTCTGGCATCTGCTCCTGCGTGGCGGTTCGCAATGGCCTGAACCTGCCCACGAAGATCATAGGAGTCGTGCCCGAAGGCGCGCCTGCCTATGCGCTCTCATTCGAAGCGAAGCGCAAGATTGCGGCTCCCGTCACTACACTGCTGGGCGACGGCATGGCCTGCCGAGTGCCCGATGACGCTTCCCTGGAAATCGTGCTGGAGAACGTGCATCGTGTCACGACGGTGAGCGAAGCGGAAATGCGTCAAGCGATGAAGATCTATTTCACCGACACCCATAACGTGGTCGAAGGCGCGGGCGCAGCGGGACTCGCAGCCGCCTTAAAGGAAAGAGACACGTTGAGAGACAAACGCGTCGGACTCGTGGCCACAGGTGGGAACGTTGACCACGACGTATTTGCGAAAGTTCTCGCCTGAGGGATTACGGTATGTTACGCGCGTGGCCGAAGCGCGCAGCATGAAGTCTATTGTTCTTTCACCGGAACGGACGTCCCCGAAATCACATCCAGCGTGCTCTCCTTGCTCAAGTGAGCGTCCACTTTCACCGAATCCAGCGGGCCGTTGTGGGCGAAGGTGGCGGAAGCAACCGACTCGACCGGAATCTCAACATCCTTTCCCGGTCCAACCAGTTTCACAATGCTTCCACCCGCCGGAATCGTGAACGAAAGTGATACCGGGTCCAGCTTCGCTCCCGAAATTGGAGTCACGGTCAGCACGCCCATGATGTCACGATCCGTTTCGTTGGTGAATCCGTAAGACTCCTTTGCCAACTGGACACTCTGCGCGGTATCGACGACAAATAATTGGAAGTCCTTGAACGTGTGCCGGCGGTAATAACGGCGCCCCTGCCGCTCGACATAAAGATCGACGATTTTGGGCAACCACAGTTCTTGGGCTCTGCTCGGGAACTCGACCGGCTGATAGGAAATCGCCACGTGATCCACGGTGAGGCCAACCTCCGGAAGCGGCTTCACCAACTCGGTTTCGATCCGCAGCACCTGAAACGTTCCGGGATCGATCCAGGCGCGGCCCTTGAGCGGGAGCGAACTGTATTTTCCTCCTGCCGAATAGGAAAGAATCCGGCTGGGCCGATCTGGCCTCTGAACAAAATGCACCTGCCAGGCAGATCGCCCTTCCCATGCTCCCAGGCCTTCGCAGGCAAAGGTGTAATCGGACGCAAGCACCGGATGAAAAAGTAAGGCGATGGCCGGCATTCCTTGCGTCGCGATGTGGGCCGGGAACTGCCCCGGGTCGGAACTGCCGTTTCGATATTCATCGATCAGGAAAACATCCTTGGAGGTTCGCTTTACCGTCACGACATAATTGAAGTCGCGCACCTCCTGCGAGTGCCAGCCACCGGTCACGTCGATCGCCTGATGCTCAACTCGTTCTGTCGCGGTGAACTTTTCCAGATTAGCGACAAACTCCTTCATGCGCTGCCCTGCACCCCGCACAACGTGAGGAAGAGGACATTCCACGCGAGGATCCACAACAGGCACGTTATTGTCGATTCCGCTTGAAATCCAGGAACTTGGATCCACAGCCGTGACCGGCGAAGCCGACGTTTTGTCGGTTGCTTGCACATCAAAGGGCTTGGGCTTCATCACCACGAAACGCGTCAGAAGACCCTGGTGCGGTTGAATCTGTATCTTCTGACGGACGTTCAAAAAGCCGGGCGCGCTGGCTTCCATGATGTAAATGCCAGGTGGCACATCGGTGAAGAGCATCTCGCCATCCGCTTCCGTCCGTCCCGCTACTTCGTAACCCTCGTTTGGCATCACACGGACGCTGGCTGAGCCCGCGAAGGGCGACTCGTCCGGAAGTCGAAGGCGGATGCGGAGTGAGTTTGCTCCCGAACTAGCTTGAGCGACGGATTTTTCCGCGGGGGCCGACTGTGCGCACAGGCTTGAAAGGGACACAAGGAGCGATGACAAAACCACGGCGGAATGACGGACAAATCGCGCCCCGAGCATAGTCGCCCCACAGCAATGCGAGCCATTATAGGCTGAGATCCCGAATTCCTGGAATCGGATGGGTGCCGCAACCATTTCAGGTGTGTCTGGCCAAAACCAATCGACGATTTAGTGATCGCGGCCCTCATAACGTTTCATCGCTCCTGAAGCCGTTCTGGAGAGTCTCCTGTCGTCCCGGCAATTGCCCGCCGTCGCCCCCTCTGCTAGTCTGGGAAGTTTTCGCATCGCCTCCGATTTCAGTCAGAGGTCTAATTCATGCCTGCCATCAAATTCCGCGGGGTTGATTTCATCGCATTCGATAGTCTGCTTTCCGACGACGAGCGGCTGGTCCGCGACACGGCCCGCAAGTTCATCGAGGACAATCTCATTCCCATCATCGAGGAATGCAACCGCGCCGGCCGCTTCCCGCGCGAACTGGTCAAGCCCATGGCGGAGCTGGGTTTTTTCGGAGCGAACCTGAAGGGCTATGGCTGCGCGGGCATGTCGAACGTCGAGTATGGCCTGGTCACCCAGGAACTGGAGCGCGGCGACTCGGGCGTGCGCAGCTTCGTCAGCGTGCAGTCAGCGCTGGTGATGTACCCCATCTACACCTTTGGCTCCGACGAGCAGAAAAACACCTGGCTGCCTGCCTTGCAAAAGGGCGAAAAGCTGGGCTGCTTCGGATTGACCGAACCGGATTTCGGCTCAAACCCCGGCGGCATGCGTACCCGCGCGAAAAAAGTTGGGAAAGAGTACGTGCTCAATGGCGAGAAGATGTGGATCACCTCGGGCACCATCGCTGATGTCGCCGTGATCTGGGCCAAGGTGGAAAATGAAGGCGACCAGGTCCGTGGATTTCTGGTGGAGGCGGATCGCCCCGGCTTCAAGGCTGACGACATTCATGGCAAGTGGTCGCTGCGAGCCTCCGTCACATCGGGATTGTCGCTGCAGGACGTGCACATACCCGAGTGCAATCTGCTACCCGGTTCAGGCGGCCTGAAGTCTCCGCTGATGTGCCTGAACCAGGCGCGCTACGGGATCGCTTGGGGTGCGGTCGGGGCGGCGATGTCGTGCTATGACTGCGCCCTGCAGTATTCCCTGCTCCGAAAACAATTCCGTGACCAGCCCATCGCCTCGCACCAGCTAGTGCAGGAAAAGCTTACCTGGATGATCAACGAGATCACGAAGGCACAGTTGCTCGTGCTGCAGGTCGGACGACTAAAAGACGCGGGCAAGGTCGAGCACCAGCACATTTCAATGGCGAAGCGGAACAATGTCTGGATGGCGCTGGAGTGCGCGCGCCTGTCGCGCGACATCTTAGGTGCGAACGGTGTGGCCGACGATTACCCCATCATGCGGCACTTGATGAACCTCGAATCGGTGAAGACCTACGAGGGCACGCATGATATTCACACCCTGATCATCGGCCAGAGCGTGACGGGCATCGACGCGTTCTAACAAACCTCTACCACGAAGGGCACGAAGGACGCACGAAGGATACGAAGGAAATCAAGAATGCCATCGTGGCCTTTGTGTCCTTCGTGGTTGATTTTGACTTTGCTTCAGGAATGCGGGTCAGTTTCTCGCCGCGACGATTGCTCCAGGCGAGACTTCCGCCGCCCCTTCTTTCCGCGTTCCCACTCCCACTGCCATCGCCGTATTCTTCGGGAACACGACCTCGGTTCCCCTGGCGATGAAGTGCGAGTACACCGACATGCCTGCACCGTAGGCGCCCATGGTGTAACCCAGAGCGCGCGAGCGCACGGCGAGTCCCAACGCCATTCCCACGAGTTTGAACCCATTGACGCCGCCGGCGACGCGAGCACCGGTGCCGCCTCCGTTGGTAGCCACGCCGTGGTCCACGTCCGTGTCGGAATGCATAGAAGCGGCCGCCAAAGCGAGCGACAATCCGGTTGCCAGATAGCGCGACTTCGACGTAGTAGCCTCGGCTCCACCTTCGGAGTCGAGTTTCACGTTCGCATTCTTGCCGGCCTGCACGCCTTCGAGCGTCGCTTCCACTTTTTGCTGAACGCCGTCCGGCGGAACGAGTTCTCGAAACTCGATGCGCAGCTGTCCATTTTTCTTCATGCGGCGCGCAGGCTGCACTTGCCGAACCACGCCTTTCAGCTGACTTCCCTGCGGAAGAATCAGATGTTTTTCACTGTCCAACAACGGTTGCGACAGGACCGCCTGCACATTGTCGCCCTTCTGGGCGCTTGCCGAGGTCAGCGGCGTGACCAGCCAGGCGTGCACCATGGCTCCAGGTGGCAGCGGTCCGCCGATCGCCTCCGCCATCTGCGGCGTCATGACTTCGCTGCCGAAATCGAGCGGCTGATTGAGTTCCGCGAAATACACCGTTCCGGATGGAATGAATTGGCGATGCACAGGCAATTGCCCTTCGACGTAGCGCTCCACGCGATGAACACGCCCGGGTGTTTTCAACTGCTTCATCGCGTTGTCCCACTGTTGGCGGGCTTGTTCCTTCGCCTGCCGGGTTCGCTCGCTTGCCTGATCTTTCACCTTATTCGCTTTTTTGTTTTCCGACGCGGCCACAAACTGGATCACCTGACCCGAGCCGGGCGTCACCGAGGTCGAGAGCGGAATATGCCTGCCATCCGCCAGCACCAGATCATTGAATGTGACTTCCACTTTGCGCACCGGCGAGAAATCGCCATCGAGCGCGGCCAAGGTGCGCTTGCCCCGGGTGGTGGCTTCAATCTTCGTAACCTGCCCGTTCACTTCCGACCCGACCGGAATCACGACATGATCAAACGCATACACCGGGTCGACCACACGCCCATGGATCGACTGACCCACCGCTTTCACACGGACTTCCTGATCGAGCGCAACCTGCAGCGGTGTGCCTTTGGGGACAGTCAGAGCAACCGATTGCGGCTGCGCAGGCGCCACATTGACTGCCGCAGGCGGCTTTCGGGCGGTTCCCGGCGACAACTGGGGCATGGGCGGTTCCTGAGCGGCGGCGGCAGTCACAACTGCGCCAGCACACAGGGCCACGCGGAGGATGGGTCGAACCGGCATTTGGAGACTCTCCCAGGGTAAGTGGATTGGGCTCCCTGCCACACTCGGCGAACCAGGAACCACAGACAGGACTCAACTTTAGTTGGCGGGCTGTGATTCTTATCGATGCATAACTCGATAGACTCGTTGTCTCGCCCACATTGTTGTTGCTGTGAAGCTATTGTAGGCCGACTCTCCGCACCCTGTTTATCAAAAATCTGAACAGGTCCCCCTGTTTTGGGATGGTATCCTCCTGACTTGTGGTTATCAGGATCATCTGATACTCGAAGCTATTCCCGCTCGATGATTCAGAAACTTCTCGCAATCCTGACCCTTTTGTCCGCAATGGCGATCCCCAGCCATGCCAAGACCGAGTTCGGCAAACTGCAGGGTGCCGAATACCGCATCGATGTCCCAGCGAACTGGAATCACGGCCTGGTGGTCTATTGCCACGGCTATGATCAGCATTCTGGCGGCGTCATCTATGACGAACGCAAGCCATTGCCGCCGGAACTGGCCGTCTTCGTGAAGGACGGATATGCCCTGATCCAGTCGGGATACTCCACTGGGGGATGGGCCCTGGAACAAGCCGTTCCCGATGTTGAAGCGCTGCGCAGGTACTTCGTCGACAAATACGGCTCACCCAAAGAGACCTACATCACAGGGCACTCGCTCGGTGGATTGCTGACCGTAGTCATGATTGAAAAGTATCCGGACGCCTACGATGCCGGGCTTGATCTGTGCGGCGCGGTAGGCAGCGCGCCCCGCATGCTGACCCGCGCCTTCGACGGCCGGGTCCTGTTCGATTATTACTTCCCGGGCCTGCTGCCCTCCCCGGCCAAGGTGCCCAAAGAATTCGAGATGACGCAGCCGACCTCGAAGGCCGTCTTTGACCGCTTGCTTGCGAAACCGGAGTCAGCGACCGCAATCCGGAAGCTGTTGGGCATGCACACCGATCAGGACCTCGCGGCCACCATCATTTTTCTGACCTACATCCTCAAAGACATCGAGCAACGGGCAGGCGGAAATCCGTTCGATAATCGCAACACGATCTACACCGGCAGCGCAGACGACGATGCGCTCAACGGCGGCGTTAAGCGTTATGCCCCCGATGCAGGCGCGCTCGCATATCTGCAGCATTACGTTACGCTGAGTGGCCATCTGACGCGTCCGGTGCTGGCCATTCACACCACTTACGATCCGCTCGTGCCTGCGGCTATTCCGAATGAGTATTCACTGCTGGCGCGCGAAGCGGGCGCCGGCGATCTGTTTGTGCAGCAGTATGTGAAGCACGGCGGTCACTGCCACATCACGCCGGAGGAAACGGAAAAGGGATTTCAGGAACTGAGGCGCTGGAAAAACGCGCATCAGGCTCCGAAGGCCGGTTGGTTGCAGTGAATATGGAGGGACGGGCGTCTCGCCCGTCCAGGCGGGCGGGGACGCCCGCCCCTCCATCTCCGGCCCGGAATGAGTCGGCGCTAAGCTAGCTCACAAGTCCTTCTAAAGCTTCGACCGTATTTACCGGAACTCGCGGCGCCTCTAACGTTCATTTGGGGCTGATTGCGAACACCTTCCTGAAAGTCGTGCTCTTTGATCGCATTCGGGTTACGGTCCCCTTTGCCTTGTCCGATTCATGGCCACAACACAGCAACAACCGACTGACCGTCCCACCACCGAGGAAGAGGTAGAACTGCTGCGCGGCTCCGTGCAGGCAACCGTGGTCGCGCAATTCGTCATCGCGATCGCGGCTGCGGTCGGACTGATCTACTTGCTGAAACTGGTACTGGTTACCATTCTTTTTTCAGCCCTGCTCGCATTCGCCCTCGATCCCATGGTCGTCGCACTCGCCAAGATACGCGTGCCCCGGGCCATTGGATCGGCGATCGCCCTGCTCTTGTTTATCGCCTTGTCGCTCGCCCTGACATTTTTCTTTTATAACCGCGCCATGGATTTCCTGGACGAACTCCCCCAGTACTCGGTGACGATTCGCGAGAATCTGCAAAAACTGCAAGCCCAGGCGGACAAGCTCGAGAACAGCACCCGCTCGTTGATGCCGGAGGGCAAAGGAAAGAAACCCATTCCGGTGCAGGTCCAGCAAGCTCCCGGCTTGACCAAGCTGATCTCTTCAGGCGCAAGTCAGTTCGGCGATCTCGCGCTGGCAATCGGCTTCGTGCCATTCCTGATTTATTTCATGCTTACCTGGAAGTCTCATATCCATTCGGCGACACTGGCGGTCTTTCCGAAGGAGAAACGGCTGGTTGCCTATCGCACGATAGGACGCATTTCCGAGATGGTGCGGAGCTTCATTGTCGGCAACCTGGTAGTCGGCCTGCTGAATGCGGCCGCATCCACGCTCATCTTCGGCTATGTTCACCTGCCCTATTTCTATTTTCTGGGAGTCATCAGCGCATTCGTCGGACTGGTGCCCTATCTCGGACTCTTCTTTGCGCTGCTCGCGCCCCTTGCCGCCGGAATGGGAGTGCTGACGAAAACTCAGCTGTTCATCGTATTTGTAACGGTAATTGTGTTGCACCTGGTGAGCATGAACGTGCTCTATCCCAAGGTGATTGGCAGACGATTGCGGCTGAATCCGCTGGTAGTGGCATTGTCGTTGCTGTTCTGGGCCTGGATCTGGGGCGCGTTCGGATTGATTCTCGCCGTTCCCCTGATGGCCGCCACGAAAATTATCTGCGACTACATCGAGCCCCTTCAGGGACTGGGTTCTTGGCTGGGCGATTCCTCTTCCAACGGCCGGCTTACCCGTACAACTCAGTGAGCAACTCGTAGGCGCGCCGCAGGTGTGGAATCACGATGCTTCCTCCCACCACCAGCGCCACGTTGAGGGCTTCCTCCTGTTCGGGTCGCGTCACGCCCAGGCGATACGACTGGATGATGTGGTAATTGATGCAGTCGTCGCAGCGCAGCCCCGCCGACACCACGAGTCCCATTAACTCCTTGTACTTCGCCGGCAGTGCGCCTTCCAGATAGGTATTGTGGTCGATGTTGTAAAAGCGCTTGACCAGAAAGTTGTCGGCCTGGTCGACGTTCACGTTCAGGCGAGCGCGGGTTTCAATAAATCTTCGCGCGATTTCGCTTTTCTCCGCGACCTGCTTCTCGTGAAAACGTAGGTGGGTTCTTTCCGTTCGATGCTCATGCCCGAAGCGTAGCAGAACTTGAGCGTGATTCCGTGACTCGGTCACTATGACCCGCCCCCGGATATTGTCGTTCCCGCACCAAGCGCGCGGACAGCCTGCCCACTTCCCCCATTGATCTTGTCATTCCGACGCCGCGAGGTGGAGAAATCTCGTTCGCATCCCAGCCGTCTTATGCCAATCCGCTGATCCATCCCGCTTGAGGGCGCAAGGAAGAACTGTGAGTTGCGGCAGTTCCAAGCCGCAACTCACATTCGATGGTCAGTTTGCAACGATTCCGTTGAAGCCGGCCGTGCTCGGGAAGCTGCCAACCTCTCCGAGATTCGTGAGACTCCCGTCCGGCTGAAGGGCGAAAATGCCGATCGTGCCAGTTCCGGAATTCAGCGTATACAAGAACTTTCCGTCGGCACTCACGGCGATGTCGAGATTCGTGCTTCCTGCAGGATTTGTTCCCACCACAGTTGGACCAACCGGAGTCAACCCACCGGTCTTGCCGATGGCGAACCCTGAAATCGTGGACGAGCCGGCGTTTGAGACGTACACGAAACGTCCGTCCGGGGTCACCACGTTCCAGCAATTTGCGTTGCCCAGCGTCGGAACGCCGAGGCTGATGGGACTCAGTGTCCCGTCGGACGCGACCGCGTACGACGAGATCGTGGAAGCATTGTTTCCGCCTGCGGGCCCGGTTTCCGAAACCAGAGCGGCGCCATTTGGAGCGAACGTAACCGCAAATGTCCCCGGAGCTGCGTCTTGGTTGACCACAATCGGCGACAGTGTGGCGTCCGCCTGCACGCGAAAAACATCCAGGTTGTTCGTGGCACGTTCGGTGACGACCAGGAATTGGCCATCGGGACTGAAAGCGAGGGATGCAGCCTCGGAGTTGTTGGTGGCAAGGAAACGGGTCGAGTTTGCGATCCGCGTGAGATGCCCGTTGCTAAAGCGGAATCCCACCAGGTTGCTGCTGCCGCCCACATTGAGCACGTAGACCAGGTTTCCATGTTGGGCAACCGCATTCGGTTCGCTGCCGCCGGAGGCCTGCTTGTCAGCCAGGTGCAGACGCGTGCCTTGGACTGAAAGGACGGAGACTTCTCCGCTGCCTCCATTCACGGCAAATAACCAGAGGTGGTCCTGGCTCAAAGTAAGCGAACCCTGGGACTCTAAGGGATCGGTCAAGCCCCCAGTTCCCCGGCCGCCGGTCGCGAAGCGGCGACGTTCTCGCAGTGAGCCATCTGCGGCGCGCTGAAAGGAAATGATTTCGTTGCGGTCCACATTGTTTGTCATGACAAACACAGCGCCCGGTTCGTTCGAATGGTTGTCCTGTGCATGGGCTGGGAGTGCTGACGTAAGAAACATCGCCAGCGCGAGAATCGACAGAGAGCCAACAGCGTTTCGCATTTCCTGACTCCAGTTTTATGGATTGTGCGCCGGAAAACACACGGGAGCCTCGCACCGGGGCCAGTGCGCGCGCGTTTCGCGTCGCTGTGCTGGATGAGAGCTACGCGAGCGTCGAAAGTTTCACGCTGCGTGGAAAAGTTTTTGTCGCAAGTTGTGGAAAAAAATTGTACGGAACCGTGCCTTGTACAAGACCTCCAAGCCTGTTCTCATTCCTGGGCGAAACTCCCCACCCTTGTCATTCCGACGCCAGGTCTGTTCTCATTCCTGGACGAAACTCTCCACCCTTGTCATTCGGACGCCGAAAGGCGGAGGAATCTGCGGCACTACACATTGTTGCCGAATCGATTTTGCGATGCCCTCAATTGAAGAGGCAGGCGTCCCCGCCCGCCAGACGAGCAAGACGCCCACCTCCGACCTGCATGCAAGTCCGTGCACTACGTGATCCCCGTACTTTTCCTTCCCACCCCCTTAGCGGTATAGTCTCAACCCGGTCTTCATACTTGTGGAGGCACTGATGGCAACCGACACCCGGGCTGAAGCGAAGATCAAGAGCTTCGGCGTCAACATTGAAAGCGATCTCGCGCTGGAATTCCTGCGCGTGGTGGAGAAAGCAGCTATTGCGTCGGCACGCACTATGGGCCAGGGCGATCGCCCCCTGGCCGATCAGGTCGCGACCGAAGCCATGCGCCAGACCATGGACACCGTCCCCATGCGCGGCAACATCGTGATCGGCGAAGGTGAGCGCGACGAAGCGCCCATGCTGTACATCGGGGAAAAAGTCGGCGCGGAGTTTCCCGATGGCCGGAATGTTCCGGAAATCGACATCGCGGTCGATCCCCTGGAAGGCACCAACCTGTGCGCGACCGGGGCACCCGGCGCGATCACCGTGCTGGCTGCTTCGGAGAAGGGCGGGCTCTTGAACGCGCCCGATTGCTACATGGAAAAGATCGTGGTCGGGCCGTCCTGCAAGCACGCGGTCGATCTCGACGCCCCGGTCGCGGACAACTTGAAGAACATTGCCCGGCGACTGCAGCGCGGAGTCGACGATCTGGTCGTGATCGTGCTCGACCGCCCACGCCACGAAAAACTGATTTCCGACATTCGTAAAGCTGGAGCGCGCATCAAGCTGATCGGCGATGGCGATCTCTCGGCTGGCATCGCCGCGGCCGTCATCGGCACGGGCGTGCACTGCGTCATGGGATCGGGCGGCGCGCCCGAGGGCGTCATTACAGCCGCAGCCATCCGCTGCCTCAACGGATACATGCTCGGCCGCCTGGTCATCAACAAGCCGGAACTGGAAGAGCGCATCGCCAAGATGGGCATCAAGGATGGCAAACGCATTTACGAAGCGCAGGATCTCGCGCCTGGCGAGCAAATGATTTTTGCAGCCACGGGCGTCACCGATGGATCGCTGATGCGCGGAGTCCGCTTTTTCGGAGAAGGTATTCGTACCTCATCCGTCATCATGACTCTAAAAACGGGCCGCGTGCGTTTCATCGACAGCATCCACCTCGAAAAGGGAGCCGACGTGAAAGTGAGGTTCGCGTAATGAATGGAGGGTCGGTCATCCCCGCCCGACGCCTTTTTTACGCATTTATTTCAAGTACTCCGAATCTTTCTTCAGTTCCTCAGGAATTTTTGGAAACGGCGGAAACTCCTGGGAATGTCCCTTGAACAGGTGTGCCGCCTCTTCCGATCGCCTGGTGCCGTCGTGCACAGCAATCTTGTGCGGATGCTCCGGCGAGTAGCCCTCCCACAGTGACACGCCCGCATAGGCGCCATCCTTGCGCAGGATGTAATAGGTCATATCCATGAAGCGGAGCTTGTTCATGTCGTTGTTGTAATTGCGGGCGATGCGCTTAAGGGCATCCATGCCGGCCTCGTGCGGAGACATGCCATGCCGCATGTTCTCGACAATGGTGTGCGCTCCGGCGACCTTGATGTTCTCTTCCCCGCTGCCGGTCGCGCCCGCCGAGCCCACGTCCTGATCGGTGTAGCAGCCCGCGCCGATCACGGGGGAATCGCCGCAGCGCCCCGGAAGTTTGAAGGCGAGCCCGCTGGTAGTGGTAATGCCCGACATCTCGCCTTTCTCATTCAGCGCCGAGCAATGGATTGTTCCTGTAGGTGGAAAGAGCACCCGGTGAAGGGCCGCTATGCGGAATTCCGGCTCGATGCCCAGCTCGCCAGCGCGTTGGGCCAGCCATTCGATGCGCTCGCGCCAGAGTTCCGCTTTCGGCTTTCGTTCTTCGGACTGCGACTCCGGTGGTTGCCACTTCGGATCGGCGATTCCCGGTCCCCACCAGTCACCATTGGAGTGATATTCCTTCCACAGCTGCCAGATCTTGCGCGAATGCTCGGTCAGAAGATTTTCACGCGGAAAGCCCATGGCCACGGCAAAGCGTTCCGCGCCCTCCCCCACCAGCATCACGTGCCCGGTATGCTCCATCACGGCCTTCGACACTTTGGAAACATTCTTGATATTGCGCACGCCCCCCACCGAACCCGCGCGCCGCGTTGGACCATGCATGCAGCAAGCATCCAGTTCAACCACCCCCTCTTCGTTGGGCAAGCCGCCGAGACCGACGCTGTCATCATTGGGATCGTCTTCCGGGCCGGTCACGACCAATATCGCCGAATCGAGCGTGTCACCGCCCTTGCTCAAATGCTCGTAAGCACGGTCGAGATATGCGAAGCCGTTATTCGCGCACACGATGATCGGACGCTTACCAGAACCGGCTTGGGGAGCATCGGCTCCTGATTCGGACAGAAGTCCCGTCTCAGATCCTTTGGCCTGAAGTCCAAGTGCAAGCGAGCCCAAAGCAGTGGTGGTGAGAAAATCACGGCGGGAAAAACTCATGCGCTTCCTCCCGGGATGTTGATCGTAATAAAAGGCGGCGCCAGCATAGCAGTTTCGGCAGTAAGCCGGCATGAGGGGCGCGTCAGCACGAGCGCGCGAATCCAGCGGCGAGGCTTCTGAACTAGTATGTTTGTATTAGCTATTAGCTATCACTTTGGAGTTTAGATCGTTTATAGGCCTGCTCTTTGGTCCGGATGACCTCTGGGCCGCCAAGCGTCTCAATCGTGCGCCTGAGGGATTCTGTGCGCCAGGAATGGGCATTCCAGGTGATGGTCGCACCCTGGTTTTGGACGGTCAGACGATCGCCGAAGCACAATAAACCATATAACTTATTGATACTATGCGAGCTTCTCGAGGATTTGGTAATGCGGGATGGTCTGGTTCAGCGGCGCCGCCGCGGGCCCCACGTTTGGGCTGAGACGCTAGAGGGAAGCAGGAGCGAAGTCAACAAAACTAGACAGTTATGCCCCGGCGGCCATGGTCTTCGCGGTGATCTGGGCTTGCAATTCAGGCGAGCACTTCAAGGTCAGGCCGCAGAGATTGCAGCGGATCAGAAAGTTTCCGCCGAGGGGAATCACGGGAATGAAGAACAGCGTGAACCACCGCTTCGATTCCATTGCGGTGAACACGGTTGAGCGGTTGCACTTGGAGCAGGGATACTGAATTTGCTTGATCGGCTTCGTCTTGGTACGCATTCCAAACAGAAAAAACATGTTCCGCTCCTTCGGGCCATCTCGATGGCTAGACGCACTGGAGACACTTACAGGAGAACAGCGCCCTCGCCCCACTCCAGCGAGATCGCGTCGAACATTAGCACGGAGCTTGCAGAATTGCTCCGGTACGAAAGTGATGCGGCTGTCGGTCCCACGAAAGGCCCCGCCAAGAGGAGCTTGGACGGGGCGCCCCATTCATTCTTACTGGACTCCCCGACTCTCGTCTCAAAGAACTTTTCGTGACTGGGAAACTTTGCCGGCTTGGCGTTTGACGATCCAATAGCAGCTGCAGGCCACCGCCTCAAGCTGTTCCCGATCGAGAATCACCAATTCTGCGCTGTTGTAGGTGATCATTCCGGCGCGCTGCAGGGTGGAAGCTGCCACGCTCACGCCGGCCAGGTTTCTGCCTAACATTTTTGCCAGCAACTCCCGGGGAAGAGGCAGCTGCTGCGTTTGAATGCGGTCATTGCTGAGAAGCAGCCAGCGCGCCAGGCGTTCCTCGTCGGAATGAATGCGGTTGCACAGGGCGGTTTGAGAAATCTGCAGAAGGAGCGAGTTCGTGTAGTTCAGCAGAACGTCGTGAAAAGCGCCACACTGGGAGAACTCACGCTTTGCCTCTTCTATGGGAAGGCGCGAGCCTGTGCCCGGCACCTGTACCAGATTCTGGTAGGGGCTGTTCGTCGAACCCAGAATGCCGCTGAGGCCGACCGCTCCTTCGTTGCCGCAAATAGCGACTTCTACGTTCACGTCTTCTTCCGTCTGGCTCAAAGTGGAGATCACGGTATTGCGATTGGCGAAGTACAGGTGGGTAATGGGGTCGTCGAAGTCGTAGAGAACTTCCAGCGGCGGCAGGACAGTGGGCTCGAGATGAGGCATGAGCCGCTCGAAGATATCTGAAGGTAATGCGGCCAATAATTCGTTCTCTCGAATCTCGTTGGACATCTGCGATTTCGGTAATGACATGCCAGGACTCCCCGCAAAAAATAGACCAAGCAGAACGGTGAAAGTTTGTATCGGAAGGGGACGATCAGGCTCCAGTCGTTAGGCTCTGGGCTCTAACGAGCAGCCTCTAGTCGTGGGGCTTGCGATTTTGCTGGAGCCTAAAGCCTAGAGCCGAGAGCCTGGCTTCTGCTGATTTTTCGCTGCCTGTCATCATTTAAATCGGTGCGCTAACGCATCGACACTTGTAGAATGAGAGTGCGACGATCAGTCGGGGTTTTCCTTACATTATCTGGGGGATTCACCGCAGTGACAGGCCGCACCTTTCCCTCGCCGGACCATTCTGATCAGGGGAGATCTGTGCGCGAACAACTCCCGTCAAATCCCATAGAACTTCTGAATTTAGCCAGCGATGCGATTATTATCTGCGCCGTCGACCGCAGGATTACGTTCTGGAACTCAGGTGCGGTGGCGATGTACGGCTGGACGGTCGAAGAAGCAGTCGGCCAGAACATCCATGAGCTTCTGAAAACGACCTTCCCGGAATCGCGCGAGGCACTGCGCGCTGCCTTGATGAAAAATGGCATCTGGGAAGGCGAACTGATCCACGTGTCGAAAACCGGAAAGCCGATCGTAGTTACCAGCAAGCATGTCCTGCAACGAGATGAGGTGGGCGAGCCCATTCGCATTCTCGAAATCAACCGCGACATCACCAGCCGGAAGTTGATGGAGCAGGAACTGAAACTCAGCCAGGCCGAACTGGAGAAGATCGTCGGGCAACGCACTGCGGCATTGCGCGCTTTGTCTTCCCGCCTTCTGCGCGTGCAGGATGAGGAGCGGCGGAGAATTGCTCGGGAGCTGCATGACAGCCTGGGTCAGTATTTAACGGACGCACAAATCAGACTGGACATGTTGAGCGCGCACGTGCCGGTAGCACAGGCGGAGACCCTGGCGTTGGCACGGCGCTCGGTTGAGCGATCTATCGTCGAGACCCGAACGCTTTCCTACCTCTTACATCCTCCCCTGTTGGATGAGGCCGGGCTCGCGTCGGCGGTTCGCTGGTACGTGGAAGGCTTCGGGCAACGCAGCGGGATCGAGACGGAACTGGAGTTGCCTTCCGATCTCGGCCGTTTGCCCGAGACGGTGGAGACGGCAGTGTTCCGGATTCTGCAAGAGAGTCTTACGAATGTGCACCGGCACTCCGGCAGCAAGCGGGTGCAAGTGGAGCTGGCCAAGAACAAAGACCGGATGACTTTGACCGTTCGTGATTTTGGTCGCGGCATACCGGCCGAGTCTCTGGATGCCTCCAACGGAAGGAGCATCGGGGTGGGCTTGGCGGGAATGCGAGAACGGGTGAACGACCTGGGCGGCCGGCTGGATATTCAATCGACTGGGAAAGGAACTCTGGTGCTGGTGTCGATCCCCTTGCCTGCGGAACAAGAGGGAGCGGCGGCGTAGATTTTGAAGAGCATTTAAGCGCGGCTTCTATTCACCACAGAGAGACCGAGTCACAGAAAAGACCAAAAACTTTGATTTCTCTGTGACTCTGTGTCTCTGTGGTGATAAGCAGAATCGTTTCTCACGGGTGCTGATTGATCATCAGATGCGCCCACGGCGTTCCTGCCCACATGATCCAGGTGCCGGTCTGTTTTGGTTCGGTGGGCAGGCCGCTGGTTTTCGGATCGAACGGCCACAGAATCATCCAGTGGGGCGGCTCTTTGATGGGGGTGCCCGAGGTTGCATTCGGGTCGGTGGCGCTCCAGTCGGTTCCTCCCAATAGCATGTATTCGATCCCGGGTTCCTTGTTTCCGGGCTTGGGCCTGAGGGCCATGAAATCACTCTCCCACTGCAGCGCGGCCGCATTCGCGCAATAGGTGACATCGCCCACCACGCCGGGATGCCCGGGAAAACAAGTGAATCCGTTTGAGCCTTCGCGCAGAACCGTCTCGGCGCCGTTGTCATCACGATCAATCACCTTGGCTCCTTCAGAAACATTCGCGGGCGCAGCCGAAAGGGCGCGGGCAATTTTCGCTTCCTTAGTCTCGGTCTTCGTTTCTGCATTCTTCTCTTGAGCGCTCGCCAGCATTGAGGCGAGACATATGACGAGAATTCCTGCAATCAAGTTTCGGGTCATGAGGGCTCCTCGAAGGATGGCCGACATTTTAACGTAGGCCCAGTTCGCGGAGAGAGAGACGGCTGAAGTTCAACATCGTCAGCCGAAGATTGACGAATTTGGCAATCTGGTAATCCGTAAACCAACGATTCTGTTTAACAGTACCGAGCTACAAAATTACCAATTCTTCAATTTCCCAATCATTCAATTGATGGGCTCTCTCGGGTATACAGTGTATGGGCGAAAAGGTCTGCTGAATTCCACAATGAAGGGTTAGAAAGGCGGTGCCTAAGTGAATGCTGTGACTGGAGTATTCATCTCTGAAGCCGATGCGCAGCGGGCTGTGAAGAACTTGCGAGCAGCGGGCGCTCCCGAGGACAAGGTCACCCTGCTCACTTCCAACCGTGCACTGAAACAACCTGAACCGGTCGCGATGGACACGACCGAACGGCCGGGAATTGGAAAAGCCATGGGGGCGGTGGTCGGTGCCGCCGGGGGTCTGACCGGTGGAAGCCTGCTTGCGGCTGCAATTTTGCCTGGCGTGGGGCCAGTTACTGCGCTCGGCCTTTTGGGCTCCGCGATTCTTGGAGCGGCGGGCGCGACGGTGGGAGCCAAGGTCGCCGGCTCGTTCGAGAATTTCACCAGCGAAGGACTGCCGGAAGACGAGATCTTTGTTTATGAAGATGCGCTGCGCAGAGGCCGTAGCGTCTTGATCGCCCTGGCCGCAGACGATGCCGAGGCCGCGCGCTTCCGAGACGTGCTGAAGGCCGAGGGCGCGGAAGAAATCGATGCTGCGCGGCATCAATGGTGGATTGGATTGCGCAGCGCCGAGCGCGAACACTATGAAGCTGCTGGAGACGGCTCTCCCGACGATGAGAAGTTCTATCGCATGGGCTTTGAAGCCGCCCTGCACGCCAGGATGCGTTGCAAGGAATTCGATCAGGTGTCGGCCGAAATGGCGAACCGGGTGGAAGAACTCGAGCGGGAGTATCCGGGCGCCAATGTGGAGGGTCCGTTTACGCGCGGATACCAGCGTGGACGGGAATACTATCAGCGGCTGTGTGATGAATCACGGGCCGCGTAGTTAAGAGGTGCGTTAAACCTTTGCGTGCTTTGCGATCTCTTTGCGTACTTTGCGGTTAAAGGCTTTTACGAGAACTGCAGGGAAAAGATTTTAACCGCAAAGGACGCAAAGAAAGGCCGCGAAGGGCGGGAAGAAACGACGGGAAGCAAAGACGATTTTTCTTTATCGCCAAAGGGTTGACAGGATGGATCTCAAAATTGCGGAAGAATTCCTCGATGAATTGTTTTCTTCGCTGGAAGCCCAGGAAACGCAGAGTGCCGCCGTCCTGCAATTTCTGAAAGACCACGGCAATGCTACGGACGAACAACTCGCGCCCTATATGGAACAGGCCAGTAAGGCCAGCAACGTTCGCTGGCGTGCCGCTCGCCTCAGGTTGATGAGTTTGCTCACGTCGGCTGTGAAAAGCGCGGAGGAAGCGTCGGCGAAGGGTTCGCAGCCGGAAAAAGATCAGGAACTGCAGCAGAAAAAAGATCGCGAAAAGGCTTCTCTCCAACAAAAACATGCGCCGGAGGGCGAGCCCGCGAAAGAGAACGCCCCGTCGCCCCCTGCCAAGAAAGCTACCGAACCTTCTTCGAAGGACGAGGCGCCGAAAGCAATAGTGGAAGATCGCTCGAACACGGAAGTATCGCGGGAGACTACCTCCCAGCAAGATACCAGCAAGGAATCACCATCTTCGAGGGACGAGGCCGCGAAAGCGACGGGGCAAGATCGCTCCAGTGCGGAAGCATCGCGGAAAACTGGGTCGCAGCAAGATACCAGCAAGAAGTCATCGCAAACGCCTGGGAAGAAAGACGCGGCCTGATTGGGCGTTGGTTCAGGTCGAAGCCGCTACCCTGGTGAGAATTACCGCCGCAGGACGAAGAAATACAGCAGCGCAGCAATGGTCGCTATGAGTAGTAGGAAGCGAAAAAGCTTCCAGTTGCCGCTCGCCTCGGGAGTGATCGGAGTGTTGGCAAAAGCGGCGCTGTTGATGTTCGCGTTTTCAGTCGTGTTCGCATCCACTCTTGCGTAATCATTCTTGAGATCAGCAGCTCGCATAGGCTGAGTGGGTAATAGGCCCTTCGCTCCACCAAGAAGCGAATTTCCCTGTAGCGTGACGCTGCTCTGCTCGGTTGTGAATACCTTGAGATCCCGCCCGCCGACCTGGGCCGCCAGTGCCTGCGAAAGATCGGGAAAGTGTTTGTCCACAAAGCCGAGAAGCTCCTCGGCAAAATGATCGATCTTTTCCTGGGTGGCGGGCTCGCCAGTGGGTGCTCCCGGACGCTCCGAGTGGACGGTGAAACCCCCTCCCGCTTTCCGGTCGATGTGGACATCCCATTTGACTTGCCGGTTCTGCAACGCCGGAAGCTTCAGGCCAGGAAACTTTTCTTGCAACACTGCCCGCACCCTCGCCTGGATCTGCTGTTGCAGTTCCTCGCGCGTCGGCGCCTCGAGCGGCGGTACAGTCGGATCGGTACAGCGGGCGATGAATCCACCTTCGGGCTTGGGCTCGATGCGGTAGGTAAACTGCTGGACCAGGCGTTTGAGTTCCATAGGCAGGTATTGTAGCGGTACTGTGTAATCAAGTCGCGATTACTTCAGTGGTGGCGACTGGCTTCGACGACTGGAACCCATACATTCCGAATAAATTGGCGGAAAATCTTTACGCAGAAGCACGCAGCAAGGGTTGGTAAAGACTGTCCTCGGAAGTCCTTCAGAACACCGAAATGCAAGTACTGTAGCGTGAAGGCAGGTTCAGAACGGGAACAAGTGCGAACGTTAACACAACGTCTCAATTGACAAGTAAGACCAGGCCAAACAGAATAGTGGCGCGTTCTTGAATTCTCATTGCCAAAATGGCTGCCGATGGAGCGACGAGGAGAGTCCTATGTCGATTTTGAGTCGAACTTTGTTGGGAACGATGGTCTTCGTAATGATCCTGAGCACCGCAGGTCTGCTTGTTGCACAAACTCAGCCAGATTCGACGCTTTTCACGACGTACACTATCAATTCGCCACATACCAGCTTAACGTGGATCGTCTGCGGCTCCACACTGCAGACCTCGGGCTGCTTCGCTGCCGGAAGTCTCGGGCCATTTGGCAAGATAGGCGCCGTCCTCGAAGGAAATCAGTTCGCAAACCTAAAAACGAGTACAGTCGCACGCTACATCTATGTAGTGGATGTCGCCAGCGGAACTAGCCTCGCTGGCGTCACGTTGTATGTCTACAAGAAGACGGATGTGGTGAGCAGTACGTTCGATACGGTCACAGTGACGCTGGCGAAGACTTTGTCTTTACCTTTGATAGGCGGCACCACTGCACTGACTTCGATGGCCGCGAATAACAATTTTCTCTTTGTCGGAACAGACCAAGGCCCAAACGCGCTGCGGATCCAGAAAAGTAATTATGCAATCGCCGATTTTGGCGGATTCTCTCCGCCCATCAATGTGAGCGCAATCACATCTGATAAGTACGGGTATGTGACCATTACGTACGGCGATTTTGCAGGCCCGAACAACGGTTTCATCGTGGTTGGGCCGGATGGAAACACTCGTGAAGATGGTGGAGGAGCTCCGTTTATGCTCACTACTGATCAAGCTATCTTACCCTCTACGCTCCCGTGAGAGATGGGTGGCGGTGCGGCTAGTGCAGGCGTGCTTGAGTACTTTCTTTCCAAAACAAAAAGCCCGGAGGGTGCCCGTCCCTCCGGGTCGTATCGAAAATTCTTATGCTGATGCCGCAACCGGCGTTCTTGCCTGGTCGGCTCGGAAGCGGAGCAGAGCGGCGATATTTCCCACCTTGTCGAATTCCGGATTGTTCTTCACGTAGAACAACTCGATGTCGCGGCGGATCGCGAGTGGGATCATGGCGTCGCAGACGTCCTCGAGCTCGCGCGTGGCTTTGCCGCAGACCGGGCAGAATGGGACCATGTGGGCGTCCACGTGGCCGCAGCTGGTGCATTCGACGGCGCGGGCAGTGTAGTTCTCGCCCAGCAGCAGGGTCTGCACTTCTCCGAGTTCGAGCGAACGCAGGACGCGGCGCAGGCCGGTCACGCCTCGGGCGTTGCCCTTGGCCTGGCTGAGCGCTTCCTGCACCAGCTTTTCGCGGCGGCGGTCGATCGATTCGCGCAGGATCCGGCCACCGTGCTCGCGGATTTCGTCGTTGGTGACAGAGGCGACATCGGCGGGAAAATGTCCCAGCAGGCGCTGGCGCACGTATGGATGCAGGTGCGCTTCGAATTTCGACCAGTTCGTGTCGTGGCACCCGACGACCAGCTTCTCCCACAGACCGCGCTCCAGTTCGTCTTTCAGGCGATCCGCGACCTGCTTGTAGTGTTGGTTGTATTCATTGGCGACGCGGCGCTCCACGTGGCCGGCATCGTAGCCGCCGTAGCCGTCGCTGCGGCTACGGGGTAGCGTGTGGAACAGATTGCCGCGCTCTTTCAATTCATCGACGCGCAGGTCGAAGAAGCGTCCACGCTGGCGGTCGACCAGGGTGACACACAGCATGGGCTGGGCGCCGAGCAGCGCAGCCAGCGGTTTCAGGTGGAAGCGGCGGTTCACGAACAGCTGCGTTCCAGGCAGATACGGGGGCAGATCGAATTCGCGCCACAGTTTTTTCGTGCTGGAGGCAAAGACGGCTTTGGCTTTCGCCTGGTTGCCGCGCAGGTTGCCGGCGATTTCCAGAATGCGGTCGAGATCGGCTCGCGCGCAGCTGTTTTTGCCTTGTTTCTCGGCCTCGCGCATGGCCTGGCGCACCAGGTCCTTGGCGAGAATGCTTTCTTCTTTGTGCGATTTGTTTTGCGGGGTTCGGGGTTGGAAATAAAAGCTCAGGGCACAGCCGTCCGAATCTGCCTGGAAAGCAGCTAGTTCACGGATGTCCTCGCGGGTCATCATCAGGAATTCTCCTACTGATAAGAGATGAATTACGCAGTGCTCGAACGAGGTAGCGGTTTCTGTCGGGACGGAGTGGCGAACATCGCGGACTTGCGGAGATGTTCCTGGGCAACCGTGACGGAGGCACGGACGTCGTCCAGGGTGCGGTCGGTAATAGCGGCGATTTCGTCGGGAGTAAAGCCTTCAATTGCGTACAGGATGAAAACTTCGCGGGCAGCGCGGCTGGTCCCCCGAAGGGCAACTTCCACAAGACGCAGCATTTCATCGGAAGATGCGATTTGCTCGGGCGTGGAGACGCGACGATCAGCGATGACGGTTTCGCCGAGGATCGCTTCGTCGGGCTGGTGAAACTGGAGTTCGGGTTCGTCGCTGCCCTTGACGTTGCGCTTGCGGGCCGAATCTTCCAGGTGCACGTTGCCGTTGTGTTCATCCGAGCCAGAGGACATCTGGTCGATCGCGCGCATGGCTAGCCGGTAGAGCCAGGGTTCGAGTGCGAGGCGTTCGGGTTTACTGCTGCCGTCTCCAAGTGCGGTAACGATGGCTTCGTGCACCACGTCGTCCTTGGTGATGGTGTCGCTCAGAATCTGCTCGGCGGTCTCACGGAAATAAAGCTCGCGTTCGACGAAACGCTCGAGCCGGGCCAGGTTGACGTTGATGTAAGTGCGGATATCGTCGCCCGAAACCAGGGGAGCCTGCATGGAGGCGAGGGTATCCTCGAACGGGACTTGCCGTCCCGGACGCTGCTGTTCCCCCCGACGCCACCGTGGGAACTTGTGAGTCGACCGAAGGAGGTCTTTGTGGCGGGTAATCTGCTGCAACAGGTCGTCGAAGGCAGCCTTGATGGCCGAGGTTGCGATCGGCGCTTTCCTGGCCGCAGCCATCTGGCCGGATGGCAAACGGAGATTCAGGGACACTACGGTGCCTTCCCGGGGCGAGTTCTGCTCGACCATGCCTTTAAGGTGGACGAGTTCGGGGCGAAAAACCTGAAGGCGCTTGCGCAGTTTCTCTACCTGGGTGTGCACTTCTTTTTCTAGGTCGGGAGTTTTGCGGACTTTGTATCCGATATGAACGTTCATGAGAGCCTCGGAGGCCGGGAGTAGATCCGGTGAAGCTATCAGTACCCTTACAAGTCGGATTCTACACCTGTCGGGCGGGGTGGGAACCGGAGAATGTAGAAATTTGTATTACCCATGGGCCGAGGGTTGTGATGCGTGCACTTGCGGAGGAGACTCTTGCTTTAGGCCCTGGCTCGCAGGTCTCAGGTGCCTGGTCTCGGGCTCTAGGTCTTGCTGGGCTTGTCGGAGTGTTTGGAGTCAGCTAGATATTTCCGAATGGATTTCTTTTCCATGGGATCGCTCTTCACTCGCAGGACCATGACGCTGAGAATCACGAGCGCGATCAGTGCGATTGTGCCGAGAATGGTCATGGGTGGCTGATGGCTAATGTCTGATGGCTAATGGCTGATAGCTGATGGCTACTCACTTTCAGCTTTCGCTCTACATCGTCTCGCGCCTCTCGAGAGTGAATTCCTGAGACCTGAGACCTGACACCTGAGACCTCGTCTAGACCGCAACCGTGACGGACGTCTCGGTCCGCGTTACTGGGCGATACAGCGTATCGCGCTCGACCGGTTCCCTTCCTGCTTCGCTGATCAGGCGAATCAGATCTTTGCGTCGCATGCCCTGGGGTGTGGTGGCGCCGGCGTCGTGATAAATCTTTTCTTCGATTACCGTGCCGTCGATGTCGTCGGCGCCGAAGCGCAGCGCGATCTGGGCGATTTTGGCCGTCATCATCTGCCAGTAGGCCTTGATGTGCGGGAAGTTGTCGAGCACCAGGCGGCTGACGGCGATCTGCTTGATGTCGAGCATGCCCGTGGTTTTCGGAAGATGCTGGAGGGGCGTGTTATCGGGATGAAACGCAAGCGGGATGAAAGTCTGGAAGCCGTGCGTTTCGTCCTGCAGTTCCCGCAACTTGAGGAGATGATCGACGCGGTCCTCATCGTTTTCGACGTGGCCATAGAGCATGGTGGCGTTTGATTTCAGGCCGATCTGGTGAGCGAGTTTCGCGGTCTCGAGCCACTGGTCGCCGTCGATTTTGTGATCGCAGATGATGTGACGGATGCGGTCGGCGAAAATCTCGGCGCCGCCCCCGGGGAGCGAATCGACGCCGGAGGCTTTCAGTTGCTCCAATGTCTCGCGGATCGAGAGCTTGGCGCGTTTGGCGAGGTAGGCGACCTCGACCATCGTGAAGGCTTTCAGGTGCACCTGCGGAAAACGCTGTTTCAAGCCCGAGCAGAGGTCGAGGAAATATTGAAACGGAAGATCGGGATGGAGGCCGCCTACAATGTGGAACTCGGTAACCGCCTCCGTGTACCCGGAGGCGGCGGTTGCGAACGCTTCTTCGAGCGCCATGGTGTAGGCGCCGGGCGCGTCTTTCTTGCGGCCGAAAGCACAGAGGCGGCAGGCCGCGACGCAGACGTTCGTCGGATTGATGTGGCGGTTGACGTTGAAGTACGCCTTGTTGCCATGCAGGCGCTCGCGCACGTAATTGGCAAGCCATCCGACGGCGAGGATGTCGCCGGTGCGGTAGAGGGTGAGTGCGTCGGTTTCGTTGAGGCGCTCGCCGACAAGGACTTTGTCCTTGATTGCGGGCAGGCGCGCATCGTCGGTCTGGAACGGATGCGTCATACTGCATCGATCATAGCGCAGGGTGGGGGCGAAGTCACAGTGCGTGCGGATGTTCGCAGATTTCAGCGGGAGTGAAAGGCAGGCTCTGGGCTCAGGCCCCACCTTTTCGCATTTCAGATTGCAGATTTCAGATTTGAGATTGTGCTATGCAAGGATCTACTTTTGTCGCTGTTGGCATTTGGCTTCTGATGCACTTTATCCGCTAAGTTTCAATTCCTCTTCGGAGATTCAATTGGGTGTTGGACAACGCGCTGGACCCGGACCACTCGAACGGGACGCCCAGGTTCTGCGCAGGAGATAAATCTCATGTTCTGCATTCGTACTTCTTTTCGTCACGCTCGTCCTCAGCAATGCGCTCTTTGGCATAGGCGGGTTCGACAGTGTTTGGCAGCCATCATCTTGAGTGGATGGGTGGGCAGTCTGTCGATGCCGCTGCTTGCGCAGGGTAACGATACTGGCGCCCCTGCTTCGGCGGCTGAGGTTCGCGAACTGCGCGCGCTGGTCGAGGAATTGCAAGCGCGGGATGCACGGATGGAACGCGAACTTCGGGCGCTGAAGGACCAGATTCGCCAATCGGGCTACGCGGACTTTGTGGAGGATGGTGAAGGCATCGGCGGTCCGCATGCAAGTATGGAGTCGGCGCCGCAAGCCGCTGTGCCATCCAATTCCGCGGCCGCGACGCAGGGCACGTTAACAGACGCGGATCGGGGCGCGCTCGACTTTCTCAAGGGCAACACACTCAACTTCGCGCTCGACGGATACTACGCCTACAACTTCAATCATCCCTATGGGCGCGTGAATCTGCTGCGGGCTTACGACGTCTTAAGCAACGTGTTCAGCCTGAACCAGGCCAGCGTCATTTTCGAGCATGCGCCCGATGTGGCCGCCGGCAAGCGTTTCGGGATGCGGCTCGACCTGCAATTCGGGCAAGCTACCGAGACTTTGCAGGGAAATCCGGCCAATGAGCCGCGGCCGCAGATTTACCGCAACATCTTCCAGGCGTATGGGACGTACGTGTTGCCGGTGGGCCGAGGTCTTACGGTGGATTTCGGAAAGTGGGCGAGCTCCCTCGGTTTTGAAAACAACTACACCAAAGACCAGATGAATTATTCGCGTTCCTACTGGTTCAATTTTCTGCCTTTCTATCACATGGGGCTTCGGGCCAGCTATCCGTTCAATGACAAAATTGCTGTGAACTACTGGGTGATAAACGGCACCGATCAGACCGAGCCGACCAATGGATTCAAAGATCAATTCTTCGGGCTGACGCTCACGCCGCGCAAGACGGTGACTTGGAACATCAACTATTACCTGGGGCAGGAGCATCCTGACGTGTTGCAGGTTCCGAACAGCGGGTCGATTCCCATACAGCAAGGACTGAATTTTGTACCGATCCGCCCTGCGCCCGATGGGCGCTTGCACATTCTGGACAGCTACGCGAGCTGGCAGGCTACTCCGAAATTAACGCTCGCGTTGGAGGGCGACTACGTGATCGAACGATTGTGGCGGCACGCGGGCCCGGGACGCTCATCGGCGCCGAGTGAAGTCTCGGGTGGCGCTGCGTATGCGCGTTATCAGCTTACGCCGCGTGTCGCACTCGCAGGTCGAATGGAATATTTGTCCGATTCGCGGGGCCTCTTCAGCGGCGTGAACCAGGCTTTGAAGGAGACGACGGCTACGTTCGACTACAAGATCGCGGACGGATTTCTGATGCGCTATGAATGGCGCCGTGATTTCTCGAACCAGGCGTTTTTTCAGACCGACACGTTCACCGGACGCAGCCGCCAGCAGAGCACAGCGACCGTCGGCCTGGTGTGGTGGTTCGGGCAGAAGCAAGGCACGTGGTAGGGACTGGGTGACGGAGGGGTGCCGAGGCTAGCGCAAAAAATAGCGGCTTAGACTTCCGCGAGCCAGGATTTCCGCCCGGAGAATGCGGGAGAAAATCCACGCGTAGAACAAAGTATTGCCAGCGGTGACGAGAGCGATGCCGTCCGCCGCAGAGTTGGGGTGCAGGAGGCGCGTGGCCCATGCCAACATCCAGCCGGGCTGCGTTCCGGGCAGCCAGACGCCGAACTGTGTTTTGCGCATGGCGGCCGTAAGGACCAGGGAAGTGGCGAGGCCCATCGTCAGACTGGCCAGCCACAGGCGAAATTTGCTCTCTGACATTTCCAGATCTTCCGGATGAAAGGTACAACGGCTGCAAGAGAACGCGCCAGTTACTGAGGTACTCCCTTCTCAAGTGTTCCTGCATGCGTATGCCTACAACGCGAAAAAGTTTGCCCGCACCAGGGCAGAGGCAACAGCTCGATCTCTGAGCGCCTCTCAGCGCACGAGCAGGTCGGCGGCTAGAAACACGAAGAAGACCACGGAAATCACGCCGTTCATGGTGAAGAAGGCGGCGTTCAGTTTTGAGAGGTCATGCGAGGAGACCAGGGAGTGCTCGTAGGCGAGCAGGATTGCTACCGCGACGATGCCCGCGATCGCGAACTTGCCCAGCCCAAAGGTGATGACCAGAGCGATCAGCAGGAGGAGCATGACGACGTGGAACAGGCGGGAAATCACCAGGGCGGCTCGGATCCCGAAATAACGCGGCAAGGAGTGCAGTCCCGCTTCGCGATCGAAATCAAAGTCCTGGCAGGCATAGAGCACGTCGAAGCCACCCACCCAGAAGGTTACCGCGGCGGTCAGCAGCAGGATGCGGGGATCGAGTGAGGCGCGCACGGCGATCCAGGCGGCCGCCGGTGCGGTGCCCAGCGCGAACCCGAGAACGAGATGCGACCAGCGTGTGAAACGTTTGGTGTAGGAGTACAGCAATACGATCGCCAGCGCCAGCGGGGACAGGATCAAGGTCAGGTGGTTCAACCGGGATGCAGCCAGCACGAAAACGACACACGAAACCGCGACGAATGTGGTGACAAACGATGGCGTCAGAGTGCCTGTCGGCAGGGCTCGGGTTTGGGTGCGCGGATTGGCGGCATCGATCGCCGCGTCGGCCACGCGATTGAACGCCATAGCGGCCGAACGCGCGGAGATCATGGCTACGATAATCCACGCGAGCTGATGCCACGCGGGGACGCCCCCGGCGGCCAGCATGGCTCCGCACAATGCAAAAGGCAGCGCGAAAATCGAGTGCTCCCACTTGATCATTTCGAGGGTGACGCGCAGGTTGTGGAAGATCCGCACACAGGTATTTTAGCGGATCGTGCATTGGCGCGATGCGGAGGTGCGATCGAGACGAAATTCTTAAACCGCAGAGCGCGCGGAGAACCGCCGCGGAGGACGCGGAGAAGAGCTTTTAACCGCAAAGCTCGCTAAGAAAAGCCGCTAAGTACGCGAAGAATACCCTGGGTGTGAACCGGGCTGGCTGGGCCTCACAAGTCTTTTCTCACTTTCACAATATTTTGGCCTCTGGTTCGTCTTCAGGAATAGATGGCCGAGTTGTCATACATTGGCGAGATGAGCGACGAGGACCGGCGCATCTCCGAAGCAGTCGTGCGCGAGCAGGGACGGCTGCGGAACTTCGTCCGGAAGTACGTGTCGGACCAGAGCGATGTGGAAGACATCCTGCAGGATGTTTTCTACGAGTTCGTGGCGGCGTTCCGCATGCTGAGGCCCGTGGAACACGCCACGGCGTGGCTGTTCCGCGTGGCGCGGAATCGCATTATCGACCGCTTTCGCGGGAAGTCGCGGGACGTGTTGCGAAATGCACCCAACGCGCCACCAGGAGAGGGCGCTCTGGATTTAGAAGAGCTTCTGCCTTCTCCCGATGCCGGTCCCGAGGCCGCCTACGTCAGGAGCGTGTTGCTGGAGGAAATCGACGATGCCTTGCTCGAGTTGCCCGAAGAACAACGAGAGGTATTCATCGGACACGAGTTGCTGGGCTACAGCTTTCAGGAGATGGCGGAGGAGACGGGCGTCAGCGTAAACACGTTGCTCTCGCGCAAGCGCTATGCGGTACTGCACCTGCGCCGCCGATTGCGGGCCATTCACGAAGAATTCAAGAAGAGCTGAGAAGGAGTAGGGAATGAGGAAGAAAAGGTTCATCCGAGCGTTAAAGTTTTTGCCGATCGCTGTGCTGTTCATCGCTTTGTTCGGGCTGATCGTGATGTCGTTGTGGAACTGGCTGATGCCTGCGCTGTTTGGATGGAAAGTAGTCACCTTTTGGCAAGCCATCGGACTGGTAATCCTGAGCAAGATTCTGTTCGGTGGGTTCCGGGGCGGCCCGAGGGGAATGCATTGGCGTCACCGCATGATGGAGCGTTGGGACAAGATGACTCCGGAAGAGCGTGAACGATTCCGCGAGGGAATCCGTAACACGTTTGGGGGCGTTGAAGCGGAGTCGTCGAAGCCGCAGTCAAGCGGATAACGTTGCCGAGGTACTGTGCTGTTTGCGCCCATGGAGGTGGTCTTGTCGCATCGAGTGTGTCCGTGGTGGCTCGGGTACTTCCTGGCGAGTCCACTGCGCCGACTGATGTTGGATCCGGAAAAAGTAGTGCGGCCTTTTGTGCGCGAGGGAATGACCGTGCTCGAACCCGGGCCGGGGATGGGTTTTTTCACGATTGAATTGGCGCGGCTGGTCGGACCCTCCGGTCGCGTGATAGCGGTGGACATCCAGCCGAAGATGCTTGATGGCCTCAAACGACGCGCGGCCAAAGCAGGAGTTGCAGGTCGAGTAGAGACCCGGCTGGCCTCGGCTGACTCGCTCCATGTCGCCGACCTTAAGGAGCACGTAGATTTCACTTTGGCCTTTGCGGTCGTTCACGAAATGCCGTCCGCGAGCCGCTTCTTTGCGGAGGCACACAGGCATCGAAGCCGGGCGCGACGTTGCTGCTGGTCGAACCTGCGGGTCATGTAAAAGAAATGGAATTCAAGGCAGAACTGGAGGCCGCGGCGCGAGCGGGATTCTCTCTTGCGGAGAATCGGGAGTTTCGAAGCAGCCACGCCGTGTTATTGAGAAAAGATTCAGGAATGCACTCTCAAGCGCGGTAGCCCTGCTCTCCGATCAGGGGGACAAAGCGGCAGGGGATCTGCTCCGACAGTACGGGCTTGCCTTCCTTCTTCGTCACGAGTTGCAGAAACTGCGCTTCGGTGGGACCGACGGGGACGACCAGGCGCCCGCCTTCCTTCAATTGCTCAAAAAGCGCTTGCGGCAGATCAGGCGCGGCTGCGGAAACGACGATGCCGTCGAATGGCGCGTGCGCGGGAAGCCCCTTGCTGCCGTCCCCCACTTCGATGGTGACGTTCGTGTATCCGAGTTTGGCGAGCACGGCTTGCGCTTTTGCGGCCAAAGCGGCGTGGCGCTCGATGGAATATACGTGACGGCTGAGTTGTGCCAGCAGCGCCGTCTGGTAACCCGAGCCGGTGCCGATCTCGAGCGCGATGTCTTCTTCGCTGACCTCGAGCATTTCGAGCATCAGAGCGACGATGTAAGGCTGGGATATGGTTTGGCCTTCACCGATGGGAAGCGGGTTATCGTCGTAGGCTTGGGCGCGGTAGGGGTCGGCGACAAACTCGTGGCGTGGAACCCGGGCCATCGCTCTTAGGACTCGCTCATTCCGGATGCCACGCTGCAGGAGTTGCGTGTCGACCATTTGACGACGGCGCTGAGAGAAGTCCAGATCGAAGATGGAGAGGAAGGGTTTCAAGGCTCAGTTTCGAGTGTCAGGTTTCGCGTTTCAAGTGTACTGCCGCTGGACGTAAGGTGTGATAGGCAGGACTTGACCTTGCACACCATGCTGTCGGATAGGGTCTACCCACAGGGCCTTCCCAGGGGGTTTTGAGCGCTATCGTGTTGGCAACAGTTACCCCGGAACAGTCTCCCCCCAGTACAAGCCCAAGAATTGCAGAGTGAGGCGATTGTCTATTGTGGACGATGAGTCGGAGCATTGGAAAAGCGCTGAGGCGGTGGTACTCTGCTATCGACGGGGTCAGACTTGGAACTACTTCTCAACATGTTCTGGCTGCTGCTGATTGGCCCGGGGGTTTACCTCTGGCTGCGGGAGCGCCGTCGCGCGAAGTCGGTTTTCCAGTTCTCGATAGCCCTCTGCTGCCTTCTGTTCCTGCTCTTTCCGGTCATCTCGGCCAGCGACGACCTGCACGCAATGCGGCAGGAAATGGAAGAGTCGAGCCCCAGCAAGCGGGCGCTGAAGCAAATTGCCAAACGCGCGCCGGGGCAGGATTCCTCCGCGCCGCCGGCACAGCTCACTCCAGCCATCGAGGTATTGCCCTGTAATCACGTCTGCGGCGATGTTCCGCGGTTCGTAGTCGCGGCAACCCACTCTGCACACGCGATCCTGCCTTTCTCTCGCCCGCCTCCTTCCTTCTTTCTCGCTTAACCCGGGTGCGCTGCTCGCAGGCGGCGTGCTGCTCTCTATTCTCAACTGAGTCTCGAACGGAAAATTGGCGGCCTTGTCGCACCGGCCATACCGGCGCTTCCCAGCGCTTCGGCAGCGGCTTCGCACAGACCAAGGGTGCTGTAGCGGATTCCAGAACTTCGCTTGGAGTCTGCCATCGCCCTCCGCCTGCTTCCTTCGGAGACGGCTTGAGTTCCTCGAGCGCATGGCGGAGCAAGGAAGATGATCCGTTCGCTGGTTGATTTTGCACTAAACAATCGCATTCTCGTCTTAAGCCTGGCGGTCCTGCTGTTCATCTGGGGACTGGTGTCGTTCCATAATCTGCCGATCGAGGCCTACCCCGATGTCGCCGACACCTACGTGCAGATTATTTCTCAGTGGCCCGGCCACGCGGCCGAGGAGGTGGAGCAGCAGATTACCGTTCCCCTGGAAGTGCAACTGAACGGAGTTCCCCATCTTACGCACTTGCGCTCGTTGTCGCTGGCTGGACTGTCGGTCATCACCATGATCTACGACGACGACATCAGCACATTCACGGCGAGGCAGGAGGTGTTGGATCGCTTGGCGCAAGCCACCATGCCCACGGGGGTGAATCCAGGACTGGGCCCCGATTACAGCCCAACCGGCCAGATCATGTTTTACACGCTCAAGAGCACCAACCCCCAGTACGACACGATGGAGTTGAAAACGCTCCAGGACTGGTTCGTCCGGAACCAGCTGAAGTCGGTACCGAACGTTGTCGACGTGAACATTTTCGGCGGCCCGACTCGCGAGTACCAGGTGCGGCTCGATCCGGGAAAGCTGGTGTCGTATGGCTTGTCGCTGAGCCAGGTCGAGCAGGCGCTGGCGAACAACAACACGAACGCCGGAGGCGGATTCATCCAACGCGGTCAGCAGGCGCTGAATATACGCGCCGTGGGCCTCATGCAGGACACGCCTGACATCGGCTCCACCTTTGTGAAAGTCGTGAACGGGACGGCGGTGCGTATCTCCGATCTGGGTGAGGTGATACAGGCGCCCAAGGTGCGGCTCGGGCAGCTCGGCAAAACCATTCGCCGTGAGGATGGGACTGTCATCAACGACGATGACGTGGTGGAAGGGATCGTGCTGCTGCGCAAGGGCGCCGAGGCCGATGCCACGCTGGAAGCGCTCCACAAAAAAATCCAGGAACTCAACAATGGCCTGTTGCCGCGGGGCGTGAAGTTTGTGCCGCACCTCGATCGCAGTGACCTGGTGCGCTATACCAGCCACACCGTGCTGCGCAACCTGACTCATGGCGTGTTGCTGGTGACGCTCATCTTGTTCCTCTTTCTCGGCAATGTCCGCAGCGCGCTGATCGTGGCCATCACCATACCGTTTTCGCTGCTGTTTGCGTCAATCCTGCTGGACCTGAGCCATATTCCGGCGAATCTCTTGTCGCTGGGCGCGCTGGACTTCGGAATGATCGTGGATGGCGCAGTGGTCATGGTGGAGAACATCCTGAGGCATACCGAATCCCGTGTGGACGAGCATCGCACGCTGGTTCAGGTCATCGGAGACGCGGCCCACGAGGTCCAGCGGCCAGTATTCTTCGCGATCTTCGTGATCATCACGGCGTACCTGCCGATTTTCACATTGCAGCGCGTGGAAGGACGCCTGTTTCATCCCATGGCCTGGACCGTGGCGTTTGCGCTGCTCGGCGCCTTATTGTTCTCTCTTCTGATTGCTCCTGTGCTGTGCAGCTTTCTGCTGCGTGGGCACATCAAGGAATGGCGAAATCCGATTCTGGAGCGGCTCATCATCGCCTACCGCGCCGCATTGGAGTGGTGTCTCGATCACCAGAAGATCGTGGTCGCGGGCGCCGGCGTGCTGGTCATGGCGATGCTCTATCTCGCAATGGGAGGTCTGATTGGCTCAGAATTCCTCCCGCATTTGGACGAGGGCGCCATCTGGGTGCGCGGAACGCTCGCGCCTAGCGCCGGCCCAAATACCGGCATCGACACGATGAAACGCGCGCGACTCATTCTCTCGGAATTTCCGGAGGTCACCCAGGTGGTAAGCCAGGTCGGGAGGCCGGACGACGGCAGCGACGCCAGCGGTTTCTACAACACGGAATATTTTGTGGACCTCCGTCCGCGCGAGCAATGGCGCGACCAATTCCACACCAAGGAGGATCTGATCTCGGCCATGGACGACGCGCTTGGGAAAATTCCGGGCGTTATCTGGAACTTCTCCCAGCCCATCTCCGACAACGTCGAGGAAGCAGTCAGCGGTGTTAAGGGCGAATTGGCAGTGAAGCTTTTCGGCCGCGACTTGAAAGTCCTGGAGCAGAAGGCGAACGAGATGCAAGACGTGATGGGCAAGATCCCGGGGATCGCCGATCTCGGCACGTTTGAAGTGCGCGGGCAACCCAACGTCAACCTCGTGGTGGATCGCCCGGCCGCGAACCGCTTTGGCGTGAATGTCAGCGATGTGCAGGATGAGGTCGAGACAGCGGTGGGAGGCAAGGCGGTCACGCAGGTCCTTGTCGGAGAGCAGCGCTATGACCTCACGGTCCGCTACCAGGAGCCTTACCGCTCCACGGTTGACGACATTGCCCGCATCCGCATTCTGAATCCGATCGGCGAGCGCGTTTCTCTGGCGCAGATCTGCAAAGTGGTGCTGGAGGATGGCGCGTCCACCATATATCGCGAAGGGAACTCGCGCTACATCGCGATCAAGTACAGCGTGCGCGGACGGGACCTGGGCAGCACGGTCCGCCAGGCCATTGACGAGGTCAAGCGACGAGTACAGTTGCCCGAGGGCTATCACCTCGACTGGACGGGAGAGTACGAAAGCCAGCAGCGCGCCAATCGCAGGCTCGCCGTGGTGGTGCCGATCACGGTTCTGCTGATCTCGCTCATCCTCTACTCAGCGTTTTCTTCCTGGAAATGGACCGGACTCATCCTGGGCGTCGTGCTGCTTTCGCCGCTGGGCGGTCTGTTGTCGCTGCTGATCACGGGCACCCACTTCAGCGTATCGTCCGGCCTCGGATTTCTCGCACTGATCGGTGTGTCGGTTCAGACGGGCGTGATCATGGTGGAGTACATCAATCAACTGCGCGTCCGCGGAAGGACCGTGCACGAAGCCGCGAAGGAAGGAGCCTCGATGCGGCTTCGCCCCATCATGATGACGATGTTGGTTGCGACCCTGGGGCTGCTTCCGGCGGCCATGTCGCACGATATCGGCTCCGACTCGCAGCGTCCCTTTGCGATTGTGATCGTAGGGGGCCTGACCTTTGAGCTGATGGTCAGCGTGTTTTTGTTGCCGACGCTCTACTGCTTCATCGCGCGGCCCGGCGACCAGTTGCCTCCACCCGAGGCGCGATTCCTGGAAGAAGGGGAGCACGTGGATTAGGGCAGCTGTTGTTAAATCGCCATAGCACTCAAAACCCCAAAACGGGGCGGTCAAACTTAGGAGGTAGGCACAGAATGCTGCCTATGTCCGACACATGAACTGTTGCCAACGCTGTTCGCAAGGTCGAGTTCCACCTATTACATGTACGGTGAGAGCATTTGTGCTCAGATCGACCTCAGGCCTGTGGTGCTGCGTACAGGAATGGGGTTCTTTCGACTCCGTTCGGCTGGCGCTTCACTCCGCTCAGGACGACAGGACGTGGAAGGCACGATCTCTTGGATGCGTCTGAATCGCGGGCACAAACAAGAACGCCGGTCCCTTGCGGGGCCGGCGATTCGTATTGCGACGATCTCCGAGAGTTGAGGTTCAGAAATTCAGGACGATGCCGGTCGAGAAGCGGCCGTTGTTCTGGGTGTTTCCGAAGAAGCGGGTTTGCAGGTAGTCGCCCTGGAGACGCCAGGAGACGAGAGGAACGAGGTGGTAATCGAGGCCTCCGCCCAGAGCGGTCGCAAACGCGGTGTCGGAGGCGGAGTAGCCCAGCGTGCTGACATTCACGTGTCCTGCACCGAACAGGGCGTGCGCGAAGGGACGAATCTTCCCGACGGAGACCGAGACGCGCGGACCGAATAGATAATTGTAGTCGTGGGCGTTGACGTGGAAGATCTCTCCACTGCTGGTCGGAAAATTGTTGGTGCCGTAGAGGCCGTTGATGTCAACTACGATTCCTACCCATGGGAATACTTTTCCTTCCAAAGAGCCTTCCCAACCATTCAGGTTAGATCGATTGTTGTGGTTGAGATCGGCGCTGGCGTAGGAGTATCCAACGTAGATGTTGCCTTTGGGGACCTGGGCGGCGGCGCGAGAAGCCAATGCCGAGGACAATGCGAAAAATACAAAAAGAGCAATGAGATTTCGCTTTAACACAACAACAGCCTCCTTGTGGATGATCTTCGGCTTTAGATGCAAAGGGGTGGACACTGGATAGCATAGTTCTCGCGCTGAGTATGCCAGCTGGCGTCGCGGTACTGCAGGCGGTGCGGCGTTGATGCAGCTCTATTTCTTTCGTTGACGGATGATCAGGTCGAAGCTAACCACGCCGTTCTGGTCGCGAGTGCCGACTATAGAGACGTTCTTGCGGACGTAGTACTCGCCCTGGATGATTTGCTGGGAGGCCTGCGAAACATTCTGGCTGTAGGTCAGCGTGAAGTTGTTAACAATCTGCTGCTCGATGGTGACCTGCGGGCCCCGGGTGGGGTTGGTTTCGGTATTTAGGCCCTGTGGATCGACTTTGATTTTGCTGACCCCCAGCAACTTCTGCACGCGATTGCTCACAGTGGCATTGAGCGCTTCACTCAGGATGAGGTTCGAAGCGGTCTGGCTGAAGGCAGTGTTTCCCGACTGCGCGAGCTGCGCGGATTGTTCGCGGGTCTGGCCGACCGCGAGCAAGGCGACAATGTCGGCTTCGGGCAGCGGTGGATCGGAGCGGTATTTCACGCTGAGCGGCTTGCTGGTATCGCCGTTGACGCTGACGGTGATGTCGTAGTCGCGCACGTGAGTGGTAGCCTGCAGATCAAGCACAGGTTTGATGCTCACCGGGCTCTGGAACAAAACTTCGCCGCGTTCCAGGCGATACTTCGCGCCGTTGAAATTGATCTCGCCTTCGAGGATTTCGACACGTCCGAGCAACGCAGGCTTGGCGACGGTGCCGCGCAAGTGGAGGTCGGCATCGCCAGACAGCCGGGCGATGGCGGTCTGCATTTGCAGGTCGGGTGCGGTGAGAACGTGGACATCCAGCTTGACCCGGTACAGCGGCGAGGTGGCCGGAGGAACGACCACCGACTGCGAATTGCCGGCGACGTAGGCCGCAAAATCGAAACCGGGCGTGATCGCCAGCTTGGTTACCGTCACGTCTCCGCTAAGCGTGGAGGCGTCGCGCGTGCCGTAGTAACGAAGATCAGCGGTGGCGGTGGAACTGACACCCGCGGGATAGCGCAGGCGCACATCCTGCGCGTTCACGTTGAAATCGAAATTGATCTGGCCCTGATACGTGGTGGCTCCGCCCGTCAGGGTCAGCAGGCCGCCGCCACTGCGGGCCGTAAGAGTTTCGATCTGCAAGCGATTTTTGTTGAACACGAGCGAGCCGTTCATATCGCTGAGACCGCTGGGCAGGTCTGCGTAGGCCAAGGCTCCGTGGCTGATATTCACGCGTCCCTGCAAAAGGGGATCGGAGACCGGACCGGTGACGGCGAGGGTAAGGTCGACGAGACCGGAGGAGGTGAAGCTGGGGTTGAGAGTCTGCACGAGTTGGAGATTCAAGTGACCTTCACCGGCGAGATCAAGGTCGTAGCCTCCCGCCAGGGAGGCGGTGCCGTGCGCGGAGAAGTCAGTGTTTTCTCCCAGGATGTGCAATTGCTCGAGGCGCACCATTTCGTGGTCCACGGACAGACGCACCGGGCCCTGGTTCTTGAGCTTGACCTCATTGATCGTGACGTCGAAGCCCTCCAGATTGGCGACCACATTCAAATCGCGTGGCTTGCGCAAGGGCCCGCGCAACTGAATCTCTCCGGTCACGCCGGAGTGTCCGGTGATGCGGCCATTGAGGTATTGGCGGAACACGGAATCCAGATCGAGGTGATCGAACCGCAGAGTGGCATCGACGGGGTAGTCTTCGCGCGGACGTACCGTGCCATCGAGAGTGAACTGGGCGTGCTCGAACTCGGAGCGCGCGGTCACGTGAATGAGATCGCCCTCGGTCGCCGCTTCGATGTTCAGGTTGCCGGCGCGCTCGTGGTCAAGGGTGAGATCGCGGACAAGAATCTGGGCGTTGATAGCTGGAGCCTCGGGCGTACCGGATCCCTGGGCTGTGAAATTGACGCGGCCCTCCACGGGTACCCGGCTGGTTTGAAGTCGCGGAATTCGGGTGAGGTCAAAGTTCTGTCCGGTGAGATTGAAGCGGTAGATCCGCGTGGCGGGGTCGAAAGTGGCGCCGCCTGAGGCATGAGCGTCGTAGTAGTCCAGATGAATGTTGTTGAGCGATGCCTGTCCCTGGTGCCAGCGCAGATCCGAATCAAATTGATGGATCGGCTGGCCGTAGGCGATGGCATCGTTAATGTGAACATGACCTTCCGCGTGCGGTTGCGCGCGCGTCCCGGAAGCTTGGACGGTAAGGTTCGCCCGCCCCGTGACGGGGTAGTCGTAGCCGGCGAGCGCCTCCACTTCCGCGATGTCGGCATGTTGGAGATTGAGGTTCGCAGTGAAGGTATCGCTCGGATTAAATTGCCCATTCGAGAGCGCAGCACTCATGTCGAAGAGCGCGGAGGTTTCGCCGTGCACGGCGCTAGCGTGACGGACCGCGATGGCGTGGGGCGAAAGTTGAATATCGGCGGCCAGCGAGTCCCAATGCACTTCTTGTTCGGGAGCTCGGTCGGTAGCCGGGATGATGGAATCGAAATCCTGAATCTGCAAATGTCCCGCAAGGCTGGGTGCCGAAACTTTGCCGCTCGCCACGCCCGTGAAATGCGTGCTGCCATGCAACGTGACAGGAAGTCGATTGGGCCCGTGAAGGGCAACAATGAGTGGCTGGAGTTCGCCTAGATCGGACGTGCCTGCGGAAAGTTGCAGCGATGAGCTGGCAGCAAGTTTTCCACTCGCGTGCACCTGCGTGGAACGCGTGGAGGCATCGAATTGCACCAGTTCCAACTCGTCGGCAGAGGGGCGATAAGTGCCTCGAGCGGTGGCCGTGACGGGTACTTGTCCAGGTTGTAATTTCGCCGGGGGAACCAGATTGAGGAAGAATTCCGCTTCGGCACGACGCGGTGAACCGGTCCAGCGGCCCTCGATGGTGCCATCCGCAGCGCCCGTGAGATTCAGGCGATCGAGCGGATACTGGCGCGTGCTTAGAGCAGACGCGACGGCAGTGGCGGAGATATCTTTCAGGCGGAGCCGGATCAGTCCTTTCTGTTCCTCGGTTTTTTTCTCCTTCGCATTCCGAACCTGGGGCGCCTGGGGAGGCAGCCAGTTGGTGATCTCCGCGTCGCCCGTGACCGCGCCGCCCAGCAGACGAGCTTGCGCTTTGGTGAGCTTGAGCTGACGTTCGTTGACCGAGAAATCAGTACTCAGGCTGGCATCGCGCAGAGTAAGTTGATCGTCCCGCCACTCCAGATTCTTGATCGCCGCCTTCCCGTCTGAAGAAAACTTTGCTGCAGACCAGCTCCCACTCCCACTCAAGTCCAGGTAACCGGCACGCAGCTGGCGTTGCCGTGTGATCGCAGCCAGTTCGGCGAGATCCACGGTCCCGGTGTAGCTGGCCTCGATAACGGGCTGCCGAAAGTCGCGGATGTGGCCGTGGGCGTCCAGGTGAGAGCGACCGGAATTCCACTTGAGCGAACTGACATCCACGTCGTTCTTGCCGAGGTTGAAGTGAACGGCGGCCATCCAGACCAGGGGCGTGAAATCCTGGTAGATGGTTTCCACGCGGCCCAGCAGAAGACTGCTTTCATAGCGGCCGCGAAGGAAGGAGTAACTCATGCTGGACGAGATGTTGGTGGCATCGAAGTCGAAAGGAGTGCGCTGGTCGTTCCAGAGAAACTCGCCGCGGCGGATCTCGAGATGGCGGATGGAAAATGCAAAGAGCTGTTCGACCGGCGCCTGGGTGGAGGTGCGCTGCACCTTGGGTTCGGGAAGATTGGTGCTGCCGTCGCTGTGAACGATCAGGTGGATGACCGGATGTTCCACCACGATGGAGTTGAAGCCGAATTCGGTTGCAAGCAGGGAGATGATGCGGATGCGAGCCACAACCCGGTCGACGTGGGCCAGCGGGATCTGGTCAGCGGGCTCGCTGCCATGGATGGTCAGGCCGCGAATTTCCACCTGCAGGCGAAATGGAATGGTGTGATAGGTGCCGAGTTCGACCCGGCCGCCGGTGGCCTTTTCCAGCGCGGCCACGATATGCCTGCGCACGAACGCCTGAAAAGAATCGGTGGTCATGTACCACGCGCCCGCGCCGAGCACGATCAGCCCGAACAGAAATAGCAGGAGAAGATATTTCCACCACTTGCGGCTGGCGGTCTTTGGGGGCGCCTCGGTGACAGGCGCGGTCACGGGGCCTGGCCTCCGCTGGGTGATGCCGGAGCCGAGGCGGGCACGGGGATGGTGATTTTGCTTTCGGCGCGCAGACTCTGCAGCCAGGAGGTGAACAGCTCACTCACTTTTTGTTCAGTAAGGATTTCGCGGATCTTGCCGGCAACTTGCGCGAGCGGAACCTCCTGAGCGCCTAGCTTGCGCAATTGCGGCAGGAAGGTGTCGCGGTAGTAGGACTCGATGTTCTGAGGATTGATCTGAACCGCGGGCCGCAAGCGGGCTTCGACCTGATGGAGCACGGCGAGGTCGTGGGCGATGTAAGCCTCGAGCTGCGGCTGGTTCAGCGCATAACGATGCAACTCGGACTGCCAGGCGCCAGGTTCAGTGGCGGAGTGCTGCTGCTGGATGTCCTGGATTCGCTGTTGCACTTCTTCCGAGCGCGGCGCGGGTGCGTCCCCACTCTGCGCTTGCTCGCGCAGCAATTCCTGGTCAATCAGACGGTCAAGGGAACGGCTGCGGTCCTGGTCGGTCAGTTGATCGAGCGGGCGACCTTCTACGAACGCTTCGAAACGGAGGGCATCGTCCCAATCGCTTTGCAAAATGACATGGCCGTTGACGGTGGCGACGACGCGGTCAATCACGTCGGCGGCGCGAGCCGAAGCGGACAACGCCAGCAGCAGGAGAATGCATGCGAAATGGGAGAGGATACGCATCAGAATGCCTGCCCAATGCTAAAGAAGAAATTGAAGTGACTGGCCGTTTGCGGAACGAACTGAGTCGCGGTGGACTGTCCGTTCACCTCGTTTGTCACCGTCTGGAAACTGGGAAATGCGGGCGGATTCAGATTGTAACCGAAATCCAGGCGAACGGGACCGATAGGAGTCTTGTAATGCACCCCCACTCCGACCGCGTGCGACATGTAATTAAAGTCGCACTGGGTAGAGGTGCTCTGGTGGAGACAGAGGTCGGCATTCTTTTGGCGCCAGCGCAGTAAGTTGTTCACCATATCCGACGGCTTGGCAAATACGTTGCCCATATCGTGGAACAGCGCGAAGCTGAGGTTATTCCCGACATAGGGCAGGTCCGGGGGCGGAAGACGCCATTCGAGCTGGTTCAGGAACAAGGCACTGCCCCCCAGGGGAAATCCGGTTTTCAGATCGCGCGGTCCTGCCTGGTTTAACCCGAAACCACGGTGAGAGTTGCCTCCGCCCGAGAGAAAACGTTCGGGCAGGGGGATAAGGCTGGCGCCCGCGGGTAGGGGTTCATTGGGCTCTAGAATCACCGTGTTGCCGAAGGCGCTCTGGAGACCAACGCGGGTCGAGCGCGCCAGGACAAAGCGTTTCGAGGCAGGACGGTGCCGGCCGATGAGGTAGTAGTTGGAATTCTGCGCAAGAAGGCGACTGAAGTCGGCCTCAGAACCGAAGTAACTCGCAGCTACTCCGGTATCGAGCGTGGTGTACATGCCCTTGGTGGAGTCAAGGGGATTGTCGCGGCGGTCACGAATAAAGGTAAATCCGGGAATTCCGACCCGCGTCGGCTGCGACAGGATCGGGATCAGGTTCGAGCTGATGACAAGATTACTGGCCTGCACGCGGCGATACGTCATGCTGTAGACCACCTCCGTAGGCGGCCGGCCGGCGACGCATTTGTCGGTGATGCCGAAACACTGGTGAATCTGGGCGGAGCCTTCCAGGCGTTTAGAGGTGAAGGTCGTGATGTCGAGCGTGTTGTCGTAAAAGCCGGTGAACGAGAGTGTGAGCTTATCGTTGTCGAGCCAGCCGGGCGCGTTGTAGCTGACGAGCGCGCGTTGTTGCAGACGGCCCAGGTGTCCCTTGAAGATGATGGTGTGATTGAGGCCGCGGAAATTCAAGCGAGTGACCTCGAGGGAAACCCTTGGGCTGACACCGGTCCTGCCTTGCGGAACTGCCTGGCTGGTGGAAGGTTGCCCGGTTTGCACTTCCAGTCCCACCCCGTATTTAAAGGTGTAACGCCTGGCTTCGCGGATGTCGATCAGCACATTCTTGGAGGGATCTTCTCCGTCAGGGTTTTGGACGGCGGTATCGACCTGGCTGAAGATGCCGAGATCGTACAGAGATGCCTGCGTGTTGAGCATGTCTTCCTGGCTCAAGGGGCTGGCTGGAGTTACCTTGAGTTTTCGATGCACCACGTAAGGACGGGTGTGCACGAGACCAGACACAAGCACCTGGTCGACAAAAAACTGCTCGCCTTCCTGGATGCTGAAGGTGACGGCAATGCGATCGGGAGTTCCGCTTACGGGCTGGGTCGAGATTTCCAGTGAGGCATTGGGAAACCCATTGTTAAAGTAATAGTTGAGGATTGTATCGCGGTCGCCGGCCAGCTTGTAGTCGGAATACGGCTGGTTGGGCGCAGTGTCGATCTTGGCGAGCAGTTGATCCGTCGGGACCTTCGCATTGCCAGCAATGCGGACATCGTTCACCAGCGTTTGCGGCCCCTCACTAATCTCGAGCCGGATGGCAAGATGTTTCTGGACTCCTTCGTAATGGTCCTCGACAACGCTCTTGATTTGAATCTCCCGGAAGCCGTTGGCCTTGTAAAGGTCCTCCAATCCGTTGATGTCGCTGGCCAGCAATGATTGGCTGAAGCGGCCGCTCGTGACCAGGCGAGTTGCCGGCTGGACCTGCATGCGCGAGCGCAGGGCCTCCTGATCGAAATACTTGTTGCCTGTGATGACAATTTTGACCAGCTTGTGCCGGATGCCGGGATCGATCACGTAGATGGCGCGTAATTCATTCTTGGCGGGATCGGACTGCTTCTTGATGCCGACGGTGGCATCGAAATAACCACGGCTCTGCAGGTAGTCGAGAAGGTTGCGACGACCCTCGTTGAGCAGGTCGTCATCCAGCGCGTTCTCTTCGTACACGGGTACGCGCTTGCGCAAAACCGACTGGCGGATCTTGAAACCTTCAACGGCGATGTCGACGGTGGGGCCGGGATCGATGAGGAACGTGAAATCGAGCTTGTTGGTTTCGGAACGATAGGCGCGCTCGGCGATCGAGACCTGCGCAAGCAGGCGATTCTGTTTGACGTAGCGCTTGCGAATACGCTGCAGGGCATTGCTGATCCGGTCGGCAGTCACACGGTCGCCGGGATGCATGCGGGCAAAATCCTCAATCCGGCCCTTCGAGTACCCGGGATTCCCTTTCAAATTCACTTCTCCCACGCTGGCCGACAGACCCGGGGAGATCCGGAAGGTAATGTCGAGTTGCGAGGTTTCGGGATGAGGATGTTCGTCGTGGGTAACGGAGGCGCGGTAGTAACCGTTGTCAGCCATCACCTGCAGGATGTTTTTGTTGGCACGCTGGAGTTTTTCGGGGGAGTAGACTTCGCCCAACTGCAGCTTCGTGGTACTGACAATCTGGTTGGCACTGGGCCGGCCGGGATCGCCTTCCGCCGCAACTGACCCGATGAAGTAATTGTTGACGGTTGTGAAGGTGAGGACGACCTGATTGTCAGAGGTTTTCTCAGCGAGAACCTGCACGTCAGCGAAGAGGCCGGAATCGAAAAGAACCTTGAGGCTCTGGCGCACCAGCTCGCGATCAAGCGGCTGGCCAGCTTTCTGTGGCAGCAACTGGATCAGATGCTCCTTTTCCCGGGTCGCGACGCCCACCACCCGGATGTCGCGCACAGGCAATCCCAGGTACTCGGAGATTGGGCCAAGAGCCGGGTTGGGCGTCTGCGACAGCGGTTCTCCCGGAGAGGTAGGAGCTTGTTGCGGAAGTGACGGAGGAACGGGAGGAACTGCGGACGGCGATTGCTGAGCGCGGGCGGACGGGGCAAGCAGAGACACGACCAGAACGGCGTACAGCCCTGCTGTTGCTCGCAAAACCGCTCCGGGTCGTTGGGTCACTGTCTCAATGAATGGGGTGGAACCATCTGAGCGGCACCACTCCATCCATCCGGAAACCCGGGCGGAAGAATAAAGATGCAGCGCAGGGACTTATAATAATGGTTTCGCAGGGCAACACTGGTTAATGTCTTTGGAACTCGACGATCGATATTCGCGGCAAGTCCTGTTTCGGGGCATCGGCTCCGAAGGCCAGAAGCGGCTCGCGGTCGCTCGTGTGGCCATTGTGGGATGCGGGGCAACGGGGTCCGCGGTAGCCTCGCTACTTGCGCGCTCCGGCGTTGGCACCCTTCGCATTATTGATCGCGACTACGTTGAGCCCAGCAATTTGCAGCGGCAGACCTTGTTCGATGAGACTGATGCGCGCGAGTCTCTGCCGAAGGCGATCGCGGCAGCCAAGCACATTGCTTCCTTCAATTCGCAAATTGTCGTTGAGCCGCAGGTCGCGGATCTTACGCCTGAGAATGTTGAAGTCCTGCTTGAAGGCGCGAGCCTTATCCTGGACGGCACGGATAATTTCGAGACTCGATACCTGGTGAATGATTACGCCGTGAAGAATGGCGTGCCGTGGATTTATGCGGCGGCAGTGGGGAGCTATGGCGTCACGCTGAACGTGCTTCCGGGGGCGACCGCATGTTTAGCGTGCGTGTTTCCGGATTCACCACAAGGAACGTTCGAAACGTGCGAGACTGCCGGTATTTTGAATTCGGCGGTGAACGCGGTCGCTTCGATTGAGGCAACGGAAGCTTTGAAGATACTGGTGGAGGCCGAGGATACGTTACGGCGGACACTGCTGTCTCTGGATGTGTGGACGAACGAGCGTGGGGAGATTCAGGCTGGCAAGCCGCGACCGGGATGTCGGGCTTGCGGGGAACGAGACTTCATTCATCTCGAAGGTGAGGGTCGGCCGCACATTACGCTGTGCGGGCGGAATTCCGTGCAGATTCACGAACGCCACCGGCCCGTAGACTTCCGCGTCATGAACGAGCGCCTCAAGCCGCACGGCAAGGTGCGGCATAACGATTTCGTGCTGAAGTTCTGGCGAGAGCCTTACGAGATGACTTTGTTTCCCGATGGCCGGGCGATCATCAAGGGGACCACCGACGCCGGCGTGGCGCGGAGCTTATATGCGCGGTTTGTTGGGAACTAGGTACGTAGGGGCAGACGCCCTCGTCTGCGCAGCGGAGCGAAGCTCCGCAGATCAGCGAAAATCTTAAACCGCAGAGGACGCCGAGGAAGGCCGCAGAGGGCGCGGAGCCGGCTCCATACAGCTGTCCCCGAAGTTTCCATCGGAGATTTTGGGTGTGGCTAACAGCCAAGAGCCAAAGGCTAACCGCTCCTTTTCTGCATTTTGTACGCAGGACTTTGCGCATCGGATGAAGGGTGCGATTGTCTGCTTCATACAAAAAGCCCGAAAAAGCCGAAAATCCTGGGCAAATCACTGAAACTGCAATCACTGGCATACGACCTGCTCCATCGGTTTGTGGACGGTTATCCCTGGAGGTAGGTATGCGCGCACTCGCGATGAGTCTCGTGGTAGTCGGCATTGCGGCCCTGGCAGTTGGACAAACCGGAACTCGACCCGTTCCCAGCTACTGCTCGAACAATTGTGGACCTTATATTCCGCTGATCTCGACCCCTAATGTGGGATTCGAGACGGTATCGCCTTCGCCGGTGGGTGCAAGCAACGCAACCGGCGGGCTGCACGCGGGAGCACGCAATTCGACGCTTTCGATCGTCGATGGCAACCCGGACGCGGTCCACACCCAGGTGGTGTGGTATTCGGGCGGAGGCAGCCCTTTGGTTTCTCCGGCGGTGCGCTTGCCTCATGCCGAGCCAATGATGGGCATGCACGAAGAACACATGCGGCAGATGGAGCACATGCACGGCGAAGAAGCGCGTGAGGCCTGGACGTATTATGCGGGACATGCGGAGGCTGGAAATCCCGTAGAAGCATCGGCTACCGCGAAGAGTGGACGCAAAGCAACCCGCACGATTACCAACCAGGACGTCGAGCGGGTGAATGAGAAGAACCAGGAGTTCAAGCGGGGAAAGCTGTAGGAGTAGGCTCTAGGTTCTGGGCTTTAGGCTCTAGCGGGCTGGTGTCAGATCTCAGGTGTCACGGATTGGTTTTGAAGGCTCGGCTGTTTTGCCGGGCCTTTTTCCTTTCGGATTGCTCGTGTTCGGTCATCAGTTCTCCGTTCATTACCAGTGAGACGGGGGCCGTGACTTCATTTGAGTAGGGCGAGTTCGCGGGAATGATCAATGTTTTCGGGTAGCGCCAGCATCTCGCTGGCTGTCTTGAAGCGGCAAACATGCCGGCAGGATGCCGGCGCTACCTATGTTATCTTCAGCTGCTTCTGATATCTTCGTGGTTCTTCTGCAAACCGCAAAATGCAAACTTCGCCGGAAAAGGCGCTTATGACAGACGCCATTCGTCCCGAACCCTCGCGGGCTTATCGCTGGATTGTGTTGTGCGTGGTAAGCCTGACGATGTTCGGAAATTACTACGTCTACGATTGCATCGCGCCGATCGCGGACCTGCTGGTCAAGCAGCTTGGCTTCTCCGACGCCAACATTGGGCTGCTGCAGGCAATCTACTCCATCCCGAATGTGTTCATGGTATTGATCGGCGGCTACGTCGTGGATCGGATCGGCACGCGCAAAGGAATTTTTATTTTCGGGACACTCTGCCTATTGGGATCAATCCTGACGGTTCTGTCGGGACGATTGGGGTTGATGGCGGCGGGGCGATTGGTGTTTGGACTGGGCGCCGAGTCGCTGATTGTGGCGGTCACAACCGCCATTGCGAAGTGGTTTCGCGGCAAGGAACTGAGCTTCGCCTTCGGCATTAATCTTACGATTTCGCGGCTCGGCACCTGGTTGGCCCAAAATTCTCCTAGCTGGGCCCACTCCGCCTATACGAATTGGCGGTCGCCGCTGGTGATCTCAGTGCTGTTTGCCACCTTCTGCGTGACCGGGGCTGTGGTCTATTGGGCCATGGAGGTTTATGCAGAAAAGCACTTCGCTGTAGGCCAGGCCGGATCGACGGATAAGGTGGTCCTCAAGGACATCTTCAAGTTCGGAGTGTCTTACTGGTATATCGTCGCGCTCTGCATTGTGTTCTATTCGGCGATCTTTCCTTTCGAAACTTTCGCGATCAAGTTCTTCATGGATGCGCACGGAACGAGTCGGCAATTGGGCGGATTTCTGGTGAGCATTCTGACCGCCTTCACAATGTTTGGGACGCCCGCGTTCGGACTGTTTGTCGACCGCTTGGGAAAGCGGGCTCTCTTGATGATGTTTGGATCGATGCTCCTGATTCCGGTTTACCTGATGATGGCCTATACCAACGTGTCACTGTACGTGCCCATGGCGATGATGGGCGTGGCGTTCTCGTTGGTCCCGGCGGTGATGTGGCCGTCGGTGGCCTACATCGTCGATCAGTCGAAGCTAGGCACTGCCTATGGGCTGATGACGATGATCCAGAATATCGGGCTGGCCGGATTGAACCTGCTGGTTGGCTGGGCGAACGACTATGGTCATGCGAGCGCGCAGAATCCGACGGGATATCGGCTGGGGATGTGGATCTTCTCCTGTCTCGGGTTTCTGGGCGTGCTGTTCTCGCTCCTATTGCGTCATCGGGAGCTCGGTCCGCACGGGCACGGGCTGGAGACGATTACGACGAGAACTGGGGCATAGGGCGGTTCTGGCTACTGTCTTCTAGCAATCGCGATTCGTTTGCGTCGGATTGATCCTTCTTTGCCGGGTCTTAAGTCAAAAGCTTTTAACCGCGAAGATCGCAAAGGCCACGCGAAGATCGCAACGAAAATCTCTTGGGAATGTTGACGAGGCTGGGAATTTAAGTTGCATGGGGTGGGTTCACTAGGTTGGCGGGGCTAGAAGCCAGAAACTAGCGGGCCGGCTGCGGGCAGGCAACAGGTCAGAAACCGGCGCACGATGCTGCCATTCGAGTTACGAACGTCACTTCCAAAAACTGGAGGCTGGCAAAGCGAACTTGTGCAACGGGTTTTGTTATTCTGGTAAGCAAGAAGGGGCAAGTGGCCATCCCAAAATGGGCCGCAACCAGTACAACGTACAGATAGTTAGCCGCATCTGACAACATGCGGCCGGGAAAGGCGACTTGACCGACCGACAACAGCCGCAAGGCGCCGGGCTCACCGAAGCGCAGGCGATTGAAAGAGCCAAGCAGGGCGATGCAGAAGCTTTCGAGTTTCTCTATAACCTGCATAAGCGGCGCGTGTATTCTTTATGCTTGCGGATGACGGCGAACACCGCCGAAGCCGAAGACCTGACTCAGGAAGCGTTCCTGCAGTTGTTCCGGAAGATTGGAACCTTCCGCGGCGAGTCGGCGTTCTCGACGTGGTTGCATCGCATGGCGGTGAACGTCGTGCTGATGCATCTGAGAAAGAAAGGCCTCTCGGTGGTCTCGCTGGAAGAAGCGACCGAAGGCGATGACGAGACGCCGAAGAAAGATTTTGGGGCAGATGATCCTGTCCTGTCCGGTTCGGTAGACCGGTTACGCTTGCAGAATGCGGTCGACCAGTTGCCACCGGGGTACCGCTCGATCTTTGTGCTGCACGATGTGGAAGGTTACGAGCACAACGAGATCGCAACCATGGTGGGATGTTCGATCGGAAACAGCAAGTCGCAATTGCATAAAGCACGGATGAAGTTGCGCGAGTTCCTGAGAACGAGCAGAGCCGAAAAGGCCGGAAAGCCGTGAGGAACGAAAGCGCAGGCGGTACGGGTACCTTGGGGAGAGAGAAGTCATGAATTGCGCAGAGTTTCAACGTGAACTGCCAGAGTTCATGGAAGAAGGCGGCAACGCAGCATCCCAGGCTCATTTGAATGATTGTCGCGATTGCTCGGGGTTGGTCAGCAGCCTGGAGGCGATCATTCGGGAAGCCAAGGAACTGCAGACTTCGGAAGAGCCCAGCCCGCGGGTCTGGAATTCGATCGAAATCATTCTTAGGCAAGAGAAGCTGATTCGCGAGCCCCAGACCAGCGGGCATCGCTCCATTCTTCCTTCGCTCCGTCAGCACTGGGGAGCACTGGCATGGCTGGTTCCCACCGCGGCTGCGCTCCTCGTGGGAGTGGGAATTCTCTTGTATCAACAGCGGCCTGACAATGGTCGCGGGGCGGCCGTCGCCAAGACTGCGGGGCCGGCGGCAGGAGCCAGCATCCAAACCGCGGACGTGAGTGACGAGCAGTTGCTGCAGGAAGTCTCGGCGCGGGCGCCGATGATGAGGGCAGCGTACGAGAGCAATCTGCGGGACGTAAACAACTACATTCGCGATGCGCAGGATTCGGTGAATGCGGATCCGAATGATGAAGAAGCGCAGCAGGCGCTGATGGACGCCTACGGACAGAAGTCGATGATTTACGAGATGGCTCTGGATCGTTCTTTGCCATAGTGGGCCAGCAGGAAATCGGCGACCGAAGCCGCCGAGGGCAACGCCGTAAGGGGACCTATGCAACGCAGCCAGTATCTCGTTGAACTTGGCGCAGTCGTCATAGTCGCGATCGCAACCATCGCGGTCGCCGAGACCAAAAAGGAGTACCGCTTCGAGGTCGGCCCCAAATCCAAGGTCTCGATCGTCAACCAGTTCGGCAGCGTTTCGGTAAAGCCCTCCAGCGGCAATTTCGTATCCGTGACCGCCACCACTTACTCTGACAAAGTTGAAGTCGATCAGAACCAGAGCGGGAACCGGGTGGATGTGCAATCGCATCTGCTGTCGGGAGCGAATGCGGAAAATTCGCGCGTCGATTACGAAGTGCTGGTGCCTGCGGATGCCAGCGTCAATCTGGAGTCGGCCACCGGGCCCCTGCGCGCAGAGCGCTTGCACGGCGACGTGGAGGCGGAAGGCGCGAACGCGGCGGTGGATGTAAAAGACATGTCGGGCGGCCACGTGCACGTGAAAACGATGGCGGGACCGATCACCTTAACCAACATTCGTGATGGGCACGTGGAAATTGATTCGGTAAGCGGAGACGTTACGCTCATGTCGGTCACGGGACCCCTGGTGCGGGTCAGCTCGACCAGCGGACGGATTCAGTACAACGGAGATTTCGGCTATGCCGGGGAATACCGGTTCAACAGCCACTCTGGCAACATCGAAGCGACTATTCCGGACGATGCCTCGGTCGACGTGACGGCCCAATCGGTGCGTGGGCTGGTGCAAAACGACGTTCCCCTCCAACCAAAAGTCCACACCTCTTTCCTCGTCAAAGAGGGGAGTTCCTTCGCAGGTACCATCAACAAGGCGGCTTCATCGGTATGGCTGCGAACCTTCAGTGGTAAAATCCACCTCAAGAGACGCTAGAAAAATCAGGCTGGGAGTGAAGCAACCACCAGCATGAGAGGCACGCCAGGTTCGCGCCGAAACATAAATGCGCCCGCGGCCAGGCGCGATGCGCCGGTGCGGGCCATTTTTCTTGTCGGCTTCATGGGCGCAGGCAAGACCAGCGTGGGCCGGGCTCTGAGCCGCAAACTGGGCTGGCGCTTCGAAGATCTTGACGACCGGATCCAGGCACGGGAAGGGCGCACAATTCCCGAGATTTTCCAGCAATCGGGAGAAGCTGAGTTCCGACGCAGCGAACTTGCGGCGTTGCGTGATTTGCTGGCGGACATGGAGTCAGTCCCGATGGTCGCAGCGTTGGGCGGCGGAGCTTTCGTGCAGGAAGAAGTGGCTTCCCTGCTTGAGAAGGCGGGCAGCGCTACCGTATTTCTGGATGCGCCGACGGAAGAACTTTGGCGACGTTGCGCACAGGATGTGACCGATCGTCCTTTGCGGCGCATGGAAGCAGAATTTCGGCAGCTTTACGAGGCGCGCAGGCCGCGGTACTTGCGGGCTCGAGTGCGGGTGGACACCGAAGGCCGTGGGATCGAGCAAATCGTGGGTGCCATTGTGAGTGGCCTGGAACTGAATTCCAGCGAGGAGAAGTGACGTGAAGTTCTCGAAGATCATGGGCGCGGGGATGATGGGCGTGCTGCTGGCGTCGCTCGCCGCGGCAGGGGACAAGAAGGACTCCGCACAGATGGTCGATTCCGGCTCGTTGGGTATCTTCATCAATGGCCGGCGAATCGCGACCGAAAGTTTCTCGATCCAGCAAACCGCCAACGGCAGCAGCATCAGTTCAAATTTCAAGACGGAAGAGGGCGTGGACAAGGCTGCGCAGACCTCGGAGCTGCAACTCACGCCATCGGGCGACATTCGTAAGTATGAGTGGAAAGAAGTCAGTCCCGGCAAGTCGACGGCTACGGTGGCGCCCAGCAACGATTACCTGACGGAGCGCATTTCCAATGGGTCGAACGAGAAGCCCGAGGAGCAACCGTTCTTACTCCCCGCTTCAACCAGCATTTTGGACGACTACGCGTTCATCCATCGGCAGGTGCTGATCTGGCGCTACCTGGCCACTACGTGCAAGCAGGAAAAAGACGGGGTGAAGTGTCCCGCGAACCAGAAGACGCAATTCGGGGCGATGAATCCGCACCAGCGCACTTCCCTGCCCCTGACCGTGGAGTTTTCCGGGCGCGACAAGACTTCCATTCGGGGCACCGAGCGGGAGATGAACAAGTTCGTCTTGCGAAGCGAAGGCGGCGACTGGACGATGTGGCTGGATGATCATTTCAAACTCCAGCGTATTCTGATTGCGAGTGATAACACAGAAGTAGTGCGGGACTGAAGCCACGCAGGGACAGACGCCCCCGTCTGTCCGGTCGAGTGCAGCTCGACTTGCAAGCCGGGCTTGGACGGGGAATCGATGGCTCTGATTGACACACGCACCTCGCGCGTATTGTTTACAGCATTGCTGTTCGCGCTGGGACTTGGGCTTTTGTATGTAGCCCGCAAGACGCTCATCGTCTTTTTGTTTGCGGTCTTTTTCGCCTACCTGATGGAACCCGCCGTTTCGCGCCTGGAGAAGGTCCTGCATGGGCGCGGCCGGGCGATCGCCGTCATCTACATGCTGTTGCTGGCGGGCCTGGCACTGTTCTTTTTTTCCGTGGGACCGCGCATTGGGCACGAGGCGGCTCGTCTGGGACAATCGCTTCCGGCGTTGCTGAACCGGGTAAGCTCTGGTGATATCGCGCACGAATTTGGCCGCGAGCACGGCTGGAGCGCGGCCACGCAGGACAAGCTCCGGCAATTCCTCACTGAGAATTCAGACGACATCAAGAGATACGCAGAGCGTTTTGGTTTGCGCGCGGCGAGCGTGGCCAAGGAGGTGTGGCTGATCCTGCTGGTTCCACTGCTGGCAATTTTTTTCCTGAAAGATGGCCGGGTGTTCAGTGATGTGGCGCTGTCGGTGGTGCAATCGCGGCCGCAGCGGGAATTCCTGGAAGCAGTGATCGCCGACATGAACCAGATGCTGGCACAATTCATCCGTGCGCAACTTACCCTGGCGGCGCTCTCTCTGCTCATGTACGCGTCGTTTTTGGGATTAATTGGAGTTCCCTACGCGCTGGTGCTGGGAACCGCGGGCGGCGTGATGGAGTTCATCCCCGTCGTGGGCCCATTGGTGGCCGCACTGTTGATTCTGAGCGTGGCCCTTCTCATGAGTTACCCGCACTGGGTGGTGTTGCTGGTCTTTCTGGGTGCGTGGCGCTTGATACAGGACTATGTCATCACGCCCCGCATCATGGGCAAAAGCATGGAACTGCATCCGCTGGCCGCGATCTTCGGAGTGATGGCGGGAGGCGAGATCGCCGGGGTGTTGGGCGTTTATCTGTCGATCCCGGTGATGGCGAGTTTGCGGATCGTGTGGCGGCGGGGAAGAATTTATGTGGAGAAGAAGCGCTTTGGGCCTCTTAATGAGTACACGTTCGGCAGCGAGATGCAGCCGAAACGGTAGGGATGCTTCTGATTTCAGATTTAAGATTTAAGATTGCAGATTTAAGATTGCAGATTTCAGATTGCAGGCCGTGACGACCCACTGAAACCACACCAGAAATCGGACCAATCTGAGATCCAAAATCTGCAATCTGAAATTACCTATCCTGCAATTCTGCAGTGTCGGACGAGGCGTGTTGTAAAATCTGAAGTTACTCTATGTCTCAAAAACTTTCTGTAGGGATTCTTGGCGCCACCGGCATCGTGGGGCAGCGCTTTGTACAGATGCTGGAACACCATCCGTGGTTCGAGGTGGCATGGTTGGCCGCGTCGGACCGCTCGGAAGGGCGTGCCTATGGCGAGGCATCGCGCTGGCGCTTGAAAACGGCTATTCCGGAGCGGGTGGCAAAGATGGTGGTGTCGCCGGCCAAACCCGAAGGCGCGCCGAAAGTGATTTTCGCGGCGCTCGACGCCAGCATTGCCGCGGAAATGGAACCGGCATTCGCGCAGGCCGGTTGCGCCGTGGTCTCGAACTCGAGCGCGCTGCGCATGGCGAAGGATGTGCCGCTGGTCATCCCGGAGGTGAATGCCGGGCATGTCAAGCTGATTGAGACGCAGGCGTGGAGAAAGAAGTCGGGCGGGTTTGTCGTTACAAATCCGAATTGCTCTGCGATTGGCCTGGTGCTGGCCCTGGCCCCGCTCGATAAACAGTTTGGTCTGGAGACGGTGATGGCCGTGACCATGCAAGCAGTCAGCGGCGCGGGTTACCCGGGTGTGGCTTCGCTCGATATCCTGGGAAATGTGATTCCCTATATCGCAAAAGAAGAAGAGAAGATGGAGGAAGAAACTCTCAAGCTGCTGGGCAAACTGAATGGCGCCGGCATTGTTCCGGGCAGCTTTGCGATGAGCGCGCAGTGCAACCGGGTCGCGGTCGAGGACGGGCATACGGAATCGGTTTCGGTTCGGATGAAGAAGAAGGCGAAGGCGGAGGAAATCATCTCCGCCTGGAATGCGTATACGGCTGAGCCGCAAAAAATGCAGCTGCCGAGCGCCCCGGCACAGCCGGTGGTCTATCTGGAAGCGAACGATCGTCCGCAACCGCGTTTTGACGCGGATCGGGGCGCCGGCATGACCACCACCGTGGGGCGTTTGCGTCCCTGCAAAGTGCTGGACTGGAAATTCACCGTGCTCTCGCATAACACCATTCGCGGCGCGGCCGGAGCGGCTCTACTCAATGCAGAGTTGCTGAAAGCGCAAGGATATCTCGGGTGAGGCAAACCTCCGGCAAACTTTCAATGCGCATTTGGAACGAGAAGGATCATTTGCCGTCGTCCCTCCGTCGCTTATGTTCGGTGGTGCTTCTACCCAGCGCTGACGCGCTGGGCTAATGAATTTCGCCCTACGGGCTTCACGCTTGCTGGAGCAAAGTGCTTCTCTCTCTCATATCATGGAACAAGGGCGTGCCGACATCGGCATGGGACAACGCCATGCTGACATTGGAGCCGGCAGATGGCTGGCGTCGTAAGCGAGACTGTCCTCGATGATCGTCATGAAATTTGGCGGGACCTCGGTGGAGGACGCCAAGGCGATCGATCGCACGGCTTCGATCGTCAAGGGGCGAGCGGCGAAAAAGCCGGTGGTCGTGGTGAGCGCCATGGCCAAGGTCACCGACACGCTTCTCAAGATGGCGCAGGCGGCCGGGGCTGGTGATCGGGAAACGGCCCTGGGGCTTTCGCGTGGATTGCGCGAACGCCATTACAACACCGCGGGAGAATTGCTGGGAACCGGCGTTTTCACGCGCTTTCACAGCGAACTGGAAGGCGAGTTCGACGCTCTCGACGAACTGCTGCGCGGCATTGCCGCGGTGGGCGAACTGACTCCGCGGACCACCGATCACGTCGCAGCTTATGGTGAATTGCTTTCCAGCAGGATTGTCAGCGAAGCGTTTTCGGCGCGCGGACTGAAGGCATCACTGGTCGATTCGCGGCAATGCATCGTGACCGACAGCACGCACATGCGCGCCGTTCCACTCTTCGAAGACACCAACGAACAGCTCCATCTCAAATTAAAGCCGCTGGTCGAAGGCGGGCGCGTTCCCGTGATGGGCGGATTTATTGGGGCGACGCGCAATGGCGTCACCACCACGATCGGGCGCGGCGGCTCGGATTTCTCGGCGGCGATTGTCGGTGCCGGGTTGAATGCCGAGGCCATCGAGATCTGGACGGACGTGGACGGAATGATGACCACCGATCCGAATCTTTGCCCGGATGCGCACCGGATTCGCGTGATCAGCTTCGATGAGGCGGCGGAACTGGCCTACTTCGGCGCGAAGGTTTTGCACCCCGCCACTGTGCTCCCGGCCGTCCAGAAGAATATTCCGGTGTACATTTTGAATTCGCGGAATGCTTCCTGCGAGGGGACCAAGATCACCGCGCGGGCGCCACACTGCAAGAACATTTTCAAGGCAATTGCCGCCAAAAAACGCATCACCATTGTGAACGTCGCCGCGCCTCGCATGCTGCTGGCCCATGGGTTTCTGAAGGCAATCTTCGAGGCTTTCGATCGACACAAAGTGGCGGTGGATGTGGTGTCAACTTCAGAGGTCAGTGTTTCGTTGACCGTCGACTCGAATGAAGCCATTCCGGCACTGGCGGCGGATTTGGCAAAGCTGGCGGACGTAAAATATGAAGGGCGCAAGGCGATTGTCTGCCTGGTGGGCGAGAATTTGCGGGAGACGCCGGGCATTGCGGCGCGGGTGTTTGGAGAGTTGTCGGATTTGAAGGTGCGAATGATTTCCCAGGGTGCCTCGGAGATTAACCTGACATTCGTGATCGAGGAAGAGGACGTGCCCGGGGTCGTGCGCCGATTGCACTCGGCATTTTTCTCGGAACTGGATGCCGGGGTGTTCGCTTAGAAAAAATCTTTACCACTAAGGGCACGAACCACAAGCCTACCGCAGAGGACGCCGAGAACCTCCGCAGAGTTCGCTGAGAAGGCTTCGATGAATTTTCTTGTTCTGGGTCGCGGGAAGACCGGGTCATTGGTCGCGCAGTATGCACGCGAGCGGCATCATCACGTTCAGGTGCTGGGAGCGAACGACAACGAGAAAGGCAAGGCTCTGACCACAGCGACGCTGCAGCATGTGGACATGGTGATCGACTTCACCACGCCCGCCGCGGTGGCCGATAACATCAAGGCTTGCCTTCACGAGAAAAAAAACATGGTGGTGGGCACGACTGGGTGGTATTCGCAGCTTGGTAATCTGCGGCCGGAGGTAGAACAAGCCGGAATCGGATTTCTGTACGGGGCAAATTTTTCGATTGGCGTGAATCTGTTCTTCGAAACGGTTCGCACTGTGGCCGAAGCTGCCAGTCATGGGTACTCCGGACAGATCTTCGAAAGGCATCACCATACGAAGAAAGACGCGCCCTCGGGCACGGCGTTGGTCATGCAGAGGATCGTGAAGGAGAAGTCTGGCGCGGAGCTGGAAATCACTTCGTTTCGCGAGGGCGATGTGGTCGGGCTACACGAGCTGATTTTTGATTCGCCCAATGACCGGATTTATCTCTGTCACGACGCCAAATCCCGGCGGGGCTATGCGGAGGGCGCCGTGCTTGGCGCCGAGTGGCTCAGTGGGCATAAAGGAATGTTCGAGTTCAAGGATATTTGGCGCGAGCTGTGAGACTACCGGATCGCCAACAGACAACCCTACCCGCGACCGGGCGCATCTCGTGAGCCGATAGATCGGTTTCCCTGAGTATCGGCAGTAGAGTTATCCTAATCCATATGCAACTGCGTGGATGCGGTACCGCGCTGGTCACCCCGTTTCATCAGGACGGCGCCATTGACGAAACTGCCCTGCGCAACCTGGTCGCTTGGCAGCTTGAGTCGGGCATTGATTTTCTGATTCCCTGCGGGACCACGGGCGAGACTCCGACTCTGTCGCACGACGAATGGCTGCGCGTCATTGACGTAACGATCGAGGTGACGGCTGGACGCGTGCCGATTGTTGCTGGAGCGACGTCGAACTCCACGCAGGATGCGGTTGAGAAGGCCAAGGAAGTCGCGGCGCGGCCGGGAGTCGACGCGATCCTCACCGCCTCGCCTTACTACAACAAGCCCACCCAGGAAGGACAGTACCGGCATTTCCGGGCGATCGCGGAAGCAGTTGGCAAACCGATTCTTCTCTACAATGTGCCGGGGCGCACAGGAGCGAACATCGAGCCGGGAACGTTGGCGCGGCTGGCGGAAGTGTCGAACGTTCTGGGCGTGAAGGAGGCCAGCGGCAACATCGCACAAATTGCCGAGGTACTGAACGTGGTGCCGGAACACTTTCTAGTGTTCTCCGGAGATGATGCCATCACGCTGCCACTCATCGCGCTGGGAGGAGTGGGGATTATCTCCGTCGCCTCGAATGAGATTCCCGCGGAAATGGCGGCGATGACGCGGGCGGCGCTTTCCAACGACTGGGTCACGGCGCGCAGCATCCATCGCAAGTACTTGCCTCTGATGCAGGCCAACTTTATCGAGTCGAACCCGCTGCCGGTGAAGGCGGTATTGGCCATGCTGGGGCGAATTGAGGAAGTTTACCGGCTGCCGCTTTTACCAATGCGCCGGGATACGCGTTCGAAGTTGCAGAAGGTCGCAACCGAGGTGGGCTTGATTGCGAAGCCGGCCGCGCCCACTCCGGAAACGGCGGAGTTCTTCGTGTATGAGAACTGGCTGGCGGGCCCGCACAAGATTGTGCTGCATCGTTCCACTTGCGGGCAATGCAATCACGGCAAGGGACGTCCGGCGGGGCACGATGCCAATCATGCGCGCTGGCATGGTCCTTATGCGACACTGGCCGAGGCTCGCCAGATCGCGCACGACATGCAAGGAGTGCTGATTCGCAGCGAGTGCAAGTGCATTTGAGGAGAAGTCGCCGGTCGTCGGTCGTCAGTCGTCGGCTTCCAGCTCTCAGCTGTTAGCTTTCAGCTCTTAGCGTAATTCAACCCCTCTACCTTTTTGTGAAATCCTGTCGATTACTTTTCCCTGTTTTCCACGAATTTACCTGATTCGAACCCGGCGGGTATACTGCTCGCGCATGAAATCCCTGAAAGCTTCAATCGAGCGGCTTGCTTCATCGGGGGAAGTGGAGCGCAATCCCGAGGCCCGGCAGACGTTTCTGGAATTTCGCGGCGCACTGACGCAGGGGAAGGTTCGCGCGGCTGAGAAAAAAGATGGGCGATGGGTGGTCAATGCGTGGGTCAAACAGGGCATTCTTCTGGGATTTCGACTGGGCGAACTGGCGGAGATGGGCAACGGTTTGTCATTTGTGGACAAGGACACCTTCCCTCCCCGGCGCTTTTCGGTTGCGGATCGCGTGCGGGTCGTGCCGGGCGGCTCGTCGGTGCGCGAGGGATCGTATGTGGCGCCGTCCGTCATTTGTATGCCGCCCATGTTCATCAACGTCGGCGCCTATGTGGATGAGGGCACGATGGTGGACTCGCACGCTCTGGTCGGATCGTGCGCGCAAATCGGGAAGCGCGTGCACCTGAGCGCGGCGGCGCAGATTGGCGGGGTGTTGGAGCCGGTGAATGCGGCGCCGGTGATCATCGAAGACGACGTGCTGGTGGGCGGAAATTGCGGCGTGTATGAGGGCACGCTGGTGCGAGCGCGAGCGGTGCTGGGAGCAGGGACGATTCTGACGCGGTCAACTCCACTTTATGATCTGGTGCGCGGAGAAGTGTATCGGGCCTCAGGCGAGAAGCCGCTGGAAGTGCCGGAGAACGCAGTGGTGGTGCCGGGATCGCGTGCGGTCAAAAAAGGGCCGGAGTGGAATTTGTCGTTGTACACGCCGGTCATCGTGAAGTATCGCGACGAGAAGACGGATCGCGGGATCGAGTTGGAGGAGTGGTTGCGGTAGCTTCGTCGGTTTTGTAGCGCCGCCGTCTCGGCGGCTGTCCGGCGGCAGCCTGCCCTGAGCGAAGTCGAAGGGTCTCGCTTGCGTGTGCGGGACTCACCCATCATTTGCCGGCAAGATGCCGGCGCTACTTTCCCTCGCGTTGGAGGCAGCCTGCGCCCTTGCCCCAACATTCGATCTCTTCCCATGCCGGTCAAAACCCTGGCCGTTGACTAACTCCAGGACACGATCAGCATTCCGCATGATCCAGCGCCGTCCAGGCTTACCTTCAGGCTCCCCAAACCCGCGATGATAACGTCCGCTTCATGAAGCTCCGAGGCAGGGTAGGTTGTGGGCAATGAGATGACCTTCATTCCGGCGGCGTGGGCGGAGCGGATTCCGGCGGGGGCATCTTCGAAAACAACGCAGTCCGTGGGATTCGCTTTCAAAAGCTCGGCGCCTCTGCGATAAGGCTCGGGATCAGGCTTTCCGTGATGGACATCGTCGGCGGTGACCAGGATGTCGGGGACCGGGATGCCGAATCTGCGCATGCGGGTGGTCGCGAGATAGCGCGTGCCGGAGGTGACCACGCACCAGCGGCCTCGGGGAATCGTGTTGAGCAGCGCGACCGCGCCCGGGATGGCGACGATGCCGTCGGCGATGGCCTCGCGGTCTTCGATCTTCCTGGTTTCGGCGACGGCATCAAGATGCGGCGCCACGCGCTGTACAACCTCGAGTGTGCGAACTCCGTGGGCAGCTTTCATCACCTCGGCGGGATCAATGCCGTGTTCGCGGGCCCACCGGGTATATTGCTCGGCGACGACTCGGGTCGAGTCGAGCAAGACGCCGTCGAGGTCGAAGAGGATGGCGGAGCAGGAGAAGGAAGGCATGAGCGTTGTTACAGATTACATGATGGAACGAGGCTTGCAGAATTCGGCTGGTGTTAAGTAATCGCAATGGCATGCGGGGCTGCTCCACCGACTAGGAACCGGCAGGTGCTCTGGGAAGTATGCCGGCTCGCGGAGAGGAGCCCGCTAATAGACCCCGTTGCCGAACTTGAAGATGTCTCTCGCGGAAGTGGGCTGCGGCTCGTTTTCCCCAGGTGCGGACGAAGTAATAGTTCAAGCCCGCGCCTATCAGTGAACTCGCTACCGGAATCAGGCGCCCAGCCCATTTCTCCACGACCTCCCCACTGGCTTGCGCAGCGATGCGCTGAATCACTCTTGGGATGAAGCGGTTGATCACTTCTTTCTCCACAAGCTCGCGGCTGATGTCGACCCCGGCGGCACTGGCGGCGGCGACCCAGAGGTCGGCCATTTCATCTTCGGTGTTGAATTCGAATCCGTAAACGAGGCTGAGTTTCTGAATCGTGCGCACGGTAATAGCCGAGAGCAGGCCGAGGTCAGGGATCACGGTCATCAGTCCGCCGAGTCCAAAGCCAGCGCCTTGCACCGCCGCCATTTTCATGCTGCTTCGAATGATGGATGCCGCGACCTCGTCGAGGTGAGTTAGTTCGACATTGTGCATGCCTTGGAAGCTGGTTACTGGAAGGTCATACGCGGCGCGCACCTGGATCAGAAATTTGCGGGGATCGACCTTCACCGTATCGTAGGCATGCGTGAACCCGTGGACGAGGCCTTGCTCAATGCGAGTGCGGAGCCAGGATTTGTGGGAGTTCTCGGGCATCGTTGATTGGATGCTATCAGGGGAGGGACAGGGGGGAAAGTTTTGGGCGATTACCTCGATAATTCATCAAGCCCGGCAGTGTTGAAAATGTGCCGACACCGGGTCGAAACTGCCACCTTGCACAGGGTCCTCTTCGGCTTCGCTCAGGGCAGGCTTTCGACTTCGTTCGGCTGGCGCCTCACTTCGCTCAGCATGACACTAACTTCGATGAGGTATTGGGTGAGGGTGTTTCTCGAGCACAGCATCACCTTTCTGACCCTCGGCGAATCACGTACGAAGGCCGAGTTCGCTTCGAGCCTGTGCTAGCATCAGTACTTCGATGCCATCCGGAAAATTGCAAATTGTGCCCCTGGGCGGGCTGGGCGAGTTCGGCATGAACTGCATGGCCCTGCGCTGGGGCGATGACATTATCGTTATCGATGCCGGCCTGATGTTTCCCGAGGCCGAACTGCTGGGCGTCGATATTGTTGTTCCCGACATTTCTTATCTCGTTGAAAACCGCCAACGCGTGCGCGGGATTGTGCTGACACATGGGCACGAGGACCACATTGGCGCCCTGCCCTGGATTTTGTCGGAACTGAACGTCCCCGTGTGGGGCACGGAGTTCACGCTCGCCTACGTGGAGGACAAACTGGATGAGCACGGCCTGCTCGACGAAGCTGATCTGCGGGAAATTCGGCCCGCAGAGCGCATCAAGATTGGGCCGTTCACGATTCATCCCATCCAGGTAACCCATAGCCTGGTGGATTGCGTGGCGCTGGCGATTCACACGCCTTTGGGCGTGGTGGTGCACACGGGCGATTTCAAAGTCGATCCGACGCCGACCGACAACCGCCTGTTTGACTTGCATGCCTTTGCGGAATACGGCAAGGAAGGTGTGCTGGCGTTGCTGCAGGATTCCACCAACGTCGAGCGCAAAGGATACACACCCAGCGAGCGGGCGGTGCGGCGCAAGTTCGATGAAGTCTTTGCGCGCACCGAGCGGCGGCTGTTTATTTCGTGTTTTTCGTCTTCGATTCATCGCATCAAGCTCACGGTCGATCTGGCTTTCGAGCACGGACGCAAGATTGCCTTCATCGGACGCTCCATGAACAACTCGGCCGAAATTGCCGAGGACCTTGGCTATATCGAGATTCCCGAGGGGCTCCTGATCCATCCGGGAGAAATGAAGAACTTTCCGCCGCAGAAAGTGTGCGTGCTGATCAGCGGGACGCAGGGCGAGCCCATGTCAGCGTTGTCGCGGGCGGCGGTTGACAATCATAAGCACGCGAAAATTGAGAAGGGCGACACGGTCGTGCTGTCGTCGCGCATTATCCCTGGGAACGAAAAGGCAATTTACCGGATGATCGATCACCTGTTCCGGCGCGAGGCACACGTGATTTACGAAGATGGATCGTCACCGCCAGTGCACGTGAGCGGACACGCCAGCCAGGAAGAGTTAAAGCTCATCATCAACCTGGTGAAGCCACGCTACTTCATTCCGGTGCACGGGGAATACCGGCAGCTCAAGCTGCATGCGGAGATGGCTGCTTCGATGCACGGCTCGGTCGGCCAGGTCATGCTGATAGAAAGCGGCGACATTCTGGAATTCGACGAACTCGGAGCGCGGAAAGTGGGCCGCGTAAATGTCGGCCGGGTGTGCATTGATTCCGGCTCGCGCACCGACGTGGTCGAGGACCTGATCATTAAAGATCGGCGACACATCAGCGAAGACGGGATTGTGCTGCCCATCATCGCGATCAACAAGCTGACGGGCGTGGTGGAAACGTCGCCGGAAATCGTGACGCGCGGGTTCAATCCCGGCGAAGACGGGCTGATGGAAGGCGCGAAGCAGATCGTGATCCAGACGCTCGACGCCTCGAGCGAGGAAGAAAAGGCGGATTATGGCGTGATCAAGGAAAAAATCCGCGCCGATTTGAAGCGCTACATCAATAAGCAGACCCAGAAACGGCCGCTGATTATGCCGGTGATTCTGGAGATCTAGCTTTGAGCTGCGAGCTGCGAGCTACGAGCTACGAGCAAACTTAAGCTTCGAGTTTCGAGTTTGTGGAAGAAAGTAGCATCCACATCTCGCCTTCGATCATCATTCTAAGAACAAAAGCTACGGCCTCCGGTGCTATCTCGCAGCTCGAAGCTCGTAGCTCGTAGCTCAATCAGGAGCATTTGCCATCGTCACTCTGGAAGATATTCAACAAGCGCAGGCTCGTTTGCGTGGCGTTACGGTGCGGACACCGGTGATCGCGGCCGACGGAGTGGGATCGAACGACGGCCGGCGCCTCTTCTTAAAGCTCGAAAACCTCCAGCCCATCGGCGCGTTCAAGCTGCGGGGCGCGTACAACAAAATTGCTTCTCTCTCGGCGGAGGAGCGGGCGCGGGGAGTGATTGCTTATTCGAGTGGGAACCACGCGCAGGGCGTAGCTTATGCGGCCCGCGCGCTGCATACCAAAGCGGTCATCGTCATGCCTGCGAATGCTCCCGCGATCAAACTTGAGGCCACCGCGGGCTTGGGCGCGGAGATCGTGAAAGTCGGTCCAGGGAGTACCGAACGGCAACGGAAGGCGGAAGAATTGGCGGCCCAGCATGGATACGTGATCGTTCCTCCGTACAACGACGAGAAAATCATCGCGGGACAGGGCACGATGGGATTGGAGATTCTGGAGGACGTTCCTGGGGTGGAGACTGTGCTCGTTCCCGTGGGTGGTGGGGGGATGATCAGCGGCGTTGCGGCCGCGGTGAAGCTCAGCAGACCTTCGGTGAAGGTGATCGGAGTCGAGCCGGCGCTGGCGGCGGACGCGCAGGCCAGCTTTCGTACCGGACAAATCGTAAATTTTCCCGCCGAGGAAGTGACGCAGACGATGGCAGACGGTCTGCGCACGCAAAGCATCGGGTCCATCAATTTCGAGCACATTCGGAATTTCGTAGATGACATTGTGACCGTGTCGGAGGAGGAGATCCGGGAAGCGATGCGGTCATTGGCGGCCAATCCCAAGACCATCGCCGAACCCAGCGGCGCGGTGGCAGTGGCCGGATTTCTGTTTCACAGAAAGGAATTGCCTCCTCGGACGATTCACGTCGCCGTGATCAGCGGTGGGAATATCGATCCGGCGATGTTGGCCGAGATGCGGGACAAATCCTGGAGCACGTTGCGGGCGTAAGCAATCAGGCTCTAGGCTCTAGCAACCAGGCTCTAGCGACCAGGCTCTAGCGACCGGACTTTAGAAACCAGGCTCTAAGGGGCAGACCCCCGTTTGCCCAGCTGAGCGAAGCTCCGCTTCGGGGATTCTCACCAGGCAATGGCTAATCGCGAAGCTTGCGACCAGGGCAGAAAACGCATGATGGCTTGCCGATTTGCAGTGATGCTGCGCCGCAAGCAAGAACCAGCCGGGCTAACGCCCGGCCGCCCAGACGAGGGCGTCTCCACCCCATCAAGCCAAAAACGGGCTTGACGGGGACCCCGGCGTCTGGGCCTACGCGTCCAGTTCTGCTGCGCGGTTCTCGTACCCTCATTCAATGGCGGTGTAAAATCTAGTTTCCGCTCCGGTTTCATCCAATTTGAGGTTGCGCCCATGCCGGTCTCCGCCAGTGAGCGGATTTCTACGATTGTTCTTCTCTTGTTTCTATTCATGTTGTTTTTGCACGTGCACCCCGCGCCAGTTCAGGCTGCGGGCGAGCACGGTACGCTGATCCGGGTTGCCGATATCTATCTTTCTCCCGACAAGAACTCCACCAAGCTGGCTGAAGTCGAACGTGGGCGCGAGTTGGTCGTGATCGAGAATTCCAGCAACGGCTGGGCGCACGTGGAAGCGTTTCTGAGCGAGGAAAAAACGGTGAGCGGCTGGATTCTCGACAAGGGCTTCGTCCGCAGCACGAATCCGGATGGAGACAAGATTGTGTTTGGCGAAGCGGCGGATTCGGAAGATGAGGCCAGCCGCCGGCATGGACGCCGGGGCGCGGACAAGGACGCATTGCGGCTCTACTATCGCGTGTACGACCTGTTTCCGAATTCACCTTTGGCGGGCGAATCACTCTACCGGGCGGCCGATATCCGCTGGCAGATTGATCGTGCCGATGTCATGTCGCGGCCTTCGGCGAAAGAGCGCGACCCCATGCTGCGCGAAGGCATGAATGAAGACTGGATGCATGAGGTGATGAAGAAATTTCCCGGGACCAAGTGGGCAGATCTGGCGGCCTTCCACCTGATCGAGAACAAGTTGTGCGGAGACTGGCAGGGCACATCGAAGTGTCCAGAGAAAGAAGCCGACCATTACGAGAAATACGCCGCGGATCGGCCGGGCTCGCCTGCGGCTCCGGAGGCTCTGTATCTGGCGGCCAAGCGGCGCGCGGCGCTGGTTGATATCTACAAGACTGATGAGCAGCGGAAGAAAGCCGATGAGGCTAAGGCGAGGGCCATCGCGCTCACGCAGAAAATTGTGCAGCAGTATCCACAGTCGGACTGGGCGGCGCGCGCGCAGCGGTTGATGTTTCTCGTCCAGCAGGATGTGCCGACGTTCGGGAATTTAGTGGAGTAGGAGAGCAGGCTCTAGGCTCTAGCTGGTGCGATCTCAGTCGATCTGTCGGATTGACATCCTTGAGCTTACGAGACATTTTTAGGCTTGCGACGTCTTTTAGCTCAAATCCCAGTCAGCCGAATTAAATTTCCGACAGGAGAGCAAAAGCCAAGAACTCCCATCCGCTTGGAGCCGCCAGCACAGAATCTAAACGCGTGCTTGCCAGATCCGAGAGCCTGGTTGCTAAAGTCCGGTTGCTAGAGCCTGGTGGCCAGAGCCTAGAGCCTGCTTGCTAGAGCCTGATTGCTAGATCCTGCTCCGTACCCAACTTCACAATCTGGCTAACCCATAGATGTCTGGGATACTAATGCTTCTTATCGGGAGGAAGCTTGAACGATTACTTGCTGTCGGTCGTGCTGGGTATCGTGGAAGGGTTGACGGAGTTCTTGCCTGTGAGTTCCACCGCGCATCTGCGAATTGCGGAGAGTTTGCTGCATGTTTCTCTCTCCGATGGCTACTGGAAGATGTACTCGATCGTCATTCAATTAGGCGCGATTCTCTGCCTGCCGGTGTATTTCCGCGACCGCATCGCGAAGTTCCTGTCGACTTTCCCGCGGGGTGAGCGCGGCGATCGCACGGTTTTGACGCATCCTTTGGGGCTCACGGCGGTTGCGTTCGTGGTGACGGCCATTCCCTCGTATCTGCTTACCAAGGTGATTGGCAAGAATCTGGAGAGCTTGTACGTCATGGGAACCGCCCTGCTTCTAGGTGGGATTGTGATGTGGGTGGTAGATGCGCGAAACGCGATCTGGGAGAAGGCGGGGCCGGGCGCCTCCGGCAGCCCGATTCGCATCTGGCGCATGGAGGATATGAGCCTGGGTCAGTCCATCTGGATTGGAGCGTGCCAGATCCTGTCGGCGGTGTTTCCGGGGACATCGCGATCGATGGCAACGATTGCGGCGGGACAATTGGCGGGAATGTCGCGCGCCTCCGCGCTGGAATTCTCGTTCTTCTTATCGATTCCGACCATGGTCGTGGCGACGGGTTACACCCTGCTGAAGTCGCTACGGGGGAAGGGGGAGAATCCGATTGGGGTCTCGCAGTTGACGCCCCAACAATGGATCATTCTGGCGATCGGATTTGTGGTTTCCTTTCTGGTTGCTTACGCGAGCGTGGCCTGGTTCATGGCCTGGGTGCGGAAACGCGGTTTCGCGCCGTTTGCGGTGTATCGGGTCGTGATCGGCATCGTGGTGCTGGTGTTTGCGGCGAGGCTGGCGGGATAGGGAACATGGCGGCGGGACGTGTCAGCCTTTCATTCGGCTGTCGCCGAATCGACGGGTGAGGACGCCCTTCCCTCCACACACGCCTGAGACGTGCTACCTAAGTCTATGAGGGCACGCATGTATCCGGTCTCGGCATTTGCCTCCCCTTCGCCCCGAAGCTAGCTCGATACGGCGCGCGGCATATTCCTCCATTGTCGGCGGGGCCGGTTCTTGGCATAATCGATAGGCTCTGGCGCGCTTCGGTCACTGGTCACGGATGGTCTGAACGGGGCCAGTGGTGCGGAATACGCCTTCATGAAGACTTTCTCGCGCATCTTCAACCCGACCAGCAACCGACGGCTCAATGAGCTGGTCGGATTCCTGCTGATCGTCTCCGCGCTCCTCCTTTTCCTCGCGCTCGCGTCCTATTCCGCCCTCGACCCGTCGTTCAACAGCGCCTCGGTGCTGACGACCGCCCGTGGAGCCCGCAACTGGATCGGCATCGTTGGGGCCGTGATTTCTGACTTGTGCCTGCAGGCTTTTGGGATCGGCGCCTTCCTGGTTCCTGTGTTTCCGGCAGTGCTGGGCGCACGCTGGTTCCGCTCGCGCAGGGTCCAATCGCCGATGGCGAAGACTCTGGGCGCGATCTGGCTGATGGCCTTCGTTCCGGCATTCCTGGCCCTGCTTCCCGGGCACGTGCGCTGGATGCACGTCATTCCGATGGAAGGCCTGGTCGGGCGCGTGGTGGGGGATTTCCTGATCCATTACCTGAATCTGGCGGGGGCGTACATCGTGTGCGCGACCGTGCTCGCGGTGGCGCTCTACTTATCGACCGCGTTCTCGTTTTCGAGCGTGCAGGTGTGGATTCCAACGCGGTTCGCGTTTGCGTTTGCGCTGCGCGACCGCTGGCGTGATTGGCGCGAGGAGCGGGCGAAGCGCAAGATGCAGCGGGAACTGGACAAGCGCCGGGCCAGCAAGCCTGTGGTTACGGCGCAATTGGTGCCGGGACGGACGGCGGTGCCTGTGGTAGAGCAGCGGGCGGGACGCCCGCGGGACAGCCGGCAGGATGCCGGCGCTACACCTACGGTTCGGACCGGAATCGACCGCATGCTGACTCCGGAAGTGGACGAGGATCTCAATCGAAACGGCGAAAGTTCCCCTGCGTCCAAGGCAGGTGCGCTTTCTGCAATCGCGTCCGATCCTCGAGCCGAATCGGGCGTTCTCGTACCCGAAGTTTCGGAGCGGGCCGACAGTGCTCAAAAGCACAAGACAATCATGCCGCGCATAGCGGGGGGGTACAAGCTTCCGCCCAGCAGCCTGCTGCATAGGCCGGACGGGGCGCAGTCCGTGGACGCCGATGAGCTGAAGATTCTGGCGCAGGTTCTCACGGAAAAGTACGCCGAGTTCGATGTGCATGGACAGGTCACCCAAATCAATCCGGGGCCCGTGGTCACGACCTTCGAGTACAAGCCCGAAGCGGGCGTCAAATATAGCCGGATCACGAACCTGACCGAAGATCTCTGCCTCGCGCTCAAGGCTGAAAGCATCCTGGTGGAGCGCATGGCGGGCAAATCGACCGTGGGCATTCAGGTGCCCAATCGCGATCGGGAAATTATCTGGCTGCGCGAAAACATCGAGTCGACGGAATTCATCGGCTCGAGGTCGAAACTGACGCTTGGGCTGGGGAAAGACATCAATGGACGGATCGCAGTAGCCGATCTCGCGACCATGCCGCACCTGCTGATTGCTGGCTCCACGGGCACGGGCAAGTCGGTCGCCATCAATGCGTTCATCATGTCGATCCTGTACAAGGCGACGCCGGACCAGGTGCGACTGATCCTGGTTGACCCGAAGCGGCTGGAGTTGGGCAACTACGAAGGGGTTCCGCACCTGTTTACGCCTATCATTACCGAGCCGAAGCTGGCCTCTAACGCGCTGCGCAATGCCGTGCGGGAGATGGAGCGGCGGCTGAAACTGCTCGCCGAGAAGGGCGTGCGGAATATCGATCAGTACAACAAGCTTTTCGAGGAAGACGGCACGCCCAGCTTGTTCGGCGAGGATTCGGAGGAGCGGCCGATCCCCTACATCGTCATCATCATCGACGAGTTGGCCGACCTGATGATGCTGGATGCGGGGAACGTGGAGGAGTCGGTAACGCGGCTGGCGCAGATGGCGCGCGCGGTCGGCATTCACCTGGTGCTGGCGACGCAGCGGCCTTCCGTGGATGTGATCACTGGGCTCATCAAGGCGAACTTCCCGGCGAGGATTTCGTTCCGGGTTGCGACCAAGGTTGATTCGCGAACCATTTTAGATTCCAACGGCGCCGAGGCCCTGCTCGGGCGCGGCGACATGCTTTATCTGCCTTCGGGGTCGGCGCGCGTGCACCGCCTGCACGCGCCGCTGGTGACGGAGAAGGAAATTGCGGCCGTGGTGGAGTTCTGGCGGTCGCAGGCGGCCGCACAGTATGTCGAGGCCTTCCTACAGGCTCCGCGGGAGGAGCGCGAGGGCGGAGACGCGGGCGGCGAAGGGCCCGACGGCGAATTGGAGAACGATCCCCTCTACAACGATGCGGTGCGGCTGGTGGTCGAGTTTGGAAAGGCTTCCACTTCCCTGCTGCAACGACGGTTGCGCATCGGATACGGGCGGGCGGCGCACTTGATCGACTTGATGGAGCGGGATGGAATCGTGGGTGCGGCGGATGGTCCTAAGCCGCGCGAGGTGCTGAAACGGCCGGATTGGATTTCCGAAGTGGAGGAGTCGATGCGGTAGAGGCCGATTCACTCCGATGAAAGTCTTCTGAAGGCGGCTTTTGAGGTCGCCTTTTTCTTTGGTGACAATTGGGAATCGTCTAACCGCAGGGAAATCTTAGACCGCAGAGAGCGCAGAGAACGGCCGCAGAGGACGCCGAGAACCACTGTGCTCCTCTTTGCTCTTTCCCGCCCACAGCCTCACTGAAATCTCGAGCTTGAGAACGACGCGACGGTTGCATTCCTCGCATTGACATCCCATTTCCAGGGCACTATCGTTCATTCCCGCACGATGAATATCGTCAAGGCCACATCTCGTTACGAGGATTGGCTCAAGTCGCATACTGCGGTGGTCGAGGCGGATCTGCGCCTGAAGCATAAACGGATGGCGGAAGCTGTGTTCCCATTTCTGCGCGCCACGTTCTACCGCTGGGTGCAGATCTGGCCGGATGTGTGTCCGGACACAAATAAGGCTCCCCAGATCCTTTCCGTAGGCGACCTGCACATCGAAAACTTCGGCACTTGGCGGGATGTGGAAGGGCGTCTCATCTGGGGCGTGAACGACTTTGATGAAGCTGCGACCTTTCCTTACACGAACGACCTTGTGCGCTTGGCAAGCAGTGCGCTGCTGGCGATCACGGACAGTCATCTTGCGGCGTCTGGGAAGGATGCATGCGCGGAAATTCTTGATGGCTATACCAAGTCTCTAACAGAAAGCGGAAGGCCTTTCGTGCTAGAGGAGGGTTACAAATGGCTGCGCTTGATCGCCCTGAACGAATTGCGCGACCCAGCTCGTTTTTGGGCCAAGATGGACGCTCTGCCTTCAGTCCGGGGCGAGATCTCTCCCAGCGCTCATGAAGCGATCGAACACCTGATGCCTGATCCGCACCTGCAATATCGTCTCGCTCGCCGGGTAGCCGGATTGGGTAGCCTTGGGCATCAGCGCTTCGTTGCCGTAGCCGAATTCCATGGTGGCCGGATCGCGCGCGAAGCCAAGATGCTCGTGCCCTCCTCGGTATATTGGGCGTACGATCGTCCCGATCCGGTTGAGCTCTGGTACCAGGCAGTCTTGTCGCGGGCGGTACGTTGTCCGGATCCGTTCGTTCAACTGCGTGGCCGCTGGATTGTCCGGCGCCTCTCCCCGTACTGTTCGCGCATCGAACTCGCCGTACTCCCCAAGAACCGCGACGAGTGCCGTCTGCTTTTCTCCATGGGATGGGAAACAGCGAATATCCATCTGGGGAATCGCGACGCCGCAAGGGAAATCCGCAAGCACCTCAAAAACCAGAAGCCGAATTGGCTGTATGCCGCCGCTCGGGAAATGGTGGCCGCTGTCAATGAAGACTGGCAGGCTTGGCGGAAGGCTCGCGTCGACGGATAGCTTCGGCCTGTTAGTCGGAAGAGCTAAACCTCCGTCAAAGCGTAGGCGTCACACTCCGGGTTTTCCTGCTCGGCGATTTCCGAACGATCGACCTGCTCGGGTAATGCAGCCTGTAACGCAGACAGGATGGTACCTAGAGAAGCCGGGCTCTCCACCAGAATTCTGTCGATGCTTTCGCGATGAACAGCTAGCTCTCCCAGCACTTCTGCGCCGCTGATGTCAGGCTCTTGCTTGATGGACGACAGATGCACAGGCCTCTGGGTTACCGGGCCGTCGGCGCAACCTTTGGTGCGGGCAAACGGATAATCGAGGGTTCCGGTGGTCATCCAGTGGACTACAAGCTGTTGCACATGAGCGGCGCAACAGGCCGCATGAAATCCAGGATTGGAAGCCAACTCGTCATGCCAGCTTAGAATTTTCAGCCGGTCCGTCCAACGGTTCTCGACCAACAGAAACGACTGCTCGTCGTTCTTTCCAGCCGTGAGACAAATTGTGCAGAACACTGGTTCTCGGTCCGTCATTTCTGCACCTCGTGCAGCGCAGGTTGACGGGAGGAATCATCGAATCCTACTGCCGACGGAGCCCCGTCCATCGATACGAGTTTGACCGTCTTCATTCCGGATCCGTCCGCCAAGGGAACGGTAATCACACCCCGCTGGCGGTCGAAGGTAAGCGTGACAAACGGGGAGCAAGCATCACAGAGCCAGTAGTGTTCGATGCGACGAGCCGGCCGCGCCTTGCGCTGCATGTTTGAAACAGGTCCTCGTCCGGGAAAGTATGCGGTCTCAACGTGAAACAGTTTCCCCTCCCGCAAGCGCCGGAAGGGTGTGTTGCAAGCCTCATTCGCGCATTTGTACAGCATGACGACTGTCCTTCATGAGCAGACTTCGTTCGAGTCTTCTCAAGAGCTGAAAGACAGGTTCCTGTGCACGTCGCGTGCCGAGCTTCGACGAGTGCGGTTGGCTACGATGCGCGCTGAAAACAATGGGTCAACTAAGTGCGTGTGGGGATTCTGCATGAATCGGGAAACGCAAGAAACGACGAACGATCAGCATGACTGCCGATAAATCGTCCGGGCGCAACGGTAGGCATTGCGACAATGCAAGGTTACTCCACGAACACGCGCGCCTGACACGACTCGCACAGCGCGCTTTCCTTCAGATCGATCCACTCCACCGCATGCGAGGGCGCCATGGCGCATTGATAGTCTTCGCAATGGGTAAGGTCGAGAGTGTGTCCAATCTCATGGACAGCTTCTTTCGCTAGCCGTTGGCGCAGGAGATCGAGGTCGGGCGGTAGCCCATAGAACTCCTGGCGCAACCGGCGGATGGAAACCACACCGCAAGGTCCGCCAATCTGGGCCTCGCCGAACACAAACGTCAGAATGGGTATATACAAATCCACGCTCGTGAGGCCCAGCACGCGCCAGGAATCCGGTTCCACGTAGCGTTGCATAGCCTGCAGGATCTCGGATGAGTGGAACTGTTGTCTTTCGCCATGGTAGGCAAACTCCGGGTCCAGGCGCGCGGCCAGCACCTCGGTGGGCATGCGGAAAAGATTCGCCATCAGGGGAGCCAATTCCCGCAACAGCCCACCGTCGAAGTTTCCGATCGGCAGCAATTGCAGCAGCTTCATCGCACTTGGACGGTCGGTTTGCTCCAGCCGTATCTCTTGAGCTTGTGGTGCAGCGTGACCCGGTCGATGCTGAGAATCTCGGCCGCCCGCGTTTGATTCCAGCCGACCAACTCGAGCGTTCGAAGGATATGCGCCTTCTCAATCTCATCCAGGCTCTTGGGGCCGCCGTTGGGAACCAGGGTCGCTTTAAAAACGAAATCGGATTCTCGAATCTCCGGCTCCTGTGCCACCACCATGGCCCGCTCGACCGCATTTTCAAGTTCGCGCACGTTGCCGGCCCAGGTTTGCTGCTGCAGCAGGTTCATGGCTCCCGGAGAAACGCGGGTAATTTTCTTATTCATCTGGAGCGAGAATTTCCGCACGAAGTGATTCACCAGCATGGGGATGTCCTCGCGGCGCTCCCTCAGGGGCGGCAGCTCGATCCGGAACACATTCAGCCGGTAAAACAAATCGGGCCGGAACTTGCCGTCTTCGATCGCTTTTTCGAGGTCCTTGTTCGTGGCCGCCACACAACGGAAGTCGACCTTGATCGATTGGTTGCCGCCGACGCGAACGATCTCGCGTTCCTGCAATACCCGCAGCAGGTCGGTCTGCGTCTTCAGACTGATATCGCCGATTTCATCCAGAAACACAGTTCCGCCTTCGGCAATCTCGAATTTGCCTTTCTTACGGTATTGCGCTCCGGTAAAGGCGCCCTTTTCGTGGCCGAACAACTCGCTCTCGAGCAGCGTCTCAGTGAGCGCGCCGCAGTGAATCACCACCAAGGGATGGTACTTACGCGGGCTGGCATGATGGATGGCTCGCGCCACCAGTTCTTTGCCGGTCCCGCTTTCTCCAGTGATAAGCACGGTGGCATCGGTTGGGCCTACGGTTTCAATCGCATCGAAGACCCGCTGCATGATCGTGCTCTCGCCCACGATATCCTCGGGTCTGGCAACCTCGGCAACCGTCTCTCGCAACCGGACGTTCTCCTGCTCGGTTCTTTTGTGCGCGAGCGCTTTCCGCACCAGGTGCGCGATCTCATCCGGATCGAGCGGCTTGGTGACATAGTCGTAGGCTCCGTTCTTCAGAGCGGTAACCGCGGTCTCGACTGAGGCGTAGCCCGTCATCATGATGACGATCAGTTCCGGATCGATTTCGTGCATGCGTCGCTGCAACTCCACGCCATCGATTCCGTGCATCTTGATATCCACGAGGGCGGCGTCCCAACGCGATTCCGCCAGGCACGTTAATGCGTCGTTTCCATTTTCTGCGGTGGTAACTTCGTAGCCCTCTTCGTGAAACCACTTCGCCAGCGAGTCCCGTACGCTGAGCTCGTCGTCGACAATCAGCAGTCTTCCTTGTGCGCTCATGGCAAAATCACCTCGATTTCAGCTTGCCGGCTTCCACCCCAGAGGCCACAAGCGGTACTCCCCCGCCCTCGACCGGCAGGGTCACAGTAAACGTCGTGCCTTTCCCCACTTCCGAGTGCACGTCCACCCGGCCGCGGTGACCTTCGATAATGTTCTGGCTCACTGCCAGGCCCAGGCCTACACTCTTGCCCGTTTCTTTTGTGGTCAGGAAAGGCTCAAAGATGTGGGGAAGAATCTCCGGGGGTATTCCCGATCCGTCATCGCGAACCTCAATCGCGAGTTCGTCGCTTTCATCGCCCATTCGGGTGCTCACCCATAGGTTTCCTCCGCGCGGCATCGCGTCGATTGCATTCATGATCAGCGCCAGCAATACCTGCTCAATCTGCCCCGGATCACACTGGATCGCCGGCAGGTTGGAGGGAAGGTCCAGATGAAGCTCCACCCCGTTCAGCTCCAGTTGATGCGCTACCAATCTCACGCTTCGATCGACAACCGTATTCAGGTCCGTGGTCTGTACGTTCATCGGACTGGTATGAGAGAAGGTCAGCAGATTTTTGACCAGGTCGCCGCAGCGCCGGCTTTCGTCGGCAATCAGGTCCAGGCACTGCTCCGCATCTTTCTTCTTGGAAGTCTCCGCTTCGCCGCGTTGAATCCATTTCTTGAGAAGCTTGGCGTAGGTCAGAATGCCGGAGAGGGGATTATTGATTTCGTGCGCCACCACGGCGGCCATCTTGCCGATCGTTGCCATCTTCTCGACATGCAGCACATGCTCATGGGCGCGTTTCAGTTCGCGGGTCTTCTGGTCGACGCGATCTTCGAGTGTTTTTGCCCAAGCCACTATTTCTTCGTTGGCTGCACGCAGCTGCAGACTCATGCGATTGAACGAGCTGGCGAGCTCGCCGGCTTCGTCGGTCGAATCCACCTCCAACTGGTATCCCAGGTTCCCACCAGCGAGTTCGCTGGTGCCATCTTTCAGATGTTTGAGAGGTTGTCCTACCAGCCGCCACACGAATAGCCAGGTCAGCAGTGAAATATCGAGCAGCGCAAACATGGTGTAGGCCAGCATTCGCCAGCTCGACTGCGCCAGTTGCGCGTCGGTCTTCGCGAGCGACAGGTTCGTGTCGAGCACACCCAGGATTTTCTGGCTGGCTGGATGGGCATGGCACACTGCATTGGAGCAGGACGGTTGATTCTCAATGGGCGTAATCACGCCCAGGATGCGCTGTCCGGAGGCGTCTCGATAAATGCGAAATCGATCCGGGCGGTTCAGGTGTTCCAGCGATTGTGACTGGGCATGGCAGCCATAACACGCTTCCGCACTCTTATCGACTGCATGCCCGACTTCCGACGGATCCGAGGAATAGCTGATGTTGCCTTCACGATCGAAGATGCGAACCCGCACCATTCCCGGCTCATCCGCCATAGTGGCGATGGAGTGATACAGGCCTTCCCGGTTGTTGCGCAGCATGTAATAGGAGGTGCTGCGCTTGATGACATCGCTGACGCGCTCGGCGCTGGCCAGCGTGGCCGCTTCGAGGTGCTGGCGGTGCAGGCGAATGTTGAGATAACCAAGGAGTCCAAAAATCCCCAGCATCACCAGCAACAGCAAGCTGATCAGCTTGGCGCTGATGCTATGCGTCAGCCGTTCCCACTGTCCCCGATCTGATTCAGTCTCCGGCATGGCCCAACACAGGAGTCGCCCCGACGGCTTCCAGTTGCGCCGACGGGTGGCTCTCCTCCGCAGGGAAGATGGGCAAATACTTCGCTGCAAATCCAAACAACGCGAAACCGGCCGCGATGATCGCTCCGGTGACGGCAACTTCCGTCCACTTCGGCACGTAGTGCATTCCGGCCGCCGATTCCAGCCCTGTAATGCTGACGTTCAGACGGTTCGTTATGAAGCCCAGCACCACCAGCACGGCTGCCAAGTAGAGACCGGAAGCTGTGGTTCGCACTTTCTTTTGCGATAGCAACAGCAACGGGAATATCAGGCTCAGCGACATCTCCAGCCAGAACAGGTACATCTCGTAGCCCGGTCGCAGCACGAGTTTCAGCACACCGCGGTGAAGGAGGTCCTCGTAACGGAGGATTCCGTAGACGCACAGCACGACGACCAGCACCCTTCCCAACTCCTGCAGGATGGGTAGCTCCAACTGCCGCCCGAAATACTTCGCGCTCAGCGATGACTCGAAGATGGTCATGGCTAATCCCACCGCGATCGCGGAAATGAAAAAGAACACCGGCAACAACGGGCTGTACCACAGCGGATGCAATTTCTCGGGCATGATCAAATACAAGGTTCCAAGTGAAGACTGGTGCAATGTGGAAAGGATCACGCCCAGAATTACCAGCGGGATCAACGCTGCCCGCACGATCTTCAGAGGCTTTTGCAGGTTGAAGCGCTCCAGCACGATAGGCGAGAACTCCAGCGACAGGACCGTCGTGTAGAGCATGACGCAGTAGGCCACCTCGAACATCACCGAGTGTGGATTCCGCATCACGAGCGGATGCCAAATGCGGTATGGCCTTCCCAGGTCGTACATGAGGGCCACGCAGACCAGCACGTAGCCGAGGAAGGCGGTCAGGATTGTTGGCCGCACGATCGGCCGCAGCCGCTTGATGTTGAAGATGTGCACCGCTGCCGTGAGGGTGAAGCCGCCCGCCGCCAGCATCACACCGCAGAGCACGTCGAACCCGATCCACAGCCCCCAGGGAAATTGATCGTTCAGATTAGTCGAGCGGCCCAGTCCTTGGGCGAAGCGCACCACGGTTCCATAGAAGCCCGCTGCCATCAAGGCCAGGAACACCAGCTTCCAGAAAGTGAACTTGATCTTCATTTCTCGCTCTCTTTCCGGGCAACGACTTGGTGCCCTTCCTCGGCAGCCGCGACTTCTTCCCGGCGATGCGTGATCCACCAGATCCCGCCCAGGACCATGCCACCCAGGGGGACGAAATCCGGAATGCGCGAAAGCACGCGGTAGGTGTACATGGGGAGCGGATCCCGGGTCAGGTCCGCGCGATACCCGAACTGTTCAAAGGGAACGCTGGACAGCAAGAGCACCGAAGTGCCACCTACCTCGTTCACGCCGTAGATGTGTTCGACGTACTGGCCCGGGTTGTCGCGAATGCGCTGTTGCGCTTCGGCGATCAGTTCGTCGCGCTCGCCGAACTTGGTCGCGCCGGTCGGGCAAATTTCTGCGCAGGCCGTGGGCTTTCCCGCTTGCACGCGGTCGGGACACATCGTGCACTTCTGAACGCGCGGCAGAAGCTTGCTCCATTCATACTTCGGCACACCGAAGGGACAGGCCACCATGCAGTAACGGCAGCCCATGCAGCGGTTCTCGTCGTATATGACCGGTCCTGCCGCCGTCTTTCGCAGCGCGCCCACCGGGCACACGGACGCGCATGCCGGGTCGCCGCAGTTCATGCATAAGCGGCGCATGAACTTGTCGCCTTTGGTCAGCACCACCGTGAATTTGTGTTCGGATTGGACTTCTTCGGCCGCCACCGCGTCGGTGTATGGAAGCTTGTTCTGGGCGGCACAAGCGCCCTCGCATTGCTTGCATCCGATGCAGACGGTGGCGTCGTACAGCAGCGCCTTGCTCATCGAAATCTCTCCGGCCCGCGCGCGCTCGGCGCCTCTGCTCCAGAGAGATAGAAGGTAGACGAACTAGCGTTTCTACGGCTGGAGAAGAGACCGTCCCGGCGCTCCCCGGCAGGCCCTTCTGCTAAGACTGACCCGGGTCCTGGAGAATTGACGCCAGGACCCGGCGTGGCTGTTCCTGTCGTGAACGCTGAGACCTGAGTAGCCCCTTCGCCGGTGGCGGAAAATCGCGTTCTCCGTGCCAACCGCCGAGCTCGATGTCTCGCTCTCACGAGCCACCCTCAAGCCTTCCCCCGGCCCCACCGGGTGGTGGTCACGGCCAGACCGGGCGCGCAAAAGGGAACAGCCGGTCCTTACTTCTTCTGCAATTCGCGAATGTAGGCCACGACCATCTTCACCTGGTCCGGGGTCACGGTCTTCGCCACTCCAGCATGCTTCGGTTTCTCGGTGATGGCCTTGGCCAGATCCGCATCCGAAAGCTTCTTGGCGTCGTCCCCGTTCAAGCTGGGAATCTTGGCAGCCGGTTTGCCGGCGGCATCCGCACCATGGCAAGCCGCACACTTGGCCTTGTAGATCGTGGCGCCGTCGTCCGCCCAGGACAGGTTCGGGATCAGGATGAACAGGGCAACCGCAATCGTCATCACCAGCATGACTAATTTCGTCGTCTTCATGAGTGCTTTCCTCTCCAAATTAGAATTTCAATTACCAAATGAGAACAGTGGCGGTACGCACGGGCCGGGCGGGTTATTGCGAAATTAGCCACTGATGAGTCCTCCCGCAGAAAAATGCTGTAACAGAACTCAGCACTTCCGCGTACGTCCATCAGTGTCGGCTTCCGGAGGCGCAACTGCTGTGATTCGAGTCACTCTCAAACGTGACCCAGGACAAGTGCGCATGTGCTTGTGTGCGATGGGCTTAAAGGTATGCTTGAACAAGCCGGGGGAAGAATTTCTTTTCGACGGCCGCTCTCCCTCAAGCGTTAAACCCGCGAATTACTTGGCGAGTCGCGATGCACACGTAGGCCCAGACGCCGGGGTCCCCATCAAGCCCGTTTTTGGCTTGATGGGGTGGAGACGCCCTCGTCTGGGCGGCCGGGCGCCAGCCCGACGCCAGCTTGCTTCAAGACAACCGGCTCCCGAATTGGCAGCTAGTCATAATTCCTGTCTGTTCCGTCCAATGCGACACCCCTCGTTGGCGATGACTCCTGAAGGCGAACTCCGCTCCTCCTTTGAGGCCCCCGTTTAACGGGTTCGAATCCTCCGTTAGCGCACGAGAAAACCAGTGACAGCCAGGACTATCCCAATCGCGCCCATTCCAAGTCCTAATTGCCAAAACATGCGGCGGCCGGAAAGCAGCGTGATCGATGTGATCACCAAGGCGATTTCCAGAAAAACTTCGCCCAGGTCGAACCGGTCGGCACGCTTCAGCTCGAGCGCGACTTCCTGTTCCAGTTTCCGTGCCTCGGCCTCGATTTCTTTCTGTTCGTCCTTGTAGCGGTCGGCCTCCTGCAGGTAGTCCTCGCGAATTTTTGCGAGCGCCTCGTTGTTGCTTGCGGGTGTGATTGCGGTCAAGTTGGCAAACAGCTTGTCTTCGTGGCCACGAATATTCTTCGCCTGGTAATAGGCCCATTGGTCCGACGCCTTCGCTTGATTGAGCACGGCCTCGGTTGCGGCGCGATGTCCAAGTAACGAAACGATCGCCACCAACACGGCCAGAATCGCCATGGTCAGCGAAACCGGCGCCAGCGTGGGATCATGCTTGGCGTGCTCAGCGTGCTCCTGCAATTCGTGCAGTTCTTCCGAACTCATCGGGACTCCTTAGAGAGGATGTGAAAAATGATAACGGATTTGCGACGAGCTACGAGCTAAAAGCTATCAGCTATCAGCCAACGACTAACGACCCACGACTCTCTTCTACTCTCCCATCACCTTCACGATCACTCGCTTGTCGCGCTGGCCATCAAACTCCGCGTAGAAAATTCGCTGCCACGTGCCCAGATCGAGCTTTCCGGCGGTGATTGGCACAATCACTTCGTGATGAATCAATAGCGCCTTCAGATGCGAGTCGCCATTGTCTTCGCCGGTATCGTGATGCTTGTAGTCCTTCCGAAACGGCGCCAGGCCTTCCAGCCAATGATCAATGTCCTCGATCAGTCCGCTCTCGTTATCGTTGATGTACACCCCGGCGGTAATATGCATGGCCGACACCAGCACCATTCCCTCCTTCACTCCGCTTTTCTTGACGGCCTCCTCCACCTGCGGAGTGATGTGAACATACGCCCTGTGTGTGCGGGTATGAAACTTTAAGTACTCTGTGAGAACCTTCATGAGTCATCCTTGGAAAATGACGTGAAAACCAGTCCCAGTTTCGCAGATAATGCCCTAGAAATCTCGCAAGGAGCCCAGTGGACAGCACGCAGAGCGACCTGCAAGCACTGAGAGAACTGGTTCGCGACTTAGCACACCGGGTCGAGCGTATCGAACGCAAGCTGGATCTCGATAGCGCGATCCCGGCTGCCTCCCCTCCTCCAGTTGAGCCAGTTCGCGCGGCAACCCCGTCCCTTCCTGTGCAGAAAACCTGGGAACGATTCCAGCCGACTGGCGTGCCTCCTCCGCCTGCACCGCTTCCACCTATTCCATCCACACCCGCAACCGCATCGCCTGAGCAAGAGATTGATCTCGAGTCCCGCATCGGTTCGCACTGGCTGAATCGGATCGGCATCGCCGCTGTTCTGATCGGCGTCTCGTATTTTCTGAAGTACGCCTTCGACAACAATTGGATTGGACCCGCGGGCCGCGTGACGATCGGACTTCTGGCCGGGATCGCTGTGGTGGTTTGGAGCGAGCGCTTCCGCACTCGGGGATACCGGCTCTTTTCCTATTCGCTCAAGGCCGTCGGGATTGGAGTGATGTACCTCTCGCTCTGGGCCGCGTTCCACGTGTATGCGCTTATCCCCAGCGGAGTCGCCTTCGTGGCGATGCTCGCGGTCACAGCCTCCACGGCTGCGCTGGCTGTCACGCAGAACGCGGAAATTCTGGCTGCGTTCGCCCTCACCGGCGGATTCTCGACGCCTCTGTTACTGTCAACCGGGCAGAATCGGGAACTGCAATTATTCTCCTATCTTGCGTTGCTCGATGTGGCGACCGTCATTATGGTCGCGCGCAAGCCCTGGCGCCGGCTGCTCGTCCTCAGCTACATCGGCACGCTGTTGCTCTACGTCGCCTGGTATGCGGAGTTCTACAACCGAAGCCAGCTCAACCTGACCGTTACCTTCGCCACGCTGTTCTTCGTGATCTTTGCGGTTGCGCCCTTGCTCGCGCAAAAGCCCCAGGGTGAATCGGCTGCCTTCGCTTCGGTTCCCCTGTTTCTCGCCTTCGTGAACGCCGGAGTCTATTTCCTCCAGGTCTATGCCATGTTCGAGGAGATCAACAAGCATGCCATGGCCTGGTTCGCGCTGGGTTTGGCGGCGGTCTACATTCTCCTGAGCCGACAGGCTCGGGATCACTATCCCGATCAAGAAAACGTCGAGCGCCTGCATTACCTGCATCTCGCGCTGGCGATCGGTTTCATCACGATCGCTATTCCCATTCGTCTTGATGGACATTGGATCACCATCGGCTGGTTGATGGAAGCGGCGGTTCTGATCTGGCTGAGTGACCGCATCCGCTCCAGCTTCCTCAGCCTGTTTGCGGTGGGTGCATTGGCTTTAGGCGTGTTCCGCTTACTTGCGTTCGACAATTTCAATGCGCAGACCTTGATTTTCAATGCTCGTCTGGGCACGTATGCCGTCGCGATCGCCGTGCTGGCCGCGACAGCGTACTTTGGCAAGAAGCGGGGCGACGAATTGGGCCTTCGGGGCGCCGGTGTGGCGGTCGTTGTCCTCAACATCCTCGCGCTGGTTGCCCTGAGCCGGGAAGTCTCGGACTACTACTCGCGCCAGTTGGTTGCGGCGCGGCCCACGTATCACGCCGGCCGGTACACGCCCTATGATCCTGCGTACGCGTATAACATGCGCAGCATCCGGATCGCCGAGGACTTCACTTACTCTGCTCTCTGGATGGCTTACGGAGCGATGCTGATGATCGCGGGCTTCTGGCGTCGCTCCTCATTCGTGCGTTGGCAAGCCCTGGCTCTGATCGCCTTCACCATCGGGAAAGTCTTCGTCTACGACTTTTCGCAGCTCGACCGCGGCTATCGCATCGTCAGTTTCATCGTGCTCGGCATTCTCCTGCTGGCGATTTCATTTGTGTACCAACGCGACTGGCTCCAGCTTTCGAGCGCCCGTAAGAAAGCGGGAGAGGTCGCGTGACCATGGAGCGACGGGCGTCCTCGCCCGTCTTGGAGACCTTGCAAAAGGTACAATGACTACTGCAGTTCCTGTCCTCGCCCCTCGGCTCTTGTCGATACGCTTCGCAAAATCGCGGATGCTCACAAATGCACTGCGTTACGCTGTATTGCTGGCGCTGGTGTCGTTGGCTGCTGCGAGCGACCCCGAGCCCGCAATTCCCTACTTCAAGCAAGTGCGCGATGTTTCCATTTCAGCTCCCGACCGTCAGAACTACGTGGTTGTAGACGCCGCGATCTGGAACCACGCTCGTCCCGATCTTGCCGATCTTCGACTTTACGATGGCGCGACTCAGGTCCCTTATCAGCTGACGTCGGAGCGGGCGGCGATATTCGCCGAGGAGTCCGAGGCCAAGATTCTCAATCTCGCGCAGCGCGGAGATCATACGGAATTCGATCTCGATGTTGCGCCCGTCACGGAGTACAACCGCATCCACCTCGCGATCGACCGCAAAGATTTCCTCATTACTGCAACCGTCACCGGCCGCAACGATCTCGCTGGCGCCGACCCAGCGCCCTGGCCGTCTCCTTCCACGCTTTTCGATTTCACACGCGAAAATCTCGGGGCCAATTCCACCATCGCCCTGCCCGTTTGGAGCTTTCGTTTTGTGCACGTACGGCTTTCCCCAGGAATTCTTCCCAAAGATATTCGGCAGGCAACCGTTTCGTTTTTGCAGGAGAAGAAAGCTTTCTGGACCAGCGCCGGGAATTGCCAGCATAGCGGCGAGCAGAAACATAAGACGATTCTTACCTGTGACGTTCCATCATCGATGCCGATCGACCGTATTGTGTTCGATGTGCCAGCGTCGCGAGCGAACTTTCGCCGCCAGGTCAACGTGACCAATGACAGGGGAACGCAGATCGCGGCGGGAAGCATCAGCCGCATTCGGATGAACCGCGCCGGCACAACCGTGGTGACGGAGGACCTTACTCTTAATATCTACCGGGACTATACCGGACGCCTCACGATCACCATCGACAACGCCGACGATCCGCCGATCTCGTTCGATTGGGTCCAGCCTCAGAGTGTCGAGCGCCGCCTCTACTTCGAGCCGCAAGGAAAGACAAGCCTGAAGCTTTACTATGGCGATGACAAGCTGTCCTCGCCGGTCTACGACTACGCAAAATTCTTCCGCGAGGACCCGAACTCGGTCGGGGCTACGCTGGCTGCGGAGAGTCCAAATCCCGCTTACAGGGATCGCCCGGACGAGCGTCCCTGGTCCGAGCGCCATGGGATTGTGTTATGGGCGGCTATGGTGCTCGCTGTCGCGGTGCTGGCAGGGCTGGCCTGGCGCGGGTTGAAGTCGGAGCCGACGCGGTAGTCAGCCTGGACTGGGAAAAAGTAGCGCCGGCATCTTGCCGGCAGCGGCGGGCGAGACGCCCGCCGGACAGCCGCCGGGACGGCGGCGCTACACCTCTTATGCCCGGTCTACGTGAGGCACTGTGTGTCCTGATTCCACACTTCCATGGCTAGCCGGTTGCAGAGTCTTTTTTCATAGAGTCCAAACGCCGCAAACGGGCGACTACCAGACGGATCTGTTCATAGGTAACTTCCGGCGGGCATGCCTCTTTGAGAGGCTTTAGCCACTGCGTTCCCAAGCGTTCACAAGCAGCTTCAATCACCGATCTGCGATTCGCATCCACCCAGGCATCATCGAAATCCACCTCGCCCTGTTCGACCAAGGCGGCGATGGTGTTCGCCACCGTGTCTGGCTGGCGCTGGCGGATGATGGCGATTTCCGCGATGCTCTTGCCTGCACGTAGCAGGCAAAGAGTCTCTTCCGCAGGCTTGGTTTGTGGTTCTTTGGGAGCGGCGGCACGCGCTCCCGCATCAAACTCGGCCAGTGCGGAGAGAATCTGTTTTCCGTACGTCTCAATTTTGCGTTCCCCGAAGCCAGGGACCGACCTGAGCTCCTCGAGAGACCTAGGACGCAGGCGGCACAGCGCGTCGAGTGAAGTGTCGTACATCACAATGAAAGCGGAGATGCCCTGCTCCTTGGAAATCTTTCGGCGCCACTCGCGGAGATACTCGCGCAGCGCGTGATCGTGACTAGACAGTAGGGGGGCGGGACTTGGCCCCGGTTCCATCATAGGCACACGCGGCAACCTCCTGCGGCCGATGCGTGGAGATGGTTGTACGGGAACTTTCAGCCATTCCGGCGTTGACCCGCATACGTCGCAGGCGCCGCAACGGCTCCACTTCGGCGTTTCTCCGAAATGCAGGCAGATCTGCCGATTGCGGCAATGGGCCGTCTCGGCGAATTTGCAAATGCTCCGGTAACGTTCCCAAGCGCGCTGCGTCTCTCCGGGATCGGTGATCTCGTTGATGAAGTGTGCGAGCAACGCCGTATCCCGCTTTTGCCAAAGTAAAATGCAGTCCGCCGGCTCGCCGTCTCGTCCCGCGCGGCCTGCCTCCTGATAATACTGCTCGATGGACTTGGGCAAGGACAGGTGAATCACCGCACGCACGGAGGCCTTGTTGATTCCGAGCCCAAAAGCGATGGTGCCCACCAGCACGCGGACTTCGTCGGACATCCAGCGCTCCTGGTTTCGACGCCGCTCGTCTCCTTCCATTTTGCCGTGATAGCCCACGGCGGCAATTCCGTTCTCCTCCAGCATGTCCACGGTCTCTTCGACGCGGGCAATGGTCGGGGAATAGACGATGAAGTTTCCCTCGGTCGTATTCTTCAATGCGCGCACCAGTAATTGCGGCTGCGAATTCGCATCGCATTGCTTCACCACGTATCGCAGGTTTGGGCGATGAAAGCTGGCAATGTACTTGTGGGGATCGCGGAGTTGGAGTTGGTTCAGAATGTCGTGCCGCACGCGCCGGGTCGCGCTGGCCGTAAAGGCCGCGATAGGACGATCGGGAAAGTGACTGCGCAGACAGCTCAGTTGCCGGTACTCGGGACGAAACTCATGTCCCCATTCGGAGATGCAATGCGCTTCGTCGATGGCGAAGAAACCCAAGGGAACATTTTTGAGCCAGGACAGCGTGCCTTCTCGGGCCAGGCGCTCGGGCGATAAGTACAAAAGACGGAATTCCCCGTCGCGGGCGCGTTGCATGACGCGCGCCTGCTCGTCACTGGGCATCATGCTGTTCAGAACTGCCGCTGGAATTCCCATCTGCGCCAGTTGCGCGGCCTGGTCCTGCATCAGGGCAATCAGGGGAGAGACGACGACTGTGGTTTTCCCGGAGACCAGCGCGGGCAATTGGTAACAGAGCGATTTACCTCCGCCAGTCGGCATGACTACGCAAATGTCATGACCGCCCAGGAGACTGCTGACAATCCGCTCCTGCAGCGGACGAAACGAACTGTATCCCCAGTAGCGCTGCAGGCTCTCAAGCAAATCGCTGGCGGAAGTCACGCAACGAGTATAGCGGGAGAGAATTCCACAGTGTCTGTGACCAGTGAACGAGTCCGCCGCAATCCGCCCGTACTCCGAAAATCCTTGTCATTCCGAACGAAGTGAGGAATCTGCGCTTCTGGGAGCAGCTTAAGGCAGGTCAGACCGCTCACATTGGCGTGAGATCAGTTGGCGAAGAAGGCCGCGTTTTTGCTGGCAAATTCTTTTTTCTCCTCCGGTAATTCGTCAATCGGATGAAGCGAGTCGGAGGTACAAACGGGAACGCAGGCTCCACAATCGATGCAGCCCTCCGGGTCGATGTAAAGCTGCGTTACGGCCTCAAATTTTGGTTCGTCTTTCTTGGGATGAATGCAGTCGGTCGGGCAGACGTCTACGCACAGAAGATCTTTGATGCAGGAGTCGGTAATCACATATGCCATGATGAAGGGTCCTTGAATGAATTGGAGTCTCGCGACCCCTGTCAACTTTTGAGGTTAGTCTGGACAGAGAGGATTTTTCCGTGACGCGCATCACGAGAAAAACGGGTAAAAAGACGTCACGCGGAACTGTGATGGCCGTCACAGCGCGAGCAACGCGCAAGCGATACAAGAGGTAGCAACAAAGACGTAATTGTACTGACCCCAGAAAATTGCCCGGTCCCCCTCCAAGACCCCATAAGCCGCAACCTCAGCGGCGGACCGGGCATTTTGTTGGACTTCCCTCCTGAAGATCTACTGAGATTCCAGCCAGGCTTTCGCGCTAAATGTGCCGGCGCCTACCATGTGTCAAGCCTGACACCCTGTCTCCGCACAGACACTCAGTCTGCACTTCCTTAGCTTCTAACCCCATTGTTATCAACTTACTGCAATTGGACCTGCTCCTGCCCTTCACGTCACCGCAAGCCACTCGACGACGAGGTGACCACGATGGCATGGACGATGGGCAGCCGCAGGGTAGTTCGGCTTCTGGGGTGGTTGGTTCCAGCCTTGGCGACATTGATCACACCTTCAGCATTGGCGCAGAACCCGGTAGACCTGGCGCAAGGAGTGGAATCCCAGGTTAGCGCCCAAAGGGCGGATGCGAAGCTGGGGCAGCCGGCGCCCGCACAAATTCGCGTGAAGCGACAAGTGATCGTGAGCGTTCCCGATCGAAAACTGGTCGTCATGCAAAACGGCGCAGTGCTTCGGGTTTTTGAAGTGGCGGTTGGAGCCGATGTCAGCCCAAGTCCATCGGGAACGTTCGAGATCGTCAGGCGCTTGACCGAACCTACCTACTACCACGCGGGCGTCGTCATCCCGGCCGGTGACGACAATCCTCTCGGTCCGCGCTGGGTCGGACTCAACAAAAAGGGATACGGCATTCACGGCACGAATGCACCGAGGTCGATTGGGAAGGCGGCTTCGCATGGCTGCATCCGCATGCGCAATCGGGACATTGTGCAGTTCTTCGCGATGGTCAGTGTGGGCGACACGGTGGAAATCCACGGACAGCGGGATGAACAGGTCGCCGAAATCTTCGGCGGTCAGGCAAGTGAACCGACGGAAGTCGCACAGGCGGAAGCCAGCAGCATGGGCACGGCGGGTGGGCAGTAAAGATTGGACCGATATCAAGCATTTCGAGGAGAGCGTTATGCAACTAGTAATCACAGCAATCGCGGTTATCGCAGGGATGACCTTCTCACTAGCCATCGCGCTACTGGTGGAAGAGTTCATTTTCGGAGAAGTGTTCCGCCTGTTCTTTGCCCGGCAGGCGGTGCGCGTAAAGGCAGAACAAAAACATTAAACGGAGAAGGAGAATCGCCATGTTGTTCCTGAAATATTTGCTGATGATCGGCGGCATCGGAATGATCGTGGTTGCCGCTGGAATTCTGAGCTACGACTTGTCCCTGGAAATCCGCTACCGGCGGATGATGGCAGCGGGAACGACTCCTCTGCCGCCAGTTCCGACGTTCCGCTGGCGAACGGCGGTGGCATTCGCGATGCTGGCTTGGGCGCCGATTCTGATCGCATTGAGCATCGTGGTCGTTCCCAGCGGAATGGCGGGCGTTCGCGTGAGTCAGACACAGGGCACACTCGCCGGAACGCTCTATCCGGGTGTGCACTTTGTGGCGCCACTGCTTGAGACAGTCGAACTGTTTGATACCCGGGATCAGCTGTTCACGACCGGATCGCTGGAGGATGGCAAGAATGCCGCTGGGGCCGTGGTAAAAGCTCAACCGCTGAATGTGCAAACCAAGGAAGGGCTGACTGTCGGATTGGCAATCACGGCGCGATACCGGGTCGATCCGAGACACCTGGACTACATCGAAGCGAACCTGCCCAAGCCGATCGAGAAGGAGATCGTGCCCCCGGTGGTTGCCAGCACGTGGCGGGAGTTGGTGCCGAACTACACCGTGCGGGAAGTGTTTGCCGCGAAGCGCGAGGAAGTGCGCGCGCGCGCCGCCGCGATGATCACGCAGAAGCTGGCGGCTGATGGGATCGTCGTGAAGGAAGTGATGCTGCGGGATATCCAGCTTCCTCCGGAATATGCCAAGGGATTGGAGACATTGCTGCTGAAAGAGCAGGAAAGCGATCGCATGGGCGTGGAGACCGACATCCAGCAGAAGCAGGTACGGATTGCCGAATTGCAGGCCGAGGCTACCAAGGTTCAGGAAGTGAAGCAGGCGGAAGGCGCGGCGCAGGTGCACGTGCTGCAAGCTAAATCGGAGTCGGATGCGATGCAGTACACGCTGCCCTTGAAAGAGAAGCAGATTCAGCAGTCGAAACTCGAGGCGGAGGCGCGCAAGGAATCGACGATCAAGAACGCGGAGGCCGCCGCCGAGGCAAAAGTGATTGACAGCAAGGCGGAAATGGAACGACGCAAGTTGCTGGCCGATGCAGAAGCAGATCGCATTCGCGTGACTGCGGCCGCTGACGCCGAACGCATGAAGAGCGAGGCGGCGATCCTGAAACAGAATCCTCTGCTGATCAACAAGATTGTCGCGGAACGGCTCTCTGACAAGCTCCAGATCATGATGGTTCCCGCCGATGGCAAATTTTTCTTCGCCAACGACGTGTTGCGCAGCATGAACGTGGCGAATCATGGCAGCCGGGCGGAGCAACCCGAAGATTCGCAAGATAAGTAGTTGGGTTGCGGCAGGCGGGTTCGACGGGCGAGGACGCCCGTCGCTCCACGGACCGGCTTCAGCAGATGACTTCGAGGAGTACCGGCTCTCATGATCAGCCCACAGCGCAACGCGGTTTATAATTCGCTGATCGCGGAAATGCGTCCTTCCTTGCCAGGCTCCTCACGCCGCAGTCTGCCCTGTGTGCTCGCGCTGTGGTTTTCAATGATTTCTGCGAGCTTTCCGGCGGACTGGGCGGCCCCGGAACAGGAACTCGCCCGCAAGATTGCGGCGGCAACGGGTCCCGGCACTGTGGCGGTGGAGGTGGTCAATCGTTCGTCACTGGGGAAGAAAGATGCGGACGAGATCAGCCGTGGTCTGCGGACGCAACTGGAAGCGCTCGGTGTGCGCACGGTCAAGCCGGAGCAGGCAGCTGCAACGGTCCAAGTCTCGCTCTCCGAGAATCTGCAGAGCTATGTCTGGTTGGCCGAGATTCATCAGGGTGCGGGTGACTTTTCCGTCGTGATGATTTCGACACCGCGACTCGATGCGCCTGCATTTGTGATTCAGGCCGCACCCTTGACGATCCGGAAGATTCCGCTGTGGGTGCAGGAAGAGCGCATTCTCGACGTCGCCGTACTCGAGGAAGCGACGGCTCCGTCGCACATCGCGGTGCTTGACCCTGAGAAAGTCGCACTCTACCGGTTCAATAATGGACGCTGGCAACAGGAGCAGGCGTTGTCGATCGCTCATGCACGGAGTTGGCCGCGGGACATGCGCGGACGGCTGGTCATGCGGCAGGATCATCTGCTTGACGTCTATTTGCCTGGGGTGTTCTGCCAGAGTTCGGGAAGTGTTCCGCTCAGCCTGAGTTGCCGCGAGAGCGATGATCCCTGGCCGCTGTCGAGCCTGGTTCCGCTGGCTGGATTCTTTGCTCCCACGCGCAATTTTTTCACCGGGGTGTTGTCGCCCGGCATCGGCAAGCAAACCTCGACCGCGAAATTCTATTCCGCGGCGCCACTGCCGAGGCCGAACTACACATTGTGGGTCTTTGCGGGCGTAGATGGGCAGGCGCATTTGCTCGATGGCGTCAGTGACCAGACGGCGCGTTTGAATTGGGGAAGCGATCTGGCCAGCGTGAAATCCTCCTGCGGCTCAGGCTGGCAAGTCCTGGCAACTCGCGCAGGAGATGATTCGGGAGATGCGGTGCGGGCTTATGAATTTCCAGATCGGGAACCGGTGCCGGTGAGCGAACCGCTCGAGTTTGGTGGTGGGGTCACCGCGCTGTGGACTGAGGGTAAGGGCAGCACGGCAATTGCAGTTTCGCGCAATGCGGAAACGGGGAACTATGAGGCTTTCCGGCTGGCAGTGGCTTGCGGTCAGTAGCATCGTGCTTAGCGCGATGGCGGTGGCGGAAACGCGCCCGCAGTATGGAGCGACGCTGCGGACTGCGACGAGCATCGCACCGGTATCGCTCGACCCTGGCGACAAAACGCAGCCGGACACCGTGGCGAAGCGAAATCTGACGCGGCTGATGTTCGAAACCCTGGTCACGATGGATGATCGCGGAAGGCTGCGACCGACCTTGGCGACTTCCTGGCAGGCAGCGCCCGGTAATCAGCGCTGGCAGTTTTGGGTGCGGCGCGGTGTCAAATTTCATGATGGCTCGCCATTGACGCCCGAAGCGGTCGCGGCGGCGCTGCGGGCCGCGAATCCTGACTGGAGTGTGTTGCCGGCGGCCGATTCGGTGATCATTGAACGAAATGTTCCGGACTCTGATTTGCCCGCCTGGCTGGCGCGCCCGCGGAATGCCATCACGAAACGAAGCGAAGGCGGGACCTTGATTGGGACCGGGCCGTTCCATATTGTCGATTGGCAGCCGGCCAAGAAACTGGCTCTGGCCGCGAATGAGAGCTATTGGGGAGGGCGCCCATTTCTCGATGGAGTTGAGATCGAGTTGGGTAGGGCTAGTCACGACCAGCTTCTTGGGCTGGACCTCGGTAAGGTCGATATTGCGGAGGTGGTTGCGGAGCAGTCGCATCGTGCGTCGACGGATGGGCGGCGCGTGATGACGTCCGCGCCGGTCGAGTTGATGGCTTTAGTGTTCGCGCGTGACCGCCAATCCCCGGAGGAAGGCAAACTACGTGAAGCTTTGGCGCTGAGTATTGATCGCAGTTCGATTCGAAGCGTCGTGTTGCAGGGCGCGGGAGAGCCGAGTGGCGGCATTCTTCCAAACTGGATCAGCGGCTATGGTTTTGTGTTTGGCGATACGCAGAACCTCGACCGCGCGCGGGAGTTGCGGAGCGAAGTACCGCGGGCACCCGCGCAGACCCTGGGATACGATGCGGCGGATTCTCTTGCCAGAGTGATCGCCGAGCGCATCGCCCTGAACGCGCGTGATGCGGGAATCACGTTGCAGACTACAACTTCAGGCATATCCGATATACGTTTGGTGCGCTTGCCATTGGCTTCCTTGAATCCACGAGTGGCTCTGCTGACCGTTGCAGCGTCTGCCGGGTTGAGTGCTCCGAAGTTCACGGGCAACTCGGCGGAAGACCTGTACCAGGCCGAAAGCGGAATTTTGCGAGCGCAACGAATCACTGCGTTATTCCAGTTGCCGGTCGGCTATGCGCTGAGCCCTGCGGTCAAGGATTGGAACCAGGATCGGGATGGGAGCGAGCATCTGGAAAATGTCTGGATAGGGAGCAAGCCTTGAACTTCCGCCGCAAGCTGCTGCTGCTGTTCGCGCTGACCGTATTTTTGTCGGTGGCGGCGGTGGCTTGGCTGGTTTCTACGGTCACGCGGCGGGCCTTTGAGCAATCCAACGAAGCACAGACGGCGGCGCTGGTCGGGCAGTTCCAGCGCGAATTCAAGCGTCACGCCGACGACGTGGTGCGTCGAGTTGACGCGATCGCGGCTAGCGATGCCACGACACGAATGGCGCTGAGCCTGAATCGCGCGCCCGCGGAGTCCGGCAGCTTTTTGAACGACGCGGTCCCGATTGCCGAGAGTCATCAACTGGATTTCCTCGAGTTTGTGGATGCGCGCGGCACAATCGTGTCGTCGGCGCAGTCGCCCGCAAAGTTTGGGTATCCGGAAACGTCCCTGGGAGATCTCTCGCAATTGACGAGTAAGGTGGCCTTCTTAAAGAAAGAGGATCTGCCTGCAGGCAGCTCGCTGGGATTGTTTGCTGTGCGTGCGGCGAAGATCGGAGATAAGCCTCTCTATGTTGTCGGGGGGCTGCGGCTCGACAGGAATGCTCTGGCGGCACTTGAGTTGCCGGCCGGGATGCGGGCGATGCTGTATCAGGTTTCGGGGTCCGGGTTCTCGCCGCAAATGCTGACAACGGCTTCTGAGGCGCCGAAGAAAATCGAAGAGCTTGCGCCGCTCGTGCTCCAGGTCCAGCAGCAGCCTCGCGAGATCAGCCAACTGGTGCACTGGTCCGAGAATCCCGCAGACGATGAGACGGTTCACGCCATCCCGCTGAACGGGCCGGACGACAAGCTTCTGGGAATTTTATTAGTTGGAACATCGCGGCGGCCCTATGTCGAAGTCAAGAGGCACATTCAATCGGCGGCCATGCTGGTGGGGGGTGCGGGCATTCTGCTGGCTATCCTGCTGAGCAGTTGGGCAGCAGCACGCTTCACGCGGCCGATTGAGGAGTTGGCGGTGGCGGCTCGTGAAGTCGCGGCTGGAAATCTGCATGCGCAGGTAGAAGTAAGCTCCGCCGACGAGGTCGGAGATCTGGCGGAAGCATTTAACCAAATGACACGAGACTTGCTCGAGCAAAAAGAACGGCTGGTGCAGAGCGAACGAGTGGCGGCCTGGCGCGAGCTGGCTCGACGATTGGCGCACGAGTTGAAGAATCCCCTGTTCCCTTTGCAGTTGACGGTGGAGAACCTGGTGCGGGCGCGAGAGCACAGCCCGGAAATGTTCGAGGAGATTTTCCGCGAGAGTTCGGCAACGCTGCTGGCGGAGATCGGTAACTTGAAGCAGATCATTTCGCGCTTCAGTGAATTTTCGAAAATGCCGCAGCCGCAGCTTCAACCGGCAAATGTGAACGAGGTTGTTCGGGGCATCGCCCGATTGTTCCAGGCGCAACTGGAATCGCGCAGCGGCGGTGCGATTGCATGCAAACTGGAACTGGCCGCGAGCGACGAACCGATTGCAGCCGATAGAGAATTGGTGCATCGGGCGCTTTCCAACCTGGTGCTGAATGCCATGGATGCGATGCCGCACGGAGGAATGCTGACTTTACGCACGCGCGACAACGCAGATCGCGCATATATCGAAATCGCGGATACCGGAGTAGGCTTGACCCCGGAAGAGTGCGAGCGGCTGTTCACGCCTTACTACACGAGCAAGCAGCACGGAACGGGGCTGGGGCTCGCGATTGTGCAATCGGTGATCAGCGATCATGGCGGGACGATCAGCGTGCGCAGCCAACCCGGCAAGGGCACGACATTCGTGGTGGAGTTGCCGCGCAACTTGGAAAAACTGCACGCGCCCGCGCTGGACGGTTCAGTAACCGTAACTCAACATCGGTAGAGGAGAAGGGCTTGCCGCAGAAAGCGCATCTTTTAATCGTGGACGACGAAGCTAATACGCTCGCGTCACTGTCGCGCGCGTTTCGCCTGGCCGGACACGAGGCGACCGTCTGCGATAGCGCGCCAAAGGCGCTCGAACTGGCTAAATCGCGCAGCTTCGATCTCATACTGTCGGATGTTGTCATGCCAGGAAAAGATGGGCTGTCGCTACTTGAGGATTTGAAAGCGGAGGGCGTCGCAACGCCCGTTGTGATGATGTCAGGGCAGGCGCATATCGAGATGGCGGTGCGCGCAACGCGGCTGGGAGCGCTCGACTTTCTGGAAAAACCAATTGCAACTGAGAAGCTGCTGCTGACCGTGGATAACGCTCTTCGCCTGCAACGGCTCGAGAGTGAAAATCGTCAACTGAAGCAGCGGCTCGGGAAGCACGAGATCGTTTGGCAGGGCGAGTCGATGCGGCGCGTCATGGCGCAGGTAGATCGGGTCGCTGCCAGTGAGACGAGAGTCTGTATTCTCGGCGAGACGGGAACGGGCAAAGAATTAGTTGCGCGCACGCTTCATGAACGAAGCGCGCGGGCGTCGGCTCCATTCGTCGCGTTGAATTGCGCCGCGGTTCCGGCAGAGTTGATCGAGTCGGAGCTGTTCGGTCATGAGAAAGGTTCGTTTACTGGGGCGGCCGGGCGGCATGTCGGCAAATTCGAACAGGCGGAGCATGGGACGCTGTTCCTGGATGAGATCGGCGATATGCCTTTACACATGCAGGCAAAATTACTGCGCGTACTGGAAGAAGGTGAGATTGAGCGAGTGGGCGGCGAGAAGGCGATTCGCGTAGACGTTCGCGTGCTAGTCGCGACGCACCGTGATCTTGAGACGCAGGTGAAAGAGGGCAAGTTCCGTCAGGACCTGTTCCATCGGATTTACGTTTTTCCGCTTTTGCTGCCGCCATTGCGCGAGCGGCGCGAGGATATCCCGGCGCTGGTCGAACACTTTGCCGCGCAGGTTTGCTCGCAGAACGGCTGGAAACCCATTCCTTTCTCCTTAGAGGCGATTGCGGCGTTGCAGGCGCATGCGTGGCCGGGAAACGTGCGCGAGTTGCGGAATGTGGTCGAGCGCCTGATGCTGCTGGCGCCTGCGGGTGAAGTGGACCTCGCAACCGTGCAGCTCGCATTGCCTCAGAACTCAAATGCGCAGGGCTCGGCCGGCGCGGGTTCGGGCGCGTTGGCCGATCGTGTGCAAGCCTTCGAGCGCGAAGTCATTATGGCTGAGTTGAAGCACAATCACTACAACATGGCGAGTGCGGCACGGGCGCTGCACCTGGAGCGCAGCCATCTTTATAAGAAGGCGGAGCAGTTGGGGATTGATCTGCACGCGGTGCGCAAGGAGCAGGAGATGTAGTGTAGGCTCTAGGCTCTAGGCTCTGGGCTGGGCTCTGGGCTGTCGGCTCTCGGTGACTGAGAGCCGGCGAGACGCCGGCGCTACTCCGGGCTTTTCGGGCAGGCATCGGATTTTGTTTGCTTGTAGACGGTTCCGTCCTTCATCACGAAGTCGACGTTTTCGAGTACGCTCACGTCTTTGAGCGGATCACCGGCCACTGCGATTACGTCCGCGTACTTTCCTGGCTTGATGGAGCCAACTTCTTTGGAGTGCCCGAGCAGATCGGCAGCATTAGTCGTGGCAGCCTGGATCGCCTGCATCGGAGTCATTCCATACTTCACCATGAACGCGAACTGCTTGCCGCTGGTGCCATATGGGCAGACGCCAGCGTCGGTACCGAAGGCCATTTTCACACCGGCCTTTAGGGATTTGCGGAAGTTGTCGCGCTGGAGTTGACCGAGTTCCGCATCATGTTGCAGAAAGTCCGGCGGGGTGGTTCCCTTCTTGCCGCCTTCCTGGATACATTCTTCGTCATAAATGTCCATGTCGAAGTAGGTGCCATGCTTGATGGCCATGGCGATCGCTTCATCGTCGACCATCTCGGCATGCTCGATGGACGCGGCTCCCGCCATGATCGCATTTTTAATTCCCTGGGCAGCGTGAGCATGTACTGCGACGCGTAAGCCGAAATGACTGGCTTCGTCCACGGCTGCATTCAGCTCCTCAGGCGTGAACTCGATCGAACTGGGATTGCTGCCATGCGTAAGCACCGCGCCGGTGGAGAGAACTTTGATCAGATCGACGCCGTCGTGCGCCAATTGACGAATTCGCTGGCGCACTTCCCAGGGACTGTTGGCCTCGCCGTAGTGCAGGTCCCAGGGAAGTTGTATGTCGGGGGCCTGACCGGTCATGGCTCCAGCACCTCCGGTAATCGTGATGTAAGCACCCGCAACGTACATCCGGGGGCCGGGCACATCGCCGCGTACGATGGCATCGCGCAGGGCAACATCGTTCAGCGCGCGGTAGGTACCGACATCGCGAACGGTGGTGAATCCGGACTCGAGCATTTTGCGGGCGTTGGTCACGGACTCGAGCACGATCTGCGACGCGGTTTTGCGGAGAACGTTGAACGGCTCGCCGTCTCCGTGCCCGTCGGCCACGTGCGTGTGGCAGTCGATGAGGCCGGGCAGCACGGTCATCGAAGAAAGGTCGATGACCTTGGCCCCGGGCGGAATCGCGAGCCCCTTACCGACGCGCTCAATCTTGTTGTCGTGAATGAGGATGATTTGATCCGTCAGGACGGTTCCGGAATCGGGATCAACGAGGCGCCCTGCCTTGATCACGGTCTCTTCGGCAAGGATGCAGTTGGCCCAGAATACGAGAATGGCGGCGATCAAAAAACAGGTTCTCACACGATTCTCCTTATTCAATAAAAAAGAGGGCGAGCGCCCTCCTGACTCCATCTGCATGGTGCACGCGAAACTAATCGGCGGCAGCAGCGGTGCGACCAATACCACCTTTGAGATCGGCAGCCAAGAGCCGGTGGAACAAGTGCTCTCCCGCTTCCCTGCGCACTGACAAGCGGCCTGCCCCATAGGCCCGCGATTTCAATCCGCGCTGCACATCCTCACAAATTCCAAGATCTTCCGACTGGACACGGTCGCCGACCGCGATGCTTTGCGCGTTGTATTCTCGGCGGGACTCACTGACATCACTGAAATAGAAATCGAAGATGACGCGACAGTGGTCGGTATCCACGGGGATGACAAGGTTCGTGTCCATGTAGCCTTCGTAGCAATTGATCATGAAGTTGGGATATTGCCAGAAGTACCAGGCACGATCGCCCTTACGGGTTGAACCGGTGGCTGCGTCTTCATCGGACACTACCATCGGGCTGGACTGCAGGCAGTAGCGATCCTCGTTCTCGATGGTGTACTGCTTGTAGTCGAGCACGCTGCTGAGCCCCTTGTGCAGGTGCGGAACGTGGTAGCCGCCATCGAGGTAGTTATCGACGAACACCTTCCAGTTGCATGCAATTTCGTAGACGCGGGTATCGAAGTAGTGCAGTTTCGCCAAGCCGAGGGGAGCGCATCGCTTCACCAGTCCTCCCAGGAAATCGTGCAAGGACTGTGCCTTTGGATCGAGAGTGACGCATACGAATGCTTCCCAGATTTCGGCTTTCACGGGCACGAGGCCGTTCTCCTGGCGCTCGAAATTCTTGACCCCGTCGAATTCGGGCATCCCCTTCAGCGAGCCGTCGAGCCCATAATTCCAGCCATGGTAAGGACAGTGCAGGATGGCTGCGCTGCCGCAAGGCTCGGTGACGACCTTGGCAGCGTGATGCCGACATACATTGTAGAAAGCCCGCAACTGGCCGTCTGCACCACGGACAGCGACGATGGGCTCGCCAGCGATCGTCGCGGTGACAAACTGACCCGGCCGTTCAACCTGGTCGGCGCGGCCGACAACCTGCCAGGTGTTAGTGAACACAGTTTGCGCTTCAAGGTCTGCGATACGGGGATCCACATACCAGGGTGCAGGAATCGTAAAGGCTTCTGATAAGGGTGCTTTGTCGTTGTACCTGGCCAGTATCTCTTCGATGGAGATTGGTCTGCTCATTCTTGCGTGGCTCCGTCGTTTGCTTAGGCGCGGTGGGTCCGGATGGAATCGGCTCCAATGGCCCGGCTCAGCAGGTCGATGAACTGATGGATACGCGCCTCTTTGCGCTCCCCGATTTCGCCCTGGCGCCGGAAGAGTCCGGGATCGAGTTCTTCGGTCAGTAACGCGTCCTGGAATCGTTCGATCGTCCAATCGAGAATCGAAACAATCATTTCCAAATCGAGATCGTGCCGGAGTTCTCCCCGTTGCAGGCCAAATTTTACAAACGCAACCGTGCCGTAGGGGTCCTCTGTCATGTGGAAACGGTTGATCTCGCGTTTGAGCGTCAGGTCGGTCCCATAGTTCCCAAGCAACGAAATGCGATACGGAATCCAGTCTTCATGGAGCAGGTGCTCGGTTCGGGTGAGCCAATAGCGCAGGACTTCGAAGAAACCGCGGTCCCGGACTTCTTGCGGCGCGTCGAGGTAGGCGGCAAAACTGCGAACGGCTCTTTTGTAGACCTCAAAGAACAAGCCATCTTTGCTAACGAAATGCTGGAAGACGGAGCCTTTGGCGATGCCGAGCTCAGCCGCTATGTCGGCCACGCGCGCGGCGTGGTAGCCCTGTTCGGCGAAGTGGCGCATGGCGACGTCGATGATGCGCGCCCGTTTCGCTTCAGAGCGCGGACGGGGCGGGACATTGTTGCGGTAGCGTGGTGGACTGACCAGACTGCTGCCGATTCCGCTCATCAGGTTGACCTCAAGTCACGGAACGATATCGGAAAATAGTTTCGAATTCAATTCCAATTTTTTGGAGCTGTGCGTTAATGTATTTGCCCTCAAGGCGGTCATGAAATGACTGCAAGTCATCGCATGGGTACAGCCGGGCAGAAGAATCAGACCTACGATGCGATCGTGGTCGGCGGAGGCCATAATGGACTCACCGCTGCGGCCTATCTCGCGCGCGCCGGATTGAGCACGCTTGTCCTCGAACGCAGAGAGATGGTTGGCGGCTGCTGCGTGACCGAGGAAATCGCTCCCGGATGCAAAGCGTCCACGACATCTTACATCGCCAGCATGCTTCGACCGGAAGTGATCCGCGATCTGAAGCTGGCTGAATTTGGGTTGCGCATGGTGCCATGCGACCCGGCGATCCAGGTCGCGTTTCCAGACGGCAGAGTCGTGCCCTGGTGGGCTGACCGCGATCGCGCGGTCGCGGAATTCCGGAAGCAGTCGCTTAAAGATGCCGAGAGGTTTGTGCAAGTTGATGATCAGCTCAAAAAACTCGCGCGCTATCTTCAGCCATTCTTTCTGGAACCGCCCCCCGAGATCGGCGCGCAGAGCATGTTGGGCTTTGGCGAGCTTCTCCGCATAGGAACGCGGTTCCGGAATATCTCGAACTGCGAGGTTTTCCAACTGGTGTCGTTTCTCACGGGGAGCCTGGGCGAGTTTCTTGATGGCAACTACGAGTCGGAAACGATCAAGACGATGTTCCTCGCCAACAATGTGTATGGCAAGCATGGTGGGCCATACCAGCCGGGAAGTGCAATCGGGCTGCTTTTTCACTTGCTAAGTGGCGGAGATCACGAACTACAGGGATTTCAAGGGCACGTGATTGGCGGCATGGGAGCGATCTCCAATGCCTTGGCGGCATCGGGACGTAAATTGGGCGTGGAGATTCGAACTTCCGCGCCTGTGGCACAGATTGACTCGCGGAACGGCCGCGCACACGGAGTAGTGCTCGAAGATGGCACAGAAATTCGTGGCCGCGTCGTGCTATCGAATGCGGACCCGAAGCGCACATTCCTGAAGATGATCCCCGCGAGCGAACTGCCGGGAGAATTTTTGCAGGCGATTCGAGGCATCCGGATGGCAGGCCCATGCGCAAAGGTAAACCTCGCGCTTTCGGAGGAACCCCATTTCACAGGCACGCCTTCGAGTCACACGCCTCTCGAGCGGACCTTCTACACACTCGTGCCTTCTCTCGAATTTGCCGAGCGCTGCTACGACATAGCAAAGTTTGGAGATATTCCCGAGGAGTTGTGGGTGGACTGCGTAGTCGCGTCCAATGCCGACGATACGCTGGCTCCGGCGGGCACGCACATCATGACCTGCTTCGTGCAGTATGTCCCCTATCGCCTTCGGGAGGGAACCTGGGATGAGAAGCGCGCTTTGCTGGGTGACCGCGTCATTCGGAAAATCGCCGAACATGCTCCGAACGTGCCCAACTCGATCATCGCGCGCCAGGTGCTTACCCCCCTGGACCTGGAACGCACCTACGGGCTCACTGAAGGTAACATTTTTCATGGCGATCTGAGCTTGGACCAGCTCTTTTTTATGCGGCCGGTGCCGGGGTGGTCACAGTATCGGACCCCGATTGAAGGCCTTTATTTGTGCGGCGCGGGAACACACCCTGGAGGTGGGGTGACGGGCGCGCCCGGTCACAATGCGGCGCATCAAGTCCTGCGTGATTGGAAGAAAGGCCGAATCAAAGCGGGTGCCGCGTGATGTAGGACGCGATCATCAGGACTTCGTACGGAGACTTCATGAAGAAGAAAGGGATTCTGGAGCGATTAAAAGAAGGACCCGTGCTCGGGGATGGCGGCTATCTGCTTGAGTTGGAGAAGCGCGGCTGGGTGCGCCCGGGTCCATTCACGCCTGAAGTGGCCATCGTGTATCCGGATGCTCTTCGCGAGTTGCATGTCGAATTTCGGCAGGCGGGCGCGGAAGTTTTACAGGCGCTGACGTTCTATGCGAGTCGAGACAAGCTTGCCACGGTCGGCCTGGAGGATCGGGTGGAAGACATCAACCGTTCGGCGGTGCGCATCGCTAAGGAAGTAGCCGGCGAGGACTGCCTGGTGGCGGGCAATTTGAGTCTTACGTGGATGTATGAACCCGACAGTCCAACGTCCGCAGATCGTGTTCGTGAGACCTTCGATGAGCAGTTGCGGGTGCAGATGGATGCGGGCGTGGACTTCATCATTGGAGAAACTTTTTCATGGCTGGGTGAGGCGTTGTTAGCAGTGGAACGCGCGAAGCAGACCGGCTTGCCAGTCATGGTCACTATTTGCTTCGAGAATAAAGATGAAACCGCGGAGGGCAGGAGTGCTACGGAAGCGGCCAAAACACTGGCGGATGCCGGGGCCGACATTGTGGGGATGAATTGCCTGCGTCCACCCGAGCTCATGCTGCCCGCGATGGAAGAGATGCGCGCGGCGGTGTCGGGCTATCTCGCTTGCCAGCCCGTAGGATTTAGAACCCCGAAGGACAAGCCGGACTTCACAAGCTTGCCGGAGTTTCCCTATGCGCTCGATCCACTGCAATTAACTCGCAAAGAGATGGGCGCGTATGCGGCGCAGGCGCGCGACATCGGGATCAACTACATTGGATCGTGCTGCGGCTCGGTGGCTTCGCACGTACGAGAAATGGCGAAAGTGCTCGGCAAAATGCCACCCGATACGCGAATCTGGAAGAAAGGCGGAGCCAAACCCATGTCTGCATTTGAATACTACGAACACGATAAGCCGAGAGTGAAGGGATAGCCCGTTGGTAGAGCACCCGTGATGCTTGCCAAGACGTAGATTTGAATCGCTTCTCGCGGATTATAGTGTCGCAGATTCCCTTCGACTCCGCTCAGGGCGGGCTATCCGCCGCGCTCGGCGTCGGAATGACAAGACTTGAGGATTGCGTGGAGGACCGACAAACCGAGATTAAGTAAAATGAAACAGGCCCGTTGCAGAGGCGGGCCTGTTGCCGAACCGGTGCGGAACTGGGGAACTGCCTGCTTAGGCCGCTTGTCCCGGATCCTCCGCAATCACCAAAGGCACGTTCACGAGGTGCTCGTTCAAAAACCATTGCTGCAGTTCGTTGGTGCGCAGCACATCACTAACGACGAGGTCGTTGGTGCCCTCGTCTCCGATGGTTTGAGCGCGCTTGGCGAGCTTGCGGCAATGGCCAATGATGATCTGATGCGCGTCAAGCAGGCGTGAAATCTGGACTGGAACTTCTTCACGACCACGCGGGGGGCGTTCGATCTGGGTCGTCTCAGCGATATCGGCTGCCATCGCCAGACTGATGCCCCCGAGCAGTTGGATACGCTCGGCGATCTTGTCGACGATTTCGTTCTGCTCTTCGTAGTGTTTGTCGTAGAGCAAATGAAGTTGATAGAAGGTAGGTCCAGCGACCTGCCAATGAGATTTTTTGTAAAGATCCCGGAGAGTGATGGTGTCGGCGAGTAGCTGGTTGAGTTGCTCGGTAATCTCGAGGCGCACCGGCTCTTCGAGATCGAGCGGAAGCAGGTTCTCGACCGTGCCGTACTTTTGAATCTCGGGCGCCCTCTGATGCAGGCGCGGTTGCGCGCTCACTTTGCCGCGATTGGCTGAAACTGGGTCCTTCTTGGCCATAGGAAAGCTCCTTGCGATGCGAAAGGATGGGGGCTGCGGGCAGCCAGATTGAAATTGTAGACCTTAGTAGCCTCAGGATGCTGGACGGTTGGATGTAGGCGAAACGCGATTGGATTCGACGCGCTTCGATCGTGCATTATTGAAAGCCAACAATTCACCTGTTCTTAATAACTTGCCAAGGCAATCCTAGCGCATCGGTTCAAGCAGTCCAGGACCTTCTCCTTTGCCATCTAGCGCCAGATTCAACTCCAGCACATTCACTCGAGGCTCGCCCAGAACTGAAAATTGGCGAGGCCTGATGTGATCCTGAACCAGGCGGCGAACTTTTTCCTGGGACCAGCCGCGCTCTCGGGCAACGCGCGGGATCTGGAACTCAGCGCCCGCTGGTGAGATGTCGGGATCGAGCCCGGACGCCGATGCCGTGACGAGATCCGCCGGAACTGGCGCTCCGGGGTTCTCCGTGTTGAGCCGGACGAGATCTCCTTGTACTCGGTCGATCAGCTTCTGATTGGTAGGCCCGAAGTTGGACCCTTGTGAGTTCGCTGCGTCGTAGCCCGCATTGCCCGCAGCGGAGGGCCTGGAATGAAAATAACCCGGGCCCGCAAACGGCTGACCGATGATCCGTGATCCGATGATCGCGCCATCGCGAGTAATGAGTTGCCCATTGGCTTTGTCTTTGAAGAGAACCTGAGCAATCGCGGTCACCACGAGCGGATAAACCAAGCCGAGCAGGACAGTCGTCCAAACCACCATAAGAAGGGATGTGATCAGATGTTTCTTCATACGAGTTCTCGCTATGCCAAGCCAATTCTGACGATGAACATGTCAATCAGCTTGATTCCTACGAATGGCGCGATCAGGCCTCCCACGCCATAAATCAGCAGATTCCTGCGTAACAGCGCCTCCGCGCTCATCGGGGTATATTTCACGCCGCGCAATGCTAACGGAATCAGCGCAACGATGATCAGGGCGTTGAAGATTACTGCCGAGAGTACGGCCGACTGCGGAGTCCGGAGATGCATGATGTTCAGCGCATTCAGAACTGGGAATGTTCCCGCAAACATCGCTGGAATGATGGCGAAGTATTTGGCTACATCGTTGGCGATAGAAAAGGTAGTCAGGGCGCCGCGCGTCATCAGCAGTTGTTTGCCGATTTCGACGATCTCGATGAGCTTGGTGGGATTGGAATCCAAGTCCACCATATTGCCGGCTTCCTTCGCGGCCTGCGTCCCGGTATTCATGGCGACGCCCACGTCTGCCTGGGCTAGTGCAGGAGCATCGTTGGTGCCATCGCCGGTCATCGCGACCAGCTTTCCCTGGCCCTGCTCGCGGCGAATGAGATCCATTTTGTCTTTTGGCGTCGCCTCGGCCAGAAAATCGTCAACGCCTGCTTCGCGCGCAATCGCCGCAGCGGTTAAAGGATTGTCTCCCGTGATCATGACCGTCTTGATTCCCATGGCGCGCAGCTGGTCGAAGCGTTCGTGCATGCCGCCTTTCACAATGTCTTTCAGGTAAATCACTCCGAGGGCACGAAAATTCTCCGCCACCACCAGGGGAGTCCCGCCGGACCGCGCAATCTGCTCGACGGTTGCGACCACTTCTTTCGGCAGGACAGTACCATTCTGGGTGAGGTACTTCGTGACCGCGTCCACCGCGCCTTTGCGAATCTCACGGCCGTCGAGGTTTACGCCCGACATCCGTGTTTGCGCTGTAAACGGAACAAAAGCCGCTTCATGAGTGCCCAACTCCCTGCCCCGCAGGCCGTAACGTTCTTTGGCGAGGACGACGATGGAGCGGCCTTCCGGGGTTTCGTCGGCCAGCGACGAGAGTTGGGCAGCGTCGGCAAGGTCGGTTTCCACGATGCCTGGCGAAGGAATAAACTCGGCAGCCTGACGATTGCCCAGTGTGATCGTGCCGGTCTTGTCGAGCAGCAAGGTGTTCACATCGCCGGCAGCTTCCACGGCGCGACCGGACATCGCGAGCACGTTGTGTTGCACCAGGCGATCCATGCCGGCGATGCCGATGGCCGAAAGCAGGCCTCCGATGGTGGTGGGGATGAGACACACCAGCAACGAGACCAGCACAAAGACGGTTTGCGGCGATCCGGAATAGATGGCGAAGGGCTGGAGCGTGACCACCGCCAGGAGAAAGATGATGGTCAGCCCGGCGAGCAAAATGTTCAGCGCGATTTCGTTGGGCGTTTTTTGCCGTTCCGCGCCTTCGACCAGAGCAATCATCCGGTCCAGAAATGTCTCCCCGGGATTCGAGGTGATGCGGACTTTGATGACATCGGAAAGGACACGAGTGCCACCGGTGACGGCGGACCGGTCGCCGCCTGCTTCGCGAATGACGGGCGCAGATTCACCGGTAATTGCCGACTCATCGACCGAGGCAACTCCCTCGATCACTTCTCCATCGCCCGGAATGAAATCTCCGGCCGCAACCAAAACCACGTCGCCGCAGCGCAATTTTGCGCTGGCAACGCTTTCAGTCGCGCCATCTGGTAACAGGCGATTCGCCAGCGTCTCGGATTTCGCCTTTCGCAAAGTATCGGCCTGGGCTTTGCCGCGCCCCTCGGCCATGGCCTCTGCGAAATTCGCGAACAGTACGGTGAACCAGAGCCAGAGTGTGATTTGAAGGTTGAAACCGAAATCGTTTTTTCCGCGAAACAGCAGAACCGACGTCACCACACTGCCGACTTCCACCACGAACATGACAGGGTTCTTCATCATGCTCCGGGGATTCAGCTTCAACACAGAATCGAGCAGAGCGCGCTTGATAATCTTCGCGTCCCAGAGACTCTTGCTTTTGGATTTTTTATTTTTCGCCATGGATACCTAGAAGGTCTTTCCCGCCATCATCAACAGGTGCTCCAGGACAGGCCCAAGGCTCAGGGCTGGGAAGAACGTCAGGGCTCCAACAATCAGAATCACCGAGACGAGCAGCACCGCGAACAGCGGCGTGGTGACTGGAAACGTTCCAGCAGAGGCCGGAACGGTCTTCTTCTGCGCAAGGTTTCCCGCGATCGCCAGCATCGGGATGATCATGAAGAATCTCCCAATGAGCATCGTGATCGCACCCGAGAGGTTGTACCAGGGAGTGTTGCCGTTGAGACCTGCGAAGGCCGAACCGTTGTTGCCCGCTTGCGAGGTAAAAGCGTAAAGAATCTGAGTCAGGCCGTGTGGTCCAGGGTTGCTGATACTGGAGGCGCCGAAGCCCTCGACAGAAGAGATTGCTGTGAGCGCGAGGATCACGAGGGGGAACACCAGCGTGACCAGCATCGCCATTTTTACGTCGTACGCCTCGATCTTCTTGCCCAGATATTCCGGCGTCCGGCCGACCATGAGGCCTGCAATGAAAACTGCCAGCACCACGTAGATCAGAATTCCGTAGAGGCCGGCCCCTACACCACCAAAAACGGTTTCGCTGAGCATGATGTTCACGAGCGGAACCATTCCGCCCAGAGGAGTGTAGGAATCGTGCCAGCTGTTAATCGCTCCGCAGCTGGCGTCCGTGGTGACGGTGGCGAACAAGGCCGAATCGGCGATGCCGAAGCGGACTTCCTTGCCTTCCATGTTGCCGCCCGCCTGCATCGTGCTGGCCTGTTGATCAACGCCCTTCAGGAGAGGGTTTCCTTTCGCTTCCGCCCAATACGCAGTTGTGACGCCGCACAAGAACAAAATCGCCATGGCGGACCAAACTGCCCAGCCGTGCTGGGAAGATTTCGTTATTCGCCCCAGCGTGTACGTGAGGCCGGCTGGGATCGCAAAAATCGACAGCAGCTGAAGGTAGTTGCTGAATGGAGTGGGATTTTCAAAAGGATGGGAGCTGTTGGCGTTGAAGAATCCACCACCGTTTGTGCCCAGCATCTTGATGGCTTCTTGCGAAGCCACCGGGCCTTGTGCGATCGATTGATCACTGATCGTGTCCATCAGAGGTTTGCCATCTGCGCCGACCATTGGCTTGCCATCCGTGCCAAGCTTTGGCACATGCTGTGCTTCCACCAGTTTCGCCGTGTCATAGGGGCGAAAGTTCTGTACGACTCCCTGAGACACCAGCAGCACGGCATAGACGACGCAGCCCGGCAACAGCACCCACAACGTGCCGCGGGTAAGATCTACCCAGAAGTTTCCGATAGTCTTGTTCTCGGTGCGCGCGATGCCTCGGATGAAAGCCACCGCCAACGCGATTCCCACGGCGGCTGACACGAAATTGTGATAGGCAAGCCCGGCCATCTGCGTCAGGTAGCTCATGGTCGTCTCGCCCGTATAGTTCTGCCAGTTGGTGTTGGTCGTGAACGAGGCGGCCGTGTTGAACGCGAGCGCTTGATCGACTCCCGCGAATTTCTGCGGGTTGCCTGGCAGGAAATGCTGCAGGCGTTCGATTCCATACAGAACCAGCATGGAAACGCCGCTGAATATCAACATGGTGATGGCGTATTCCGTCCACGGCATCTCGTGTTCTTCGTCGACTTGCGTGAGCCGGTACAGAAGGCGCTCGATCGGCCGGACGACGGGATCAAGGAAGGTGCGCTCACGGCTGAAGACCTTCGCCATGAACACGCCCAGCGGCTTGGTCAGCAGAAAAATGAGCGCCAGAAAGAGCAGAATCTGGAACCAGCCATTGGCGGTCATTTCAGAATTTCTCCGGGCGCAGAAGGGCGTACAGGAGGTAGACCATCATCCCCACGCAGATCAGAAGCATCACAATGGATTCAAGGCTCATGATGTCCTCAGCGAATCCGATTGCAGAACCGGACGTAGCCCAGTGACAACACAAAAAACGCAACCGTGAGGGCGACAAATACCAGATCTTTCATAGATTGTTTCTCTTCGACGAAGGCCCCCGAACTAAAACTTCACCAGAATTGACACGTTGATACGATCTTCGGTCTTGCGCAGATCTGGAAACCAGGTTGCTCCCGAAGGCAGAATTACGGTGGAACCGAGCGGTCCGGTGTTGCCGCCTGGCGGCGTAACTCCCCCGGGACCGGAGAAATACGGTACGTTGGCGTGACGATGGTTATATTCCCAGCGAAAGGTGATGTACTGGCTGGGCATGTAGTCGAAGGTCGCAGAAGCATCCCACGCCTTGTAGGGGTCACCGGGATTCTCTGTGAAATAGGACGTTCCGGAAGCCGCGGTTGCGCCGTTGATGGGTGGCAAGAGCACGAGGTAGCGGCCGGGATTGTTGATAGCGCCGCCGCCCAGCGTCAGCCCGTACAGATCCTTGTGAAACCAGAGCCGGTTGTAGAACATGAATCCCAGAAAACTCTGCTTCACGCCGGTTTTGCTGTTGCCCGTGCAGTTCACCCCTCCCCCGGTCTCACAACCAGCATCGACGGTCACCGAAAAAGCTGACTTGTCCATCCACTTTTCGGGCTTATCGTAGTACTTCACCTCAATGCTATCGTCGGTGTGCAGACGAGTCCGGGTAGGAATTCCCAATGCGTCTGCGCCTACGCCGTAGTTGTTGGAGATGATCGAGATCGAACCGTTCGGCCGGTAGAGAATCTGGCCGCCAACGCCGGGACGTCCGTTGAATCTTCCGTAAGACTGCCAGCCATTGATAAACCATGGCTCGATCTTCAACTTCTCGGTGGGGAAAATCTGCACGCGCAGACCGTTGAAGAACCAGGGAGTGTTCGAAGAAACGTAGGACGGCTGATAGGCCCAATTATCGAAGTTGTAGTAGCTGAACAACCCGATGTATGACATGAAAATCCCTGCATCGACGTTCACGCCGTGCAGCGCGTTGAAGTGATAGCCGCCATAGGCTTCCGACAAGTAGCGATAGGCGTTGTCCAGATTCCATTGACCGCGCGCCGGGCTGGCATCGTTCCGTGGAGTAGTCTGCGAATACAGGCCGAACTGCGTCATCAAACGGGCGCGCACGTTGTCATAGTGGAAATCGCCACCCACGCCGAACTGAGTCATTTGAATTTCATTCGACCGGAACACTTCGCTCGAGCCGCTGATGGTGTCGTCCTTCGGATGATTGAAGTCGTAGATGTAGTCGACATCCGCGCGGATCTCGGGCGTGAAGAATTTCGTATCGAGTGGAGACTCCTTTGTGCGTGCGTTTCCGTTGAGCCAGGTCCAGTCGGCGAACGCAAATGGCTCTGCTTTGGGTGCTTTAGCTTGGGTATTCGATGACTCGATCTGCGTCTGCGCGGGAGCCACAACCAAAGCCGGCACCGGCGCAGCGGTGAAGTTATCTTGTGTTGGAGGTCGTGAGGCGCCAGCCTCCGTCGCTGACTTTTGTGTGTTGGAACGCTGTTTGAGACGTGCCTCGAGTTCCTGAATCCGCGTCCGCATCTGCTCCAGTTCGCGAAGCACTTGAGCATCGGTGTCGTCACCGCGATCGGCGTCAGGAACTCCTGTGGCAGAATTGGTCGCCATCTGTCTCGGTTCTGCCGACGATTGCGCGAAGACACACGCACCCGTAATCAACACGGAAAAGCAGAGAGAGACGATGAACCTGGCGCGGAAACACAGTACGAATCCACAATCTCTTCTTCCCGCCGCAAAGGACATAACGGCTTTCTGAATAAGGAAAGGTTTTAAGCGCGCGCGGGTGTTCCAACAAAGCTGAGGGATCATTTGCTGATTCACGAGATTGTGCACGCAGATAGTAGAACGCGTGCACCGTAAAGGTCGGCTAAGGATTTCCTAAAGATTTCGTAAAGATCGCAGGGGTCGGTGCAGCCTAATCTTCACCGGGCTCGAAGCGATAGCCGACCCAAGGCTCGGTGACCAGATAGCGGCGGGCGCCGCCCTCGGGTTCGAGCTTCTTGCGGAGTTGCCTTACGAAGACGCGTAAGTATTCGACTTGCTCGGTGCTTTGTCCGCCCCAGATTGCTGCGAGGAGTGCGCGATGAGTGATGACTTTGCCCGCATGACGCGCAAGATACACGAGGAGATCGAATTCCTTGGGAGTGAGATGGACTTCCTGGCCGCGAACCGACACCTTGTGCGCCGCCTGGTCGATGACGAAATCACCCACTTCTATCTTCGGCGCTTCCGTGTTGGCCTCCGACGACCCGCGTCGCAACGATGCGCGCACTCTCGCCAACAGCTCTTCCATACTGAAAGGCTTGGTAACGTAGTCATCGGCGCCGGCGTCGAGCGCGTGCACCTTGGTTCGCTCCTCCCCGCGCACCGAGAGAATCACAATGGGAACCTTGCTGCTGCTCCGCAAGCGGCGTGTCAATTCCAAGCCGTCCATGTTAGGCATGGATAGATCGGTGATGACCAGATCGGGAGTCCAGTCTTTCATGATCTCTAATGCGGTTTCACCATCATTGGCGACGCGCACATCGTAGGCATGGCTTGAGAGCGTGGTACGCAGCACGCGGGTAATTTGTGTTTCGTCGTCGACCACGAGAATTCTGGAATGATCCGCCATGTGACTAAGCCGGCTGCTGGGTAACAATGTGGACGTCGACTGCAGGCGCATCGCGTAAGAAGCGATGGATCGCGGAGATGTACAAGTATCTCCGCCAACCTGTCGTAGCCGAGCGACCGAAGAACACGTGCGTAATATGTTTTTCGTGCACTACCTCGGCGACCGCGGCAGCGACGGTCTTGCCCTTCACGCGTACAACCGCTGCACCGACATTTTCGGCAAACTGGAAGTTGTCGCGAAGAGTTCTCTGATCGCGCTCGGCCGTGTCCTGACCCATGTCGACGTAAATGACGAACAGTTCGCCATCCAGAGCCTGCGCCATGCGCGCGCCACGTGCGATCAGATGCTGGGCGGCGGGATTGGAACTCACGCACACCGCAATTCGCTCGCGCACTCCCAGGTTTCTGCGCGTCTCCTGCTTGTCGAGATACGTTTCGAGATTGCGGTCGACCGCGTGAGTCACTTGACGAAGAGCTAATTCCCGGAGCGCGATCAGGTTGCCTTGACGAAAGAAATTCCCGAGCGCCCTCTCGACTCTCTCCAGCGGGTAGATGTCTCCGCGGCGCATGCGATTCTGCAGGGCTTCCGGGGTCAGGTCCGACATCACGACCTCGTCGACCCGCTTCAACACCCAGTCGGGAACGGTTTCGCGAACCTGAATTCCGGTAATGCCTTGTACTGTGGGAGTGACGCTCTCCAAATGCTGGATGTTCATGGTGCTCAGGATGTCGACCCCAGCATCCAACAACTCAAACACATCCTCGTAGCGCTTCCGGTGCTTGCTGCTCTCGATATTGGTATGAGCCAACTCGTCGACAATCGCAACCTGGGGCTTGCGGGCAAGGATCGCATCCACATCCATTTCTTCGAAGATCGCGCCCTTGTAATCGATCTTCCTGCGTGGAACCTGCTCCAGTTGGGCTGCCAGATCGGCGGTCGCTTTGCGACCATGGGTTTCGACGACGCCCACAACCACGTCCTCGCCGCGGCTATGGCGGCGAATCGCTTCGCTCAGCATGCTGTAAGTCTTACCAACGCCCGGCGCGTAGCCCAGAAAAAGTTTGAAGACCCCACCCTTTCTCACGGGAGCCGCTTCGTCGAGCCATTGCTCTGGAGTTTTGGGCATCGCGAGTATTGTGCTTTAGAGGAATGAAATTGTCGAACGTCAGCTACAATCGCGTCGTGAAAAACAACCCGCGAAGGGCAGTCATTCGCTACGTCGCAGCAGTCGGCGCCGTGTTTCTCATCACCATTTTCTTCCGCAGGATTCATGTCAACAATCCCACCACGGTCGCGCTTACTTTTCTGCTCACGGTACTGATTGTTTCCACGGTATGGGGACTTCGTGTTTCGGTATTCATGGCAGTGGTCGCCACGCTCGCCTTTAATTATTATTTCCTTCCCCCGATTGGCACATTCACCATCGCGGATCCGCAGAATTGGGTTGCTCTTTTTGCATTCCTCGTCACAGCCGTGATTGCGAGTCAGCTATCGGCACGAGCCAGACGCGAGGCGTTGAATGCGAACGAACGGCGGCACGATGTGGAACGTCTGTATTCCTTCAGCCAGAAACTGCTCACCAGCGACAACGTCGTCGAGTTACTGAACCTGTTGCCCAGGTACATTGTGGATGCCTTCGGGGTAAAAGCGGCAGCGATTTCGTTGCCCGACCGCGGGGATGTCTATCGATCCACTCCTGACATTGGGAGCTTAGACGCGCACGACCTGCAACTGGTGTGCAGCCGCGGCGAGCCGAGAATCGATTCGCAAAAGCAGTTGGCCTTCGTGCCGCTGCGCATGGGTCTGCGCACAGTCGGCAGTTTAGGAGTATCCGGCAGCCGGTTGTCGCCGCAGACGCTCGATGCTATGAGCAGCCTGATCGCGATCGCCATTGAGCGTGTGCGCGCGGTCGAGAATCTGAGCCGCACCGAGGCCGCCAGAGAGAGCGAGCAATTGCGTTCCGTACTCCTGGATTCCGTGACCCACGAATTTCGCACGCCGCTCACAGCCATCAAGGCTTCGGTGACGTCGCTCCTTTCGGGCTCCGAGCTGGCTCCCGAACAGAAACGGGAATTGCTCACAGTCATCAACGAGGAGAGCGATCGTTTAAACCGTTTGGTGGGCGAAGCTGCGGAGATGGCACAACTCGACGCGAATAAGGTCGAGCTTAAACTCGGACCTCATTCAATTCGAGAGGCACTGGACGCAGCTATTGAAGGCTCCCGCAACATCTTAGGTACGCATCCGATTGAAATTCGCTTGCCTGGTGATTTGCCAAAGGTCCGCATGGATGAAGCCCGCATCAAGGAGGTGCTGATGCAACTCCTCGAGAATGCCGCGAAGTATTCGCCTGCGGACGCGCCCATTCAAATTACAGGAGAGGTTCGAAACCGCCAGCTGATGACGAGTGTTTCCGATCGTGGCGCGGGCATTGACGATTTCGAGCAGGCGCTGATTTTCGACAAGTTCTACCGGGGACGGAACCAGAGAATGACGGTGCAAGGAACCGGAATGGGGCTAGCCATCGCGAAGGCCATTATCGAAGCTCACCATGGAACGATTGGAGTCACCAGCCAACTGGGGCACGGATCCGTGTTCTACTTCACCTTGCCCGTGGCTTGATCACATCGCGGACCCCAACAGGCTGTAGAACAGCACCAGCAGGACGAAGCTTGCAACCCCAACGTAGAGCCAGTCACGTTCCAGGACGAACGCGAATACCGAGAAAGCAACGCGGGCTACGGGCGTCGCAATCAGCATGAGTAAGCCTAGTTGGATAATCCCACGTGCGCGCAATGCGAATGCCGCATGAATAATCCCTCTCCAATTCCGGAGATTCGAGGGTTCCCCTGTGAATACGTGGTAGCCAGCCGGTTCTTTGCCGTGCCGCATCAGGAATATCACGCCGCCTGTGAACACCACCATGGCAGCCAACGTGACCCCGGCACGTAGCAAGTTCGCGATGATCACTTCGATCTTCTGGTCGGTCCAGTCAGACTTTCTGAACATTAGAGCTTTCCTGTAAAGGCACCGTAGATCATTTCCACTCCCAGCGCGACGATGACCGCTCCGAAAACCCAGCGAAGCTGCTTGGTTTTGGTGCGAGCGAGAACCCGTGCACCTGACAGCGAACCAGCAAGCACTCCCAGCATCACCGGCATCGCGAGGCCCGGATCGACATAGCCACGGCTAAGGTAGACACCCGCACTCGCCGCCGCCGTCACGCCGATCATGAAATTGCTGGTCGTGGTGGAGACTTTGAAAGGAATACCCATGGCATGATCCATAGCGAGAACCTTAACGGCGCCTGATCCGATTCCGAGCAGACCCGACAATCCTCCAGCTCCGAACATCAGGCCGAACCCCAGCGGCACGCGGTGTACGAAATAAGACTTGGGACCGTTCAACGATGGATATACGCCGTTCATGCCGAGCCGGGTTGCCAGAGGATCGGGCTGCTCACCGGGAGGAGGATCGACCGGCGTGCGACTGGAGAGGTATCCGGAATAAATCAGAACGATGCCAAAAACAGCGCCGATCGCCGAGGTGGAAACTTTTGTGGCCAGGAAGGCGCCGAACAGCGCGCCCACTGTCGTGGCAACCTCGAGGAACATTCCAATGCGAATGTTCGAGAATCCGTCTTTCAGATAGGCGACGGCCGCGCCCGAGGAAGTCGCGATCACCGAGACCAGCGATGCGCCCACGGCGTAGCGGATGTCCACCTTGAACACGAGTGCTAGCAGAGGCACAAGAACGACGCCGCCTCCCAGCCCAGTGAGAGCGCCCAGAAAGCCAGCCATGAACGATCCCAGTCCGACCAGAACGGTGAACTCGAGGTTGTTCAAATTGCCTCCGAAACCAGTGTGCCATAGTCGCGTCGGTCTGGTCTTCGGATGGCTGACTACTCGGGATTCTCTTCTTGGTTCCTTCTTCGAGGAGGCTGCCCAGGCTGCGGAGCTAAAGCTCCTTGGGGCAGACGAGGGCGTCTGCCCCTACGTGAGCCGTGCCATTATCCCTGTGCTCTCGGTTCTCCGCCTAGATTCAGTTGCACCAGGGGCGATGGAGCGATGGGGGCGTCGCTAATGTGCAGTCCGCATTCCGTCTTTTGGAACCCGGCCCAGCGTCCCGCACGGGGATCTTCGCCGGGACGAATCGCGCGCGTGCAGTGCGTGCAGCCGATGCTGGTGAAGTTCTGATCGTGCAGCGGATTGTAGGGCACATCGTGCTCGTGCAGATAGTTCCAAACGTCTTTGGTCGTCCAGTCTGCGATCGGGTTGATTTTTGCAAGTTGAAATTTCTGGTCCCACTCAACTTTGCGGGCACTGGCGCGGGCCGCGGTCTGATCGCGCCGGATCGCGGTGATCCAGGCGCGCAAGCCGGCGAGCTTCTCTTTCAGAGGTTCGACCTTCCTCAGCGCGCAGCATTGATCGGGATTGATCGACCACAAGGTAGGGCCATAGACCTCTTCCTGCGCTTCAGGCGTCAACCGGGGTCGAACCCTCTCGACCGTAATGCCATAGCGTTTTTCGACTTTCGCAATCAGTTGGTAGGTCTCCGGAAAAAGAAATTCGGTATCGATCGTAAATACGCGGAGTTCGGGGTTAAGCCGCGCCGCGATGTCAATCAATGCCATGCCTTCAGCGCCAAACCCCGAGGCCATCTCCACCCGCTTGCCAAATCTACGAAATGCCCACCGCATGACTTCTTGTGCATTCCATGTTTCTGCCAGAATCTGTGTGTTTTCCAGGTTCTCGATCACTGTCCAATCTCCTAGTCGCGCGTGAGCGCCCGGTCGAAAACTTCATGTTCGACGGGCGCTTGCAGCAACGGTTCGGTTGCCAGTTTCCATGCTTCGAGGGGCGTTGCGGCGAGTTGTTCCGTTTGCACAACATCGCCGACCAGGAGCAGCGTGGGCGCGGGGAGAAGAGGCGCGCTGGGTAAATTGCGCACCGTGGTGCGATGAATCTGCTGATCCAGAGAACTCGCGCGCGAAATGATGGCACACGGTGTCTCGCTGTTCAGACCAGCCGCGATCAGCTGGGTGGAAGTCTGTTCGTAGTCGAAGCCGGGCATGTAAATCGCCAGCGTGGCGCCGGAAGAAACGAAGGCTTGCCATGGAACGGTCTCCTTGGAATTTGCGTGATGGCTCGTTAAGAAAATCACTGCCGAGGCTTTGTCGCGTTGCGTGAGCGAGATTTGAGCGGAGGCGGCGGAAGCCAGTGCCGAGGTCACGCCGGGAACAACCTCGAACTCGACGTTCGCTTTCCGTAGCGCATTCATCTCCTCGCCGGCGCGTCCAAAAATAGAGGGATCACCGCCCTTTAATCGGACAACTTTGAGTCCGAATGCTGCGAAGGTCACGAGCAGGGAGTTGATTTCTTGCTGTGGAGTGCTATTGCGGCCGCAGCGCTTGCCCACATTGCGCACCTCGGCAGACCTGGGAATCAACGCAAGAATCTCCGGGCTGATCAGGTCATCGTGCAGTACGACCTGGGCTGTCTCGAGGACTCGCAGAGCTTTCACTGTGAGTAATTCACGATCGCCGGGGCCTGCTCCGACCAGAAAAACTTTTCCCTTCATGAGCGGCTCCCGGTGGCCGACGTGATGGCTGCACGGGCTTCAAATGACTCCCGACTGGCGAGCTCATGCAGTCGCTGGCGGCGATCCTCAGGATTCAGACGACGTCCAAACAGCTGCTTCCGCGCACGCCCGAGTTCTTCTATCCAGCCTGCGTAAATCGGCGCCAATTGCGCTTCGAACTCCTGGCGCAATCTTTGCGCGAGCGCGGGACTCTTCCCCGCGGTTGATATTGCGATCTGCAGATCGCCCCGGCGAACGACAGCGGGATAGTAGAAGTCGCAGCGATTGGGGTCATCGACCACGTTGCAGAGAATCTGCCGGCGCCGGGCTTCGCGGTAGACGGCATCGTTGACCTCGATGGAAGAGGTTGCTGCTACCACGAGGAAAGTTGAATCAAGATCTGCGCTCTCGAATTCGCGCGCTTGCCAGGCGAGCACACCGGCACGTTCCCACGCTACGACGGCAGGCGTGGCACGCGGCGCAACCACGCGGACAGTGGCTCCTGCAACCAACAGGCTGCGAATCTTTGACTCTGCGATCTTGCCAGCTCCAACCACCAGGCACGAGCGGCCTTCGAGCTTCAGAAACATTGGAAAAAGACTCATTCGCTCACCTGTTTCACTTCGGTCATTTCACTAGCCCTCCAGCCCATGGGGCACGCGCCCGGGGGAAGGATCGCGTAGTACCGCCGGAATAAATTCGCCTGCCAGGAATTCCCGCAGTTCGATCTCGCTATGGCGCGCGAAGAATTGCCGCAGATTTTCGTTGGGTCGCCGGTCATCGAGATAGCGGCGTAGCAGCCGTTCGATGGCATCGGGCACTTCGGTTGCAAGGCAGCGGTATCCAACCGGACGGGCAATCGATTGATGGAGCCCGACTGCGCCGCCAACGCAAAAGTAGTAGGCATCCTCCATGCGGTCGCCGACTTTGATCTTTTTGCCCTCGATCCCGATGTCGGCGATCCAATGCTGACCGCAACTGTTCGGGCACCCAGTCACATGCAATTTCAGGTGCTGCTCGAAGCCGGGCAGGCGGTCTTCCAATTCCTCGACCAGCCAGCGGGAGAAAGTCTTTGTTTCTGTGATCGCCAGCTTGCAGAACTCGGAGCCGCTGCAGGCAACCGCTCCCCGCCAGAATGCTGATCCCTGCACGGGCAGCGCGACTGCATTCAGCTCTTTTGCCAAGGGTTCGACATTCTGCCGCGGAACGTTCACGATCAGCAGGTTCTGCATATTCGTGGTGCGAATCTCGCCGCCCGCAAGACGTTCGGAGAGATCCGCGGCCGCGCGCATCTGGTCCGCGGAAATGCGCCCGCGCAGAACGGCACAACCCACATAGAACAGGCCAGATTGCTTCTGCGGGTGAATGCCTACGTGATCGCGATAAAGGTCACTGGGAGGTTGCTCCGCAGCCGCAGGCTCCAGGCGGAAACCGAGACGCTTCTCCAGTTCCTGCTGGAAGATTTCCGTGGTCCAGCCCTGGCGGAGGAAAAGGAATTTCAGGCGCGCGCGTTCCCGGTTTTCGCGCAACACGTCGCTATCACGGAAAATTTCTGCAATGCCACGCACCACCGGAATGACCTGGTCCTGCTTTATGAACGCGTTCAGCCGGGCAGCGAGGTGCGGGTCTGCGGAGAGTCCACCAGCGACGCGAAGTGAGAATCCAATCTCCTCTTCGCCGCGCAGGCGACGGGTCACAGCCGTCAAGCCGATGTCATTGATTTCAGGATAGGCGCACCACGAGCGGCATCCTGTGATGCAGATTTTGAACTTGCGGGGAAGGTTGTAGAACTCGGCGTTGCCAACGAAGAAGCGGTTGGCTTCGAGCGCGAGCGCCGATGCGTCGAAGATTTCTTCCGCGTCTACACCCGCCAATGGGCAGCCCGTTATGTTGCGTGTATCGTCGCCGCAGGAACCCATGGTGGTGAGTCCAGCGCGCCAGAGTAAATCGAGGACTTCGGGGAGGGCTTCAATCGTGACCCAATGCAACTGGATGTTTTGACGCACGGTCAGATCGGCGGATCCGCGCGCGTATTGTTCGGTGACATCAGCGATCGTGCGCAGTTGGTGCGCTTGCAGCAGTCCGTTCGGAATACGGATGCGCACCATGAAATACGGGAGCGCCTTCCCTTCCCCGTTCTTGCCGCCGATCACTCCCGCGCCATCTCCCTGGGTGTACACCCCCCACCAGCGGAGATAGGTGCCGATCCATTCGGGCGGGATCGAAGCGAAACCCTCGCGGGCAAACCGCCGGATTTCGTCAAGGCCCTCCCACGGGTTCTTTTCGCGTTTCAGTCGCTCGACGCGTTGCGCTTTCGTTTCTTTGACTGGATTTGTCATAAATGCAAAAAGCCCACCGCCAGTAAATGTCTACTGGCGGTGGGCTGAATAATTGCTGATTATTAAGGACTTACTAGGTCAGCAGCCTCCCTGTGCCAGAAGACACGTGTGCACAACAGCAAGTACAACAACACACCGTGAACGTCTGGCAGCAAGCCAACATGATCGAACGATCCTAGAGTGAATAGACGATGTTGTCAACTGGGCGTGAGCAAACTCCCATGCAAAATTTGAATTGTGACAATCGAAAAAATAGGGCTGGCTAGTGACGGTGGCCATTGACGTGTTCACCCGCGTGCCATAGCCTACTCACATTGTGATGCTGAACCATAGTCACCACCGCCATCATCATCACGCGCACAGCGCGTCGGCGGGGGTGCATTTCTGAAGTAGCCCAGCACTCATCGAATTCCGGCCCGCTGACGCAAAAGTCAGCGGGCTTTTTGTTTTGCTGCGAGAGGAAACGGAATGAAACTACAGATCGACTTCAACAAGATGCAGGGACTGGTGCCCGCGATCGTGCAAGATGCCGAGTCGGACAAAATCCTGATGCTCGGCTTTATGAACCAGGAAGCGTTTGAGCGCACGCTGAATATTGGCTACGTCACGTTCTTCAGCCGCACGCGCAACGAACTCTGGACGAAGGGCGAGAGTTCCGGAAATCGGCTGAGAGTCGTTGCCATCAGTACCGACTGCGACCGCGACACGTTCCTGATCCGCGTGCAGGTGGAGGGAGCAGGGTTGGTTTGTCATCTGGGAACGCGCTCGTGCTTCACGCAGGAACTCCCTCTTCCCTCGCTGCAGGCAACCGCCACCCAGGAGATTCCGCAATGAAGGTGCGCATCGGAATTCCGAAAGGCAGCCTGCAGGAAGCCACTCTGCAGTTGTTCGCGCGGGCAGGATTGCGCGTCTACACGAACGCGCGATCGTACTTCGCCTCCACCGGAGATGCTGAAATTGAGTGCATGCTGATTCGTGCTCAGGAAATGGCGCGCTACGTGGATCACGGGGCGCTCGATGCCGGACTCACCGGGCTGGATTGGGTCGTCGAAAGTGGGCTGGACGTGATCGCCGTAACCGATCTGATTTACGCGAAGCAGAGCCGTGGGAAGGTGCGCTGGGTGCTTGCGGCACCGGAGGATTCCCCATTTCAGCGGGCTCAGGATCTGGGTGGACGCATCATCGCGACGGAATTGGTGCAAGTCACGCGCAATTACTTTCGAGATAAAGGAGTCGATGTGCAGGTGGAGTTTTCGTGGGGCGCCACCGAAGTGAAGCCACCCATGCTGGCGGATGCGATTGTCGAAGTCACGGAGACGGGCAGTTCGCTTCGTGCTAACCGGCTGCGCATTCTTGACACCGTGCTCGAGTCCAATACCCAGATCATCGCGAACCGGTCGGCGTGGGGCAATTGCGAGAAGCGGCGGAAAATCGAAAACCTCGCGCTGATGCTGCGCGGAGCGATGGAAGCACAAGATCGCGTTGGCCTGATGCTCAATGTGCGCAAGGAGAACCTCGACGGAGTACTTTCCGTTCTTCCCGCCTTGCAGAAACCAACTATCTCGACGCTCAGCGACAAAGCGTGGGTGGCAGTAAACACGGTGATTGAAGAATCCGAGGCGTGGCAGGTGATTCCGCGCCTGAAGCAGGCGCAAGCGCAGGGCATCGTCGAATACCCGCTGAACAAGGTGGTGATGTAAATGCGGATCCTGACCCGTGAAGCTGCGTTACAACGAGTCCGCAAACTGGAGCGGCGGGGCTCAGAGCTTTCTAAGCTGGAACCGCAGGTGCGATCGATTGTCGAGGATGTGCGCCGTCATGGCGATCGGGCCTTACGAAAGTACGCACAGAAGTGGGACGGCCTCGGCGCAAATGAGCGTGTGCGGGTTTCAGCAGCGGAGCTGGAAGCTGCCTGGACGATGGCCTCACCGCAGCTTCGCGTGTCGCTACGACAAGCGGCGGCCAACATTCGAAGATTTTGCGAGCGCCAAAAGCCCCGCGAGTGGCGAAAAAATGGGAACGGCATTTCCTGCGGCCAAATTGTGCGCCCCCTCGAATCCGTGGGCTGTTACGTCCCCGGAGGACGGCATCCGCTGGTTTCGACGCTCTTGATGACTGTAATCCCCGCCCAAGTCGCGGGGGTGAAGAACATCCGTGTGGTTTCTCCCAAGCCACAAACTGAAGTGCTTGCAGCCGCGCACCTGCTCGGAGTACGTGAAGTTTTTCGAATTGGAGGAGCGCAGGCAGTGGCCGCTCTGGCCTTTGGTACCCGGCTGGTTCCGCGCGTGGACAAAATCGTCGGGCCCGGGAATGGCTACGTGACGCTGGCCAAAAAGTTGGTTTCGTTCGATTGCGCGATTGATTTCCTTGCGGGTCCGACAGAGGTCGTCATCCTCAGCAACGCGGGCCGGGCAGAATTCATCGCCGCGGATCTGGTTGCGCAGGCGGAACACGATCCCGCGGCCATTGCGATTTTTATCACGACCTCCAGGAGACTTGCTCACGACGTCAGCGCAGGGGTGGAACGTATTGCCGGGGAAAACGCTACTGCTCGCAGTTCGATCGCCCGCAATGGCTCGGTGTTACTGGCCGGGTCTCGTGAGGAAGCGATGGTATGGGCAAACCGTATTGCGCCTGAGCACATCACCGTCGAAGCGAAGGATCTGCCATGCATACAGAATGCAGGCTCCATCTTTATCGGCGACTATTCGGCGCAGGCTGCCGGTGATTACGCCTCCGGCCCCAATCACGTGTTGCCGACGGCAGGAGTGGCACGCTTTCGGGGCGGCCTCAGTGTGCTTGATTTTGTGAAGGTCATCACCGTGCAGGAGCTTTCGAAAGCGGGACTCCGCAGAATCAGCAAGACGGTGACGTATCTCGCCGAAACAGAAGGGCTGGGGGCGCACGCTCAGTCGATTCGAGTGAGGTTCTCGCATGCTTAATGCTCGAGAAGCGATCCGCAACCTGCCTACGTATCATCCGCCACTGGGCGGCCGGAATGGGCTGCGGCTCGATTTCAACGAGAATACCGTCGGTTGCTCTCCCAGAGTGCTGGAGCGTTTGCGGCAGATCGGAGTGGAAGAACTGGCGCGCTATCCTGAGCGCGAACCGGTCGAGGCAGTTGTGGCGGGCCATCTGAGGGTCAGGCCCGAGGAGTTGCTGCTGACGAACGGCGTGGATGAGGCCATTCACTTGATCTGCGAAACATACCTGGAGCCGGATGATGAGGCTCTGATCGTGGTGCCGACCTTTTCCATGTACGAGATCTTTGCGCGGGCACCGGGAGCGCGGATCATCAACATCCCGGCCGGCGTAAACTTCTCGTTTCCGACTCACACGATTCTGCGCCACATCACTCCGGCAACGCGCCTGATTGCCATCGCCAGTCCAAACAATCCCACCGGGGCTGCCGCTCTTGAAGAAGAACTCATGCTGGTCGCGCGATCGGCGCCGAATGCTGCCGTTCTGCTCGACGAGGCGTACTTCGAATTTCATAGACATACCCTCCTGGGAAAATGGAGAGAACTGCCCAATCTTTTCGTCGCGCGCACCTTTTCGAAAGCCTATGGACTGGCTGGCTTGCGCGCAGGCGTACTCATGGGTGATGCACAACCAATGAGCGCCGTTCGGAGAGTTGCTTCCCCGTACAACGTCAACACCGTTGCGCTGGCTTGCTTGCCAGAAGCTTTGGAGGATGAAGCTTACGTGGCACATTACGTGAACGAGGTGTGCGAAGGCCGAGAGCGGCTGCAACGGGAATTGCAGAACCTGGGCATTCCCTTCTGGCCGAGTCGCGCAAACTTTGTGTTGATGCGCATGGGCGAGGCGAATGTCGGATTCGTGCAAGCCATGCGCGATCGTGGAATTCTGGTGCGCGACCGCTCGCGCGATCCCGGTTGCGAGGGCTGTGTGCGAATCACGCTCGGTTCCCTGGAGCAAACGGATCGACTGCTCGCCGTCCTGCGAGAGGTGCTGGCGAAGATCGGCGTCGCCGTCCAAGAGGTCCGGCCATGAGAAAGGCACGCATCCATCGCCCGACGAAGGAGACCGAAATCACTGCAACGCTGAATATCGATGGTCACGGGCAGTACAAGGTTTCGACCGGAATTCGATTCTTTGATCACATGCTCGAACTATTCGCCCATCACGGAGGGTTCGATCTCGATCTTAAAGCTCATGGGGATCTGGATGTGGATCAGCATCACACGGTCGAGGATGTCGGGATCGTCCTGGGACAGGCCTTCGATAAGGCGCTCGGCAACAAGAAAGGCATTCTGCGAGCCGGATACTTTCTCATGCCCATGGATGAGACGTTGGGCCTGGCGGCGGTCGATTTCTGTGGCCGTACTTCCGTCTCAGTGGATACCAAGGTACGTGTTCGGCTGGTGGGCGATCTGCAGTCGGAACTTGTGCACGACTTCTTCGAAGGCTTTGCGCGGGGAGCTCGCGCCAACGTGCACACTCGCGTTCTGTACGGACGGTCGAATCACCACAAGATCGAATCACTGTTCAAGGCGTTTGCCCGCGCGGTGCGGGCTGCGTGCTGGCGCGATCCGCGCATGGCCGAGTTCATTCCCAGTACGAAAGGGGTGCTATGACGATCGCCATCGTCGACTACGGCGCGGGGAATCTGACTTCGGTGAAGAAGGCGCTGGACTCATTGGGGCAGGAGGCCGTCATTACCTCGGATGCGGAGGTGGTCTCGCGCGCCGACAAGCTGATCGTGCCCGGCGTTGGCCACTTCGCCGCGACCTCTGCCTTGAATTGCACCGGCCTTCGAGAATCGATCCAGCGCGCGATCCAGCGCGAAACGCCCTTCTTAGGAATATGCCTGGGAATGCAGTGGATGTTTGACAACAGCAGCGAAGCACCGGGTCTCGCGGGCCTCGGGATATTTTCCGGAGAGTGCACTCACTTCCCCGCCGAGGTGAAGGCGCCGCATGTGGGCTGGAATGATCTGGCCCTCACGGGTGAGTCGCGGCTTCTGCGTGGGATCCCTCAGAACGCGTTCGTCTACTTTACCCACTCGTATCGCGTGCCTGTCGTTGAGCAGGCGATCGCAATCTGCCAGTATGGCGGACCGTTCTCGGCTGCAGTCGAGCAGAACCGCATTTTCGGAGTTCAGTTTCATCCGGAAAAATCAGGCTGGGTTGGCAAGAGACTGCTTGAAAATTTCTGCGGACTGCCATGCTGACCAAAAGGATCATTGCCTGTCTCGACGTGACCGGCGGCCGCGTCGTGAAGGGTGTGCAGTTCGTGAATCTGCGCGACGCCGGTGATCCCGCTGAACTGGCCGAGCTTCACAGTTCAGCGGGAGCCGATGAAATTGTTTTGCTCGACATCTCGGCAACCGCAGAAGAACGAGCCACCCTGCTCGATACCGTGAGACGAGCGGCTCGCAGGCTGTTTATTCCATTCACCGTGGGCGGAGGAATTCGCTCGCTCGCGGATGCGTCGGCCGTATTTGATGCGGGTGCTGACAAGGTGAGCGTCAACTCGGCAGCTCTGAATGATCCCAGCCTCATCACATGCGTTGCGGAGCGCTTCGGGTCGCAGGCCGTGATCGTCGCCATTGATGCCAAACACACGGGCAACGGCCATTACGAGGTATTCGCTCGCGGCGGACGCACGGCGACTGGCCGCGATGCATGCCTGTGGGCGAAGGAAGCCGAGTCGCGGGGCGCGGGAGAAATTCTGCTGACCTCAATGGACCGTGATGGCACGGGGGCGGGATTCGATTGCGAGCTGACGCGCTCCGTCGCAGATGCAGTCCGCATCCCGGTGATCGCATCGGGAGGAGCCGGAACTGCGGAGCACTTCGTCTCCGTCTTTCAGGAAGGCCACGCGGACGCAGCGCTGGCCGCCTCCATTTTGCATTACGGCGTGACCGAGCTTGCGGAACTGAAACAGACGTTGTCGGCTGCGGGTGTCCCGGTGAGGTGGCCATGCTGATTCCGTCAATCGACCTGATGGGCGGAAAGATCGTCCAGTTGGTGCAAGGAGAGAAGAAGGCACTCGAATTCGACGACTTCGAGGAGTGGATCGTCCGGTTCGCGAACTATCCGCTTGTACAGCTAATCGACCTGGATGCTGCAATCGGTAGCGGTGACAATCGCGCGCTGCTGGAGCGATTCACTTCTCGACTTCCCTGCCAGGTGGGTGGCGGAATCCGCTCGCTGGACGATGCGACGAAAATTCTGTCGCGAGGAGCCAGGCGGATCATTCTCGGCTCGGTTCTGGTTCACAAAAACAAGATCAACGTGGAGGCCGCGGAACAGTTTGCGAGACAATTCGGTTCCGCTCGGCTGACGTTTGCAGTCGATTCGAAAGGCGGCAAGGTCGCCATCAAGGGCTGGCGCGAAGTCACCAGCATTTCTCCAGCAGAGATGATGCAGGCACTGGAGAGCTACTGCGGCGCATTCCTTTACACGCACGTGGATACGGAAGGGCTGATGAAAGGGATCCCCCCGGAAGTAGTTCGCGCCCTTCGTGCGGTTACGCCCCGCCAGCTGATTGTGGCCGGTGGCATCACCAGTCAAGAAGAAGTGAATCAATTGGACGAACTGGGGATTGATGCGGTGGTGGGAATGGCGATCTATTCAGGGCGGATGAGCCTGGAATCGTCGCGAGCCCGATGAACTTAGGAAAAATCCTGGTGTCAGGAAAATCCCCACCCTAACCTCGCAAAGAACGCGAGGTTAGGATGGGGCACCCGGCCGTTTCAAAGCATGCTTATCGAGAGAGTTTGTCAGCAAACTGGTCAGCCGCGCGGGCGATAGCGTGCCATCGCCAATTCGACAATCTCGCCGATCAACTGAGTGTAAGATCGGCCGGACGCTTTGGCGGCCATGGCGAACTCCTGCTTGCTGGAGAGCCAGGGATTCGGATTGGCTTCGAGCACGTACACTTCGCCCTTGCTCGAAAGCCGCATGTCGATGCGGCCATAATCGCGCAACTTCACCGCCCGGTGAGCGGCCAGCGCAGTCTGGGTGAGGCGCTCTCTCGTTTCCTCGTCAAGATCTTCGGCAACATTTGATTTAGTGAGCTTGTAAGACTCGGCATCTTTCTCAAACTTCACATCGTAGCTGGCAATCTTCGGTGTGCCCTTCGGCAGCTTGGAGAAATCAAGTTCCACCAAGGGGAGAGCCTGCGCGTACTCGTAGCTGCCCAGAATCGCCGCATAGATTTCGCGCCCTTCAATGTACTCCTCGATCATTGCGGGCGAATCGAACTCGTCCTGAATGTACTGCACGCGTTCCATCAATTCCTTCACGCTGTCGACTACAGCATTGGAATTAATTCCAATCGAGCCGTCCTCGGAAAGAGGCTTTACGATCAACGGGAACGAAATATCGTGCGCGTGTTCGATGCTTCCGCGATAGGCAGTCGCGAAAAACGGAGTGCGAATGCCGTGGAACCCAAACATCTTCTTGGCAATCGCCTTGTCCTGCGCCAGGAACGTAGCATGCGGGCCTGCGCCGGTGTAGCGCATGCCGAGCAGATCGAGATACGCGGCAACATGCATTTCCTTGGTGTCGTCGCCGGCAAACGATTCGGTGAGATTAAAAATGAGGTCAGCTTCGCACTTGGCAAGCGCGTTCAGACACTGCGGCGTGCCATCGAGCACCTGATAGAAGGGCTCGTGGCCAAGTTTTTCGAGGGCCTCGAAAATTTCTTCCCGGTCCTCTTTCTCTCTTTTCTTTTTCGCTCGCACTTTCTTTTTACGCGCGGGCGGCTTGGGTTCGGGCGGCGACTCCGGCGATGTTCCCTCTTCCTCCCAAACGTCGTAGAGGATGGCGATCTTCATGGCCGAATGCACCCTGGGGTAATCTGCATCATCTCTATCATAGTCATCTGGGGCGAAGAAATCACGGCTGCACGAATTTTCCGCGCATCATGTAGTTCGTGGCGAGCGTCGTGGCATAGACCGTCAACTCGGCGAGATGCTCGGCTTCCCGGCGAGTATCCGTGCGCAAGCCGAGTTCCCCGACGCGCTTGCCGATCGCGTCGATCAATTGTTTGATCAGCGGACGCTGCACTCCGGTCCAGTACGCAACCTTGTCGACGACCGCCTTGCGATGCTGGTGCAAAAACTCCTGCGCCGGACGGACCGCCTTTTTCTGCCGCTTCGATACATTGAAAATATCCACCAAGTCGGCGTCCAGCGCCAAGTCCCCAATCGGGATCGCCTCCGGAATCGATTGATGATAGAACTCGGCGACCGTGGATTCCATTTCATCGACGGTAACATCCGGATAACCGCGGCGGCGCACTGGATCGACGTTGCCGAGTTCGCGCGCGATGCGATCCATATACAGCAGCTTGGCCATCGCTCCCCAACCACGATAGCGTTTGCGCCATCCACTTCGCGGAGTAAGCCAGACTGCGAAAGTTTCCGCAAAATCTTCGTCGGGATGTTTCTGCGCATACCATCCTGCAAGATGACGAACGTGGTTTCGCGAGAACGGCACCGGCCGATAGTTATCGAGATAGCGCCGGCGGAATGGACCAAACAGCGTCTTCCATTCTGGCGTCCGATAAAGTTTGTAGGCGTAGTTGAACGCGTGCCCCGCTTCGTGGCGCAGGTACATCATGATCTCGCGTGTGTCCTCGAGATCGTTAAACTCTTTTTCCAGGGAGGCCAGATCGGGATTGGCAAGATAGAAAGGAATCCCGATGACCGGCTCTCCCGATGGGCAGCCCCACTCGTCGGTGAGATAGCAGGCAGGACGAAATTTCGCGAGCCCTTTGCGGCGCAATTCTTCATACAACTGGTGAACGAATCGCTCGATCGGCGAGCCCTCCAATTTCAAGCCGAGTTCGCGGATCGGCTTCCCCAGAACTTCCTGCAAATTGGTTCGCGGATTTTCGGCGGGCTGCATGAAGAGAGTTGGAGGTCGCGTTGGTGTTAGTCGTTGAGGTTGAATGTCACCAGCCCAGACAGAAGAACTAGTATAAGAGGAGCGGAGGAAAGCAATGGGAGCACGATCGATCAGGTCCTAACGGAGATGGGGGCCGCTCGCGATGGCACCCGCTATGATGTCGCAACTGGCAGCATAATCAATAGTTTACGCTTCTACTTCTGCAGATCTACTGGAAGGTGTTGCAGCCTTCAATCGTTCCCCCGCTCATGCCTCTTTGAAACCACTCCGTGCGCTGAGCAGACGATCCGTGGGTGAAAGAATCAGGGCTGACCTGCCCCCTGGACATGCGCTGGAGCCGGTCGTCTCCGACTGCGGCTGCTGCACCCAAGGCGCTTTCGACATCCCCAGCCTCGAGGAGGTTGCGCTGCTGCGTCGATTTCGCCCACACACCTGCGAAGCAATCAGCTTGCAGTTCCATGCTTACCGACAATGCGTTCCCGGCGCCGGGATTCTGACCTTGCAGGTTACGCACTTTGCGTTCGATGCCGAGGAGGTTCTGCACATGATGTCCAAGTTCGTGGGCGAGAACATACGCTTGCGCGAATTGGCCCGGGGCTCCGAATCTGCGCTGCAACTCGTCGTAGAAGCCAAGATCGATGTAGACCTTCTCATCCGCCGGACAATAGAACGGCCCAGTGGCAGATTGCGCCGTGCCGCACCCGGACGAAGTCGCGTCGCGAAAGAGCACCAACCTGGCATGCCGGTACGGAATCCCGCGGGCTTGCAGAATCCCTGCCCAGGTCTTCTGGGTGTCGTCGAGCACAAAAGAGATGAATTGGACCAGTGGCTCCTCACGAGCATCGCGTTGGGTATCGGGCTGGCTGACTGTCTGCCCGGTCGAAACGCCGGTGTTGCTTAGCAGGGAGAAGAAATCTCGCTTGAAGACCACGCTGAGAATCAGCAGGATGACGAAGCCGCCAATCCCGATATGCACGCCGCCGATTCCGCCACCACCCTCATCGCGACGGTCTTCGATGTCATCGCTTCTTCCACCTGGTGTCCAACGCATAGCGATCTCCTCTGCGACGATGGCTTACAGATTATAGTCGCCTTGCTTCGGTACGGGAGAAGACTCGAAAGGCGCCGCTAATCTGCAATCGAATCTTCTACTTCGTTTGTGTTTCGGCGTCTCTGAGAAGCTGCGCCGGAGTCAGTCCTTGTTCCCGGAGACGTCGGATACTGGCGGCATCGTGGCGCTTGGCCATGCGCAGCCCAGTCGCGTCGCGGACGAGTTCGCAATGATAGTAGTTGGGCACTGAATAGCCGAGCGCGCGGAACAACAAAATCTGACGAGCCGTAGATTTCAGCAAGTCGGCGCCACGAACAACCTCGGTGATCTGCATGCGCGCATCGTCCGTCGCGGCCGCAAGTTGGTAGGCGGGCACGTCGTCCCTGCGCCACACCACAAAATCGCCAAAATCTTTTCCCGCAACGAAGGCCTGTTTGCCGAGCCGCTGATCAGCGAACTCGATGGTCTCACCGTCAGGCACGCGGAAACGCCAGTTCACGCCTTGCGGCGCTCGAAACTGCACCGCATCTGTCCGCAAGCGACAATGGCCGGGATAGAGAGGCTCATCGTCGGTATCATTGGGCGCTGTTGCAGCCGCCAGCAGCTCTTTGCGGGAACAGCTGCAGGGATAGATGGCACCGCTATCACGCAGTCGCTGCCAGGCTTCGAGGTAGAAGGACCGCCGATCGCTCTGGGAATATGGCGCGTACGGACCACCGCAATCGGGGCCTTCACTCCAGCGGATGCCAAGCCAGCGTAGGTCCTCATACATAGCGGCAACGAACTCGGGCTGGCAGCGCTGCGGGTCAAGATCTTCGTTGCGAAGCACCAATACTCCGCCACGCTCCTGAGCCCGTTTCGCAGCAATCCAGAACGTGCGGGCGTGCCCCACATGCAGCAGTCCTGTAGGGGAAGGTGCCAGGCGACCGCGGTATCCCGTTGCCATGTCCACGGTCGCATTCTAACTAGAGAGGGCGTACGGGCACCTGTTCGTTCGACGGAGCAAGCGATGTCACCGCCGCCGACTTGGGGAAGTCTCCCTCCCAGCGCGCCACCACCACCGTCGCGAGGCAATTTCCCAATACGTTCACGGATGTTCGGGCCATATCCATGAGTTGATCGATGCCGAGCAAGATGAACACGGGCTCCACAGGCAGTCCAAACGAGCCGACCGTTGCCAGAAGAATCACGATGGCCGCGCGCGAGACGCCCGCGACTCCCTTGCTGGTGAGCATCAGGGTCAACATCATCAGCAATTGTTGGCCAATACTGAGATGGATGCCGGCAGCCTGCGCGACAAAGATGGAAGCCAACGAAAGATATAACGTGCTGCCGTCGAGATTGAAACTGTAGCCCGTGGGCATCACGAAGGCGACAACTTCGCGAGGCACGCCGATTCCCTCCATTGCCTCCATGGCGCGCGGCAGGGCTGCCTCCGAACTCGAGGTTCCGAATGCAATCGTGAATGGCTCCGCCACCGCTGCGATGAACTTTTTCAGCGGCACTCCGGTTGCAAGCGCGATGGGAAGCAGCACGCCACCAACAAAGACCAGCAACGCCGCGTAAAGCGTGACCAGTAGCTTTCCAAGATTCAGTAAAATGCCCATCCCAGTGTTGCCCACTGTGTACGCAATCGCCGCGCCTACCCCGAACGGAGCAAACAGCATCACCAGGTTCGTGAACTTGAACATGGTCTCGGCCAAGCTGTCGGTGAAGATCACCAGCGGCCGGCGGCGATCTTCGCGCACCAGGGCGAGGGCAATGCCGAACAGAATGCTGAAGACCACGATTTGCAGAATCTGTCCTTCGGCCACGGACTTCGCAAAATTCTCGGGAAAGATATGCAGGATCGTTTCGCCGGCGGTCAGCTTTTGAGTCTGCAGCGCCTCTCCGCTGGATGTGGGAAGTTGAGCGCCCACGCCTGCCTTGCTCAGATTGATCGCAACCAGGCCGATGACGAGTGCTAGTGTGGTCACCACCTCGAAGTACACGATTGCCTTGACTCCCATGCGCCCGACTTTTTTCAGGTCGGCGTGGCTGGCGATGCCGCTCACCAACGTGGCAAACAACAGCGGAGCGACAATCGTTCGGATCAAGCGCAGGAAAATAAGCGCGATCACGCGAAGATTGATGGCAACTACCGGCCAGTCATGACCAAGGGCAGCCCCAGCGAGCATCGCGATGAAGATCCATGCGGTGAGCGATCTCCTGCGAATGCCGTAGGGAAACAAGGAGAGGATCGCAATCCAACGCACAACGACCAGAGCTCTGGCAGGGATGGGAACGCCATAGCGATGCAATACGCTGAGCACGGCGCTCAAGCCGAGGGCTCCCAATGCCGGCAGCAGCAATCGTTTCGTCATCCAAGCAACTCCGGCCGCGGTGCACGGCCTTGTGAGCACGGCTAAGATCCTGGAGAGCGGGTGAAATCCAATACCAGCCAAACGATTGTAGAGAACCCACCCATCCACTCCAAAAAATACGTTGGGTGGTCGGCCTTATGCACCAATCTTCGTGCACTCAGATTCCGGGATTTCGTCCCCCCGGACACCCCGCGAATGAGCTAGAATTTCTTTGCGAATCCTGAGGATGGCTCGATTCGGCTCCGCTCTTTCCACCGCTCGGACGATCGCGGCGCGATCCTGCGGCTTATGGCATATTTCGATCCCAAGTATCATGTGCGCCACCAGGACGTCCAGACATAAGGAGGAAGGTTATGGTAACGGCTCTACCCAACGTCCAGTTGCAAGATAAAGTCATCGACTTTATTTCCAAGCCTCGCAAAATGCTCATTAATGGCAAGTGGATTGAAGCGGCTTCGGGGAAGACTTTCCCGACGTATGACCCTTCGACCGGAGAGGTCCTCGCCCGCGTAGCCGAAGGCGACCGCGAAGATATCGATCGCGCGGTCAAGGCGGCTCGCGCGGCGTTTGATACGGGGCCCTGGTCCCGCATGACCGCTTCCGAACGAGGACGCGCCATCTGGAAGCTTGCCGATTTGATCGAACAGCACCTCCAGGAATTTGCCGAACTCGAAAGCCTCGATAATGGAAAGCCGCTGAAGGTGGCGCGCGCAGCCGACGTTCCGTTGGCCGTCGATCTGTTCCGCTACATGGCAGGATGGGCTACAAAGATTGAGGGCAACACGATTCCGATCTCCGTTCCCTACACTCCTGGAGCGAAGTACCTCGCGTACACTTTGCGCGAGCCGGTGGGAGTTGTAGGCCAGATCATCCCGTGGAATTTTCCCTTGCTGATGGCAGCCTGGAAACTCGGGCCGGCGTTGGCCACCGGTTGCACGGTGGTGATCAAACCAGCAGAGCAGACCCCTCTGTCTTGTTTGCGGCTGGGCGAGTTGGTGCAGGAAGCGGGCATTCCCGATGGCGTCGTGAACATCGTTCCGGGCTATGGCGAGACGGCGGGCGCTGCACTGGCGGCTCATCCGGATGTGGACAAGATCGCTTTCACCGGTTCGACCGAAGTGGGCAAGCTGATTCTGCAGGCTGCCGCCGGGAACCTGAAGAAAGTCTCCCTCGAACTGGGTGGCAAGTCGCCCAATGTGGTGTTCGGCGATGTGGATATCGATTCCGCAGTCGCTGGCTCTGCAAGCGCGATCTTCTTCAACCACGGGCAGTGCTGTTGCGCCGGATCCAGGCTCTATGTGCAGGACGACGTTTTCGACAAGGTGGTCGAAGGCGTCTCCAAAAAAGCTGAGAAGATCCGGGTCGGTCCCGGCATGAATTCGAGTTCGGAGATGGGTCCGCTGGTCTCGGAGGAACAACTGAACCGGGTCTGTGGATACCTTGAGTCCGGCTTCTCGGAAGGGGCCAAGGCGGTCGTGGGCGGAGCTCGTCAAGGCGACAAGGGTTATTTCGTGAAGCCCACCGTGCTGGTAAACACCAACGAAAACATGAAGGTCGTACGGGAGGAAATCTTCGGGCCCGTGGTCACGGCGATTCCCTTCAAAGACACGGATGAATTGGTTGCGAAAGCCAACAACAGCGTTTATGGGCTCGCGGCGGGCGTCTGGACGCGCGATATCCAGAAGGCGCATCGCATCGCGGCGCAATTGCGAGCCGGCACTGTGTGGATCAACTGCTACAACATTTTCGACGCGGCCCTGCCGTTTGGCGGATATAAGCAATCCGGCTGGGGACGTGAGATGGGGCACGACGTACTCGAACTCTACACGGAAGTGAAAGCAGTCTGCGCGGCACTCTGATTCGCGCAGAAGTCTCTCATTGGGGGAGCTTCGGCTCCCCTTTCTTTTTGTCAGCCTTCCGCCCGACCCACAGGACCGTGAAACAAAACTTGTTTACAACGACGTACCCATTCTTAAAACAAAAACAAGCCGCGCGCTTGTTACACTTTTCGCGATCTCGAAGGACACGTCATCATGGCTCTCGCAGCGAAGGCAGAAGCAAGTACTGAGCGGATCGGCCGCCCCGGCGATCCTTGTGTCATGGTCATTTTCGGAGCCTCCGGCGACCTCACGCGCCGCAAGCTGATTCCTGCCCTCTACAACCTCGGCAAGAATCAGCTTCTCTCCCGAGAGTTTGCGGTGGTGGGAGTCGCACACGATGCCATGTCGACGGAGGAATTTCGCGGCAAGCTCAAGCAGGATCTCCACCAGTTTGCGGATGTAGCACTCGATCCCGACATGGAGACGTGGTTTGAAGAACGCATGTATTACCTGACCGGGGACTTCGGCGATCCGAACCTCTATCAGCAGTTGAAAGATCTGCTGCAGAAAATCGACACCGATCAGGGCACGCATCAGAACTACTTCTACTATCTCGCGGTCGCGCCTGATTTTTTTGGTCCCGTGGTCGAGAAACTAAGTGCGATCGGCTTGATGAGCGAGGAGAATCACCACTGGCGGCGCGCGATCATTGAAAAGCCCTTCGGCCACGACCTCGAGTCTGCCAAGGCGCTGAACAAGCAGCTCTTGAAGGTAGTCGACGAGTCGCAGGTTTACCGGATCGATCACTATCTCGGCAAAGAGACCGTTCAGAACATCATGGCGTTCCGTTTCGCGAACGGGATTTTCGAGCCGATCTGGAACCGGAGGTACATCGATCACGTCCAGATCTCCGTTGCCGAGACGGTGGGGGTTGAGAAGCGCGGAGGCTACTACGACCACGCCGGAGCGCTGCGCGATATGGTTCCGAATCACATCATGCAGCTCGTCAGCCTCACCGCCATGGAGCCGCCTATCTCATTCCAGGCGGATGCGGTTCGCGATGAGCAGGCCAAGATTCTGCACGCCATTCAACCGCTCACCTCGGAAGACGTGCTGAGCCGGACGGTACGCGGCCAATACGGAGAAGGAGAGCTCGTAGGCCAGCATGTCCCGGGCTATCGCAGCGAATCCGCCGTGCCGCCTGATTCTCGTACCGAAACATATGTAGCCATGAAGTTGCAGATCGATAACTGGCGCTGGGCGGGAGTTCCCTTCTACATTCGCACGGGCAAACGAATGTCGGCCCGAAATACGCATATCGTGATCCAATTCCGCCAGGCACCCTTTGTGCTGTTTCGAGAGACCAGCGTTGAAACCCTGATGCCCAACCAGTTGGTGCTGCACATCCAGCCGGAGGAGGGGATTTCCCTCCGGTTCGCCGCCAAGAGGCCGGGGCCGGTAATGCGGCTGGGCACGGTGGATATGGATTTCGAGTATTCCGACTATTTCGGCAAGCAAATCAGCACAGGATATGAGCGTCTGCTGCACGACTGCATGGTGGGAGACGCGACCTTGTTCCAGCGCGCGGATATGGTGGAAGCGGGTTGGAGTGTGATCAGCCCGATGCTCGATGTCTGGAAGGCTTTGCCTCCCCGAAGTTTTCCCAATTACGCCGCCGGCACCTGGGGCCCGAAAGAAGCCGATGCCCTACTGGAACACGATGGGCGGCATTGGAGAAACTTTGAAGAATAGGTTAGCCGTGGATGCAAGACTCGCCATGGTATGGAGCGTGTCCCTTGATTAACCGGGACTCTGCAAGCGTTCCTTAGCAAGAATCGCAAACAAAGAAGCCCGCTTACATCGACGCTCATCGATACTCGATGGGCCATTACTCCCGTCGGTTCGCGGTACATGTCCTCCAGCGTGAACTTCGGTGCACTTGTGCACATTTTCTTCCGTTGGTATGTTCCACCCATGATTGCTGAATTCACTTAGACCCTTCGCCACACTTCCGCCCCTTCGTTCACTCGTATTGTCAATTTAAGCCTGACTGTGCTTCAGCCCCCCGGGTTGGAAGCGTTCGGATAACTGCATCCTTCGTCCCCCTACGACGCTCGTACTGCGCCATGCGACGTCGAAGAAAGGAAGCAACTGTGGCATTCAGAACGTTACCGTTGTCTCACAACTCCTTCCTCGCCGGATCAGTCCTGCCGGCCGTCTTCATACGCACGAAAAAGCGGCAGCATACCCTCATCAGAATTTCCTGGATAGTGCTCGCGGCATTCACTCTCATTTATTCATCGGTGCCAGCGAGCGCCACAAGCAACGGGATTTCGGGATTCTCCGGAAAAAGTGGTTCGACCTGCACGGGTTGTCACAGCAGCGGCACGGCGCCGACGGTGACCATGACCGGCCCGACTTCAGTCGCATCCGGATCGACCAATACGTACACGATCTCGGTAAGCACTGTCACGGCCGGGAACGGTGGCGTCGATGTGGCAGCGTCGGCCGGGACCTTTGCCGCAGGCACGGGCACGAAGGTTCTCAACGGCGAAATCGTACATAGCGCGCCCAGCAGCACTCATAGTTGGACCTTCAGCTGGACAGCGCCTACGGTGACGGCTACCACAACGGCTACTCTGTACGCCGCGGCCATCGACAGCTTTAGCGGTGGGACGGGAACGCTACAACAGAACATCACAGTCACCGCGGCCGCTCCAACGCCAACCATCGGCGTAAGTCCCGCCAGTTTGTCATTCAATTATCAGAGCGGCGGCACCGTTCCAGCCTCTCAGAGCTTTGCCGTCAGCAGCAGCGGATCCGCGTTGAGCTACACGGTCTCGACTTCGGCGACCTGGCTCAGTGCAACCCCGGCGAGCGGCACCACTCCCGGCAACGTCAGTGTTTCCGTAACTCCAGGGACTCTGTCGGCGGGAACCTACACTGGCTCGGTCACCATTACTTCCTCAGGCGCCTCCAACAGTCCTAAGAGTGTTCCCGTTACCCTGACCGTCACATCCGCAACCACTCCAACTTTGACGGTTAGTCCGCTGAGCTTGTCGTTCACTTACCAGACAGGCGGATCCACTCCGGCCGCGCAGCCCGTCACTCTGAGCAGCAGCAGTGCGCTCAACTACACAGCCGTATCCTCGGCCGCATGGTTGAATGCCACCCCGGCGAGCGGAGCCACGCCGGCCAGCCTCAGCGTATCGGTCAATCCAGCCGGACTGGCTGTGGGCAATTACAGCGGGACCCTTACCGTCACGGCTTCCGGAGCATCCAACTCTCCGCAAAAGATCGCGGTAAGTCTGGCTGTCACCAGTGCCTCGTCCGGAAATCCGTCGCTGAATGTGGCGCCCGGAACCCTGACGTTCACTTATGCATCCGGAAGCACTACGTCCGGTACACAAAACCTGTCGATCACAAGCACCGGTGCTGCATTGCAAATTACCGCCGCGGCGTCGGGAGGCTCGTGGCTATCAGTGACTCCAACCACTGGCTCGACTTCTGTGACCGTCAAGGTCAGTGCTAATCCAACCGGGCTCGCAGCCGGGACCTATAACGGCACGATCACCATCACGTCTACGGGAGCCGCCAACACGCCGCAGACCATACCCGTGAAGCTGGTCGTCAGCAGTAGCACCGGCTCTGGCAGACTCCGCATCTGGCCGACGCGTGGAGTCTACTTTGACTATCAGTCGGGGCAATCCGACCCCGCGCCCAAGAACGTACGCGTGATGAGCACGGGAGCGCCACTCAGCTTTACGGCCGCGGTGCATGGCGGCAATTGGCTGTCGGTGAGCCCGTCGGGTGGCACGACTCCGGGAACGCTCGGCATCTCGGTTGATCCGACCGGTCTCGCTTCAGGAACCTACACGGCGACCGTCAAGATCGCCGCGCAAGGCGCCACCGGAATCAATCTACCGGTCATCTTGAAAGTAGTCTCTGGAGATGACGACGGCGGAAGCAATGACGGTGGTGGTAGTGGTGACGATGCCAGCAGTGGTGGCGGCTTACATGCCTGGGCCTACGTCTACGATCCGGCTGGCACAAACACAGTAGCGGCGACGTGGATGGATGGCACCGGTGCCGCGTCCACCAGCACTGCAACCACAGCTGCTGATACCCGCAACCAGGGTCTGCTGCTCTCGAAAACCAGCAATGCGTCCAACCAGGCGCAGGCTGGGGTCGTGATCCGGGACGTGGAGGGAATCTCTCTCACGCAACTGGGATACGACATTCGCGTGGGCAGTCAGTGCACGGCGACGAGCCCGCGTTTTGTGGTCGTCACAACCGATGACGTAGTCCACAAAATCGGCTGCGCCAGCGGCACCGCTCAACCTGCACCGGTCGCCGGATGGAAGCGCTTGCGCTTCGATCCTGCCAACCCGGCGCAAACTGTTCCGGCCATCCCGGCGGGTAGCAAGGTGAAGAGCATCCACCTTGTCCATGACGGCGGACCGGAAGCCGGCTCCAGCATCGTGGTGCTGGATAACATCGACATCAACGGGAAGATCATCGGCCAGCAATAGACCGAGACCTGCCCATTCAGCTCCGGACCAGCTCGCTTCTGTAGCGGGCTGGTCCGGACTTTTTGTGCATACCATTCCGGAGCCGAACGCGTCGGAGGCATCTGCGATGCAGCGGGAGCTTCGCTCCGCCGGGCAGACGAGGGCGTCTGCCCCTACGCACCAATGCGGTGTGTCCCGCGGTTACATCGCTGGTTAGGACCGATACTGTCACACTCTTGCCGCTTTTCGCTTCAGCATGCTGTACTACTAGAGTTACAAGTTCTCTCCCCACATAGGAATCCATGAGTCTTACTGTGATGAAGTTCGGCGGGACTTCTGTCGGCAGCGCCGAACGAATCCGCCAAGCCGCAAGCATCGTGCAACGGCACGCCCAGCAGGGCGATCAGGTCGTGGTGGTGGTGTCTGCCCTGTCCAAGGTGACCGATCTCATTCTGAGCGTGCTGAATTCTGCCCGCCTCGGCAATGGCGAGGTCATGGAAGAGGGCCTTCGCCAATTGAGCGAGCGCCATGAGCAGGTCGTGTCCGAATTATTTCAAGGCCACACTCGAGAAGCGGTGTCCGCCGATGTACAAGCGACCCTCAATCACATGCGCGACTTCTGCTCAGCCCTCAAGCTGCTCGGGTCCGCGACACCCCAGGTGATGGATATGGTCTTGCCCCTAGGGGAGAAGATCTCGGCGCACATTTTTTCCGCGTGCCTGAACGAGTTGGGCGCAAAAGGCACATTTGTAGATTCGGCCCGCATCGTCGCGACGGATGATAAGTTCGGGGACGCAGCTCCCGACATGGAAGCCACCAGCCGGCAGTGCCGCGAAATCCTGCTGCCGTTATTGCAGCAAGGACAGATTCCCGTCGTGATGGGCTATAGCGGCGCGACCGCCGCAGGACAAGTCACTACTCTAGGACGCGGCGGCTCCGATTACTCGGGAACGATTGTGGGCGCGGCCATGGATGCGCACGAGGTGTGGATATGGACGGACGTGGATGGAGTGTTGACCGCCGACCCGCGCGTTTGTCCCGAGGCAGTCACGCTGCCGGAGGTCACCTTCGCGGAGGCCATTGAACTTTCCTACTACGGAGCCAAGGTCATTCATCGCAAGGCGATCTGGCCGACGATGGATCGCGGCATTCCAGTCTGGATCAAGAACTCGTTCAAGCCCGAAGTTCCTGGGACCAAGATCGTCGAGTCCTTGCCGGAGAGCCCTCATCCCGTCAAGGCGGTCACCGCCGTGACTCAGGCCTCGCTGGTCACACTGACGACCCGGCGCGATGTTCATTTTGCTGAGATTTTCGGACGGCTGTTTCTTCGCTTGGGCCACGAGCACGTGGACGTTTTATTCTCCACCCAGTCTTCCTCCGAAAACTCCCTGGGCCTGGTTCTTCGCGAGCCGGATACGGAGCAGGTTGTTCGCGCGATCCAGAGACTTTTTCGGACTGAACTCAAGCATGGCATCTTGAACCCAGTGACCGTCCATCGCGACATAGCTGTGATCGCTGTGCTCGGTTCAGGCATGAAGGGATATTGCGGCATTCTCGGACGGCTGTTCTCGGTGGTTGCGCGCAATAACGTCAGTGTCATTGCCGTGGCCCAGGGAGCGAGCGAACTGAACATTTGCTTCGCTGTCACGAACTCGCGGGTCGATGACGTGGTGCGCGCGGTACATCAGGAATTTCTGGGGGCCGAGGCAGCGAACTAGTATCCAGCCCCTGACGGATTGGGATTCTTTTCATGACCATGAAGCAAGTTCGAGTTGGCATCGTTGGATTTGGCACGGTTGGCCGGGCAACCGCCGATATCATCGTCAAGCATGCGGACCTGATTGCGCATCGCAGCGGCGTGCGCCTGGTCGTGACAGCGGTGTGTCGCCGTTCCAGCGTGCAACCCCAGGACACGCCAGCCGGAGCATGCGCTGTCGCCGACTGGCGGCGTTTGCTGAAGGATCCCAACGTCGATGTAGTCGTCGAGACGATGGGTGGCACTGGAGAATCGCTGGAGCTTCTTCGCTCTTCGCTGGAGCAAGGCAAACCAGTTGTCACGGCCAACAAGAACCTGCTCGCCGAACATGGAGACGAACTGTTTCGCCTGGCCGCGTCGCGCAATCTGCCGATTGGTTTCGAGGCCAGCGTTGCGGGAGGGATTCCGATTTTGCGCGTCATCCATGAGTCAACGGCTGGCGATCGTTTACGCTCGGTGCACGGCATCCTGAACGGCACCGCTAACTACATCCTCACCCAGATGGAGAGCCGCGGGATCGAGTTCGCGGAGGCTCTGTCGGAGGCACAAGCCGCTGGCTTTGCCGAAGCGGATCCGTCATTTGACATCGACGGCCAGGACGCCCGCGACAAGCTTTGCATTCTCGCGCGCATGGCGTTCGAAGACCGCCTCGATGTCGCGCGCATTCCCACTTACGGTATCCGCCATGTGCGCGCCATCGATATCCACTCCGCCACTCGTTTGGACAGCACCATCCGCCTGGTCGGCTCGGCCGAACAAACCGACGCGGGGCTCGAGGTCTCGGTCCGTCCGTGGCTCGTAAGCCGCCGGTCCATGCTTGCCAAGGTCGAAGGCGTGAACAATGCGGTGTTCCTGGTGGGCGACAAGATTGGCACGCAAATGTTCTATGGCCGCGGAGCGGGAGGAGACGCGACTGGCTCGGCGGTGGTCTCTGACCTGATCGAAATCGCGCGCGACTTCGCTGCCGGACAAATGAATGCCAAGAACATCTCCGGCTTCCTGAGTTCTCGCGAGCTGGTTCTTTCCGACAAACCGAAGCCGGCAAGCTGGTATCTGCGCCTTACCGTGAAGGACCAAAGAGGCATCGTCGCCCGCGTTGCCGAGGTCATCGCGCGCGAAGCTATCAACATCGATTCGCTCGAACAGGAACCGCACCTCCCCAAGGACCGCGTCTCGTTCGTAATCACGGTCGAACCCGTTTCAGAGCCAGTGATCCGACGAGCCGTCGACACTATCAACGGCTTTGATTTCATGGTGGAACCGGTGCTGTTGCTCCGCATGGAGGAATAAAGGTCCTTCCCGTGTCTGGATGTCTTCCTCCGCGTACGGCGAGAAGTTGCTAATATTCGTCAGTATTTGCTGAAGTCTGACGACTGATGACTGACGCCTACTCTCCAGATTGGCCTTGACTCGCCCGAAAGAAACGTTTACAAACATCAGATACTACGCGCTATGCTGATTCGAGTTGCCAACCTGGTGCGACTTACCGAGAGCCAAGCCCTTATTGTACGAACCGGGATCGTACGAGTAATTGTAGGAACCGACTGCAGCGGATGATGTAACCCTCAGCCAAGCTTCTGAACGGGCCATCATCCAGCGAAGGATGATGGCCCGTTCGCTTATCAAGACACTTTGTGATCCAACCATCGCCCGAGATTTGCGGTGATGAAGCAGAACAGGGAGTAGCCAGATGACGAAGACCGGAGCGCAGATACTCTGGGAGTGCCTCGAACGAGAGCGCGTGAGCCACGTGTTCGGATACCCCGGCGGCGCGATCCTGCCCGCCTATGACGCTCTGAAGCACAGCAAAATTCACCACGTGCTGGTGCGTCATGAACAAGGCGCGACTCACATGGCAGACGGCTACGCTCGCGCGGGCGGTGAAGTGGGCGTGGCCGTCGCTACCTCTGGCCCGGGCGCGACCAACATGGTCACTGGAATCGCCACCGCCATGCTGGATTCTTCTCCTATCGTTTGCATCACCGGTCAGGTTGGCAGCAAGCTGATTGGTTCCGACGCGTTTCAGGAAACCGACATCACCGGCGTCACTCTGCCCATCACGAAACACAACTACCTGGTTACCCACGCGAGCGAGCTCGCACGCACCATTCGCGAGGCTTTTTACGTCGCGCGCTCCGGCCGCCCCGGTCCTGTGCTGGTCGACATCACCAAAGACGCGCAGCAGACCTCCTGCGAATTTGACTGGGAAGCAGCCAAGCCGCAACTGCCCGGCTATCGTCCGGATCTTTCGCCCGACGCCAAAGAGTATGAGCAAGCGCTCGAACTGATTCAGAAGGCCAAGCGGCCTGTCATTTTGGCCGGACACGGCATCATCGTCTCCGGCGCCATGCAGGACGTGCGCACCTTCGCCGAACGCACCGGAATTCCGGTCGCACTCACCCTGCTGGGCATCGGCGCCTTCCCTGCTTCGCATCCACTCAATCTCGGCATGATGGGCATGCACGGCGAAGCCTGGGTCAACCACACTATCCAGGAAGCCGACCTTCTGCTCGCCTTCGGCATGCGCTTCGACGATCGCGTCACCGGCAATCTAAAAACCTACGCGCCGAACGCGCGCAAAATTCACGTCGAGATCGATCCTGCTGAAATCAACAAGAACGTGAAAGTAGATGTGGCGCTGGTCGGCGATCTGCGCGAAGTCTTGCATGAACTGTTGCCGCACGTGAACACGGTCGATCGCAGTGAATGGCTCGACTTCATCGACCAACTCAAGGGCGATGCGGCGGTTCGAGACATTCAGAATCTCCCGGACAACGGCCATCTCTATGCTGCGCACGTGATCAATGACCTGTGGCGCGAGACTCGCGATGCCGACACGATCGTCGTCACCGACGTCGGCCAGCACCAGATGTGGGAGGCGCAATACTACAAGCATGATCGTGCTCGTTCGCTGATCACGTCGGGCGGACTGGGAACCATGGGCTTTGCGTTGCCCGCAGCAATCGGTGCGAAAGTGGCGCGGCCCGAAGCCGAAGTATGGGTAATAGTCGGCGATGGCGGCTTCCAGATGACGATGGCCGAACTTGCCACCATCGTGCAGGAGAATCTGAAGGTGAACATTGCCATCATTAACAATGGCTTCCTCGGCATGGTGCGGCAATGGCAGGAATTTTTCTATGAGCGCAATTACGCCGCGACGCCCTTGCTGAATCCGGACTTTGTGAAACTGGGCGAAGCGTATGGCATTCGGAGCGTGGCCGTGACCCAACGCTCGGAGGTCGTGCCGGCAGTGCAGGCCGCGCGTCGGCATGATGGCCCGGTGCTGATCAACTTCAAGGTTGAACAGGAGGACACCGTCTATCCCATGGTGGCCGCAGGTGCGTCGTTGCACGAGATGATTCGCCGCCCCAGTCCCATCGTGGAAACGGCGGCTGACGAGTAAACCGACATGATGAATACTTTTGTTGTCTACGTGGAAAATAAGCCCGGTGTGCTGACGCGGGTCGCGTCCCTTTTTCGCAGGCGCGCCTTCAATATTGATTCGCTGACCGTGGGGCGCACCGAAAAGCCCGAAGTCTCGCGCATGACCATCACCGCGGACGCGGACCGCGACCAGGCCCGGCGGATCGAAGCGAATTTGTACAAACTGGTCAATGTTCTACTGGTCGAAAACATCACCAATCAGCCGGCGATCGTGCGTGATTTGGCAATGATTAAGGTCGCTGCCACTCACGAAGCCCGCTCGCACGTGCTGGAGCTCGCGAGCGTCTTTCGGGCAAGGGTGGTCGACGTCGCCCCCGACTCGCTGACCATCGAAATCACGGGCGCGGAAGATAAAATCGATGGCCTGCTGGAAGTCCTTCGGCCTTACGGCGTCCTGGAAATGGTGCGCACCGGAATCGTTGCCATGCGGCGCGGGAGCAAGTCGGCCGGGGTCGCCTCGGCCGCGAGCAACTTTGCGCAGATTGGCTCCGATGACGACGTTTCGTATTCGGTTTAAGTTTAGTGAACATCTTTATTGCGGCTTTGCGCGGCGAAGGGCACTTAGATTCGGCAGAAGATCTTTCGGATACCCAGGTCACGCAATGGCGATGTTTCGAGAACTACGTGTCTCTCCGATCACTGTCCGTCAGTCGTGTTGCCTTGTGCCAACGCCACAAACTTAGAACTATCGGGAACCCGTTCCCCATACACACGCCAAAGAGCAGACCGCTAACTAGGACGCAGGCCAATTGCAGGAAGTATTGCGCGGTTCGGACATCGGCATTCATCCACTTCGCGAACCCGACCAACAGAGAAGCAGTCACACCGGAAGAGACGCATACTATACCGTACCGCTCAGGGTTTAATTTCTGCGGTTCTTCACGCCATGCCGAATAGGCGATTGCCATCGCAATTGCTGGGGCGACGACGAAGATGGTCAGCAGTTGCATTGCGCCTGTCAGCCACAGGTAGTGTGGATTCATGAGCAAAGAATATACAAATAAGAGCGTCGTTAATAGGCGTTTACCCGTACGTTTCCGAGTGTGATTGCGACAGAGAGGAGTTCGGGAAGGGCTCAACTTCAGTCGAGCCGCAAGCTCGCAAATAGCAGTCCGGCTTTAGCCTCTGAGGTTGCGCCTTTCCTCGCCCTGCTCTCAGCGGCTCAGACGCAGATCTTCACGATGGGTGCGGTTCCCCCAGAATGCACCGTACCGTATCGCGCGCGATGAGAAGTTCTTCGTCCGTCGGAATCGCATAGGCTGCAAGCCGCGAGCCTTCGCTGCTGATGATTCCTTCCTTTCCAACCATCTTCCTGTTTCTCTCTGGATCGATCGTCAAGCCGGCCCACTCCAGGCCCGCACAAATCTGAGCGCGGATCTCCGGCGAATTCTCGCCGATGCCTCCCGTGAACACGATGCCGTCGGCGCCACCCATGGCCGCGAGGAACGCTCCCACGTATTTCCGCGCGCGATAGCAGAAGACTTCAATCGCCACGCGGGCCCGGCGATCATCATGCTCTTTGAGTTCGGCTTGCAGCACGCGCATGTCGTTCGTGAGCCCGGAAATGCCAAGCAAGCCCGATTGAGTGTTCAGAAGTGCTTCCACCTCATGGGCCGATAACCCTTCTTTCGCAGAAATGAGATTGACGATCGCCGGGTCGAGATCGCCCGACCGGGTTCCCATGACCAGGCCTTCGAGCGGCGTCATACCCATCGACGTATCGACCGGATCCCCATTCCGAATGGCGGCCGCTGAGCATCCGTTGCCCAAGTGAAACGTAATCACGTGGGTCTGCTCGCGGGTCACGTTTCTCAGAACGCGAAACCGATAGGCGACGTAGCGATGCGACGTCCCATGGAACCCGTACCTGCGTATCCGGTGACGCCGGTACAGATGGTAGGGAATGGCATATAGGTACGCATGTTCCGGCAGAGTGTGGTGGAAAGCGGTGTCGAACACTGCCACCTGCGGCGTGCCAGTTCCGAAGAGGCTGCGCGCCGCCAGAACTCCTTTGATGTTATTGGGATTGTGCAGCGGGGCGAGCTCAATACAGTCCTCAATCCCTTTCAGAACCTCATCGGTAATGACGGCCGACTCGGTGAAGCGCTCACCTCCGTGCACTACGCGATGCCCAACCGCGTGAACGTCGCCCGGCCCGTGCACTTGCTCGAGTCCGGATTTGTCCGAGACGATCCAGCGCAGAACAAAATCCAGCGCCGCCGAAACGTCCCGGATCGGAGCCGTCAGGGTCTGCTGAGCAGCATCGGCTTTCCGCAGAGTGATAATCGCTTCTCCGCCGATGCGGGCAACTTCCCCGCGAAGCAAGCGCTGGTCCGCATTTTTCGCAATACGGTCCATGTCGGTCGCGATCAACTGAAACTTGAGACTGGAACTTCCCGAGTTCAGAACGAGAACGTTCATCAGATCGAATCCTCGGCCACGCGTTGCTTGCTGCGCTTGAGACTAGTACGGCCATTTCCAATTCTTGATTTCAGGCATGTCATCCCCCCGGTCGTCCACGTACTGCTTGTGATCCACCAGCTTATTGCGCAGCCACTGTTTGAAATGTGCGCCAACTCGTTGCAGACGCGGGACACGGTCGACTACATCGCCCGCCAGATGAAACCGGTCCAGATCATTTTGCACCGCCATGTCAAAAGGCGTGGTGGTCGTGCCCTCTTCCTTGTAGCCGCGCACGTGCAGGTTGTCGTGGTTGGTCCGGCGATAGGTGAGCCGGTGGATTAAGGTGGGATAGCCGTGATACGCAAAAATGATCGGCTTGTCGACAGTAAAGAGCGAATCAAAGTCGCGGTCCGTCAGTCCGTGAGGATGCTCGCTGGAAGGTTGCAGCGTCATCAGGTCGACGACATTGACAAACCGGATGCGGATGTCCGGGAAATGTTGGCGCAGCAAGTCGACCGCCGCCAGTGATTCGAGTGTAGGGACATCTCCGGCGCTGGCCATCACCACGTCCGGCTCGGCATTCTCGTCATTGCTGGCCCAGCCCCAGATTCCAATCCCGGCGGTGCAATGCCGGATCGCCGCCTCCATATTCAGCCACTGGGGAGCGGATTGCTTGCCCGCCACAATTACATTGACGTAGTGACGGCTGCGCAGGCAATGATCCGCGACCGACAACAACGTGTTGGTGTCCGGAGGCAGGTACACCCGGACAACATCCGCTTTCTTATTGACCACGTGGTCGATAAATCCCGGATCCTGATGGCTGAATCCATTGTGATCCTGGCGCCACACGTGCGAGGTGAGGAGATAATTCAGCGAGGCGATCGCCCGCCGCCATGGAATTTGGCGCGTCACTTTCAACCACTTGGCATGCTGATTGAACATCGAATCCACAATGTGAATGAACGCTTCATAGCAGGAGAAGAAACCGTGCCGTCCGGTCAGCAAGTACCCCTCGAGCCAGCCCTGGCACATGTGCTCGCTGAGAACCTCCATCACTCTGCCATCCGGAGAGAGGTGCTCGTCAACCGGAAGTGTCGGCTCCATCCAGACTTTGTCGGTGACCGCGTACACAGCATCCAGACGGTTCGAGGCAGTCTCGTCGGGCCCTACGATACGAAAGTTGCGGGTGGGCAGATTCAATTTCATGACATCGCGCAGGAATGTCCCCAATACCCGCGTGGCTTCCGAAGTAACACTGCCCGGTTTCGGCACGTCGATGCCGTAATCGCGGAACTCGGGCATGAGCAGTTCTTTCAAGAGCAGCCCGCCATTGGCGTGCGGATTCGCGCCCATGCGCCGATCGCCACGGGGAGCAAGTTCGGCCAACTCTGGAATCAGCCGGCCATTTGCATCGAATAATTCCTCCGGGCGGTAGCTCTTCATCCACTCCTCAAGCAACTTGAGATGTTCCGGATGTCCAACCATTTCCGAGAATGGCACCTGATGAGAACGCCAGGTATTCTCGGCAGGTTTGCCGTCGACCATCTTTGGACCAGTCCAGCCCTTCGGAGAGCGCAGGATGATCATCGGCCAGGTTGGGAGCGACGGGTCCCGCTGCTTGCGCGCTCGATCCTGAATGGCATGGATTTCATGGATAGCCGACTCCAGTTTGGCCGCCATCAACTGGTGCATGGGCTCTGGCTCATGTCCCTCAACAAAATACGGTTCATATCCGTAGCCCCGAAATAGACCGGTGAGTTCCTTATCCGACATGCGGCCCAGAATCGTGGGATTCGCGATTTTGTAGCCATTCAGATGAAGGATGGGGAGGACCGCGCCATCGCGCACCGGATTTAGAAACTTGTTCGAGTGCCAGCTGGTCGCCAGCGGACCGGTTTCGGCTTCGCCGTCGCCCACCACACAACAGACCAAGAGGTCAGGATTGTCGAACGCCGCCCCGTAGGCGTGCACGATGCTGTAACCGAGTTCCCCGCCCTCGTGAATGGATCCCGGAGTCTCTGGCGCCACATGGCTCGGAATGCCACCCGGAAATGAGAATTGCTTGAACAGTCGCTTCATCCCGAGCTCGTTCTGCCCAATGTTCGTGTAGTACTCGCTGTACGTTCCTTCCAGGTAAGTATTGGCCACCAGCCCCGGCCCACCATGCCCCGGACCCGTGATGTAAATCATGTTCAGGTCAAGTTTCTTGATGAGACGATTGCAATGCACGTAGATGAAATTCAACCCCGGCGTGGTGCCCCAATGCCCCAGCAGGCGCGGCTTGACATGCTCGATTCTGAGAGGTTCCCGGAGCAGAGGATTGTCGTATAGATAGATTTGGCCAACCGAAAGATAATTCGCCGCGCGCCAGTACGCATTCATCCGGCGCAGTTCATCCTGGGAGAGTGGAGTGGTTTGCAAGGACGTGGCAGGGATGGCTGAGTCCACTGGGGTCATGGCTGAAATCCTTCCAACGTTTATAAGTCTTCGCTTCTTGCTCATCAGTTTACCGACATGCCGCCGCTTTGTCGCGGACCAGGGACGACGAAAACCGCACACTTCCCGTTCCGAATGCGGCCCTCCCGGTCCAATTTTCATCATGGATAGAAGAAACGATTTCCTTCATGCGGTTAACCGTTTATGTTGCGCGAATGTTTTTGCATATACTCAGGGATCGTGCAACCCGCGCTGTGGATCAAAAAACGTGCCCCGATACTGAGCTCGAAGTCCAGTATGAACCGTAGAGCTTTTTTCAAGAGCATCGCCCTGCTCGCGTTCGCGACCATCGTCCCGTACGGTCTGAGCCAGACCAGCACAGAACCCGCGATCCGTGCCGAATCGCGGTTACCGGTCTTCAATGTCAGGGATTACGGCGCCACCGCCGAGGGCAAGGCGCTTGATACTTCCGCCATCAGCATTGCGACCAAAGCTGCTTTGAGCGCCGGCGGCGGCCGCATGCTCTTTCCTCCTGGAACCTACCTGACAGGAACCTTTGAGCTGCTGAGCAACGTTCAACTCGAACTGATGGCCGGGGCCGTGATTTTGGGCAGCAGAAATGTGGCAGACTACGAAGAGCGTTCATCCCGGCAAGGAAAAATCACGGAGGATTCTCAATGTCTTCATACCCATTGTCGCGCCGCTCATTCTTGGCCCTTTCTGCGATGTTGCCATGGGCATGGCAGGCACGAGCGTCTACAAATATTCCGGTCGGCCTCGAGCTCTATTCCGTCCGCAACGAATTGAAGGGTGATCCGGAGGGCACGGTGCGCGCTGTGGGCCAAATGGGATACCAGTGCGTGGAATTTTATGCTCCCTACTTCGAGCGCACCGACGCGCAGACAAAGGACATGCGGAAGTTGCTCGACGGTCTGGGCGTGCGCTGCTACTCCACCCACAACGAACTCAACTATTTGAACCGTGAAAATCTCCAGCGCACCCGCGACCTGAATCTAACGCTGGGAAGCAAGTATGTCGTCGTGGCGAGTGCCCAGCCGAAACCCGGCCTTGACGGTTGGCGAGAACTCGCCGACACCTTGAACGCAGCAGCGGAGCAACTGGAGCCTGCCGGACTTAAGGTCGGCTATCACAACCATCAGCCCGAGTTCACGCCTGTAGAAGGAAAAAGGCCTCTCGAAATCCTCGCCGGCCGCACCAAGCCGTCCGTGCTGCTGCAATTGGATGTAGGCACCTGCCTGGCCGCGGGTTCCGACCCCGTCGCATGGATTCGCGCGAACCCGGGTCGAATTCACTCCATCCACTGCAAGGACTGGTCCCCCGAACCGGGCAAAGGCTACACCGTGTTATTCGGTGAAGGCGCGGCGGATTGGAAGGGCATTTTCGCTGCTGCGGAAAGCGTAGGTGGTGTGGAGTATTACCTGGTCGAGCAGGAAGGCAGCCGATTCCCCGAGCTTGAGACCGCTCAAAGATGCCTGAAAACATTTCGTAGCTTGCATTCGTGAGGAAGTACAGCGAATCCAAAATTCAGGAAGTCCTTCCGCATGCACACGCATGAAATATCGCTCTCTGTATTCGAAGCCAGCGTGTTCTACCAGTGGCAAGCGCACTGCGTGCCACGGGACGGGATGAGGAAGGAAAAATTGCGTCGCGGCGCGTCGGGGAACTGCACACCAATTCCATCGAACTGGATCGCAAGATGCACGATTCCATGGTGGCTGGAGCGCGATATTAGCGCCGCCGTCTCGGCAGCTACTGGAAGTTCGCACGACCACCCGCGCGGGCGAGACGCCCGCGGCAGCCGGCAAGATGCAGGCGCTGCATTCGCGACGTGGATTCGACCTTGGCAGGCTCACTCGCCAGACTATGCGATGGATGCTCATCCCACCGGTCTCGATCCTCGAAACGCGTAGTACACGATGTAGAGGTAGCAAACCGCGGGCAGAATAAATGCGTGATGCAAGCCGATGTGGTCTGCCAGAAAACCCATGCCCAGCGGAATGACCGCTCCCCCGACGATCGCCATGATCAGCAATCCCGACCCGTCTCCCGTGAGCGATCCCAGTTCTGCAATGCCCAGCGTAAAGATGCTCGGAAACATCACGGAATTGAATAAGCCCACCAGGATGATGCTCCACATTGCGAGATGACCAACGCTGACGAGCGACGTGAACACCAGCGCACAGGCCACGATGGCTGCAATTCCCAGAACTGTCCCCGTGCGAACCTTCTGCAAGACTGCCGATCCGATGAATCTCCCGATCATGGCGCCTAGCCAGTAGAGCGAAACGTATTTCGCGGCTGCCAGTTCACTAATGTTGCCGATGTTCGCCTGGCTGAAGTAGTTGATCAGGAAACTGCCAATGGAGACTTCCGCTCCCACGTAAACGAAAATTCCAACCACGCCGAGCACGAGTTGCCGAAACCGCCAGAGGCTCTGGAGCGCGCTCCCATCGTGTTCGTGATGTTCGGCTTGGGGCAGGGGCGGCAGCTTGAACATCGAGATCGCTGCGCCCAGAAGGATCAGCGCCAATCCGATGATCAGGTAGGGCAGCTTCACGGAAGAGGCTTCCTGCACGCGGTACGCCTGTAACGCAACCGGCGACATCTGCCGGACGGCATCCATACTCTTCGGGGCTGCACTCAGGATGAGATATCCCCCGAGATAGGGCGCGATCGCCGTGCCCAGCGAGTTGAAAGCCTGCGCCAGATTTAGCCTGCTCGAGGCAGTTTCTGGAGGACCGAGCACCGCGACATACGGATTCGCGGCCACTTGCAGCGCAGTAATTCCGCCCGCCAACACCATCAGTGCGCCTAGAAAAAGCGCGTAGGACGGCACCATCGCCGCCGGAATAAATAGCCACGCCCCGATGCCCATGACCACCACGCCGATCACCATGGTGCGCTTGTATCCAACCCGGTCGATCAACTTTGCAGCCGGAAGCGAAAACAAGAAATAGGCGAGAAAAAATGCCGACTGGATCAGGCTGGCCTTCGCGTATTTCAAATCAAAGATCGATTTAAGGTGCGGGACCAGGACGTCGTTGAGTACCGTGACAAATCCCCACATGAAAAACAGGGAGGTTACGACCGCGAGCGCAGCCTTCCGGGAAGAAGTCTGAGCTACACCCGGGGAAACCGAAGTGTTTGCGCTGACAATCGCCATGGTGAGTGCGGAGCAGCCGGGCTTCGTTTAGCAGAAAATAAACGAGGCCGGCATCGTATCCTCTGGAGCCGACAACAATTGAGCTACGTCTTTGATGAAGGTCATCGCTTACCTTACGAGACGTCACGTTTACTTTACACCTGACATTTTTACGTGCCAGGACCTCTCGAGTTACGGCAAAAACGATAGCGACTTGGTCATCACCGGCCCGGTCGATCGCGATGAGCACTGGCATCGCGTGGCACGAGCTGCGGAACTGAAGCTGAGAGCCGAGATCGAGCCCCTATGTTTTACAACTCCGCTATCACACTGCTCATCCCGAGTCGCGGCGGAAGGTCCACGCCCAAGCACGATTTCCAACCGGCTTCAGACCAGCACTGGAACATTCTTCACCCCAGCGGTTCCGAAAATCTCTCGATAGTGTTCGATTTCGGACTCCGAACCCAGCGCTTTCGCATAATTGTCCGAGAGCTTCACCGCGGGACGACCATCGGCATCGGCGACCTTGCAGATCAGGCTGAGCGGGTCAAATCCAGTTCCACCCTCCGGATCGCAGCCCCGGAAATCGTTGGTGAGCAGCGTGCCCCAGCCTGCGCTGAAGCGGATGCGTCGTCCCGGGATCCATTTCCGCCGGTCCTCAAAGTCGGCCGCACTCCGGAAATCCTTGATCGTCGTGCCGGCTTGCAAGGTGCCTGCAAAATATGCGTGCAGCCCGAGGATGTCATCCACGTCGAGCCCGTCGGAGGCAATGAGAAGCTTGTTCTTCGGGTCACGGCCCCGCTTTTTCAGCCATTCGATATATTCATCGCCCGCGATGTATGGGTCCTTACTGTCGACGCGCTGCCCTGTCCAGTCCGCGCACCAATCAGGCGCGTTCTCGAGGAACTGCGTAGTGCCATACGTATCCGGCAACATGATCAACAAGGCGCCATCGTATGTGCCCTGCCACAACTCGAGCACCCGATATTGCGATGCCTTCCGCGCGGCGTCGTCTGGCGCCAGTGCTGCCAGCACCATGGGAATCTCGTGCGCGTTGGTGCCAATCGCTTCCAGATCGTGTTTGTGAGCGAGGAAGGCATTCGAGGTGCCGATGAAGGCGGTTCCGAGATTATCGGCCAGCGCCTCGACGACGTATTCCTGCCATAAAAAGCTGTGCCGGCGGCGCGTCCCGAAGTCTCCAACCTTAAGTCCGGGAACCCCCTGCAACCTTTCGATTTTGCTCCACAGCTTCGTCTTCGCGCGCGCATACAGAATGTCGAGACCAAACTCGCTCAATTTTTTCAGACTCGCCCGGGTCTTCAGTTCATTGACAATGGAGAGCGAGTACAGCTCCCACATGGTCGTCTCCGGCCAATAGCCGGTGAAGTTCATCTGAAACTGTCCGTCCTTGACCGAGAGCTCGTAGTCAGACAATCGAAAATCCCGCTCCAGCCACGTCAGGAACTCCGGCTGAAAAATCCCTCGCCGGCCATAGAAAGTATTTCCTGCCAGCCAGACCAGCTCCGACCTCCGAAACCGCAAGCTGCGCGCGTGCTCCATTTGCGCTTCCAGCTCCTCGATCGGAAACATATCTGCCAGGCGCACGGAGGACGCCCGATTGCCGAGGGAAAACGTCACGCGCGTTTTCGGATAATGCTTCCAGATGAACTGCAGCATCAGGAGCTTGTAAAAATCGGTGTCGAGCAGGGAGCGAGTAACCGGGTCCAGTTCCCAGTTGTGATTGTGCGCGCGACGAGCGAAGTTCACGATCATTCGCAAATATCCTCTCCTCCGCGCCTCACGAAGTCAAACCGTGATGCACAACAGCTTGGTGCTTTATCGAGGCGTGTGAGAAAATCCCCCCCGGCGTTTTGCCCTCCATTCACCGTGAATGCGGCCTCTCCCGGCCGCTTCCAGCCGGCAAGGTGCGAATACATAAGTAACCAGGTTTTTGGAGAACAGATGACCAAATTGCGTGTGGGTAACGCTCCTTGTTCCTGGGGTACGCTGGAGTTCGAAGGAATGAAGTCGGAGCAGATCGATTTTCATCGGATGCTCGACGAACTCGTCGAGACCGGCTACACCGGCACCGAGTTGGGAGACTGGGGCTATATGCCCACCGACGCGCCCACGCTGACGCAGGAGCTTACCCGTCGCGGAGTGGTCATGCTGGGCGCGTTTGTGCCGGTCGCCCTCAAGGATGCATCCGCCCACGCGGCCGGAATCGAAACTGCTCTCAGGACAGCGCGTCTCATCGCGAATGTCGCGCGCGATCCCGCTCCCTTCCTCGTGCTCGCCGATCAGAACGGCACCGTGCCCGAGCGGACTCTGAATGCCGGGCGCATCCGCCCAAACCTTTCCCTCTCTCCGGCAGAGTGGGAAGTGTTTGCAGACGGCGCGAATGCCGTCGCCAACGCCGTCTCCAAAGCCACCGGGCTGCGCACCGTCTTCCATCACCATTGCGCCGGGTACGTCGAAACCCCCGATGAGATCGCACAATTCCTCCAATTGACCGACCCGCAAACCGTTGGCCTGGTGTTTGACACCGGGCACTACGTGTTCGGCTCCGGCGATTGCGACGTCATAGCGGGCCTGGAGCGGTTCAAGGATCGCATCTGGTACATCCACCTGAAAGACTGCCGTCGCGATATCGCCGAGAAATCTCGCGCCGAAGGCTGGGATTATTTCCAAGCCTTGCGTCATGGCATCTTTTGCGAGCTTGGCAAGGGCTGCGTGGATTTTCCGAAGGTGCTGGGCTGGCTAAAAAGTATCGGCTACCAAGGCTACGTGCTGGTCGAACAAGACGTCTTGCCAGGAATGGGGGCGCCAAAAAACAGCGCCTTGCGCAACCGCGAATATCTTCGTTCGATCGAGCAGTATTTTGCGTAATTGGTAGGTCCCTGTTTGCACTATCGCTGTCCGGAGCGACAGCTCACCGAGTCATGGCGTTTAGTTTCTTCGAACCAGGCGCCTTACTTCTGCCAACCTTTCGTGCCGTATCCCGCATCCCTATGTCGCCCTAATCGTCCCTATATCAAACGCCAGCAAGGCGCAGCAAAGGACCATGATGCTTTCCCGCGGCCTGAGGGTGCTCGTACTATTCTGGTTCAGCATTGCCGTTCTGACTGCAGTCAGTTGCGGTGGCAGTTCTTCGTCGTCTGGTAACGGTACTAACAGTGGAACGCCGACTTCCGGAGGCGGGCCCGCCCCGGGCTCATTCCCGCAGTTCGGTCACGTCGTGTTGGTCATGGAAGAGAATCACGGCTATTCCGATGTGATGGGCAATCCTGCGATGCCCTATTTGAATAGCCTCGCAACCAAGTACGGTCTGGCGACCCAGTACTACGCCAACTCCCATCCTTCGATCGGGAATTACTTCATGCTCACAACCGGCCAGATCATCACGACCAACGATTCTTTCACCGGCACCGTGAGCGACGACAACATCGTTCGCGATCTGCTCACCGCGGGCAAAACCTGGAAATCTTATGCGGAAAGCCTGCCCTCCGTCGGATACACGGGGGGAGATGCATATCCCTACGCGAAACGCCACAACATATTCGCCTACTTTACCGACGTCGTGAACAGCAACTCCGAGGTCAATAACCTGGTTCCTTTTTCGCAATTCGCCTCGGATGTGAGGAGCGGCCAGTTGCCGAATTTCTCCTTCGTCGTACCCAACTTGCTCGACGATGCACACGATGGAATCCTCCCGATGGCGGACTTCTGGCTTCAGCAAAACATGCCTGCTCTGATAAACAGCCCGGCGTTTCAGAAGGATGGATTGTTGATCATCGTTTTTGACGAGGCCGGCGGCAACGACTCCACGCACGGCGGTGGACATGTGGCTGCCGTTATTGTGAGCCCCCAGGCAAAATCGGGCTTTCAATCCACGACGCTATACCAGCACCAGAGCACGTTGCGCCTCATCCTGCAAGGCCTGGGAATTTCCAGCTATCCAGGCGCCGCCGCGCAGGCTCCCAACATGGCGGAGTTTTTCTGAAACCGCGTCCCCTCGCCTGCATCTAGTATCGCGAGACGAGGACGCCACATGACCACCTACCATCTAGCGCAAGTCAACATCGGCCGCATCAAAGCTCCTCTTGACGATCCGCGCATGGCCGGCTTCATGAACCGCCTGGATGAACTCAATGCGCTTGCCGATCGCAGCCCCGGCTTCGTGTGGCGGCTTCAGACTTCGGAGGGAAACGCGACCTATTTCCGTCCCTATAACGACGACGATCGAATCCTGATGAACATGTCCGTCTGGGAAAATGTCGAAGCACTCCGCAATTATGTTTATCGCACCGTTCACATCGAGCTTGTTCGCCAGCGCCAGGAGTGGTTCGAGGCTTTCGCCAGCAACTATCTCGCGCTCTGGTGGGTGCCCGCGGGGCATAGGCCTGGTATCGACGAAGCGAAGAAGCGCATCGCCCACCTCGATGCTTACGGTCCGACGGAATACGCATTCAATTTCAAAACTGTTTTCCAGCCACACGAAGAATTTCAGCGGCGAATTGACTGGTCGTCCTTCCAGCCTTGCCCGGCAGTCTAGCCGCCGTGCGCGCTCATCCTCTTCCCCGAAACCGGATGATTTGCCGCCGGTCGCGCTTGGATGGTCTGCCTAGTGGAAGCGTTTCGAACTGTCTGCTCGCCCGGCGTTCGTCGGCGAGTTTTTGGCGCAACTCCCGGCTCGCTTCGGTTTCGCAATAGAGAGTCTGCGCCACGGAAGCCGGGCCGCGTGTCTCGTTTATAAGCAAGACCTCAACCTGAAAGTCCCCACCCTCATTGGTGATTTTCAGCATGTCCCCGATCCGAACGTCGCGCGCCGGCTTGGCGGTCTGACCATTCGATTCGACGCGGCCCAGCTCACACGCCCGTTTCGCAAGCGTACGCGTCTTGAAAAATCTCGCCGCCCAGAGCCACATATCCATCCGCACGCTATTCATAATGGAGTTCGAACAATTCGCGCAGGTTCGTCAGGGTCTCCTGACGACTGACGGCTGAAGATCGTCGCCCAAAGCGATCCCGTCGACGATTGCCCGCTTTCCTTCGTGTAACTTCTTGTCCTTGGTTGTTATTTTTTCTCAGCCTTAGACATCCGACACCAAATCCGCGAACTTTGCCAGATCGATGTTCCCGCCACTGACCACACACGCAACCTTTCGGAAACCGCACTTCCCGCTGAGCCCGGCCGCGACCGCACATGCGCCCGCGCCCTCGGCGATCACATGGTTCCGCTCCGCCAGAAGGCGCAGCGCCTGCCTGATCTCCTCCAGCGTGCACACGATCGATCCGGCTAACAGGTGATGTGCCAGGTCCCACATTCGCGGAAACACGGATTTGCCTCCGCACCCGTCCACCCAACTCGCTTTCCAGTCAGGAAACTTTTGCGCCGAGCCCATTGCGAGCGAACGTGCCAGGGGCGATGCCGTTTCCGGTTCGGCCGCGAACACTTTCACCTGAGCTCTGCGCTCTTTCATGGCAGCCGCGATCCCGCACGACAACCCTCCTCCGCCAAAAGCCGCGATGATGCACTCCACATCTGGCAGATCTTCCAGGATCTCCAGGCCCGCCGACGCGTTGCCCGCAATGAATCCGTCATCTTCGAAAGGATGCACAAACGATCCGCTCATGGCGGGATGCGTCCGATCCGCCAGCGCCTGCCAGCATTGATCGTAAGAAGCCTTCACGATCTCCGCGCCCAGACGCCGTGCCGCATCCAGTTTGGCCACCGGGGCCGTGTCCATGACCAGCACCTTGCAAGGGACGTCTGCCTTGCGCGCCGCCAGCGCTACTCCTTGCGCGGCATTGCCTGCGCTCACAGTCCAGACCCCGCGTTTCCTCTGCTCCTCTGGCAGGAGCCGAACCGCGTTATACGCTCCTCGAATCTTGAAGGAGCCGATTGGCTGCAGGCACTCTAACTTCAAGTAAATTTCCGCCGGTCCGTCATAGTTGAGGCGCAGGAGCGGGGTCCGTATTGCGGCCTCGTACACGTGTTTCCGCGCGTCATCGATCAGACCGACCGGAATTTCGCGCTTAGGTTTCGCCGTTGAAACATCGGTGCTCATGGCAGACCTCACAGTCCGCCGATGCTACGTCATCGTCGCGTCCATTTCAACGAACCAGCGGCTTGTCCAAGCTGTCCCAGTCATAGGCAGCCGCTACCCGCGCCTCCACTTCGGAAGTAACTCGCCCGCCGAGGTCACCGTTGGTCATGATTGCGACTCCATAGCCCTTTCGTACATGCGCGAGAAGGTGGCATGCAAATCCCCAGTTGCCCCCGCTGTGGCTGAAGTACCAGCCTTCGCCGTTTTTTGCTATCTCGAAGCCGATGGCATACGGCCGAAAGAGAACCAGGATGGGTCAAAGTGAAGCTGGAGCCGTCACAGGAGAGTTCGATGGCGGCGCAGGGTGAGTTAGCGGCTTAAGGCACTAACACTGGCCCTGTACCGCCGCGCTGTTTCGTGGGTGGTCGGTCGAGGTCGAGCTGAATTGTGCCCTTGGCACGATGCTCACCTCGCCTCCCACGCACGTCCGACACCCGGTCTGATTGGTTACGGCTGCCACAGCTTATCTAAAGCGTCGGCATAATCGGTCAGCGCCCGTTTGTTGTCGAGGCAAGGGCTATCTTTGTGGGTCGTGTGACTGGGCTTCTCAGATGGGAGAGGTTCGTTCTCGGGAGCTTTCGGATCGCCTCCCTCAAGGCCTTTTGAGCGTTCTGTATCGGAGCGCAGCTTCACAAAGGCATTGATAATTCTAATTTTCCAGCTCAGCCATACAGAGAATCAGGGAGGGCTTCGTCCTGTCGACCTTAGTCTCTTGAGATCCAAAACTGATCTGTTCCCTGTATGGCCTGTCGCGCCCGATTTTCGTACGCTGAGCACTGCCTAAGCATTGAGCTAGGCGAGGAGGTTCCATGCTGTATTACGCGCTGGTGTTTCTTGTGATTGCACTGGTGGCAGGATTCTTGGGCTTCGGTGGCATCGCATTCGCCGCCGCCGGCATTGCCAAGATCATCTTCTACATCTTCCTGGCAGTCTTCCTGATCAGTCTGATCATGCACTTCGCCCGCGGAACCTCACGAGGCGTGTAGGCGCAACTGAACAGGAGGCGTAATCAAGCGTCGAACGCCGAGTGCTCGGTTTACTGAATCTTTTCACCATTCGCAATCGCGGCCAATGAACTGGCCGCGATTTTTTTGCTCGTACCGCCGCCCTCCATCTCGCGTCGATCTACAAGTCCGCATAAATGCCCCCTCGGCCATGACCGCTGAAATGCGGATTTTCACGAACAACGGCTCAGATTGGTTTGGCTGAAAGCCATGCCGCCGCAATCAAACACACCGTTATAAGGAAAGAGAAAACGATAGGAAGGATAAAGAGGTATCTCCAGCTCAGAACCGTGATGGCGGCAAAACAGAGGGCGAACGCCCAGGCAGTGCCGCGCATCAGCGCCAAAGTCTCTGCCGGAAGGCCACCTAGTTGCCACGCTAATATCGCGGCGAATAGATAAAACACGCCGACACAGAATCCGGCGGCAACAAAGAGATCCCAATATGTCCTGCTAAACCCCTGCACGTCAAAGTGTGTGGACCGCATTGAGCCCACAATCGCCTCCACTCCCCATCTGGGATCGGACTGGCGAAAACCAAGTGTATGTCCGACGGCAAAGAGCAGCAGAAGAACAGCAGCGATTCGATAGAGCGTGGGCGCTTTCAATTATCGCCTTCCTTTTTGTGGCCGTAGTTTAGCAGCTCGTAGACCGCTAAACCCTCCACAAAATAAAGACGGGTGTAGACCAACGAGCTGTTTTCGGAAAGGGAGGTCGCATGGATGGGCGAGATGCCCGTCCCGCCGAATGACGGAGTTGAGATAAGGACGCCTCGTACCTCAACTGGCGCAATTGGCTGTGTGAGAAGCAGAAATCGTCGGAAATTCCACACGGAAGCGACTGCCCAGTCCTTCCTCGCTTGTCACATAAATTCCCGCGGAATGCGCTGTACAGATCGCCTTCACGATCGAAAGTCCGAGTCCGGCGCCGCCGGAGGCGCGAGAACGAGCTTTATCAGCCCGATAAAAGCGCTCGAACACATGAGGAAGCGCTTGCGCTGGAATTCCGGCCCCGTTATCAGATACCTCGACTATGATTTTGCCATCTTCTACGTACAGACTCACGCGAATCGTGCCGCCTACCTGCGTGTACTTGATTGCATTGTCGAGGAGGTTCACGATGACCTGCTGAAGGTGTGTACGATCACCGTCGAGGTAAATGCCAGTCTCGACGGAGGTACAAAGCGCAATCGACTTTTCCTGTGCCAGAACGTTCATCTCGCCAGCAGTGCGAGTGATCAATTCGCTGAGATCCAGCGCCAATCTGTCAAGTTTCACCTCGCCCGCATCCAGGCGAGAAATCGTGAGCAGGCTTTCGACGATCCGGGACATTCGGTGGGTCTCTTCCAGGGCGCTGCCGATCTGGTTTTCAAGAGACTCGCTCAGCGGATAGTTGTGCACGATGCCTTCCAGTTCCAACTGCAAAATGGTCAATGGTGTGCGCAACTCGTGAGAAGCATCCGCAGAAAAACGATTGATGTGCTGGAATGCATCATCCAGGCGTCCGATCATCCGGTTCAGGGCGGTCGACAGGCGCTCGAGTTCGTCTCCTGTTCGGATGGTGGGCAGGCGTTCGCTCAGATTGCTGGATGTGATGCCCTCGGCTCTCTCGGTGATTTCATCTACCGGCTGAAGCGATCGTCGCATGAGCCAATAACCACCCGCGATCGCCAGCGACACAATGAACGGTGTATAGATCGCAAGGGTTAACAACAATCCGTGCAGAACGATCTGTATCTGCTGGTACGGGGTCCCGCTTTCTACCAGAAAATGGCTGCCATCGGGAGTTGTGAAGGTCATCGCCTGGGTGAGCAACTGACGCCCGTCCTTGAGGTGAATGCGGCGAACCCCATCTCTTTGGTTGCCTTGCGGGAAAGGAATCTCGGATGGCTCGAAGGCGCCATCTTTTGGCGCCCCTGATAAATAGACGATGCCTGTGCCATCTCGATAAACGCGGATGAAGCGCCCGTTTACTTCCGGCGCATACGCCTCGTTGACCTCAGTCATAAGCCAGCCAGCGCGCTTGCCGGGCAATTGCGCGAGCAGTTCGGTACCGATGGTGCGGCACTCGGAGACCAGCATGCTCTGAAACGTCCAATTCAGGTAGCGTTCCAGCCCCAAGTACACCGACACCCCAAACATCAGCAGAGCGCACAGGAGGAGCCCGGCGTACCAAGCCGTCATGCGGAAGCGCAACGAGCGAACGTTCACGATGGCGCTCCCTTGGTAACGGTGTAGCCGACCCCGCGTACCGTGCGGATCAGCTTCTGTTCGTAGGGATCGTCCACTTTGCTGCGTAAATGGCGGACATATACATCGACGATATTGGTGATTCCGTCAAAGCTCTGATCCCAAACGTGCTCGATGATCATTGTCCGCGAAAGGACGCGGCCAGCGTTGGAGACGAGATATTCCAGCAGCGAGTATTCCTTCGAGGTAAGCTCGATGCGCTGCCCCGCGCGCTTCACTTGTTGGGAGAGGCGATCCAGTTCCAGATCGGCTACACGAACCACACTATCGCGGGTCACGGGTCCGCGCCGAAGCAAGGCTTTCGTGCGAACCAGCAATTCAGCGAAAGCAAATGGTTTGGTCAGGTAGTCGTCAGCACCGGCCTCGAAGTTTCCGACTTTGTCCGCAACTGCATCGCGAGCAGTGAGAATCAGCACCGGTACGTGCGTATTCTGCGTCCGAATCCGGCGAAGAACTTCGCTCCCATCCAGTTTCGGGAGCATAAGGTCGAGTATCACCAGGTCATAGTGGTAGGTAGTGGCGAGGTCCAGCCCAGATTGGCCGTCGAGCGCGACATCAACCGCAAACCTCTCGGCCGAGAGTCCGCGAGCGACAAAACTGGAAACCTTTTCCTCGTCTTCCACCAGAAGGATGCGCATCGAGGTTCTACCGCACTAGAGCGATTTTCTGCCGCATCAGTATAATTGCGATCGCTCCAAGCGGTAGCAGGCTTCGCATGAAAAATCATTCAGAATTGGGGGTGGGGCCGCTTTGAGACCTGACCGGGATACCGCACGTGTGGCTTCCGGATCCTGAACAATGTTTCATCCCGCCTTCATTCGTTGTTAATGTTGACCCGCCAGCATCGGTATCCCTTCATGGCTCAGAGATTATTTGCGTCCATCCTGTTGGTCTGTGCATTCGCAAGCGCCCAAAATCCTGGCTCGCCCGATCATTGGATAGCAGTTCGGGCGGGTCGCCTCTTTGTTGGGACAAACCAACTCCAGAAGAATCAGATTGTATTGATCAAGGGCGATCGAATCGCGGAAGTTGGGTCAGCCGAAACGGTCAAGATCCCCGCAGGAAGCGAGATCATTGATTTGAGCGGAGCGACCGTCCTGCCCGGCCTCATCGACGCTCATACCCATGTGTTCGGGAATGGGCCCGACTTCGACACGCAGATCCTGCGCGAGTCTTATCAGTACCGCACGTTGACCGCGCTCGCAAATGCTCAGAAGGATCTGATGGTCGGCTTTACCACCCTGCGGGATCTGAAGACCTTGGGTGCGATGTACAGCGACGTCGATCTGCGTAACGCGATCAATCGCGGCGTGGTACAGGGACCTCGGATGCAGGTAGCCACGAGAGGAATTCAAAGTACGGGTGGGTTCATCATGCGTGGCTATTCCACGGATGTGCCGGTTCCGTCGGCTCTGGAGGTCGTCGACTCACCTTGGGCCGCCCGGCAGGCCGTACGAGACCAGGTTGCGCATGACGCCGACCTGATCAAGGTATATGCCGCCTACGACTTTTACTTCACCGCGGATGGCAAAATGGTGGTCCCTCCTACTTTCACCGCAGAAGAAATCAACGCCATTGTGGATGAAGCTCACAAGAAAGGGCGCAAAGTGTCGTGTCACGCGTTTGGCGGCGAAGGACTTCGCAACTGCCTGAATGCGGGAGTCGATTCCCTTGAGCACGGAGTGGATCTAGAAGACACGGACATCAAGCTGATGGTGCAAAAGGCCATCTATCTGGTGCCGACTCTTTATCACTACCAACTCGATCGAGACCGCGATATGAAGAGGCATGGAGGACATAGTGTGGCTGAAGTATCGGAACGCAGCTTTTCTCGGGCCGTGGAGCAGGGGGTGAAAGTGGCATTTGGTTCAGGCGTTGGACCGTTTCCTCATGGCTCGCAGACGAAGGAATTTGAGTACATGGTGAAATTCGGCATGACACCGGTGCAGGCGATTCGAGCCGCCACCATCGACGCGGCGACTCTCATGGGATGGAACGACCGCATCGGATCGGTTGAGCCCAGCAAGTTTGCCGACCTGGTAGCGGTGGAAGGCGATCCAACCCATGACATTACGGAACTGGAACGCGTGAAGTTTGTGATGAAGGGTGGCCACGTTTTTAAGAATGAACTGAAGTGAGAGGACCGGGAAGGTCAAGCTCATGAAGCGAAGAGATCTGCTAAGAAACACTACCGGGATCGCGGTTACATTTGGAATTCTCGGTTCGCGGGCACGCGCCCTCGGTGGACGTGAAGTCGACCAGACTTGTAAGGAAGCAACGTTCCCAAAGGTCGACAAGCTCACGTCCCGGGTCGCCGAGTTTGTCGTCAACACACAATTAACCAACATTCCCTCTGAGACGATCGAACTCGGTAAGAAGTCGATCCTCGACGGCCTGGGACTGGCGCTCAGTGGATCGAAAGCCGAAACTGCACCCTTAATCCAGCAGTACATTGGATCTCTTGGTTGCCAGTCGGGGGGCGCCGTCGTGTTGGGGTCTGCGACCAAGCTGCCGGCCCGCTTTGCTGCCCTTGCTAACGGAATTGCGATTCACGTCGACGACTTCGACGACACACAGCTCGCTGTGGGCAAAGACCGCGTTTATGGACTGCTGGTGCATCCCACGGTGTGCGTGCTGCCGGCCGCGCTGGCTATGGCTGAAGTGGGCGGCAGGAGTGGCAAAGATCTCCTCCTCGCTTACCAGCTTGGTGTGGAAGTGGAATGCAAGATAGCGGAAGCGATCTCACCCCGCCACTATGAAGACGGATTTCATTCCACCGGCACCTGTGGTGTCTTTGGGGGGACCTCAGCATGCGCGCGGCTCAAGGGTCTGGATGCTGTTCACACCGCGCGCGCATTCGCGATTGCCGCCAGCCAGGCTGCGGGATTGCGCGAAAATTTCGGCACCATGATGAAACCGTTTCAGGCGGGTCATGCAACCGAAAGCGGAGTGGTCGCCGTCGATCTGGCTGCGCTCGGTTGGACGGGTGCGGAACAGATTCTGGAGGCGCAACGGGGTTTCTTTCATGCTTATGGTGGAACCTACGATCCCTCTGCGATTCTCGATCATCTGGGAAAGCCTTGGACATTCCAGAGCCCTGGAGTTTCAATCAAGCCGTTTCCTTCCGGATCGCTGACTCATCCGGGGATGACCGAACTCCAGCGCCTGATCCGGGAGAACTCGATTCGTGCAGCCGATGTCGCGCAAGTGGACGTCGGCACCAATCACAACATGCTCAATACGCTGATACATCATCGTCCGACGACCGGACTGCAGGCAAAATTCAGCATGGAGTTCTGCATGGCGATCCTGCTGGTGGACGGCAAGGCGGACCAGACGAAGTTCACGGATGCGGTAGTGAACCGTCCCGACGTGCAGGATATGATTGGGCGGGTGCGCTTCTATACTGACCCTGAAGCTGAAAAGGCGGGCTACGACAAGATGACCACCATCCTCAAGATCACGCTGAAAGACGGGCGCGTCATCACCGGCAGGGCAGATTTCGGAAAAGGCAGTCCATCGAATCCGATGAGTTTTGAAGAAGTGGCTGAGAAATTTCAAGGTTGTGCCGCGTTCGCGGAGTGGCCCAAATCGAAGGCCGATGGCGTGATTGAGCTCGTGCGCAAGCTCGAAGGCGTTTCTGACGTGCGCACTCTGACAGCTCTTTGCAGGAAATAATATCGGCGGGAAGCGACTTAACGGAGAAGAAACTTGAAAGCCTACAAAATAGCGGTGATCGAGGGAGACGGCATTGGCCGTGAAGTTGTCCCCGAAGGCGTTCGTGTGCTGGAAGCGGTTGCGCACCGCTTCGACCTTTCGTTCTCGTGGCAGAACTTCGATTGGAGTTGTGAAAGGTATGCGAAAACGGGTCGCATGATGCCGGAGGACGGGCTCGAACAACTGCGCCCGTTTGATGCCATCTACCTTGGTGCGATCGGGTATCCCGGCGTGCCCGACCATGTCTCCCTGTGGGGCTTGTTGATTCCGATTCGGCGCGGCTTTAAGCAGTACGTCAATTTACGTCCGGTGCGCCTTCTGGAAGGGATTACCAGCCCGCTGAGTGGGCGCAAGCCGGGAGAGATTGATTTTGTTATCGTGCGGGAGAACAGCGAAGGAGAATATTCCGAGGTAGGCGGGCGCCTGAACCGCAACACCGAGGACGACATCGCGATTCAGCAATCGATCTTCACCCGCCGTGGCTGCGACCGCATCATCCGATATGCTTTCGAACTGGCGCGCACCCGGAAAAAACATGTGACGTCGGCCACCAAGTCCAACGGTATTGTTTTCTCCATGCCTTTCTGGGACGAACGTTTTGCGGCAATTTCAAAGCAATATCCCGATGTGAAAGCCGATCAGTTCCACATCGACATCCTGTCCGCGCATTTCGTGGCACATCCTGACTGGTTTGATGTGGTGGTCGGATCCAACCTGTTTGGCGACATTTTGTCGGACCTGGGGGCCGCGGTCGTAGGATCCATGGGTCTCGCTCCCGCAGCGAACCTGAATCCCGAGCGGGAGTATCCATCCTTGTTTGAGCCTGTGCATGGATCGGCTCCAGACATCGCCGGAAAAGGGATCGCGAACCCGGTGGCACAAATCTGGACGGGCGCGATGATGTTGCGACATCTCGGCGAAGAGCAGGCCGCTCATGCTGTGGAACAAGCCATCTTCAAGGTGCTTGCGAGTTCGAGTGTGCGAACTCGTGACATCGGCGGCAAAGCAAGCACACGCCAAATGGGAGAAGTGATCGCCGAGGAAGTTTCCGCGAGCGCAGGCGTGTCGGCCCGCTAGCCCCAACTCGTTAGGTATTGGCATGACGCTGAGAAGGTCCCACTGGCGTCTACACGGTGAGACCTCCCGCCCCCCTTAAGGCACAACTTCGTATACACGAAGTTCTGCAATCTGCTTCTCGTGATGCGGAACCGCCAGAAAGTATTTATTGAGCTCAGGAACGAAAATCGCCGTCTTCGCCCGGAACGCTGTGACTACGTGCGCAATCCGTTCATAGTGGTCTGGGTCCGTCTGCTGGAATACGTCAAGGAACTCTGTCCCCGCGAAATAGATTCGCTTGTGGCCGCCGTCGTAGGCCATGTCATCCACCATGGCCGCCGCCGGATAACTGCTTACAACTTTCCCCGAGTTCGTATCCAGGACAACCAGTTTGCCGGGGTCGCGTGTGCCGACAAACAGCCGATGGGAACCTTCATCCAAAGCGATTGCAGTGGGCTTCTTCGCAACCTCAGAGATCGGCCACGTCGCCAGCAGTTTGCGGTTCGTACGATCAATTACCTCGACCGTACTGTTTCCGCGGACGTTTACGAACATTCGAGGGCCTGACTTCTCGAAAGCCATGCCTTCTACATCGTTGGAATCCATTTTGATCTCGGCAACGGTTTTGCCGGCGTCGGTATCGATCGCCGTGATGTAGGAATTGGGAAGCTTGGCATCCTTGCCACCATTCACGACGTACAGGTACTTGGCGGCGGAATCATAGGTACTCGCGTCCGCCCCTTCGCGCAGCTTGATGCTGCCGACAGGTTTGTAGGACACCGTTTCGTAGATTTTGACCTCGCCCAGATCGCCGTCGACCACAAAGAGCTTCTTCAAGTCCGCCCGATAAAGGAGCGAGTGCGGGGCCTTGAGATCATCAATGGTGTGGATCAGTTTGTTGGTTCTCAGATCAAACACTAAGACCTTGGAGTTTTCTTCTGCGGTGGCGAACAGGCGGTTTCCTTCGACATCCGCCAGCAAGTGGTCGAAATCGCCATCATGGAGTTCCGGAAGGGGCGTTGTATGCTCGAGTTTGAGTGGCGCTTTTTGTGCAAAAACACCGGTGCCGAATGCAAAAATCGCCGTGAGCATGATGAGGACGCGCGCTTTGTTCATTGTGATCTCCAGGCTTGAAGAAACTGTTAGTGATGAGCACAGATTGCGTCCACCATTAGGCTCACATCAGTCTGAACCGTGCATTAACGCAACATTAAAAATAGTTCAGTTCTGCATATTGCCAGGCGGGGCGACCGCAACTGTCAGTCGTTTTGGAACTTTGCCAACCTTGATCCGTGTGAGTTCCCGACGGCTCTTAACGTCGATGACAGAAACGTCGTCGGAATCGGCGTTGCTTACGCTCAAAAACCTGCCATCGGGTGTAAACGCGAGCCAGTTTGGACCAGTTCCAGTAGCCACTTTTCCCACGATCTTCTTCGCCTTCACATCGTAGATGTAGACGCAGTCATCGAGCAGGCTTGATACCCACAGTTCGCTCCCATCGGGAGTCAGCGCAAGTCCATGAGTGCGCGTATCCGCGGTTTCGTATTGCAGAGGGTGGGGCGTGGGATGTTCGGCGGGTATTTCCACCCGCTCAATGACTTTTTTCTCCGGAACGTCAACGACGTTGAATCCATGGAGCTCCGCGACCGCGACAAACATGGTGTTCCCATCGGCACTGACCGCATAAGGCCGTGGTCGTCCACCGGCTGGGATGACTGCAGAGTAGTCCATTTTCTCTAAATCGATGACCTTGATCTCGTGGGATCCCATCGAACTTACGAACATGTAGCGATTGCTGCCCGTGTTCAGCGCGTTATGCGGTTCCTTAATAGGCAAGCTCTTGACCACTGCCTGTTTCCCAACGTCCACGATGTCCACTTTGTCCCCGTCGCGGATGGGAACTGCTACATACTTTCCATCGGGAGTGACAGCGACCTGGTTGGGACGACCGCTCACCTTCACGCTTCCAATAACCTGGCGGGTAGCGGTGTCAATGATCCGGAGCGTATGGTCGGACTCCACTGTGACAAACAAACGCTTGCCGTCCGGCTGGACCGTCACCCCGTGAATGCGCTCGCCGAGTTTGATGTCTCCGATTACCTTGAACGAGTTCAAATCCACAATGCTGATGTCGTCTCCACGACTGTTCCCAACGTAGAGCAGTAGATTTTCGGCTGCCGGCTTGCTCTCGGTCCAGGCCAACATGACGGTGAATCCAATCCACACCGCAAGGCACAGTCTCACTTTCGACATGGAATCTATCCTCGATTCAACCAATTCTTCCCAATGATTCTTAAGACTGCATGAAAAGAGACCGTCGTTCGGTTGTGGGCGTAAACCTATAATTGCCACTCTGCCAAAGCCTCTAGACAGGATTCTCGCTCCCGCCCGCTTGCCTGCCGACGGCAAGCATGAGAATGCCCGACGCGAACAAACTAGCTACGAGATAAAGCAATGCGGCGGAGAACGAGTGCGTTCGACTGGCTAGATAGCCCATCACCATGGGTCCGACGAACCCTCCCAGGTTGCCGACAGAATTGATGAGTCCGATCGACGCGGCGGCGGCGGACTCACTCAAAAATCGCGTCGGCACGGCCCAGAACACAGGCTGGAAACCGTAGAACGCTCCCCCGGCGACAACAAACCACCCGACAGATAACGCCAGATTCGCGCGCGAGAGAACTGCCAAAGCAAGCGCTATACCGCACACGAAGACGGGTAAGGCCGCGTGCCAACGCCGTTCCTGCGTACGATCAGAGTGCCACCCGTTAACTTGCTGCGTGATGAACGCGGCTACGTACGGCAGGGCAGCGAGCAGAGTCACTTTGAAATCGCTTTTGCCCGAAAGACGCTTGAGAATCGTGGGCAACCAGAATGCAATGCCGTAACTCCCTGTCATGGCGCAGAAGTAGCAGAGGGTGAGCAATATCACATCGCGATGACGAAGCGCCTCCCAAACCTGGAATGAGCGATGACGCCGCTTGGCTTCTTTTTCCTGCTTCAGTTCGCTGATAATCCAGGATTTCTCTTCCTCCGGGAGCCAACGGGCTTGCTCGGGCCGATCGGTGAGGTACCAGATCGTGATCAATCCCAATGCGACCGCGGGAATGCCTTCGATGATGAACAGCCAGCGCCAGCCTCTTAAGCCTAGCCAGGAGAGTCCCAGGAGCAAACCGGCAAGCGGCGAACCGATGACGTAGGAGAGCGGGTTTGCCGCATAAAAAAATGCGACGGCTTTGGCTCGGTCCTGATATCGAAACCAGTGCGTCAAATACACGATGACGCCGGGAAAGAAACCTGCCTCAGCTGCGCCCACCAGGAAACGCACAAGGTAGAACTGATGGGCAGTGTGGATGAAGGCCATCAGCACCGTCATCAGGCCCCATGAAATCATGATGCGAGCGATCCAGAGGCGCGCGCTCCAGCGCTCTACGATCAGCGCACCGGGAATCTCCAGCAAGAAATAACCCAGAAAGAAAATTCCTGCCCCGAAGCCGATTACACCTTCGCTGAATCCCAGGTCACGCGGCATCTGCAGCGCTGCCGCCCCCACATTCATTCGGTCGAGGAAGGCAACGACGTAGAGGAGGAACAAAAAGGGGAGGAGCCGCCGAGCGATCCGATGCCGGGCCCGCCGCACGACGTCTGAATTCGGAACAGAAGCAGCGATGCCGTGAGCAGGGCTGTCAGCGGACATTGGGGTCGAACTCATAGCTATTCAAACTTCAAAAAGAGGCTGGTTCATGGCCTCCACGTTAGAGCAGGAATAATCATTCCGAGTAGAGTTACTCCGTGTCCGGTTAAAAGATCACTTTCACGGCGAACTGAATTTCACGCGCGGTGGTGGTCGTTTTGGTCAGCAACCCTGCCACGCCCGTTGAACTTCCCGTCCCATCAAAAATGTCGGTGTTGTCGGGAGTAACAGGAGGCGCAAAGTTCGGATGGTTGAGAATGTTGAACATCTCTGCTCGGAACTGAATGTTGAATCTCTCCGAGATTCTCCGAATATAGTTGTTCTTGAACACCGAGAAGTCCATCGAGGTAACGCCGGGTCCGATGAGAATGTTTCGCCCAGCGTTACCGCGGAGGTTGAAGCACTGGGGGAAGGCGACCGGGCCCCCAGCGCTCGGCGGAGCGGGACTGCAGTTGGCGTTCCAGAATGCCATGTTGGGCGCAGTCGGCACTGCGAAGCATTCGGTCTTGACGTAATTATTCGGATGTCCGGGGTTTGTAAGGGTCTTGCATCCGGAGCCACCTAGACGGTTGGGAACATCCCAGTCGTCGCTGCTGAGCGAGCCCAGCGGATCTGAGCCCGTCCCCCAGGTTGCGGTGAACGGAATACCATCACTTGCTGTAAAGATAAGGCCAAGCTGCCATCCACCTAAAGCCCATTGCGTCGGCCCGGAGAATGACTTGGGAGTAGGCAGTTCCCAGGTTCCATTCACCACAAAAGTTCGGCCCACGTTGAAATCGGAGAGGCCGCGGTTCAATCTCAGGTCAAACCAGGGAAGACTGGAGATCGAATTGCCGAAAGTGTCGCCCGCCAGGGAGGCCGAACTGGTATCAATGCTCTTCGACCAGGTAAAGACTCCTTGCACCTGGAGACCATGGCTCATGCGCTTGGCCAACTGAGCTTCCAGAGCGTTGTAATACGAGCTGCCCTGGTAGAACATCGCTCGCACCGAGCCGTAATTTGGATTAACGGTATTCGGAGGAGCACACGACGGGTCATCTGGAGGCCCGTTCGGATCGGTCGCACTGCAGAGGGAAGAGTACCCATTACCAAAAACGTCGACCTTCGGCCACAAGTATCCACTAGGGGTCTTCGTCGGAAGCACCAGATCTGCTTCGTCAACGCGGAAAGGCTGGTGAACTCCCCGCGAACCCACATATGCAAGCATGGCGGCCAAAGTCGGGGTCAGCTGTTGCTGCACATTCAGATTCCATTGCGCCACATAGTTTCGCTTCGGGTGCGGGATATAAGTTGAGCGCAAGGTATTAGCGGGAAAGGAGGTGAGACCGTTATAAAACGTCCCGGCTCCAGGACTGTTGACAGCGGTATACGAGAAGAACGGAGCAGATTGAGTGGTCAGAAGTATGAATTGATATGGCATGGGCTGTACGTCGAAAAGACCCGCTCCACCGCGAATTGCAGTCTTCCCCTTACGCAGCGGATCCCAGGCAAAGCCCAAGCGTGGTTCAAAATCCTTAAGCGTAGGGTTGTTAAAGAATGGATTGCCGAGACGAGGGTTAGCATCCGATATATTCGCCAGATTGGCTAGCTTCCCCGCCGTTTCTCGGATTACAGTTGACATCTCATAACGCAACCCCAGGTTCAAGGTGAGATTCGGTTTTACGCGCCAGTCATCCTGCAAGTACGCGCCGAAGATCGTCTGGCGAAGATTCCGCGGGGAGAGCGTGCTGGCGATGCCACCTTGGAATTTTGCGGGATTGTTGGTCAGGAAGTCCGATAGGCTGCCGAATCGCCAAATTCCATTTGGGTCGGTATCCGCCACCACATTGAGCATCATGTGCTCGAGCGCAACTCCAAAACGCAGGGAGTGAGTGCCTTTCGTATAGAAGGCGTCGTCATAACCCTGGATTGAATTCCAGTGGTAGAAGTATGTCGGACTTCCACCGATGCCACCCGTGAAGGGTGTTGTTCCACCATCGATGAAAACCTGCGACGCTGCCCGTCCCGCGAACGCCGAGCCTCCAACGCCGAGATCGGTCCTGGACGCGTCGGGATTAATCGCTTTCAAGCTCTGATTGTTGTTGACGGCTTCATGGTTTCCGCCAATACGAATCGAGTTGGCAAACTGTGGACTGAATAAGTGGGTCTCCTCTATGGAGACAAACTGCCTCGCGGTCAGAGTGTCAAATTCCACGTTGTTGAGCCCATCGGGTGATGAATATGGGGTCCGATCGAACATATACGTGCCGAACAGGCTGTCTTTTTCAGAAAACCGGTGGTCGATGCGGGCGGTGAAAAAGTTTTCATTGACTACCTGCTGACCCGCGAATGTGTACAGGCCCAAATCCCCGTTCGCAAGGCTGGGACTGGTCGGGTCGGGCAGATGCCAGAATGTAAGGTAAGCCGCTGCGCTCGGATCGACACTCACGGTTCCAGTGCTGAGATTGCCTGCGCGAGCATTCGCAGAGGGGACGGTCGCAACCGTGGTAATCCCCTTCGACTGCCGTATGCCTTCGAAGTCCCCAAAGAAGAATGTATGGTCACGTACGATCGGGCCGCCGATGGTGCCGCCAAACTGGTTGCGCTTGAATGGAGGGATCGAATGCGTGGGGTCATCGAAATAGTTCCTGGCGTCGAGCGCGCTATTGCGCAGGAACTCGTAAGCGCTTCCGTGAATCTCGTTCGTCCCCGACCGCGTAATCGCGTTGACGACTCCTCCCGAGGTTTTGCCGTAGTCTGCGGAGTAGTTGGTGGTGAGCACCGAGAATTCCTGGATCGCGTCCACGCCCAGGTTTCCTCCCAGAACGCTTCCGGGGGCGCCATTCGCGTAGTCGTTGAGACTAACCCCATCCAACCGGTAATTGTTCTGTTGCGGCCGCGCACCGGAAATGGTGAGTTGCTGCCCAAAGCCGCGATTACCGCGATCGGTGCCTGCCGAAAAGTCTGGCTGAGTGTGGATCGCATTCACGCCCGGCTGAAGTTCGGCCAAGTCGCTCCAACTGCGGCCATTGAGAGGCAACTCGCGGACAGTGGTTGCGTTCACTACTGCACTGATGTCGGAACTCGAAAGTTGCACCGCGGCAACTTCGCTTTGCACGATCACCTTCTCGGTGACTGAGCCCACACTTAACACTTGGTCCAAAGATACAGACCCTCCGACCGTCAGCGTGACCCCTCGCCGCGCCTCGGTCTTGAACCCTGCCGCCGAAAACGTCACTTGGTACGTTCCTGGCAATAGATTGGGAGCCGAGTAGAAGCCTTCTTCGTTTGAGGTGACGTCTCGAGTGGCTCCTGTAGCGATGTGCTCGATCGAGATGTGGACATTGGCGATGACTCTGTCGCTGCTGTCTTTGACGGTTCCTGACATCGTGCCGCCTGCAACTTGTGCATGCATGCTCGCGACGTCTACCTGGGAGAACATCACGAATGCTGCGCCTGCTACACAGAGCTTTCTGAAGGTTGAATTCCGAATCACGGGAGGGCTCCCTTCTGTGCCGCGAGAGCTTAACTCAGTAACAACAGGGTCGCGCAAATTAATTTCCGTTCATCTCTGTGCAGGCATCGAGATCACTACTCTGCAGTTTGTGCTGAAACGTAATGATGAAGACCTGAACCGCATGCGAGAGGCGCAGGTGCGATATCGCCAAAAGGAATCGTGCCCTTCTGTTTCAGTCAATTGTTCCTGCAGTAAAATCCAGCGAGCATGCACAACAAACAAATAGTTTTCTGAGTCCCTTTCTGCGAACAGAGCTGAAGGCCACACGTTGCTCGCGCAAGGAGCCCTTCATGGGTACGATCGATCGGTGCGAAGGTCGACGCGCATTCGGCGCTGACCCCGAGGGTTATCACGCCGCCAGGCCTGCGTACCCAGAGAGAGTCTTTGAGATTCTGCGGCAACGTTGCGGCCTACGACCATCTTGCAGGACGTTCGAGATCGGTGGCGGAACCGGAGTTTGTACGCGAAGACTCATGGAACTCGGCGCCTTACCTCTCGTCGTAGTAGAACCCGACGCGCGTCTGGCTGCCTTCCTGACTCGAACGCTCCCAGACGTTGATGTTCGCGTCATGACCTTCGAAAGTGCCAGGCTGCCCTCGGAATGGTTCGAGCTCGGCACCAGCGCCTCCGCATTTCATTGGCTGGACGAGGCCGCCTCGCTCGCTAAGATAGGGCAAGTTCTCCGCGACCGAGGTTGGTGGGCTGTGTGGTGGAACTTGTTCTTCGACGGCACCCGAGTCGACGAATTTCACAAGGCAACGAGTGCGCTGTTGGAAGGTTTGGACCAAAGTCCTTCCCGCGGCCTGAGTGGCCGACCATCCTTCGCGATGGATACAAATGCACGAATCGCTAACCTGAGAGATGCTGGCATGTTCGATGAGATCGAGTTCGAAAATCTGCCATGGAGCATCGTTCTCGATTCGACCCAGTTGACCCGACTTTACGCAACATTCTCACCAATCACCCGCCTGGACTTCGAAAAACGAAAACGCCTGCTCGAGGACTTAGGGCAGATTGCAGAGAAACAGTTCGGAGGCAAAGTCGAACTGAACATCACTACCCCGATCTACACGGCGCAGCGCCGGGTTCGTAGAACCACGGCTGTTTGAAGTATTTGACCCTCAACGCCTTGTAAATTGGTCTTAGTCGACCAACGTCATTTGTGTGAATCCCAACGAGGTTGACCAGCCCGGAGTATGTATTTGTCCCGGCCTGGAACGGTTGATCGGACAACGAAAAGACAAGCGCGTGAGTCTGCGCTTAACTCGATGCGTCAATACCGCATTACGAAGACAACCTCTACCTGAAACCGCCTGGTTGGGCTTCTGGGGCAGGCCGAGGTATTCAAGTTTTCCGATATTGGTGTAACTGCGCCTTCCTTTTACGATTCCCATCCCGAAATCGGAGTCGCGGGATCGTTCGAGACTGGCGGAGGAGGGCAAAACCTTAACCTGGCTCAGAATTTCTATAACTTCAACGATTCTCTTTTCTGGGCTCGCGGACGGCATTCGCTCCATGTCGGTGGAGGGATTGAGCGCTCGCAGATCAATCAAGTTCAATTTCATTTCCTGGGCGGTCTTCAATTTCCAGACTACGGGCAGTTTTTGCTGGGGAACGGGAGCTACTCGCTGGATGTGGCGGGCCTCTTCGATCGCTATTACCGTACCTGGGACGGCAATCTGTTCGCCCAGGACAATATAAAGATCACTCCAAAATTTACCTTCAACCTCGGACTACGCTATGAGCGGCTCGGGGATCTCTCAGATAATCTCGGAAGGAATTCCAGTTTCGATCCACTGCAGGCAGACCATACCGGAGCTGGTAGTCAGGCAGGCTACATAGTGGCGTCCAATTTCCGCGGAGCAGCCCTCCCCCAGGAGTTGTGCGTGCGCCCAACGAAGCCGCAACCCGAGGCCTCGGACAAAATACCTGGGGACCACGCGTTGGTTTCTCCTGGCAGTTGCCGAATAACGATCACGTCGTCTTACGGGGCGGTTATGGGATCTACTACTCGCGCACCACGGGGCAACCGGTTTTTCAGGAGCTGACCTCGCCTCCATTTGGACAGGTGCGTCTTACACAAGGCATCGCGATTCCCTTTTCTAATCCGTTTCCCCCAGCGCCCGTCCTGCCATCATTTCCGAGCTACTCATTGGCGACTTGCACCTCGGTGCTGGATCCGGGGTGCCTCTCTTTTGCTAATGTGTCGATCAATGTCAAACCTCCGGCGACTCAGCAATTCGATCTGAACACCCAGATCGGGATAGTGCCGAACCTTGTGCTGGAGATCGGGTATCACTGCGCGAGAGGAACACACCTGTTCGAACTACGCAACTTCAATCAAGCCTTCCCCGCGAGCGTCGCTCACCCCGTCGAACTGGCAGCCGATGGAGTAAGCGGATGGGGGGAGATCACAAGCCTGGAAAGCCCGCTGTTCAACTCGGAGACGACCGACACGGCCTGGCACGTCATTAGCGACTACGTCGCGCCGGTGCTGATCGGAAAGGAAGTTTCAACCGCAACGGAGCTGCCTGCACTGATGGCAGGATTTCGTGGGCACGAAATGGCCAAAGCCGGCGTGGAGAATGCGTTGTGGGACGCCGAAGCACGGCAGAAAGAGGTGCCCTTACACACTCTCCTGGGGGGATCACGCCGGGAAATCGCTTGCGGCATCTCGTTGGGGATTCGCGAAACCCCGCAGCAGCTTGTCGTCAAAGTACGCGAAGAGCTGGAGAGTGGGTATCAGCGAATTAAGCTGAAGGTGAAGCCGGGAAAGGACGTGGCTTTCGTCGCCGCGGTCCGGAAGGAGTTCCCTGAAATCCTGCTCTCGGTTGACGCCAACTGCGCCTACGAACTCAAGGACGCCGCCCACCTAAAACAGCTGGATGAATTTCACCTCCTCATGATGGAGCAGCCTCTGCAATGGGACGAGATCCATAGCCACGGAAAATTGCAGGCGCTGATCAGCACTCCAATTTGTCTGGACGAATGCATCACCAATGCACGGCATGCACAGACGGCAATCGAACTGGGGGCCTGCCGGATTATCAACGTCAAGCTAGGGCGTGTGGGAGGATACACCAGTGCCCGTCAGATTCACGAAGTCTGCCGTGAACACGGGATCCCGGTATGGTGCGGAGGCATGCTCGAATCGGGCATTGGCCGGGCTCATAACATCGCCATGTCGACGCAGCCGGGTTTCACTCTGCCCGGAGACGTCTCGGCCAGCCAGCGATATTGGGCAGAAGATGTCATCGAGCCCGAGGTGGAAGTATCTCGCAGCGGAACCATTCGCGTTCCTCAAACGCCCGGGCTGGGTTTCCGAGTGAAGCGTGACTTCATCGAACGCTTGACATGGCGGTCCCGAACCTGGACGGCCACGCGCGCAGTGGTGAGCGCGTAGAAGGAGCATGAATGTTGAACATAAGGCGCCATTCGGCAGCATCTGGTGCACGAGCTATGTTGCTGGTGGTGATTGCGACCACAGGCTTGGCTTCGCAGTCGACTCCGATGGAGACTGGCAACCTCGGCCTCGACGCTCAGATTCAGCGAATTATGGATCGCCCGGAATTTGCGCACTCGACTTTCGGAATCGAGTTCTACTCGATGGATTCAGGAAAAGTTATCTATGAGCGCAATGCGGGCAAACTCATGGTTCCTGGGTCGACCACCAAACTGGTCACCGAAGGCACCGCGCTTGAGCTATTGGGAGGTGATTACCGATCTCATACTTATGTCTATCGCACTGGCCCAGTGAACAAGAAAGGCGTTGTGGAAGGCGACCTGGTGCTGGTTGGCAGCGGTGATCTGAATTTGTCAGGAAGAATTCAATCCGATGGCACCCTCGCCTACGAAAACATGGACCACTCCTATGGCGGACCCGACAGCAAAGGCGTGGGAGGAGATCCGCTGCGGGTGATCAAAGAATTGGCTCAACAGGTGGCGAGCAAGGGTATTAAGCGAGTGACCGGACGTTTGCTTGTGGATACGAGCCTTTTTCCGGAAGGCACTGCCGAGTTGGGCACGGGAGTGGTGATCTCTCCCATCGTCGTGAATGACAATGTGATTGACGTGATCGCGAGCCCGGGGGCGAGTGAAGGCGCGCCGGTCAATCTGGAGATCTCTCCGAAAACTGGCTATATCCAGATCACAAACAAGGCTGTCACGGGCAAAGCAGATTCGAAACCAACCATCGATTACGCGGAGGACAAAACCAATCCCGACGGGACTCATGCCGTAACCGTCAGTGGCAGCATCCCGCTCGGCAAGCCGTTCGGAATGATGGCGTATCGCGTCCCCGAACCCAGCCGTTTCGCAGCAATCGTTTTTAGCGAAGCGCTGCGCTCGAATGGCGTCGAGATCTCTTCTGACCGCAAAACACCGCCTCCGGATTTCAAGGCCCTGGCTGCAAGCTATCGCCCGGAGAACGTGGTCGCCGAACATGTATCGCCTCCGCTGAAGGAAGACGTCAAGATCACGCTCAAGCTCAGTCAGAATCTGCACGCCAGCACAACTCCGTACTTGCTCGGCGCGCTTCTTGCCCACAAAAGTAAAGACGTCGACCAAGCGGGCTTCGACCTCGAGAATGAGTTTCTAAAGAAGGCGGGATTGGATTTAACCGCAGCCTCGCAAAGCGATGGCGCCGGCGGCAACGCCTTCTTCACACCGGACTTCATGGTTCGTTACCTGCTTTTCATGTCGAGCAGAAAGACTTCGCGGATTTTCGGCGAGGGTTGCCGATCATGGGGCGTGATGGAACGCTCTATAAGATCCAGGTGAATTCTCCCGCAGCCGGACATGTATTCGCGAAAACCGGAACCTATGATGTCGGCGACTCCTTGAACAACAACATCATGATTACCGGTAAGGGCCTTGCAGGGTACATGGAAACCGCCAAGGGAGAGCATCTCGCCTTCGCGCTCTACGTCAACATGGTTTCGGTTTCCAAGGACGATCCTGAAGCGGTGCAGAAAGTGGCGGGCGAAGCTTTGGGCGAGATTGCGAGTGCAGCCTATAGCGCCCCATTGGGGCCCCCTGCGAGTTCTACGAACGCCTCGTATGACGTAATCATTCGCAATGGGCGAATCATCGATGGCTCGGGGAATCCCTGGATTTCGGGTGACATCGCGATTGAAGGTGAGCGGATTGCGGCAATCGGAAATTTGGGTGCAGCCACCGCGAAATGCACGATTGATGCTTCTGGCCTGCTCGTCTCCCCGGGTTTTATTGACATGCTGGGGCAGTCCGAAATGGCGCTGTTGATCGACAACCGGTCGCTCAGCAAGTTGTCCCAAGGCATCACCACCGAGATCACAGGCGAAGGCGCATCGATTGCGCCGCAAAATGACACCACACTGGCGAGTCTCGCGCCCACACTCACTCAATACCACTTGACGGTGGATTGGACCAGTCTCGACGGCTACTTCACCCGGCTTCAGAAATCGGGCACGCCGCTGAACATCGGCACCTACGTAGGTGCGGCCCAAATTCGTGAAGCGGTCTTGGGCGATGCGAACCGGTCCCCTTCTCCGGAAGAACTCGAGAAGATGAAGGACATGGTTGGGGAAGCGATGCAACAGGGCGCCTTCGGAATTTCGACAGCTCTCATCTATCCTCCGGGCCACTATGCCAAAACAGATGAACTGGTTGAATTAGCGAAGGTCGTCGGGCAATACGGCGGTATTTATGCCACCCACATGCGCAGCGAAGGGCGCTCTGAGGAGAGTGCCATCGAAGAGGCTCTCCAACGGATCCCGCTGTTGGCGCCATCAGTCCTCCGACCCGCAGGTTGACGACATCCAGCGCGTCACGCCCCGAGATTTTGAAGACAGCATGCTGTCATATTTTTTTGACTAGTTTTTACTAGGTTTTTCCACTTATAGGTTTTTCCACTTAAAGGATTTACCCCCTTGGTAGAGTTCTTCAATGTCAAGCGTTGGATCCCCTTGCTGAACGCCTCTCCTAAGGTGCAAACGGAGCTTCTGAGGTACCAAAAACCGATATGGGGAAAACTTCGAGGGAATGTTAGAATTTGCATGCTCTTCCACGACATCGTTCACCGAACAGACAAAAGAGGGGGCCTCTGAGGTTAACTGATGGCATTGCAGCCAACGCGAAACAACTCTGATGATTTCGAAGCCTTGGCACCGATCGATCCTCTGCCGGTCAATGGCCATCAACCGCTACACACATACTTTGGTGAACCGCACAATGCTTTACTGCATTACTGGCACGTCCTGACGAAGCGGAAATGGGTAGTTCTGCCCACTTTTGCCATTGTTTTCGCACTCTCTGCAATTGCAACCCTCAGTGAGACCCGCTTGTACCAGGCCACGTCGAAAGTGGCGATCTTCCCGGAAGTTCCAAATGTTTTGGGATTTAAGGACGCCGAGAATATTGCTCCTGATTACGAATACGAAGCGACTCTAGAAACTCAGGTTGCGATTCTGCGCAGCGACGCTTTGGCCTTGAAGGTGATCGAAGGGATGCGCCTTTACCAAGACCCTCGATTCACGACAGTCAAGCAAGGTTCACCCGAGCCCGCGATGGGGGAACCGAGCATGCAGCCCGATCCGGTGCAAGCCGCCGGCTTGCTCGGCGCCTTTCGGGGCGGTCTGAGCGTCCAACCAGTACCAAGTACCCGCCTGATACAAGTCAGCTACACTCATTCCGATCCGCGGTTCGCGACCGAAATCACGAACGCACTGGTCAAGACATTTATCGAGGAGAATTTCAGGACAAAATACAACTCAGCCAGCCAGACGTCGGAGTGGCTTGGGAAGGAGTTGGCGGATCTGCAGTTGAAAGTCCAGACTTCCGAGGAAAAACTTGTCCGCTATCAGAAGGACCACGGCATTTTGGGGGTGGATGAGAAACAGAACATTGTCACGGAGAAACTGGGCGAACTGAATAAAGAGTTGACGGAAGCCGAGACGGATCGCATTCAAAAAGAGGCCGATTACAAACTCGCGATGAACGGCGATCCTGAGATGTTCATGAAAACGAGTCCTGACGGGAAAGGTGGGGGCGGACTGCTCGACAAGTTGCGCGAAAAAGAAGCTGACCTGGAAACCCAGTACGCAATGGCAACCACCCAATTTGGTTCGGGTTACCCCAGGGTGACTGAACTGAACAACCAACTGAAGCAGGTGCGTGCTGCCATTGAGGCTGAAAAGACGAAGTTGCAGCAGAAGATGCGCGATGACTACCTGGCAGCCTTACAGAGAGAGAATTTGCTGGACTCGGCATTCAACAAGCAGAAGCAGGAAGCTAACAAACTCAACGAAAGCGCGATTGAGTACACGGTATTGAAGCGCGATGCAGAGACAAACCGTCAGCTATACCAGGACCTCTTGCAACGGCTAAAGGAAGCAGGTGTGAGTGCCGGGCTCCGATCGAGCAATATCCGCATTGTCGACATCGCGCGAGTTCCAACGCAACCGATCTCTCCCAATGTGCACCGGAGCCTGGTGCTCGGATTTCTATTGGCTCTTGGCTTAGGAGTTGGATTGGCATTGGTGCGCGAGACCTTCGACAGCACCGTCAGGAGCATGGAAGAAGTACGGGCGGTTTCAACACTGCCTGCGCTGGGAACAATACCATTGCAGCTTGTCACGGACGAGCGTTTCCGTAAACGGAGACTAACAATTTCGCCCGACGGCGAAAGGTCGGGAATGCTTGCGCTAGTCACGTACGAGCGCCCGAAGTCTGAAGCAGCTGAGGCCTACCGCGCGCTTCGGACTTCCATTCTTCTGTCCTCGTTCGGGGCGCCGCCCAAAGTGATTCTCGTCACCAGCGCGATGCCCCGGGAAGGAAAGACCACCATCAGCGCAAATTCAGCGCTGGTGCTGGCGCAACGGGGAAGCCGTGTTTTGCTGGTCGACGCAGACCTGCGTCGCCCCGGTGTGGAGAAACTGTTCGGCGTCAGGGCTCATGGAGGGCTTAGCACTCTGATAAGTGGATCCAGCAACGCCGAAGAAGTAATCCTTCCCTCCTCCGAAGTCCCTAATTTGTGGATCTTGCCGGCCGGCCCGATCCCGCCGCAGCCCACCGAGTTGCTGGGTTCGACGGTTATGAAGGATTACATCAGCCGCTGGCGCAACGAATTTGACCACATCATTATCGACACGCCTCCATGCTTGTCCGTGACTGACGCCGTGTTGTTATCTCCGGAGGCCGACCGGGTGATTCTGGTCGCGCGCTCGGGACAGACCACAAGGCCCGCCCTGCGACGGGCTTGCGACTTGCTGCTGCAGGTAAACGCCAGGGTCATGGGTATAGTCCTGAACGCACTCAACCTGCATTCCGTTGAAGGGTACTACTACTACGGCACTCAATATTCAAACAACTACTACAGTGAGGAGTCGCCCAACAATAAGCCCAAGGCGGCCAGCAAAATCTCTTGATATGACTCCTTGAAGATTTGCATCGAGCCAAGGTGTTTGCTTAACCAACATTCTGTCTCTATCTGCTTAGATCCAAATTCTTAGATGCAGATTGAATTGCGATCCCGGGTTAAGAAGTTTTCCTTCGCCGCCGCTTGCTTGTTGGGCGCAGCCATTTACCTGCAATTCGCCCTGCGCGCGTTTCTCGCGTCTCATCTCGCCGCAAGCCTCGACCCACCGAAAATCCAAAGGGCCATTCAACTGGAACCAGCAAATGCCGAATATCGCGACCTCCTCGCTCGCAACCTTGCGTTGTCCGGCGCAACCCTGGACGAAGCGGTTTCAGACTATCGAGCAGCGGTTCGTTTAAATCCTTACGAAGCTCGCTACTGGCTGGATCTGGCGGGCGCTTACCAGTTTGCGGAGCGCACGAAGGAGCAGGGGGACAGTGTCGAGCATGCAGTAGAAGCGGACCCCACAACCCCACATGTCGCATGGGAGGCGGCCAATTTTTTCCTGGTTCAAGGGAATCGGAAAAAGGCGCTTCGTTATTTCCGGGTTGTACTCGCGAACGACCCCGAGGCGGTCGATTCCACCCTGCAGCTTTGCTGGCGCGCAACCGGAGACGCCACGGAGATGCTTGACAATGCGCTGCCCCCCAGACCCGATCTTTACTTGTCGTTTCTCGGTTTGCTTGTCGCCAAGCAGGAAGTAGCGGCGGCCGAAAACGTTTGGAACCGTCTGATCGGACTGCAACGAACATTCTCGGCAAAGCTGGCCCTTCCTTACTTTCGGTTCCTCATCGCCAAGCAAGAAGTCGAACCCGCGACAACCGCGTGGAAACAGTTGGCCGACGTCGACAGATCTCTTCAGCCGTACCTTCCCTCGAGCCAAAACCTGGTCATAAACGGTGGATTCGAAGAGAATTTGCTGAACGGTGGATTTGACTGGTGGTACCAGTCTTACGTACATGCTATTCTCGCCATCGATACAACTGAGTTTCACAGTGGAACACGGTCCCTCTCTGTGACGTTCGACGGATACAGTGTCCCCGAAGTTCAAATTGTTCAGTTCATTCCCGTTAAGCCAAACACCGCATACGAATTCAGTGCCGAATCCCGAACGGAAGACATTGATACCGCGAGCGGTCCAAGATTCGCAATTGTTGACGCCTCTACAAATTCTTCCTACGTCCTCACCGACGATACTCTAGGCACCAGTCCCTGGCGTCTGCATGAAGCACGTTTCCAAACCGGGCCCAACACAAATCTTTTAGCGTTGAAAATCGTCCGCGATCCACCGGCACCGCTCATCCGGGGAAAGCTTTGGATCGATGATGTCAGGCTGGTAGAGACACGCAATTAGGGATTGTGAGTTGAAAATCTCATCGTATGTGATTGTCGAAACCGGCGCGGAGCGTTTGGATACGGAGCGTGCCCAGGGCACGGTCCCAAAAAACGTGCCTTCGGTACTTGTTTTTGGGCTGTTCGTCTTATTGGCTTTTGGCATATTGGCATTCGGCGCTGTCCATGAGTGGTCGACTTTTCTTTTCGAGGCGGGCTCGGCAGTTCTGTTTCTTATTTGGGCAGGAATGCAGTTTGCTTCCGGGCAGGTAAAGCTATCGAACAATCCTCTCTACCTGCCGGCTTTATGTTTTTTCCTACTGGTCCTCGCGCAAATTGGCCTGCGGACATCTGCGTACGGCTACGTTAGCAAATATGAAGTCCTTCACTACGTCTCATACGGGATCGTGCTGTTCATCGCAGCAGAATGCGTCAGAGAAGAGCGAGTTCGGAAGAAATTTGTTTTGGCGCTCATTGTTTTCGGAGTCATTTATGCTTTCTTCGCGTTGGCTCAGGAACTGATCTCAAACGGCAAGATCTTCTGGATTTACGCTCCCCGCTCCAATGGCGCGATCTACGGAAGCTACGTCAACCACAACCATTATGCCGGGCTCATGGAGATGCTCGTACCGGTTCCCTTGGTCGTGAGTATGGGCCACCTGTTGAGCGGCGGGAAGCGAGCCCTGGTTGCGTTTTGTGCGGTATTGATGGCGAGCACAATCTTTCTTTCACGTTCGCGAGGCGGAATGATTGCGTTCGTTATCCAAATCGTTCTGTTCGCCGCTTTCGCCCTGGTGCAAAGAAGAAATTACCGTGTGGCAATCGGGTTGCTCGCCGTCTCTGTCTTAATTCTCGGATTCCTATTTTTTGTGGGCAAAGGGCAAGTTCTGGGCCGGCTTGGAGACCTGGCTCCCGGCATCCGCCTGGAAATCACCAAGGACTGCTTCAGAATGTTTGCCCACCGGCCAGTGTTGGGGTGGGGGCTTGGAACTTTCCCCACCGTATACCCCAGCTACCGCACCTTCTACACGAATTACTTCATAAATGAAGCGCACAACGATTACGCGCAACTTTTAGTGGAGACGGGCCTGCTCGGGTTTGCCCTCATGCTTTGGTTTCTAGTTCGCTTGTATGGCTGCACCCGGGTGTCCTCACGCCGATGGGAATTCAAATGGGATGGAGCATTATCTCTGGCCGCTCTGCTAGGATGTACCGGGATCCTGTTCCATAGTTTTGTGGATTTCAACCTTCAGATTCCTGCAAACGCTGCATTTTTTTACGTGCTGGCTGCGTTGGCGGCTTCTGAGCTGGCACCACGGTCTTCTCGTTCCGGCCGAACCAAGGCTACAGAGACTAAGGTTGGAGAGCTTTCCGGGGAATAAGATTGCCCAACATTAACTGTACGATTGTGATGAGCGAAGATGTTCGGTCTCACGCCCAGGTCTACGATGAGGACCTGCAAATCAACTACTGAACTGGGCGCCAAGGATATATCCAAGGCGCAGGTCACTCTACGGAGGAGAAATGTGGCGGAAACAGCTGACCATCGGAGTCCTGTTATCCTTGTGCATTTTCGTCGGACACGCTTTGGCACAAAAAAACGAACTGTCAGGAATCATCGGGCGACAATTCATCAGTGATCAAATCATCCCGACCAGCACTTCCACTGACAACCTCCTGCGGTTCGGCAACGGCTTGAGCTTCGAAGGAAACATCGCCCGTCGCGTGATGGAAGGACAATTATTGGCGGTGTCGGTGGAACTCCCGGTTGTGTTTAATGTCGACGAGGACGTGCATACCCACGATAATCCGGTATCGCCGGGCTACAAGGCGTTTTTTGTTACCCCGGCAGCGCGACTCAATGTCTTTCCGCAGACGGCGGTCTCGCCGTGGGTCAGCGTGGGCGGCGGATTCAGCCACTTCAACGGAAGCGCTACTCAATTCGGACCAAAAACGGGAACCACCAACGGCGTATTCCAGATCGGCGGGGGCCTGGATGTGACGCTCTACCGTAAGTTCAGCTTACGCGGTGAACTCAGGGACTTTTGGTCCGGCGTCCCAAAGTTAAATGTTTCCACGAACCAGACCCGACAACACAATTTGTTCGTGGGCGGCGGTGTCGTCTGGCACTTCTGAGCGGCAAAATACCTGAAAGAACGTTTTGCAAGAATCGGCGAACCGGGATCTCGGGCAGTACAGACCAGCACACTTAGCAAAGCCAAGATCCGTCCGGCAGCGAAGTCTGGTTACATAAGGGGATCGCGGAGGTTGTAGCGCCAGATGGGCGGGACGCCCATCCCTCCAAAATCGAAATCGAATTTCATTTTCTTAAAGCTTACTTTCGCATTGGGAGCGCCAGGATCGTTCGGCGAGTCTCCGAACGGCCCCAGCCTTCACTTTACCCTCAAAGTGCGCGTATAAGCGATCTAAACGCTCTAGACAGGCATTTCAGGAGCTGTTGCTGGCTGCTCCTCCAGCCCGGAGAGCATCCTTCTGTGGAATAATTCCTATAGCCGATAGATAACGTGTTGGGTGCTGGCGACTTCCAAGGTTGGAGCTACTTATCGTGGCTCACCGGATCATCGCTCTGGATGACCGCCCACGCCGCCACCCCGGCGATCACACCAGTACCAATCCCGATCGCCACTGGCGAATTGAGAACCCCTCCGCTCGCGCCAGGGACCGACCCGGTTCCTCCCCGCTTCTTGCGGTTCTTGTCCCTAGGCGATTCCTCGCGGGTCGTTTCCTGACCTTGCGCCAGCGTGGTATTGCCCTTGTCGTCGCTGAGCGTCAAGTCGCCCTTTCGCGCTGCGATCCTGATCGTGCCATCCACATCTCGCACTTCAAACTCGGTCCAAACCGTCGAGGCGGGTGACACGGTAACACCGCCGACGCGAGTCGCCAGCGATTTCGAGGTCGATATGGTCACGCCTCCGTGCTCCAAACTGACACTGTTCCCTTCATACTGAATCAAAGAGTCGTTCAGGACCAGAACGCTGGAACCCGTGGCATTGATGTTGGCCACCGAGTCCTTATTCGTCTGCACCAAATCGCCGGAGAAGATTGCCGACGACCTTGGGACGTTGGTGCCGTTGAGCAGCGCGGTTCCATGGCTGTAGAGCATGGCGCTGGCTTGGTCGGCCGCAAACATCGCAGCCGGAAAAATGATGATCATCAGGCAGCTGAGGATCTTCAAGTGTAGAGCCCTTAACATTGCATACCCTTCCGCGCTTTAGGGGTTAACCTCGCGTGATGGTAGTCCGAAACGCCCTTTTGCGTCAATCGCGTTCTTCTCGCGCAAGAGTTACTTCTGGGCACCTGCGCTTTGTGTATGGATTTTCGCACAACAAGAGGAGTTCCTTTCGGCGTGTGGTTGGACATAACCAGCGGGCGTTATGAGAATTCTCAATACCCTTGGTTGGCGAGACTACCCTTCGGAGATGGATGGAACAGGAGAGTCTGTGGAAATTTTCTGTGCGTGAAACTGCACCAGCAGCAAAACAAAACACGTAGCTTACCGTCCCGAACAAGCTCGCGTAGGGACAGACGCCTCGTCTGTCCAGCCGAATGAAGCTCGGCTTGCGGGTGCTTGGCGCCTGCGTTGATTCTTCGTTACTTTACCCAGCAAGGCCCTTGAGGTGGCAAGCCATTTAAGTTTTAAACGCTTTCCGAATCAGCGTATAGCGGGCCGCTCCCAGGATTCCGGAGTCATCGTTCAGCACAATCTTCACCGGCATGTCCTGAAGCAATCCTCGCATGCGCCCTTTGTCCAGGAACGATTGCATGAAGATCGGGTCTTTCATCCGGGGCACGATTTTTGCCGCAATACTGCCTCCGATGAAAATGCCGCCGGTGGACATAAAATTCAACGCGCAATCGCCAGTCTGCGATCCGTAGATGCCCACGAAGATCGATAGAGCCTGCTCACAAATGGCGGCCTTGTTCTCGAGCGCCAACTGCGAAATCAGCGCTGGAGCATCGTGAGAGGTGCCGAGTTGCTCTTTCAGCCAGTCGGGCTCCTCAGCCTTTTTTGTATCGCGCAGAAAGTCGTAGATGTTCTTGATGCCGGGCCCCGACAGCACACGTTCGCAACTCACTCGCCCGTACTTTTTGTGCAGATACTGCAATAGCTCGATTTCCATCTGATTGCTGGGAGAGAAACTGCTGTGACCACCCTCGCACGCGAACGGATGATGGCGGAAACCATCCCAATAAAGTCCGGCGACACCCAGCCCCGTTCGCGCCGAAATCACCGCTCGATTTCCAATCGCATCTTCCGAGCCTGCACTCAGGGTCACGAAATCCCTGGATTCGAGTCCATCAATGCCGTAGGCGAAGGCTTCGAGATCGTTAATCAGTCCGACGGACTTGAGCTTGAGCATAGTGGCGAGTTCCGCGGAATCGATCGTCCATGCAAGGTTGGAGATCTTGCTTCTTCCCCCGCGAACCGGTCCGGCCACGCCAAAGCACGCGCTGTGCACCGGGATCCCTTCCGATTTCACAAAGTTTGAAATGATGTCGGGCAAGCCAGTCTCTTGCTGGCTCATATAGATTTTCTCGACTACCTTATTAAGAGTGTTGCCGTCGCTGTCAAATGCGGCGAGCCGGGTCCGCGTTGCGCCGATCTCTCCTGCGAGGATCATGGTTCTATCTTCCTCCATTCACGCTCATCGCGCGCCAGCAATTCGTCCGCTTCTTTCGGTCCCCACGAACCGGCGGGATAATTGGGAAACTTGCGCGGCGGTAAGACTTTCCAGACGTCCAGAATCGGGTCCACCACACGCCAGCCGGCTTCCACCATATCCGCGCGCTGAAAAAGCGTGGGATCCCCAATCATGCAGTCGTAAAGCAGGACCTCGTAGCCTGTATACGCCTCCGCCTTGAAGTACTTCGTATACTCGAAACTCATGTCCACCGATCCCACACGCAGGACCGGCCCGGGAATCTTGGCGCCAAAACTCAGCGAGATCGCCTCCGCCGGCTGAATCTGGATCACCAACTGGTTGGCGTGCAGCTTACGAACCGGGGCGTGCTGGAAAATCGCGAACGGTGTCCGCTTGAAGTGAATCGTGATTTCTGTATGACGTTCGGCCATCCGCTTGCCCGTTCGCAGATAAAACGGCACCCCGGCCCATCGCCAGTTGTCGATGTTCAGCTTCAAAGCGGCAAAAGTCTCGGTCCTCGATTCCGGCGAAACTCCCGGTTCGGCCCGGTAGGCGGGGACTTTCTGATCAGCAATCAGGCCTTCGCCATACTGACCTCGCACCGTGACGTGCAGCACTTCTTCCGAATCTAGCGGCTGGATGGCATGCAGCACCTTGGCTTGCTCATTGCGAACGGCGTCGGCTTGAAAAGATACCGGCGCCTCCATGGCGGTGAGACTCAGCAACTGCATCACGTGATTCGGAACCATGTCCCGCAGTGTCCCGGCATTGTCAAAGTATCCCCCGCGCTGTTCCACCCCGACAGTTTCCGCGTTGGTGATCTGAACATGATCGATATAGCGACGGTTCCAGATCGGCTCAAAAATGGCGTTGTCGAATCGAAAGACCAGGATATTTTGTACCGTCTCTTTGCCGAGATAATGGTCAATGCGATAGATCTGGCGTTCGGCCAGCACACTCTTAATCTGCCGATTTAAGGTCTGGGCCGATTCCAGATCGCTCCCGAAGGGTTTCTCGATCACCACTCGCCGCCAGCGTCCCTGCTCCTCATTGGAGAGCCCGGCTGCCCCCAGTTGCTGGATAATTTGTGCAAAGAATCTGGGCGCGGTGGCCAGATAGAAAAGGTAATTACCACCAGTCTTGAATTCCTCATCCACCTTCTTGAGGCGGTCCACCAGGAGCGAGAATGTAGACGCGTCCGCGAAAGAACCACGCTCGTAGAGGAATCGCTGTCCAAACCACTCCCAGGCCTCGGTCTTCCGATCCGCTGTTGCCAGGAACTGCGTCGCCTGATCACGAAACTGTTCCTGAGTTAATTCGTCGTGGGCAACCCCGACGACTATGAAGTTCTTGGGAAGCAGATTTGCTTTGGCAAGATTGAAAAGCGCGGGCACGAGCTTGCGCTTGGTCAGATCACCCGACGCGCCGAAGATCACCATTGCGCAAGGCCCGGCAGCTTTGCCGGCTTGTTGGAGGAGATTTTCCTGACTAGCCGTCGCGCCTGCAGACATGAAAACTGCTCCCGTATGCTAGCGATTCTCTAGGTCTGGGGTGGCATTGTAGGGCAGTCGCACGTTACATGCCAACGCTCTTATGGAGCACGTAACGGATAGCTTGTTCGCCCAGTACGGTTTCGATGCCCACCTTGCGAAATCCGGCTCGCTCAAAGAGCCGTATGGAGGGTCGATTCGAAATCCTTACAAAAGCATCAATCGTCCGGACCCCCGAAGTTCGAAAGAGTTCCTCGATGGCGAGCAATACAATCTTGCGCCCGTTGCCCTTTCCGCGAAAGGCCGATCCCACGTTGATGGATAGGACTGCACGCGTTCCGTCCAACTGGCAGTGCACCATGCCCATCGGATCGCCCCGGCGATTCATGGCCGTGTAGAGGATCGACTGCGGGTCTGCCAGTCGCGCACGAAACCATTCCATGTACCGTTCCCACGCGACGGCTTCTCTGGGAAACGACACCGCATAGGCCGCCGGGTTCCCCACGTTTCGCGCTCTTGGCGAAACGTGAGGTTCCACGACTCCCTCCTGCGACACCGCGTATGCTGCCGGATCATTCCTCCACTCCCAGAAGGGCCGGCAGTCCGATTCAATGGTTCGGCGTAGAACTAAATCTCCCCATAGGAATGCCAGAACCCGCTCAGCGCCAAGCCCGTCCACCAGCTCTCGGCCTCGGGCAGACATCTTCTCCCGCCTGGCTGGCGTCTGCAAAAGGTCGCACAGGACCTTCCCCATCTTGCGGGCCGGAATCCTGCCAGCGCAACCAAGGTTGACGGCCGCACCGAGCCGTGCCAGTTCGCCTGCTATCTTTTCCTGGTTAGGAGCCAGTACACACAGCGCGGCCGGCGAACCCATCATGCACAACTCCCAGCTCGTTGTTCCGGCACCCGCCACTACGAGGTCTGCCCAGACCATCAGTGCCGGCATGTCCGACACGTCTCTCAACAGCCGTACCGGACAATTCGCCTCCTCTACCAGCCGCTCAATGTTCGCCAGGTGAGGACTACTGCCGCCCACGACAACCGTCAATTCCAAGTCCGACTCAGAGAGAAGAATCTTCAGGATCTGCTCGGTGACATTCTCCGGATCGCTGCCGCCCATGCTTACCAGAATCCGGCGCGCTCGCGGGGCAACCTCAAATGTTCGTTTCCGCCAGAATGCAAACTCACGCCGCAACAGGATGTAGCGTGGGCCCAGGAGGAGCCGCGTATCGGGCGCGCGTTCCCGATAAAGATCTTCTTTGGCGTGTACATTTTGATTCAACACAAGATCGGCCGAATATGGAGGCGCCGCTCCGTGATCATCGATCAACAGCAATTTCAGGCCGGCATCTCTGACCGCCGACTGGTACGCGGAATCGAACTGGTATCCATCCACCACGGCCCACTCGGCTTTTTCTTTGTGGGCCAGGTCGCACATTTGGGCCGAGTCCTCCATAGTGCCGGGCAGACCTGGCAAACGCACGACATCGGCGCCCTCCATCCGCACGCGTGCTTCGATCGAGGGCGTTGCCTCGGCCATCGCGAACTTAACCTTCCCACCCGCATCCTGCCACGCTTGGGCCAGCGCCAGACACCGCATCGCATGGCCCGTGCCCATCGCAATGCTGGCATCACATCGAATCAACAGGGTTCTCGGCACAGTCATTCTTCGCGAACCTGCTCGCATTCCAGCTTTAGAATTTTTAAGACCTGTCCGAGCGGCCTGCCATCTCTCCTCGGATGTCACGCGAATAATGGGCCACTACTTTTCGGACTGCTGAGATCACATCTTCCACATCCTGTTCGCTCATACCGTGAAACATTGGCAAACTGATCAATTGTTCGTACGCGCGTTCGGCCACCGGATATTCCCCAGCCTTGTATCCGAAACGCTCGCGGTAGTACCGATGCAAATGCACCGGAAGGTAGTGCACGTTTACACCGATATTCTCGGAGCGCAGCGCCCGCAGTACCTGGCCGCGATCTGCACGCAGCATGCCCGCGTCTACGCGGATCGGGTACAAGTGCCACGCGCTTTTAACATCGTCCCGCTGGCTTGGAGGAACGATCCCAGGAAGACACCTGAACGCTGCCGTGTATCTTGCCGCGATTTCCGCTCGGCGAGCGAGATTAGCATCGAGCTTCTTGAGCTGGGAAAGCCCGAGCGCACACGCCACGTCCGTCAGACGATAGTTGAAGCCCAGGAGCACCATCTCATACTGCCACGCACCCGAGGCATTCCGTTGGCGTGCATCGGTCGACAGGCCGTGATTCCGAAACCTGCGCAGAGATTCCGCGAAATCCGCGCGATCCGTCGTCACCATGCCGCCCTCTCCCGTAGCAATGTGCTTTACCGGGTGGAAACTGAAAACCGACATGTGCGAGATACTCCCCGTGCGGCGCCCTCGGTATTCGGCGCCCAGGGCATGGCAAGCATCCTCGATAACGGTGAGGCCATTCTTATCAGCCAAGTCGAGAAGCGCGTCCAGATCTGCGGGGTGTCCTGCGTACGCCACTGGCAGGATGACGCGTGTTTTCGGAGTGATTTTCGCGGCTACAATTTCCGGATCGATATTGAGCGTTTCGCAGCTGACATCCGCAAAGACCGGTTTCGCGCCCTGATAAAGCACGCAGTTCGCGGTCGCCACGAAAGTCAGCGGCGACGTGACTGCTTCGTCTCCGCGCTTTAAGCCCGCTGCAAAGACGGCCCCATGCAAGGCCGCTGTTCCCGAACTGAAGGAGACGGCATACTTTGCGCTTACCCGCGAAGCAAATGCCTGCTCGAATTCATCGGCCGTCGGCCCGCCAGTAAGCCAGGCAGACCGCAGGACCTCCACCACCGCCTGGATGTCATCCTCATCAATCGACTGCCGGCCGTAGGGGAGGAGCGCCTTGCGAACCGGGATTCCCCCATCGATGGCGAGCAGTTCCTGGCTTGGAGGCGTCGCGCACATGTGGTTCGCGCGGTTATACCGGGATCGTAGAATTGTCAGGTTCTAGGGAGGCAATCAGTTCTTGCAGTCGGAGCTTGGTGAGCCACTCCGAGTTGGTATCGCTCGCATAGCGGAAACCCTCTGGCAACGCTCTGCCGTTTATCAGGTTTTCGCTCTTCCACCATGGATGCAAAGGCTGAATCACGTACATACTTTCGAGCTCTAGGGTGTGCCGGGCTTCGTCGTCCGATACGAGGACTTCGTGAAGCTTCTCGCCCGGCCGGATCCCGATGGTCTCGATCTCGGACCCTGAAGCCACGCAGGTCGCGACGTCCATCATTCTCATGCTGGGAATCTTGGGGACAAAGATCTCGCCCCCCTGCATTTCCTCGAGGCAGTGAATGACGAATCTCACGCCCTGGTCGAGCGTGATCCAGAAGCGCGTCATGCGGGGATCGGTGATCGTGATTTTCCCGCGTTTGCGCTGCTCGAGAAATACAGGGATCACTCCACCCCTGCTTTCCGCAACATTGCCGTAACGGGCACACGAAAAATGGGTACCCTGGGTGCCGGAGTAGGCATTTGCCTGCACAAACATCTTTTCGGCGCAAAGCTTTGTGGCGCCGTAAACGTTAATAGGATTGACGGCCTTATCGGTGCTCAAGACAAGAATCCGGCTGACGCCCTGGTTGACCGCCGCGTCGATCACATTGCGGGCGCCCATGATGTTGGTCTGAATCGCCTCAAACGGGTTCGACTCGCAAGCGGGCACCTGTTTTAGGGCGGCCGCGTGAACGGCGATCGTCGCTCCCGCCAGTGCCCGTTCCAACCGGGCGGGATCCCGCACATCTCCAATGAGGTAGCGCAAGCGAGGATCCTCGAAGCCGGCCGCACGCATTTCATGCTGCTTCATTTCATCCCGGCTGAAGATCACTAGCCTTTGAGGCCGATACTCCCGCAGCATGATCTCCACAAACTTCTGCCCAAACGACCCCGTGCCCCCGGTGACCAGTACCACCTGTTCAGACCAATTCATCCAGTGCGCCTCATAGGAATTCCGCGAAATCGCAGATAGCCGATTTCAAATCTAAGCATTTGAAGGCGAATCCCCAAGTTGACAACGGCTAAGTATATCGGAGCCGATCTTGCTCCGCAGGGATGCTCGCAATCTGCCCAAGGCAACTCTGTTGACCTCGCCCGCAATCCTTTCATTTTTCCCTCGAGGTGAACGAGGTTGATCCTCGCCCAAGCGAAAGTTTTTCTCCTCGCCCGGTAGCGTCCGCACATCTGATTGGAACCTCGACACTTGGCCCTTCCACAGGTTTGGCACAGTGCTTGCTCCTGCTTTCACCAGATCTGGCCATTGCGGAGACGTAAGAATGCATTTCCTGTCGGCGGCGCACCAGTTAGCTTGGTCCCAATATCCTCTCATCTGGCTTGGTGAATGTTGCGCAATTCTCTGGCTCGTCGTTCGTTCCATTCGATCCCCCTGGGCGCGCGCCGGTGTTCTCATGATGATCTGCGGCCTGGCGATGAACGCACTCGTGACCGACGCCAACGCCGGAACCATGCCCGTGGTCGGAATGCCATCGACTTTGCGCCCAGTCAGCCCGATGTGGCAGGCAGCCACCGCACACACTCGATTGGCCTTGCTGGCTGACCAAGCTCGGCTCGGCCTCTTTAGCGTAGGAGATGTTGTTCTCCTCCTGGGTGGCAGTCTGATCATGGTGATTTGCTTTCGCAGGGCAGTTCGCCGGCACGCCACCTGTCGGAGCGCCACCTTCTGAAACACACAGAAAGTTAATTTCAAGAGTTAGAGAAGCTCTGCGCTCCAAATCGCAGAAAATGAACGTGATTGTCGGCTAGATTTTGCCCTGCTCATCAGGCGAGTCGGTGTGATCGGGCAGCTTGACTTCTCGCTGTGTAGCAATCCGACAGAGTTAAGTCTTCCCTTAGCACCCAATCATGTTTTCGTTCGCCGACGAGTTACTTCCGAGCCATTCGTGGTGACCAAAGATACCCGCTTTTGTGACTTTCGACTGCTGTATGTCAGTGAAGAAGCAGGTATCTCCCCTTACACTGCAGATGAGCGCCGTTCCCTCCCCAGCGATTCCACATTCACTTGCATACCGAAACTTACATCGTGCCGCCCGCACTTACGAGTGTTCGGGCTCAGATACTCCCAATCGTTGCGTTGGGGAGCGGTGTCACACTCGCCGGTGTTCTCAATATTCTCCGCAGCAGCGGAATCGAAGTTTTTGCGGTTTGCCCTCCGGAGGACTTTGTTCGACACTCGCGCTGGTACCGGCCATTCCCGACAGCTTTGCCGAATCCCAACCCCTCAGATCTTCCAGCGTTACTTGAAACTTCTGACATTAACTCTGCGGTTCTACTGCCCTGTTCGGACGACTGGCTTCGCGCCGTAACGACTCTTCCCCCCTCTCTCGCCGGCCGCTTCCCTTCCAGCACATCACCGGCATGCGTGAATCTGCTCACGGACAAGTGGCGTTTTGCGCGGCTGCTCGAGCAATTTGGCATCCCGCGTCCCCGTACGCGGTTGATCTCTTCTCGGGAACAGTGCAAAGCTATGCCGGATTTCTTTTTTGAAGGTGCGATTCTAAAACCCCTGTCATCGGTAGACTTTGCCTGTCGGCATGGAGTGAAGGGCTATCTGGTCGAAACCCGCCGGCAGGCAGCCGACCTGATTGACCAACTCGAACTGCCCATCATGCTGCAGGAATTCATTCCCGGACCGCCAGACTCCGGTTACTTCCTCGATGGGTTTCGTGATCGCACGGGGCGCATTGCGGCTCTGTTCGGGCGGCGGCGCCTCCGGATGTATCCGCAGAAGCTCGGAAACAGCACGCTCATTGAAAGCGTTCCGCTGCACAACCTGTCAGGCGCGATCTTCCCACTGGAGCAACTGCTCGAAGGGATTTCTTACCGTGGCGTGTTCAGTGCCGAATTCAAGTTTGATGAACGCGATCGCGCCTTCAAACTGATTGAAATCAACGCTCGCCCATGGTGGTATGTGGAGTTCGCCAGCCGCTGCGGCGTGGATGTCTGCACCATGGCGTATCGGGATGCTCTCGGACTGCCCGTCCCTGCGACCGACAGCTACCAGGTCGGGCGCCGTTGTGTGTTTGCGGTAAACGATTTGCGCGGCTGGCGGGGAGAATCTCGCAACCAGCGCAGCTTGTGGTCTTTCCTGGCCAGCTGGCTCAGCTGCGACAGCGCCCCCTTTCACTGGAACGATCCGAAGCCAGCGCTCCACTATCTTCGCCAGACCATGGCTGCCATTGTCGACTCCGGCTCGCATGCGAAAATCCCCAAGAAACACAAACCCCAGCCTCAGTCGGAAGATCGCCAACCCGTCGCCACGCCCCGCGCTCGCACTGCAAGCCTCGCCAAATAGCAGGACTGCTTCCACTTAAGGTGAACCCACGAACAAACCTCCCACCTGCCCTAACGAATAGCTGAATCTCCATGGCAGTCATGTAAAATGGCGGCAAACCCTTAAAGCTTGGGCTCTTACTGCGTCGGCCTTGAGACGCGGTCGCATTTCATAAAGAGGCAGTTCCAGACTTCGTTGACCGAGGAGTGTTTCCCGAGGCCAGCACGATTTGCCTAGGCTCTGCCCGCCCTGCTAGTTGTTCGTAGTTTTGCGGCGCAAGCCTCTGCTACTCCCCCGCGCCGATGTTCGAAACGGACGTTCGCCGAATCAGGGTCCGTTCTGGCTGTGACTGATGCACTTTCTCTCTTTATCTGAGTAGACAAAATTCAGAGGAATCATGGGCATTCGACTTCGTTACTTTTCCGTTTTGTTGGTCTTCCTTAGCTGCTTAATCCTTTCGCACGCCGAAAACGCTTTCGATCTGTCCGGGCCGCGTCTCGACATTAAGGTGACTCGAGGCGGGAAGACCTTGCCGATCTCGCAAGTCCCAAATCTTCAGCCGGGAGACCGCGTCTGGGTGCGTTCCGAAATGCCCGAAAGCCAGTCCGTCCACTACCTGTTGGTGGCGGCGTTTCTGCGGGGATCGACAAACCCGCCGCCCGAACACTGGCTCATGAAAGCCGAAACCTGGAACAAAGGCGTGCGTGAGGAAGGTATCGTCTTTACTGTGCCTCAGGATGCACAGCAGGCGCTTCTGCTGCTTGCGCCACGATCCGGAGGCGATTTCAGTGCGCTGCGATCAGCTGTTCAGCGCAAGCCCGGAGCTTTCGTGCGTGCCTCGCAAGACCTGAGCCAGGCAAGCCTCGACCGCACTCGACTCGACAAGTACCTCGCCGCAGTCCGGCAAGTCTCGGCTACTGATCCCACTCAGCTCCACGAGAGCTCGTTGCGCCTCGCCCGCAGTCTCGGCATTAAGGTCGATGAGCAGTGCTTCGACAAACCTACCGAGCAGCAGGCGCCTTGCCTCTTGCACAACACCGATCAGCTCGTCCTCGACGATGGGCATAGTCAATCGATGGTGGCAGCTCTCACGGCCGCTCCCAACATGGATCTGGTGGGCGTGATCAGCGGCAGCAAGATCGGAGGCGGCGGCGCTTACAGTTCCTACATTGGCGCTTTCGTGGATGTCGCCCACATCATGGAGAACCTTCATACCGCCGAATACCAGTACATTCCGGCGTTGGCCCTGCCTAAAGAAGACCAGGTCGATCTCAAGCTCAACAATCCACCCTCGTTCGGCAAACCGAAATCGGTGATCGTGGTGAGCTTGCCCGCAGTCGAGGCAGCGCAATTCCCTCCTCTCCGCGCCGTCGATTCAAACCAGGTTTATTGCCTCCAGACCCCCTCCCTGGTTCTGCCTGCAGAGGGCGCTCCGCTAGTGTTCTCCACTGCTCTTGCCCATGATTTTGTGCTGCATGTGGAGAGCAAGGCGGGGGCGAGTGTGGACTTGCCGGCGCACGCCGACCCGGTACACGGCGGCTTTGCGATTGACACCACTGCTCTTCGAAACAACACGCTCAGCGGCGATCTTAAAGGCACGCTGCGCGGCTCCTGGGGTTTCGAACGCATCGACGGTCCAGTCTTCCAGTTGCGCGGCTCCCAAATCACCAAATGGGAGATCGCTTCCGCTGATCAAAATGGCCTGATTGTCGGCCGCGAAGACACCCTCCATCTGCACTCGAGCGATGCCAGCTGTGTCGGTGACGTCACCCTGAAAAACCAGCAAGGTAAAGTTCTGAAGACCACCTGGAAAGTCGAAAAGCCCGACGAGTTGAAAGTGCAAGTGCCCCTGAAAGACGAAGCGCCCGGAGCAGTCACCATGCTGGTCCAGCAGCATGGCTTGCCCAAACCCGATGAAGTTCCCCTGCACGCTTACTCTGAAGTCGGTCATCTGGAGCATTTCGCCATCAATGTAGGCGATCAGAGCGGAGTCTTGCGAGGCACGCGTCTGGATGAAGTCTCCGGTCTCGAACTCAACGGCATCCACTTTGCTCCCGCAGGTCTCACGCGGGTCCAGGAGCAAGACCAATTGAAGCTGGTGGCCGCCGATCCATCCGCAACATCGTCCCTGAAGGCGGAGGAGAAGTTGGAAGCCCGGGTCGCTCTCAAGGATGGACGCATGGTGCCGCTACAAACATCCGTGGAAGCGCCGCGCCCCAAAGTCACGTTAATTAACAAAAATATCCAGCCGGGTTCCTCCCCAAACTCCGCCATCATTCACCTTGCGAACCCGGACGATCTTCCGCAGGACGCTCGACTCTCGTTCTTCCTGAAGAGCGAAATCCCTTCCGCTTTTGCACGCGATGAAAAGATTGAAGTCGCCACTCAGGACGAGTCCTCACACGTTCAACTGACCATGGCCGACGGCGGTTTGATGCTGCAGGACTCGCAAACCGTGATTGCCGTGCTCGACCCGCTGAAGAGCCTGGGAGGCTCTGTGTTCGGACCTCTGCGTTTCCGCCCGGTCGACTCCAAGGGCGTGACCGGCGACTGGCAGCCTCTGGCCAGCGTGGTGCGGGTCCCGACGTTGAAAGAAGTTACCTGCCCAGACAGCCCGGACAAACAATGTACTCTGGTTGGCACGAACCTCTTTTTGATCGATTCGATCGCGTCCGACTCCGAATTCAAGCACAGTGCCCCTGTGCCGGTCGGGTTTTCGCAGGGTACTATCGCTGTTCCTCGTCCAAACGGAACGCTGTTGTACATCAAGTTGCGTGACGATCCTGCCTCGGTGAATCCCGTCGCATTGCCGGTCTTGCCGGAACACAATTAAGGGCCGGCTCGAGAAGAAAGAAACAAGGCAGAAGTGGCCTCGGTCGATCTGCACGGCTCGTGCGCAGGTCCGAGGTTCACCACTTCCGCCTTTTTTACAACGCCGTTGTCAGACTGCCGAGGGATCCCTGTGCTTTAAAACGGGACGGCCTTCAGGCCGTCCGCCAGTGCCCCCTTGAAAACTCGGGGCTTCAGCCACCGGGGTTAATCACCTCCGCAATCTGACCAGATTCTCCTAGCGCCGCTGCGGCATCGTAGGCTGGGCAGCGGGCTGTGTCGAAGTATTCGGCGTAGTCGGCTGTGTGCCCGCGGGGTATCGGTCGTTCACTCCCGGCTCACTCGCAGGAGTTTCTGAGTGCCGCAGGGCCCCCGTGGTCCCAATGGATTGCCCGCTGACCACGAGGTCCACGCGGCGGTTCATTTGCCGTCCCTCCCGCGTCGAATTCGAAGCCACTGGCTCACTCATGCCAACGCCGTGGGATTCGATATTCTCCGGCCTGACTCCCTGCTCCACCAGGAAGGCTCGAACCGCATTCGCGCGTTCCTCAGACAAGCGCTGGTTGAACTCGACTCCGCCCACATTGTCGGTATGTCCCTCCACGTTGACGTGCAGGTCAGGATAGGCAAGAAGAATGCCCGCCACTTTCGCGAGTCTTTCCCGAGCGCCCACTTTCAAGGTGTGCTGGCCAGTGTCGAATAAAACATCTGGCATATCGACGATCAAACCACGTGCGCTTTCGCGGGTTTGCAGCACCTGATTTAGCTGCTGCAGAAGACGTTCCCTGGTCTCCTGAGCTTGCTGCTCAGTCTGCTGACGCGCTTGTTCGGCCTGCTGGGCGGTTTGCTGGGCCTGCAGTGCCTGAGACTGAGCGGCCTGCTCCTGCGCTAAAGCATCGGCCCGCGCTGCTTCCGCCTGTTGCCGAGCCTGCTCGGCCTCCCTCTTAGCCTGCTCAGCTGCACGCCGGTCCCGCTCCGCCTCCGCTCGGTGGCGCGCTTCGTCGTCAGCCTGTGCTCTTGCCTGCTCCGCGCTTTGCTGAGCTTGTTCCGCCTGATTTTGCGCCTCTATCGCGCGCTGCTCAGTAGCCCGCCGCTCCGCTTCCTGTCGTTCCTCCTGCCGCTTTCGAATGGACAACACGCGGGCATCTTCCGCAGACTGAACCGCACCCCGGGCCACGGTCGCGATCGCCTTGTCGCTTTGCTTACGATTTGAATAGTCCTCAGCACGTCGCAGGAAATCCTCTGCCTTGCTGAAAGAGTCCGGCGCATACCTGTCTGCGCCTTCCGCGCGCGCGATCGCTACCGCGTTGCGAGCCTCAAGCAGGTCAACGGGAGCCGAATGGTCAGAGCTGGTTGCGGGCAGGTCGGCAACGTTCACATCTACCGTGTACTGCCCTCGTTCGACCGCGTCAAACTTTGTGTCGATGGGCTCTTCCCACCCCTTCGTGTTTTTGCGCACAACATTTTCAAGAACCACCAGATTGCTCGGACGTGTCACCGCAAAATAAGGTTCTGCCGTGACGATCAGGCCGAATGCCTGCAGGTCGGTGGTCACCTTGACCGAGCTCTTGCCATCATCGAACACTGGCACTTCTCCGAGATTCGATGCCCTACCTTCGGGTGTAATTGCCCACAGCACGTAGGTCAGGTACTCCGGCCCGAAGCTACGAGGCGACTGAAGATGTTCGAGCTCGGTATTGATTTCGATTCTGCCCGTCCGACTCTCGACTGTCGCTCGGCCGCGGGCATCCGGCATCAGATTCGTTCCTCGGAAATCCAGCGACGTCTTGCCACCGTGGTGCTGATAATTCACCGCCTCCGCACTCCGCGACACCACTTTCACCCGATAGACCGGAGTGTGATCCATCGGCTCGACACGGGTTTGGTCCTGATAAGTATCTGGCTGTTGCGCAAACGCAAACCCAGCCAACAGGGAAACGACAGCGAGGTGAAACAGTCTCTTGACCATAATGACCTCCGCGCGAATGCCTCCTTGCGCTGCATTCGGTCGCTCGAAAGATTAGGCGCGCTGATTCGAGGGTGTCACTATGGATGGCAGCGAACAATCCGGGCTTTGCTGCATATGTGAGGCAAGACCAACCCAATCAGGTCGATTGTTTTTAGCCTCGAATAATGCGAGCCAAATGAACGCCGAACTCCGCATACAGCATCGGAAGATGTCACGATGAGAATGCAGGCATGCCCCTAGGAAGAGAGGCGTAGATTTCCTGGTTGAGGTCTCCAGGGCGGTGTATGGGCTTCTGACGTAATTCGAGCTGCGCGCCTTCCGTGTGCTGCACTACGAAAAGACATTATTATTCAGCTCGCGGCTTGCGCCGTCCTACGCGCCCGAGAATTCGTCGCACTTTCTTGGGAGACATGGAAAGACGACTCGCCACCCGCGACACTTTACACCCCTCGCGTTCCCAGACTTTCGGGATAATCAGCTCCGCAAACTGCTCCGTGATTTGCTGAAAGGTCTTATCACCGACCGAGCCCTGCGACCACGCCCGCAGCACCGGGTCCACCCGCCCGCCACGCAGAACCTTCGACTTCAAAGATTCCAGCTCCTCCCATGTTCCATCGGGGTGACTGCCTTTCGAAAGAGTCACTGCCTGATCGTAGGACCTTCGCGCCAGCTCAGGATCATCGAAGAACCGGTTGCAATACGTCAGACCTTGCCAGATGTAAGCGTCCGCAAGCAGGCTCCGGTTCTGCGTCTGTTGTGCCATCTCGACCGCATCCCGCGCGCAGTCCTGCGCCAGACGTGCGTGACCGCCCGGTTCGGAGCTGTCTCCGATCTCTTCCTCAACCCGGACATTTTCAATCATGCACTCCAGCAACCGCGCCCGCGCCATCAGGATGTGGTCACCCTTTTCTTCGCCCAGTTGGAAAGCAGCCTTCGCTTCCCTATCCGCATATTCCAGATCTCCGTTATCGAGGTGAAGATAGCCGTAGTTCAAGTGCACGCTACCCAGCCCGTGATGGTTGCGATACTGCTGGTAAATGGCTGCCGCTTCGTCCAATTCCGCCAGCGCTTCCTGATGAAGTTGCTCGAAGCGATTGCGATGCAGGTCCTTGCCGCCGTTATCTTTGGCACGGCCACGGGTCGCCGCTTTCCGCCTCCGTGCCGCATCCGCGTCAATCTTGCGGCGCAATTGCAGCGCAATCAGCCGTTTGACCAGCGCAAGATTACTTAAAGAACGCGCGATGTTGCGATGCCTCGGATCCCGCTTCCGGTAGCGCGCAATAGCGGCTGTGAAATGTTCAATGGCGTGTTGGTATCGGCCTTGGCGTCGCGCGATCCTTCCATAGGATGAATAAATATTTCCGAGGGTGAGGTGATCGTCGGTCTTGCTGAGGGCGGCTTCCGCCTCCTGCAGGATTTGCAACGCCTGCTTCGCATTTCCTTTCTGAAACCACAGCCAGCTCTCGAGAACCCGCATGACCGCCGCCATGGGCTCATGACCAAGCTCCATGGCCAGTTCCCTGCCCTTTACCGCGTAGGCGAGCGCCTCATCGTATTCGCCTTTCATCCGCAGACAGCGGCCCTTCCAGAAATTCGCGATTGACAGAAGTTCTTTGTCATCGGTCTGTTCTTCGAGTCCCAGCACAAAATCGAGGTGCGCGATGGCCTCCTCTTTGGCTTCCTCGGACATGGCGATCATGCCTTCCGCCAACCGCAAGTACAGATAATCCTGCAGTGGCAGGCGGGAACGGATAGACCGCGAAAAGCGCGCGACAATCTCCTTCACAAGCGCGGGACGCTGGAAGCCAATATCCACCCATTGCGCGAGGTAGCCCGCGAAGCGCGCGGCATTCTTATGTTCGGGATCAAATACAGTGAGCAGATCGTGGTGCTCTTCGAGACGCGCCATCCCCCGTCCGATACGGCGGCATACCAGATCCTGCTTGAGCTGCGCTAGAAAGTCGTCGCTGATCTCACGAGTTTCCTGGCTCATGTTCCGGACGAACAGTTGACCATAACTTAATCGATGTAATCGTAAGCGACCAGCGTCAGGAATTCTGCGAAATCCTGGTCCGTCATCATGCGTTCGAAAATTGCGGCGGCATCATCCATGCGCGCCCCTTTCAACCGCTTCTTCTGCTCGCCGATGAAGCCCCGGACCATCTCACGCGTCACCGGGCGCCCATCGTCGCTGAGCTTGGCGCCATGCTTCACCCATTGCCACACCTGCGAGCGGCAGATTTCCGCCGTGGCCGCGTCTTCCATGAGGTTATAGATGGGAACACAACCATTTCCGCGCAGCCACGACTCCAGATATTGCAGCCCCACATCGATGTTCCACTTCAAGCCTGCCTCGGTGATCTTGCCCTCGGTCGGGGCGAGCAGATCCTTGGCAGTGACGTGTACGTCCTGAAGAGGGCGATCAATCTGATTGGGCTGCTTCATGTGCGCGTCGAAAATCTCCTTCGCGACGCCCACCAATCCAGGATGCGCCACCCACGTGCCATCGTGTCCGGCATGCACCTCGCGCAGTTTGTCTTGCCGCACTTTTTCGAGCGCCTTCTCGTTTGCCTCCGGATCGTTCTTGATCGGAATCTGCGCCGCCATTCCGCCCATCGCGTGAATTCCTCGCCGGTGGCAGATGTTAATCAGCAGATCTACGTAGGACTTCAGGAAATGCTTCTCCATCGTCACGGTTGCGCGATCCGGCAGGACGAAATCCGCTCGATTCCGGAATTTCTTGATGTAGCTGAAAATGTAGTCCCAGCGCCCGCAATTCAATCCCGACGAATGATCTTTCAATTCATAAAGAATCTCGTCCATCTCGAACGCCGCCAGGATGGTCTCGATCAGCACGGTCGCGCGAATCGTGCCCCTCGCTACCTGCAGCCGATCCTGCGCAAAATTGAAAACGTCATTCCAAAGACGAGCCTCCTGATGACTCTCCAGTTTCGGCAAATAGAAGTACGGGCTTGTGCCTCGACGAACAAGTTCCTTCGCATTGTGGAAGAAGAACAACCCGAAATCGAACAGCGCTCCTGAGATCGATTTCCCATCGACCTGGAAATGTCTTTCGTCCAGATGCCAGCCCCGCGGCCGCACCAGCAAGGTCGCGATCTGCGGATTCAACTGGTACCGCTTGCCCTCAGGACTGACGTAGCTGATTCGGCGCCTTACCGCATCCACCAGGTTAGCCTGTCCCTCAAGATTGTTCTGCCAAGTGGGCGAATGGGAGTCCTCGAAATCGGCCATGAACACGTTCGCGCCCGAGTTCAGCGCGTTGATGATCATCTTGCGATCTACCGGTCCGGTGATTTCTACGCGCCGGTCGAGCAGATCGGCCGGAATTGGCGCCACCTTCCATTCTGCCTTCCGAATCTCCGCCGTCTCCGGGAGAAAGTCGGGCATCTTCCCGGCTTCAATTTCCTGCTGGCGCACGCGTCGTTTCGCCAGCAGTTCCTGGCGACGCGGTTCGAACTTTCTCGCCAAATCTATGAGGAACGTCCGAGCTTCCGGACTCAGAATCTGGGACTCGATCTCAGCGATGGGGAGGGAGGCAGTGGTGGTCATGAAATCTATGATATGCCTCGCCGAAACGGCCTGCCACAGCGGAATTTCGTCACTAGGACAAATCGGACTACTTGCCCAATGTGGACCGGCATCCTTGTCCCACGCTCGGCCTTTGGGTTGTACTGTAGGCGAACCTCAAAGGGGGAGGATTCTTACCCATGAGCACGCAAACCGCATCCGAACTTAATAAGCAGTGGCAGTCCGACGCACGCTGGACCGGCATCCTGCGCCCATACAGCGGCGAGGATGTGGCAAGGCTGCGCGGCTCGATTCACGTTGAACATACACTCGCGCGGCTCGGGGCCGAGCGCCTCTGGACGTTGCTGCACACCGAACCCTACGTCGCCGCACTTGGCGCTCTCACCGGCAACCAGGCCGTGCAGCAGGTCAAGGCGGGATTGAAGGCCATCTATCTCAGCGGCTGGCAAGTCGCCGCCGATGCCAATAACGCGGGCCAGATGTATCCCGACCAAAGCTTGTACCCCGCCGACAGCGTGCCGACCGTCGTTCGCAATATCAACAATTCCCTGATGCGCGCTGATCAGATTCATCATATGGATGGCAAAGACTCCACTTACTGGCTCGCGCCCATCGTCGCGGACGCCGAAGCCGGGTTTGGCGGCAGCTTGAACGCCTTCGAATTGATGAAGGCCATGATTGACGCCGGTGCTGCTTGCGTGCACTTCGAAGATCAGCTGTCCTCCGCGAAGAAGTGCGGTCACCTCGGCGGCAAGGTCCTGATCCCGACGTCAGAAGCAATTCAGAAACTGGTCGCGGCCCGTCTCGCGGCGGACGTGCTCGGCGTGCCGACCTTACTCATGGCGCGCACCGATGCCGACAGCGCTCACCTGCTGACCAGCGACATCGATCCGCGCGACCACGAATTCCTGACCGGAAAACGCACCGCGGAAGGCTTCTTCCGTATTCGCGGCGGGCTTAAGGCTGCCATCGCGCGCGGCTTGGCCTATGCGCCCTATGTCGAAATGCTCTGGTGCGAGACTTCGGAGCCAAATTTGGAAGAAGCTCGCGAATTCGCCGAAGGCATCCACGCCAAGTTCCCCGGCAAGATGCTGGCCTATAACTGCTCGCCCTCTTTCAACTGGAAGAAGAAGCTCGACGACAAGACGATCGCCATCTTCCAGACCGAACTGGCCCGCATGGGATACAAGTTCCAGTTCGTTACCCTGGCGGGCTTCCATGCGCTGAACCTGAGCATGTTCGAACTGGCGCGCGGCTATCGCGACAGCGGTATGACAGCATATTCGCGGTTGCAGGAGAAAGAATTCGCTCGCGAAGCGCAGTACGGATACGAAGCTGTCAAGCACCAGCGCTTCGTCGGCACCGGCTATTTCGACGCACTCACGCAGGTGATCGCTGGAGGCGTGGCTTCAACCACCGCACTCGAAGGCTCAACCGAACAGGCGCAGTTTGCTGAGATTAAGCAGCAATTGCGTCCGAAACATGGCCCGGATGCATCCTGCCAGCCGATTTTGGGCGATTGCCCGTCCGTCGTATCGGAAGTGATGCCTGCGGAAGAATCACTCCTGCCCTCAGGAGACTGACACTCGGACGCCAGCGGTGTAAAGTTCCCTTCCGCCGCTGGCGTCATTTTTATTTCACGAATGTCAAACCGTGCGGCACGAAGTGGGAGAACGTGTAGGCATAAAGCATCACAATCACGCCTACGATGGCTCCCAGCGCGACCGAATGCCACACCACGAACCGGAAGATCGTGCCTTCGTTGCCGACCTGCTCGGTGGCCGCGGTCGCAATCGTGATGGATTGCGCATCCACCATTTTCCCCATCACGCCGCCTGCACTGTTGGCCGCGCACATCAGCACCGGGTCGATGCCCAGTTGCTGAGAGGTAATGCGCTGCAGGCTTCCGAAGAGCGCATTGGAAGATGTGTCGCTGCCGGTTAAGGCTACCCCCAGCCATCCAAGAAAAGTGCCGAAGAATGGATACGCCCATCCGGTACGCGTGAAAGCCAGTCCCAATACCGCATCCAGTCCCGAATATCGAGTCACGAATCCCAGTCCCAACATGAATGAAATCGCGATGACCGCCAACTTCATCCGCCTCAAGGTGTGCCAGAAAATCTTCGCCAGTCGCCCCGGACTAACGCCCAGCAGCAAACCTGACAAGATCGCGGCCAGAAAACAGCCGGTCCCAGTGGCGGAGAGCCAGTTGAAGTCATAACGTGCCGCTTCGGGAGTCGGTTTCGCCACCACGGGCGCGGAACGATACACCGCATTATGGAGGTACGGCACGTCCCAGCCTGGCGGCCCCGGTCGCTGTTTCCCGGTCGGCAGCATGACCTTAAACGCCGGCGTGGTGGCCTGATTCAGGGCGAGCTTGATTTTTGGCAAACCCCATAGCAACACGAAAAGCGACAAAATTGCGAACGGCATCCACGCCTTTAACACTTGACGCGCCGAATAGGACCGTATTTTCGCTAAGCCGTCGAAATCATTCGGAGCCCAGTCTGCACCGAACTGATCGCTGATTCGCGCCGTGGGCGGTGTGACCGTGGGCGCGGCCTGATCGTAATCGAAGCGCCAGATTCGTTTCGGCTTCCAAAGATGGAGAAAGGCCACGGTCGCGACAATCGACACCACGCCGCCCATGATGTCCACCAGGTTGCTATCTACAAAGTTCGACCAGAAGAACTGCGTCAGCCCGAACGAAATGCCCACTACCAGTATGGCCGGCAGCACCTCAAAAGTCTCGCTCCAACCTACCATCGTCCGCACCAGCCAGAACGGCACAATCACCGCCGTGATCGGAAGGATGCGCCCGATCATGGCATTCAGGTCGGATTCCGGCAGTCCCGAGACGGCCGCTAAGGTATGCACCGGCGTTCCGATCGCTCCCCAGGCCACCGGAGCTGTATTCGCAATCAGATTCAGCGCGGCCGCGTGGAAGGGCCGGAATCCCAAACCGATCATGAAGGCGCCTGCGATCGCGACCGGCGCCCCGAAACCGGCCGCGCCTTCAATGAAGGCGCCGAAGCAGAAGGCCACCAGCAGTACTTGCAGCCGCCGGTCGGGCGTGATGCTCGCAATCGACTCCTTCATAATCTCGAATTGCCCGGTCTCCACCGAGATGTCGTAGAGATAAACCGCCGCCAGCACGATCCAGGCAATTTTCAAGAGTCCGAAGGCCACTCCATAACCGAAGCTCAATGCCGCCAATGTCAACGGCATCTTGAAGAACAGTACGGCCACGCCCATCGCGGTCAGCGCTCCGGCGATCGCACACAGGTGGGGTTTTACCCTCAACCCTGCCAGCAACCCAAAAAGAACGAGAATCGGTAGAGCCGCAACCAGCGTGGAGAGCCACCAATGCCCAAAGGGGTCATAAACCTGGGTCCAGTTCATGCCTATCTCCCTCACCCCGCGCAGGGGACCTTTGCTCCAGCTATGGTCCCGATCGGGTCCTTCTCTGGAAAACTCATTGAGCAGCGAAAGCGTGCCCAACACCTGGAGTCGATCGAGTTAGCAGATGAATCCGAGGGCGCGGATCGATACAACAAATGCACATGGGTTACTACAGCCGAGGTGCGACCAGCGGGCCCTCGCCAAGATCGGGAGAGAATATCACTCAACTTCGAGATGGCAAGCATAAACCTACGCCAGTCCGCATTCAGCGACCTAGGGCGGTGCGACCCGCGGTTTCAGTTCCGGGCGGCTCAACCGCGACACTCTTTATTAATAAGCCTCAGCAGCCTGCGCCATCGCTCAATCAATGAAAAAATGACCTATCCGTTCGTGGGAGGCGGGAGAAACTCTCTGCTATGGCGATTGCACACTTTCTCGGCTTCCGCGATCGGGTAAAACGGAAAGGCTTGGATACCCACCCGATATCGAACGCCTCCTGCGGAAACATTACATTCTTGAGTTAATTGACAGTCACCACTCCGTTGCGATAGCGTGTCGCCGTTTCTGTATTTTTCACTTTGTGAGAACGTGCCGCGCATAGGCTGCGCCTTTCAGAGAACACGAGTGTTACTGGAGGAAGAGTTACCAGCGTCACCTATGCCATATCCTGCATCCGCGATAAGCTGGCGCCTCGGTTCAACCCTATGAAGATGATGACATCGAATTTCGGAACTATGCTCGGAGGGTGCATCGCTCTGACCGCCTTGTCCTTCGCAGCAATCGCCCAATCGCAGAGCACTGAGCCCCGAACGGTGCACCGAAGCGCCATCGCCTCGATGCAGACGCGTTCTGACTTTGCCAGCCGCATCGAGAACCAACTTCGGCAGCACGGCATGGACGCACGGGTGCAACTGGACGGGGACAGTCGCGACCTGTTGCGCATTGAGTCGCACCATCTTGGCCGAAGCGATGTCTATTCTTTTGTCAATTCTATGTCAGCCCACCAGGCCCGCCAGATCGGTTTTAGCGCGATCATGCTCTCGAACGACAAACAGCAGTGGGATTACGATCTGGCAAGGGAATCGATGATTTTGAGTCCAACGCAGCCGTAAGGCCTGGAAATTTGCGTCGCAAAAGACTGGCATTGGCGCTAGCGAGAACGCGCCTTGCCTGAGCTTCCGTAATCGGGGTCACCATCCTTCGCCGGTTGTTCTTCTGGGGCATCCGACGAGTGAAGCACAATCCGGCTGACTTCATTCTCACCTGGAACGACATTCAACTCTCGAGCCTGGGCGTTCAACTCTCCCGTAGCGGCGAGTTCATGCCAAACCTCCAACTTGTAACGCCCCGGCGGGACATGACTGATCTGGAAGTTCCCAGCCGCGTCTGTCATCGAAAAAAAGCGCGTTTGCAGCACGACCACGACCGCGCTCATTTCCGGGTGAATCTTGCAGAAAATGTAGGAGACGCCGGGTTGACTGAAGCGGATTTTGCGGGCTGCCCCGCTCTCATACAGACCAAGGTCAATCGTCTTCCCTTGGTGAATCGAAAACACACTGTGAAAGAACAGGTCCTCGTTGGGGAACTCGATCTGCGTTCCCCGGGTCACGGCAAGCACATGCGGGACGAATTTCTTGTTCTTCTGCAGCAGCCGGGCCGTTGGACCAGGGCCAGCCGACCCACCCGATTGCAGGGGCGTGAGCCAAATGACGACTTCGCCGCTATCCGACTCACTTTCAGAACGATGCACAACCCGCACCGAACCGTGCACCGTGGAATCCTCCGCCAGCAGTACCCCGCCCAGCAGAAGCAATGCAAAACACGAGGCATATAGCAGCTTCGCCAAAACGGACGAGAGCCCTCGGTGAATGGGGCATAGTGCGCCCAGTAAACCTTGCCTCCGAAGCATGATCTTACGATTGTCAGAAACTGGAGTACCCAACGCAAGTTACTCATGTTTACGGACGTTACCGAAGTGTGGAGTGCCCTAGAATCAATGACCTTTAAGCTGCTCTATACGCATGTTTACGCGGCCCTTTGAACATCTCCGGACGACGCTTCTCGTGTCGATGCTGGCAGTCGTGTTTCCATTGACTGCCGCCGTCCTCGCGCTCGTCCAGGTGCGTATGCGTGCCCATGTTTCCGAGGACCTGGTCTCGGCTCTGCGCACGGAGTCGTCCGTATATGGCAAGATCGAAGAGGCGCGCCGGCAACAGTCCGAACAGAGCGCCACTCTGATCGCGAACCTACCGAGCCTCAAGGCCATGATGTCCACTCGCGATCCCCTAACCATCCAGGACGGCTCCGAGTTGTTCCTGCAAACCAGCGGCGCCGATGTGCTGATCCTCGAGGACCTCTCGGGCAGATTGGTGGCACTGCATTCAAAGTCCCAGAAGGTCGCTGCTTCCAGCGAGAGGCTCATGTTGTTTCACTCAGCCGGCAAGCACGACTGGTGGTTCGTCAATGGTCATCTCTACGATTTAAGCTTCGCCCAGGTGAATGCAGGCGCCGGGTCGGAACGCCATCCGCTGGGAGTAGTGGCGCTCGGGCGCGAAGTTACTCCCCAATCCATTGCCGGAACCGATACTCACGCGGATAGCCCCATCGTTTTCGAGCGAGACGGCCGTGTGCTCCTAAGTTCGCTTGATCCAGCCGGTTGGAGCGAGTTCCAGGGGTGGCTATCGAAGTCATCGCATACTCAACGTTCCATCCAGGAAATCGACATCGGCGGCGAGCGATACCTGGGCAGCTTCATCGAGCTCTCGGGTGACCATCCGATCCGCTTGTACTGTCTGAAATCCTACGATCAGGCGACCAGCTTCCTGAGCCTGTTGAATCGCATGTTGCTCGGCCTGGGCGCGATTGCCGTGCTGTCGGGAACGCTCGTGGGCTTCGTCCTTTCTCGCCAGATTACTCGCCCCCTCGAAGACCTGGTCCTGGCCAGCCGCCAGATGGAAAAAGGCGACTTCGAATTTCCCATTCACGTGCAAGGTAAGGACGAGGTCGCAGAATTGACCCGCGCCTTTGAGGAAATGCGGAAAAGCTTACGGCTGTCTCGCGAAGGCATGCTCCGCTCGGCTCGCTTGGAGGCCGTGGGACGCCTCGCAGGGGGCATCGCACACGATTTCAATAACCTCGTGATGATCATCAAGGGCTACAGCGATCTGTTGCTTGAGTCCGCGACACCCGAAACTCGCTCTCACCTCGAAGAGATCAAACATGCTGGTGACCGTGCCAGCGGCCTCACCCAACAGTTGCTCGCCTTTAGCCGCAAGCAAGTCCTCGAACCGCAAGTGCTCGATCTGAACCGTACCGTGCGAGGCATGCTCAAGATGCTCCGCCTACTCCTGGGCGAAAACATCGAACTGCTGACCAGCCTTTCCGATGGTATTGGCCGTGTAAAAGCTGATCTCGGACAGCTCGAGCAGGTCATCATGAACCTGGCCGTCAATGCTCGGGATGCACTGCCAGGTCGCGGAAAGGTGATCATCGAAACTCACGCCTGCAACCTCGATGAGACCTACGCCGCGAACCACAACGAAGTCGTACCTGGACCGTACGTGCTTCTTGCCGTGACCGATACCGGCTGTGGAATGAACAGTGAAACTCTCACCCAGATCTTCGAGCCCTTCTTCACCACCAAGGAACCCGGCAAAGGCACGGGCCTGGGGCTAGCCACTGTCTACGGCATCGTGAAGCAGAGTCGCGGGCACGTTACGGTCTATAGCGAAGTTGGCGTGGGAACTACGTTCAAGATCTATCTCCCGGCGCTTGACAAGCCAGCCTTATCGCCGCCACCCCTGCCCGCCTCTGAGCTAGTAACCGGGCAAGGTACCGTCCTGCTTGTGGAGGATGAAGCGCCACTGCGCACGCTCGCTGCCGAAGCTCTCAAAAGGCTGGGCTACGAAATCCTCCAGGCTGGAAACGGCTTGGAAGCCCTCGTCATCGCCGATCACCACAACGGCCCTATCGACGTCGTTGTCACCGACATCGTCATGCCCCGCATGGGTGGTCCGGAATTGGTCGAGAAGCTGCGCCGGAAACGTACTGGCTTTTCTGTGATCTTCATGTCGGGATACACCGAAGCCGCTGTGCTCGAGAACGCCAACCTCGGCAAAGATGCCATCCTGCTCAACAAGCCCTTCTCAACCGAAACTCTAGTCCGCAAAATGCAGGAGGTGCAAGACTCCGCCCAGGCTTTCCCTGAAGCGACGCCCGCGCCCTCCGTCGAACTCTGATTCCGTTCTGTGTTACCGATTTCACTACATTCCGGCCCACCCAGTTTCGCCTTGCTCTCAGCGGCGCAGCGGTGATATTTGTTCTCAGCCCCCACAGCGATCCAGTCTGACCTCGAGACATCTCTTTGCCCGACTCCTCCATACCCGACTCACCGGAAACCGTAAGCCTGCTCGGCTCGGGCATCTCCATCGCCGAGGCTGAGGATCCGCATCGGCCCAAAAAGGCGATGGGGTTTCGCGACCTCATCCTCTTCTACGTCGTCACCGGCATCAGCCTGCGCTGGATCGCCACCGCAGCGGCCGCTGGTCCCAGCTCCATCGTCATCTGGATCGGCGCATGGCTCGCTTTCTACACACCGCTGGCGCTGTCCGTGCTGGAACTCTCCTCCCGCTATCCAAACGAGGGCGGCCTCTACGTCTGGAGCAAACGTGCCTTCGGGGACTTCTCGGGGTTCATCTCCGCCTGGACCTACTGGACCAGCAACCTTCCCTACTTCCCCGCGATACTCTACTTTGCGGCCAGCAACGCACTTTTCATCCGCTCCGGTGCCTGGGGACATCTCTCCAACAACGCTACCTTCTATATCGCGTTCTCGCTCATCGCGCTCGCCGTCGTCACATGGCTGAATGTCATCGGCCTCGATGTCGGTAAATGGCTGCACAACCTGGGTGCACTGGCCATGTGGATTCCCGTCATGATCGTGATCGGGATGGGCATGATTGCCTGGCACCGCTTCGGCTCCGCAACCGCTTTCACCCCACACACCCTCATCCCCAAAACTCACCTCAACGACATCATCTTCTGGTCCGTTCTGACGTTTGCATTCGGCGGTTGCGAAACCGCGTCGTTCATGGGCGAGGAAATCAAGAACGCTCGCCGCACCATCCCTTTTGCGCTTTTGGTTGCAGGCTTGACCGTGACCTTCTGCTACATCGTAGGCACGGTCTCCGTGATGCTTGCATTGCCCGCGTCCGAGGTCAGCGATCTACAAGGCTTGATGCAGGCCATCACAAAAACCGCCGAGCGCATCGGCTGGCAAGGTGTGATTCCCTTCGCTGCCTTCATGATCGCGCTCAGCAATCTGGGAGCTGCCGGCGCTTACCTGGCCGCCGTTGCGCGCCTGCCGTTCGTTGCGGGCATTGATCGATTCCTGCCTCCGGTTTTCGGTGCGCTTCATCCACGCTGGCGAACACCATGGGTCGCACTCATAGTGCAAGCTTCTTTAGGTGCAGTGTTCGTCTTTCTAGGTCAGGCCGGCACCAGCGTCAAGGGTGCCTACGACGTGCTCGTGAGCATGGGAGTGATCACGTACTTCATTCCTTACCTCTACCTGTTCGCGGCGATGTTCAAACTGCAATCTGAACCTGCGGGGCCCGACGTGATTCGCGTCCCCGGCGGAAAGCCCGTAGCCCGACTGGTCGCGATCGTCGGCTTCATCACGACTTCCCTCACTATCGCCATCTCTCTTCTGCCACCACCCGACGAACCCAACAAACCACTCGCCGTGATCAAGGTTGTCGGACTGTGCGGATTGCTGGTGTTGATCGGAGTGGCAATCTTCTACCAGCCAAGAATTCGAGACTTCTTCGCTCGACTTAAGGCTGCTCCCTAAGCGGGAACCGCTACGAAATTTCAGCTCGCCGGCAGCTCCCTCGCCGACGCTTTCAACCCCAGGTTTCGGATGAGCCGCAACAATGAATTTGGATGTAGTCCGAGAATCTTTGCGGCCTCGATGTAATGTCCGTTCGCCTGCCCCAGCGCCCGCACGATAAGCTGCCTTTTGCTGTGTTTGATGGCGCAGTAATAGCCCGCATCCGGTTCGCTCGCGGGTGCTTCCCGAATGGATTTCGGTAAATCTTCGGGCACGATCTCATCAGCGTCCCCTAGCACCACCGCTCGCTCAATGGCATTCTCCAGTTCGCGCACGTTGCCGGGCCAGTCGTAGTCCATCATTAAAGCGTGCGCCTGGGCAGACAACGCCTTTACCGGAACGTTGTACTTCTTGCTTACCTTCATGACGAAGCTCTCGGCAAGGAGGGGGACGTCCTCCAGCCTCTCCCGGAGTGGAGGAGTCGTGATGTTGAGAACGTTCAAGCGAAAAAACAGATCTTCGCGGAAGCGTCCGGCCCGGACCTCGGCCTCGAGATTGCGGTTGGTGGCGGCAAGGATGCGAACGTCCACCTTGATGGAGCGCGTTCCTCCGACCGGCTCGACTTCGCGCTCCTGCAGCACCCGCAACAGCTTGGCCTGCATCGGTGCAGCCAGCTCACTGATTTCATCGAGGAACAGTGTGCCTCCTGTGGCACTCTCGATCTTTCCTATCTTTTGCGCAATGGCTCCAGTGAACGCGCCTTTTGCATGACCGAATAATTCGCTTTCCAGCAGCGACTCGGTGATGGCAGCACAATTGATGGCTACGAACGGGTGCTCCGCGCGCGAGCTTGCTCGGTGGATCGCCCGCGCGACCAGTTCCTTGCCGGTACCGGTTTCGCCCTGGATGAGTACGGTGGATGCCGTCGGCGCCACTCGTTGCACCAGTTCCAGAACTTCGCGAATCGCCGCGCTGCAGCCCACCATGCCGTCTGCAGGATGTCTTTCCCAACTTTCAGACGTATCGCGTGGAATAATCCCGTCGGGCTCATTGCCGTCTGCGTGAGGTCTCATCCAGGTCTGCACCGCAACCTCCGATCGTCAGCTCATTTCTAACCAAAACGTGAGTGCCACTAACTCTTTGGTTAGTGAAACTGGATCCGCGATCGTTACAGAATTTATGTCCAACCGTCCCTGCCATAGCGATTCAGTCTGGGATCAGCAACTTGCCACTCAGTGATCCGCGAAAAGAGCTCCGCGCACCGTTGGCACGCTGCTTGCTTATGAGTAGTGCATCAGTGATCAACACTGAAACGGGGTGTGGGACGGCAATACACAGACGCAATTTGTCAGGTGTTGAAGAGGGTTCAGTCCTGCTTGGGCTTCCGCCGTCATCACAAAGGAGGAAATATGAAAAAGCAAGCTCTTACTTTCGTCGGCGTGCTGAGCCTGCTCTTGGTGGCGGGGTCCGCATTCGCACAACAAAAAGTTCAAAGCGATGTACCGTTCAGCTTCACTATCAACAAGACCGTACTGCCCGCGGGCGCATATACCATTTCTCCCATCGGGAACAGTGGTATTGCCGTCCTGAAGGGTGGTGACAATAACACCGTCAGCATGATGAGCTCGCACGCGGTGGAGTCGCTGAATCCGGCCGATCGCACCAAGCTCGTCTTCCACTGTTACGGACGCGAACATTGCTTCTTGTACGAGGTCTGGATCCAGGGCGAGACCAGGGGACGCCAACTTCCTTCAAGTGCGGTTGAGAAGGAACTAGCGGCCCGCCTCCGCTCGGAAAAAGTGGCCATCGTTGCCGAGGCCCGCTAGCCGCATTCGCTGGGGCTGAAATCAATGCTCGGGAAAAGAGGGCACATTATCGAGTGTGCCCTCTTCTCTTGCTGGGTGCCCCATCCTAACCTCGCGTCCTTTGCGAGGTTAGGGTGGGGATTTTCTCGGAGATTGGCGCTTCAAGATGCTGCCTACTGCACCGTCTGTTCTTCCAGTAGCCTTTTCGACCGCTACTCGATCGGCAGCAGTACCTGCCTTAAACCGGCACCGCCGTCTTCCGCGGAGGATTGAAAAAGGGTAGCTTGACCACGGTCGCGGTGGTTTTCAATCGCCGCGCTTCAATCGTCAACTCCATCTGCAGTTTCGTCCCAGGCGTCGAGTACGCGGTCTCCACGCTGGCCATCGCGATCAACTTCTTCAACAGCGGAGAAAACGTCGTGGTCGTGGCCTTCCCAATATGCTTGCCGCCGGCATAAACCGGAACCGCCACTCGCGAAGCTTGCGCCGGTGCCGCCGGCGTCAGTCCAAATTTGTCGTGCAACTCCTCTACCTCCACCCAATCCACTTCGAGCCCGACCAATTGCCGAGCCACGCCGTTCTTCTCGTCACGCTGCAGCGCCGTCTTGCCGACAAAGTTGTCTTTCTCGAGGTGAACCATCTTCCCGAATCCCAGCTCGTACGGCGAATACTTCTGCGACGGGATCAATGCCTTCTTCGAACTCGTGTAGTCCACCTCGATCAGCAACAACCCGGCTTCCACGCGCGCCACATCAAGCGCCAGCATTCCGGCCGCATGGATATCGAACTGCTTTCCTTTGGCCATTAATGTATCCCACACTTTCAAGGCCTCGTGCCAAGGAACCCAGATCTCGTACCCCAAGTCGCCCGTGTAACCCGTGCGCGAAATATCGACCGGCACGCCGTTGATCATGCCCCGTGTCACCCGGAAATATTTCAGATTCGTAATGTCCGCCTCGGCCGCCACTTTTAGAAGCTGCCCCGAAGTCGGTCCCTGCAATGCCAGCGCCGCTACTTTCTCCGAGATGTCATCAACCTGAACCTCCATGTTCAACCCGTTCTGCCTGAACCAGCGCAAGCTGGGATCGGCCGCCGTCCAGCGATAGACATTCTCCTCGAGCCGCGAGATTGTCCCGTCGTCAATGACCTTGCCGTCTTCATCGCACCAGCAGCAGTAAATCACCTGCCCGACTTTGACCTTGTTGATGTCGCGCGTGATCACGCGATTCACCAGCTTGGTCGCGTCTTTGCCGGTAACCAGGTACTTGTACAAAGGCGAGATATCGATCATCGCGCAGGCATTGCGAATGGCGTTGTACTCATGCTCATGATGCACCTCGTACACGCTGACCGTGTAATACCCCGACCACTCCCGGTAATTCAGGCTGTGACAAAGAGGAAAGGTGCGCTCATGAAAAGCAGTTCCGATGGGCAAAGCAAGACCTCGCGGTGAAGGGTCGAAGGCGGATTATAGCAGCGGCCGAGGGCAGTGAGCCTTCGTTGAAAGAGTTCGGCTTTCAATCTCGTCAGAGAATAGTCGGTTGTCATGGACAATTGTCCGTCTTTGCGCGAGAGCATCCAGTTTAAACTCATCCTATGAGGCTGTTCGGCAGAGTCATTGCAGTCATCGCTGGCGTCATCCTTCTCGCTGCAGGGGCGCTGTGCAGCTGGCTGTACTGCTACACCGGCGACCTGCCGTCGATAGCTGGACTTGATCAGTACAGCCCCGCAGCTGCAGCTGTGATTCAGGATCAAGGCAATTCGCTGACTCATGTGGTCCCGACTGACCAATTGGGTAAATTCCTAGTGAGCGCGGTCATCGCGGCAGAAGGGCAGGCCGAGCCGCGTGGGCCGATTCACGCGACGGTCAGTGACCTGCTTTTAGGCGCACAGCCGCATGCTCAGATGTACTCGTGGCGCCTTGCGCGTGAACTGGCTCCCAGGGGCCATGCACTTCGTCGACAGATTGATGAACTGCGATTGGCGGAGCAGATTCAGCGACACTTTGATCAACGACAGGTCATGACTATTTACTTGAACCGTGTCTATCTCGGCGAAAAGACCTACGGAGTGGAGGATGGTTCGCTGCGATACTTCGGCAAGCACGTGTCCGATCTGTCGCTCGAAGAGTCGGCTCTCCTCGTTGGCCTGATCTGGTCGCCAAGCCACGACTCCCCAATCGAGCACCCAGAGCGCGCGGTTGAACGGCGCAACTGGGTCGTCGACCAAATGACCAGCCAAGGATCGGTGACACACGAAGATGCGGAACACGCCAAAGCAGCGCCTCTCATCGTCAAACGAACGGCGAATTCCGAGGCGACCTATGATTGGAACCGATGCGCCCTAAAGATCATCAGCCATGTGTCGCCTGCGAACACGACCATCCGCGTGCGAGCGGGTGAGAAATCCACGAAATACCCGCCTGTCATCGTCTATGAAGTTCTGGAATCGGGCGAAGTACAGAAAGCGATCGTCCAGCGCAGCTCTGGAATAAGGGATATCGACAATTACGCACTAGCTGGTGTCAAAACCATGAGGTATGAGGAGCGGCCACCCGGATGCGGGGTCGTTGCGGGCGAAGCCGTCGTAACTATCGATTTCGTCGACCATTGAGGTCGGGGCTCGCTAATAGTGAGGCCAAACCGATGCCTCCGGAACGCATTCTGTAAAAGACAAATCCCCCACCCTCAGTTAGAATGGCAACCTTAATCCTCATGCGCCGCACTCTCATAGTCTGGTCCGTTCGCCTCAGCGGTCTCTGATCCGCACCAATCTCTCTAAAACGTTCCCTTTTTTTTTGATTCGCACACTCTGATTCGCACGCTCGAAGCTCGAGGCTCGAAGCTCATGGCTCATAAATACGACGCAATCGTCATCGGCGGAGGCCACAACGGCCTCGTCAACGCCGCTTACCTCGCCAAGGCGGGCAGGAAAGTTCTGGTGCTCGAACGCCGCCACGTGCTGGGCGGCGCTGCCGTCACCGAAGAAGTCTTCCCTGGTTTCAAGTTCTCGGTGTGCTCCTACGTGGTCTCGCTGCTACGGCCGGAAATCATCCGCGATCTCGACTTGCCTCGTCATGGACTCGAAATCCTTCCTCTCGACGGCACTTTCACGCCCATGCCCAACGGCGATTATCTCTGGCGCGTAAACGATCACGGCAAGACCCATCGCGAAATCGCGCGCCACTCCAAGTCCGACGCCGAGGCCTACGACGAATTCGGCAAGGCCATGCAGGCGATGTGCCGGTTCGTGAAACCTATCCTTGGCATGGTTCCTCCCGATCCGGCCACGCTGAATCCTCGTGAATTGATGAAGCTGCTTTTCATCGGCCGCCGCTTTCAGGATCTCCCGAGCGGTGACAAGTACAACCAGGTTCAGCTCATGACTATGAGCGCGGTCGACTTTCTCGACCAGTGGTTCGAGACCGACGTGCTCAAGGCCACCATGTCCGCATCCGGCATCATCGGAACTTTCCTCGGCGTGCGCTCGCCCGGAACCGCGTACGTTCTGCTTCATCACTACATGGGAGAAATCGATGGTGCCTTCCGAGCCTGGGGATTCGCGCGCGGAGGAACCGGCGCGATCTCGAACGCAATCGCCGGCGCAGCTCGTGAGGCCGGCGTCGAAATCCGCACGCAAGCTCCAACCGCGAAGATCCTCGTCAAGGAAGGCAGAGCAAAAGGTGTGGCCCTCGCCAGCGGTGATGAAATCTATGCCGACATCGTTTCCTCCAGCGTCGATCCCAAGCACACCTTCATCGATTTCATCGAGCCCGGTAACATTGCCGATGACTTTCTGGACGAAGTGCGCCGCTACAAATACCGCGGCTCGTCGGGCAAAGTGAACCTCGCGCTCGACGGGCTCCCGAACTTCAAGTGCATGCCAGGGGAAGGGGCTCACCTGCGCGGCGCCATGTCGATTTCGCCCGCAGTCGAGTACATGGAACGCGCTTATGACGATGCCAAGTACGGACACTTCTCGCGTCGTCCATACATCGATATGGTGATTCCTTCGCTTACCGATCCGTCGGTCGCGCCTCCTGGAAAGCACGTGATGTCGTGCTTCGTGCAGTACGCGCCTTACAAGCTCGCGCCTGGCTTGCATTGGGATACCGAGAAGAAGAAGTTCGGTGACACCGTCATCGACACGATCGCCGAATACGCGCCCAACATTCGCGAGCTCATCCTGCATCGCCAGGTGGTCACGCCACTCGACCTCGAGCGCGAGTTCGGCCTGACCGAAGGCAACATCTTCCAGGGCGAGCTTTCGCTCGAGCAACTCTTCTTCCTGCGTCCGGTCGCAGGCTGGGCGCAATTCCGCACGCCCATCAAGAACCTCTACATGTGCGGGTCAGCGACGCATCCGGGCGGAGGCATCATGGGAGCTCCGGGCAGACTCTCGGCGCTTGAGATCCTCAAAGACGTCAAAGGAGCTGCATAATGGCCGAGAAGCGCGACGTCGTCATCATTGGTGGCGGTCACAACGGCCTCGTTACCGCGTTCTATCTTGCCAAGGCTGGATTCAAGCCGCTGGTGCTGGAACGGCGCGCGCAAACTGGTGGCGCAGCGATCACCGAGGAGTTCCATCCAGGATTCCGCTGCTCGACGCTGGCTCACACTGCTGGACCGATTCGTCCTGACATCCTGCGCGACATGCAACTCGAACAGCATAGCCTGAAGCTGATCAGTCCGGAAGCGAGTGTGGTCTCGCTCACTCCTGATGGCCGCGCGCTCACACTCTATAACGACACGCAGAAGTCCGCGGCCGAGATCGCAAAGTTCTCCCAGAAAGACGCAGCGAAATATCCCGAACTGCAGGAATCGCTTCGCAAGATGGGCAGCGTGATCGCGGATGCACTGAAGCTCACTCCACCCGACATCGATAGTCCCAATCGAACCGATCTATGGGGCATGCTGCAAACCGGACGCGCTCTGCGAAAGCTCGGCAAGAAGGATTTGTACCGTCTATTGCGATGGGGACCGATGGCGGTTGCGGATCTGGTCGCCGAGTATTTCGAGACCGATCTGCTGCGCGGAACAGTCGCGGCGCGCGGCATCTTCGGCACATTTCTCGGACCTTGGTCCGCAGGTAGCGGGCTGGTGCTGCTGATTCGCAGTGCAGGCGATTCACATCCAGCAGGCTCGGCACACTTTGCCGCCGGCGGAATCGGTGCGATTACGCAGGCGATGTCGTCGGCCGCGAAGGCAGTCGGCGCGGAAATCCGCACGGATGCGGAAGTCGCAGAGATTCGCGTAAGAGATGGAGCGGCAATCTCAGTCGTGCTGAAGTCCGGAGACGAGATTCCAGCCAAGGCCATCATTTCGAACGCCGATCCCAAACGCACGCTTCTAAAGCTCGTCGATCCGACGCATCTTTCACCGGGCTTTGCGGAGAAGCTCCAGCACTATCGCATGATGGGAACCGTCGCGAAGATCAATCTCGCGCTCGGCGCTCTGCCGAACTTCACTGCCATCAAGAACGGCAACGCCGCCGCGTTTTCGGGACGCATTCAGATCAGTCATGGCATCGACTATCTCGAGCGTGCGTTCGATGAGTCGAAGTACGGCGAGTTCTCGAAGCAGCCGTATCTGGAGGTCACGATTCCCTCACTGACCGATCCGACGCTGGCTCCGAGCGGCAAGCATGTCATGTCGATCTACATGCAATACGCGCCGTATAAGCTGAAGGGCGATTGGGACGCGCAGCGCGGCGCGCTGGGCGACGCGGTGGTGAATGCGCTCGCGCAGTACGCGCCCGACTTGCCGGGACTGGTGCTCGATGGCCAGATCATTACGCCCAAAGATCTGGAAGACACTTACGGTCTAACGGCGGGCCAGATCTTTCACGGAGAGCTGGCGCTTGACCAGTTCTTCACGATGCGTCCGCTGCTCGACTGGGCTCGTTATCGCACGCCCATCGCGAACCTGTATTTATGCGGCAGCGGAACGCATCCGGGAGCGGGACTGACGGGCGGTTCGGGCGCGAACGCCGCGCGCGAAATCCTGAAGGACTTGAAGAACTAGTTGGGCCGTCAGAGAATACTGCACGTCGTACCGTCTTGGGCTCCGCAATCTTTCACACACCATGCGAACCAGCGCAGTGCTGTTGATCAGTTGTCCTGACCAGAAGGGGCTGGTCGCGACCGTGTCGGACTTTATCTTCCGGCATGGCGGAAATATTCTCCACACCGATGAACATACCGATGCGGATTCCGCATGGTTCCTCATGCGGGTGGAATTTGATCCGGTCGGCTTCGACCTGGCGCTCGGCGATTTCACGCGGGAATTCACTCCGATTGCGCAGAGGTTCGAGATGGAATGGCGACTCGCGCAGCCGGGCGAGCGCAAGAAGATGGCCATCATGGTCTCGAAGTACGATCACTGCCTGGTCGACCTTCTTTATCGTCACAAGATCGGCGAACTGCATTGCGAGATTCCGTTGGTTATCTCCAATCACGCGGACAATCAGCCGATCGCGGATTTCTATCAGATTCCTTTCGTCGTCGTTCCTGTCACGAAAGAGAACAAGCGGGAAGCGGAGCAGAAACAGATTGCTCTGCTCCGCGAACACAAGGTCGACTTCACCGTGCTCGCGCGCTACATGCAGGTTCTCTCGAACGAATTCGTGGCGACGTTCCCGCATCGCATCATCAACATTCATCACTCGTTCCTGCCGGCTTTCGTGGGCGCGAAACCTTATCACCAGGCATTTCAACGGGGCGTGAAGTTGATTGGGGCGACGAGCCACTACGTTACCGAAGTACTCGACGATGGTCCGATCATCGAGCAGGATGTGGTGCGCATTTCGCACCGCGATTCGGTCGAGGATCTGATTCAGAAGGGGCGCGACCTGGAGAAGGTGGTGCTTTCGCGAGCGGTTCGCTGGCACATTGATGACCGGGTTCTTCTCTATGGAAATCGCAAAACTGTAGTGTTCGATTAGCGCGCGAATTCCGATTCAAGGAAGAGAATTTCGGCGGGCGCTTTTTTCCAAGATGGGAACATGTTTACTGATTGGTTATCTTGGGTATACCCCCCTCCCCCCTGTCTTTTGAAATCAGATACTTACAGCCACGAGCCGACTTAGATCTTTGACGACAAAGAGCTTACAGGCAAAATATTCATTCGCATGCACTTACGGGCCGAAAAACGCACTTTTCCCGCCGGCCCTCACTGAGGAAGCGGCCGCTACAACTGGTAGCCTCGGACCGAATTGGGACTGCCCTCTCACCAGGGCAAAAATGTCTAGCTTATTAGTCGACATTCGGGGATAGCATGGTGCTGTCCGATTACTCGCTTCCGGGCTGCCATCGGACGGCTGGGGCCAAAAGCCTCCGATGGCGGCCTTAATTTTGGGCCTCGGCACCATTCGGGGATGCAAAGACCCACGTATACGGAGCCTGGGTGGCCACCCTCTTACCACCAAATGCTCCGAGGTCCAACCTCCCCATGCTCCGAGCACCAACCTTCCCCATGAAAGTACTGGCACTGAAGTAAGGTTTCGATTTCGGCAGCCTCGGTTACCCTTACATTACCAATCAGTGAACGAATCCTCTGTCTGAGAAGGGTGAGGTTTGGTCGAAGACCCGAAGTGGGAGTTGTCGATCCTGGCGAACGTGAGCGGCTTTTATCAGAAGCTGCTGCGCGACTATTTGCAGGGCGAACTACCCGTACATCCCGGGCTGGAAAACGAGGCCATTCACCAGGCCAGCACCAACCTGCGCGAAATTCTCGGCAAGATGCATCGGTGGTTGCAGTTGCTGGATATGGCGATTACGCCCGCGATGGTGCGTCAGGCATTGACGGCTGAGATTGATCCGGAGATTGCCGAGGCGCTATTGCGCTATTACACGCGCAAGCACGACTTTACCGAAACCGATCGCGACAAAACGGATCTGGTGGCGACGTTCCTCTACCGGCATCCCCGTGTCCCGGGACAATGGGAACGGAGCGGTTATGGACTGGACGGCGCTTTGCCCTTGTCGCCGTTTGAGATCGCGCTGATTGAGATCCTGGCCGACTCCGACACGCCGCTGCTGCCGGAAGAACATGTGCAGTTGTTGCGGGAGTTCGAACCCCTGCGCGAACAGATCCAGGGATTCGTCAACTTCAACGCGCTTATCGACTCTGGGATTCTTTCGCGAGTGCGGGAGCTGAAGCAGTCATTTGGGCGGTCATTCCATCATCCGGGAGTGCTGGCGACGATTGCCCCCTATAACGTGGTGATCGGAGCCCGGTTCGATGAATTATTCGGCGTGGCGATCGGTGAGATCAAGAGCTTTGCCAAGGCCGTCGAAGAACTGGGCGGCAGCATCCTGAGCAACATCGACGGTGTGGACGTGACGGTCGAGCATGTGCAGGCGCTCGAAGAAGGCGAACTGCTGAAGATTGATTACGTCGAAGCGCTCGACAAGTTCCGTCGGGTTTCGAAGCTGAAGAAGGAGATCGATAAACGACCGAGGATCCGGCGAGCGGCTACGCCAGCAGGAATGCCGGCGCGCTCGGGGGGAGCGGCGGCGGCAGCCAAGCCGGCGCGAGTGCGACCTAACCCGGCACCGGTGAAACACGTTGCGCTGCCGGTAACCGCGCAACAGCTTTCGATGGAAGAAGCGAAGTTGCGGCGGGTGGAGGAATCGATCCGCATTTTCGTGCGAGTCGCTGATACGAAGTTCCGACAAGTGGTGCCGATGCGGTTCTTCAATCTGAACCTGACGGCGGCCGAAGTGGAGGCATACTGCGCCGATTATCTGGAAGAGAAAAGCCTGCGGGCAGAGGTCGGACGAACTCTGTTACGCAGCGTGGCGGTGATCGGTCGGATTCAAACGGAAGTTGAGGAGTTGAAGCGCTGCCAGGCAGCGACCTCGTTGTGGAAGCTGCGCGCGGACGCGCTGGTGGTATTGCTGGACGTGGCGCGGTCGGCCTACGATTCGGGAACTCACGTGATTACGAATGCCCAGAAAGCCGGGGAACCTGCCGTGGCAGAGGCCGTGCAAGCCTCGATGCGGAAACTGCGGGAGCGGGCGGAGTTTGTGGTAAAGACGCTGGCGGGGTAGGACGTCAGTCGCCAGTCGTCAGTCGCCGGTCGTCAGCAAAATCACACAACCACAGAGGGACACAGAGGGCGGACAAGCCTTCGCTGACAAATCATGCGACTTCTTCGTTCGTAGGCGCGCTGTCGGCTGATGCGCTCTTTCCGGAATGAATCGGCAACCTTATGCTGACGGTGGTGCCGCTTTCGTTGGAATCGATTGCGAGAGTTCCTCCCAGCCGCCGGATACGCTCCCGCATTCCACGAAGGCCGACGCCTCCTAAAGACATTACGTTCGGCAATTTCTCTTTCGGTATTCCCGAGCCGCTGTCTTGGACTTGTAGTTGAAGCTCGTGGTCGTTGCGAACGAGTTTCACGGAGCAGGATGAGCTGCCGGAATGGCGATGAACGTTGGCCAGACACTCCTGCACCGCGCGGAACACGGCGATCTCGGTATCGGGCGGCAGGCGATCGAAACCATCCGGGACCTCAACTGTGGCCCGGATTTTGCTGCGCTCCATGAACCCGTCGATGTACCAGCGGAGAGCCAAGGGAAGGCCCATTTCGTCCAACAGGGGCGGGTGCAGCAAATGAGAGATGGTGCGAATCTCATTGGTGATTTCATTCACCATGGCGCCGTTCTGGATCACCAACTCCGCTACTTCGGGGCTGAGCTTATCGGACTCGGCTCTCACCCTGGCGATGTTCATCGCGATGGAGGCGAGCAACTGGCCGACGCTGTCATGCAACTCCCGAGCCAGGCGCCTGCGTTCTCCGTCCTGCACCTGCTGCAGGCGCGCAACGATGTCAGCTTCCTGCTTTTGTGTGGTCAGGTCAGTAATCAGGACCCCGACGGTGGACTTGTCGCTTGAGAGTAAGCGACACGAGAATTTCGCCGGGACTACGCCGTCTGCGCGAAGCAGTTGCATTTCCCCTTCACAGGACTGAAGCTCTGCTTCCTGCAGAAGCTTTTGAAAGGCGAGTTGATCTGCTACTAGAGCTTTCAGAGGAACGCCAATAAGGCTCTCGCGGGTCTGGCCCACAAGGGCGGCCAGGCTGGCGTTGCAGTAGAGGATCCCCCCGTTTCTGTCGAGCATGGCCGCGCCTTGTTGCATGGTATCGACCAGAACGCTATAGGGAAGGTCGGCGGTTTCGAGAGTATAGACACGCTCGCCTTCCGGCTCCTGTACGACAAAAGCATCCACCGCTCCGCTGCGAATGGCGTTCACGGTTTCTTCGGCTTCGTGCAGACGCCACAAGTCTTCGGCAAGTTTAGGAGTGTCATTCGTCATCGCATTCCTCCACGGGCCTTACTTCGCGCTCTTACGGGTTTCGATCAGTTCGGTTTTCCGGCTCGCAACTGCAGCCCGACCAAGGCGCGTTCGGTGTCGCGAAGATCGCCCACAATCTTTCGAAGAGGCTCCGGGAGCTTGCGAACGAGTGTGGGAATGGCAACGATCTGGTCGCCTACTGCCAGTTTCGGGTGCTTGACCAGATCTACTATCTCAATACTATAACGGCCCGCAAGGTGACTCTCACAGAGCCTTTTGAGATTGGCCAAAGCCGCGAGAGAACGGGGCGTTTGGCCGGCGACGTAGAGCCGGAGTTCCCAAAATTCGCCGCCGGTCTGCCCCCCACCGTTTCTCTTCAATGGTTGTGGGTTGGCCGGAGTATCGATCGTTGGCTTATTCGACTTTTTCATTGCCCCTCAATTTCTACGCGAGCGCGTGGGCCCATTGCCAGTGGGATCGGCCTTGCGGCTGAACGCCATCTGCTCGCGCGCCTCAGTTGAGGCTTTTTCTGTGGCCAGATCCTGCGCGGTCAGCAGGGCAAATTGTTCCTGTTCGGCCTCAAATTCCTTGCGGAGTGCGAGAATGCGAGCCTCCAGCGCCTCGCGCTTGCGCTGCAGATCCCGTTGCCTGCGCTCGGTTTCCTGTTGGCGCGCAGCTTCGGCAGCCTTCTCGCGCGCTTCCTGTGACAGCCGAGACGAACCGGTAAGCACGCCTTCGGGACCTACGTACACATCGAGCAGTTCAACACCGTGGCCGGTCAAACGAAATTCGCGCAACTGGTTAGAGTGCGACATGCCGCGCGACTTCAAGATGTACATCGAGCGGTTGCGCTCGCCTCCGAGTTCAATATCGCGCAGAAGCAGCCAGGTGTCCACCAGAGAGGAGATCTGCACGTCGGTAGCTTCCAGCGCTTCTCCCTGGGAAGACAGGTTCGTCAGCACAGCGGTAATACCTTGCAGCTTGAGGAAGTCCATGAGGCGGACCAGCATGGAATGCGTGTCGAGAGAGGTGCCTGCCTGCATCAGGCTGCTGATAGGGTCAATGACGACAACTTGGGGTTGGAATCCATGGACCAATTTATGGATGGCGACCAGGTTCATCTCTAGCCCATACGCTGTAGCCCGGCTGGAGCGGAACGCGAGCAGCTTCTTGGCTATCCACTGTTTCAGATCCAAACCAATCGAAAGATAATTCCGAAGCAGCTGTTCCTGGGATTCCTCAAAGGAGAAAAAGAGGCTGCGCTCACCACGCTGACAAGCGGCATTTACGAAATAGCCAGCCAGGCTGGTTTTGCCCGTTCCCGCGGTACCGGAGACCAGAATCGTGCTGCCCCGATAGACACCCTTGCCGCCGAGCATGGTGTCAAGGCGGGGAATGCCAGTCGAGATTCTCTCGTTGCTCACCTTGTGCTCGAGCCCGACGGAGGTAAGGGGCAAGACGTTGAAGCCTTTTTCGTCGATCAGGAACGGGTATTCGTTCGTGCCGTGGGCGGTGCCGCGATATTTCACGATCCGCAAGCGGCGCGTGGAAACCTGGTCGAGGACACGATGATCCAGCAGGATCACGCAATCGGAGACGTATTCCTCGAGCCCGCGGCGAGTCAGGGTGCCGTCGCCACGCTCGCCGGTGATCAAAGCGCTCACGCCTTTGTCCTTGAGCCAGCGGAAGAGGCGACGGAGCTCGGCGCGCAGGATGCCTTCGTTCTGAAGTCCGCCGAAAAGAGCCTCGACGGTATCGAGCACCACGCGCTTGGCTCCGATGGAATCGATGGCCGAGCCGAGGCGAATGAACAGGGCTTCCAGATCGTAATCGCCGGTTTCTTCAATTTCAGCGCGTTCGACACGAACGAAGTCGAGCGCAAGCTTCTTGGATTTGACCAACTGGTCGAGGTCGAAGCCGAGCGAGCGGACGTTCTGGCTTAGCTCCTCGGGAGTCTCCTCAAAAGCCATGAAGACGCCGGGTTCGTTGTATTGCGTGGCGCCGCGCACGATGAATTCCATCGCGAGCAGAGTCTTACCGCAGCCGGCACTGCCACAGACGAGCGTAGGCCGACCGCGCGGAAAACCGCCGCCGGTGATCTCGTCGAGACCGTGGATCCCAGTGGGAGCCTTGGGAAGACTCGCCTTAACAGCACTGCGGATTTCAGTCACTTTGGCCACGAGACGCGATCCCCCTCGAAAGAAGCACCGTGAAGACGGCAAAGGATACACCACTGCGTGTATGTTCGCCCACTCGGTTGCCCGAAAATTAATGGAACGCAATGCTAGAGAGACAAGAAATTATCTAAGGAAATTATGCAGAGGACGAGCGCCAAATAGCGTCACGGGGCGATCTGCGCGACGGCGGTGGGTTCTCCACAGACAGGCTGGGTAGCGAAGGCTACGAAGCAAGCGGCCTGAAGCTAGTTGCACAACCGTTTTCCGAACAGCTGCAGAATTACAAAATCGTTTTAATTTAATGACCTCTGGATGGACACAGGGCTTATAGGATTCGGCCTACTAGTCTTGGGTCAGGCTTTTCGTTTAGTCGAGGAGCGGCGCGGGCGGCGGCGCCCGCGCCATATGCTGGACTTGCCGGCGAGACGCCGGCGCTACTTAGACTTGCCGGCGAGACGCCGGCGCTACTTAGTTGATGTCGAATTGCTCCTCGTGGAGGCTGGCATCCGATTTGATGATGATGGTGCGCTTGGTGAGTTCTTCCATCTCAGTCAACCAGCGGCCGTTTTGAGCTTTGAGGGCTTTGGCGACTTCCGGGTGAACGCGCAGGAGAATGTCCTGACGCTCCATATGCTTGGCCATCTTGCGCATCTCGACGTAGATTTCGTTGCAGATCGTCGTGATCGATTTGACGAAGCCGGTGGCTTCGCAATGCGGGCAGGGCGAGCCGATGGTGCGCTCGAGGGACTGCTTGACGCGCTTGCGAGTGATGGCGACCAGTCCGAAATCGTTGAATTGGAGGACCTTCGAAGGGGCGCGATCGTTGCGCAGTTCCTCTTCGAGGGCCTGCATGACGCGCTGGCGGTTGCGGCGCTCGTCCATGTCGATGAAATCGATGACGATGATGCCGCCGAGATCGCGGAGGCGTATCTGGCGAACGATCTCTTTGATCGCGTCCACGTTGGTTTTGACGATGGTGTCTTCGAGGCGCGCGGTCTTTCCCACATACTTTCCGGTATTGATGTCGATGGCGACCAGCGCTTCGGTCTGGTTGATGACGATGTAGCCGCCACTCTTCAGCCAGACTTTCGATTTGAGCGCCTTGTCAATTTCTTCCTTCAGGCCGAACTGCTCGAACAGCGGCGTCTCTTTCGTGTAGAGCTTCACGCGGCGGACCAGGGCGGGCTGGAAACGGTTGGCGAAGCGGAGAATGCGCTCGTATTCCTGCTCGGTGTCGACCCAGATGGCGGAGAAGTCGGAGGTGACCTGGTCGCGCAGCACACGCTCAACGACGTTCAGGTCGTGGTAGATCAGGGCCGGAGCTTTCCCTTCTTCGGAACGGGTCTTGATTTCGTGCCAGAGATTCTTCAGGAAGCGGATGTCGGCGCGGAGGTCTTCTTCGGAGGCGCCGGCGGCAGCGGTGCGCACGATGAAGCCGCCCTGGCCGTTTTCGCGTTCGCTGATAATGATGCGCTTCAGGCGCTGGCGCTCTTCGTCGGAAGAGATCTTGCGAGAGACGCCGGTATGGTTGACGGTCGGCATGTAGACGAGGAAGCGGCCCGGCAGTGCGATGTGGCTGGTGATGCGGGCGCCTTTTTTGCCTATGGGTTCTTTCGCGATTTGGATGAGAACTTCCTGACCTTCTTTCAGAAGATCGCTGATCAGGGGCACGGAGGTGTTCTCGCGACGCGGCGCGCCGCCGCCACCGGAGCGAAAGCGGCGTCCACCACGGCGTCCGCGACGACGATCGAAGGAGGGACGCTGGGCGCGCTGGGTATATGCGGCGGTGGCGGCCGGCGCGCGAACTTCGACGCGCGCATCGACGGTACCGTTCCCGCGGGCTTCGGCATCGAGAAGAGCTTCGGCTTCGGCCTGGGCGTCTTCGATTTCGGCTTCGACATTTTCCTCTTCCGCTTCTTCGGCCTCGCCGTCGGCAGTAAAGCTCTCGCCGGAAACCGCGGTTGCCACTTCTTCCGCGACGGGTGCAGCTTCGGAGCCAACTGACGGAGAAGACGGAGGTTCGCCGGTCGCGGCGATTTCGAGCGTACGCGGAGACTGGTAGTCCTCCGCGGCGCTGGTCTCTTCTTCCATCTCCTCGAAAACGGCGTCTTCTTCGAGGTCTTCGACGTAGTGCGTAAGGTCCGCTTCTTCCTCTTCAATGACTTGCTCTTCGACCGTGCCTGCCGGTCCTCCGAAGGAGGCAGCGGGTTCTGCAGGCGACTCGACGTGGGCGGAGGCGAAGGACTGGGGATCGGGCTTGGACACAGCCTGCGGTTCGGCAGCGTGAATCACATCTGGAGCAAGCTCTTCGTGATCGTGAATCGGTTCGGGCGAGAAGGCCGCGGTCAGGTTCATGCGTTCCTGCAGAGCGTGTTCGCGTTCCCACTCCTGGTGGGCGGCTTCATCGTGTTGATCGAAGTCGCCATGCTGCTCGTGCAGGGGTTCGGTCAGGCCGGTTGCAAAGAGCGGCTCGTCGTCGGGAAAATTGCTGGCCACACTGGCGGCTTGGGCTTCGGGGATTGGCGAAGAGGACTGGACATCGGCCTGATTTGCCGGAGCGGGCGGCTGACCGGCGCGACCGCGATACTTCGAGATCGACTCGCCCGGCAGGATCATCGGTTGATAGCCGGGAGGCGGGCCGTATTCGGAAGCGCGCGAGCGGAACTTGCTTTGAACCTGGGAAGCCGAGGGTTGGGACTCGGCGGTCTCGGTGCGGTTGAAGCGATTCTCGGAACGGTCACGATCGTTGCGATCATCCTCGAAGCGGCGGCCACGACGACGACGGCGGCCGCGAAAGCTTCCGCGGTCACGGGATTGAGCCTCGCGGGACGGCGCCTCGTGGCTGCTGGTCTCGGGCGTAGAAGTCTCGGCAGCCGGCGCGGTGGAAGATTCCTCTTCAAACGGCTCGGATTCGATTACATAGGAGGCGTTTTCAGTTGCAGCGGGCGCTGGCGCTTCGGAGCGCTGCGGTTGCGGGCGACTCTCTGGCGAGCGGCTTTCCTGCAGCGGCGGGCGATTGGTGGGGACGACTTCGTTGAGATCCTCGTCCTGGTCTTCGAGGTCCATGAAATCGGAAACGTAGAGGAAGGCATCGCGTTCCAGGCCAATGTCCACGAAAGCGGACTGCATGCCGGGGAGCACGCGGGTGACGCGTCCTTTGTAGATAGATCCGGCTAAGGTGTATTCGTTTTCGCGTTCGAGGTAGATTTCAGCGAGCTGGTCGTCCTCGACCAGGCCCACTTTGGTTTCGTGGGGGGTGGAGGTCACAAACAATTCTTTGGTCATTCATACTCCGGGTTCTGTGGGCGCGAAGGCCGACAGGATCACCGGGGCGAAGACAGCGGGAGCAGGGGAGGAATGAGCGTCGCGATGGGTACGAGTCCACGCAGAAGTGGACCTGCCTCCTGGAAAGCACTCCAGAAGCGAATCCTTAGCGGAAGCTTGGGAATCTTTTGCACTTATCGCAATGTGGCGCTGGCTTCGAGGAGGTGGCCGCTCTCTCCTCGATGGGGAGGGGGCCGTTACCCGCCTGGCAGCGCTGGCTGCAATCCTGCCCGGCCTCAACTCTCTTTCTGGCCGGTGAGTTGCCCTCTTTACGCGAGGGCGATCGTAATCTTTTTGGCCGCGCGATGAGGCGCGGGTACTGCTCACTTGCGGGTTTCCGCCTGCATCAGTTCACGAAACGGCGCATGCGGACATTCATTACCATGCCCAGCGCCAGAAACATAAACAGGACGGACGATCCGCCGTAACTCATTAAAGGTAATGGTATTCCGGTGACCGGCATAAAGCCAACCACCATGCCAACGTTGACCAGAATGTGGAAGCTAAGCACAGCTACCACGCCCATCACCACGAACGTCCCAGCGCGGTCGGGCGCCGTTTGAGCGTTCTGGGTCAAACGCATCAGCACAATGAAGTATAGCAGGAGCACCCCCAAAGCTCCTACGAATCCGTGTTCCTCGGCAAAAGCAGCGAAAATGAAATCTGTCTGCGGCACTGGGAGATAGGAAAGATGGGTCTGCGTGCCCGTGCCTCCCCAGATTCCTCCAGAACCGACGGCGATCTTCGACTGGATGACCTGGTAGCCGGAGCCCTGCTTGTCGGCCTCCGGTTCCATGAAGCTGATCAGGCGGTCTTTTTGGTAGGGCTTCAGCTTGTGCCAGGCGAGGGGCATGACGAGCCCTGCCAGGAGCAAGACGGCGAGCGCCTGCTTGGCGCGAACTCCCCCTAAAAAAAGCCCCATGATCGCGATTGGAATGTAGGTGAGCGCAGTTCCCAGGTCAGGTTGGGCGAGGACCATGAGCATGGGCACTCCCACCATGGCGCCGGCCTTGATGAAGTCCGACCAGGAGAGTTCGCGATGATGAAGGTCGGCAAAATACTTGGCGACCGCCAGGATCAGGATGAGCTTGACCCACTCCGATGGCTGGAAGTGTTGGCCGCCTGGCATTTTGATCCAGCGGCGCGCGCCCAGGTATTTCTGGCCGAAGATCATGACCGACATCAGCGAGGCGACGGCGACGATGTACATCCAATGCACCTTATCGAGCAGCGCCTGGTAATTCAGCAGGCTGATGAGAAACATGCCGATGAGGCCACCGCCGATCCAATACAACTGCTTGATGTGCGCGCCGGCGAACTTCGTGTGCACGGTAGCGCTGCGAATCTCCATGACGCCCAGACCGCAGAGCATCAGCACAAAGATGATCAGCAGCCAGTCGAAGTCGCGGTATGAGACGTAGCGGGACATTAGTCTTCAGTCGCCAGTCGGCAGTCTTCAGCCAGCTTGTGGCTTATGGCTGGTGGCTGGTAGCAAAAAACTCCTTTTTGAAAAGAGGTCACTATCATTGAAGTCCCGGAGCTGCGGCGGCCAGCGGCAGCGGTTTCTTTGGGACGTCCAGGAAAAAGTGGCCGGCCTGGAGCCCGTTATTTTTGTCGCCATCGTCGTCTGGGGCGCTCCAGATCGCTCCTACATCAACTTTGCCTGCATCCTTGGCCATCTTCGTGGGCTGGCGACGTTGTTTTTCTACGTACGCTTTGACGACCTGCGCGGCCACGCGGGCGGCGAACTGGCCGTGCTCGCCACCTTCGAACAGCACGCACACTACGAGTTCGGGATTGCGGCGCGGGGTGACTCCAACGAACCAGGCGTTGTCCTTGTAATTGGCTTTGCCGAAATTGCCCAGCTTCGCTTTGAGGCTGTTGCTGATGGTCTGCGCGCTCCCGGTCTTGCCGCCGAAATCAATGCCTTGCAGATGCGCGCTGCCGGCCGTACCTTCCGGCGAGGTGACCACCGTCATGGCGTCGGTGATCAGTTCCCAATTCTGCGGATCGATAGGAACGTGAACTTCATCCTCAGGCGCCGAGGCCGGCTTGATGCTGGGTGGAAGATCAGTGGGAAAGGCAACGTGCGGCCGGTGCAGAACGCCATCACTGGCAATACCTCCAATAGCGCGCGCCAGTTGAATGGGAGTCGCCGCAACTGCGCCTTGCCCGATCCCAACGGAAATGGTTTCCCCGGCGTACCACTTCTGCTTGAAGTTGCGGATCTTCCATTCTTCGGAGGGCATGACGCCCGAAACTTCCTGGGGCAGATCGACCCCGGTCTTCTGCCCGAGGCCGAAGGCTGTGGCATATTTCGCGATGCGGTCGATGCCGAGTTTCTCGGCCAGCGTGTAGAAGAAGACGTCGCAGGACTGGTAGATAGCTTTCGAGATGCCGACCACGCCGTGAGTGCGATGCTGGGCAACCACCCAGCATTTGAAGTAGCGGCCATAAAAGCTGGCGCCGCCATTGCAGGTGACGTGCATGTCCTGGGCGATGCCTTCCTGCAGACCAGCGGTAGACATGATGATCTTGAAGGTCGAGCCAGGGGCGAGCTGCGCCTGGATCGCTTTGTTCAGGAGCGGATGCTCGTCGTCATTGACGAGCTTGCTCCACTCATCGCGGGAGATGCGGACCGCGAAGTCATTGGGATCGAACGTGGGACGACTCACCATGGCAAGGATTTCGCCATTGCGGGGATCGATTGCGACAATTGCGCCGTTCTTCCCTTCCAGGGCTTCTTCGGCCGCGATCTGGAGGTCCACGTCAACCGTGAGCTTGAGCTGCTTGCCGGGAACGGCGGGGGTTTCGTCGAGGCGGCCGACTTCCTTGCCGCGGCTGTCGACGAGGGCTCGGCGCGAGCCATTCTGTCCCATCAGGACCTGGTTATATTGCTTCTCCACTCCAGAGACACCCACCACGTCGCCCGGGTTATAGAACTCGAACTGGGGCTGGTTGAGCATGGTCTCGGTGACTTCTCCGACATAGCCCACCAGGTGCGCCATGAAGCCGTTGCGCGGATACAGGCGGCGGTGCGCCATTATGGTGTCGAGTTCGGGAAGCTCGTTCTTGTGAGCCTCGACGAAGGCGAGTTCGTCGGGGGTGATGTCGTCTTTGAGGAAAATGGGCTGATACTGCGGCATCGACATGAACTTGCGGATGCGCTCGCGAACCTCACGGGCGTCAAGGTGCAACCCCTGGGCAATGACATCGGCGTCCGCGTTCAGGTCGCGGCTGGAATCGCGCAACAGGAGAGCAGAGAACGAAGGGTAGTTGTCGACGATCGTGCGCCCTTCGCGGTCGAGGATCTTCCCACGCGGCGCGAGGATCGGCACATTGCGAATACGGTTTTTCTCGGCCAGCTGCGCGTAGAAGTCGCTCTGCATGACCTGTAGCCGCCACAGCCCGTAGGCGAGGATCATGAATATGACGAGGATGATGTACTGCACCGCCGTCAGGCGAATGGACGATACTTTTTCGTCGCGACCAAACATCAGTTCTCAGTTCTCAGTTCTCAGTTCCCAGTTCTCAGTTCTCAGTTGCGGGGAACATCTGATTTTACCGCCGCCCTCCCGGATTCATAGCTCCTTGCGTACACACTTAAGTTCAAGGTCCTCGAGCTACCAAACTGAGAACTGAGAACTGGCAACTGAGAACTGCCTTTATGTTCTTTGCTTGAAACGGTCCAGGGCAAAGAACAGGAAGACTCCGACGATCGCATTGATGAAGGCAGCCCACAGCTCGTGGGGCCAACTCCACTGCATACTCAGGTTCACCAGTCCTCTCGCCACCATGAAGTAGACGATCTTGTGCGCGACACAGAACACCAGGGTGACCAGGAGGCGCGCACCTGCGTTTTCGACGTCCAGCTTCACCCCCAGCGAAGAGGCGCCGTAGCCCACTACCGTCTTGGCGATGCCATTAATGCCAATCGGAAGTGAAGTTAGCGCATCTTGAAAAACACCTATGATGCTGCCCGTGAGAAGTCCCGAGACTGGATTGCGGCGCGAAATTCCGAAGAAGATCGTCACCAGGAGTGGGAGATCGAGCATCGCGAAAAACGAAAGATGGCGTGGCAGCCAGGCCTGCAGAAACAAAGCCGTCGCGGGCACGCCGATGGTGATCGGCCAGTTAAACCGATAAACCTCGACCTGTTCCCCGGATGTGTAAGTAATGGGCACGTTATTGCGGACCGTCCTGGGTTGGGGTCGGAGCGTTTGCGGGAGGAGCGACAGGCTTCGGTTTGGGTGTGGAGGGAGTCGGGTCGACGACCTTCACGGGCGGCGGCGCAGGACCCTTCTCCGTTGCGGGCTTCAGGGCACTGGGCGCCGGCGCGGTCGGACCGACACCTGGTGAACTCGGTGATGCGGCCCTGGCCGGCGAAGCCTGCGCTTGGGGTTTTGGCGGAACTTTTTCATCCGGTTTCGGCGGATTCGCCGCATTCGTATTGGGAGCGTTGGAGACTCCCGCGGACCTGGCAGGCTTGCTGGCGGCAGGAGCAGAAGGCTTCGCGGCTTCGCCGGCCCCCGGTTTCGATGGATCGGCGGCGGGCGGCTTATCAGGAACGGATGGCAACCGCTGGGCCAGAATATCGGCTGCCCGGACAGGGCCGGATTCGAGTTGTGTTGGCTCCTGTTCGACCAGCTTGGTAACGACGAGCACCTCCTCAAGCTTGCTGAGGTTCGCGGCTGGCCGGACACGAATGGTCAGAAACAGATCGGGACCGTTACCGACCTGTGAAACTGTGCCCACCGGCAAGCCTTTCGGGAAGATGCGATCTCCGCCACTGGTGCGCACGACTTCGCCGGGCTGCACAGGGTTGTCGCTCATGATGTGTTCGAGCACCACTTCGCCGGAGCGTGTTCCGCGCACGATGCCCTGGAGGCGGGATTTTTCGAGAATGCCTCCGACACCACTGCTCTGGTCGTCAATCAAGAGAACTTGCGAGGTCGAGTGAAAGACCTTGAGAACCTTGCCCACGATCCCATCGGCGGTGATGACCGCCATGTCAGGCTTGAGGCCGTCAGATTCTCCTTTATCGATGTAAATCGCGCGCGACTGTTCGCTGCCGCTTGAACCGATGACCTGGGCGGGCCTGGTCTGCGAGATGAATTGCTCTTTGAAAGCGAACAGGGCCTGCAGGCGACGAGCCTGGGCGGCATCCTCATTGAGGCGAATTTGTTCGAGGCGCAGTCGTTCAATCTCCGCCTTAAGGCCGCGATTCTCCGCACGCACGCCGCGCAGGTAGAAATAGTTGTGCCAGATGTTCCAACTGGAGTTATGCATCCAGTTTAAGACCTTCTCAAAAGGCGTGACCGAGTCGACTGCCCAGATGCGGATGAGGCGGGAGGACTCCGTGTCGGTGGTGCGCTTGACCTGCACAGCAAGGCCCAGGACCTGAGCGAACAGGACACAGACGAGGACGATCAGGTTCTTGTAACGGCCGAGGACGGATTCCATGGACTACAGTTCCCAGTTGCTGTTCGCCGGTTGCACATGGCGAGTCGCCAGTCTCCAGTCGCCAGTCGTCAGCGAGAACCTCGCAACGAATCTCATGTGCCAGAGCGGTCGAAGGACGCTGCGAGGGCGACTCGGCACGCAGCCCAAAGCTCGAAGCTCGTAGCTCGACGCTCTATTCAATCGAAATCTTGCGCAGCAACTTGAAGTCGCTGAGCATTTTTCCAGTGCCCAGCACCACGCTGCAGAGAGGATCATCAGCGATCGAGACCGGCAAGCCGGTTTCTTCGCGGATGCGCTTGTCCAGATTCTTCAGCAGGGCGCCACCGCCGGTGAGGACAATGCCGCGATCGCTGATATCGGCTGACAATTCCGGGGGCGTGCGCTCCAAAGCTACGCGCACCGCATTCATGATGGTGGAAACGCACTCGCTGAGAGCTTCGCGGATTTCGCTGTCATCGACCGTGATGGTCTTGGGCACGCCTTCTATCAGGTTACGCCCTTTGATCTCCATTGTCAGGGGCTTGTCGAGCGGGTAAGCGCTGCCGATTTCAATCTTGATCTGCTCGGCGGTGCGCTCGCCGATAAGAAGGTTATATTTCCGCTTGAGGTAGTTCATGATGGCCTCATCCATCTGGTTGCCGGCCATGCGCACGGAACGCGAATAAACGATGCCACTGAGCGAGATCACGGCGATGTCGGTGGTACCGCCGCCGATGTCAACCACCATGTTTCCGCTGGGCTCAGTGATGGGGAGACCGGCGCCGATGGCGGCGACCATGGCTTGCTCGACGAGGTAAACTTCGCTCGCCTTGGCGCGGTATGCGGAGTCCATCACAGCGCGCTTTTCCACTTGCGTGATCTCCGACGGAACGCCGATCACGATACGCGGATGCACCAGCATCTTGCGGTTGTGCGCTTTCTGGATGAAGTAGTTCAGCATTTTCTCGGTGACTTTGAAGTCGGCAATCACCCCATCCTTCATGGGTTTGATGGCGACGATGTTGCCGGGCGTACGGCCAAGCATTTCCTTCGCCTCTTTGCCGACTGCTTCGACCTCGGCGGTGTTCTTGTTGATGGCCACGATGGAAGGCTCGTTGACGACGATGCCTTTGCCACGCGCGTATACGAGCGTGTTGGCGGTCCCGAGATCGATGGCCAGGTCGCTGGAGAAAATGCTGAAGAGCGACCGCAGATTGTGAAAGCGCCCTGCGCTGGAATGGAATCCGTTAGATGACATACGGTTGACTTCTCTCTCGCTCAAATGGACGTACCGGTCCGGTAGAACCTCGTTTTTACCTGTCCGGTTAGGATTTCTTCCCTGATTCTATGGGATATTTGCCATCCCTGTCCGGACACGAAAGGTCTTGCACTCCGGAAATCGCCGCCGGAGTTTTCACTGAATGACGACCTTCTGCTGCTTCGTGTTTACACCACCCTGCGCGTTCTGCGCAGTGACGGTAATCAGGCTCTCGCCAGTGGGCAGCGGAGGCGTGAAATAGTGAAATGTGCCGTCGGTGGTCACGATCGGCACTTCCCGCCCGTTGACCATGACGCGAGCATTGGTTTCGGTCTTGCCGGTCACTTCAATGACGTGGCCATGCTGGATCAGGGGATCGATTTCGAGGTCGATGGCGACCGCGTCCTTGCCTTTGGGGATAATCGTGAAACGGTTTTTTTCGCTCTCGACTGATTCTTTCCCAGTTGCATCCAGGGACTGCACCATCCAGTAATAGGCGCCCAGGCCGAGGCCGGTGACGGTCACGTCGGCGGTGCTGACGGACTTGTCGACGATGGTGGAGGAGAAGTACGGGTTCCGGGAGATGCGGAGACGGTAGGCGACAGCGTTCGTCATCGGCGTCCAGGAGAACTGGACGTCCTTGGTCTTTGCGCCTCCGGTGGTGAAGATGGGCATCATGTTGGCCGGGGAGATGGAGGTCGGCGGGCCGATTTCCTTTACCTTCGCAATCTTCTCGGACCGCGCCTTGAAGGTGGCACGCTCCCAATCCGACAGGCGGACAGTCTCGCCATTGCGTGCGACTTCGCCGCTGCCCTTCTTCACGAGAATTTCGTGCTGGTCGCTCTTGGGATCGTTGTGCACCATGGCGGCGCTTTCGGGAGCCAGCGAGGCGGTCGCGCCCGCGACGATAACTTGCGATTTCGAACCTTGGGAGTAGGTGGCGGTCGACAGATCAACCGTTCCGGTGCTAACCGCCACGGCCACGTGGGTCTGCTGCTGGTCGTTGGCAGAGTTCTCTTCGATCACGATCAGGGAGTCCTGCTTGACGGTGTAGTTGGTGCCGTCGTTGAAGACGACCTTCGCCATGCCCTCGGAGCCGGTCTGCACGACGTCGCCCTTCTCGAGCGGGATGTTGTAGTCGGCCGTAATCCAGGTGTTGCTCGAGGATTTCTTGACCTTGACAGTGCCGTCGAGCGCGGTGAACCGAGCCTGCTTCTCGGTGCCACCGGAAGACTTATCCGGTGGGGGAGCCATCCCGGCGATGCGCTCGAGCAGGGTCGTGGTGGCTGTGCCAGCTGCTTTGACCGTGCTGTCGGTGAACTGCGGGAAGACGAAGTGCATCGCCGCCCCGAAGACGAGCGCCACCACGAGCAGCATCAGCAATACGCTGCGGTAGGTAACGGTCGTCCAGGCAATGTAAACACCCGGCTTGCGTTTCGACGACACGGAGGCCACTAAGAACCAGCCAAACCTAGAGAATATGGGGTAACTCCAACACTACCACAAGCCTGAAGGTGTCGATACGGGGTAACGAGCTGGGTTCAGGTCCGTTGGAACATGTCCGGTCGTGCAGTGAGTGGCAAGTTCCTGATTCTTTTTCGCCAATGAGGCGCGGAGAAAAGCAAAAAGCTTGAACCACGAAGGGCACGAAGGTATACGAAGGTTCTCGGGTGAAAAGTTGGCTTCAAGAAACTATGGCAGGGTTGTCGGATCGCCGGTTTTGTGCTCGCGGATTTGGAAGACGAGAAAATCGTGGATGGCGCGAACCGCCTCTGGTGACGTGCTCGTGATGGTCACTTCGCCACCATGCTCGGTGTCGTGGGAGTTGAAGTGAATCTCCTTAGCAAGGCGTTTCATGACAGGAACACCGGGCGGGGTCTGATCGTGCACGAACATCGGAATATCGAAATCGCCTTCGGCAAATGCTTTGGCGATGTGCGCGAGGTGCATGCGGATCTGGTCGCGGGTGGCGGCGTCTTTTTGGTCGTTCGCGGAAACGGCGATGACACCGCCGTCGGGTTTGAGCAGGAAGTGATGGGTGGTCGTGGCCTGCGAGAAACTCATTCCCTTCTCACCCCGAATCATCATGGATTCGTGGCCAGAATGCGAAGCTTCTGGCTGGGAAGATTGTTGAGTGCACTCTTCGTGGGGCGCTTCCGATTGCGCGGCGCGGCTGGGTGAGAAAGAGGTGTACACCACTCCCGATAACAATATGGTGAAGAGAATTTTCGGAGTCATCGTCGAGTCTCCCTGGTGACTACGGCGTAAAGGTGAGCGGGCAGGATCCGGGGCTTTGCGGGCGCAGCGGCCAGCATCTCCAGCAAGCCGGCTCGCTGGGGTTGCGGAGTTTCTTTAAGCAGACGATCCCAGCTCTTGAGCAGGTTGCGAAGCTGGTCACGCAACAATGCCAGTTGCCGGATGTGCTGCTCGAGTCCCGCCAGCTTCGAGATGGCCAGGTCGCGGACCTTGTGGCAGGGAGCGCCTCCCGCGTCGCGGATTTTCAGGATTTTGGCGAGTTCGTCGAGAGTGAAGCCGATCGAAAGCGCGGCGCGGATGAGGCGGAGCCTCACGACGCAATCGGGGGAGTAGCAGCGGTAGCCATTGTCGGTACGCATGGGCGAACGGAGCAGGCCTTTGCGCTCGTAAAGGCGCAGCGTGTCAGTGCTGATACCGACGAGTTTGGCCAGCATTCCAGAGCGGAGAGGTGTTTGGGATTTCACGCACTCAATTTAGACCCTGGATGATGATCCAGGGTCAAGACATTTTCCAGACAAGACGGGCTAGCCGGTGGAGCGACGGGCGTCCCCGCCCGTCGAACCGGCACGAAGGAAATCGGGCAACGCGTGGCGAGAGTCTGCTTGTCGTGCTCGCCGAACGAGGACGCACGTCGCTCCATGCAACCCGCTTCACTTGCCCGCCCTCCAGTCGGGCTGTAGCATGGATGAATTGGCTTATTGATCAGGAGGAAGTTATGGCGACCGAGACTGTGGGCAGCCCTGCCTTCATAGCGAGTGGGAATACCAAGGTTTATAAGAACTTTATTGACGGCGAGTGGGTCGAGTCCTCGACCGGAGAGACGTTCGAAGACCGCAATCCCGCGGACACGCGGGAGGTGGTCGGAATCTTCCAGAAGTCCGGAAAAGACGATGTGAATGCGGCCGTGGACGCCGCCAAGCGGGCGTTTGAGCGCTGGCGGTTGGTGCCGGCGCCACGGCGGGCGGAGCTCGTGTTCCGGGCGGCGGAAATGCTGGCGGAACGCAAGGAAGAGTACTCGCGCGACATGACGCGGGAGATGGGCAAGGTCATCAAGGAAACGCGCGGCGACACACAGGAAGCGATTGACACTGCGTACTACATGGCGGGCGAAGGGCGCAGGCTGTTTGGACCCACGACGCCGTCGGAACTACCGAACAAGTTTGCAATGGCGGTGCGGCATCCTTTGGGAGTTTGCGGCATGATCACGCCGTGGAATTTCCCCATGGCGATTCCTTCCTGGAAGCTGCTGCCGGCGCTTGTTTGCGGAAATACGTGCGTCATCAAGCCCGCACAGGACACGCCCCTTTCCACCTTCAACCTGGTACGGACGCTTACCGATGCCGGTGTGCCCAACGGCGTCATCAACGTGGTGAGCGGATTTGGATCGAGCGTAGGCGCTCCCCTGACGGAGCATCCGGATGTGCGGGCGATTTCGCTGACCGGGTCGACCGCAGTGGGACGGACTGTGGGAACCACGGCAGCGAAGAGTTTCAAGCATTGTTCATTGGAACTGGGCGGGAAGAACCCGATGATCGTGCTCGATGACGCAAACCTCGATCTGGCGATCGAGGGCGGTCTCTGGGGAGGATTCGGTACGACTGGACAACGCTGCACCGCGACCAGCCGAATCATCGTGCAGAAGGGCGTATATCGCGAATTTGTGGAGCGGTACGTGTCGCGCGCGAAGGCGCTGAAGATTGGCAATGGACTGGATGAGTCCGTCGATATGGGGCCGGCGATCAACGAGGCCCAGTTGAAAACCGACCTGAGCTATGTGGACATCGGTAAGGACGAAGGTGCCAAGCTGGTTTGTGGCGGGAACCGGCTCGACAAGGGCGCATACCAGTACGGCTATTTCATGGAGCCGACGGTGTTCACGGACGTCGATCCGAAAATGCGCATCGCGCAGGAAGAAATCTTCGGGCCGGTGGTTTCAATCATAGCCTGCAACGGGCTGGAAGATGCCATCGGGATTGCCAATGGCATCGAGTACGGATTGTCGTCTTCGATCTACACGAAGGATGTCAACAAGGCCTTCGTGGCCATGCGCGATCTGTATGCGGGAATCACCTACATCAACGCGCCCACGATTGGGGCGGAAGTGCATCTGCCGTTTGGCGGGACGAAAGCGACCGGGAATGGCCATCGCGAGGGCGGGATCGGGGCAATTGACTTCTATACCGAGTGGAAGTCGGTGTATATCGACTACTCGGACAAGCTCCAAAAGGCGCAGATCGACCGGGTGGATTGAGGAGAGCGGTCTCTAGTCTCCAGTCTCTAGTCTCCAGTCTCCAGTTTTCAATCGTTAGTCGTTGGCCACGACGTTCTGCAGATCTTCAAGGGCTTTCGTGAGCGCCCAAGAAGAGCCTCTTGACCGCATGGTGCGCGAGGTCGCGAAGAAAGTCTTAAATCGCAGAGGGCGCGGAGAACAGCCGCAGAGATCGCGGAGTATGAGAGCCATCAGTTTTCGGTTTGAGCCAATAGGCAATAGTTGTCCGGCGTCGGCCAAACGAGCTGGAATTGCATCCTCGTAGCCGAGTGCCTGGGAATCCCTAGTGTGTCTGCGATCTCTGCGGCTGTTCTCCTGTTCTCCGTGTTCTCTGCGGTTTAAGACTTCTTCTACATTTTCCCAGGTACCTCTAACGGTTTCCGGCCGAATGAAAGCTCCCGCAAGACAGCACGTCGTCTTTGCCAACCAACGACTAACGACCAACGACTTTCTCGACGACTGCATTGTCGTTTGTCCACTTTGCGATTAATCTTTTCACGTGCCTCGGACTACTTGAACACGAGGCCGGAGTCTTGATGCCAGCCACCCAGGTTCGCGAAGTTGCTGCTGCCCAGCGTTTAGAGAACGTCCGCTATGCCATACGTGATCTGGCGTGCATGGCGGACGAAGTTGCCAAGAAGGGGCACAAGATTCTGCCTCTCAATATCGGCGATCCCCTCAACTTTGATTTTCAAACGCCGGCCCACCTTATTGAAGCCGTGTATAAGGCCATGAAGGACGGCAAGAACGGATACGCGCCGTCGCCCGGAATTAAAGAGGCGCTGGATGCGATTCGAGCTGAGGCTGAGCGCAAGGGCATTACCAGCGCGCAGGATGTCTTTGTCACGTCGGGTGTGAGCGAGACGGTCGATATCTGCCTGAGTGCGCTGTTGAATCCGGGTGACAACCTGCTGACGCCCAGTCCGGATTACCCTCTTTACTCGGCGGTGCTTGCAAAACTCGGGATCGAACTGAACACCTACTCATTGAACGAAGACGATGGCTGGCAGCCGGATTTGATCGATGTACACAAGAAAATCGGGCCGCGGACACGCGGGATTGTGCTGATCAATCCCAACAATCCGACAGGCGCAGTGTGTTCACGGCGGATGCTGGAGGCGATTGCGGAGCTGGCCCGGCGGAATAATCTGATCATCTTTGCGGATGAGATTTACGACAAGCTGATCCTGGACGACGATCCTCATATTTCGCTCGCGTCGGTGGCTCCCGATGTGCCGATCGTTACTTTCGGCGGGCTGTCAAAGAATTACCTGGCGCCGGGATGGCGAATTGGTTGGGGTATGGTCAGCGGCGATGCAGCGGCGGTGAAACCGTACGTCGAAGGCATCGGGCGGCTGCTTCGCTCGCGGCTATGCGCGAATCATCCCGAGCAGTATGCGATCAAGGCAGCGCTGGAGGGCCCGCAAGATCATCTGAAGGAAGTTGCCGGGAAATTGCGCGCGCGGCGCGATCTTACGGTGAAATGGTGCGGCTCGACGCCGCGCGTGAGTTGCGTTTCTCCGAAGGGCGCGTTCTATGCGTTCCCGCGGCTGGATATCCCCGAAGGGGACGATGTCTTCGTGAAGGAATTGCTCGTGCAAAAGTACGTACTGGTGGTAAACGGTTCAGGCTTCGGGCAAAAAAAGGGCACGAAGCATTTCCGAATCGTGTTTCTACCCGATGAGCAGACGCTCACGACCGCTTATGCCGGGATTGCGTCGTTTATGAAGGCGCGGTACAAGTAAATCGATGCTGTGCAGCGGACGAGATGCCCCGGCAAGCGGCCCCTACATCACAGTTCTGCGGCGGGAGGAAGGTCGCTGAGGTTGGATTCGACGGGCGGGGACGCCCGTCGCTCCATGGAAACGGCACTTCTATCACAAGCACTAACTTTGAGATCTGATAAGGGCTCGCGCTTTTAGCGCGCCGGCACATTGCCGAAAGTGGCTAGCCTCCTTTTTTGCAGGTCGGTAACATCCATTTCGCCGGCTTCGAGTTCGGCCTCCTCTTGTGCCCATTCCTGGGCTTCCCGGCGGGCGAGTTTCTGGAGTAGACCGGCAGAGCAGGAAGTACAACAGAAACCTTTGATGTAGTGGCGCTGTCCGTCGTTCTGCTCGATGCAGTACTCGTAGGTAAAAGCGGGCGGCTGCGCAATGCAAAGGCTGCAGGCGTCCGGAGCGTTGACATATAGGGGATCGAAGGTTGCGAAGAAGAGGCTGTCGTTCATGACTCACCTCGCAAGGATTGTACGTCTCTTCATCGCACATTTCGCGCGCCGGCGCAGTGACCCGGGTCACCGGTGAGTGTCTGGAACGCAAACGCTATTGATTTGTGTGGGTTCCGGACAGCCCAAAGAGGAAATCTCCCAACAGTCGATCCGCGGATCGCAAAACCGCCTAGCGTCGGGCTTAAGCCGAAGCTTGGTCTTTTGCGCCGAATCTGCTTAAATTCGGAAAGTACGTCGCCCCGCGCTCCACCGCATGATCGACATCCACACTCACATCCTGCCGGAAGTCGATGATGGGCCCAAATCCTGGGAAGTTTCGGTCGAAATGTGCCGACTGGCAGCGGCGGATGGCATCACGCATATTGTGGCCACGCCGCACTCCAATGAGCGCTACCATTTCGATCGCGACTACCTCAGTGGATGCGTCGCGCTTTTGCAAGAGAAGGTCGGCCCATCACCGATGCTGAGCCTGGGCTGCGACTTCCATTTCTCCTACGATAACCTGCAAAACGTGCTCGCCGAGCCGCAGCGTTACACGATTGCCGGAGGAAGTTATCTGCTGGTCGAACTGAGCGACTACAGTATCCCGGCCCAGATTGCGGATTGTTTCATGAAGTTAGGGGATCGCGGGGTGACGTCCGTCATCACGCATCCCGAGCGAAATGCCATTCTCCGGCAAACGCCCTTACGTGTAATTGAGTTTGTCGAAATGGGGTGCGCAGTGCAGATCACGGCCAATGCGCTGACCGGTTTTTGGGGACAGCGGATCAGGCAGTTGGCCACCTGGCTGCTGGAGCATGAGGCGGTGCATGTGATCGCGAGCGACGCTCACGACGCCAAGCACCGGACCCCCATTCTTTCAGCGGCACGGGACCTTGCGGCGCAAATCTGCGGCACGGATATTGCCCATGCACTGGTCGAGGAGAATCCGCGCGCCATGCTCAGCGGGCAACCGCTGCCTTACCTGCCAAAGCCCGCGTTCAAGGGGTAGCTTGTCAAGAACGCGCCAGCGCGCAGTCATCTCCGGGCTGGACCATGCCTCTCCGGAAAGTATCTTCAGTGGCCCTCGCCGGGACTAGAACACATGTTCCGCAAGGTCGCCTTTGAATCTGAGCGTCCGCAGCACTCTTTCATTTGCCCCGTTCGATTCGTAGATCACCTGGGTCTGGTCGGCCTTTTCCTTCAGCGCTACCAGGTTGCACTTCACCCGGGCTTGGGCGGGCTTGCTGGCGCCCAGTTGCTGGAACACCATAATGTGATTCTCGGCTTCCATCATGTGGCGGACTTCATAGTCGCCCTGGGGTAGCAACACGTCGCCGACCCGGGTCGGGGCGGTGAGGGTGACCTTGCGGACGTCGGCCACGCCGTACTTGTTGGTCGCAGCCTGGAGCATGCTGCTCAGGCAAAAGATGAGGGCAAAAAATAGCGCGGTACTCTTCAGGTTACGCATAGGATTTTTTTAAGAGGCTCCTCCAGGAGAATGCTACAAGCGCGGGAGGAGGGTGAAAGTGTGCGGCGTCACAGAAAGGAGTGATGGGGTTTTCATTTGGGGACAGCCCGAGGAACGAATGATTTACCTTTGCGGCTGATTGGCGTTCGTGGATGGTCCGGTCGAAGCTGGGACTGATGCTGGAGTGGACTGGGGCGCGTCCGCACTCGTGGTCATGGCGCTTTCGGGATTGAGCAAGTGGTCGTGGCTGGGGCCTAATCCGAGCTTGATCAGGGCGCGGGAGTCGGGGACGGTTTTGTTCTGCCAGCCGTTGTCGGCCTGGAAGCGGCGAAGAGCGTCCTCGGTGGTCGCATCCCACTTTCCGGTTGCCTCGCCGGTCATGTAGTGCTGACGGATGAGAGCTTCCTGGATCTGATGCGCGCGTTCCGAATCAATCTTCTGCTGCCCCTTGACCTTTTTTGCGCGCTTCCCCTTGTGCGAGCTTGTGCGCGTGGAAGTGGTTCGGGAATGAGCAGACTTCGGTTTGGTTGCAGGATGTGCGGCAGAGGCGGAATGAGCCGTCACGGAAGACGTCCTCGATGTGGTACTGACAGTGTTCTTGTGAGTGGCAGGCTTCGTAGACGTTGTTGGGGTAGTTTGCGACAGGCCGAGGGAACACACCAACGTCGCGGTGCTCGCCACTCCCAACGCGCTCTTCAGCAATGACGCAAGACGTCTCATTACAAACAAGATCCCTCAACAGCTCAGCCCCTGCTCGAGTTTGCGAGTAAAAAGGGGCTCCAGTGGAGACAGCCTGTCAAAGAAAGCCCGGCGATCCCGGCACCGTTATCATCCCTGAATCGGGAAGTCAGTGCCAGTGACCGTCGGGCGATACCTCAGGTTACGGAAGTGTACCGGCAATGAAGATGGTTCCATCCTGCCGGCCTGCCCCTCGTGGGCGAACGAGGAAGACCACATCCTGACCGCTCTTCAGCGTGCCTTCGATGCGGGTGAAGTCCTCGGCTGAATTCACCGGCTGCTTGTTAATTTCGAGAACAACGTCGCCGCGGTTCAGGCCGATGTCGTCGGCAAAAGAACCGCCCTTCACGTCCTGTACGATCACGCCTTTACCCGCTGGAACATCGAGGCGGTCGGCGAGGTCAGGAGTGAGCGCGCGGACGGTCATGCCCAGCTTGCTCTCCTTGGGTTGCTGCTCCTCGTTGCCCTGCTGATCTTCACCCAGGCGCGCGGCGAAAAGCTTGGAGCGATCGGCAATGGTGACAGTGGTCTCTTCCTTCTTGCTATTGCGCACGAAGCCGAGTTTGGCCTTGGAGCCGGGCTTGCGGGAGGCAATGTCAGAGACGAGTTCGTCGCCGTTCTTTACGTCCTTGCCATCAACCGAGGTGATGGTGTCACCCACTTTGAGGCCGGCGGAATCGGCAGGGCTTCCGGGAACGACGTTGGAGATCGTGACGCCGGACTGGACTCCGTAGACACGCGCGATCGCGGGCACGGGCTGGGCGGCGAATTCTACACCGATCGAGCCACGTGTGACCTTGTGCTCTGGGCCAATGATCTGGTTATAGACGCTTACGACGGTGTTCGACGGCATGGCGAAACCGACACCGGCATAGGCATTGGTTTCCGTCAGAATCGCGGTATTGATGCCGATGACTTCGCCAGCCATGTTCACGAGGGGGCCGCCGGAATTTCCGGGATTGATGGCGGCATCGGTCTGCACGAAGGACTGGAACTGGCGGCCGGGGACGATGTTGCGTCCCTTGGCGGACACAATGCCGGCGGTGACGGTCGCCTGCAGTCCGAACGGGCTGCCAATGGCAAGTACCCAGTCACCGACCTGCATGCTGTCGGAGTTACCGATTTTGGCGGTGGGAAGACCTTTATCTGATTCGATCTTGATTACGGCTAGGTCGGTTTCCTGATCAGAGCCGACGACCTTGGCATCGTGCTGGACGCCGGGCGGATCATCCTGTAGGCGAACGCGAATTCGGTCGGCCTTTTCGATTACGTGACGATTGGTGATGATGTACCCCTTGGCATCCACGACAACACCGGAACCTAGCGAACGCTCCTTGATGTCGCCACCACCGCCACCGGGACCACCTTGGCCCCCAAAGAAGCGGTCAAAGAAATCATCGAAGGGACTGCCACCGCCGCCGCCACCACCGCCGTTATCGTCTTCATCGGGCCCAGGGCGCGCGCCGCGGCGCTGCTTGTGCGGGTTCTTGATAGTGGATTCGGTATTGATGTTGACGACGGCGGGCTCGAGCTGCTTGGCAATCTGGGAAAAGGTACTCGATAGCTGCTGGGGTGACGGAACAGTCAGGGGAGACGCATCGGATGATTTTTGCGCCTCTTTGCCCTTGACTCCGTAGGAAACCACCGAACCGATAAGAATGCCAACAGTCAGCGTGGCCAGGATGCTGAGGGTGTAGAGCCAGCGATTGGCCTTCAGGCTCACCCAAAAAGCGCTTTCGCGCGGTTCCATAGTGTTACTTCCTCCGAGAAACTCGTGACCCGCTAAATTATACCTGTTCGGTCTTTTTGGGCAGGCATGAGACAGGTAGTAAAGGCCTTAAGCCTTAGACGCTGGGGGGCAGTAAAGCGTTTTACCCCGGAAGGAGTTTTTTCTATGACGGGATGCTTTCTTTCACGCGCAGGGCAGACGCTTCTTCTGCCCAGACCAGCAAAGCTCGCCACCAGAAGAGTGAGACATCTGCCGAGCTTCGCTCGGCTGGACAGACGGGGCGTCTGTCCCTACGCGATCTGTCCCCTACGCGAGGCGTGGCTTCGGCAGAATGCTTGCAACACAGCGTTCGGCGGGTTACATGCGCTGGGCCAAGGCGGCGAGGAACACTCCTGTGTACGTCGCGATGACAAGCAGGACGAATAAGGCGCCGAAGCTTAGAAATGTCAGCAGGTCAAACGGACGAGCAACGCAGCCGCGGACAAGTTTGAAGACACCGAAAAATTCAGCGATCGCCAGGATGGGGAACAGGAAGGCAGCGTAGACGGTGGCATGGGGAATCGCCGGATGGAAGACGAGCGCAACAAAAGCGGGGAGGAAGGCCAGCGCGGGAATGATAGCGAGGGCCGATCCCCAGTAGAAGAGCCGCTCCCGCTCTCGCCAGCTCATGTGGAAAGTTTAGCAATCGGAGTTAAGGGCTACTTCGCTTCGTAGACAGTCTTTCCCCCGACCACGGTGCGGAGAACTTTCGTCTCCAGGAGCTTTTGGGGAGAGACGGCGGTGATATCGCGATCGAGCACGGTGAAGTCGGCGAACATTCCGGGAACCATCAAGCCCTTCTGTTTTTCTTCGAATTCTGCGAAGGCCGAGCCTGTGGTGTAGGCGGCGATCGCCTGGTCCATGGTGATCTTCTGTTCGGGGAAGTATTCCTGCTTCCCGTCTTCACTTTTGCGCGTAACGGCGGCGTAGAGGCCACGAAAAGGCGTCAGAGGCTCGACCGGGTAGTCCGTGCCGAAAGCCAGGGTGACGCCTCGCTTGAGAAACTCGTTCCAGGCATACGAATGGGCGGCGCGCTTTTCGCCGAGGCGAGCCTGCGCCCACTTCATGTCGGTGAGAACGTGACAAGGTTGCATCGAGGCAATGACTTTCAAGTCGCGGAACTTCACGATCTCCAGCGGAGTAACGACCTGGGCGTGCTCGATGCGCAGACGATAATCGTCTCCGCCATTGGCGGCTTTGACTTTTTTTTCTTTGGCAGCTTTTTCGGCCTCGGCAAAAGCATCCAGGGCCAGCTGCGCGCCTTTGTCGCCGATGGCGTGGAAGCCGAGCTGGAAGCCATCGAGCACGCGTTCTTTGGCCATATCTTTGAGCTTGGCGGGATCGTACTGGGGCAAGCCGACGTTCTTCGGATCATCGGCATAGGGCTCGAGCAGCGCGGCGGTGTGCGAGCCCAGCGATCCATCCATGAAGGCTTTGAGCATGCCGGTGTGAAGCATGGGGTCCGACGCGGGATGCTCCTTGCGTTTTGCCTCGAGCTGATCGAGTGGATCGTTGAACGGAAGCCACTCGGAAATGCGCGCGGTGAGTTTGCCGTCTTTTTCGATCTCCTCGAGGATTTTGAAATCTTCCCAACTCTTGGAATTGTCCTGGAGAGAAGTGAGGCCCCACTGGGCAGCATCGGCGAGAGCGGCCTCCATCGCCTGGCGGCGCTTGTCGTGGGTGGGCTCGGGAATGGCATTGACGACGGCGGCGCGGGCCGTCTCGCGCAAAATGCCGTTGGGTTGCCCGTTCGAATCGCGGTCGATTTTTCCGCCCTTGGGGTCGCGGCTGGCGATGGTAATGCTGGCGAGTTGCAGAGCGCGGGTATTGGCGACGGCGATGTGGCCATCCACGCGGTCCAGAAAAATCGGATGGTCGCCGGAAACCTCGTCTACATCCCAGCGCGTGGGGACGGTCTTGACGGGCCAAAGGTTTTCGTCCCAGCCGCCCCCCAGAATCCAGTCCCCCGGGGGGGCCGCTTCGACCTTAGCGCGAATGCGTTCGCGAAACTCGTCGAGAGACTTCACGCCGATGAGATTGACGTTCAGACGCTGGGACCCGCCTTCGGAAAGGTGGACGTGCGCGTCATTGAACCCGGGCATGATGAACTTCCCGCCCAGATCGATTACCTCGGTTTGCGGGCCTTTCAGCTTGAGAATCTCGGCGTTCTCTCCGACGGCTTCAATGCGATCACCGCGAACGGCAATCGCCTGCGCGCGTTTAATCGATTTGAACGAGGAGGCTTCGACGACGCCGGTGTAGACGTTCCCGTGCACAAAGATGAGGTCCGCTTTGGGCATGACAGGCTGATCCTGCGCCTGCGCGCTGCAAAATGCCAGCGACAGTAGCACAGCTGTGCGCACGTTCATTCGCCGACTCCCGCCAGCACGAGCAATGTGAGCAGAATTCTCTTCAACCCGAGTTCGCGCCCGTTGCAGTCGAACCATTCCTGCAGGGTGTGAGCACCGCCACCGGAACCGCCGCCGCCGATGGCAATGGCTTCGCGACCCAGCGACAACGGGATATTGGCATCGGTCGAAGCTCGCTGTACCTGGGCCACGTTGCCCAGGTGGGCATCGACGGCGCGTACTACTTGCAGCAGACGTGCGTTCGGGTCCAACTCTCCGGCTGGACGGTCGCCAATCACCACCACTTCGCAGGTGACGGAATGCGTTTTGCGCTGCGCAGAGGCGCGATGGTCGGCGGCGCGCTGTTCGGCTTCGACTGACTGATCCAGACACACGCGCAAGGAACGTTCCAGCCGCTCGAGTTCGGTGGTGGAAGTCGAACGCAAATCCACGCGCATGCTGGCCGACTCGGGAATGGAATTGACGGAAGTGCCCCCACGAATGACGCCGATGTTGAAGGTGCTCTTGGGCGTCGAGGAGACGGGCGTTTGGCAGAAGTGCTCGATGGCGCGGGCGAGGATGACGATCGGGTTAGGCGCGCCGAAATCGCTCCAGGAATGACCGCCGGGACCGCGCACGATGATTTCGAAGCGCCGGCTGCCCAGGGCCTCGGCAACGATGGTGTCGGAGCCAGCGCCGTCGAGAATCAGGCTGTAGGCGATAGAGTCTTTCCAGCGCGGAGTAGCAAAGATGTGGCGCATACCGCGCAGATCGCCCTCGCCCTCCTCACCGACGTTGCCGATGAACAGAAATGGCATGGCATGGCGGATACGGACGGAGCGGAGGAGCGCGGCAATGCCGAGGAGGGCGGCCACGCCAGCCCCGTTGTCCGAAACACCGGGGCCGTAGAGGCGAGTTCCCTGCTGGCGGATGTTGAGAGGAGTGCCGGCAGGAAAAACCGTGTCGATGTGTGCGCTCAGCGCGATGTACCGCTTTCCGAATCCAGGGTGAATGCCGAAGACGTTGCCTACGTCATCGACCCGAACGTCGTCGAGTCCGATCTCATGGAAGCGCTCCGATAGCCAGGCGGCGCGCGGAGCTTCTCCGAAGGGAGGGGCTGCAATGCGGGCCATTTCCGCCTGCCAATGGGAAAGCTGCGGCTCCTGCGCGCGAAACCAGTTGAAGGCCGAGCGAATTTCGGGAGCGGCCGAGAGTCGAGCTACCTCCTCGTGAACCGTGGGATAGAGATCCGACACTTCGGCGCGCGAACCGGTGGGCATGAGCTGATTGGGTCATCTTACAACGCGAATGGACCGGCTGGGTTGCTTTCGAGGATTACGGTCGGGACACGACATTTGTTACTGCAAGGCTGCGAGGGCGCGACGCCCTCGCGACAGCCGGCGGGACGCCGGCGCTACCTAATGCTGCGCGGCTTTTACGCAGTCCAGGATTTCGGTCTCGGTGAGGGTATGGTCGGACTGCTTGGCGCGGGCGTAGACGCGATCGACAAGCTCGTCAGTGACAGGAATTCCACGGCGCTCGAGCCAGAAATGCACGTTGGATTTGCCGCTCATGGGACCGATGTCGATGACCTGCTCGAGTCCGAAGACGTGCGAAGGCACGCCGGAGTAGACGGAGTTCGCGAGTTCGACGTCGTTCTTCTTGTAAGCCTTGACGATGGCGGCCGCATGCACGCCGGTGGCGGTGCGGAACGCATCATCGCCAACCACCGGGTAGTTGGCGGGAATCGGAATGCCCGTGGCACGCGCGACTGCGACGCAGTAGTCCTTGAGACGGGTGAGGTCCTGGGTGGCCCAGGGAGGAATTCCCATCAGCCTGAGATTGACGAGCATCAGGTCCATTTGCGTGTTTCCAACACGCTCGCCCACACCGAGCGCAGAGGCATGCACGCAATCGGCGCCGGCCACCAGCGCGGCCATTGCATTGGGGACGCCGAGGCCGCGGTCACAATGGCCGTGCCAATCTACGCGGATCTTCTCTCCCGAGGGTTTCACTACCTGGTCGAGTACAAAACGCACGAGCGCAAAGGCACCCATAGGGGTGGCATGTCCCGCCGTGTCGCAGATGACGATGGCGCGCGCGCCACAGCGGATGGCGGTCGAGTAAAGCTTCTTCACCATCTCGGGATCGCAGCGCGTCGTGTCTTCGGTCACGTACATCGGATCGAGGCCGAGTGAGACGGCGTAGGTGACAGCCTTCTCGGTGGTCTGGAGGAGGAAGTCTTCCGTCCAGCCTTCGGTAAAGCGGCGGATCGGGCTCGAGCCGATGAAGGTAGCGGCTTCAATGCGCAGGCCCGTTTTCTGCGTAATCTCAGCGATGGGGCGGATATCGTTTTCGTGGGTGCGGGCGGCGCAGTTGGCGCGAATCCGAAGCTTGTTATCCACGATCTCGCGCGCCAGAGCTGTGACATGCTCGACCGCGCGCGGCCCGGCGCCAGGCAGGCCGAGATTGAGCGAGTTTATGCCCAGCGACTCCATCAAGTGGAGAATCGTGATCTTGTCCTGGATAAGGGGATCGCGCACGGAGGGAGACTGCAGGCCGTCGCGCAGAGTCTCGTCGTTGAGCAACACCTGTCCGGCGGGCCGCAGCGATTGCGGGTGGATGGTGTTCCAGTCGTAGATGAGGCCGGATTTCAGTCGTCAGTCTCCGTTTCAGTCGCCAGTCTCCAGTCGCCTGTCTCCAGCTAGTCACGCGCTATGGACCTTCGTCGTTGGTCCTTTGTCGTCGTCGGTCGTTGGCTTTAAAGCTTGAATATTCGGTCTATGGCTTCTCCCGCCTTTGCTGACAGCTGACGACTGCTCTACTTCTTCTCTTCCTTTGGCGGGACGGTGAGGCCAAATATTGAGAGCTGACCTTCACCAGCTACATTGATGCCGTGGGCGCCTTCGGGGTTTGGCAGGTACAGTGTTTTGCAGATTTCGCAACGATAGACCTCAGCATCGGGTCCCCAGGCCTTCTCGATGCAGCCGCATTCCTGCTCAATAGCGTCGGTGGTGTAGAACCAGCGCTTCAAATGGCCGCCGCAGAACTTGCCCTTCTCGTCTTTCTCATTGCAGGCACGTTGGCCGGGCTTCTTGATTTTCACCTTGTGGTTCGGAAGCTGCTGCAAAGCATGCGGGATTGCGGTTTCACCAGTTGCCAAAGAGAAGTCCCTCTCTTTCACGGAGTGGCGGCGCGGGAGTTCGGCCCTTCGCAGGTAATTCTACTTTAGGTCGTGGCGGCGTCCAAGGTAGAGAGACTCTGGGCTCTACGCTTCTAGCTTGGTTAGAGTTTTCGGCTTCTCAGGATGCCGGCCGATTTGAGCGTGGCGCGGAGACGGTCGGCAGTGCGGTGAGCGAATTGGAGGTCGACAAAGGCCTCCATTTGGCGAGTGAGGGCCTCACCGTAGCCGTACCACCAGAGCTTCTTCATGCGCGGGAGGCGGTCGGAATCGAGGTATTTCACTCGCACCATTTCCTCCAATCCGAATTGGCCATGGGAGCGGCCGATACCGCTGGCCTTGAAGCCTCCGTGGGGAGCCTCGCTGATGCCGAAGCACGAGATCACGTCATTCACCATGACGGTTCCGGCGTCGATCTGGCGGGCAATTGCTTCTCCACGCTTCTTGTCACGCGTCCAGATGCTGGCCGCCAGGCCGAGCTCCGAATCGTTCGCTAGACGGATCGCTTCCGCATCGGCGCTGAAGGGCGCGACGGGCAACACGGGGCCGAACGTTTCTTCGCGCATGACTCGCATCTGGTGCGTGACATCGGCGAGGACGGTAGGCGCGTAGAAGTGCGGGCCGAGTTCGGGCAGGCGAGCACCTCCGGCGAGGACGCGCGCTCCTTGGGCACGGGCTTCTTCCACCTGACTCTCGACGATGCGCAACTGCCGTTCGTGGATCATCGGGCCGATGTCGGTCTGCGGATCCATGCCGTTGCCGACGCGCAATTTCTGCGCCTTCGCGACACAGGCGTCCAGGAATTTTTCGTAGAGCGATTGGTGGACGTAACATCTCTCAACCGAGAGGCAGGCTTGCCCGGCGTTGACGAAAGCGCCCCAAACGGCTGCGCTCGAGGCGGCATCGAGGTCGGCATCGTCGAGCACCAGCATCGGATCTTTGCCTCCGAGTTCCAGCACGACCGGCAAGAGGCGAGCGGCGGCAGTTTGCGCGATCCGTTTTCCGGTGGGGACACTGCCGGTGAAGATGAGCTTGTCGACTTCGGAGTTGAGCAGCGCAGCACCGGTTGCACCGTCGCCCACAACTACCTGGAAGACTTCTTTCGGAACTCCGGCCGTGTGCAGGAGGGAGGCCAGTTTCAGCGCAATCAGCGAGGTGAATTCCGAGGGCTTCAACAGCGCCGCATTTCCCGTCACCAGTGCGGCGAGCGCGTCAACCGCCGGGATCGAGAGCGGATAGTTCCACGGCGACACGATGCCGATCACGCCATAAGGCTCGCGCAGAATGCGGCCTTTTTTCGCCTTCATCGCAACGCTGCCATGCGGGACGGGTTGTTCGCGGAGAAATGCGAATGCGTTGTCGATGAGGAAACGGGCGGCGTCGAGGACGACCAGGACTTCGGTCAGCAGGGCTTCCACGTAAGGCTTGCCGGCTTCTTGTGTGATGAGAGTTGCGACTTCAGTTTTGTTTTCGTGCAGGAGCCGTTGAAAATTTCGGAGAATGCGAATGCGCTCTTCGACGCTGAGCGCGGTCCATGCGGGTTGCGCGGAGTGCGCCTGGGCTACAGCGGCGTGCACTTCGGCATCCGTGGCGCAATCCAGCTCTCTCAATAGTTCGCCGGTCGCCGGATTGGTAGAGGCGACCCTTCGGGTCGCGATTTCAACATTTGTCGCCATGCCGATAAGCAAAGTTTACGCGGGCGAGGGCACCTGCGCCAGACAAGCAGGGCGCTTTTAATACTCGACGCTTACCAAAAAGAGACCGCTGGCGGGAGCGGTCGCGCCGGCTGCAGAGCGATTGCGGGCAGCGAGGATGGACGCAATATCTTGCGGCTGCAGCGTTCCTTTGCCGACCAGAATAAGAGTTCCCACCAGGTTGCGCACCATGTGATGGAGGAAACCACTGCCGCGGACGGTGTAGACAAATTCATCATTCTGGCGTTCAAAGCGCGACGAGAAAATCGTGCGCACGTTCGAGACTTCATTGTTCTCTTGACCACGCTCCGGATCGACGGCTGCAAAGGAGGTGAAGTCGTGCTCGCCGACGATTGCAGCCGCGGCGCTGGACATCGCGTTCTCATCGAGGGGATAGGGAAAATGCCAGACGTAGCGCACGAGGAAGGGCGAGCAGATGGCAGCGCGACAGATGCGATAGCGATAGGTCTTGGCCCTTGCCGACTTGCGCGCGTGGAAATCAGCGGGGACCTCTTTCACTTCGAGAATGCGGATGGATGGCGGGAGGATATCGTTAAGAGCTTTCAGAAAGTTTTCGACCGGTATGGGCGAAGCGGTCGAAAACGTCGCGACCTGTGCCAGAGCATGGACGCCGGCGTCGGTTCTCCCCGATCCTTGCGGCAAGACGTTTTCGCCCGTAAGACGTCCAATCGCTGACGCCAGTGTGCCTTGAATCGTGCTGGCGTCGGGCTGCACCTGCCATCCGGAGAAGTCGGAGCCGTCATAGGAAAGCGTCAATTTGAGATTGCGCAGCACGTTTTGTCCGAGTCCTGAATCGAAGTCTGCACATCTAAGGCGTTTACGAACGTTTACAAAGTTTTACTCGTTTCAAGCAGAGGCGTCACTGGAAAGCGAAGGACGGTCGGCTATACTTGGGAACTTCCCGGGTATTGCAACCTTTCTGGCGCCTCTTTGGAAGGAACCTTCACCGCGTGCATTGCGTATAAACCTCTGCAGAGCCAGCCACAAAAACGCTGCTGCAGGTTTTCATGGATTTGGAACCAGTCCTTATTTACGGAGAACGCGAATGTCATTGCCTTGTTTGAAGTCCCCCGAGCGGGTGCTCGCCGCGCTGACGATTGCTGTCACTCTGGTTAGCGGAGCGTGGGCCCAGGATTCGCAGTCTAACCCGATGCCCCAGGCACCTTCGGCGACGCGCCCTGCAGCCGCCCCAAAGCCCTTTAAGGTCGAGGACTACGCAAAGCCGCATTCGCCTTTCCCGAACCTGATCGCACCCTACACCTCGCGCCAGGTTCCGGCTCCCAGTCTATCCAATACGCCGAGAATCGAGTCGATGCTGCAAGACGGCAAGCTCATGCTGTCGATGGATGATGCGATCGCGATCGCCCTCGAGAACAACATGGATATCGCGATTCAGCGTTACAACATGAGCATCGCGGACACCGACATTCTCCGGACCAAGGCCGGAGCGACGTTCCTGGGAACGAATTTCGGCGTGGTGCAGAACACGCCCGGGGGGACGACGGGCGGCCTGGGGACTACGGTCGGCACGGGCCCTGGAGGAACCAGCGCCGGAGCGGCCGGTGCTGGCGCGGGCTTGGGTGGTATTGTCAGCAGCACTCTTGGCTTGGGGCCGGCGGTGACGAGCTTCGATCCCATCTTAAGCGCGAACCTCCAGATCGATCGCAATTACACGCAGTCGAGCAGCATTTTCAGCCCAATCCCCATCGGGAACACCAACACAGGGAGTGCGAATTTTTCCTACCTACAAGGGTTCCAGTGGGGCTCGAACATTTCGCTAGGATTCAACAACACGCACGTGACCTCGAACAATCCCACCAATACTTACACGCCGTTTCTGGCTTCCACGCTGCAATTCAGACTGACGCAACACCTGCTCCAAGGCTTCGGATTTGCGCCCAACCGGCGTTTTATTCAGATTGCGAAGACGAACCGGGAAATCTCAGATGTGGTGTTCCGGTTGCAGGTGACCACCACCGTGGACCAGATTCAGAATATGTATTGGGACCTGGTGAACGCTTACGAAAACGTGAAGGTACAACAGGACGCGCTGGCGCTTGCGAACAGAACGCTCTCCGATAACAAGAAGCAGGTGGAGATTGGAACGCTGGCTCCGATCGAGGTGGTGCGAGCCGAAAGCACGGTCGCCACGGACCAGCAGCAGTTAACGGTGGCACAGACCAACCTCGAACTGCAGCAGTTGCTGATGAAGAATGCGCTTAGCCGGACGCTGGTCGATCCGGCGCTGGCAGATGCGGACGTGATTCCGACGGACACCATGTTGCTTCCTGAGGTGGAACCGGTGGTACCCACGCAGGACCTGGTCGACTCCGCGCTCAGCCGCCGGCCGGAGCTGGCTGAGGCACGCATGAACTTGCACAACACTGCGATCAGTAATAAGGCGATCCGCAACAACCTGCTGCCCAGTCTCGATCTGTTCGCGTACTACGGCGGTTCGGGCATTGGCGGTGACGTAAATCCGATTCTGCAAACGTGCCAGCCGGGACAAAATCCCATCTCAAATTTCTGTTTCGATCCGAACCGGGCGGCGCCTCCATTTCGCACCGCACACAGCGTGGGATATAGCAACACTTTGAGCCAGTTGGTGAACTCCAGCGCGCCCGACAAGGGCGTAGGGGTGACCTTGTCGATTCCGATTCGCAATCGGGTAGCGCAGGCTTTGCAGATTCGTTCGGAACTGGAATACCGGCAGGAGCAGATGAGGCTGCAGCAGATCGAAAACCAGATTCGCATTGAGGTCCGCAATGCGCAGTTCGCGGTACAGCAGAACCGGGCGGGGGTAGCCGCGGCGCAAGCAGCGGTCGATCTGGCGCAGCAGTCGCTCGAGGCGGAACAAAAGAAGTACGCTCTGGGCGCGTCCACCTCGACACTGGTGCTGCAACAATCGAGCGCTCTCACCCAGAGCCGCTCGAACCTGGTGGGCGCGCGCGCATCGTACGAGAAGGCGCGGGTGGAGTTGGACCGGGCGACCGGCCAGTTGCTCGAGCACAATGGTATTGATTTGTCAGATGCGGAGTCAGGCGTAGTCCACAAGGTGCCCAACGTGCCGTACGTGCAGCCGCGGTCGCAAGCGAAACCGGATGTGGTTCCGCAGCTGCCAACACAAACGGTGCCGGAGAATCCGCCGCAGCCGCAGAACTAGGTTGGGACAGATGTTTTGGGCCTCGCTTTCGCGGCGAGGCCTTTTGTTTTGCTTTGAAGTATCCTTGTAGCCCTCTTAGGCCGCCCGTAAACGGGCTCAGTAGAGGAACGACTTACGGCAGCCTGAAAACGTGCCCTGATACAAGCTAGAGCTTTTTTGCACCGCATCGTCGGCGCAGGAATCAGTATTAAAAAGGAGCAACCATTCATGAAAATCGCCAATGACGTGACGGAGTTGATCGGTCGCACGCCTCTTGTTTACCTGAACAAAGTGACGGCAGGATGTCACGCGAAGGTCGCGGCCAAGCTGGAGAGCTTCAACCCGTGCGCGAGCGTCAAAGACCGCATTGGCGTGAGCATGATCGAAGATGCCGAACATACCGGAAAAATTCAGCCGGGCAAAACGGTTCTCATCGAGCCGACCAGCGGCAATACCGGCATCGGGCTGGCGTTCGTTGCGGCCGTTAAGGGATATCGCCTGATTCTCGTGATGCCCGATACCATGAGTCTGGAGCGGCGCGTGCTGTTGCGGGCGTTCGGGGCGGAACTGGTGCTGACGCCCGGGCCCAGCGGAATGAAGGCCGCCATGGCCAAGGCGCAGGAGATCAAAGCGAACACGCCCGGTGGCTACATCCTGCAGCAATTCGCGAATCCCGCCAATCCGAAAATTCACTTCGAAACCACCGGGCCCGAAATCTGGGACGACACTGAGGGCAAAGTTGATTTTCTTGTCTCCGGTATCGGCACCGGTGGAACCATCACTGGTGTGACGGAGTATATTCGTCCACGCAAACCGAGTTTCAAAGCAATCGCCGTCGAGCCGAAAGAGAGCGCGGTGCTGTCAGGGGGCGCGCCCAGTCCTCACAAGATCCAGGGGATCGGCGCGGGATTTATTCCGGATATTCTTCGCACCGACTATATTTCCGAGGTGATTCAGGTCTCGAGCGAAGAGGCGCTGGTCATGGGGCGGCGCTTAGCCAAGGAAGAAGGACTGCTGATGGGCATCTCTTCGGGGGCGGCGGTGGTGGCCGCGATCCAGGTGGCGCAACGCGCGGAGAATACCGGGAAGCTGATCGTGACGGTATTACCGGACTTTGGCGAGCGCTATCTGAGCAGCGCGTTATTCGATCACCTGCGCAAGGAATCGATGGAGATGACAACCGTAGCCGTTTGATTTCCGAACGAATGGTCTCGTTCTTTCAATCCGTGCGCGAAGACATCGCCGCCGTGTTCGAGAGCGATCCGGCGGCGCGTTCGTATCTGGAAGTGTTGCTGTGCTATCCCGGGCTGCATGCGCTGTGGGCGTACCGCATCTATCACTGGCTGTGGATTCACGATCTGCGGCTGCTGTCGCGCTGGCTGTCGCAAGTATCGCGCTTGTTCACGGGCATCGAGATTCACCCGGGAGCACAGATCGGACACCGTCTGTTCATCGATCACGGCATGGCGGTGGTGATCGGCGAAACCAGTATTGTGGGCGATCGCGTCGTGATGTATCAGGGGGTGACGCTGGGCGGCACGGGCAAGGAGAAGGGCAAGCGGCATCCGACTATCGGGAACGATGTGATTATCGGGTCCGGGGCCAAGGTCCTCGGAAACATCACCGTGGGAAATAACTGCCGCGTCGGGGCGGGATCGGTTGTGCTGCGCAGCATTCCGGATAACTCGACCATCGTCGGCGTGCCGGGTCATATCGTGCTGCGCAATGGGAAGCGCGTGGTGATCAGCGACCCGAAAGAAATCAGTGACCCGATGTCGGATGTCTTCATCCGACTGGCGGCCGAGGTCCACCAGATTCGCGAGCAACTCCAGCAGCACACGCAAGCCGTCCTGACTCCGGAGCCCAACCTCTCTATTGACCAGGAGTGGGACACGTACTCGGAAGGCGGCGGGATCTAGTCCAGACGCGGGCGTGGCACGTCTTTCCGTGTGAGACAATACGCGGTTCCATTTTCAATTCAGCAAATCCTCTCTGTGTTATGAGTCTTTCTGTGGCCATTGTGGCGATGGATGAAGAGGCCAATATTGGCCGCACGCTGGCCAGCGTGCGCTGGGCGGATGAGATTGTGCTGGTGGATTCGGGGTCGAAGGATCGCACGCGTGAGATCGCGCACGAGCACGGCGCTCAGATAGTCGAGGAACCGTGGCGCGGGTACGTGGCACAGAAGCAGTACGCGGTCGAATTGTGTACGAAGGATTGGGTCCTGCTGTTGGACGCAGACGAGGAAGTGAGTCCGGAGTTGGCGGAAGAGATTCGGGAAGCGTTGGCGAATCCCGGCGACATGAACGGATTCTGGCTTCCGCGAAAAAATCTCTTTCTGGGACGCTGGATGCGGCATGGCGGATTTTATCCAGACCCTAAGCTGCGCCTGTTTCGCAACGGCATAGGCTTTGTGACCGGGCATGATCCGCACGATCGTTGCGAATTGAAGCCGGAGGTGGCGCAACGGAGCCGGCAATTCCGGAACGCACTTGTGCATTACACCTATCCGACGCTGAGCTACTACATCGCACATATGAACCGGTATTCGTCACTGGGCGCGGAGTTGGCGGTTTCGGAGGGGCGGCGAAGCTTCAGCGTGGCCGATATTGTGATTCGGCCGCTGGCTACATTCTTCTACAACTACGTGGTGCGGCTTGGATTTCTGGATGGGCGCGAGGGATTGCTGATGCATCTCTACCATGCTGTCTATGTCTCGTGGAAATATGCGAAGGCGTGGGAGATGGCGCGCATCAAATCGCACTAAAGATCGGACACCCTGAGCACAGCGAAGGACCTGCTTTTCCGGCCAACCGCCCTACCAACCATCCGGTTGGCGAAGCCGAGCGTGTCTTGTTCGCACCGAATGCCTCCTCTATTATCGAATTGAGGATGTGCAAGCCCCATGGCTAATCAGAAAAAACCGTATTCCAAGCCGCAAGTCGCCGAGAGCCCGATCGCCGACGTTTTCGAAGGACGGCATCCTTCAGACGGCGAGAAGCAATGGGCGGAGAAGGTGCTCGCGCCAACGCTCGAGAAGGCGCCTGAGAAGCCGATTGGCGCGCCGACGGGAACGAATCTCGACGAGCAGGGCCACGCTCGTTTCAGCACGATTTCGAATGTCCCGGTGCGACGGCTTTATACGCCGGCAGATCTCCCGGGAGATTGGAGCGAGGAAAAGTATCTCGGGTTCCCCGGCGAAGCGCCCTACACGCGCGGCATTCACGCCACCGGCTACCGCGGAAAGCTATGGACAATGCGCATGTTCTCCGGCTTTGCCTCGCCGGAAGAAACCAATCGACGCTATAAGTACCTGCTTGAGCACGGCGGAGGAGGGCTATCGGTAGCGTTCGATCTGCCGACGCTCATGGGTTACGACTCCGACCATCCGGCAAGCGAGGGCGAAGTTGGGAAGTGCGGCGTGGCCATCGATTCGCTCGAAGACATGGAGATCCTGTTCGACGGCATCGACCTGGAGAAAACGACAGTATCGATGACCATCAATTCTCCGGCCAGCGTGCTATGGGCGATGTACCTGGTGGTCGCTGAGAAACAGGGCGCAGATTGGAAAAAGATCTCCGGCACAATTCAGAACGACATCCTGAAGGAGTACATCGCACAGAAGGAATACATCTACCCGCCTGCGCCCAGCATGCGTCTGGTGGTGGACACGTTCGAGTTCGGATCGAAATTCACTCCGCGGTTTAACACGATCTCCATCAGCGGATACCACATCCGCGAGGCGGGCTCGACCGCCCTGCAGGAACTGGCCTTCACGATCTATGACGGGGTGGAGTACGTGGAGTGGGCGCGGCGGCGGGGGCTGGAAGTGGATGAGTTTGGGCCACGGCTGAGCTTCTTTTTCAACGCGCACAATGATTTCTTCGAGGAGATCGCGAAGTACCGCGCGGCACGCAAGATTTGGTATCGACTGATGAGGGACCGCTTCGGCGCAAAGAATGCGCGCACGTGGCTGATGCGCTTCCATACCCAGACCGCCGGAGTATCTCTGCCGGCGCAACAGCCGATGAATAACATCGCGCGGGTGGCACTGCAGGCTCTGGCGGCGGTGCTGGGCGGAACACAGTCGTTGCACACGGACTCTTACGATGAGGCGCTGGCGTTGCCTACCGAAGAAGCCGTGCGGATTGCGTTGCGGACGCAACAGATCATCGCGTATGAATCGGGCGTGGCGCAGACCGTCGATCCGCTGGGGGGATCGTACTTCGTGGAGAGGCTGACGCTCAACATGGAGCAAGGCGCCTTCGACTACTTCGAGAAGCTCGATCAGATAGGCGGAATGGTGAAGGCGATCGAACGCGGATATCCGCAGAAAGAAATTGCGGAGGCTTCGTACCAGTACCAGCGCGCTGCCGAGGCGCGCGAAAAAGTCATCGTGGGCGTCAACGAGTTTGTCATCGAAGAAGAGTCCCCGCGCATCTTGTACATCGATGAAACCGTGGCTCGTCAGCAGTCGGCGAAACTCAAGGCACTGCGCGCGCGACGGTCGAATGAAGAAGTGCAGCGCAGGCTGGAAGCCCTGAAAAAAGCCGCGGCACAAGAGCCGAAGGCGGACAGCCTTGGCAGTGTCTCGCCCGCGAATACGATGCCTTACATCGTTGATGCAGTGCGTGCCTACGCGACCGTGGGCGAGATTTGCGAGGCGCTGCGCGAGGTGTACGGGACGTATACGGAAGTGAGCGTTACTTAGAGCAGTTCTCAGTTCTCAGTTCTCAGTTCTCGGTTCTCAGTTCTCAGTTCTCGGTTCTCAGTTCTCAGTTCTCGGTTCTCAGTTCTCAGTTCTCAGTTCTCAGGTATTAGGTTTTAGTGTTAGCCGCCGACGGCGCAGGTCGATCCACCGTTTGCAGTGACCCCGGGAAAATCCTGTCATTCTCCTGCAGCATCGAATAGTGAAAATGTTCGAGGGGGCCCTCGTGAAGAACCTGCTTCCAGAAGCGGCGCGCCGTGCCGAAGTCTACCTTTCCAATGTCAACCGTCGACGTGTGGCACCCGCTCCCGAGGATGTCGCTCGGCTGGAGCATCTCGCGCAGCCACTGCCCGATGAGCCTACCGATCCCCGAGATGTGCTGGCATTGCTCGACGAGTACGGATCGCCGGCTACGGTGGCTTCGACCGGTGGCCGCTACTTCGGTTTTGTGACGGGCGGAACTCTCCCTGCCTCGCTGGCGGCGAACTGGCTGGCGGCGGCGTGGGATCAGAACTGCACTTTCCGCGTAATGTCGCCCGTCGGGTCGCGGGTGGAGGAGATTGCGTCGGACTGGCTGCGGGATATTTTCGGCCTACCGTCGCAGGCTGGATGCGGCTTTGTCACGGGCGCAACCATGGCGAATTTCGCGGGGCTTGTCGCGGCGCGTCACGCGCTCTTGGCCCGGGCGGGATGGAACGTGGAAGAGCAGGGGCTATTCGGGGCTCCAGAAATCAAGGTGGTAGTGGGAGCCGAAGTCCACATCTCGCTGTTGAAGGCGCTTTCGCTGGTGGGATTCGGAAAGGCGCGGGTCACGACGGTGCCTGCAGACGATCAAGGGCGAATGCGCGCGGACCTCCTGCCTGTTTTGGATGAGCGCACCGTGGTATGCACGCAAGCCGGCAACGTGAACAGCGGAGCCTTCGATCCTGCGGCCGAGATTTGCGCCCGCGCGCATCAGTCGGGGGCATGGGTACACGTGGACGGAGCGTTCGGCTTGTGGGCGGCTGCGGCTCCAGCGCGGCGACATCTGGCGGCCGGAGTGGCCGAGGCGGACTCGATTGCTACCGACTGCCACAAGTGGCTGAACGTTCCTTATGACTGCGGGTTGACATTCGTGCGCGACGCGGCCCACCTCAGAAATGCCATGACCTTCAACGCGCCGTATCTCCAGACCACCGGCTGGCGCGAGCCTTGGCAGTTCACGCCGGAAGCGTCACGCCGGGCGCGCGGCGTGGAGGTGTGGGCGGCATTGCGTTCTTTAGGACGCAAGGGCCTCGCCGAGATGATCGAGCGCAATTGCCGCCAGGCCGCTTGCTTTGCGGACGGGCTGCGGTCCGCGGGATTTGCGATTTTGAATGATGTCGTGCTGAACCAGGTGCTGGTATCGTTCGGCAGCGACGCGCAAACCCAGCGCGTGATCGAGGAAGTCCAGAAAGACGGCACGTGCTGGTGCGGGGGAACCCAGTGGCAGGGGCAGAGCGCGATGAGGATCAGCGTGTCTTCCTGGGCAACGAGCGATGACGACGTGCGGCAGAGCCTGGAGGCGATGGTGCGGATTGCGCGCGGCGTGCTGTCAAACCACTGATCGTTGCAGGCCAGCGTGGGCTGTTCTGAGATTTTGATTATCAGCGAGCCACGGCGGCTCGTGATGGAAATGCATTGCTCGGTCAGGAAAGATCCAAACGGCGGTGGGGTCCTTCGACTACGTTCGGCTGGCGCCTCACTGCGCTCAGGATGACAGGCGAATAAAGGCCGCGAATCCGGTTCGCCGGAGATGATCGGGGTGAAACTTCGGCGTTCACGACTCCAACTACTACGACTCTATCTACAGAGTAGAGCGTACTTTCGAGTACGCTTTGAGGTAGCAAATTGCGACCTCAAACACGTCTCGCCCGATTAGAATTTCCAGATCATGCCCAAAACCAGCCTGGCAGTCCCGGTTGAGTCTCGTATTCTGGTGCTCCGCGAACAGAGGGTTATTTTGGATACTGACCTCGCGGAGCTATACGGCGTTCCCGTAAAGCGCCTGAACGAGCAGGTTAAACGCAATCAGGAGCGGTTCCCCGCGGATTTCATGTTCCGGCTGAGTGCGGAAGAAAGCGAATCTTTGAGGTCGCAAAATGCGACCTCAAAAACTGGCCGAGGCGGCCGTCGTTACGCCCCCTACGCCTTTACCGAGCATGGGGCGATTATGGCGGCTACGGTGCTGAATTCCGAGCGGGCCGTGGAAATGAGCGTTTTCGTGGTGCGGGCTTTTGTGCGACTCCGCGAGATGCTGGCCACGAACCAGCAACTGGCGTCCAAAATTGACGAACTGGAGCAACGGCTGGATACGCATGATGCGTCCATCCAGGAGTTGATTGAGGCGATCCGCGAACTGATGGCGCCGGAGCCGGGTACAGGGCGAAAGATCGGGTTTCAGCTTCCGGCAGGGAAAACTTCATCCTGACAGCTTCCAAACGACCCTAATCTGAATCCACCTGCCAACGTGTAGCATCCATTTGACACGAGGACGTTGTTTCGTGTTTTGTTCGCCTTTCAGAGCAATTTTGTGGTAGAACTCGTGATGCCTCCGAGGAAGCCGGCGGCACGTCGGCGCTACAAGGGTACAGCCATGCGAAAAGCGATTTACCACTTGAAAAAATCAGATCCGATCCTCCGTGCCATCATTGAAAACGTCGGTCCGTTCCGCATGGAGTACGGCCAGCCCACGTTTCACAGTCTGGCCGAGTCCATCCTGTATCAGCAACTCAACGGCAAGGCGGCTGCCACGATCCTGAAGCGCTTCACGGAAGCAGCCGGCGATCCGCTCACCCCCGAGGGCATCCTCAAGCTCAGCGACGAACAATTGCGGGCAGTCGGGCTCTCCAAACAGAAGTCGTCATATCTGCGCGACCTCTCGGCAAAAACCCAATCCGGTTTGCTGAATTTCGAAAAATTGCTCGCGATGGAGGAGGCCGACGTCATCGAGCATCTCACACAGGTGAAGGGAGTGGGGGTGTGGACGGCTCACATGTTCCTGATATTCACGATGCGGCGGCCGGACGTGTTACCAACGGGTGATTACGGCATCCAGGTGGCCATGAAGAAGCACTATCACAAGCGCAAGCTGCCCAAGCCGAAAGATATGGAGAAGATTGCCAGGCCCTGGTCGCCTTACCGGTCGATTGCCTGCTGGTATCTGTGGCGGAGCATGGATATCAAGACCGTCTAGGCTGGGCTCTAGGCTCTAGGCTCTAGGCTCTAGGCTTTGGGCTTTGGGCTTTGGGCTTTGGGCTTTGGGCTCTCGGATCTAGACGCCAGGCTCTGGCCAACCAGAGTTGTATCAGGCGCTTCGCCCCAGGGGCTAAAGCCCCAAGTTTTCCCGGCAAGTGACGGACGGCCTGAAGGCCGTCCCTTTCAAAGCACAACTCTCAAAGCAGCTATCATCTCAAAGCAGCTACCCTCTCAAAGCAGCTACCATCTCAAAGCAGCTACCAAAGGACACGTACTCAAAGCGCGCCGGAGACCCTTCCTCGCTGCAAAAGGCGCGAAGCCACGGCCAACATCGAACGCAAGCTCTGCGCTTCTCGTCCCAAAATTAACGAAAAGCCTCTCGAATACGCAGCAATCTTCGCTGCATGCGGGGCGTTCTGTGGTTAAATGGCACAGGTGGCGAACGAGCAGAAAATTCGCGTGTTGGTCGCCAAACCCGGGCTGGACGGGCATGACCGGGGGGCCAAGGTAATCGCCCGGGCGCTGCGGGACGCGGGGATGGAAGTCATTTATACCGGCTTGCGGCAGACCCCGGAAATGGTGGTCAGCGCGGCGCTGCAGGAAGACGTGGATGTTATCGGGCTGTCGATTCTTTCCGGGGCGCACAATGCCATCGTGCCGCGAGTCGCGGACCTTCTCAAGCAAAACAAGATGGATGACGTTCTCCTGTTGGTGGGCGGAATTATTCCCGACCAGGATATTGAAGGTCTGAAGAAGTCGGGCGTGGCGGCAATCTTTCAGCCCGGCACGGCCATGGACGACATCGTAAAGTTTATCCGCGAGCACGTGAAGCCGCGCGGTGTTCCGGCGGTTTAAGAAGTTCGAAGTAGCCAGTTAGAACGTAAGTACACTGCAGTACCGGTCCTCGAAAGCGATTTTCCCCAGGGTCCTTCCGAGAGCTCCAAGCGCATGATCGATCTGTCCGCAACTCGCTTGCGAGATATTCTCGCGCACACGATTGGCCCAACGCCTTGGTACTGGCAGACATTTCCGGCAATCACTTCTGTGGCCGGGCAGAGACTTGACTGGACATATCAGGGCGACGAAGGTCCGGTCGGATACGTGGTAACGCTCGGACTCGAGCAGGAGCCCGAGTTAGCGCGGCTGGCCCTGAATACGTATTGCCGGCCGTTCTTCGTGCCGCCGTCCTATCTGGGTATCTGGTGTCCGGAGGGACGAAGCATCCGGCTGGCCTGCTTCGATCCGGACACGCTGAAGGGATTTGAGCTGGCCGAGCTGGCGGGATGGTTCAAACAGTCGGGTGAACGCATCTATTCCCATACGGCTCCCGTGGCGGAGTTTGAATTGCGGATCGAGCTGGCGCGGGGGACTCACAAGATTGACGTGCCGTCGAAGCTTGCGACGGTCGAAGAGGTGATTATTCCGACGAGCTACAAAGCGATGTTGAGTGACGATCCGGCATTCGCGCTCTTTGTCCTGTATCCGCATGCAGGGCTGGTTGAGGTGCTGCCGCAAAAATGGTTTACGGCGGCGCAGTATCGGGTGGGGCAGCAGTGGATCACGCGCGCAGCGCGCGATCCGGAGTCGCATCGGATTGTTGGCGAGTGCCATGGAGCAGGTACGTTCTTGCTAGACGAGGATGGTTGCCGGTTGGAACGGTGGTTGGACAAGGCAAGTAGTTAAGGGTATGGCCGAGATCGCAGGCTGGCGATTTGAGGGACAGACGTTGACGGGCAAACTCCAAAACGTCGCGCGAACGGTGGTGCTGGCACTGCTTTGCCTGCCTTTGCCGGCATCGGCTGGAGGAATCTTCGCGCCCTTTATTCTTCATCCCGTGCGCCGGGACATTCCTGCGGAGCAGATCGCGGAGGCAGACCGGTCGTTCGCGCAAGAACACGCCACTCGCGAAGACTTCGTGGTCACCGCCCAGGATGGCGTCGTGCTTCGTGGATGGAAGGTGCGAGCCGCTCATCCCAATGGCGATTGGGTCCTGCTGCTTCACGGGCGTTCGCAAAACCGGCTTTCGATGATCAGGTATGCGGGATTTCTGCTGGGGTCCGGCTACAACGTCGTGATGATGGATGCGCGGGCACACGGGGAAAGCGGCGGCACGATCGCGACCTATGGCCATGTGGAACGCTACGATGAGCGCTCGATCGTGGACGCATTGACGGCGGCGGAGCATCCGCAACACATCTTTGCCATGGGCGAATCGATGGGAGCGGCGGTGGCGCTGCAGTCAGCGGCGATCGATCCCCGGATCGAAGCGGTGATTGCCGAGGGTGCCTTCCGAAATCTACACGAGGTCTTTTTCGACTATGCCGGCTTACGCACGAGCGCGTTTCTCGGGAAAACATTTTTCCGTCCGGCGGCGATGCTGGCGGTGCATGAAACTGAGCACCAGGTAGGCTTCCGATTGGACGATGTGTCACCGGAAGCGTCCGTAGCCGCGCGGAGTTTTCCGGTTCTGCTCATCTCGGGGCTGAGGGATCACAACGTTCCCAAGCGGCATGCCGAGGCGATTTTTCTCGCCGCTTCCGGTCCTAAAGAATTGTGGCTGGTTCCCAAGGCTCGCCACCAGAAGGCTATGGAGACCGCGCCGGAGGAGTTTCAGAGCCGGGTCTTGCGGTTCTTCTCGCGCGCGCAGGTTGCGTCCAATTGAGCGCAGACGCGCGGGGGCATGCGCCCATTCACCTGACCACCAATGATCTGGGTACCCATGTTGAAATTCGTCTGGTGTCGAAGGACGAAACGAACCGCCTGACGCTGGCGTGTGTACGCGAACTTCACGATACCGTGCGTTCGCTACAGCGGGATCCCAAACCTCTCATCCTCACAGGCAATGGGAAGTTCTTCTCTGCCGGGGCTGAACTCAGTGAAATCCAGGAGATTGCGGGAAGCTCCGCAGTGGATTTTGCGCAGATGGGCCAGGATCTGATGAATGGAATCGCGCAGTTCCCTTCCCGCGTGTATGCAGCGATCCACGGATACTGCATGGGCGGGGGACTCGATTTGGCGCTGGCCTGTCATCGAAGGATCGCATCTGCGCATGCGGTTTTCGGACATCGCGGTGCGGCACTAGGTCTGGTGACCGGATGGGGAGGGACGCAACGGCTGCCGCGACTGGTGGGCAAGGGGCGAGCGCTTGCCATGCTGGTTGCGGCGGAAAAACTTCATGCCAGGGACGCGCTGGCGATCGGGTTGATTGATGCGATCGCAGACGATCCCGTGGCTGAGGCGGTGCGTCGAATCAGAAACGATGAGGATGCTGTGTCCACGGCTCATCCCGTGATGGAATCCTAAATAGACGTTTGGTTCGCCTTTTTTAGTCGCCCTGCCGATCGATTGCATCTCTGATGGAAGAAGCGTTGCCGGAGTTTGCGCCTGCGCGCTTGCGTGGTATACCGTAATCCGTTTGCATTCCTCGAACCATGGTAGACCGTAATCAAGTCTCGGAATCGACTGCTGCATCCACGCTCCTGCCTTCGAAGGTCGATCCCACATCGGCGCGCTTTGAAGCCAACATGCGTTTCATGGCCGACCTGGTCTCGCGGGTACGGAACGAAGAAGAAAAAATTCGCGAGGGCGGCGGGCCCAAGGCCATAGAGAGCCAGCACGCGAAGGGGAGACTGACAGCACGGGAACGCATTCATTTGCTGGTGGACCCGGGCAGCTTTTTCGAGTTGGGCACCTACGCCGCGTTCGGGATGTACGAAGAGTGGGGCGGTGCGCCTTCGGCGGGCGTGATCACGGGCCTGGCACGTATACATACACGGCTGGTGATGATCATTGCCAATGACGCGACGGTGAAAGCAGGCGCGTTCTTTCCGATGACTTCCAAGAAAGTGATCCGCGCGCAAAATATCGCGATCGACAATCGCGTGCCGACGATTTACCTGGTGGACTCGGCTGGAGTTTTCTTACCGCTGCAGGAGGATGTTTTTCCTGACACCGACGATTTTGGACGCGTGTTCCGCAACAACGCGGTCATGTCAGCCATGGGGATTCCGCAAATCGCAGCCATTATGGGTATGTGCGTGGCGGGCGGCGGATATCTGCCGGTGATGTGCGATCACGTGCTGATGACGGACGGCAGCGGCTTGTTTCTGGCTGGGCCCGCGCTGGTGCAGGCAGCGATCGGGCAGAAGTATTCCGCGGACGAACTGGGCGGCGCGGAGATGCACGCGGCCATCAGCGGGACGGTGGATTATCGCGAGCCGAATGACGAGGCTTGCGTGGCGCGCATTCGGGCGATCGTCGAGAAGTGGGGATATCGGCGGCAGTCGCCGTGGGATCGGCGAAAGCCCGAAGAACCCGCGCTCGCGGCCGAGGAAATTTATGGCATCTACGATTCTTCCCCGGCGCGGCCTTACGACATGAAGGAAGTGCTGGCTCGCGTGGTGGACGCGGGACGCTTTGACGAGTACAAGCCGGAGTACGGCAAGACGCTGATTTGCGGCTATGCGCGGATTGGCGGATTTGCGGTCGGCATTGTCGCCAACCAGAAACTGCACGCCCAGCAGGTGGACCATGAAGGCCACAAGCGGCTCGAATTCGGGGGCGTAATTTACACCGAGTCGGCGGAGAAGGCCGCGCGGTTCATTATGGACTGCAACCAGAACCTGATTCCGCTGGTATTCTTTCATGATGTGAACGGCTTCATGGTGGGCCGCGATGCGGAGTGGAGTGGCATCATCAAGGCGGGCGCGAAGATGGTGAATGCGGTCTCGAATTCTGTGGTTCCGAAGGTTACGGTGATTGTCGGCGGATCGTTTGGGGCTGGACATTATGCGATGTGCGGGAAGGCGTACGATCCGCGCTTCGTGTTCGCTTGGCCATCGGCAAAATACGCAGTGATGAGCGGCGACTCGGCAGCAGGAACTCTGGTGGAGATCAAGCTCAAGCAACTGGAGCGCAGCGGGAAGAAGCTGAGCGACGAAGAAAAGAAAGAACTATACGAATCCGTCAAGCAGACCTATGACGAGCAGAGCGACCCGCGGTATGGAGCGGCCCGGCTTTGGATCGACCGAATTATCGATCCAGTCGAGACGCGCGAAGCTATCGCGCAGGCGCTCGAGGCAGCGGCGCTGAATCCGGACGTGCCCGAGTTTAAAGTGGGCGTCTTACAGACGTGAAGCAATTTCTGATTTCAGATTTTAGATTGCAGATTTCAGATTTTTCCCGGTACTCACAGCAATCTGAAATCTGAAATCTTAATTTCGGCAGATGATATCAGCATCCATCAAACTGATCGAGTGCCCCCGCGATGCCTGGCAAGGCTTGCAGGGCCAGATCCCTGCCTACATCAAGACGGAGTATTTGAAAGCCCTGATCAGCGTGGGGTTCAAGCATATCGATGCGGTTTCGTTCGTGTCTCCCAAGGCGGTGCCGCAGATGGCGGATTCGGAGGAAGTTCTGAAGGAACTCGATCCTCCGGACGATGTCGAGATTATTGGGATCGTGGTCAACGAGCAAGGCGCGCAGCGTGCAGTTGCAACCGGCGCGGTCAGCACGCTCGGATTTCCTTATTCCATTTCGCCGACCTTTCTGCAGAGCAACCAGCGGCAGACGCTGGAGGAAGCGATCGAGGAATTGGAGAAGATTGGCAAGGTGGGTGGCGACGCGGGTCTCGATACCGTGGTTTACATTTCTATGGCGTTTGGAAATCCTTATGGAGATCTGTGGACCGTGGATGAGGTGGTGGAAGCGGTAGGTTTGCTCGAGACGGAGAGCATTCACGCGATATCGCTTGCCGACACCGTTGGGATGGCCACGCCGGAGCAGGTTCGTGAAGTGGTCTCGGCAGTAATCGGAAAGTATGACTACCTTGAGATCGGGGTCCACCTGCATAGCCGGCCGGAGCAGGCCGTCGATAAAGTGCTGGCGGCCTATGATGCCGGGTGCCGGCGATTTGATTCCGCGATTGGCGGGCTGGGGGGATGTCCCTTTGCGCAGGATGCGCTGGTCGGGAATATTCCGACCGAGAAAGTACTGGAGGCGCTTGGCCAGCGCGGAGTGCAGCCGCCCATCACGCGCTCGCTGGATTCTCTGCTGAAAGCGACCGCCGGGATCGCGGCGAAGTACACGAGTTCTTCCGCGGCAGACTGATGCGCATCACCGCGCCGTTCAAACAATCTCGAACCACTGTCATGACCGAAGATGGTGTGACGCCCAATACATCGGCCCTCTCCATGATTTGTCATCCTGAGCGCAGCGAAGGACCTGCCTTTTCCTATACGGCGCTACTACGTTTGCATTATGGCAAGTGAATCCAGAGTGCTCTACATCGGCATCACCAACGACATCCGGCGGCGAGTTTCGGAGCACAAGAGCAACATCAGCCCCGCCGCAAGCCGCTCGTGTTTGTCTGGCGCGGGTGCCCTCGCGCGTGTCCCGCTCGATAGAATTCTGCGGAGCTTCGCTCCGCTGGGCAGACGAGGGCGTCTGCCCCTACGTGATTCACGAGCAGATACCGTGTTCACCGCCTTGTATACTGCGAGAGTTTCAAGTACGTTGGCAACGCTATCGCGAGAGAGAAACACCTGAAAGGTTGGCTGCGCGAGAAGAAAGTCGCTTTGATTCGCGCTGCCAATCCGACTTGGAAGGATCTCAGCGAGGGCCGGTAAGACGGAAACAATGTGACCTGTTTCAAGGCCGATGCTAACACGACCGAAAAGCAAGTCCTTCGCTCCGGTCAGGATGACAAATCTTAGAGAGCTTGCGCCACAGAGAGCTTGCGTCAAAGTGCCGTACAACACCATACAACTCGCCTACGACGGTGGCATCGCTACCATCACGCTTAATCGTCCAGACAAGCGCAATGCCATCAGCTACGAGTTGATTGAAGATTTGCTGACGGCGTTGGCTGAGGTCGCGAAATCAACGGCCCGGCTGCTGATTCTGACTGGTTCGGGCAACGCGTTTTGTTCGGGCATGGACCTGGAGAATCTGAAAGTCCTGATTGGGCGCACGCCGGAACAGAATGTCGAAGATTCACAGGTCATGGCGCGGTTGTTTCGTACGCTCTTTGACTTCCCCAAGCCGACGATTGCGGCGGTGAACGGCGCGGCGGTCGCGGGCGGAACCGGTCTGGCGACGTTGTGCGATTTCACCTTGGCCGTGCCGGAGGCGAAGTTCGGATATACCGAAGTGCGCATCGGATTTGTGCCGGCGATTGTTTCAACCTTCTTGTTGCGGCAGGTGGGAGAGAAAATCGCGCGCGATCTGCTGTTGACGGGCAGGCTCTTCGATGCGGCGGAGGCTTTGCGGATTGGGCTGATCAATGAGATTGTTGCAGCGGAAGGTTTGATGAATCGCGCACGGCAGTTAGCGACGCAGTTGATGGAGAACAGTCCGGCATCATTGCTCTACACCAAGCGGCTTTTGAGCGAGGCCGCGGGCGCGGACCTGGATGCGCAAATCGAAGCCGCGGTGCGCGAGAACGCGGCTATCCGGTCAACGGCGGATTTCCGCGAAGGGATCTCGTCGTTTCTGGAAAAACGGAAGCCCAAGTGGAGCTCGCCCGCATGAGCGAGACCCGGGCCGGGATTACGCGGCAGGGCACAGGACCGCGCTCGATTGTCAACGAGAGCCGCCTCCGTGTGCGATACGCCGAAACCGATCAGATGGGCGTCGTCTACCATGCCAACCACTTCATCTGGTTCGAAGTGGGCCGGGTGGAGTTGCTGCGGCAGATGGGATTCTCCTACAAAGAGATGGAGCAGCAGGACAACTGCTTCATTGCAGTGGTGGACGCACGCTGCCGCTACAAGGCGCCCGCGGCGTATGACGACGAGATCATCGTTAGGACGTGGTTGAAGAACATTCGCGAATCGGTGATTCATTTCGGTTACGAGTTGGTCAGAGTTGGGGATGGCGAGTTGCTGGCCGAGGGTGAGACCACGCACATCGTTGCCGACGCGCAAATGCGCAAGACGGTGTTGCCGGAGAAGTATCTGAAAGTGTTTCGGGAAGCGGCGGGAAGGTGAAAATCTGACGGATGGGACGTTGCTCTTGTACAGCTACTTCGCTGTCGCCCCTTGAAAGGGGCTTCGGTGTAATGGCTGGGTTTTCCCAGCGCTTACGCGCTGGGCTAATGAATGCCGCCGCTTCGCGGCTGGAGCGGGAAGTTCCTGCGATGTTACTTGACTATTGAAACTTAAAATCAAACTAGAGCTGAGAGCTGAGAGCTGAGAGCTGAGAGCTGAGAGCTGAGAGCTGAGAGCTGAGAGCTGAGAGCTGAGAGAACTGCCCTTGAACGCTTTACACATCAGCGGAAACGATCTGACGCTCGAAGACGTGCGCGCGGTCGCGTTCGAGCGGCGGCCGGTGTTGCTTGCGCCCGATGCGCGCGAACAGGTGAACGCTGCGCGTGACGTGGTCGATGCCTTGGTTGCCGACAATCAGGTTTCTTATGCCATAACGACCGGGGTTGGAAAGTTAAGCGATGTGCGTATCGCCGGTGATCAGATTCGCGAACTGCAGATTAACCTGGTGCGCTCACATGCGGTCGGAGTGGGCGAGCCGCTCTCGATCGCCGAAACGCGCGCCATGATGTTGCTGCGGGCGAATTCCCTTTCCAAGGGTTTTTCAGGCGTGCGGAGCGGCGTGGTCGATACGATTTGCGAACTACTGACGCGCGGCGTGACACCGTGGGTGCCCTCGCAAGGCAGCGTGGGAGCTTCGGGCGACCTCGCGCCGCTGGCACACTTGGCGTTGCTGCTGGTCGGCGAGGGCGAGTGTCACGACGGGAAAGGCGGCCGGACGGCAGGGGCGGTGGCCCTCAAGGCTGCGGGGATCAAGCCGCTGGTGTTGGAGGCGAAGGAAGCGGTTTCGCTGATTAATGGCACGCAGGCGATGCTGGCGGTGGGAACGCTTTCCCTGCTGGCGGCGGAGATTCTGGTCGATTCTGCAGACGTGATTGGAGCGATGGCTTGCGATGCGCTCAAGGGGACAGACGCTGCTTTCGATGAGCGGATTCACCGCGCTCGCCCGCACACCGGACAAATCGCGACCGCCGCCAATCTGCGCAAGTTGCTCGAAGGCAGCGCCATACGCGAATCGCATCGTGATTGCGGACGCGTGCAGGATGCTTACTCGCTGCGCTGCATGCCGCAGGTGCATGGCGCGGTGCGCGACACGCTGGCGCATTGCCGCTCGGTCTTTGAGACTGAGACGAATTCTGCCGTCGACAATCCACTGGTCTTTCGCGATCCGAAATCCCAAAACGAGGATGCCGACGTCATTTCGGGCGGGAATTTCCACGGCGAACCAGTAGCCTTTGCGCTCGATTTCCTGGGGATTGCCCTGAGTGCGCTGGCGGGCATCAGCGAGCGACGACTGGAGCGCATGGTGAATCCCGCGTTAAGTGAGGGGCTGCCGCCGTTTTTAGCTCCGGGTGCCGGACTGAATTCCGGCTTCATGATGCCGCAGGTGACGGCAGCGGCACTGGTCAGCGAGAACAAGGTGCTGGCGCATCCGGCATCCGTGGACTCCATTACGACTTCGGGGAATAAGGAAGACTTCGTCTCGATGGGCATGGGGGCCGCGATCAAGTTGAAGAAGATTGTGGAGAATACGCGGAACACAATGGCGATTGAGGCGATGGCCGCGGCGCAGGCGCTCGATCTGCTGGCGCCGTTGAAGACCTCGAAACGCCTGCAACGGGCCCATACGGCGATCCGGGCAGTTTCTCCTGCGCTGGAGAAAGATCGCGTGATGTATCAGGACTTCGCCCGGATTGCCGACGTGATCGCTGCCGGGAAACTGGCGGAGGCGCTGCGTTAGAAACATCTCACCACAGAGACACAGAGGCTCAGAGAAAAACTGAATCTGGGATCTGCGATAGCAGACCATGAGTGAGATCACCAGTCAACATCAACAGTGACTTGCTTCAAAGAAAGAAGCAGCGACGTTCATACTAAAGCTCGAAAATTTCTATTCTCATTGGCCCGACTTCGCTGCCCTGGTCCAGTTTTTCTCGGTGCCTCTGTGTCTCTGTGGTGAATTCGCTCTAGGCGGTTTTCGCCGCGCTTCCATCCAGCCCCAACTCCCCCGCAATTCCCCGCATAGCTTCGATACAGAAAGCGATGTGGGGCTCCAACTCGACGCCCAGGTCCGCCGCCCCGTTCACGATGTCCGCGCGGTTCACGCTTCTCGCGAAGGCTTTGTCTTTCATTTTCTTCTTCACCGACGAAGCTTCTACCTCGGCCAGCGACTTCCCCGGCTTTACCAGAGAGCACGCGGTGATGAATCCCGCCAACTCGTCGCAGGCGAACAAGGCCTTCTCCATGGGCGTGTCACGCGTCACGCCCGTGTACTCCGCATGGGACATGATGGCCTTGCGAATCTCCTCCGGCCAGCCGCGCTCTTTGAGGATTTCGTTCCCCTTATACGGATGATCTTCCAAGCTAGGATACTTGTCGTAATCGAAATCGTGCAGGAGGCCGACGATGCCCCAGAGGTCCTCGTCGCCTTCGTACTTGCGGGCGTAGGCGCGCATGCAAGCCTCGACCGCGAGGGCGTGCTTGCGCAAACTTTCTGATTGCGTGAACTCAGTTAGTAAACACCAGGCGGAAGCGCGATCATTCATGGGTTCGTACCTGTTTTCTCCTGTTTTTCGCGGGTTCGTTTTGGTTTCTGTAGATTCTATTTCTTGTTTCGTCCCAGAAATTCCTTGACATCCACAGGGCTTGTGCCCCAGATTACCTTCAAGTTTGGAGCCTGACCACCGGCTCCGCGGAGTGCCTCCGCTCTGGCAGCTCCCAAAACCTAGATGGCCACGACTCTTGCCCCGGTCGATTCAAGGGAAGTCGTTCGTTGCGACCACTGCCTGCTCGTTCAATTCCGTACAACCAATGACCTGTGCCGCCGCTGCCATGCTTCTTTAGACGAAGAAGAGCCTGAGATTGTAGCCCCAGCACCCATGCCGCCGGTAGCCCCGGTGCATACCGGACGTGGGCATTTGAATCTGGCCGCGTCGATCCGGGCACTGCGCCTGCGCAATGGCCTGAGCCAGCGACAGCTCGCGACCCGCATGTCCGTGCCGCGCACCTACGTGTCGAAAATCGAGAACGAGAAGGCCACGCCTACACTCTCATCACTCGAGCGGCTGGCGCGCGCACTCGAGGTCACCGTCCCCGATCTTCTGACTGGTGGCGAACGCAACCGCCAGGAAGAGATTCGGGAATTGGTGCAGGACCCGTTCGTGGCGGAGATGCTGCCGTTCCTTGCGCAACTGAACGGGATGCAGATGTCGAGCATTCTGGCGCAGGTGCGAGACCTGACGGTACGCCCGCGCAGGACGGCGTAACGAAAATTCTCTGCTGACTGGCGCTTGCGGTGCATCGTACATGCGCCAAGTTTGCGTACGCGGGTATCGGTGCCAGATTTTATCCGGGCAACCAGCCAACTGCAGCCGAGGTCTTCGGGCCTCGGCTTTTTTCTGCGTAGGCGATCGGTCGCAGGTACTGCGGGCGGCCGCATTTCCCTTAAGAATTTTTCGTCTCAGCCAGGAGAGCGGCAATTTCTGAGTTGGTCAGCACCGAGGCAATCGACCCCTTCATGTAACGCAGGGAGATTTCGTGGTGTTCACGATCATAGGAATCGACGCAATCGGCGGCAACGATCACGGGCCAGTCGCGCTGATAGGCATCGATTGCGGTGGTGCGGACGCAGGCATGGGTGTTGATACCGGCCAGCATGAGGCAATCCACACCTGCTCGTCTAAGGATGTCATCCAGAGTTGTTCCATAAAACGCGCTGTATCGCTTCTTGATGATCACTGACTCGGAGGGATCGACGTTCAGCTCGGGCGCGATTTCGCAACCACGCGTTCCCCGGATAGTGATCTGAATGTTCTTCGAGCGCATGTCGAGAAACGCGTCGCTGAGATCTTCGGCAAACTCCTGACGCACCCAGATCACCGGCCAGCCGTGCTCGCGCGCTCGGCTGGTCAGTTCGTTCACCGAGCGAATCAGAGACTCGCGGGCCGCCGGTTGCCAGCGGTCGAGGAAGTCATTGAGCATGTCGATAACGATCAGGGCAGGCTTCTTCACGAGACGAAGGTACCAGAATGTTGGGAGCCGGTAAGCCGCAAATCACGCTCAGGAGTTTTGGAATCGCGGAGTCTAATGCAGCAGGACGTTGAGCCAGTGCGCCAGCTGCACTTTCTGATTGCTTTGTGCGGTCGAGTCAGACGCTTCGTCGGTCAAGGCCGCTAATTGCTGGGCGAGGAGATGCACGGCGGTCTCGCGCGGAATGTAGGTTGTGTCGCTGGGAAGCACCAGTTCCCAACTATCGTCGTTCACGCGATGCAGGCTCCAGCGCTCGACTTCGACCTTCTTCCTCGGACGTTTGTCGGCGCCGGCAACGAGCACCGCGCCATGAACCGTGACCTGCGCCCATCCCTGGTCGCCCGCGATTTGGACCTTCTGAATATCCAGCCGGTCAAAAGCGACGAGCGCCGGATAGACGGCGAGGACATTGCGCGACTGGAGTGCTTGGCCGGCCGCTCGGAATTGCGGGTCTAGCGCCGCCTTCACCTGATCCCCAGTGGGCAGAGGCGAACGGATAGTGATCGTTGAAACTGGTGCCGCTGCCGGATGGAGGTCCGGACTGCTGAGGTCGTGGGCCTTGCTTTCCACCACACTTGAGGTGCGATTATCCTCGCCACCGGTATGAAAACCTGTCGGCTGCAGAGTTGCGGTGCGGCTGGCAGCGGTTTGTACGGGCGGCTGCGGCGTGCCTTTCACGTAACGAAAGAATCGTGGGCGACCACGCCCCTTCCAATAGGCGGAGTCGTAAGGCTGGACTCCAAAACCGGAACGCAGGGAACTGTAGAAGGTACGCTGCGCGGGATTGACGACCACGCCTGCGTGCCCAGGCCAAACAATCAGGTCGCCGGGCTGAGGCTGCGTCACTCGACGAAAATCCGGAGCGTGGCCGGCGAAGAGGTCTCGCGAAGTCTGGTACTGATATGGATAGCCGGCTTGGTCGTAAATCGCTTGCACCAGGTGAGAGCAATCCGAGCGACGTTCCGCTTTGTGACGGGATTCGAGCGCGGCGCCGAGAATCGCGAGGCCATCGTCGAGGTCCAGCAGGTTAGTTCCCAGAGTCGGCTGAGGTGCTTGCGCCAGGGAATCGTGGGATGGCATTTTTGCGGGCTGCGGGGTCTGCGCGCATACTCCGCACGAAACCGCCAGCAACAGCGTTGCTCCGACTAATCCCCGGAATTGCATCTCCCTTTTGTATCTTCCGTTTCCGCGGCCGCACAGGTCACTGTGGTGCACTGTGGGCTTCGCCAAGTCTCCTCAGTCCGATGCACCTTCGGGGCGAGAGTGTTGGCAACTCGAAAGTGACTTTGCAGAACGACCTCTTAAGGGCTTTAGAACATACACTTTGGCTCGATCGAGCGCAAGGCCTCGTTTTAACAATCGGGGCCCGTTCTCCCTGGCTGCGCGCGAGAATTGCACATAGACGGCGGTGAATCCGCGCTGCGTTTCCTCTCATCTATGTGCCATGAACTCGGATTTCGATTTTGATTTGGTGTCATCTGTGCCCGACTCCTCCGGAGCACAGCCGACCGTCGCCAGCGCTGCGCCGGCGAACGATGCGCTGTTGCTGGATGCCTATTCACGGGCGGTGATCGGCGCGGTAGAGAAAGTCAGCCCCTCAGTCGTGAACATCGAGGTGCATCAATCTGTGCGAGCCAGGCGGCGGGCTGAGCCGCAGGAACGCCACGGGGGTGGATCGGGATTCATCTTCACTCCCGATGGCCTGATTCTGACCAACAGCCACGTCGTTCACGACGCCAGCCGGATCGAGGTGACGTTGACCGACGGACGTAAGTTTCCGGCGCGCACCATCGGCGATGATCCGGCCACGGATTTGGCGGTGATCCAGATTGACGGAGCCGGGCTGGTGGCAGCCAGCATGGGAGACTCGCAGGCGTTGCGTGTGGGGCAGTTGGTCATGGCAATCGGCAGCCCGTACGGATTTCAGTCGACCGTAACGGCGGGCGTGGTGAGCGCACTGGGCCGGTCGCTGCGATCCTATTCGGGGCGGCTCATTGAGGATGTGATTCAGACCGATGCATCGCTGAATCCCGGCAACTCAGGCGGTCCGCTGGTCTCATCGGACGGGCGGGTGGTGGGCGTGAACACCGCCACCATTCTGCCGGCGCAGGGAATCTGCTTCACCATTGGCATCAATACCGCGAAGTTCGTCGCCAGCCGCCTGCTGCGCGATGGCAGGATTCGGAGAAGTTACATCGGGGTGTCGGCACAAACCGCGCCGATCCACCGGCGGCTCGTGCGGTACTACGATCTGCCCAAAGAAACAGGTGTGATCGTACTCGCGGCGGAGCCGAACAGTCCGGCGCAACGTGCGGGCTTGCGCGAAGGCGATGTGATCGTGGCGCTCGAAGGCCAAGCGGTGGCTGGCGTCGATGACCTGCATCGAGTACTGAGCGATGTGCGCGCGGGCGCGAGGGCAGAACTCACCGTGCTGCGCGGCACCGAGCGACTAAGACTCGGCATCGTGCCGGAAGAGGCAGGGCAGGCGAACTAAAGAAACGCGCCCCCTCGGTCTTACTTCACAGGTTGGGCTTCTAAGAGGGATGTTTGGAGGTGTTCCTTAGGGGCCCAATCCACCGGCTCGACCGGTCCCACGATAAAAATCCACGAGAGCGCGCCCATCCAAAGAACGAACGAGACAATGAGGAACGGCCAGAAGAACTGGCCGGTGCGATCCAACAAATATCCGGCAACCGCGGGAGAGACGATGCCGGAAGAATTCCCGATGAACAACTGAATCCCGCACCAGCGCCCAACCGCCTGCTTCCCTGCCAGCCGCTGAGTGATTGCCCAAAGGTTCGAAGTGCTGGCGCCTAGTGCAAAACCCGTGAGCATGAGAAACACGACGGCCAGTTTCGTGGTGGCGATCACGGTGCAAAGAAGGAAAATTCCAGCTGTCACTACGCCGGTCACGACGAACGTCTTGCGCACCAGCGAGGGTGATGCGCCGGACGCGATCCATCGGTCTGAAAGCCATCCGCAGGCGCTCGCGGAAAAAGCGGCCAGCAGGAAGAAAGCTCCGCCGACTTTCGCCATGCGGGTCATGGAGAAGTTGCGTTCGCGCACCAGGTAAAAAGGCAGCCACGTCACCATGAAATAGAGGAAATAGTTTCCGCAAAACAGGCCAATGCAGGTTCCCCAGGCTGACTGCTCGCGAAGGATCTCGCGCATGCCTGGACCCGTTTTCTTATGACCGTATGTGCCGATGCCGGCCGCGGGCATCCAGCGAAGCCAAGGCAGCAGCCAGAGTAATGACACGAGGCCTAACCCCAGGAAGAAGGGACGCCATCCAAAGCGCGCGACCAGTGTTCCGCCAAACAGCAGCCCAAAGCTGGGACCGAGTGCCAGTCCGGCGGCCAGAATGGAATTGGCAAGGCCGCGACGTCTCTCGAGGCAATGCGTTGCCAAAATCTTTGAATACCCTGGGTACGCGACTGACTCTCCTATGCCCAAAGCAATGCGAACGAGCAGCAGAGCCAGCAAGGTGTGAACCTTACTGGTGAGGGCGGTCGCACTCGACCACACGAGGAATCCCGCTGCAAAAACCCACTTCACGTCGTAGTGATCGACCAGCCATCCCGAGAGGAGTTGGCAGCTGGAATATGTCCAGAAAAAGGCCGATAGCAAGATGCCGAGTTGCGAGGCCGAGATCCCGAGCTCGTCTTTGATCAGCGGCGCCGCGATGGAAAGATTGCTCCGGTCAATGTAGTTGATGAACACCGACACGAAGAGCAGCACGAGAATGCGCGTGAAGGCAGGACTTAGCCGCGGAGTATCGGTTGTCATGGGCAAGGCGTCTGGCGGGGGCGGCTTATTGTCAGCGAGGAATCAGGAAATTGCAACGGCAAACCAGACTTCCGGAAAGGATCCAACATTTTTAACACACAGAGACACGGAGACAGAGAATTGGAAAATGAGGAACTAAGAAATTGGGGTGATTGAGAAATTGAGTAATCTTAAGAACGAGGCTGCCTGGTGTTTTCGTCTTGAAATTACCAAATTACAAAGTTACCCAACTACGAAATTTCTCTGTGTCTCTGTGTCTCTTGTGGTGAGCTCGCCATTTAAGCAGCGTCGTAGCGGGGCTCATTGCCAACTCCAGATGCGTATGTTAGCGTCTTGAATTAGAAGGGGATAGAGTTGCTGGCAACAATTCCCGCCGGACTGGATCGCAAAGAAGCAGACCTTTACCGGCAGCTTGATCCGGGACGGCTCCCGAAACACATCGCTATCATCATGGATGGCAACGGACGCTGGGCGCGTCGCCGTCATATGCCGCGCATCGCCGGACATCGCGCCGGCGTAACCGCCGTACGTTCGACGGTGGAGACGGCCGCGCACATTCACATTCCCGCGCTCACGCTCTACGCATTCTCGGAAGAAAACTGGAAAAAGCGTCCGAAGAGCGAAGTCGATTTTTTGATGCGCCTGCTGAGCCGCTACCTGAAGCTGGAAGTTCCGACGCTCAACAAGAACAACATTCGCCTCGAATATATCGGGCGGCAGCAGGAGTTACCCGAGCCTGTACAGGCGCGAATGGAAAGCGCGCGGCAGGCGACGGCAAGTAATACCGGCATGGTGCTGACGCTGGCGCTCAACTACAGCGCGCGTACGGAGTTGGTCGACGCGTTTCGTTCTCTGGTCGAAGCCGCTGCCCGCAACGGCGGGATCGAGCATCTGCAGGTGGATGAGGAAGCAGTCTGCCGCCATCTCTACACCAGGCACTTACCGGATCCGGACCTGGTGGTGCGCACCAGCGGCGAGATGCGGCTGAGCAATTTCCTGCTGTGGCAATTGGCGTATGCGGAGATCTATGTCACGCCCACGCTATGGCCGGATTTCCGCGGACATCACCTGCTCGAGGGCATTGCCGAGTATCAGAAACGCGAGCGGCGTTATGGCGGCTTGAGTAACGAAGACCATTCCCATCATCATCTCGCCTCGAAGGGAACGCGGGGCTAAGGCGATCATTCATTGATCAAGCGCATTGCGACGGCAGTGGTCCTGATCCCCATTGTCCTGCTGCTGGTGCTGCGCGCGCCCGTGTTCCTGGTGGCCATCGTGACGGGAGCCGTGGCGCTGGTCACCCTCCACGAATTTCTCAAGCTGACAGAAGCGTATGGTGTGCAACCGCTGCGCAAGCCGACTTATGGTTTCGTGGCGCTCTTCTTCTTGCTGCTCGTCATCAACGTCGGGCAGGAAAAGCCTCTGCTCTCGACGGACTTCTTCGGCATTGCGGCTGCGTTCGCCGCGGCCATCGCGACATTTCTGTTTCTGACGATCGCGATGCGGCGCGAGAGCCTGGCGACTGGGTATCCGGCAGCGGCAGCTTCGGCATTTGGATTCGCGTATGTCGCGTTACCGCTGGCGATGTTGGTACAACTCCGACAACAGTGGGCGGGAGCGTTTCTGATTCTTTATCTGCTGCTGGTGGTGTGGGCGGGGGACATCTTCGCGTACTTCGTAGGGCGTAGCGTCGGGCGGCACCTGATGGCTCCGCGCATTAGCCCGAAGAAGACCTGGGAGGGCGCCGCGGCCTCGATGATCGCGAGCCTGGTGATTGGCGGGGGGATCCTCTACTACTCAGGGTCAGTAAGCACGGCACTGCTGCAGTGGGGCCTGATCGCGAGGCGCGACGGGATGTTCGGGCTGGAGCGGCCGGCTTTGCTGCCACTTCTAGCTCTGACGGCCGTGTTGAACATCGCGGCCCAGTTGGGAGATCTGGTCGAGTCGCTGATCAAGCGCGGCGCCGGGGTGAAAGACTCGGGCGGAATTCTCCCCGGCCACGGGGGAATGCTGGATCGGATTGACGCTTTGCTCTTTGCCGCGCCGGTGCTATGGGTGTGGGCCGCGTGGCGGGTTACGCAATAGCAAACCGTTTTTCACCACAGAGGCACAGAGGCACAGAGAAAATCAGGATCAAGTGGGGACCGAGGTCATGGATACATTCCCGATCCAATGATTGACTTGCATTGGATTCCTCTGTGTCTCTGTGACTCTGTGGTGAGTAATGGCCCATGGCACCATCGGGTAGCTGGCGCCGCCTTCGTCGCCCGCGTAAGATAAAGATTCCGCATGCGACGTATTGCCATCCTGGGTTCGACCGGCTCGATTGGCCGGAGCACTCTCAGCGTGGCCGAATCTTACCCTGACCGATTTCAGATTATTGCGCTCGCCGCCGGTTCGAACGTTCAAGCTGCCTTCGAACAAGCCGTGCGCTGGAAGCCGCGGGTAATTTCTGTGGCTCGTGAGACGGACGCCGACACTCTTCGGAAGAAACTAAAAGCTCAGGGCTGCGGGGAAATTGAAGTCGTCCACGGCTCGGCGGGTACGGTGCGCGTTTCGACTCACCCTGAGGCGGATTTTGTGGTCAGCGCCATCGTCGGCGTCGCCGGACTCGAGGCGACGTACGAAGCGGTCAAAGCCGGCAAGACGGTCGGCCTCGCGAACAAAGAATGCCTAGTGGCGGCCGGAGAGCTGATCACGGCCGAGGCCCGCAAGCAGGGCAAGCCTCTGCTGCCCATTGATAGTGAACACAATGCGGTGCATCAGTGCATGCGGGGCGGCCGCATGGAAGAAGTTCAAAAAATTTGGCTTACGGCGTCGGGAGGTCCATTTCTAAAGACGCCAAAATCCCAGTTTTCCTCGATTACCGTACAGCAAGCATTGAATCATCCTACCTGGAAGATGGGGAAACGGATCACCATCGACTCAGCGACGTTAATGAACAAGGGGTTCGAGGTGATCGAGGCATGCCGCCTGTTCCATGTCCCTCCCAGTCAAGTGGAAGTCATTGTGCACCCACAATCTACGATTCATTCCATGGTGGAGTTCATCGATGGCAGCATACTTGCTCAGTTTTCGGTCACAGACATGCGGCTGCCGATTTTGTATGCTTTGACCTATCCGGAGCGGATTCAATCGGATCTGCGCTTCCCGGTCATGGACTTAAGACAGCTGGACTTCTACCCGCCCGATATGCAGAAATTTAGGTGTCTCAAACTGGCCTACGAGGCGGCGGAAGCAGGCGGTGCAAAACCGGTAGCTCTCAACGCGGCTGATGAGATTGCGGTCGCGGCTTTTTTGGAGGGCCAAATTGGATTTGATGATATTCCCAGGGTCATCGAAGACGTGCTTTCTGCAACGAAAACTGGGAAAATGGAATCTATTAATCAAGTGGTTGAGACAGACCTGGAGGCGCGCCGCGCTGCCCGAGAGCGCGTAGAGCAATTACATCGCGGTAGGTCCCCCATCCCGCGCGCGACCTCCGTTTCCTGTCCGGGGGAGTAATCAGAACTTATGCAGCATTTTCTTGTTACCGCGGTCACGATGGCCATCGTGTTGGGCGCAATGATCCTGATTCACGAATGGGGCCATTATGCGGCGGCCAAATTCTTTAAAGTACGGGTGGAAGTCTTCTCTATCGGCTTCGGCAAACGGCTGTTCGGTTTCCGCAAGGGCGAAACCGACTACCGCATCAGCGCGATACCGCTCGGCGGCTACGTGAAAATGTCGGGCGAGAACCCGATGGATGAGCACACGGACGACCCGGGCGAGTTTCTGAACCATCCCCGCTGGCAGCGTTTCGTAATCGCGATCGCCGGCCCCTTCATGAATGTGGTGTTGGCGGTGGGCCTGCTGACCGTGGTGTATATGGTGCACTATGAGTACCCGGCCTTTGTCGACCAGCCGGGTGTGGTCGCTTACGTGAAGCCGAACTCCGCGGCGGCGCAAATTGGAGTGCAGCCCGGCGATCGCATCGTGCGGATCGCGGGGGTCGAAAATCCAACCTGGGAACAGATTGGGCTGAAGGTGATGCTCAGCCCCAATGAATCCTTGCCGGTGACGATCAACCGCGGGGGACAGATTCTCGAGAAGACCATTACGCCGCGCCCGATCACCAGCTCAGAAGTCGGTTCGGCAGGATGGAGTCCAGAGCAATCGATTATCGTGGCGGACGTGGACGCCGGAATGCCCGCCGCTAAGGCTGGTCTGAAGGAGGGCGACGAGATCGTTGCTGTCGACGGCAGGCCCGTGCACGTGATCGATGCGCTGATCGATAACCTGCAGGAGACCAAAGACCGCGTGGTGGATGTCGATGTGGTTCGCGGCAATCAGCACCTCACTTTCAAACTACAGCCCGTTCTGGCCGACACCGAAGATAAGCAGAAGCGCTACCGGGTGGGTTTTGAGAGCACGGCGCGCATGAAAGTCGGCAAACTTCCCATGGTGGACGCTTTCCAGCGTTCGCTGGAAGATAACAAGCGCTATTCATTGGTTCTGCTGGAACTGATTCAGAAAATGGCGCAGCGCAAGGTTTCGATGCGCCAGGTGGAAGGCCCGATCGGAATCGGCAGCGCGATTGGCCATGCGGTCACGGAAAAGGGCTGGACTCCTTTGCTGGGACTGACGGCGGGCATCAGCCTGAACTTGGGCATCTTCAACCTGCTGCCTATACCAATTCTCGATGGTGGGGTGATCCTGCTGCTGCTGATCGAAGGGCTCATGCGGCGCGATATCAGCCTGCATATCAAGGAGCGGATTTACCAGGCAGCGTTCGTGTTCCTGGTGCTGTTCGCGGTGACGGTGATCTATAACGACATCGTGAAGCGCTTGCCGCTGGGTAGTTGAGTATCGAGTTGCGAGTGAAAGGCTAAAAAAGCAAAAGCCTTAACCACGAAGGACACTAAGGTTACACAAAGGATTTGACTAGTCAGGCCTTCGTGCTACCTTCGTGTCCTTCGTGGTTATTTTGTTTTGCGGCCGCCTCCGTTCCCCGGTGTCCCTCTGTGGTTTGAGCCTTTAGCCGCGGCACAGTCCCTCATCCACGAACTAGCTCCAAAACTGCTAAAATAGAGCTTCCCATGGCTCAAATCACACGTAGAAAGACGGTTACGGCTTCCATCGGAGGTGTGCGCGTTGGCAGCGATGCACCAGTGGTGGTGCAGTCGATGACCAACACTGATACCGCCGACATCGCCTCGACCGTGAAGCAGGTCGCAGCCCTGGCCCGCGCTGGCTCCGAACTGGTCCGCGTGACCGTCAACAATGAAGATGCCGCCAAGGCCGTTGCCCCCATCGTCGACGAACTCGACAAGCAAGGTATCCGCGTCCCCATCATCGGCGACTTCCATTACAACGGCCACCTGCTGCTCACGAAATACCCCGAGTGCGCCCGCGCGCTTGCCAAATACCGCATCAATCCCGGAAACGTGAGCGTGGGCCGCAAGAATGACGACAACTTCCGCACCATGATCGAGGTTGCGGTCAAGAATCAGAAGCCCGTGCGGATCGGGGTGAACTGGGGCTCGCTCGACAGCGCTCTACTCACCAAGATGATGGACGAAAATTCGCTGCTGCCCGAACCGAAAGACGCCCGCGAAGTCACCATGGAAGCCATGGTCGTGAGCGCGTTGAACTCGGCGGCGTTGGCGGAAAAGTACGGCTTGCGTCCGGACCAGATCATTCTGAGCGCGAAAGTCAGCGGAGTGCAGGACTTGATTGACGTCTACCGCTCGCTGGCAGCGCGCTGCAATTATCCGCTCCACCTCGGACTCACCGAAGCGGGCATGGGAGCGAAAGGCATAGTCGCTTCAGCAGCCGCGCTCGGAGTAGTTCTGCAGGAAGGTATCGGCGATACCATTCGCGTCTCGCTCACGCCCGCGCCGGGTGGAGATCGCACCGAAGAAGTCCGTGTCGGCCAGCAGATCCTGCAGTCGCTTGGCATCCGCAGCTTCACCCCGCAGGTCACAGCTTGCCCGGGCTGCGGGCGCACCACCAGCACGTTCTTCCAGGAAATGGCCGAGCAGATCCAGACCTATCTGCGCGAGCAGATGCCGCTCTGGAAAGACCGCTACACCGGTGTCGAAGAAATGAAAGTCGCGGTGATGGGCTGCGTGGTCAATGGCCCCGGAGAATCGAAGCACGCGAGTTTAGGCATTTCCCTGCCCGGCACCTTCGAAGAGCCGAAAGCCCCCGTCTATGTGGATGGACGCCTGTTCACCACGTTGAAGGGCGACAAGATCGTAGCGGAGTTCATCGAGATTCTGAACGACTACGTCGAGTCGCACTACGCGGCAAAAGTGGAAGTCGGGGCGAAGTGAAGATCAGAAACCTACTCACCACAGAGACACAGAGGCACAGAGAAGGCCTTTTCTTGCTGCGGCGATTCGAAGAGATCTCATTACCAATGTCATTTGGCTAATGACGCAGTCCCTCCTCATCATCGGATTGTGCAGCTCAATACAAAAGTGGCCGACTCGTTGATACTGGCGATATTCAACCTGTGTCTGGCCCTTTCCGCAATAGCCCTTCTCAGAAGCTCCCATTCCGCTTGGATAATTGTGGTCTGCTGGATACTGCTGCCGCCACTACTCGTAGCAACGGTGTTCTTCTGGAAGCGCGATTTGTCCAAACCGGAGATCCGAAAACAAGCGTTCGCGGCATTCTTGATTTCAGTTCCAGTGCTAACGCTGGAGATATGGTTCTTCGCCCAACTGAAGCTGTGACAATTCGGTCAAACTGGCAAGGAACCATCTCACCCCCCAGTTTTCTCCGTGTCTCTGTGTCTCGGTGGTGAGAAGGCTTGGGCTGCGCCCCTGTTTCCGTGGTGCATAGCTCCCACCCCGACCTCTAGAACGGAAACAAAATCCCCTTGTCCTTGAGCTTCTCAAATTTCGCCGCAACGAAGCGATAGAGCCGCGCTGGTTTGCGGCCGTCTCGGCGATACTCGGACGTAGGCTTCAGAATCTTCAGCAGTGCCAGCTTCCGCCTGAAATTTCTCTTGTCGAGCTTCTTGCCCAGAATAGCTTCGTAGACTTCCTGCAGCTCTGAAAGTGAAAATCTTTCGGGTAACAGTTGGAAGCCCACCGTGGTGTACTCCAGCTTGTTGCGCAGCCTCTCAACCGCGTACGCAAGGATCTTCGCGTGGTCGAAGGCGAGATCGGGGACGGCGTCGACCGCGAACCAGGCGGCGGCAGCGGCATCTGAGCCGGCACGCAATTGAGAATGGTCGGCGGAGATCAGCGCGTAGTAGGCGACGGTGACCACGCGTCCGCGGGGATCGCGCCTGGGATCTCCAAACGAGTAGAGCTGTTCGAGGTAGACCTCAGCCACTCCGGTTTCTTCGCGCAATTCGCGCATCGCGGCCTGGTCGAGACTTTCGTTTTCAAGAACAAAGCCGCCCGGAATCGCATACTGGCCGGCAAAGGGCTCAATGCCTCGCTTGACCAGCAGGACTTTCAACGCGCCCTGCTCGATTGTGAAGATGACAATATCGACCGTGAGTTGCATCTGCCTAGCCTACAACCAATCGCGCCCTCTGCTCTGCCGCGCGGATGTGGGCGATCGCTCCTGAATTGAACTGCAGGAAGTCGGCTTCCATGCCGTCGCTAAAGATGACGCCGCCAGAGGGCATCAGCGATTCGAGAAGCAGTTCTTCACCCGACTGCAGCAAGCCCGCGACGATTGCCGCCTGCGAGTGTCTGCTCAGGAAGGGTTCGCGCACGACATAGAGGAGCCGGCGGTCTTCCCAAGGTATGCGAATCGATTTGCCCGGCGTGCCGCCGCAGAACGCGGCCACTCCTGCCGCCATGTTAAATACGGAAGATACCCAACCTGTGGAACCAGCGCCGGTCGACACCAGAACGCCGCTCGAGGATTGAGTTTCAGACCTCTTCCCACAGGAAATGCGATACAGAGCGGAAACATGGCTGTGCGCACCGATGAAGAGATCATTAAACGCGAGTAACCGCTGTCCGTCATTGAGTTTCACTTGTGCGAGAGTAATCTCGCGGATTGCGCACTTTCCTTCGAGTGCATTGGCTACCGCTGCCCGCGCTCCATCCGGCAGAAACGGAAGCAGGATGCCATCGAACCTGTCGGGTTCGGGATTGACAGCGACGATGGGCTGAGCGCCTACGTACTTCGCGGTGTTTGCGACCAAACCATCTTGCCCCAGCGTGACCACCAAATCCTCTTTCTGGAACTGGAAAGTGGGCACCAGGGAGCGATCCACCATCTGCTGGGGAATTGCGAATTCGAGAGTCTGCCGGAGTAACTCCAACGCCCGAGCATAGGACTGGTCCTCGCGCTCGTAATCGGAGAAATCGCCTCCCGCATGCTCGATATAGAACTTCGCCTGCGATCGAGTATTGAAGCGCGCGATCAACTCCTGCAATCGTGTCTTGCGGGTTACGATCACCAGCTTTTTGTACATGGTCATTTTCCTGGGCTGCTGATCAGCGACTTCAGCAGGTCGGGCGACACATTCAGTTCTCCGATCTTCTGGGCATTGTCCGCCATCTCCTGAAACGCGAGGGCAATCATCATCTTGGGATCGGCATTCTTGCCGCCGAGCATCATCAGTGTTTTCCAGTCCAGATCACGCAGCGGCTTCAGGGTCTCAGTGAGCGCATAGGCGCGGCTGTCGGCGTCTTTGTGCTCGTTTTCGACCCTGCGATCGATCAGTTGTGAACGCTGCTCTTCAACCGCGATCTCGGCTGCCATTTGAGTTTCGCGAATCTGCCGCTTCTTCTCTTCCACTGCGATCTCTGTATTCAATTCGCTTTCCTTGATCAGGCGTTCTTGCTCCACGGCGGCATTGCGACGGGCATAGATGGCTTCATCGGCGCGACGTTGCAGCGCCTCGCGAGCGTCCGCTTCGAGCGCGCGAGAGGTTTCCGGAGTGGGCTTGATCGACAACAGAGAAAGACCGAGGATCTCTATGCCCATGGTCGAAATTGCGTCGGAGGCTCGCAACTGAGTGAGGACCTCGGCGACGATCGCATCGGAGCTGACCAGCGCATCCCGTAATGTCAGTTTCTGGGTGATGGCGCGGGTGAGCGTTTGCATAATGTGCACCAGCCGTTCCGGAAGTTTTCGCGGGTCGTCGGAATGGTAGACCCGGCGGGTATCGACGCTGAAGTCGAGCAAGGCCGCAAGCCTCTTCGGGTCGGCAACACGATAGGTCAGCTGGCCCTGGATGGTCACTGACTGGAAATCTGCTGTGGCTTCCTGAAATACAAACGGAACGTCTGCACTTGCCAACGGGATCGTGACAATGGTCGAAGTTGGCGCGTAGTAGAAGAACGACAGACCCGCTCCTTCACGCTTGACCTTCCCGCGCTTGTACTGCAGCAGGTAAGTGGTGGGCGGCACTTTGATGAAGTTCAGCATGGTCGGCCTCCTTAAGTGTCTTACAGACACCATAATAGTGTCACGCAGACACCATTGTCAATCACTTTGGTTCCCGCATTTTCAATGGGTTACAGCAACGTCTTCTAAGATGGGGAATTCTCAGGCCCGCCGTGACGATTTCAGGTTCGCCCAGTTCGTTTTCCCGGGGCAAATTATCTGCAAATCAGACCTAAAGAGAACCCTTAACTTTTCTCTGAGTCTCTGCGCCTCTGTGGTGAAAATGTTTTAGGCGAGAAGCGACAAATTCGGATCCGCTGCCTCGTGGTCCGGATCGGCGAATTTCTTCAGCTCGGGATACGTGTTGATTAGCTCTGGAGGAGCCTTCACGCGCTTGCCGGTCAGCATGGATTTCAATTCAAGAGCATTGGCGCCGGCGCGGGCCTCGTAGTGATTGTTGGCAATGACGTAGGTCGTCTGCGCTTTTTCAGCTACCGCTTCGATCTTTTCTTTCCAGGCGCCGAGTTCGTTTTCACTGTAGAGGTAATTGTAGCGATCGTTGCGGTCGTCGCTGTTGAACCACTCTTTGTAGTTACGTCCGTGCAGACGCACATAGCCCAAGCTCGAGGTCACGTGTTCGGTAGGAGCAAGTGAGCGGCCCAGCGTGGGCTGATCGATATTGCAGAAAGCGACGCCGTTGCGGACGAAGGAGGCCAGGGTATCGGGATTGTCCCAGCTGTCATGGCGCACTTCGACCACGCGCGGGTACTCGATGAACTGGCGCAGGAGCCGCTCGAGATACTCGCGATTCAGACTCGTGTTTTTGAAGGACACGGGGAACTGGATCAGGAGCGCGCCCAGCTTCCCTTCTGAGGCGAGCGCGTCCAGGCCTTCGCGGGCCTTGGCCTCATCCTCATCGTTCGGCCGGATGGACGCCGCCGAGGTGGGCTCCATGATGGCCAGCGGCGAATGCGTAAAGGAACGATGTAGCTTTGCCGTAAATACGAAATTCGGGTTGAATGCCGTCTTGCGCACCCAGATCTTGGCCAGCTCCGGCCGAATGTGCCCATAGAAGGATGTATTGATCTCGACCACATCGAAGAAGTGTGCCAGGTATTCGAGTGGATGGATTTTTTTACGGAGGACTTCGGGCGGGTAGAAGACGTAGTTCCAGTCCTTGTAGGACCAGCCGGCGGTGCCGATGCGGACCTGGGGTGCGGCTTGCATAGGAAACGGCGAAGTGGGCGGGAGAGGCTTGCGTCGAGAGTAGCACAAACCGAGCGCAAGCCGCGGATTGGGCGGGGGAAACGATCCTTTGTGACGGTCATCACAGCGAATCGTGAGGGCCACTACAGTTTGGCGGTGATAGAAAGGCGTATCTCTGGAAGCGAGGATCCGGGTGCGGATCATGACAGAGAAGAAATTCCGCCAAAAAGTCGTGGCCGAGATCACGCTCGCTCACCTGACCCAGTGTGCTCAGGAACTGGGACGGACTCTGACCACGGAAGAAGCGCTCGACTTCCTGAATCAGAACGGGCGCGCGTACGAGATGTGGAAGCGCATGATGCAGGCTGGCGAAGAGTACATGAAAAGCGCGCTGCAAACGCGGACAACCGTGCCCATCCCGCGAACGGGCACAGGTCGCGGCCGGATAGCAGTGTAGTGGCGTGCTAAAGGCTAGCAGTCTGCTGGTTGTGAGTGGGTCCCTTGGGTTCTACTTGAAGTACATCCACGCGGCGACGACGATCAAAACAACCGCGAGGATCCAGAGGGAGGAATCACTCATTCCGGTTTTCTTGGCCATGTGGCAATCTTACCCCGGCGGATTGTTTCCGCGCATTAATTAGGACACCAGAATCGGTCTCGGGAACCAAATTAGTCCCCCTTTGGAAAGCCTTGAACCGCAGCCCCTCGGAAGCGCCTGCCAGGGCGCGCCCTTAGTAAAAAACTAAACCTACCCAATAGACCCCGCCCGGGTAGGTTCCCGTGCGCGCAAAACACGCGCCCACGGCAACGTTCGTGAGATTGTGATCTCCGATCAAGTGATTGGCAGACGCAGGCAGCACTTCCGGATGCATGTTGGTATAGCTAAGCACGGAATAGCGCTGCGAGAGAGTGCGCATAGAGCGTGTCGTCAAGCGATCTTCTTCCGCCATGGAGCACACAGCGGCGCGCAACGCTGCGTCGGACTGGCGCGTGAAAATGGGCAAATGAGCGGCCTGGCGGGCTCGGTTCACGGCGCCGATGATCGCGTCGTCGGCCTGTTCCGTTGAAAGCGCCGCTACGCTGTGGCCGAAGTCCTCGACCACGTACAGTTGCTCTCCGCTTCGGATTACGGCGAAACCAGCCACATTATAGCGGGGATCGAGGAGGTTCTCGCGGTGCGGAGGGGAGAGCATCAGGTGCTGGTGCGCCAGATCCGCGCTCGAATCAAGAGCAACGTTCTCGCCGGCGCGATCCAGGTGCAAAGCGCTGGTGGCGGCAAGGCGACGCGGGAGGGAGGGCTCGCCAGTGAACTGATGCGACAGTTGCTGCTGCTCGGCCATTTCGGCGGCATGCGCGCGGGCCGCCGAAAGCACGCTTTCGTCAAATTGCAGGGGAGGGGCTCCGACTCGTGCGCGGGCGTGATTCGCCAGATCGAGCAATCGCTGCTCGGCTTGTGGATCGTAATTCAGGGAGGGCTGATAATCCGAGGCAATGGCGCGATCTGAATTCCTGGAGGCCGCCGGCTTGACTTTCGCTTGTTCCGAGCTGGCCAGAGAGCCCAGAGCGAGTACGACGGTAATCAGGACCCGCAGCATAGATTGTGCCTACGCATCAGCCCTGGGAGGGTGTCAGCTCGGCGCAAACTTCTGCTTTGCTTCCGCCACTCTAGCCTCTAGAATCCCATTCAGCTAATTACCAATGGCCCTCGATCTGTGGATCGCTGTACTTCTGGGTGCGCTGTTTGGCAGCGCGCTTGCGTGGCTTGGTCTGCGCCTACGCTCAGCCGGAGCCGAAACTCGCTTGTCCATGACAGAGCGGGACTTAGCGGCGGCACGCGCCGAGCTGGCCCGGCAGCAGGAGGTCGTTGCCAAGCTCCGCGAGCAGGCGGCTGGGCTGGAATCCACACTGCAGCACGAACGGCAGGCAGCTGCCGAGAAGCTGGAATTAATCGATCGCGCCAGCAGCGAACTGAGGGAAGCCTTCCAGGCGCTCGCTTCCGACGCCCTGCGCAGCAACAATCAGTCGTTCCTCCAGCTGGCCAAAGCCAGCCTTGAGAAATTTCAGAGCGAAGCCAAGGGCGATCTGGAGTCGCGGCAGAAGGCGGTCGAGAACCTGGTTTCTCCCATCAAGGAATCGCTGAATAAAGTCGACAGCCAGATCCAGCAAATGGAAAAAGAGCGCAGCCAGGCGTATGGCACGCTGACCGAACAGGTGCAGTCGCTCATCGGAACACAGAAAGCGTTGCAGGCCGAGACCGGCAATCTGGTGAAAGCGCTGCGCACGCCATCCGTACGAGGGCGCTGGGGAGAAATCCAGCTCAAGCGCGTGGTGGAAATCGCGGGCATGCAGTCCTATTGCGATTTCGACGAGCAGGTTACGGTCACAACGGTTGACGGGCGGTTGCGTCCGGATTTGATTGTGAAGCTGCCCGGCGGCAAGAACGTGGTGGTCGATGCCAAGACGCCACTGCAGGAGTATCTCGAGGCGGTCGAGGCCACGGATGATGAAGTGCGGCGCGTGAAGTTGTGCGAGCATGCGCGGCAGGTGCGCGATCACATGCGGGCGCTGGCCTCGAAGTCATACTGGGAGCAGTTTGAGTCCACGCCGGAATTCGTGGTGATGTTTCTGCCGGGTGAGACTTTCTTCAGCGCGGCTTTGGAACAGGATCCCGGGCTGATTGAGCAGGGCGTGAGCCAGCGCGTGATTGTCGCTTCGCCCACTACGCTGATTGCGTTGCTGAAGGCGGTCGCCTATGGGTGGAACCAGGAAAAGCTGGCGCGCAATGCGCAGCAGATCAGCGCGCTCGGGAAAGAGTTGCACGACCGGCTGCGCAGCATGTCAGTGCACATGGATAACCTTCGCCGGGGGCTGGATCGGGCTGTCGAAGCGTATAACAAGGCTGCCGGATCGATGGAGAGCCGCGTCATGGTAACCGCCCGCAAGTTCCCCGAGTTGGGCGCCGCGATCACGGAAGAAATTCCCGAACTCGACCAGATCGAAACCACTACCCGCACCCTTTCACTGGATTGGGGCGAGGAGGTCACCGCAGAGCTGCCCCTCGCGCCGCCTGAGTCGGAGAAGACCGAGTAACTTCTCTGGCAAAAACCAACGGCAACCACTAAGGACACGAAGGTAGCACGAAGGTTTAAAGGCAGCTCTTAGGGCCTTCGGTTTGGAGGCATTTCTACGTGTAGGGTTGGGTTTTTCGGGCGTGTTCGTATTGCCTTGGTATCCTTCGTATCGTCTTGGTATCCTTCGTGGCGATCTTTTTGACGATTTCGAACGCTGTTAGACCTAGCTGGCGCGTTCGTCCACGAGTCCGTTTTTCCCGCGAGACCGCGCATTCGGCAAGACTTCCCAGACGCCATCGAACTTCACAAAGTAAGGCTCGACCGAGATGTCCGGGAAGTTCTGCGTCAGCAATTGCGCAGCCCGATGCAGTTCGCTGCGATGGTGCTCGGCTTCAGCGTCGCGGTCGCCCTTAAAGTGCGCCAGACCGCCATAGGTGGCGCAGTCGGAGTGGCTCATCACCAGCACGCGCTTGGTCTGATGAAGGCGGATCGACATGCGCACCTGTTCGAGGATGAAGTCCTGCTCGAAGTCGTTGCGCGGCGAAGCCAGGGTCTTGGCGCCGCCAGCGACGATGATCATGTCCGGACGCTCGATGTTCTGCTTGCGTAGAAACTTGCGCACAGCCTGGCTGATGCGGTGGTCGAAGCAGCAGAGGACCGCTGCATCGGCAACGTAGGGATCGGCAGGGGAATCGAAATGGAAGACCTTCCGCATACAGGATTAGTTTACAGGGTGCGCCACACTCGTCCATCAACCTTGTTAACACTTGGATCGTCGGAACGATTGCGCACCGCAACAGGCTGATGCGCGCGTAGCTTATATCTGGCGGCCGCATTTAAAACAAATCGCGGCCAAGAACTTGCGCTACTCAGATCTATTGATTTAGCCTCGCGCCGTTCGCAGTCTATTGATAGAGCTTCCACAGTTCAGCCACAAATGAGCAAAGGGCAAGGATGATGAAAAACGATCCGATGAACCTTACTGTCGTCCACCCAGAAGAATCGTCCGGATCAATGCTAGGGTTATACCTGTTTAGCCAGCCGAGAATTCGCGCGGGGTCGACGATCGCCAACACCCCCATCAATGCGAAAACACTGCAGAAGGCTAGAGAGATATAGAGTTCGCTCATTCGCCGAGAACCAAATTCACAAAGATTCGCCTGGAGTCAGGCAACGAGCCAGATTCCATAGCAGTCTGCCTTCCCGAGTCTTCTATCCGATTCAGGCCGCTTCCTCACGCGATTGCGGGACGCTGTGGGTTCACTCAAGAACCTGAATTCACCCAGCCCCGGCGCCTTAGATTCATGCCCTCCGCTTCGCCTTCAACTCACCCAGCAACTGCTCGATGCGATCTTCCTTCTCGAGCGCGGCCAGGCGGTCTTCGACGTCGTCGACGGCGATGTCGGCCTTGGCCTGGCTGACCGCTTCCTCGCGCACCACTTTGTGCTTCATGCGATCGAAGGCCGCGGCTTTCGAGCCATCGCCGATGTTGATCTTGGCGTCGCTGGCTTTGCCGACGGCGCGAGCGCGGCGATGCTGCGCGATCAGCAGATCCGCCTTGGCTTGCGCTTCCGCGAGCTTCTGATCGAGCTGGCGCAGCGCGATCTTCAAATTCTCGACCTGGGCCTTCTGATCTGTGACCTGCTGCGCGAAGCTGCCGCTCAAGTCGCGATAGCTCTCGACCCGCTGCAACGCGGCGCGGGCAAGGTCATCCTGTTTCTTGTCGACGGCCAGCTCGGCCTTGCGCATCCATTCCGCCACCTTGTCCTCGTTTTCTTTCTGCTTCTTTTCGAGCAGGTGCTGGTCGGCGATGGCAATTGCCACCTGCGTCTTCACCTGCAGAAGCTGGTTCTGCATGTCGAGGATAACTTGCTTGATCATTTTTTCCGGATCTTCGGCTTTGTCGATCAGGTCGTTCAGATTCGCCCGGACTAATGTGGAAACCCGCTCCAGTAGTGCCATAGAACACCTCAGTTCTTGAATTCAGCTATTGGCTATTAGCCATTAGCTCTTAGCTTGAAGCGCGGTAGCGCTTAGCGTCGTGGTACGACGGGCGAGGACGCCCGTCGCTCCACACGTAGCGCCGGCGTCCCGCCGGCTGTTGCAATCGCATCGCAGCATCGTTTGCGTTGTCACGTAGCGCTCCCCGCTACTTCGTCCCGCCGTTCTCTGACGGCTTTGCCGCTTTGTCGCCGATCTGCCGGACTTTGCCGAGCATGTCGCCCATGTTCATGCCGGTCAGCGTTTCGAACAACGCTGGCACTTGCGCGGCCATCTTGGTCAGATCGCCCGTGATCTTGTTCAGCCCGGCAGCGTCGCCGTTGCCGGTCGAGACCACGGTGATCCTGTCGACGTTGGCCAGCGGACTCGCCAGCGCCTTGACCACTTCCGGCAAGCCGGTAAGCAATTTGTCGATAACCGCGGCCTGGTTGTATTCCTGGAAGGCCTCGGCCTTGACGTTCATCGCCTTCGCTTCCGCCTCACCTTTTTTGAAGATGATCTCGGCTTCGGCCTCGCCCTGCTGGCGAATCGAGGAAGCATGACCTTCGGCTTCTGCCATCAACCGCTGCTTCTCAGCCTCGGCGAGCGTCTCGATGCGTTGACGCTCGATTTCGGCCTGCTTCAGCACGGTCGCGATCAGTTCTTTCTCGCGGCGCGCGATCTCGGCCTCCTGCACCTTCACCTGGCCTTCTTTCTCGACCTGCTGTACACGCACACTCTCGGCGATGACCTGCTGCTGCATGACATTCGCCTGGATGTCATAGGCCTTGTCGGCCTGCGCCTGCTGCTTCTTGGTGACCTCGAGGTATTGCGCTTTCTTCACCTCGAGGTCGCGCTGGGCTTCGGCCTGCTTGGCCTGCGACAGCGTTTCTGCGAGCACTCGCTCCTGATCGGCTTGTGCCCTGGCGACTGCGGATTCGCGCTGTGCGAGCGCGCGCTTGATGGCGGTATCGCGCTCGGCTTCGGCCGCGGCAACGTCGGCATCGCGCTTGATGCGGGCGACATCGGGTTTGCCCATGTTGGTGATGTACTCGTTCTTGTCGCGGACTTCCTTGATGGTGAATGAAATCACTTCCAGCCCCATCTTGCTCATGTCATCCGCGCAGGTGGCGCGCATACGCTCGCCGACCATCTCGGGCTGCTTCACGATCTCCTCGACCGTGAGCTGGCCGATGATGCCGCGGAGGTGGCCTTCCATCACCAGGCGGATCAGGCCTTCACGCTCCTGGTCAGTCTTGGTGAGAAACTGTTCGGACGCGGTCAGGATCGATTCGACATCCGACTTGACCTTGATCTGCGCGACCGCTTCCACCGTGACTGCGACACCCTGCTTGGTATAGAGATCCTGTTGCGGCGCGACATCGAAAGACATCAGCTCCAGAGAAAGCTCGCGGCAGACCTGGACCATCGGCCAAACGATGGCGCCGTGACCTTTGACCACGCGGGTTCCGCCAAAGCCGTAGACAATGAGCGCTTCATGTGGGCCGGCTTTGCGATAGAGACGCGCGAGGCTGCTCATGAGAAGCAACAGGCCCAGCACGCACAATCCGACAATGACCCAGATTTCAGTTGGTATTCCGAACGACATATCGCCTCCTATCACAACTCGAACCGTACTGTAAGACCGTTATGAATGCGCATACTGCTTCATGGTGTCCAGGTCGCGCACCGTGCGCGCCGGATCGTTCGTTCCAAGAAAAACTTCGCCTTCGAGCGTGGTGATGTGCACCACGTTGTTGCACCAAACGTAGGCACGCGTGTTGCCCAGGCCGCGAATGCCGTAGCCACGCAGCGCCATCCATTTCTCTGGACGGTATTTGGCAATCTGCGATTGAGGAATCGAGCGCAGCCGCAGGCCGAGTGTGCTGATTTCGAGCCCGTCCGGCGTGAAGCGGTAGTGGAAACCGTCCCATGCATGGGCCGCGATCAGCAGAAACAGCACGCCAATCAGACTCATCGCGACGCGCACGCCGGGCACTGGAATTGAAATCGCAATGGCGAACTCGAGCGCTGCCAGAGCGAGAAACAGGATGGAGAAGCCCTTCGCGTCGTGAGTTTCTTCCGCGAGGACTGGGCTGTCGGGAAGCGCCTCACCGCGCTGGGCGCGCACGTAAATCAACACGAACAGGACGATTGCGACCGGCACCCCCAGCATGAACGGCGCCACGGTGATGGGATTTCCCGTAAGATTGTGCTCAATGATGCTGTTGTTCACGTAGAAGGTGAACCCCGTCATGAAATAGAAAAAGCCCAGCAACGCGAACGATGCAGTGTCGGGTTCCGGTTTCTGTCTCAGCAGGATGACCGTGATGACGGTGAAGATGATCAACACGAACGCGGTGAGGCCGAGTCCGAAATAGAGAGAGGTCGCGCGCGGCATCCAGCCATTCGGCTGCCCATTCGCGCCGAAGTGCGTGGCCATGCGCGCCGGGAGTTGGTCCCAGACCTGCGCGTAGCGTAAAGCGGTGAGTGGCAGAGCCAGCCACATCAACGCGATCAGGATGGCGAACAGTTTGCGCTTCATGCTTCCCTCTCGAGCTGAAGACCCCTTCCTTATTTGCTTTCGTTTCGACCACTGAGGTCGTGCGTTATGCGGCGCTCCCGCAGTCGACGGGCGGGGGACGCCCGCCGCTCCATTGTCTAGGGCACCGACTCAGCTGATGTTTCCTCTTCGCCCGACATCTCCGCCCACAGGCGTACGTAGGCAATTCCCTTCTCGTAGCGCGTGACGACCACCTCCGCTCCCTTGGCAATCGCGACGCCTTCCTCGCTGCGGGCGCCGCAGGTTCTGCGCGTACCGGCCTGCGAGTAGATAATTTCGCCGGTGCCGCCTTCGCGAATCGAAATCGACGTGCGGCCGAGCACGCCGACCATTTCGTAGTCTGCGGGATCCATGCTCTCCTCCTCGGAGGTCAACACCTTGCTCAGAAACAGAAACACGATGCCTCCGCCGGCCAGGCCGCTGATCAGCGCGATGCCCAGCCCCATCACGAACCACACGCTCGAATAGCGAGTGAGCAGGTAGCCGGTACCGCCGAACCATGCCAGGAACGCCGTGAACGTGACGAAATTGAACGGCGAAATCGACAGGTCGGTCGCCGCGCGCACCGGTCCGCTGGCCCCGGATGCGGGGTGTCCCGCAACGGTTGTGGCATGGGCTCCCACTCCATGCCCGCCACCACCTGAAGCGCCGACGGGCGCATGTCCGCCGATCGGAACGTGTCCGGCGCCATGCGGGAGGTGCGGGAGGTGAAAGCGCCAGCGCGTGCCTCCGCCCAGAAACGAGATCACGCTGAAGGCAAAGCCGACCGCAAAACAAACCAGATAGAAGTTCGCCCAGGTCACTGGATCCGCCTCCCTTCCCCGGCTCTACGACTGCGATGATTGCGCACGGCGTCGGGATCAAGCGCCTCAAGCAAGCGCTCGGCCAACCCGGGCGTGTCGAGAATCGCGCCCAGCAACAGGAAACAACTGCGCGTGTCTTTGTGGCGTGCGCACTTGATGAGCACGTTACTCACCTCGCGATCGCTTACGAAGCGCTCTGAGCCCTGCAACAACCAGACGTCGAGTTTCCCCTCCGTGGTGCGCAAATCGGAAGTCAGCTCGGTGTGATAACCCTCCGGGTCATCCACCAGAAACCCAGGGTGCACCTTGAAGAACTTCGCCAGCAGCGTGCGCGAGGACTGCGTCATATGGCGGCGCGAACCGCGCTCGATCTGCGACAGGTACGACTGGCTGATGCTCTTGCCGAGTTCGCCCTTCACGGCGCGCACGATTTCCTGCTGCGTCATAGGCCGCCCCAGTTCGCGCAGGGAACCTTCGACTTCGCGCAGGTAGCGGATTTTTTCGCCCAGCGTCATACGCAATATTTCAGATCGCTATGTTTATATTGCAATTTGCAATTCACGTCAAGATATCGATCTTCCCTGTTTTCAGCAGGTTAGCTTCACGAAATCGCGCAACTCTCGAAAATCGCGCCCGAATACAGTTCGCGTGATCGGCGGATTTATAGTGGCGTTCTGGTGTGCAAAATGGACTCTCGGTCGCAACGCGTCGCGCGTGCCGTGCAAGAGGAGATAAAGATTGTTCCGTATGATCCGGCCTGGCCGGAGAGTTTTCGTCAGGAGAAGGCGCACCTGCTCGCCTGCTTGCCTCGCGATCTAGTGCAGCGCATCGAGCACTTCGGGAGCACGGCTGTACCGGGTCTGGCTGCGAAACCAATCGTGGATATGCTGGTCGAAGTGACCGATCTGGGGGAAACTCGCATCCGCATCGCGCCCGTGCTCGAAGCGCAGGGCTACGATTATTTCTGGCGCCCAACGCATGGCGACGATGGGCCGCCGTTCTATGCCTGGTTCATCAAGCGTGAGCCCCGGACGCGCACGCGCACCCATCACATCCACATGGTGGAAAAAAGTTTTCAGGAACACTGGGATCAACTGCTGTTTCGGGATTACCTCATCCAGCATCCGGAGGTGGCACGCGAATATGAGCGCCTGAAGTTTGAGCTGGCGGCGAACTATGCAAACGATCGTGTCGCCTACACCAACGGGAAGAGCACCTTCATCGCGAACGTGATGCAACGAGCGCAGCGCAGATAGGAAGTGAAGCGTCGAGTGTCCCCGAATGGCGGACGGGCGAGACGCCCTTCCCTCCATTTTCAATCTCTGGATTCCAGCACTTCGTAGTGATCCACTTTTGGGCCGCGGTCAACCAGGTACTTATCGTCTTCGGGATAGTAGACAGCCTTCTCGTAGTCAGGACCGGCGAACGCTTTGATGGCTTCCCAGGAATCCCAGAGAGTGAGCAGGAAAAATTCGCATTTCCCATCGGCGACACGGCGGAGCGTGTGGACGCCCCGATTGCCGGGCGTGTCGGCATACTCCTTCAACCCTGTCTTTTGCAGGTATTCGTAGTAGATGTCCTTGTCAGCTTCGCGAACAGTGCCGCGCCAGATGCGTGCAATCATGGTGGTTCTCGCCTCAGTCGGGTTTAGACGCGCGCAGTTCCGATCGCGACGCAAAAGAAAAGCGCCCTCGGTGTCGAGGGCGCCGGTGTTGCTTCCCCACTGTGTGACTTACTGTCTGCGTCCGTTGTGCTTCTTGTTGTAGATCTGATTGGACACGCGATTCTGCTGGCGATTGACTTGGGCGCGCTCTTGCTGGGTCAGCTTACCGCCGTTGGCCGCGCGATCGTTGCGAACTTCGCGATTGATGCCGGCTTCCCTCCGCTCGAGATTCGACGCTTCGCCCGCCGTCAACTGGCCGCTCTTGATGCCCTGGGCGATGCGATCCTGCTGGTTCTCGGCGCGCTTGCCGACTTCGCTCTTGGGATTGGTGTTCTGGACGGCAGAGTTGTGCTTGTCCTGATAAATCTGCTTCGAAAGCTGGTTCTGTTGCTGGTTGAGAACCTTGCGATCGGCTCCGGTCAGCTTGCCGCCATCCTCGCTGCGCATCAGCTTTTCTTCTTTATTGAGATTCGATTCCTTCTTCTCGAGATTGGCGGTTTCTCCGGCGGTCAACTGGCCGCTGGCCACGCCGTTGGCGATGCGGTCCTGCTGGTTTTCTTTGCGCTGGTTGATGGTGGCAGGCGGATTCGTCGTATTCGAATTCTGGGCCATCGCGGGCAACATCAGGGCCGCCAGGGCTGCGCTGCACAATACGATGCGGGTATTGATCTTCATGGATATCTCCTCTGTCGCTTTTGAACTGCTGCAGCCCTACGGCCGCTCAGTGGGATTGAACACGGAGATGGGCAGATTGTTGCGGTGGAGGGGAAGTAGTTGAGAACTCGCCGAATGAGAGGGTAACTGTTACCAGGATAGGCCGGCGGAGATAGGTTGAGCCGCTGCGAGAGCGTAATAATGGTTTATCGCCAACAAGCGTGTACTTTTACCCTGCACCAGTCGGCGTTCTTCTTGTTCCCGAGCTGCACTCCCTGGTAGCCATCGAAATAAATGCACAACTTCGCGTCATCATCCTCGGAAAACTTGAACCGGAGCGACTGGATTCGTTTCCCGTCCGAAGTAAGGACTACCAGGTGATTCTCCTTCAAATCCAAATCGTTGATTAATACTGGACTCTTATGAGGCCACGGAATCGCCTTCAGCTTATCGATGCGTATTGTCAGCGTATCCGGGTTGTAATCACCGCCTGGTGAGATTCTCGTTGGCCGCTCGGGTGAATTGGGTAGGACGCAAATGCTGCCACGCTCGTTGTTCGTCTCGATTGACGTTATTTGTGCAGCAGAACTGGTCGCACAGAAAAAGAAAGAACAAACGAATAGAACGGTCGCAAAGACATTTGTCTGTTTCATGTCTGCACTCTACCCACACGCGAAGAGGACTTATAGATACCTGTTGTAAACAGGCGATACCGGATTGGCTAAAGGGAAATCTTTCGCTAACTACCAAATTCAGTGAAACCGGGTCACCACAGCGCCGATGAGGACAACGATGAGGACAATCAGCATCACCATTAGCAGGGTCGTTGACCAACTTCGAGGCGGATAATATCTCCTGCCACCAGGCATGTTGCAATTGTATCGCGCAACGTGTTGCCGCTCTTGGGTCGCGGTAGGGACGACCATTGCTGATCGTCCCCCGCACGGATCCGCACGAGCGCTCATTAGCGCATGCGGCTCTTATCGCGGATGAATAGCGGCCAAGCGTACCGCTTGTCCGCACACTCGCCCA